>Ga0065721_10003575_pt1 | contig 228668 bp, 232 predicted proteins | sample Mesricmetagenome_FD_59108 | JGI IMG/M metagenome (GOLD analysis project Ga0065721, IMG submission 59108) | Mesophilic microbial community from rice straw/compost enrichment Sample: eDNA_1 v2 (version 2) | ecosystem: Engineered > Solid waste > Grass > Composting > Bioreactor | place: USA... | reverse complement strand
TGTTCCTTGATAGCTTCTATGGCTACCTTCGCCTTAAAGCTGGCACTGAATTTCCTGCGTTCTTTTTTCATTTTCAACTGCTAATTTAAACATTTATGCAGTTGTCCAGTATTTGGGTAGTATGATAATACTTCAGCCTGAAAATTGACGAGCATCGGTAATGTGTACATAAACCCTAAGCTGAACGCTCTCCGAGTATCTTTCTTATTGGTTTGTCCAAATAGGTTCTTTTCGTGTTCATCTTCTCCCATTTTCCGGTAGCGATAATCAAAACCTACAAAGGGCATAAACCACTGCATCTTTCCAATGTAGCGACCTAAATGCGTTTCTATTTCATAGCCATGCATACTATTATAACCTAAACGCCATTCTGTTCCTAATTGATAGCGTGCATTCATCAGCATAGCTTCTCCATCATTACCATTAGTTGCAAAATCGCTTTGTGCCATAAAGTGGGGCATATTACTTTCTCTTTGTAATTCTTTATAGGCTTTTGCCTTATCTGGTAGATAGGGGTTATTGTAATCCCCAACTTCGAAAACCCTATTCATTCCCGCCATCATGTGGTACAGGATATGGCAGTGAAAGAACCAATCGCCCTCCTCATTGGCGGCAAACTCGATGGTGTCCGTTTCCATCGGCATAATGTCAATGATATTTTTCATAGGTGCATTTTCACCTTTGCCGTTCAGTACCCGGAAATCAAATCCATGCAGGTGCATCGGGTGGCGCATCATGGAGTTGTTATAAATAGTGATGCGCAGTACTTCGCCTTTCTTAACGGGTATTTTGTCCGTTTCAGAAAGTATCCTGTTGTCCATGCTCCAAACGTAGCGGTTCATATTTCCGGTAAGGGTAAATTTTATGTCCTTTACGGGCGCATCTTTGGGAAGCGTAGTATTGTAGGGAGATTTGAGCATGGCATAGTTTAAGGTAACAATATCTCCCAAAGCATTTGCATTGTAACGGTTGGGGTCGCTGTCCATATTCATACCCTCGTGCTTGCTATGGTCTGCTTTCTTTCCTGCTTCCCCGGTTATTTCGGGGTACATGACCACGTTCATATCCATTTGGTTCAGGCTCATCTTCATGCCCATATCGTCCAAATCGCCGTTCATCTTCATCATGTCGTTCATCATCTTCATCCCCTCGAAATACTTCAGTCGTGGCAGCGGAGAAATAAGCTGTTTGACACCGTTACCGATAAAGTAGCTCGCCGATTGTGTCCTATCCTCGGTGGTCGCCAAAAACTCATACGCCAATCCGTCTTCGGGGATGGTAACGACCACATCATAGGTTTCCGATACGGCAATGATTAACCTGTCCACTTCGACAGGCTCCACATCGTTACCATCACTGGCGACCACGGTAATCTTACCTCCGGCATAGCGCAGCCAGAAATAGGAAGATGCACCGCCGTTGGATATGCGAAGCCGTACTTTGTCCCCTGCCTTTAAGGTTTTGCCGTCAACCGTTTTTAGCTCCGGTGCATTGCTGCCATTGATAAGGATTTTATCATAATATACATCGCTCACATCCATCGCCAGCATCCGCTTCCACTCGTTTTTTACCTTTACCCCTAATTTTCCCTCCTTAATAGCTTCAACATATGATTGTGTTGCGCCTTTCTTAATGGCCGCCCAATCATTTGCATTGTGTAGCATACGGTTGATATTATCGGGGTTAAGATTTGTCCACTCACTTAATATAATTGGAACGGTCGGCAAATCGTCAATTCCTTTTCTGAATGTCTTATCATCGCTTCTTTTCTTCATGATAAAACTTCCGTACATGCCAATCTGCTCCTGCAATCCTGAGTGGGAATGGTACCAGTGCGTACCATGCTGGATAATCGGAAAACGGTAGGTGTAGGTTGTGCCCGGTGCGATGGGTTTTTGTGTAAGCCAGGGCACACCGTCTTCTTTATTGGGCAGGAACACACCATGCCAGTGAAGTGATGTGCTTTCTTTCAATTGGTTGTGCACCACTATTTCGGCAGTGTCGCCCTCGGTAAAGGTAAGGGTGGGCATGGGGATTTGCCCGTTTACGGCAATTGCCCTTTTTTGCTTACCTGCATAGTTGACAAGCGTATCTTTTACATACAGCTCGTAATGCACCACTCTCTGTGCAAACAGCGTTTGCGTGCAAAGCAGTATCAGCACTGTTTGCAAAATTCTTATAGGTATTTTATTATATCTGTTCATGATTTGAAAAATTTTATTTAATGCTGTCTTCCATTGTGCTAAACCACGCTATCAAAACCTGCTTATCCTCCGGTGACAATACTGCATTGCGATGAATTAGTGTGTATGATGACAACGGCATTTCCCCGTCCTTAACCTGCCCGACCATAGCCCTGAACTTGTTTCGCTGCCTGCGGACAGAATAGTCGCCAAATTCGCTAAAGTTGAGTTCCTCTTTCCCCTTTTTTATATGCTCTGCCATGTACCATGCGCCGGGCTGGATACGGCTGTACCACGGATAATGGGTATTGTTGCTATGGCAGTCATAACAGGACTGAACAATGATAGCCTTTACATTTTGGGGTACGGCGTACACCCTTTCGATATGGGTGGCTGGCACTTCAACCGCCTGGTTCCGTAAGGGCTGAAAGAACTGTATGGCAATCAGGACGACAGCCAGCCCCAATATGATTTTCTTCTTTATGGTCATAATTATTTTATTGTGGCTTCATCTTTTTGTGTCTACTGTTTTTTCACATACTTGGCATAATTCTCCTTGTTTTCAAAATAAGAAACTTCACCGTTATTTCCTGTCACAGCAATCACCGCATTAGCTTTGTCTACCTGCTTATGGGAATAGGGGTCTATCGCCATCCGCACGGTCGCATCTTTTGGAATACGCTCCTTACACATTTCGCAACATCCGTAATAGGTTTTACCGTCAAATTTTACTTCAAACTGCTTTTTGCCGATATAGGCATCGTTGACCATGCAGACTTCATCCGATGGAACCAATTCACCTATTTGGGTAGTATGTCCGTTGCTTTCCGGAGTTGCCTGCGAATGCTGCTGTTCCGCTTCATCCTTATTTGACCCCGCCTGACCGCAAGCGGTGAATAGTAGGGTTAATAAGGAAATAAAGCCAATTATTATTTTGTTCATGTCCAAACTTGTTTTTTTAAATTTTATTATTTACTTTCTTCAAACTCTTTTAGCTTGCGCTTCATTAGTTCAATTTCTTCCGCTTGGGTTTTAAGTATATTTTTTTGCAGCTCTATCAGTTCCGGGTCGGTCAGGTGTGCCTTTTCGGACATCAATATGGCTGCTGCGTGATGGGGTATCATACCCTTTGCAAACTGCTTGTCCCCGACATTGATTTGTTCCCTGATACCAAACCATGAAAAGATGCCAACAGCAACCGAGATGATGGCTATCGCCCAATTCATCTTCCTGTTGGGGTACATTACTTTCATTATCGCTAATTCGATAAGCAGCATTGCCGAGGTCATCAGCAGGGTCATGTACAAATTGTTGATATTGGGTATCAGGTTCTGCCACCCGTCAATCATGGCGTACATGATAAAATACATCACTGCGAACATTGCGACAGCCATCACCGCAAAGCGTTTGTACATGGCCGAAGCATGTTTTGTATTGTGCGTGCCATGCTCCGAGGAATGACCCGCATGGTGACTGTTTTGCATATTTTCCATAACCCTGAATTTTATTTGCTGTTAATTGTTTTTTCCACCTTACCGCAGGTCAGCATTTTAGAGCCGTAGTAAGGGTTTTTGATTTCCTTGTTTTCGCTAAACCAAACAGCACCCTTACCGTCATTGAACATCGGGCAATGGTCTTGATACAATGTTTGCGATGTACCGAACAAATCAATTAGGTCTTTCAAATCTTCGCCAAGCGAGGCTAAATGTTCCCGCTGGTGGTGAATGTTGCCAACATTTTCCCCGATATGTTCTGCGTGTTCTTTAGCATCGTCCGCTATGTCCATGTACTTTTTGTGCTTATCAGCAGGAACGGCTTTCATGTCCACTTTATTCAGGGTAGCTAACAGCTTTTTCCCTGAACTGGCGGCAGCTTTGTCATCGTCCGAAACAAGGGCGTTCTTTAAGGACAGATAATCGGTAACTATGGGCGCAATAGAAAAGTTTTTTGCTTCTTCTTTTCCTGTTGCTTTTGCTTCCTGACCGCTCGGAGTTTCACTCACAACGGGCGCAGCTACGGTATCATCCTCTTTTGGTTGGGAAGCTGACTGTTCTTGTGATACAACAGCAGTATCACTTGAAGACTGCTCGTTTTTGTTGGATGCCTGATTGCATGATACTGTTACAAATGCCATGATAACAGCAATGATTGATAATGTTAGATTTTTCATTTTTATTTATTTTTTGATTTTTAAAAAACTTGCGTTAATAGCCACTACAATGGTGCTTACACTCATCAGCACAGCACCCATAGCGGGACTTAAAACAAAATTCGGATAGAGTACGCCTGCCGCAAGCGGTATTGCCACCACGTTGTAGCCAACCGCCCATATCAGGTTCTGTACCATCTTTTTGTAGGTAAGTTTGCCGAAGTCAATCAGTTTGACCACATCCCTCGGGTCGCTGTCTACCAATATGATATCCGCTGTTTCGGCAGCCACATCCGTACCGGAACCCACGGCAATGCCCACATCTGCCTGTGCCAGTGCCGGGGCATCGTTCACACCGTCACCTGTCATGGCAACCACTTCACCTTTGTCCTGAAACTCCTTTACTTTTTCCTGCTTGTTGTGCGGAAGCACATTAGCCAAATACCCGTCCATACCCAATTTTCCGGCTACGGCAGCAGCAATCCTGTCGTTGTCCCCGGTGAGCAGAAAGGACTTGATGCCCATTTTTTTGAGTTCCTCAATCGCCTGTGCCGAACCCTCACGGATGCTGTCTGCCAAAGTAATGATGCCGATTACCCGGTCATCAATGAGGACAAAGTTGACCGTTTCGGCTTCCTGATTGATTTCGTTTGGAATTTCCGGCAGGGAAAGGTGGTTTTCGGTGAAATAATTCGGGCCGCCAGCTACGATATTTTTGCCGTTCACGACACCTTTAACGCCTATGCCCTGCATATAGCTAAAGTTTTCAGATTTCCATAAGGCAAGGCTTTTTTCTTTCAATGTAGCCATAATGCCTTTAGCAATATGGTGTTCCGAATTTTGCTGTACTGCGGCAGCATACTGGATAACCTCATCGGCATTATATTCATCCGTTAACGGTATAACCTTTTCTACTGCATGGGAACCTTTGGTGAGCGTTCCGGTCTTATCAAAAATGACGGTGGAAAGTTTGCGGGTGGTTTCAAATGCCGTACGGTTGCGGATGAGCAGGCCATTGGTCGCCGATAGCGTTGTGGAAATGGCGACCACCAACGGGATAGCCACGCCCAATGCGTGCGGGCAGGCCGTTACCATTACCGTCACCATTCTTTCAAGCGCAAAGGCAATATCTCCACTGCTTGCATACCAATAGGCAAATGTGCCTATGCCCACGGCAATGGCAATAAAGGTGAGCCATTTGGCAACTTTGTCCGCAAGGTTTTGCGTATTGGACTTAGTAGCTTGTGCCTCCTGCACAAGATTGATAACCCTGTTCAGGTAGCTGTCTTTTCCAACGGCTGTTACCTTAACTTTCAGCGCACCATCGCCATTGATAGAGCCTGCGATGACCTTTCCGTCTTTTTCCTTTTTTACGGGAACACTTTCTCCGGTAAGCATACTTTCGTTGATATACGAAAGCCCCTCCAGTACCAATCCATCGGCTGGAATTTTTTCACCCGGTTTTATGATAGCCGTTTCACCGCTTTGCAGGTCTTCGAGCTTTATCTTTACAGCTTCTCCGCCTCGTTCCACGGTAACATCGTTGGGCAGTAACGCTACCAATGACTGTAATGCCCGTGAAGCAGCCATTTGGGAACGCATTTCCAGCCAATGCCCTAACAGCATGATGTCAATTAGGGTTGCCAGTTCCCAAAAGAAATCCATACCCTGCAAGCCAAATACAACGGCTACGGAATAGACATAGGCTACGGATATGGCGATAGCAACAAGTGTCATCATCCCTATGGCTTTGGCTTTCACCTCGCCAATCATTCCCTTTAGGAATGGTAAGCCTCCATAGCAATAAATCACCGTACCCAATGCCAGCAACACATATTTATCGCCATTGAAAGCAAGCGAGAAACCTAACCATTGCTGTATCATGTGCGACAGGAGCAGTATAGGGATTGTAATGACAAGGCTTATCCAAAAACGAGTGAGGAAATCACCTGTATGATGCCCCTCATGTTTATTAAAGTTTTTGTCAGCATGGCCATGTTGAGAATGCCCGGAATGCTCATGTCCTGATGTGTGTTCATGAGAAACTGACGTACCGCCAACGTGAACCAATGCCATGCCACAAAGAGGGCATTTGCCTGGTTCGTCTTTTAGCACCTGCGGGTGCATAGGACACGTGTATTTTTTCATAACAAGGGATTTTAAAAGTTATGTTGCATTTAATTTTTTTACCATCTCATGGGACATTTCTTCAGCATAAGTACCATAGGCATCAACAAGTACCCCTTTGCTCTTACCGTCATTGGACGATATGGCATAAATCACGGCATTGTTATCAGGACTACTGTCGAGGCTTTCAAACCTATGAGTTTCCGTAACCGTAAAATCCTCCGGTTTTAGTTTCAGGCTCTTTGACGCACAGTAAAGGCAGTCCGGCAACAGACTAAAGTCCATACTGTACCCACGCTGTCTTAGGTCTTTAAGTGCCTGCACCATGTCATTGTACTGTACCATAGCTTTCAGACCTGTTATTTAATGGTTTCGACCGTACTGCCGCAGGTAAGCATCTGTGAGCCGTAATATGGATTTTTAACGGCATTCTCTTTACTTAGCCAATTGGCTCCCTTACCTCCATTGTACATAGGACAGTGCTGGTAATAAACGGGGGTGTCCTGTTTAGACACTTTAGCCAGTGTGTAGATGCTTCCCGAAAGTGCCGCAAAAGCACTTCTTTGTTTTGCAACGTCTTTTGATTTTGAAATGCTTTCCGCATTGTCCGTTAAGTCCTGCATTACTTTCATCCAAGCCGTATGTTCCTCTGCCGATAGCTTATTCATATCGACTGCTTTAAGGGATGCGGCCAATTCAGCGGCATTGGCAGATGCGGTCGCCGCATCGGTTTTTATCAAAGCGTCTTTCACTGAAAAGTAGTTGTCAAATACAGCTTTTAGCTGTGATTGGTTTTGGGCTGCATCTTTGTTAGCGGATGCTGCCATTTGGCCATGGTCGTGATTGCCATGTCCGGCATTCATGTCCATTCCCGCCTCTTTGTTTTTGGCAACCGTCTTCACGGGTCTATCATACTGGCAGCAACCAGCCAGTTTAGCATATACGTCATCCGGCGCACGGAACTTCTCACTGTCATAACCAGCCAAAGCAATACGTTTCAGGATTTCATCCTGATTTGTTTTGTCGCCGTCATAGGTGAGCGTAGCCATCTTGGTATCTTTGTTCCAGTCCACGCTGGCTACCTTTTTTACGTTACCTGCTTTTTCGATGGTGGTTTTGCACATACCACAATTGCCGTAAATCTTTACGGTTTCTGTTTTCGCATTCTTGATTTGTGCGAAGCCGTTTATTGATGATAGTAACACGGCGATTACCATCACTATTTTTGATAATGATTTCATAATAATTACATTTTGAGAAACGGGGGATTGATAAACCCGTTTCTGTTTTAAATTTTAAGTAAATGATACAAATAGGGGATTTGCAAAAGCCGGAACAGCTTCTGACAGGACACACCTATGGCTATCAGGCCATAGTTTTAGCTTATTTTAGGCGGTAGCCAAATGGAGAAAAAGCCCGAAGAATAGTAGGCTTCTTTGAAACCGAATTTTTGCTTTTTAGCTGCTGCTAAGTGATTTTTTGCCTTTAATTCGATTATGGTTGGGACATTTAGGGAAGTGGTTGAAGCACCGCACCTGCAAGAGCTGTGTGAACAGCCGCCCCCGCATTTGTCACTTTTGCATTTTTTACAGGATTTGCCCTTGCAACCTTTTTTTATGTTCTGATTTTTTGGATTTCTCCTTTGAGCAGGAAGACTGCTCGGTCTTTGTTGAATTTTTGGAACAGGCATAGCTCTGACTTGGCATCATAAAGAAAACCAAACAGAACAATGTCAAAATGCCTATATGTATTCTATAATTTTTTCAAACGCAACAAAGTTACAAATTAGATTGGTTTTTTATGTGATTTTTAAGATTTTTTTGCTTATCTGAGCAAAACCCACCTATCCAACTTTTTCCAGGATTTACAAAATACCCTTTTTCGCCAACCACAATAAAAAATTGGCCGGAAAAAGGGCATTTCTAAAACAGCTTGCTTATCACTTGAAAATATAACGACTTATTCTACTAACTTCAATATCCTATACGCCCCTCTTGCCACAATTACAAATACAATTGCTCCGATAATCAAATCGGGGTAGCTTGAATTAAGCCAATGAACCAAAAGACCTGCAACGATAACGCCTGAATTGATAATAACATCGTTCGATGTGAAAATCATACTTGCTTGCATGTGGGCTTCTTTACTTTTGTTCTTTTGTAAAAGGTAAAGACAAAGTACGTTTGCCATTAGTGCCAAAACGGAAACGATAATCATCGTTTGAAAATCGGGCATTTTTTCAAACCCCAAAAACCGCCTAACGACTTCCACAAAACCGATAACAGCTAACAGGATTTGGAAGTACCCTGCAAATTTGGCTATGTTGTTTTTTCTTGCAATCGTGCCTCCAACGGCAAACAAAGCCAATGCGTAAACGATGCTATCTGCAAGCATATCCAAGCTATCCGCCACCAATCCCATTGAGTTGGAAAAAATACCGAATAACATTTCTAACCCAAAGAAAACGAAATTGATAATCAATACCGTCCAAAGTAGTTTCCGTTGGACATTGCTTGTATCTGTTTCCACAACTCCGTCAGTTTCTTCGGTTGAAATCAACGTTGTATTTAGGTTCAAAGTTTCCAAAGCCGATAAAATCGGCTCGGGGTTTCCACTATGATAAACATTCAATTCCCTATTGGGAATATCAAATTCCAATGACTTTACCGTATCAAAATCCTGCAATTTCATACGGATTAATTGCTCCTCACTGGGGCAATCCATTTTGGTAATATTGAATATGGTTTTGTTCATATTTTAAAGTTTAAATTTTATTCCACCATTAATTACAAATCCGTCCAACGGTGCATAGATGTCTCTAAAAACAGGGTTGGTTATTGTGCCTGTATAGATGTTGTCAAAACGTGTCTGCCTTGTATCAAGGAAGTTTTCAAAGTTGATATACAAAGAGAACCGTTCCCAAATCTTTTCAGCCATAAAGCCACACATCCAATAGTCCTTTCCAGTTGTACCGTCATTCAATTTTTGAGGGCTGAAATAATAGGCTTCCAAACCAATCTTCCATTTATCCTCTATTTCGTACATCAGTACGGAATTAACACGGTGTTTTGGGGTCAATGGATTTTCGGTACTTGTTCCGTTTTCCAGCAATCGGGTATCGGTAAATGTGTAGCCCAAAAATAGTTTCAAATCATCATAGCCGATTTTCACATTGGTTTCTGTTCCCTTGGTATGGATGTAACCCGATGAATTGATAAACTGATAAGTATTTGTTGCCATATTTTGAAGCAACAATGGATTGTCTAAATAGGTGTAAAAGAATAAATGGTTGATGCTGAACGTCCAGTCATCGCCCATATTCGTGCGGTAATTGATGTCTGCATTTGCACCGTAGCTCTTTTCTAATTTATTGGTATTATCATCAATAGGCATAACGTTTTGATATTGTATGCGTTCGCTTTCTTCGGTAAAAATGGTTGGTGTTTTATACCCAAATCCACCCCCGATGCGTGAAGTCAATCCGTTTGCAATATGGAACAATGCCGATACTCTTGGTAGAAAAACAGCCCCGTAATCCACCACGTAATCCGTTCTTAAACCTGTTTCCAACTGAAACCAGTCCGTAGCCCTAAAAGAATTTTGAACGAAAGCCCCGAATGTCGTTTGATTGTAATCTCTTAACGGAAATGAGGTAATTTGTTTTTCTTTGAAGTTATCCGTCCAAATATTAACACCTGTTATCCATTCAGACTTTTCTTTGCTGTGGGTATAGCTCGCTTCCGTAAAAGTGGCTGTTTGCGTTCCCTCAAACTCGTAATTGGGAATAGCTGTATTACGGTTAAAATAACTTACGCTGTTTTTGACTTGGACAAAACTGTTTTCATTTACTGTATGGTCAAAAACAAATTGTGTGGAATAACGCTGTGTTTTGTTTTCCTCGAAAAACTGATGTGTGTTGTCCGCTTTGCCCTTTATATAAAGCATGTCGCCACCCAAACGGTTTTCAATGGTGGCGTTGATGCCAAAGTTCATTTTAGTTTTATCATTGAAGTAAACAAATAACTTGGGGTTCAATACATACCTTTCAAATTGGGGAATGGCAGAAAGTCCGATTTGTGCAGGGTCGTAAGCTACGTTTCGGTTGTGCGAAGCGAATATTGTTGTTCCGATTTTATTAAACTTTTGTCCGTAAAAACCGTTGATGTCCAATCCTCTGCCCGATGTTCCGTTTAAATGAAAACGCAAATCCCTTTCTTCCGTTGGTGTCTTGGAAATTAAGTTTACCAAGCCTGCTATTGCTCCACCACCGTACAGCGTAGATGTTGAACCCTTAATAACTTCAACCTGCTTTAAGTCAAGCGGTGGAATTTGCAACAAACCTAACCCACTTGAAGCACCGGAATAAATCGGGAAACCGTCTTTTAAAATTTGCGTATATCGCCCGTCAAGTCCTTGAATACGAATACTTGCATTGGCACTTGTGGGTGAGGTAGTTTGGACATGAATACCTGTACTCTCGCTCAAAAGCATACGAATATCCCCTGCTTTCATATTTCCTTTTTCGTCCAATTCTTCACCTCCGATAAATTCAATACGGGTAGGAATATTTTGTATGCTTCTCGTGCTTCTGGTAGAGGATATGACAATTTCGTCTAACTCCTCTGAACTTTCTTTGAGTAGGATTTCAATAACACTGGTGTCCTTTAATGGAAATTCTAATGTATCAATACGTTCATTGAAGCCTATATAACTAAAATGTATTTCCTGTAATCCATTAGGAATATTGAATAATGTAATTTGTCCGTTCTCGTTAGATGTTGCTCCAATTGAAGTGCCTTTTATACGATGCCGTTACGCCAATTAAAGGTTCTTTCGTTCCACTGCTTTTTACGACAGCGGTCAATGTATTTTGTGCATATACACAAAGGTTTAGTGCCATGAAAAATGACACAATGAGTATTTTTTTCATTGTAAAAATGATGCTTAATGTGAAGAAATAAACAATTACGATGCAAAGCATCGTTACTAACTAACTTGTGCCGAAGCACTATACATTAAGCGATTTGTGGTGGATGCCAAATAGAATAGGGGAAGTCAGAAATAGGTGACGTAGTTATTACCCCTAATTTCTTTTCAGGTAATTGGAAAGAGTTAGCAATTGAAAAATAAAATGACGTTATTACAAACCCCGTACAGGTATTACATTTAGAAAAAGGGGAGCAACAATCCATCCCGCAATCATCGTTGTCTTGTTCTTGACTATCTGTTGTTTGGTGTGAGACTTCAAGGCATTTATCTTCCACAAAGCAAGGTGCTGTTGATAACACCAACACCATTAAAGCTAATATGAATGATAAATATTTCATTATGCAAAGGTAAAAAAAATTAGTTTTCAAATATCTACTCTTGTTTCATCCCTTAAAAATACCTATTCTATGTGTAATACTTTCCCTTTAACCATAAACTTGCTCTTACCAATAATATCAATACCGGAACTTCCACAAGTGGGCCGATAACGCCCACAAATGCCTGTGGTGAATGAATGCCAAAAACAGCTATTGCTACGGCTATTGCCAATTCAAAATTATTTCCTGTGGCTGTAAATGCGATGGATGCGTTTTTGTCGTAAGGAACATTTAAGAATTTGCTGATAAAGAAGCTCACGAAAAACATCAGTACAAAATAGATGATAAGCGGTATAGCTACTTTTACTACATCCATTGGCAACTCCAATATTTTATCACCTTTCAGACTGAACATCAATACTATGGTAAACAATAAAGCATATAATGTAATGGGTGATATTTTGGGAACGAATTTGCGGTTATACCATTCTATACCTTTTGACTTTACAAGTGCGTAACGGCTTATAAAACCTGCTAAGAAAGGAATACCTAAGTATATCAATACGCTTTCGGTTACATCTTTCATTGATACGGTTACGTTGAAATCGGCTAAGCCTAATTTATTGGGCAGAACATTGATGAACAGCCAAACAAAGAAGCTGTACGTCAATATCTGAAAGATACTGTTCAATGCTACCAATAATGCCGTATATTCTCTATTACCCTTTGCCAAGTCACTCCATACGATGACCATTGCGATACACCTTGCCAAGCCAATCAGTATCAGACCTGTCATATAATCCGGTTCGTTCCGTAAGAACAGAACGGCTAAACCGAACATCAATAGTGTGCCGATAACCCAATTCAGCAATAAAGATATGCCGATTACTTTGGTGTTTTTAAGGGCTTTGGGCAACAATGAATAATCCACCTTAGCCAACGGGGGGTACATCATCAATATAAGCCCTATCGCCAAAGGAATATTGGTAGTGCCTGCGGATAAAGCATTTGTAATATTGGAAATGCTCGGGAAGAAATACCCTAATCCTATTCCTGTCGCCATTGCAAGGAATATCCATAACGTTAGGTAACGGTCAAGAAATTTTAGTTTTGGTTGCATCGGCTAACTTTTAATCATTGAAAAAACATAGAACATCTCCTGCGCTATCTGTAAACTCCTTTCAGCATATACCTGTGCCTGTTCGGGTGAGCCGTCCGAAATCTTGGGGTCTTCAAATGTGATGGGTATTCTCTTTTCCGCTCCGGCAATGAATGGGCATCCACCGTCCGCCTGCGAACAGGTCATAATGGCGACAAATGCCGATGCAGGGTTGAAAGGACTATCGTATTTTTTGGAAAACCCAATGACTGGCAAAGCATTATCGCTGTATTTTATCGCATATACAGGATTATCGGTTTCCGCAATCTTGAAAATATGAAAACCGTGATTGGTCAATGTTTCCACCACTTTCGGGAATAGTACTGTTTCTTCTGTACCGCCCGAATAACAATGTACGTTCGGGATATTGAAGTATGCACTTGCCAACTGCGCCCATACCTGTGCTAAATGGCTTCTTCGTGAATTATGGGTACAGATAAAATTGAGGTTTATATCCTCACCGTTGTTTGCTTTTTGCCGTACAAAATCTATCAGCGGTTGCAGTGTGGTTTTACGTTCCTCTTTTACGGTTTGGAAGTCAATAATCCCGTTTATGGTTTCAGCTAAATTTTTATACATTACGATTGGTCTTTAGTTTTTAGCAACATCCCGAATTAGGTGTACAACAAGTGCTGTTCAGTTCTGATAAGTTTATTTTTTGCTTCTCGACAGAAATGCCACAGGCATCGCTTGCCAAACAAGCCGTCTGTTTGTTCTTTAGGATGAAATGCTGACCGTTAAAGTCCAAGTCAAATTTGCCAATCGTTTCGCTTTGATATTCTACTTCGATTTCGGCATCTTCCATTCCCAATTTTTCTTCTGATAACTTGATAATGTTCAATAGTTTGGTGGGTTTTAACCTGTGTTCATAGTCGTTGGCATCCCACAGTTGAAAGTTTACCGCTTTCTCTATACGGACTACACCACCGCAATCAATAAAATGTTTGGTGATTTGCCCTATTTCCGTAACGTGGAAATGTTCGGGAACAAATGTTCCGCTCTCTAATTGAAATTCAACATTGTTCAATGTTGGCAAGATTTCTTTGATTTTTGATAGTTTCATAATAACTGAATTTAAAAAAATGAAAAATTAAACTATATATTGCAATATAACGATATTATATACTAAAAAAACACTACGTACAGCACTTGGTTACTTGTACTTCTTGATTAAAAAAAGTGTTCAATTCGGCTTGAATTTCTTTCCATATATTTTCATCAATGCAATAGCAAACGGATTTACCCTCAATAGTTCCCTGTATGATACCGATGTTCTTTAACTCTTTTAAATGCTGTGAAATGGTTGCCTGCGCCAAACCTAATTCCTCAACCAAATCATTACAAATACAGGCTTTTTGATTGATGATATATTGAAGTATAGCAATCCTTGCCGGATGTGCCAAAACCTTAAATAGCGAAGACAGCCTATTCTGTTCGTCCGAAAATATTTCTGATTTGGTAAGCCCCATAACCTTTTCTTTATATCGCAATATTACGATGTATATTTTAATCACACAAGTAATTTATAAAAAAATTATTCCTGTTGCACTAAATACTGTAAATCGGGGTCATTCTTGATGCGTTTCATTTCGCTTTCAACAATTTGCAAAACGTCCGCTTTGACCTGCCTATAATTGGCTTCAATGACCTCCTTCATATTGTCGTTGCTGTGTTCATCGGTAAAGGATAATATCTTTGGTATCTTTTTGTAGGCTTTGGTTTCGGCAGAAACCTTTTCGTTATCCACCACGATTTCGGCATGAAATATTTTCTGCTCGATACGCTCATCAAAGTTGTCCGATACTGCACCAACAAATATTCCCTGTGTCAAGGTGGATATTTTGGATGCAGGTATAAGCGTATCCAATTGTGTCGATATGGATGTCGATTTATCATTGCGATTAATAGTAAGGCTTTGGCGTTTCTGCAACACTTTTCCAAAGCGTTCACTTAGATTTTTGGCTGTTTCGCCAATCACTTGACCAGAGAAAATATTGCCCACGGTATTTTGGATGACCTTGCTTTCCTTGTCGCCGTAATCCCTTATCAATTGTGAATAGTCTTGAAACCCTAAGCACACGGCGACCTTATTGCTACGTGCCGTTGCGATAAGGTTGTCCAAACCTCGAAAATATATCGTAGGCAACTCGTCTATAATAACGGAACTCTTCAACTTGTCTTTCTTATTGATGAGTTTTACAATCCTCGAATTGTACAATCCCAAAGCCGATGAATAGATATTTTGACGGTCGGGATTATTACCCACGCATAAGATTTTCGGTTCTTGGGGGTTGTTGATGTCCAGTGAGAAATCATCTCCCGTCATCACCCAATAAAGCTGTGGCGAAATCATCCGTGACAATGGAATTTTTGCCGATGCTATCTGCCCCTGCAACTGGTCTTGCGCTCCGCCCTGCCACGCATCCATGAAAGCTGAAAGATAGTTTTCAAGTTCGGGATATGAGGTCAGTATCGTAAATAGGTCTGCGTATTTTTTATTCAGCAATTCAATAGCATGGGGAAACGTGCAATACTTTCCGTCTTCATAGATTTTCAGAAACCAAATGATTGAAGCAAGCAATATAATTGGGCTTTCCACGAAAAAATCCCCTTGCTTCAAAATCCACGACCTGTTGAGGTTCAGCATGATGGTGTAAGAGGCTTCGTAAGCATCGGATATATCCGTCATAAAGGCAGGACTTAGCGGATTGCATCGGTGGCTACGGCGTGGGTCATCAAAATTGATAACGTAGAATTTAGGCTTTACCTTGTACTTATCGGAGTGTTTCAGCAAATGGTTGTAAGCAATGGTGGATAGGTCGTCAAACTTAAAATCGTAGATATACATCGCAAACCCCTTTTCGATATGTTGCTTGATGTAGTTGTTTACGATAGCGTAGGATTTTCCAGAGCCGGGAGTACCAAGTACGATCGAGGCTCGAAAAGGGTTGACGATATTAATCCAACCGTCATTCCATTTGCCTTTATAATAGAACTTCGTAGGAAGATTGACGGAGTATTCATTTTCCATCAGACGGGTTTCCTGTTGGAAACTCTCGTTTTCACTATTGAAAACATCGTCCATCAAATTGTTGCGGAGCAATCGGCTCATCCATACCCCTGCCATGAGCAAGGCTATATACCCCATACACGTTGTAAGGATGTAAAGCGATGTGGCAATTCCTGCCGACAGCTTTAACAATGGTGTGTTCAGAAAGAACAATACAAAACCTATAACTAAGGCGGTGTAAATCTTAGCCCATGTTATCTTTTCATTCTTTACGCCTTTAGTACCGAGACAGCTTAACGCCAACAATAGCAATGAGAAAATTTTAGTGAAAAGCGTGTGTGAAAAAAGCCCTGCGGTACGGTTGAAATTGGTCAGTATCTTGCCGATGATTTCCAGTGTCCATCCACGCTCGGCAAAGAACCCGTAACAGAACCAATAAAAGTGCATCAGTACCAATAGAATACTTACGGCACGCATAAAAGCCATAATTTTGGCTAAGCCTCTCAAATCGTCTTCTCCTTGCATAACAAAAAATTTTAGTGATGCAGGGAATTTAGAGGCTATTTAAAAGCACTTATTCAAAGCGGTGTCGGATGGCTTTTGGTGGCTTAGTTTGGCTGAGTATAGTAGAAGCCGAAAAAGTAAAACTTGCTATTGAGTATCAAGAGCAATTTTTTGTAACTTTGTTCCTAACAAAAAACTAAAATATTTAATCCAATGAAGCTGTAAGTAACCGTTCAAAAATGGAGTTGACAATTCATCACTTTGTATAAGTGATGAAGAAATGCATGCAAAACTTTAAATTTAGTACAATGACACAGCTACAAATGATTGATACGACCAAATCAATCGCTCAACAGGACGAAAATGTTTCCGCAGTTTTAATGTATGGGTCGTTTACCAAAAACGAGGGCGACCAATATTCTGATATCGAGTTTTATATTTTTCTGAAAAGCAAAGAAAATTTTTCTGCCAAAAAGTGGGTAAACAAGATTTATTCGACAACGTTATACTTTACGAATGAATATGGCAGTGAAGTCGCAATTTTTGAGAACCTGATTAGAGGTGAATTTCATTTTTTAACAATAAATGAGATTGACGTCATAAAATCGTGGGAGGGCTTTGTATCGTTCAGTGATTTTGACCAAATGAACTTAATTGACAAAGACGGTTTTTTGACTGAAACACTTAATCAAATAAAAACAAAATTACCCGACAGAACTACAAATGAAAATATCTTATTTTTAAGCCAATCATTACTGAATGTATTGTTGACAACAAGTAACTTGATTAAAAGAAAGGAATACGCTCACGCTTACCAAAGCCTGTCAAACGTACAAAAGTATTTACTTTGGTTAATCCGAATAGCAACAAATCAAACCCACCATTGGGAAAGTCCAACAAAAAGTTTAGAGAAAGATATTGACAAAGATTGGTATTCAGAATTTAGATTGACAACATCTGATTTGGACACTGGCAATTTAAAAGTAGCTTTCCAAAATTCATTGAACTTATCAAAAAAGCTGTTTGATGAATTAGGTGTTAAGACAGACCTAAAACGACTACTAAATAGGATTGAATAAGCTGATTTTCTATTTCTTTATGTGGTTGGGAAATGTTTATTGCTTGTAATCTATTCCTACAAATGCGGTTTACCCATCCACTCTGTTAAACGTTTCATTCAAAGCTAACCATCAAAGACCAAGATGTTAATCCTGGTCTTTGATGGTCAAAAAAGCTATTGTTGTCTTCCATGCCTTTTGCGTTTCTTCTTTTTCTTCATACGGTTGGCAAATTCCTGTTCCTCGTAGTCTTCGCCCTGTGCCTCCGGCAGTAGCCCACCCAATCCGTCTATCCATAAATCATCGGTCGGCTGTTCTTTATTTAGGAAGTTAAAAAGTGCATGGGCTTCCTCTTTCTCTACGGTGTTGCCTGTGATCGATGACTGGTTTTGTGCGGTTGCTTTTTCAGCTTCTTGGCGTTGCCCGACCACCTGCCCGTTCCACCAATCATTAAAGACATTTGCCGATAGGTTTTTGCCCAAAGCTGAACCGTTCCAAACGGTACGGCTTTCGTGGTCGATAAAGGTCATACCATAGATACGCCCCTCATCGTTACACCGTACTACGGTATTGATACCCTGCTCCAACAGTTGCTTTTTAAAATCGGCTTCATTAGTGGCGGTGTGCATCGCTACTTCAATGGTGCTTTTCAGTACGGCTCTTGTGGGGTCGGCTTTCATTTTCCCCTTAGCCTGTGCGAATTGGTTTTGCAGTTCGTCCAGTCCTGCCTGTTTCCCAAAAAGGGATGCCTTAAAAGGATTGCTCGCTTTTTCTCCCTGCTCATTCAGCGCAAAATAGACAAGACCGTTTTTAGGCTGTCCGTACAATTCCCCTTTGACTTCCTCTGCCGTAATATTGAAAAGCGAAAGCAAGGCATTGTACGCACCGAGGCTTGCGTACCCGTAATACTTCGGCAGGTGTCGCACCACCGATGCGATTTGGCTCTTAACGTCTCCGGCTCTGTAATCCACCGGACGGAATACCTGCTCGTTTCCCGTTCGCTGTTTTTCCGTGGCAGGTATAAGATTGTACGTTTGTTCCAAATCCCGACAGATTGCCATCGAACGTGGATGGTCGTAACTGTCCGGTAGCTTCTTGCCGTCCAAACCCACACAGACCGTTACGATGTGGATATGGGTGCGTTCAATATCGGTATGCTTAAAAACGATATACGGTTGGTTGCCATAACCCATGCGCTCCATATATTCCTGCGCCATTTTTACGAACTGCCCATCGCTGACCCTATCCGCAGGATCAGGGTTCAGCGATATGTGGCGCACAGGCTTTTCTGTTCTGATATTTGCGGACAGATACGGCTCAAAACACTGGTGCAGGTAAGCGGTCGAATAGGTATTATCCAACGTTTCGGGTATTCTGTTCAATAGCAAAACCTGCCCGTTTTCACTGTCAATCTTCTTTTGGTTGTAGGAAATAGCACCGTATAAATTCTCACCCTTGCCAATCTTTGCTATCATCTTATCTGTGTTTTTGCAGGTGTTCTTTTTCAAATTCCTGTGTTAGCTCAATCACTTTCCGGCACAAGTCCGCCATTTCTGCTGTCTGCTTTTCCAGTTTAAAGAGGTAAGCCGATGCCTTTTTCTCCGAAAAATTGCGGTAAAGTATCTTCACGATTTGGTTGTAATTCACGCCGACCGCTCTGAACTGGCTGTAAAAATTGGTCAGCCTCGTATGAAAATCGACTGCATCCATATCAATCTTTACGGTCTTGACTGGCTTCTGAAAGATACAGGCTGTAATAAAATGTGCCATTACTTTCATTCCCGATTGCTCGAACAACGTAAGGAACTGTGCGTTTTCCATGTCGTTGAGACTAATCGAATAACGGTGGATGGCAGGGTCTTTCTTAGGCTTGCGACCAACTTTGTTTGTTCGATTTCTTCTGTTGTCTTCCATATCTAAATCCATTATAAAATAAACCCCGACTTCGGAGGGCGTTTTCCGGCTCCATGCAATGGCAAGTTGTTTTTAGCTGCGGAAAGCATTTCGAGCAGCTAAAAACATAACTTGCTCTGTTCTGGTGAACAGAAAATCCGTCCGCCTATCGGCGGATGCGGATTGGGTAAAGCGGAAAAAAACGGCTTTGCGCCGTTCCGCCCATAACTTCCATTCTCCAATGATTTCTCCATTCACCCCTTGCATTTAAGCCCTTACAAAGTAAGGGTAGCTTTCTCAAAGCATTGCCCCATCCGCCACGACCAAACATTGCCAACAAATGCCCCAAACTACCGCATTAAAAGAGTGCATCGGAATAACCTGCTTCTTTGCGCTATCAGTCACGCAAGCCTGTTTGCAGGCATCCGCTCCCGATGGCAGTTGTGAAAGACGGAGCGCAGAAATGCCGGACGGCATGAAAGCTATCCGATAGCCATTCCATCGGGCAGGACGACAGACAAGCCATCGGTCTTGCCTGTGTGAAAGCCGGAGTGACGGCACGGCTGACTGAACGAATGACGGCAAGCCCGACAGACGGGATTGTATCAAGACTGCCGGACGGTGTGCAGGGATGACAGCCCTGCTCCACGCCGGATGGCAGTCAGTCCACGGAAATTGAAACTTAAAAATAGAATAGAAATGGAAGCAACAAACAGGACAAAATTCATTGCTTTTTCAAGCCAAAAGGGAGGCGTTGGAAAAAGTACGTTTACAACGATTACGGCAAGCATACTCCACTACCAAATGGGGTATAATGTAGCCGTCTTTGACTGCGACTATCCGCAGCACAGCATCAGCCAAATGAGGGAACGGGATTTGAAAGCGGTCATGCAGAACGAGGTGCTGAAAAAACTGGCGCACCGCCAATTTTCCACCATCAACAAGAAAGCCTATCCGGTACTGCAAAGCAAGGCTGACAATGCCCTAACGGATGCGGAAGCATTCGTACAGTCCTCTAACGTTCCCGTGGATGTGGTTTTCTTTGATTTGACCGGAACGGTGAACACTTCGGGCTTGCTGAACACACTGGCAGGAATGCACCACATCTTTTCGCCCATCACGGCAGACCGTGTGGTCATGGAAAGCACATTGAGCTTTACCGATGTGTTGACCAACGTCCTTATGAAACAAGGGCAAACCTCTATCGAAACCATACGGCTGTTTTGGAACATGGTCGATGGCAGGGAAAAATCCCAATTGTACGAAATCTACGGCAATGTCATTAACGAGGTCGGACTGCAAGCAATGGAAACACGCATTGCCGATAGCAAACGCTTCCGGAAGGAAAGCGAGGCAACGGCAAAAGCTGTCTTCCGTTCCACGCTATTGCCCCCCGACAAAAGATTGATGAAAGCCTCCGGCTTGGACTTGTTCATCAGTGAGTTTTTAAGAACCGTCAAACTGTAACCGCTATGGAAAATGAAAACAAGAAAAGGCCGAGTGCCCCGATTGACGAGGCGTATCTCATGTCCATCATGGCAGGCGAAACAAAGAAGCCTCAACAGGCGGTAGCACCGCAAGAGCCGAACGCAGAGCCGACAAAGGAAACGCCAACGGAAAAGCCCGTAGCCAAAGAACGTACCCGACAAAAGAGGGCTTCCGACACGGGCTATGGCGAGCGTTTTCTCAACAGCCACAGCATGACACGCCGTGGCGATAAGAGCATCTACATCCGGCAGGAATACCACGAACGGCTTTCCCGTATCGTGCAGGTTATCGGCGAGGATAAAATACCTCTGTACGCCTATTTGGACAATATTCTCGAACATCATTTTGAACAGTTCGAGAAAGCCATCACCGATGATTTCAACAATAAGTTTAAACCCATTTTTTAAAGCATTCGATATGAACAAGAAACAGCAAAAACAACCGGAAAAGGTATTGCGCAAAGCGCATTACAAATCGGCATTTTTAAGACCGACAGGGGTCGTGGCAAGGTGCGGAAAATCGGTCTACATAAGCCCAGATTTCCATAAGAAATTATCCCGTATCGTCTTTCTGCTCGGAGAGGGAGAAATTACACTTACCGATTACCTGCACAGTGTACTGAAACACCACTTTGAGGAGTTCGGAAACGAAATAAAGATTATCTATGCCGACAAGCAAAAGCCAATCTTATAGCTATGGAAACGTTGATTGTAATATGCCTTATCATCGTCATTATTCTTTTGCTGAAAGATAAGGTGGTCATCCATAAGAACGTCCGCAGGGAAATAAAGCCGGAAAAGAAAAGCCCCGACCTGCCGGATATTATGGGGCTTCCCAAGCCTGTGGAACGCCACACCTTGCCACCGAATGCCACAAAGAGACAATCGGGCGAACGTGACGGGATAGCTGATAATTTTGGAACAGAAACCTACGGGATAGGTTTTGGATTGGAAAATCCGCAGATTGAGGGAGAGCCGGATGAAGTTTTCGGGAGTATGTCCGATTTTGAAAATGAGGAAGACGAATGGGATGAGTACGGGTTTGAGGACAGCGACAATGAGTTTGCCACAGGGGTTACCTTTGATGAACTGACGACCGTGGGGGCATGGTTGGAGCAAGATACACTTGAACCTGCCCAGCAACAGAAAGCGGTGGACATAGTTCAGCGATTACAGGGAACGGAATTGTTAAGTCTGCTCGAAAACTCAATGGATGGGACTTCACGGAAGATTGCAGAGTTGTTGGACAAGAGCCTCTCCGCCGGAACGGATTTCAGTTCTCCCGATTTGCGGAAAAGTGATTTAGAGGATTTCGACATTGGGGAGTTTGTGTAAGCAAACTCCTTTTTTATTTAGGTTTATATTATAATATTTTCAAGATAAAATAAGTGTATTAATCGTAAAAAGAACTATCTTGTGACAACTAAAGGCGTTAACTACGATTTTTTATATATCAAGAATATAATATTTTATTTTTTAACTTGTTGATTTTTAGCGATTTATTTTCTTGAGCTTTAAAGGGTTTCAATTTTTTTACGGCGAGGATAAAAGAAAAAAGATATAATTTATAAGGGCAGTGTGACAATGGTAAACAAAACCAATACTAATCAAGAACAATTTAACGTTTTTCTTATTTCGGTTTTAAAGAAAAGCTTTTGTAAGTCAGGGACTGAATTGAACGAAGCTTTGGTAAGTGAGTTCGGTGTAACGCCCCAGTATGCAAGACAAATTCTTAAAAGAAGTGTTGAGAAAGACAGAATAAAATCATCTGCTCCCCATATGTTCGGTACTGGTCAGTACGTGTATTTTTTAAGTAAGGAAAATTTAAACTTATCAAACGTATTAAAGATTTGTAAAAAATACCGTCCTCCCATTTACAGATTACTAGAGTTAATGCGAATGAATGGCGGAATTGTATCTATCTATGAGGCACTAAAAATCACATCAACTCCAATTAAGAAAAATTCGGCTAAGATTTCTTTATTGTCGGACATTGAGCATATGCTCACAGAACTTTCTATTATTTATAGAAAAAAGGATGAAAATAGTGTAGAGTATCTTATCCTTTACGAACAGAATCAAAAATTAAGTTCTCCATTAGAAAAGCAAAAGATGTCAGACCATTATAATAAGATGGTTACTGACTGTACCTTAATACCAGATGTGTTACGTTGGCTTATCAACTCGAATATTATCGGTAATTCTCAACCGATATACAGAAATAAAAAAACGCCTAGTAGAGGTGCTGTTCAAAACAACTTGGTTTGGGATGCATACGGCTATACTAAAGCGACAGGCATAAATCCTAGTCTAGGCGTTCAAAGTGATAACACAGAAAAACAAACACTCGTGGTTCTCGATGTTGTTCTAAGTTCTGATTATACTAAGATTCATTTGGATGCTTTTTTTGAAAGAATTCAACACAATAGGCATTCTACAAAAGGAGACAGCAGAAAAGTTCTCCCTATCGTCGTCTATAAATCTGCGTCACAACTTGTTATTAATACACTTGGCAAGTTGGGTATTATCGCTTTTGACATAAACTCTATCTTCGGTACTAAGATTATTGACATCTTACTTAAAACACAAAACTTAGTTCAATTAATAAACGATCCTGAGGATATTGAAAAAGAGATTTCCGGTATATTAGAAACCATATCGAACGCCGGACAAGAAGATGCATTAAGGGATTTAAAAGGTACGTTGTTTGAATTTTTAATGTATCCATTAATAGTAAATTTATATCCCCAAACCCATATAGAACGTGGAAAAATATTATCTTCTGAAACAGTTGACAAAACCGGAGAGACAACTATCGAGAAGTATGAATATGATTATATCGTAGTAAATAATAATCCTCCGGAACTTATTTTTATCGAATTAAAAGGATATAATTCTGGTGCAACTATCCCGCTAGGAGACCGAAACACGAAATCATCTTTGAAATGGTTTTTTCGGCGTACTCTTCCATTTGGTATTAAACAATATGATAGATATATTAAAGAGGGTAAAGTTGGTAAAGGCGTGTATATCACATCAGCAAATTTCTACCCCGACGGTCACGATTTTATAACCACCATAAACAAAAGTAAGCTTAAGCCTTTACAACTAGAAGCAGGATATGAAAGACAATCACTAATAAAACTCTTAACCGAACGGGGGTTTAAAAATGAAGTGAAGATTATCGAAAAATTCTACACTAAGGAAACGGAACCATGACAGTTCATTTTACAGACCCCGTTTTCTAAACTGTTTTGACTTCCCAAACGTTGGTGTCAATCCCATTTAGTTGAGCGTCAAATCTGCTTTTGTGTATTGCGACACAAAGCAAGTCTGTTGGACGAGAGAAGCCTACATAAGCCATTTTTATAGAACTTTTATGATGGATTTTTTTCTCTTTGAAACTATTTCCCAAAAATTGATGGGATAATCTTTCCGACTCGTAATTGTTGTAATAACAAGATTCTAAATACAAAGTTGCGCAATGTGTTTGCCCTTTTACTGCATGTACGCTTGTAATCTCGATTTCAAGCCCGTCCGTCTTGTAATAATTTGTTGGTGAAAAAATCAGAGCATTTTCCACTGAAATTTCAACATTGTCATTATTGATAAAATTCAGACTTGCGGAAATAGTTTTGTCAAAAAGCGCAAGCATAGTAGGAATGTATCTTTTTATGCAATTCCATACTTCATTAGTTCTTTCTTGGACTATTCCAATTGACCAATTGTAGAGGTGCAAATTTAATTGGTCATATTGTTGAATATCTTTTTCATGGATAAAGTCAATTAGTTTTTTCTTTGTATAAGGTCGGCCGTCTACAGTATCGATGTTTTCGAAACGTAAAATCTTAAGGAAAGCATTCAAAATATTTTTACGCAATGGTTCTAATGTCTTCTTTTGCGCATAGTACATCAAATAACTTTTTAAGTTGTCGTAATCTTCTTTAGGTTTGTGTTTTTCTTTTTTGAAGCCTTTGTGATAGTCTTCTAAGCGAAGTTTTGCTATATCGATTCTGCTTTCTTCATTTTCTTTCCAGTCCGTATTCCAACAAACAACTTTAATATCTTTAAAATCTTTCTTCGATTTTAAAATGCCCATTTCATGGTATTCTTTTACCATTTGGGCAAAACAAGGAATGATATTTCCGATTGTAGCATCTTCAAAAACCAAAATATGTGGTTTTATTTCACATTCGTTTTTTCCGATAATATCAAAATTTGCATCGTTGTGTAAAGCAAATTTCTTAACAACATTTGCAATAGGTTTGCTCAAACGCTGACTACCATTTAATCTCAAAACATCCGCTCTGTCATTCCAAATATTATCTGCTTTTACTGAATAGTAAATTGCTTGGTTTTTATCACCAATTCTTTGAAATGTTGAAATGCAATTTCCGTCATCGTAAAAAAGCTTTTCCAACAAATTGTATTGGTGAGTGTCCATATCTTGCATTTCGTCAACGAAAACAAATGAAAAACGCTTCTGTAAAAGCTCTTTTATTAAAGGAATTTCATGAAGATAGTATTCACCAAGATGATATGCGTAGTCGTATGATACGATTCCTTTCTTTAAGACTTCAAAAATTATTTTTTTAAGTCCGATGTATCTTTTGTTCGTTTGGGTTTTCAACAAAACCTCATTGTCTCGATTTTTTATTTCATCAGTGATAAAGTCATAATACAAGCCACGAATTTCATTTTCAATATTTTTCGCAACAATTTTTCTTGTTATTTTTTTATCGCCGTCGGCTTCCTTTTCAGCTCTTTTAATATGCCTTTGGTAAAATAATTTTGTTGGCTCATCATAATCTTTTTGCCAAGCAATTATATTGAACAGCTTTACCAATTCTTCTTCATATCTGTCTTTATCAATCCAATTTAATTTTCTTTTAAAAACTTGGTTGTAAATTGGGATAGCCAGAAATGTGTCAACAAAACTTTGTATTGTTCCAATGAAATTTGGATAAGAAAAAAGTCGAGGGCAATGTTTTTGTATTTTTTCTTTTATCTCGTCAATGGCGGTGTTGGTATGTGATAAAACCAAAATTCCCGAACCGTCTGCAAAAGGAAGCTTACTTTCCAAAACAAGCAATTTTGCAAGCAAAGCGGTTGTCTTTCCACTCCCAGGTACTGCTTGTAAATCAATTGTGTTGAAATTTCGTATAAATGCCTTTCTTTCATTATCAAAAGTTTTACCTGTAGGCAAAAGCAATTGTTCAGCGTATTGAATTTCTTCATCGGTTATGTTAATTACCTGTGGCATACTTAATCGCTTTTACAAGGTAATTAATTGTGTCGTCATCTTTTTCTGAAATTATGATTGATTTTGCATCAATTTCTCTATTTTCAAACTTTTTTAAATCTTCATCTACAGCATTTGCCATTTCATAAGCAATTTTTGTTTTATCTAAACCTTTATTAATTAGTTTTTCGGCAAGGGCTTTTTCAAAATCTGTCTCCCAATCTGTTCCTTTATGAACACTATTTTTTACTATTTTTTGGAATAGTGACGTTAAACTTACTGATTTGAATAATGAATATTCCAAAGTCCATTTTGGTGCAGAGAAATACTTGATATTTTTTTCAGACTTTGAGGTTATATCAGCAATTGCTTCCTCTGTTTCTTTATCAACATCTATTTTAATATAATCGTATTGGTTCTTCCCTTTATCATTTTTTATCGGCTTTCCATCATCATCAACTTTCAGACTCTTTTTGTATTTCCTAATATCACAGTCTGTGATTACAGCAACAGGAATCTCCATATCGGGTTCCTTTCTTCGTAAGTAGATATTTGCGTAGTGGTCAAAGCCTGTATGTCCGATATTTACGATAGAAATACCCTTTTCCGTAAGATTAATCCCAATTGATTTAGCTATGCTTGGAATTAGAATTTCTTCTGCCCATCCCTCTACCAATATCACACCTTTGGCAAAAAACAAATTCGCCTTTGTAGTGTCCAAAAATTTTTCTAAAAATTTATAGCTATCCGACCTTAATTTAGTATATTCTTCTCCCATTGGAAAAGCGTTCACATTATTGCAAATGATTAAATTTTCAAGTTTGAGTTTCGAAGCTAAATTTGGACTATGTGTTGTAAGAATTAATTGAATAGTTTCTTGTTTTTGTAATGCTTCAATTACCTGCATTTGAGCTTGGGGATGCAAATGTGCTTCCAATTCTTCTACCAATCCCAAACGTAAACCACTCCAATTTAATTTGTTTAAATGAAGTAATTCGGTTGCCATAAATAAGCGGTTCAATGTTCCTAAACCAGGGTTTGCCTCGCCTTTCAATGACAGAGCTAATTTTTCAAGTATACTTTTAATGTCATTGGAAGTTGCTCCAAATTCAGTTTCATAATCATTGCCGTAAAAACTTTTAATATAGCCGTCAATCTTATCTTTTATCTGTTTACCTGCTTTAGGCTGACCTGCAATATCTACATCGTTAAAATACTTTTCTAATTCGTCTTTCAGACCAGAAAAGATTTGCAATAATTCATTGTCTTGTTCTTTTCCTTTAAATGCTTCATCACCTAAAAGAATTTGCGATAAACGTGAATTACGTTTGGCTATCAGTTCGTTTTCAGCATCACGCAAAGGTTTTAAATAGGTCGCTTTCAGATATTCCTTTGCTTCTGCCGTAAGTAAATAGCCATCTTCATCAATACCTGCTTTTACATCAGTTGGGAATATCTTTTTTGCTTGACGTTTTACATCATAATTGAGCTTTAAAAATGGTTTCGCATTTTCGCCTGTGCCATTCCAGCCTAACCATTCCGTGAAATTTTTAGCTTCCTCGGGTATTAAATCTTCAAATGTTAATTCAATTCGAAAACGAGAAGCTTCTTTGAAAAAATCTTTATCATCAACTCTTATGTAATCGTAGCTATGTGTTTTCAGCACTAGTTTTATCGCATCGATGATTGCAGTTTTGCCTGAATCATTTTCACCAATAATCACATTTAAACCTTTGGTTAGGTTCAAATCCAAATTTGGTTTATCAAGTTCAATTTCGCTGTCCGAACCAAATTTTCTAAAATTCCACAACTTAATATTTGATAAATACACTGATAATATTTGATAAGGTTTATATACTCCTCTAAGATATAAAATAATTTGCTTAGAGCCACTCACTGCCAATTAATTCCGCTGATTTCCACTTTCCCATAACGCTTCGATTTCCATAAGACTTTTGTTGCGAAAGCCCGCACGAGGTGGGAAAGTAGTAACAATTTAATTCAGTTTAAAGATGGAAAAACAAAGCAAAAAAGTGTTGCTGACGGGCGTTGCGTTACTGTCGGCATTTGGTGTGTTCGCACAGGGCAACGGCTCGGCAGGCATCCAAGAGGCTACGCAGATGGTAACGAGTTACTTCGACCCTGCAACGCAGTTGATTTATGCGATTGGGGCTGTAGTCGGGTTAATCGGTGGCGTAAAGGTGTACAACAAATTTAGTAGCGGAGACCCCGATACAAGCAAGACAGCGGCATCGTGGTTTGGGGCTTGTATCTTCTTAATTGTAGCGGCGACCATTCTCCGCTCATTCTTCCTTTAAGCTGGCGTATTATGAGCAATTACAATATCAATAAAGGTATCGGCAGGACGGTCGAGTTCAGAGGGCTGAAAGCACAGTACCTGTTCATCTTCGCAGGTGGTCTGCTCGGTGTGCTTATCCTCGTCATGGTCATGTACATGGCAGGCGTAAACTCCTACGTGTGCCTGTTCATCGGGGCAGGCGGTGCATCGCTCATCGTTTGGCAAACATTCGCATTGAACGGCAAGTACGGCGAACACGGATTAATGAAAGTCGGTGCAAAGAAAAGGCATCCGAAATACATCATCTGTCGCAGAGCCGTACACCGCTATTTAAAATTCACTTCTAAATCCAGTCATTTATGAGAAATACAGGAAAAGCCACAACGTTGGAAAGCAAGTTTCCATTACTGGCGGTGGAACACAACTGCATCATTTCAAAGGATGCGGACATCACGGCTTGCTTTCGGGTACACCTGCCGGAATTGTTCACGGTGGCATCGGCGGAATACGATGCCATACACTCGGCTTGGCACAAGGCTATCAAGACCTTGCCGGACTATACCATTGTCCATAAACAGGACTGGTACATCAAGGAAAGCTATGCGCCGGATATTGCACAGGACGGGTTGAGTTTCCTTGCAAAGTCCTATCAACAGCATTTCAACGAACGTCCATTTTTAAACCATTACTGTTACCTGTTCCTAACCAAGACCACCAAAGAACGGATGCGGATGCAGAGCAATTTTAGTTCGCTTTGCAAGGGTGTACTTATCCCGAAAGAAATAAGGGATAAAGAAACCGTCCGAAAGTTCATGGAAGCGGTGGCACAGTTTGAGCGCATTGTCAATGATAGCGGTTTTGTGAAACTGGAACGCTTGACAGAGGATGACATCATCGGCACAGGCGACAAACAGGGATTGCTCGAACAGTACCTTACCCTGTCGAGGGAAGCCGGAACGCCCATGCAGGACATCGCTTTGGGAAGCGAGGACGTGCGTATCGGCAACAAAAGGCTGTGCCTGCACACCCTGTCCGATACGGACGATTTGCCGGGCACAGTATCGGCAAATACGAGGTATGAAAAGCTGTCCACGGACAGGAGCGATTGCCTGTTGTCCTTTGCCTCTCCCGTGGGCTTGCTCCTTAGCTGTAACCATATTTATAATCAGTATTTGTTTTTGGATAACAGCGATGAGAACCTGCGGAAGTTTGAAAAGTCAGCCCGTAATATGAACTCACTGGCAAGGTACAGCCGTGCCAATCAGATTAACAAAGAGTGGATTGAAAGGTATCTGAACGAAGCGCACAGCTTCGGGCTATCCTCCATCCGTGCGCACTTCAATGTGATGGCGTGGTCGGATGACCCGAACGAGCTAAAACAGCTAAAGAACGATACGGGCAGTGCGTTGACATTGATGGAATGCAGACCGAGGCATAACACGGTGGATGTCGCTACGCTGTATTGGGCAGGCATGGCAGGCAATGCAGGCGACTTTCCGGCAGAGGAAAGTTTCTATACGTTCATCGAACCTGCACTGTGCTTCTTCACCGAGGAAACCAATTACCAAAGTTCGCCATCACCTTTCGGTATCAAGATGGCGGACAGGCTCACGGGCAAGCCTATCCATTTGGACATTTCCGACCTGCCCATGAAAAAAGGCATTATCACGAACCGGAACAAGTTTATACTTGGTCCGTCAGGTTCGGGAAAATCCTTTTTCACCAATCACATGGTACGGCAATACTACGAACAGGGCGCACACGTCCTGCTCGTGGACACCGGAAATTCCTATCAAGGATTGTGCGAGTTGATTAAGGGCAAGACCAAAGGTGAGGACGGGGTTTACTTCACTTACACGGAAGACAACCCGATTGCGTTCAATCCTTTCTACACGGACGATGGTGTTTTCGACATCGAGAAAAGGGAAAGTATCAAGACTTTGATACTGACCTTATGGAAGCGTGATGACGAACCGCCGACCCGTTCGGAGGAAGTGGCGTTGTCCAACGCCGTGAGCGGTTATATCGACCGTATCAAGCAAAGCGATGAATATCCATCTTTCAATGGATTTTACGAGTACGTGAAAGGTGACTACAAAAAGATACTGGAAGAAAAACAGGTAAGGGAAAAAGACTTTGACGTTGCAGGTTTCCTAAATGTATTAGAGCCTTACTACCGTGGGGGTGAGTACGATTACCTGCTCAATTCAGACAAGCAACTTGACCTGCTTTCCAAACGCTTTATCGTGTTTGAAATTGATGCGATTAAAGACCACAAAATCCTCTTTCCCATAGTGACCATCATCATTATGGAAGTCTTCATCAATAAGATGCGCAGGCTCAAAGGTGTGCGTAAACTGATACTGATTGAGGAAGCGTGGAAAGCCATCGCAAAAGAGGGAATGGCAGAGTACATCAAGTACCTTTTTAAGACCGTCCGCAAATTTTTTGGTGAAGCCATCGTGGTCACACAGGAAGTGGACGACATCATACAGTCACCCGTGGTCAAGGAAAGTATCATCAACAATTCCGACTGTAAAATCCTCTTAGACCAACGCAAGTACATGAACAAATTCGATGACATCCAAGCGATGCTCGGACTGACGGAAAAGGAAAAATCCCAAATCCTTTCCATCAACATGAACAACGACCCGTCAAGGCTTTACAAAGAGGTGTGGATTGGGCTTGGCGGTACGCATTCCGCCGTGTATGCCACAGAGGTTTCGCTCGAAGAATACCTCGCCTACACCACGGAGGAAACGGAAAAAATGGAAGTCATGCAACTGGCATCCGAACTGGACGGCAACGTGGAACTGGCGATAAAACGCATTGCCCAACAGAGACGTGAGAACGCAAATAATTATTAATCATTTAAAAAAATCAGAGACAATGAAAAAAGTAATGTTACTGGTGTGTACGGCATTTATGCTTGCCGTTGCACCGTCCGCAAAGGCACAATGGATTGTGACCGACCCTGCAAACCTTGCATCGGGTATTATCAATTCCGCAAATGAAATCATACAGACTTCTTCCACCGTTTCAAACGTGGTAAAGAATTTCAACGAGGTAAAAAAAGTGTATGAACAGGGCAAGGAGTATTACGACAAACTGAAAGCCATAAACAACCTTGTGAAAGATGCCCGTAAGGTGCAACAGACCGTGTTGCTCGTGGGCGATGTGTCCGAAATGTACGTGCAGAATTTCGGCAAAATGATGAACGACCCGAATTTCAGTCCGCAGGAACTGACTGCAATTGCCAACGGTTATTCCACGCTCCTTAACGAAAGTACCGAACTGCTCAAAGAACTGAAACAGATTGTAAGCTTGACAGGACTTTCCCTAAATGACAAGGAACGTATGGACATCATCGACAGGGTTTACAAAGAGGTCAAGGACTACCATAGCCTTGTCCGCTATTTCACCAACAAGAATATCTCCGTAAGCATTTTGAGGGCTAAGAAACAGAACAACACCAAAAGGGTGCTTGAACTGTACGGAACTGCTGAACAAAAATACTGGTAAGCTATGGAATGGAACAATCTTCACGAACTCCTGCGCTCGCTTTACGATGAGATGCTCCCACTGTCCGCCGATATGGCGACAGTGGCTAAGGGCATCGCCGGATTGGGCGCACTGTTCTACGTGGCACTGAAAGTGTGGCAGGCATTGAGCCGTGCAGAACCGATAGACGTGTTTCCGCTCCTGCGACCTTTCGCCATCGGGCTTTGCATTATGTTCTTCCCGACCATCGTATTGGGAACTATCAATGCGGTATTAAGTCCGGTCGTAAAAGGCACAAACGCCATGCTCGAAAACCAAGTGCTTGACCTCAATAAATTGCAGGAACAAAAAGACCTTTTGGAGAGAGAGGCGATGCTCCGCAATCCCGAAACCGCTTATCTCGTAAGCGATGAGGAATTTGATAAGAAACTGGACGAATTGGGATGGTCGCCGTCCGATTTGGTTGCCATATCCGGTATGTACATGGAGCGTGGAATGTACGATTTAAAGAAAAGCATCCGTGACTGGTTTCGGGAACTACTGGAAGTCCTTTTCCAAGCATCCGCTTTGGTCATAGACACCATACGGACATTCTTTCTTATCGTGCTGTCCATACTCGGGCCGATAGCCTTTGCGATAAGTGTATGGGATGGTTTTCAATCCACACTTACGCAATGGCTGACCCGATATATCAGCGTGTACCTGTGGTTGCCCATCGCCGATATGTTCAGCTCTATGCTCGCCAAGATACAATCCCTCATCATCGAACAGGATATTGATATGCTTGCCGACCCGACCTACATCCCCGACACATCCAACACCGTGTATATCATCTTCATGATAATTGGCATCGTGGGCTACTTCACCGTTCCAACGGTGGCAGGTTGGGTGATACAGGCAGGGGGCGCAGGGAACTTCATGCGCAACGTAAACTCTACGGCATCGAAAACCGGAAACATCGCCGGAGCAGGAACGGGTGCAGTTGCAGGCAATATCGGTGGTAGGTTAATGAACAAATAAAAATCAAGAAGCAATGGAATTTAAGACACTAAGAAATATCGAAAACAGCTTTAGGCAAATACGGCTGTACGCCATTGTATTTGCCGTACTCTGCATCGCTGTGGTAGGTTATGCCGTATGGCAGTCCTACCAGTTTGCCGAGGCACAACGCCAAAAAATATATGTACTGGACAAAGGCAAATCCTTGATGTTGGCACTTTCACAGGATGCAAGCATCAACAGACCTGTTGAGGCAAGGGAACACGTTAAGCGTTTCCATGAACTGTTCTTTACGCTCGCACCGGATAAGAACGCTATCGAAAGCAATATGAAACGGGCTTTTAATCTTGCCGACAAATCGGCTTTTGATTATTACAAAGACCTCTCGGAAAAGGGGTATTACAACCGTATCATTTCGGGCAATGTGCAACAGCGTATCGAGGTTGACAGCGTGGTCTGCAACTTCGACACCTATCCCTATGCCGTAAGGACGTATGCCAAACAGTATATCATCCGTCCAAGCAACGTGACCAAACGGAATTTGGTCACTTCATGCCTATTGTTAAACTCGGTCAAGTCTGACAACAACCCACAGGGCTTCAATATCGAAAAGTTTGCCGTGTTGGAAAACAGGGATATAGAAGTCGTAGACCGTTAAAGCCAAGATTATGGAAGCAATATCAGATTTGAACACGTTCGCCAAAATCCTTACCGCAAAAGGGTATGACGGCTATTTCCATACGCAGGGTGCGTATGCCGGAAAACTGAAAGCAAGCATCAGCGAATATCTCGCCAACAGCCCCAAAGGTGTGGTTAAACAGGAGTTGTTGCTGACCTGCATTCTACCCTGGGCAGGCGAAGACCTGCCCAGGGTAGAATGCCTTATGAGGGTGAAGTACCTAAACGGCAAATTCTTCCTTAACAGCATGGAAGTTGCGAAAAAAGACCGTTACGGGCAAGTGCTGAAACAATCGGAACTGACCGACCTGTCGGTCGTGACCGCTCCCAAAGCAAAGGAAGCAATCGCTATGGTCAGCGATGCACCTGCACAAAAGGCTACTTCCCAAAACAGGCGTTTCAAGCACTAAACATCGTCAAGGCATGAAAAATCTAAGAACAACAATCAGTAACTGGTTTGACAGGCTCGATGGGCAGTGGCGGACGATGCCTGTTGAAAAACAGCACCGCTATACGCTACTGCTCTTTTTGGGCTATGCGCTATTGTCCGTTGCCGTACTGTTGAAAGTGTGCTACGATGTAGCGCATTCCGATAATACCATGACGATAGAGCATATCGAAAACCCGATTAACGGGCAAAACAAATCCTCGGTTTCTCCGCAGGACAGTATTAACAAAATCTTAAAACGTAAAATGTATGAAAGACAATGAAAATCTGCCTACCGGACAGGCAGGCAAAAGGGTAAGTTTTTTGGTCGAAGATGGCGACTCAAAAAACGGAATGGATGCACCGCAGGACGGTGCGCAGAACAAAGCCGACAAGCTAAAGAAGCCCATCATTTTTGCCCTCATGGGCGTGGTGTTCCTCGGCTGTATGTACCTAATCTTCAAACCGTCCTCCGATAAGAAAGCGGTTGAGGATATTGGTCTGAACGATGCCGTGCCACAGGCGACCGATGCAGGGCTTCAATCCGATAAGCAAAAGGCTTATGAACAGGAAATGCTCGAACAGAAGATGCAGGAAAAGCGCAATGCGCTCCTGTCACTGTCCGACTATTGGAGCGAGGACAGTTCCGCCGATCCGGAAGCGGAGCAACCGGATGAGGACTACGAAGACGGCTTCGCTTACGGCGGTGGTACACGCAGGAACAGCAACCCTGCATTGAACAGTTACCGAAGTGCGCAAAGTACGCTGACCTCGTTCTACGACAACAGCGATTACGAAACGCAGGAACTCCGCCGACAGGTTGAGGAACTGAAAGAGCAATTGGCAGAAAAAGACGTACCGCCTGTAACGACCGTGGAAGACCAACTGGCTTTGATGGAAAAGTCATACGAAATGGCATCCCGTTACCTCCCCTCAACTCCGGCACAGACGGGTAATACGGACACAACAGTTTCGGTAAAGAGTACCTCGCAAAAAGAGCATTTCGTGGCATTCACCCCCGTAAGGAAAAATGCGGTTTCCGCCTTGTACCGTGAGCCGACCGACAGTGCTTTTTTGGCAGACTGGAACGAAACCCGAAACCGTGGCTTTTATACGGCAGGTGTTTCGGAACAGGTCATACAACCGAAAAACAGCATTAGGGCTGTGGTGCAGGAAACGCAGACCGTGACGGGCGAAAGCGGTGTACGGTTGCGTTTGTTGGAAACGGCGCAAACTCCCGTCCGCTCCATTCCGGCAGGAACGGTACTGACGGCTAACGCCAAGTTCCAAAGTGGCAGGTTGCAGTTAAAGGTAACATCCATCGAATTTGAGGGCAACATTATTCCGGTCGATATAACCGTGTATGATGTGGACGGACAGCAAGGGCTATATGTGCCGTATTCCCCCGAAATGAATGCCCTGTCCGAGATTGCCTCCAACATGAGCCAAACGGGGGGAACAAGTATCATGATGACACGCTCGGCAGGGCAACAGATGGCAGGCGACCTTTCCCGTGGTGTGGTACAGGGCGTATCGGGTTACTTCTCCAAGAAAGTGAGGACACCGAAAGTAACCGTCAAAGCCGGTCATCGGCTATTCCTCGTTTCAAAAAATTAATGTTTAACTAAAATCAAAAAGAAAATGAACGCAATATTTAAAAGCCTCATGGCAATGGTCTGTTTAACGGTCTTCATCACAGGTGCAAATGCACAGCAAATTGCATCAAGTACAACAAAATTGAGCATGGGCAAGGTTGACCCTTACGAAATGCAGGTGACGTACAGCAAGACCTCGCACCTCATATTCCCGTCCGCAATCCGCTACGTGGATTTGGGCAGTGAATACCTTATTGCAGGCAAAGCCGAAGATGCGGAAAACGTACTGCGCATTAAGGCAAGCGTAAGGGATTTTGACGAGGAAACCAATTTTTCGGTCATCACGGACGATGGTCGGTTTTACAATTTCAATGTCTTTTACAGCCCTTATCCCTCAACGCTGAATTATGACCTGCTGACGATGCAAAAGTCATCGGACAGGGAAAACGGCAACGATGTTCTGTTTGAGGAATTGGGGGGCAATTCGCCGTCACTGGCAGGCTTGCTCATGGAAACGATTTACAAAAAGAATAAACGGATTGTAAAGCATATCGGGGCAAAAAGTTACGGCATACAATTCCTGCTAAAAGGTATCTACGTCCATAACGGAAAATTCTATTTCCATACGGAACTGCGCAACAAAAGTAATGTTCCGTTCAACATTGACTTTGTGAATTTCAAGGTCGTGGATAAGAAAGTCGCCAAGCGTACCGTGGTGCAGGAAAAGGCAATGAACCCGTTGCGTATGTACAAAACGCTCGGCGAAATAACGGGCAATACCACCGACCAAAACGTGTTCCTGCTTGACCAGTTTACCATCACGGATGACAAGGTTCTGGTTATCGAAATTTTTGAAAAGAAAGGGGGCAGACAACAGGTATTGCAGGTGGAAAATTCAGACCTCGTACACGCCAAGCTGATAAGCGATATGCACCTAAAGATTAATTAACCCAAAAAGAACGAACAATGATGAGATACATTTTTGCCGTGGTGCTTGCCATGTGGAGCATCACGGCGGTACAGGCACAGCGAATGCTACCCAAACAAAAGGGATTGGAAGTAAACGCAGGTATACTGTCCAAAGAAATAAGCGACAATTACTATCTGAATTTGACATTGACCGTGAACGGAAAGAACGGCAATTACTGGATATGGGGTGCGGAGTACACCCATCAGTTTTCCGGTTACAGGGATGTACAGATACCGCTCGAAACCTATACGGGCGAGGTGGGCTACAGTCTTCAGCTATTGGGCGATGCAAGAAAGACCATCACGCTCAATGCAGGGCTAACAGCCGTGGCAGGTTACGAAACCATTAACCGGAGCGAAGCCATGCTACCGGATGGCTCGACCATCCTCGACAAAGACAATTTTGTTTACGGCACAGGCGGACGGCTCACGCTCGAAACGTACCTGTCCGACCGCTTTGTCCTGCTCCTACAAGGGCAGACAAAAGTATTATGGGGTACGGATTTGAAACAGTTCCGTCCATCGGCAGGGATTGGACTAAGGCTTAACTTTTAAAATTGATTTACGATGAAAATATTAATCAGAAAGTACGGGTTACATTTGCAGGCAATGTTCATGCTCTTGGCGATGTTGGTCTGCGCCGTGGTGCTGACCTCGTGTGAAAAAGACGAACTCGACATACAACAAAATTACCCTTTTGAGGTACAGGTAATGCCTGTACCCAAAGAGTTAGCGAACGGGCAGACCGTTGAAATACGGATTACCATTGAACGGTCGGGCAATTTCAGTGATGCGAAATACTTTATCCGCTATTTCCAGTTTGACGGACAGGGTATATTGCGCTATTACAACGAACCGTCGTATATGCCCAATGACCTATACCTGTTGCCACAGACACAGTTTAGGTTGTATTACACTTCCCAATCGACCGTATCACAGTCGTTTGATATTTGGATTTCAGACAATTTCGGGAATGAAAAGCAATTAAGTTTCCTTTTTAACAACCGTGACTAAAGACAGAAAAATCCTGCCCAACGTGGCGGGGTTTTTCATGTTTAAGCCTGTTATTCATTGCTTTTTCGTAAATTCAAAGTGTTGAATTATAATAGTTGTCGTTATGGGTGCATCATTGGTTTTAGGTATAATAGCATTGGTTTTGGGATTAGGTCTGCGTTACTGGATTAACCGCAGGAAGTTTTACAGGCGTAGCCCGACCGGAGCGGAGGGCTTTTCATCTTATGAGAAATCCGTTGTTATTAAAACTTCTGAACGTTTGGGCAAATGGATAGCTTATGCTTTGATTATATTCGGTGTCCTTTTCCTCTGGAGTTATTCAAGACAGAAAAAGGCACAAGAAAAAGCATCCCAAAATATAGAGATACAAAAACCGCAGTAAGCATTGTATATTTCAAACAAAGACAATCGTAAATCTTAAAGTATAGATATTAAATGAGTAAGCAAGGATTAGTGTATTGTATTCAACCCGAACAATACGATATTTTTGATGAGCGTATTAGTAAACCGATATGTATTAAACAGATTGAAAATGGAGTTGAAAGAGGTTCTATGGTTTTTCAAGAAATGGACGAAGTAAATTTTGCAAAAAATCCCTTGACTTATTTTCCTCCCAATAACGTTGGACTTTTGCTTTCAATTAGCAAAAGGCATTTAGTAGATGCGAAGAAATTATTTAAAGAACATATTGACCCACATATAGTAAATCACTCATTTATTGATACTGAAACTAATAAAAAGGAGTTTTTGAAAGGCAAGTCTAAAATAGTAGCGGACTACATAGAGACTATACAAATTTGTATTGTTTTCGGCTATACTGCATTAGAGGCGTTTTCAAACCTTAGCATAACCGATACATATCAATACAGGGTAAGTGTTAAAAATAAAGGGATTGTCGAACTATATGACAAGAAAGCAATCGAACGATGGGTTAGTCTTAGCGATAAATTATCAAAGATTTTACCTGAAATCTACGAAACAAAAAAAATCGAAGCCTCCAAGTTTTGGAGCTACTTCATTAAATTAGAAAAATATCGACACGATATTATCCACCAAAAAACAATTGAAAGGACGGACTTCTATAAAACTTACTTTAATAAGGATATTTTCGAAATTTGTGCATGTGCAGAATATGTATTGAAATTTTTCTATGACGCACATTCAGACAAGGAACGGACAAATCCGTTATGGCCGTGGCTTATCAATAAAAACAAGGAATTTCCTGTTTCATTCGACTTCAAATCTGAAAATTATGAAGTAGTTGGTAATCTTTTTGAGGGCAACATACAAAACAAAAGCAGAAATCGCTAACATAAAACCTCTAAATATTTGGCTTTAACATCGCAAAAATACGAGGACTGTGCAGTTTAATAATTAATAAACGGTAAAAGCAATGTTGTATATGAAAATGCACATTGTTATCTTTGCTAATAGAAAATATTAAAATACTTAAAGTGTTTTTGCTTTAAGTCTCGATACTGAAAACTGGTAATTTTTAAGACAACGAGACAATAAGTAGGAATACTCACGCCATAGGCGTGGGTGCTCGCTTATTCGTTGTCAGGCATACCAGTGCCCCAGTATCGGTAAGTGTAGTTGCCTGCGCTTTTTTTATTGCAGGTCGCTACTTTAAAAACAGATATTATGAATACTGGAAAAGACAACAAAAACAATGTCTATGTAGCGGTCATAGATGACAACCCAAAGCTTCGGGATATGTCTGTAAAGCAACTTGAAAATTCAGGCTATACGGTATTGTTCCAATCGGGGTATGGGCAGGATGCCCTAGAAAAAATAAAAGAGGGTGGCAAGTTGCCGGATGTCTGTCTCATTGAGGATGACTTTACTACGGCTAAACTTTTACTCGAAAAGCATCCCGATTTGAAAGTCCTAACTTCAAGTACGGAAGATGACACGGAGAGCGTAACGGATATGCTGAAAATAGGCGTATCGGGCTATATACTGAAATACGCTGACCCCGATGAAATGCTAACCGCCGTTAAGGTATTGAGCGAAAACAGAAAATATTTCAGTGTTGGGATTAGCGGAATAGCATCGGAATATTTTAATAGTCAATCATAAACGTAGGTTTCTTTGCTACTTTCATTTCCGTCTCAACTCATGAAAGAAAGTAGTCTATCGCAATACAACCTATTTGGAAAATGCAGGTAAGGAATGTCGAAACAGAAGCATTTTACAAAGGGGTTGTTCCGCTTTCCGCAAAAAGACTGTTCCGACCTGGGGAGGATCTGTCTTTTTTGCCCGAGCAAATTTAATAAAGATGGGAACGGCTCACCGTTCCCGAAAATTGTATCTACGAATTATAGAATACATGACCGTCCTCGCTCCAATAATCACCGCAAAACAGGTCACGGGCATAAGCCTCATAATCGAAGTACATTTTTGCAAATTCGGGCAAGTCCATTTGCTCTACCTGTTCATAGGCAAAATCTTCCTCGTCCTTGTATTCCCCTATATAGTCATTGTCAAAGTCGCTTATTAGGTAGTCAATATCGCCCTCGGATAGCTTACGGTGTCCGTTGTCGCACCATATTAGAAATGCCTCTTTTCGGGTTTCATTCATATCTTCCAAAGCCTCCAAAACCTCAAATATGTTATCGCTTATCCAACATTCGCCAATTAATCCATTTGGGATATTTTCGTAGTCTTGAAACATAAATTCGGGGTCTTCCTCGTCATCGTGCAACTCTCTGCAAGCGGTGTAAAATTCATCCTTGTCCGCATAATCGGATAGCGTTAACCACTCCCCGAAGATTGAACCGTCATTATATTTTGCGTATGTGCCGACATATACGCTTGCTTCCGATGTGTTTATTTGATGTGTCATTTCTTTACTGTTTTGATTGAATTTTTTGATTTATTTGGCAATGAGAGGTGGTGCTGTTGTTTTGTTTCAATACCATTTCCAATGCTTATATTCCTCATGCCTGACATTTTTTTATTCGTGTAAAGAGCCGGAGTATGCTATGTTTCGTTTCGGGAGCATCAAAGGTTAGTGTTTAGTAGGCACAAGGTTTTTGAAAAAAATACACCCAACGGGCTGGAGATTTTTTTCAAAACTTGTCTTGACCTTTTGCTTACGTTAAGAACACGGACATACCTTTGCTCCATGAAACGTGAACAATAGGCATACTCGCTTTTTAGGCATAACCAAACGTGGAAGTAATGAGGATAGCATTGCCGAAATGGTTCAGAAAGAATTTAATGTTCGTCCGTACAGTAACTGGTGATTGAAGTTTGGAGTGGAACAGCCAACCTGTGGAGCGACATCTTCAATCTCCTGTTAACAATCATAGCCATAAGCTCTTTTACGGTCAGTAACGGAGCGAATACCGTAAATGTGCTTAGGCTATTGTAACACTTTGAGCCAATCTAAGCCAAGTAATTCAACCCAAAGACACAATTCAATATCCACTCCATCAGTGCAATAAGTTTGTCTGTGCGGATTAATCCGTGTGGTTAACAGGCAAAAATCAGTTGAAGATGGAGAAAGAAAAAACGAACGATTTAACATCCGAAAGAGTTGTGCAAATCTTGAAAAAGAAAGGAACGGATGTTGATTTAGAGGAAGCACAAGCTATTTTAGAGTTCGTCAAGAAAATAGCTCACATTGCAGTTAACCAGTATCTAAGAGGAAAACTTTAACCCAATGAACAAGGAAAACTGTTGTAATGAGAAAGGCAGATTTATACATACGTGTATCGACAGATGAGCAAGCGGACAAGGGATATTCGCAACGTGACCAAGAAGACCGATTAAGGAGATATTGTGAAATAAAAGGCATTCCGGTAAGGGATGTGTACATAGAAGACCATTCGGCAAAATCTTTCAAACGTCCAGAGTGGCAGAAATATTTGTCCAACCTGCGTAAAACAAAGAACAACAAAGCTGGGTCAATAATATTATTTACCAAATGGGATAGGTTCAGCAGAAACGCAGGGGATGCCTACCAAATGATTAACCAGTTACGTACACATGGCGTTGAACCTGTGGCAATAGAACAGCCTTTAGACCTTACCATTCCCGAAAATAAAATCATGCTTGCATTCTATCTCGCTTCACCGGAAGTTGAGAACGACAGGCGTGCATTAAATGTTTTTCACGGAATGCGTAGGGCGAAAAAAGAGGGGCGGTATATGGGTACTGCTCCTTTGGGATATGTCAATAAGATAACAGAGGGCAAAAAGAAGTTCATTGCACCGCATGATTTTGAAGCACCCATATTAAAATGGGCGTTTGAGCAAATCGTTTCCAATAACTTCAATACGGAACAGATATGGAAAATGGTTCGGGAGAAAGCCGATGGAAAAGGTCGGTTCAGCAAAAATAACTTTTGGGTAGCCGTCCGAAACCCCTTGTACTGTGGCAAAATATTCATTCCTCCCTACAAAGAGGAAAAGGGATATTTTGTCAAAGGACAGCATGAGCCATTAATCAGCGAAAAGACGTTTGCGGATGTACAGGATATTCTCGATGGGAGGAAGAGGGCTGTAAAGCCTAAAATCGTGGCTATGGACAATCTACCGCTTAGAGGGTTTATTAAATGCCCTAACCCTAATTGTAATAGGATGCTCACAGGAAGTGCCTCAAAGGGCAAGATGGGCAATTACTATTACTACTATCATTGCACTTCTTCCTGCGGAGTACGGTTCAAAGCCGAAACCACCAATGAGGCTTTCTTAAAACAGTTACGGCATCTATCACCAAAAGAGGGTATGGTCGATGTTTTTATCGAAGCCTTTATAAAAGACTTCAATAACAGGACCAAAGCCCAAAACACGGAACGGGCAAATATCATAGGTGAGATTGATGCGTTGAACAAACGCTATCAAAATGCGCTTTTAAAAAATGCCGATGGAGAAATGGCAGATGACGATTTCCAAGAAGTAAAGAAATTGACCAAAGGAATGATTGAGGTTTTGGAACGTAGATTAAACGACTTGGCAGTAGTGGGAACGGAGATAAAAGACTTGGTAGCATCCACCTTAAAAAAGGTCGCAAACATTGATAGACGCTATGAAAACGGCGATATTGAGGAAAAAAGGCTTATAGTGAGTTCGATGTTCCCCGATTTTTTGGAATTTGACGGAACACAACATCGAACTCCGAGGCTAAATTCTGCGATTGCTCTTATCTACCAGAATAACAGCAAGTTACAAGGCAAAAAAAATGGGACAAGTCTTTCTTTTTTAGACTTGTCCCAAGAGGTGACCCCGCAGAGATTCGAACTCTGGACCCACTGATTAAGAGTCAGTTGCTCTACCAGCTGAGCTACGGAGTCTATTGAAGTAGTTAGTCGGCTTGTATGAAACCGGTGCAAATATAAAAAATATTGCAATTATTTTTTGTAACGCATGGGATAATTTGCGCGGATTTGTCCCTTTGAAATTTTCCGAAGCTTGCTTTCCATGAGTTTTCGTGTAAGGGGCTGTATATAATCCAGATACAAAATACCTTGTGTGTGATCGTACTCATGTTGTATCATACGTGCGGTCATACCGCTGAATGTCTTGAGATGTGTTATGAATTGCCGGTCCATATATTCAACCGCAATCGTCCAAGGTCTTTTTACCTTTCGGCTAAGATGGGGAATGCTCAAACAACCTTCCTCATCCTCCCAGGCTTCACTTGTTCTGTTGATTATTCGGGCGTTAATGAATGTTTCCCTAATTCCTTCGTCCTCTGCAGGAAAATAAAGCGACCGTTCTTGCGGCTCACAATTTTCGAACGTCGATTGACTATCCACGATAAATAACGTGATGGGTTCACCAATCTGCGGAGCCGCCAGTCCGCATCCGTTCGCACCATTCATGGTCTCCCACATGTTGTCGATTAATACATTCAGTTCCGGATCGTCCTTGGTGACAGGCCGGCACTTTTGTCGTAAAATGGCATGTCCGTAGGCAAGTATGGGTAAAATCACTTTCAGTCCTTTTAGGGCAAAGGTCTGAAGAAACGGGTTTGAATGCAATGAATCTATGTTAACAAATTTCCCTGCGAATCCGGCTCAGGGCTTGCGGTGTGATGCCGATATAAGATGCGATGTATTTCAGCGGGATATGCTTGATGATTTCGGGGCGTTCCGAAAGAAGGCGGCAATAACGTTCTTTCGCGGTAAATCTCAATAATGCTAATTCCCGGCTGCTTTTAGTAATGTATAATTTTTCGCTAAGGAATCGTCCGACGGCATTCCCGATACGGGTATTGTCGTACATCTTTTGGAGGTTTTCATAGGATATCCGCCAGGCGACCGTATTGGATAATGCACCAAGTCGGTATTCCGACGGGGTTTGGGTGATCAGCGAGTTGTACGCACTAGCAAATGCCTTCTCGAAGCAGAAATCAAATGTGGTCTCCACTGTTTCGTCACAGATATAATACCGGATAATCCCTTGCTCAATGAAATACAGAAAGTGTTCAATATTGCCTTGTTCTGTGATGGTTTCTCCTTTTGAAAACTTTACATACTCAAATAATGCCGCGATATACTGCCAATCGGACTCGCTCAATTCCGTTACGCGTTCGTAATAAGCTCTGATGTGTCCCATTTTGTTTCGAATCAAATTCAGATTACAAAAGTACGGATTTTGCTTTGCGCTACGTAGGGTCAATATGCATCACCGAATCTCAGCAGGAGCCTCGAATCGTTTACTTTAAAAGACGTGAGGCTTAACCCCGTCTGCAAGTGGATTAAATGCAATTTTTTTATAGCTTTGGCCGTCCCCCGGATGTTAACGAGATGAGCATTAATTCGAAAGCATGAACGTGAAAAGAGGCCTACTGCTTGTGGTGATATACCTCGCATTCGTCAGCCTTGGTCTTCCAGATTCCCTATTAGGGCCCGCATGGCCGACGATGTATGTTGACCTGGAAGTTCCGGTCCACTTTGCCGGGATCATCTCCATGATCGTGGCCGGGGGAACGGTTGTTTCGAGTCTGCTGAGCGCGAGATTGATTAACCGATTTGGTGTCGCGTCCATTACAACCTTAAGTGTATTGATCACCGCGTTGGCGCTATTGGGGTATTCCCTATCACAGCATTTCAGCTACCTATGCTTGCTCGCGGTTCCGCTTGGCCTTGGCGCAGGCTGTGTAGATGCGGGGCTCAACAATTACGTGGCGTTGCACTACCGGGCCCGGCATATGAATTGGCTGCATAGTTTCTGGGGGGTGGGGGCGGCCACTGGCCCAATGATCATGGCTGCTTACTTGTCGGCTGGCGAAGCGTGGACAAGTGGATATCGAACGGTCGGTTGGATCCAGATTGCACTATTTGCGGTGTTGCTGGCTTCAACGCCGCTTTGGATACGAGGCGCCGCAACAAGCGACAACCCGAGAGGGGAGGGGGAACACCGCTCGTTTTATGAGTTGCTCAAAATCAAGGGAGTGAAACAGGCGCTCATAGTCTTTTTCTGCTATTGTACAATCGAAGCAACTTTCGGATTGTGGGGCGCAAGTTTTCTTGTATTCACCAGAGGCGTCGAGCCGGAAGATGCTGCGAGGCTGATATCCGTCTATTTTGTGGGAATTACCGCAGGCCGTTTTGCGTCGGGATTCCTTTCCGACAGGCTGAGCAACAAGCGGCTTGTTTATATAGGCGAGGGATTGATCGGTCTGGGATTATTGGTGCTGTTGCTGCCCGTGAAGGCATTATTCCTGCCCGGTTTTTTGTTAGTTGGCTTGGGATGTGCTCCCATTTTTCCAAGTCTGCTGCACGATACGCCGCGCAACTTCGGCGAAAAGCATTCCCAGGCAATTATGGGCATGCAGATGGCCAGCGCCTATATTGGCATAACGGTTATGCCGCTGCTGTTTGGGAAATTGGCTTCCTATACCGGGTACGCAACGCTGCTGGGTTTCCTTGGTGCGATGCTAGCCCTGAAAATAGCAATGACATGGAGTTTGATCCGAAAAGTCGCCTAGGGTCTTGAGTCATACCTCATTTGTCACCCTAGCGAACTTATTTCTGTACTCGATAGGCGTAAGCCCTGTAATTTTTTTAAAGGTGTCCCGGAATGCCTTTGTGTCCGTGTAGCCTACGTCAAACATAATTTCGGTTACGTTCCTGCGGGATGCCTCAAAGAATTTTTTGGCGGCCTCTATTCGTACTCGCTGTATGTACTCTATGGGCGTATTGTTGGTAGCTTCTTTGAATTTTCTTTCAAAAGTTCTCCGGCCCGTATTAATCAGTTTTGCCAAGGTTTCTATGGATAGCTTATTATAGTAGTGTTTTTCAATGTAATCCTGCACCTTTTGAATATCCTCGTGACCGTGATTTCGTTGACCTTTGAATATCGCAAATTGAGATTGGCTGTCTCTTCCGATATCCAACGCAAAATATTTTGAAATCATGATTGCGGTCTCCCTGTCTGAAAATTTCTCGACCAGGTATAATATTAAGTTCCATAGGCTGCTCGCTCCGCCGCTGCTGTAAATATTGTCGTGCTCCGTGATGATCGCACCATCTTCTACTTCCACATCGGGGTATCTCTCCTTAAACTCGCTAATATACGCCCAATGTGTTGAGCATTTTTTGCCGTTTAGCAAACCAGTTTCGGCAAGCAGAAAAGCGCCGATACATAAGCTCGCAAGGCTCGAACCTTTCTCGTGTAACTGCTTAAAATACGGGATCGCTTCGGCATTGGCTTGAATTCCTTTGACGGTATCTCCAAAGGTGGGGGGGATAATCAGCAAATCAGTCGTCGATACATCTTTAAGCAGCCTATCGGTTTTGATAATATATTCGCCATTATTGGCCGGTACATATTCCTGTAGGCCCACGTATTCAACTTTGAAAATAGGTTTTTTACCAAAGGTGGTTAAAAACTCATTGGCCGTGTGGAAGGTTCTAAATGGCGGTGTAACGGCCTCAATTACCCCATATTCAGGTACAAAGACAGAAATCTGCATATCAAACAGCGGTATTGAGCCGCAAGTTATGAAATAGTTTTGTCATAATCCACCCCTAAAATTGTCATTTTTACTACAGCCGCGGTTTGACGGCCCGATGTAAATTTGAATCGTAAATTTTATTAAAAAACTAACTAACAATGGCACAAGTAACAAGAATTACGGTAGAAGCAACAGCAAAAGCTCCTGTAGCAAACGTTTGGAAAGCTTGGAATACACCGAGTGACATTATGCAGTGGAATACTGCGGATCCAAGCTGGCATAGCCCAAGCAGCGAAAACGATCTGAGAGTAGGCGGTAAATTCAAGACCAGGATGGAAGCCAAAGATGGTAGCTTCGGGTTTGATTTCGAAGGTGTTTATGATCAGGTGGAGCTCCATAAGGAAATTTCATACACCATGCCAGACGGAAGAAAGGCTACGACCTTGTTTGCAGCACAGAACGGTCAAACCCATATCGCTACGACATTTGACGCGGAAACCGAGAATGATCCTGAATTTCAGAAACAGGGATGGCAAGCGATCTTGGACAGCTTTGTAAAATATGTTGAATCAACGAATTGATACCATTTAATAACTACTAACGTGTAAAAGAATAAAATCATCTTTTGGATCGCAACGATCATCATCGTTCTTTGGGAAGGTGTAATGCCGCTTAGCACACTGCTATTCGCACCTCAGTATGTAAACGCTGGCACGAAGCCTTTGGGCTACCCCGACTATTTTGCCCAGGCACTTGTCATTGCTAAAGTACTCGGCGTTATCGCCATATCCTTTCCCAGAATACCCGGCAAACTAAAGGAGTGGGCGTATGCAGGGCTTACCTTTAATTTAATTTTCGCATTTATCAGCCACGCGGTTGTAGATCAAAACATCGGATTTATGCTACTGCCGCTGGTGGTGTTGGGCATTCTGGCCGTTTCGTATGTATATAGCCAAAAAATCTATACCCATGGCTAAGACGAATTATCAAAGCATCGATCAGTATCATCAGGCATTTAGCGGTGAATCCTTAGCGCGGATGCAGATTATCCGAAAGATCATTCATGAAGTGGTGCCCGATGCAGAGGAAAGCATCAGCTATCAAATTCCCTGCTTTAAATACAAAGGCTATTTGATATACTATTGTGCATTTCCGAAACATATCTCTTTGTCGCATCCTTACAGCGACGCGTTTTGGGAGCACTTCAAAGCGGATCTGGCAGGCTATAAAACCAGTAAGTCGGTTATCCAGATTCCAACCGATAAGCCGCTGCCGGAAAAGTTGATCAAGAAGATCATAGCCTTCCGGAAAAAGGAAAATGAGGAAAAAGCGAAGGAAAGTAAGAAGTAATTAATTAACAGTCACAATTGGAATTTACTATCATGGAAAGTAATTCAGTTTCATTACACCGGGTCATCAAGGCAAGTCCGGAAAAAGTATTTCGAGCATTTGCCGACCCACTGGCCTATGCCACTTGGCTACCCCCTTATGGCTTTCTATGCACGGTCCAGCAAATGGATTTTAAGGTAGGAGGAAAGTATCACATGACGTTTATCAATTTCAGCACCGGGAATGGGCACTCTTTCGGTGGATCGTATCTGGAGATCAAGCCTAATGAATTCATCAAATACTCCGACGCATTTGATGACCCCAGCTTGCCAGGAGAAATGATCACAACTGTAAGGCTAAAAAAGGTCGTGTGCGGCACGGATCTAAGCGTGCTGCAGGAAGGCATCCCTGCAGCAATACCGGCAGAAATGTGTTATTTGGGTTGGCAGGAGTCGCTGGACAAACTGATAAAGTTGGTCGAGCCCGAAATTCCGGATGCGTAATGGAATCAGCTATAACGGACCCCTCTGTAATGGATCCCGCTGTGACGGTTTTCGCAGGTAGTAAAATAGTGAGTGCAGTCTTCATCACCTTTTCAGGTAATTGTAGGAAGGCCCTCACCTTTTACCAAACTTGCTTTGGCGGGACCTTGAATTTTGAGACCTTTGAAGGAACGATAGAAGGTTATACAGAAGTACCCGTGGTAAGCGGGTCACTTGTTTCCGACGGGATAACTATTTACGGATCTGATTTGGTGCACAACGAAGGAAGGACGCTCGGTAACTATCTGTCTATTTTTCTGCATTGCCGAAATACTAAAGAAAGGCAGGCGCTCATTGGAAAACTGAGGTTCAATAAACCGGGTTCCTCCATTGGTAAGGATTACGGCCAAGGCCAAAAGCTGATCGAAATAACCGATGCTTTTGATGTAAGGTGGATATTGAGCGTTTAATTAAGTTGGCGGCGAGGCGTTTTAAAACGGCAGCACAGAAGTTCCGGCAACGGCGGATCTTCTGTGCTGTAACCAAATCAAGCCGGAAAGACGGGAATTATTCACCCAGTTGTGCCCCGTCAACTCATTCAACCATGTCGTCGGGTTTAACCGAAGTTAATTTCTGTAAAAATTCTAGTTGGAGATATACAACTTATGCAAAGTATGCCATTCAGGATTTTTGGCTTAACCTTTCCAGGGCCTAGCCCAACGTGCTGTATAATGTGAGAAATTCATATTGGTTGCAAAGATTATAAAAGTTTGTTACAGCGCCGCTGCCTTTTTTATTAACCTGGGGATTTGCAAATCAGCATTATCTTGTCGAAATTCGTTTCAATCAGTAGGGAAATTGAAATAACTCTACAATAGTCGAATGAAGGACTTTGAAGAATACCTGAAAGAAGTAAGGGAGAAGACGGCCACAATTCCCGATCACAACCTGATTTTTTGGGCAGCATGGTTCTGCGAAGAATTATACTCCTTAAGCGAGGATATTATGGAAAAGCATGTATCGGGACCCGAAGCATCCATGATCCGAAATATCCTTGATTGTTTATGGGACATGGTTGACGGCGAAAGCCAGGTGACCAACAGGAAACTCGAAGAATTCATGTCTGTCCTTCAGAATATTGACGAAACCGACCTGGATGTAACCTATCCGAAAGAACGAGCGCTGTATGAACTGATCGTCTCGTTAAATGATATATTGCAATATTGCATAACAGGCGTGCGGGGTTTTGAAACAAACCTAACCCAAACCCTTATATGCGTAATCGATACGGAACTCCAGGATGAAGATCTGGATATACTCGAACAGAGGGGATTCAGTGATCCGAGAATCCAGCAGGAAGTCCAAGCGCAAATCAATATGCTTCATGTGTTATCAACCAAGAAGCCCAATAGTGCCGCTAGGAAAATGTTCAGGTAAAATGCCTACGATTCACTAAGCGATCTGGTCATTCATTACGGACCAATGAAGATCAGGAATTGGTGGAATGATTTTTATTGAACCAGGTGATGTAAGCGTTGACAGCTTGCTGAAGGAAATCCTTTGTCTTGTTATCTTTGAGACTGCCACTCTCATCGAGTAGATCCTGCACATTGGCTAAATACACTTCGGGCTGCTGCATAACCGGTACATTAAGGAATACCAGGCTTTGACGTAAATGGTGATTGGCACCGAAACCCGAAATTGCTCCGGGCGAATTGCTGAAAACCGCTCCCGGCTTACCATCCCATTTATTTTTGCCGTACGGCCTGGAGGCAACATCTATGGCATTTTTCAGACAACCAGGTACTGATCTGTTGTACTCAGGAGTGATAAAAATCACGCCATCGAGCGACTCGATATTATTTCTGAACGTAATATATGATTCGGGGACTTCGTTGTGATCGTCAAAATCCTGATTGTATATCGGCAGATCGTCAATGGCAACAAGCTTGAACTCATAACCGTCCGGCGCCATTGGGATTAATGCCTTGGCTATTTTTCTGGAAAAGGATTCTTTACGCAGGCTTCCTGCTATAATGCCGATTGTTGTTTTCATTTGCTATCGTTTTTAAACTCAATATGATAAAGTCGTTCCGTTGATAATGTCGCTAATTTATCTTACCGAATCCAAGGCGTTTATAAAAGTTGCTGAATCCGATACCCATCCGAAAACCGTCAACGACTATGGTTTACATCTGATAACAGTTGGGATTCCATATTAGTTTAAAAAATAAAAAAGTTAACAAAAGACCAGTCCTGGCTACGCCCATGCTCGTGTCGGGCCTTTGGGCATTCCTGCTTAACAGCGTCCTTCCCGGTACGGCTGAGGATCGGGGCATGAAGGGTTGGCTTCCCGGATCTTCCTCATAGGAATTCTTGCGGGGAGGCTACCACCTGTTAAACAAAAAAACCCGACGAAAGTCGGGTTTGCCGTTGCTTGCGGTGAGGGCGGGATTCGAACCCGCGGTACCGTTTCCAGTACGACAGTTTAGCAAACTGTTCCTTTCGGCCTCTCAGGCACCTCACCGTTTTGCGCCTGCAAACGTACTACAAAAAAACGAATTTGAAAAACCTGAATTTAAAAAAAGCAAATTTCTCATGTGCAAGCCGGTTTACTGCGCAGCTTCCGCTTTTTGAGATGCATTGCTTTTTTTATTGGCTTCGTAGTCAATACGCACATGATAGATGCTTTTCAGCATATCCTTGAAGATTTCGCTGATTTGTGTGATATCTTTCAAGGTAATGTTGCTATTGATGAGTTGCTTTTGGCTCAATTTGGATTCGATAATTTTGTCTACTAAATCATTGAGGCTCTGCGCAGTAGGTTCCTTTAAGCTGCGGGATGCCGCCTCCACCGAATCTGCCATCATCAATACGGCGGTCTCCCGAGAAAACGGGATAGGCCCTGGATAGTGGAATACTTCTTCGTCTACAAATTTTTCAGGAAACGATTTAATATAGGACTGGTAAAAATAATCGACCCGGGTGGTGCCGTGATGCGTGCGTATGAAGTCAATGATTACTTCTGGCAGCTGGTGTTTGCGGGCTAACTCTACACCTTTTGCTACATGTGAAATGATAATCTGTGCACTTTGTTCAAAAGAAAGGCCATCGTGGGGATTGTACCCCTTCGTTTGATTTTCAATAAAATACTGCGGGTTCGCCATTTTTCCGATATCGTGGTATAAGGCGCCTGCCCGTACCAAGAGCGTATTTCCGCCGATCTTGTATATCGCTGCCTCGGCAATATTGGCCACCTGCATGGAATGTTGAAAAGTTCCCGGTGCTTTGTAAGAAAGTTCCCGGAGTAATTTGGAGTTGCTATTAGTTAACTCCATGAGAGTTACGTCTGAAATAATACCAAACAATCGCTCAAACGCATAAATCAGCGGGTAAGCCAACAACGTGAGCAATACGCTGAATACGAAGGGCGCAATATCGGACCAGTAAAGATTATTGAAGGATCCGTCGCGCATTAAACCCATGCCAATATACGCCACCAGATACGTGCCCAAAATAATGGCAGATGAGATCAGGAATTGTTCCCGTTTCACCAGCGTTTTAATGCTGTAGATGGCGACCATACCTGTGGAAAATTGCAGGAATGCAAATTCGAAACTGTTAGGGACAAAGAAAGCAGCCAATAAAACCATCAAAAGATGAATGTTAAGTGCCAATCGCGTGTCGAAAAGAATCCGCATAATGACGGGAACGATGCAATATGGGATGTAATATAGACTGGGAAGATTAATTTTAATGGCCCATGATAATACCAGCAACATGCCAGTGATGACAATGAGAATAAGGAAAATCAGGCGGTTGTTGTAGTAGATATCCTTTCGAAATAGGTAGATAAAAACGAAAAGAAGTGAAACGACCAGCGCGACGATGAAAAACTGACCCAACATAACCAGGGTACGGTTGCCGCCAATGCGTGCCTCTTCTTCATATGCCTTGCGCAGCGATTCGATTTTCTGATACGTCTCGTTATTGATGGTGGTGCCGTTTGCTACAATAAGTTCGCCGCGTTGCACCATGCCTCTGGTGGTAGAGATGCTTGCCAATGCATCTTCTTCTAACCGGGATGTCAGCGACTCATTAAAAAGATAATTTACAGCGATATAGTCATTTAATAATTTGGCCAGCCAATCCTTTTGCTTAATCGCCGATCGGTTGTCGAGGCTTTTCTTAATGAATTCAACGGCCGACTCACGTGTAAACACTGCTGCCGTGTTCAACTGTTTAGCGACATTGTCGGTAAGCAGAGTAAAATTGTAATGCGTTTGTTCCCCCTGAAATTTGTTATTTAGTGCAATAACTCCCTTTTTATAGATGTCTGTGAGCAGCTGTTTGCCTACCTGTTCGTACGTGTTCAGGTTTTCTTCCAATGTATCCAGCCCGCCGGTTTGCCATTTTTCGGGGAGGTCGGTTTCAAATTGCGTGAGTTGTTGTTCGCTTACCTGGGTATGATTGTCATAAATGGGATATACGGATTTCAGTACATTTTCCCGGTCCTTTTCAAGTTCAGCTTGGGTTTTTAGCACAGCGAAGTTATAAGGCGATATCAGATCTTCGTGCATCCATACTTTGCCTTTTTCAAACTCGTATCGGAAGCGGGGTTGCTTGGGCAGGAAGACCGTAATCAGTACAATGCTTGCTAACATCATTCCATACTTGGGAAGGATTGCATACTTTCCTCCTGTATCAGTTGCCTTATATTTGATCTTTAATCGTGCCACACTGTCTATTTTATCCCAAAAGTAAAAAAAAATTGCCGAATGGGATTTTAACAGTATGATAAATCAAGGTTAATATTCGCTTATCATTTGAGCCGTACCTTTTCCGAAGTTAAATTGTTGGAAATATGACGACGAAATCAAGCATTGAAATTACCGATAACGCATATTTGATTACGCTGGATAAGTCAGAATTTGAATATCCATTCGTACGGAAATGGCTAAACAGGTTGCTTAGTGGCAGTTTGTATCCCGAAGCAGCCTACCTCAACGAAATAGACCCTGCGGATAATCATTCTCCTGAGTTGGGGGACCGGTTCGATTTTCTTGCCGACAAATAAGGACAGTTAATTCTGTTTGGCAAAGATCGCTTGTAATTCGTTATCTTTGCCGAAAAAGAACCATGTCCAAGCGCAGACACCTTGTTGCTCCTTCTGTTCTTTCCGCAGATTTTGCTCATTTACATGACGACATAGTCATGGTTAACCAGAGCGAGGCGGATTGGTTTCACATCGATATCATGGATGGGGTTTTTGTGCCCAATATTTCCTTTGGATTTCCAGTGATGGCGTCCATTGCTCACTATGCGCGGAAGCCGTTGGATGTGCATCTCATGATCGTCGAACCCGAAAAATACATCCGACAATTCAAGGAAGCGGGTGCCGATAACATTACGGTGCATTTAGAAGCCTGCACCCACCTGAACCGTACAGTACATGCCATTAAGGAATTGGGGTGCACGGCAGGAGTGGCCATTAACCCCAGTACGCCGGTGTCGCACCTGCATGAAATCATCGAAGATGTGGATTTGGTTCTCGTCATGTCTGTCAATCCTGGATTCGGCGGTCAGAAATTTATTGACGCGACCTATCGAAAAATACGGGAATTAAGAGATCTCGCCGCCGACAGAAACGAACGGGTACTTATCGAGGTAGACGGCGGAGTAAGCAGCCATAACGCATTGGCTTTATTGAAAGCCGGAGCGGACATATTGGTGGCTGGAAATTCCATTTTTGCGGCAAAAAACCCGACACACACCATTGCCGAGTTGAAACGGATCACTCCCGATTTGATTTCTGCCTGATTGGTCTAATCTGTAATTGTTTAGAATATTTCCAAATTGAATCCGCCGGTGCTCATTCCTCGTTGTAACTTGATTTTTTTGTAACTTCGCGCAGTTTTGTGATACAACGACACCTCACCTGTCGTTTTCTTCTTATAACACGATAACATTCTTTTGATAAATGGCATTCGATATCGACATGATTAAAAAGGCCTACGCGCAATACAGCGAACGTATTGCAGCTGCCCGCAAAGTGGTGAACAGGCCCTTGACCCTAACGGAAAAGATTTTATACGCCCACTTGTGGGATGGCAATGCAACTCAACGTTATGAACGGGGAGTTTCCTATGTGGACTTTGCGCCTGATCGTGTTGCGATGCAGGACGCGACCGCGCAGATGGCTCTTCTGCAATTCATGCAAGCGGGGCGGCCCCGGGTTGCCGTTCCATCCACGGTTCATTGCGATCACCTGATTCGCGCCAAGGAAGGCGCAGAAAAGGATTTGGCGGTAGCGACGACCGAGAGCAAGGAAGTGTTTAATTTTTTGGCTTCCGTGTCCAATAAGTATGGAATTGGGTTTTGGAAGCCAGGAGCAGGGATCATTCACCAAGTGGTATTGGAAAACTATGCGTTTCCAGGCGGTATGATGATCGGTACCGACTCGCACACCGTTAACGCCGGTGGGCTTGGTATGCTAGCCATTGGTGTAGGAGGGGCGGATGCATGCGACGTGATGGCAGGTCTGCCTTGGGAGCTTAAATTTCCGAAATTAATCGGTATCAAATTGACCGGTAAACTCAACGGTTGGACAGCACCAAAGGATGTTATTTTGAAAGTCGCCGGTATTCTGACCGTTAAGGGGGGGACCGGTTGCATCGTCGAGTATTTTGGTGAAGGCGCAACGTCCATGTCCTGTACGGGAAAGGGGACGATTTGTAACATGGGAGCTGAAATTGGCGCAACGACTTCAACATTTGGCTACGATGAGTCGATGGAGCGTTATCTCCGGGCAACCAACCGCGCCGACGTAGCGGATGCGGCTAATGCAATCAAGGAACATCTGACTGCCGATCCCGAAGTTTATGCTAATCCGGAACAGTATTTCGATCAAGTGATCGAGATTAACCTGTCCGAGTTGGAACCGCATTTGAATGGACCGTTTACCCCTGATTTGGCAACTCCGGTTTCAAAAATGAAGGAGGAAGCCGAAAAGAATGGCTGGCCCCTGAAGGTTGAGTGGGGATTGATCGGATCCTGCACCAACTCATCATATGAAGATCTATCGCGTGCAGCGTCGGTAGCCAAACAGGCTGTGGAGAAAGGACTGGTGACCAAGGCAGAATTCGGTATCAATCCAGGTTCTGAACAAGTGCGGTACACTGCTGAACGGGATGGCTTGTTGGATACGTTTACCGATTTGGATGCCACTATTTTTACCAATGCTTGCGGACCGTGTATCGGCATGTGGGCCCGCGTGGGTGCGGAAAAGGCAGAAAAAAATACGATCGTTCATTCGTTTAACCGGAACTTCGCCAAGCGTGCGGACGGAAATCCAAACACCTATGCGTTCGTAGCATCACCGGAACTGGTGGCGGCGATCGCAATTTCCGGTGATTTATCGTTCAATCCAATTACGGATACATTGGTGAATAGCAAAGGGGAATCCGTGAAGTTAGATCCGCCTTCTGGGGATGAGCTTCCGCAGAAGGGCTTTGACGTAGAAGATGCCGGTTACCAGGCGCCAGCTGAAGATGGCAGCCATGTAGTCGTAGCCGTATCGCCGACTTCGGATCGCCTGCAATTGCTTGATCCGTTCCCGGCGTGGGAAGGTACGGATATCAAGGGATTAAAATTGCTTATCAAAGCAAAGGGCAAATGCACGACCGACCACATTTCAATGGCGGGCCCTTGGCTGAAATACCGGGGGCATCTGGATAATATTTCCAATAATTTATTGATTGGAGCCGTTAACTTTTTTAACGATAAAACGGATTCGGTAAAAAATCAATTAACCAATGAATACGGTCCTGTTCCGGCCACACAACGTGATTACAAAGCGGCTGGAATCGGCTCGATCGTGGTTGGGGACGAGAATTATGGGGAAGGTTCGTCGCGTGAACACGCGGCCATGGAACCTCGCCATCTGGGCGTGCGAGCGGTATTGGTAAAATCGTTTGCGCGTATCCATGAAACTAATCTGAAAAAGCAGGGGATGTTGGCGCTGACCTTTGTTAACAAAGACGATTACAATAAGATTCTCGAAGATGATACCATCGACATCGTCGGATTGACGGAATTCGCTCCTGGCAAATCGCTTACGCTGGTGCTTCATCACGCAGACGGTTCAGAAGAGCGGATTGAAGTGAGCCACAGTTACAACGATCAGCAGATCGGTTGGTTTAGAGCCGGAGGTGCGTTGAACATTATTCGCCAAAGCCAGGCCTCGGTATAATCGATACACTAACTAAACTAAACAAAAGCCGCCAGGGTGCAATTCCATGGCGGCTTTAATTTTTGAATTTAAAGCCATTCGCTTAGGGAAAACGTGTCTTTGAGACGGTACCCCTTGTCGGTAAGCTGTATCGTGCAGCATTCGTTTACCGGATCATGCTCGAGGAACAGCGCGTAATCATGATCAACCGCTTCCTGCCAATAATTTTTCCGCTCTTCCATGGTGGTGAGCGGGCGCACGTCGTAGCTCATTACATAGGGTAGCGGAATATGGCCGGCCGACGGAAGAAGATCGGCCATGTACAGCAACGTTTTTCCGTTGTAATTGATCTGTGGAAGCATCATGGCATCCGTATGTCCGTACACAAAGCGAATTTTAATGTTTTCCGAAAAGCTAACTCCGTCCTCGGCTTCTACGAAGCGGAGCTGGCCGCTGTCATAGATCGGAATAATGTTCTCCTGCAGGAATGAGGGTTTTTCACGGTGATTCGGGAACAAGGCCCAGTCCCAGTGCTGCTTGTTGCTCCAGTAAATGGCATTTTTGAAAGCAGGCACGAGCTGCTCGTTTTCGCGAACAATTGCTCCACCTACGTGGTCAAAATGAAGGTGTGTGAGGAAAACATCGGTAATATCGTCGCGATGAAAGCCGTGCGCGGCTAGTGAACTGTCCAATGTTGCTTCCCCATGCCGGTAATAATGACTGAAAAATTTCTCCCCCTGTTTATTCCCGATTCCCGTGTCTACTAAAATCAGACGTGGACCATCCTCGATTAGCAACAACCGGTTGGCCCATGTACACATGTTCCGTTCATCAGCAGGATTGGTTCGCTGCCATATGGATTTGGGAACTACGCCAAACATGGCGCCGCCGTCAAGCTTAAAGAATCCGGTATCAATAGCGTATAAGTTCATATTTTTACTGTAATTGGCAAATCGTTAAAGATAATAAAAGCCGGCAACCTTTAAAAGTAACCGACGATGTCGGTAAACGTTTGCATCAAAATTTTGTGAAATTTTTTTTCTAATCGGGGCTAAAACGATAAACGGTTCTGTGTGACAATTGGTTGACTTAGTGTATTATTTACAATAGTCTGATTTTCAGTAATTTTTGATTTAAAATATGAGATTTGATCCATACATTTGCTGCACTTGATTTGCAAAATTCTTAAATAAAGTGCCATGAATGATTTAAAAACGACAATTCCTGATTTAACTTACCTGTTTATCCGAAATACAGATAGAGTACACTATCAAGCGAGTGTGGCTGAATTGGTTGAATATGCGATCGTCAACAGAGAGGGAAATCTTTCTGATACCGGTGCATTATCCGCTGATACAGGCAGGTTTACGGGGAGGTTACCCGCTGATCGGTATATCGTGCGGGATGAAGTTACCGAAGACACGGTGTGGTGGGGAAACGTGAACCAGCCGCTTTCGGAGACGTCTTTCGAATTCCTGTTTGAGCAAGTAGGCGTGTATTTTAATGATCGAAATATTTTTGTGCGTGATGGCATAGCCGGGGCGGACACTAACCATAGCATCGGTATCCGGACAATCACAGAAACCGCCTATCAGAATATTTTTGCACACAACTTATTTATACGACCCGCCGCCTTCGACCCAACGGCACGTCCGGAGTGGTCAGTGTTGGCTGCTCCTGGGTACACGTGTACGCAGCCGGAGGCGTTAGGTTTGCATCATGGCAATTTCGTGGTCATCAGCTTTAAGCGAAAAGTTGTTCTTATTGCAGGAACCGGCTATACAGGCGAGATAAAGAAGAGCATTTTTTCCGTTTTGAACTATACACTGCCATTGAATAAACGTGTATTGTCGATGCATTGTGCCGCGAATACAGATGGCCATGGCCATACTGCACTTTTCTTCGGGTTGTCGGGTACCGGAAAAACTACGCTTTCCGCCGATAAGGGTCGAATGCTTATCGGTGATGATGAGCATGGCTGGGATAACAACGGTGTTTTCAATTTTGAAGGCGGATGTTATGCCAAGTGTATTGGACTGGACGAAAACAAGGAGCCGGAGATATTCCGCGCCGTTCGCTTTGGGGCACTGATCGAGAATATCAATTTTTTTCCGGGGACGCGCGTGCCAAACTATGACGACGTTTCGAAAACGGAAAATACACGCGTTGCCTATCCCATCCATCATGTGTCGGGGGGCGTCGCTTCGGGAAGGGCTTCCGCGCCGAAGAATATATTTTTCCTAACCGCGGATGCTTTTGGTGTGATTCCGCCGGTTTCACTTCTTTCTACCGCTCAGGCGATGTACCATTTCATGTCTGGATATACTGCTAAAATAGCGGGTACGGAAGAGGGGATTTCGGAACCAAGGGCTGTCTTTTCCGCTTGTTTTGGCGAGGCCTTTCTGCCGTTGCATCCTTCCCGCTATGCGGAACTTTTAAAGGATAGACTTGTCGCCGGGAAAATTGACGTTTGGTTGATTAATACGGGTTGGATTGCCGGGCCTTATGGGATTGGCCGTCGCATAAAACTGCGTTATACCCGCTCTATTATTCAAGCAGCGCTGAGCGGAACACTTAAGGAGTCCACGTTCCGGATCCATCCGATTTTTCGGCTCCGGTATCCGACGAGCTGTCCGGACGTACCCGATGCCGTGCTTGACCCTATACAACTCTGGCCGGACGAACAAGCGTATTACGCACAGGCAAGCCAATTGGCAAAACTCTTCCACGCAAATTTTAAAAAGTTCGCCAAGGAAGTAAGTGACGAGGTATTGGCGGCGGCGCCTGTCGCAATGGAATCTGCTTTCCCGATTTAATGGCCAAAAGGCCGTTTTCGGGTAACCTCGACGGTCCTTCATTCTAAAAAATAACGCAAACGATTGTGTGGTAAAAAGGTATGGTTATTACCTTTCGAATGTGCATATTGCGAGCTGTTTTTCAAGCAAAAGACGATATGTTCATTTAACATGATGCGCAATTTAAATTTAGAACAGGTATCGGCGTTGGCAAACCGATTTGATATCGAGGGTACCGTTACCGATATCTCACCGTTTGGATCCGGACACATCAATGATACGTACCGCGTGCTGACTGACGGAGGGCGGACGGATGGGTATCTTCTCCAAAGGATAAACCACCACGTCTTCAAAGATGTTCCGGCCGTGATGGATAATATGCAGCTGGTAATTCGCCATTTGAAAGAAAAATATAAGCAAGTGGGCGGTGGAGATGAATACGTTGAAAAAAAGGTGCTTACCTTGATACCGACACGGGAGGGGGCACCTTATCTTGTGGACGTGGCCGGCAATTTCTGGCGGATGCTGGTGCTGCTCGCCGATACGCGAAGCTATGATATTGTCGAAACCCCTCAACAGGCCCGGGAAGGCGGACAGGCATTTGGGCAATTTCAACGATTGTTGTCCGACCTGAATGTCGGACTTATTCATGAGGTGCTGCCCGACTTTCACCATATTGGAAAGCGTCTGGGTAAGTTAAATGAGGCGATAGCGTCAGATTCGGCAAATCGCGTGGGACGGGTATCGGCTGAACTGGACGCGATCAAACGCCGGGAAAGGCGCATGCATACGATTTTGGATTTGGCTACGAGCGGCCGGCTACCGGTCCGCATCACACATAACGACACCAAATTCAATAACGTATTGCTGGATAGACAAGACAAGGCCCAATGCGTGATTGACTTAGATACCGTGATGCCCGGATACGTTGCTTATGATTTCGGTGATGCGATCCGCACGATCATTAACAAGGCCGCTGAAGATGAGGCTGATCTTGATAGGGTCACCCTCAATATTCCGCTGTTCAGGGCTTACGCTTCCGGATATTTTGAGGAAGCACACCACTTTCTGACGCAGGATGAGGTGGATTCGCTCATTGAGGGAGTGATGTTGCTGCCCTACATGCAGGCCGTGCGGTTTCTCACCGATTTCTTGGAAGGGGATCACTATTACAAAGTCCATCATGCAGATCATAATCTACAGCGTACCCGTGCGCAACTTGCTCTTGTGGCGCAACTTGAAAACCATGAGGCCGAATTGCGGGAGATTATAGATCATGTAGTAGGTCAATATCGATCAGCAACCTGATAGGATGAAATCTGTAAAAAGTTTAGTGGTTCCCTATCTGGATGGAATAAGTCGCCAGTCATCACACGAGAAGTTACTTTCGGCAATGGATGACGTGCCAGATCACAACGTGGAGGAGGTGTCATGGCCTGCATTCCCTTACCGGCCTCATGTGCGTTTTAAGTTGGCACACACCAGCGATTGCCTGTTACTAAGCTACCTGGTCCGTGAAAAGCATGTCAGGGCTTTCTATACGAATACCAATGATCCGGTCTACAAAGACAGTTGTGTCGAGTTCTTTCTGTCGTTTGACACACGTCATTATTATAACCTCGAGTTTAACTGCGCAGGCACCGGGCTGATCGGTTACGGAGATTCCGACCTGGAAAAACGCCGAAGATTGCCGAAGGAACTGATCGAGACCGTGAAGGCTATTCCCAGTGTCCCTGTAAAGGAAGCGTTGACCGCGGAAATGAGGTGGGGATTGTTGCTGGTTATCCCATTTTCGGTTTTTGATACGCATGCGATTACCAGGTTTGGTGGCATGCGTTGTACCGGCAATTTTTACAAATGTGGAGACGAATTGCCAATTCCGCACTTTTTGTCTTGGAATCGGATCGACCATCCGACCCCGAACTTCCACCTGCCGCAGTTTTTTGGCGATCTTGTTTTCCAGTAACGGCAGCAGAGACGTAGGATTGAAAATAATGTTGGAAATTAATTTAGAATAGTCTATCTTTGCAGCCTTAATCAGAATATAGTAATACATAGATAAAATGAAGAAAGATTTGCATCCATCGAATTACAGGTTAGTGGTTTTCAAGGATATGTCAAATGATTATGCATTTTTAACACAATCGTGCATTGACAGCAAAGAAACCATCAAATGGGAAGATGGAAACGAATACCCTTTGGTAAAGCTTGAAATTTCACATACCTCCCATCCTTATTATACCGGTAAGATGAAATTGGTCGATACCGCAGGCCGTATCGATAAATTCCGCAACCGTTACAATAAATAAGGTATACGCTGATAAAAAAATATTAGTCCCGATATTTTATCGGGACTTTTTTATTTTAGCCGTTCTAAATGGAAACCTATGCATATCGTTCTGTTTGATAAAGCGGATTGGCGAATGGGACTTTATCCATTGGCATTGACACGTCCGGTGTCCGATCTGCGTGTTGGAATATTGACGATAGCCGAAAAATGGGGGAAATGGCTGGGTGCTACGTATTCGTTTCTGACGGAGGACCACCTGGCCGAGAAATATCCGTTGGGGGATGTAGCCGGAGAAGTATGGGTTATCCGGGGCAACTGTTGCCCGAGCGACCGACTGTTCGATGCCGTGATGGCACTGGAGGTGGGGCAGGTGTTGATTTCCGGTAGCGAATTTGTTGCTTTCCGGGGGGAGGCGGGATCGCTGTTTCCCTGGCATCCGGAGGTCATTGCACAATTTCGGCCTGTGGCTTATGCACACGATGTGGTAATGATTAATCACCCCGAGGACCTGTTTCTTAACAACGGTGAACAAATCAACTTGGACTTTGACCTGCTTACCAAAGGCCGGTCTTCAGCGTCACTTTCGGCAAGTAATCGTTTTTTGGGTGACCAGATTTTTGCGGAGGAGGGGGCGCAAGCTGAATTTGCCACGTTTAACAGCCTGAAAGGCCCCATCTACCTCGGCCGTAATAGCGAAGTGTGGGAAGGGAGTCATATACGTGGCGCATTTGCGCTGGGAGATTATTCACAGGTAAAGATGGGAACTCGGATATATAGTAACGTAACCGTGGGACCTTATTCACGTGTAGGGGGCGAGTTGAACACCTGCGTCATATGGGGAAGATCGGCCAAAGGACACGATGGATATCTCGGAAGTTCCGTTATGGGGGAGTGGTGCAATTGGGGCGCAGATACCAATAATTCCAATCTTAAAAATACGTATAAGTCTGTGCGCGTATACGACTACCGCAATCAGGCATATCGGGATTCCGGTTTGCAATTCTGCGGCGCAATCATGGCCGATCATGTGCGATGTGCCATCAATACCGCTTTTAACACGGGAACTGTGGTGGGAGTGGGCGCCAATGTGTTCGGTACAGGGATGCCGCCAACGTTTGTCCCCGATTTTTCATGGGGAGACAAGGATGGTCTCTCGACCTATCGACTGGATAAATTTTTTGAAACCGCGTCGTTGGTTTACGAACGGCGCGATTTAGAATTTAACGAAGTCGAAAAGAGGTTGTTGACCGCCGTTTTCGAATTGACAAGAAGACACCGGGAACAAGCGTATAATATTAGTTAATCATTTACATAGAATATCAAACGTCATGCGAAAAAAAATCGTAGCCGGAAATTGGAAAATGAATCTCGATCACCAACAGGGTGTGAGTCTTTTTTCTGAAATTGTAAACATGGTCAGGGACGAGGCGATCGGTGGCCAGCAAGTGGTCGTTTGCAGCCCTTTCATTCACCTGCACGCTGTTGCGCAGTTGGCCAAAGGCACGCCTCAGGTTGCTATCGGGGCACAAAATATCTACTTCGAGGAAGCGGGAGCCTATACAGGGGAGATTTCCGCGGTACAGGTGAAGTCTACCGGGGCTACCTACGTCATCCTGGGGCATTCGGAGCGCCGTGCCTATTTTGGTGAAGACGATTATGTACTCAGCAAAAAGGTAGATGCAGCATTGAAACACGATTTAATCCCCATTTTCTGTATCGGCGAAACGCGGGAGGAACGGGAATCGGGGAGGTATTTCGATGTGATTAGCGAGCAATTAACCAAAGGTCTTTTTCACCTTTCCAATGAAGCTTTCGAAAAGGTAGTATTGGCTTACGAACCCGTTTGGGCGATTGGGACTGGGCTTACGGCTTCTCCAGAGCAAGCGCAAGAAGTGCATGCCTTCATCCGCAACGAGTTAGCGGAACAGTATCACCAGGAACTTGCCGATCGTACGACGATACTTTATGGCGGAAGCTGCAATCCCAAAAATGCCCCGGATCTCTTTTCTCAACCAGATATTGACGGCGGACTTATTGGGGGGGCATCGTTGAAATCGCGCGATTTTGTCGATATTGTGAAAGTTTTCAATCGCTAAGTACGGATTACCGTGTCCATGAAATACAGTGAAGTGAACTTTATCTGCAAGGGAGGTGAAGCTTGGCATCGGGATGTGCTGATGCACGACCTGGCGGATATCGGATTCGACACGTTTGAATCAAATGATAAAGGGTTTGCCGCATATATCGCTTCGGAGCAACTAGACTTACCGGCGTTGGAATCGTTGCTTATCCATCAACCCGTGGGTTTTGAAGTAACGTTTACGGTGCGGGAAATTCTTCCCCAAAACTGGAATGCGGTTTGGGAAAGTAATTTCGAACCGGTAGTCGTGGCCGATCAATGCTACGTGCGGGCAACGTTTCATCCTTCTAAGCCCACCTATCCATACGAAATTATCATCGATCCCAAAATGGCATTTGGTACAGGGCATCACCAAACCACTTCGCTGGTTATGTGTTACATGCTTGAAGAGTCGTTCGATGGAAAGGAAGTCTTGGATATGGGGTGCGGCACCGGCATATTGGCAATACTGGCGGCAAAGATGGGCGCTTCACGTATATGGGCTATTGACAATGATCCGGTATGCATCGATAGCGTTCTGGAAAATAGAACGCTGAACCATACACCACAAATTGTGGCAAAATGCGGAACCGCCGATCTGATTTCGAACGAACGGTTTGACGTAATACTGGCAAACATAAACCGCAATATATTATTGGACCAATTAGGTCGTTACGCACAAGCCCTGCCGGAAGGCGGGGTATTGTATATGAGCGGCTTTTACGAGGGGGACGACTTGGAAGCGCTGAAGGTTGCCGGAGCTGATGTTGCATTGACATATGATAGCCATCGGACGTTAGGTGGTTGGGCGGCGGCATGTTTTAGAAAAAAAGGATAAATATGCGGGTACACTTCATCGCCATTGGTGGAAGCATCATGCATAATCTTGCCATTGCATTGGCTAAGAAAGGGTATATAGTGAGCGGATCAGATGATCATATCTATGAGCCGTCCCGGACCAACCTAGCCAACGAAAATCTCCTCCCTAAATCCGGATGGGACCCTGAGCGTATCACAGCAGATATCGATGCCGTCGTGCTGGGTATGCACGCGAAGGCAGACAATCCTGAGTTGATCAAGGCGCAGGAGTTAGGAATCCGTATCTGCTCGTATCCGGAGTTTATTTATGAACAAACCCGTGAGAAAACACGGGTTGTTATCGGTGGAAGTCACGGCAAAACCACGATCACCAGTATGATTATGCACGTACTTAAATCCATTGGACGTGACTTTGACTATTTGGTCGGGGCCAAGCTCGATGAATTTGATCACATGGTGAGGCTTACGAAGGATGCACCGCTAATGATCATTGAAGGTGACGAATACCTTGCATCGGCAATTGACCAACGCCCGAAATTTCACTTATATAAGCCGCATATCGCGCTTATCAGCGGCATTGGATGGGATCATGTCAACGTATTTCCTACGTTTGAAAATTATGTGAATCAGTTTCGCCTGTTCATTAAAACCATTGAGCCAAAAGGTACCTTGGTTTACAACAAAGAAGATCAGATACTTCGGGGGCTAGTGCTTGAAGATCGATCCAAAATCAACAAACACGGATACCGTACCCCTGAATATACCATCAATAAGGGAATCACCTATATGCATACGCATAATGGCGATATTCCTCTACAGGTCTTCGGTAGACATAATTTATCCAACATCGCCGCTGCCTTTACCGTCTGCGAATGGTTGGGGGTTGAACGGGATGCCTTTTATACCGCAATCAGGCAGTTCAAAAGCGCCTCCCGCCGGTTGGAATATGTAGCCAGCGACAACGACAGTGTGGTTTATCACGATTTCGCCCATACACCAGCTAAACTGAAGGCCAGTATCCATGCGCTGAAAGAACAATTTCCCGATAAAGCGCTGGTAGCCATTGTGGAATTACATACATACAGCAGCCTCAATGAGGCATATCTCAAAGAGTATAGAGACACGATGCATGACGCCGAATATCCCGCGGTATTTATCAATCAAGAAGCGCTTAAACAACGCAATGCTGAATCCATTTCTGAGGATGTGCTTAAAAGTTCGTTCAATCAGCCCAATTTAGTTTATTTCAGCAACGTGCAAAGCATGAAGCAATATCTCTCAGCCATGGATCCGACCGGCAGAAACCTATTGCTCATGAGTTCAGGAAATTATGGCGGCATCAATCTTGTTAATTTTGCCGATAAGTTCTTATATAAATAAAAGTTTAATTATATTAGTTTGTTTGTTAGTTAAGAATATCATGCCATCATAATTGCTTAGAACTTCATATCATCTTACCAATGAATGCATTAGGAAAAAAAATCAGACTCTTGCGACATCAAAAAGGGTGGAGCCAGGAAGATGTAGCTAAACAGCTGGACATCTCCATACCGGCTTTTTCCAAAATCGAAACGGGTATAACCGACGTCAATTTATCCCGATTGGATCAAATATCCCGTTTATTTGGCCTGACGGTTGTCCAACTGTTGGCTACGAACGACTCCGAAGAAGAAAAAAAGTATATTTCGGAGCTGACTATCGCAAATAAAAAACTTCAGGAACGCGACGCTGAAGTGATTAAACTTCAAAAGAAGGTCATCGAACTGTACGAACAGCTGCATAAAATGAGGGAGTAGGCTCTTAAAATACACACACACATCTACTAGGTTGTTGTTGATAACCGTAGTAGGTGTGTGTGGGAATCATTGCGCGGTACAATAGGGATACGTAAGAATCCTATGTTCTTGGCAGGTAATGGTTTTTGTTCAAATGCGAAGCTTTTTATTAAAAATCATCCTCGTCATCGAAATCATCAAATTCATCCAGCGAGTCGAATTCATCTAAGTCGAAATTTTCCTCATCTTCGAAAAGGTCATCCGAATTGTCGTCCTCATCATCGGGTCCACCGTCCAAAGCGACCAAAACGTCATCCTCCATAATCGCTAACTCATTGTCATGCATCATTGGCGTTTTCATAATCATGTAAAAGCGTATTGTTTTTTGATAGGATAAAAATAACAAGTTTTTGATATCAAAGCACTTTTTTTAAAAAAAATATATTGAGTATTTACTCACTGATCTCGCCGATTGTATTGTCCTCTTCCTGTACGATTTCTTTGAGTTTCGGAAGGTCTGCCGTACTGGCAATTCCAAAATGATCCATGAATAAGTCACTGGTTCCATACAGAAGAGGTTTGCCCAATGTGTCCGCTTTACCGATGATTTTTATCAGCTCTTTCTCGAGCAGGCGCTGCACGGAGTAATCGCAATTGACGCCCCGGATCTGCTCGATTTCCAGTTTGGTGATCGGCTGCCGATAGGCAATGATGGCCAAAGTCTCCAACGCGGCTTGACTGAGTTTTTTCTTCGCCCGGTGAGCCTGTAATTGGTTGACTATGTCATAATGCCGTGATTTTGTCAGAAATTGGTAGCCGTTGTTGATGAACTTCAATTCCAATACATGCTCGTCGCTTAGGTAACGCGTTTGAATGTTTTCAAGTGCGCCAAGGATGGTCTGTTCTTCGACACGATCGCCCGTAGCAGCTTCTAACACCTGCTGAATTTCGGCTACGCCAATTCCATACTCAGACGCGTATACCAAAGCTTCTACCTGTTGAACTACATTTTCCAAGTTGTCCTTATTAATCGCTAATAAAATTAATAGTCAATAACCTGCTCAACCATTGTGTCAGGTATTTCCCGGAATTCGTATTTCTGTGTCCGGAGCTGAGGTTGAAATCCGGCTTCGCGGATGGCTTCTTGGATGGATGTTGACGTGAAACGGTGGGGAGCTCCTGCCGCGGATACCACATTTTCTTCGATCATAATGGATCCAAAATCGTTGGCACCGGCGTGTAGGCAAAGCTGTGCCACTTGTTTTCCCACCGTAAGCCAAGAGGCTTGGATGTTTTTGATGTTAGGCAGCATAATGCGGCTTAACGCGATCATGCGGATGTATTCTTCGCCGGTCACATTGTTGGTAATTCCGCGCAGGCGTTTGAGGAGTGTGCCATCGTCTTGGAAAGGCCACGGAATAAAAGCGATAAAGCCGTGAGTACCTGCTGGACGTTCCTCCTGAACCTGTCTGATCCATACGAGGTGTTCAAACCGCTCTTCGATCGTTTCGATGTGGCCAAACATCATCGTCGCCGACGTGGGTAAGTCGACCTGGTGCGCGGCTCGCATCACATCCAACCACTCTTTCCCCCCGCATTTGCCTTTCGAGATAAGCCGTCTCACACGGTCGTTCAGTATTTCTGCCCCCGCACCCGGAAGGGAATCCAATCCCGCGTCTTTTAACGCACGGAGCACATCGATATGGGACATTCCCTCAAGTTTGGCGATATGAGCCACTTCAGGGGGGCCAAGTGAATGTAATTTAAGCGTCGGATACAGCTGTTTTAATTGCCTAAAAAGATCGGTATAAAACGCCAGACCCAAATCCGGGTGGTGTCCACCTTGCAATAATAATTGGTCTCCTCCGTATCGAAACGTTTCGGCTATCTTTCGCTTATAGGTTTCAATATCCGTGATGTAACTTTCCTCATGTCCCGGTCGGCGAAAAAAATTACAGAACTTACAGTTGGCAATGCACACATTGGTGGTATTGACGTTACGGTCTATCTGCCAGGTAACCTTGCCATGGGGTACCTGTTGTTTGCGCAATTCGTTAGCTACGTAAGATAAGTCCGCGACCGGCGCATGCTTATATAAATAAATTCCTTCGTCAATCGAGAGAAATTCGAAATTCAGGGCACGTCCAAGCAAACTATCAACATTCATAATGGCAAAGATACGTAGTTTTCGGCAAATGTACCCGTCATTTCAATCCATCGGGATGAGTTTTAATACCATCCCGGGATCTTCCGTCAGTACGTAGATCAAACCATCGGGACTTTGAGCAATGTTACGTACACGCCCAATATTTTGTAAAAGTTTTTCCTCATCTATATATCGTTCGTTTATCACCTCAATCCGGGTCATGTGCCTACCGGCCAATGCACCGGTAAATAAATTGCTTTTCCAGCCCGGGTAACGATCGCCGGTGTAATACAGAAGTCCGCATGTAGCAATGGACGGCGTCCAGTAATGAATGGGTTGTTCCATGCCTTCTCGCTCAGTCAGCTCGGAAATAATGGCTCCACTGTAGTCGATTCCGTAAGTGATGGAAGGCCAGCCATAATTTTTGCCTCGATCGATGATATTGAGTTCGTCGCCTCCCCGCGGGCCGTGCTCAGTTGCATAAAGCACATCATTCGCGGCATCGTACGTCAATCCCTGTACGTTTCGGTGTCCATAAGACCAAATGCTCGGTTTGGCCCCCGGTTGGTTGGCAAACGGATTATCGGTGGGTATGCGCCCATCGTCGTGTAAGCGATGAATTTTTCCCATATCATTAGCGAGATCCTGAGCATTTTCCTTTATACCTCGCTCGCCTGTGCTAAAATAAAGGTATCCCCGTTTGTCAAATGTAATCCGGCTGCCGAAATGTATACCGGCAGCCGATAAAGGTAGCGTCTGGTAGATCGTTTCTATGTGATCTATTTGATTGTCTATTAGTTGAAATCGCATTAAAGCGGTGCTTCCACCGTCTTTTCCGGGCTTTGCATAGGTCACATATATCCATCCAGTTTCAGCATAATTAGGGTGAAGTTGGATGTCCAAAAGCCCTCCCTGCCCACGTTGATAGACATCTGGGAATCCACTCAGTTTTTTACCGGTGTATTGGTCGTTATCGAAGATCCATATTTCTCCTTTGCGTTCGGTTACCAGGAAGCGGCCTTCGGGCAACCAGGTCATCCCCCAGGGGTTCTCCAACCCGGTGTGCAGTGTGTCGATATAAAACGAAGCCTTTTCCGAGTGTATAACGATGCCGGTGCCCGTGGATGTATCGCCCTGACGCTGGACATGGCCACATCCCGCGAATAAAAAAAGGGCAATCCCTAGCCCGGCTAAAGAAAAAATGTGTTCCACCGTTTCCAATATTGTGTAGCGGCCAAAGATAGAGATTATCCTTGCATATATGTAGCAAAGTTGGTAGGTTTGCATAACCAGTATTAAAACTAAAGCAAACCTTTGTTGGCAGAATCTGCTTACATATCGTTATCAGACCATGCACTGCTGGATCGGATACACAACGACGACCAAGCGGCCTTTAAAGAATTATATAGGCGATATTGGAAGCGTTGTTACCTCCTTGTCCTGCGGCGGTCGGGGGATTCTGTGCTGGCGGAAGACCTTACGCAGGGGGTATTTGTTTCCCTATGGGAAAAGCGGAAGGATACAACGATACGGAACGTTGCTTCTTACTTGTTTGTCGCCGTACGTTTTCGCTTTATTACGTACCTCAAATCCCAGATGCAGGAAGACACCTATAAGGAACAGCTTCTGCTGCATACGCGAAATGATCTAGGCAACCCGGTAGAGACCGCCTATCGGCTCAAGGAACTGAACGCCGCCATTGATAAAGGTGTAGCCATGATGCCGCCCAAGACCAAAACCGTCTACACAATGAGCCGGAACGGTCAATATTCCGTGAAAGAAATAGCTCATAAGCTTAACCTTTCCGAAAAAGCCGTGGAGTACCATATTACCCAATCACTCAAGACGATGCGTTTTGCCTTGAAGGATTTTCTTCCCGTTCTTTTGTTCATACGGGAAATTTTTTAATTTTTTTTTAGGGGTAGCTGTCATTCGGTAGACTATATTAATAACTAACCAATGTTGGCGATCCATGAGTAGGGAAAATTTTCACCGGTTGCTGGAACGATATTTGGAAGGGCGATGTACCCCCGAAGAAAAGCAGTTAATCCATCATTGGTATTATATGCTCGATGAGCACGACCGCGACGGAATTAGCGAAGCCAACGTAGATGCCATTGAAAATGCGATCTGGAATAAGATTTGCCGGCAAATCGGTGAGGAAGGCGAGAATATCACCCCAACTGTTTGGTATTTGAGAAGACGGCTGGGCGGATGGATTGCCGCATCAGTTGCCCTGTTCCTGGTTGTATTAGGTGCCTGGATCTACCTTAGGATTGTCTGTTATCCGGTTCAACCATCATTTGCGTCCTCACAAACGGATTCAGCGGCGATCATCACTGTGAAAAACACCACGGAATCCGCTATGAAAGTGATTCTTTCAGACGAATCGCTGGTCGAATTGTATCCAGGCGCCCAATTGGAATACCCGAAGCACTTTAAAGGCACCGATCGGGAGGTACGCTTGACAGGTGACGCTTTTTTTGCCGTAGCTGCAAACAAGGATAACCCCTTTTGGGTTTTCCACGAAGGAATGATCACGAAGGTTTTAGGTACAAAATTCAAAATCAAGGCTCCAAGAGGGAACGCAAAGGGTGAAGTGATTGTATATTCCGGAAAAGTGGATGTTTTTTACAACGTAGATCGTAACCACTTTGTAAAGCGGCTGCTGGCTGCGCCGGAGAAAGCTTCATTAACCACTAATCAGAAGGCGGTACTGCAGCCGACAACATTGGAAGCAGCGATTACCGAGAATCCCTTGCCCGTCAGTGAGCATCTCGACGCCATTCGTCAGGAAACATTCAGCGACATTTCTATGCCGGATCTCGCACACACGCTGAGTAACTTATACGCGTTAAACGTGGAGGCTGATCATGGTCTGGATGGAATAACTTTTACCGGTGATATCAGCGGTATCGGATTGTTTAAACAACTGGATATCATTTGTACGGTCACAAACACACGCTACGAAGTAACGGGAACCACCATTTCTATACGAAAGAAGTAATCACAAACCATAACGAACACACAAATTTATTCACAAACACACTAAGTCATATGCACATGAAGAAAGAGAAAACATAGATTTCTGGCTCGGACGTACCCGTCCGGATCCTAGATTCGTATTCTTGAAACAATACTTGGAGCCCATTCGTATTTCTGGGGCACCTGGAACAGTATTGCTTAAGGCGCTTAGTTAAAACCAATTGCTAACCTAACAACAAATGGATGATAATGAATAACAAACCAACGTAACCCAAAAAGAAACCGGCAATATGGGGGTATTGCCGGCTCAAATTCCCAGCCTCATCGTGCTGGGAAGTTTACAGTTCCATGTTCTAATTACGAACCATAAATTGATCAAAAATATGAAAAAAGATCGAATTATTGCTTTAATCAACATAGCGATGAGATTAACCTTTTTATACGCCCTCATCACCTCTTTTGTAATTTGTTCAACTTACGCGGCGGATGCTGATGCACAGGGTGTGCTCGATAGAAGGGTAGCTTTTTCGGCGAAACGTACCTCGATTAAGGACCTGATTACAGAATTGGAAGAACAGGCCGGTGTGAAATTCATTTACAGTTCGTCCGCAATTAAAGCCGACCGGAAACTTAAAGTGTACGCAAAACAGGGGGAATTATACAGTATTCTGGAGGAGGTATTTAAGCCCTTGGGGATCACCTACCAAATATCAAATGACAAAATATTGCTTTTCAATTTATTTCAAGGGTTTACGATTACAGGTAAGGTTTCGAGTGCGGACGATAAGCTGCCGATTTACGGTGCAGCGGTTAAGGTAAAGGGTACCACCAGGGGCACCAGTACAAACGACAACGGGCAATTTTCGTTAGAGGTACAGCCAAAAGACGTTGTAGAAGTGAGTTATATCGGGTTTGTTACCCAGGAATTCGTAGTGGATAGCACACAACGGATTTATGATATTGCCCTGCAAGCCTCGCTAAGCGCATTGGATGAAGTCGTTGTAACGGGCTATTCTGCCCAACGGGTGAAAGATCTAACGGGGTCGGTTGCGGTGGTCGACGTAAAGGGGTTGAAACAGCAACCGGCTGCCAGCCCTATCGAGGCCCTTCAGGGCAAGGCTGCGGGTGTGCAGATTATTAATGACGGCGCGCCGGGTGCGACACCGCAAATACGGATCCGGGGTTTTAGCACAATCAATAACAACGATCCCCTATATGTGATTGACGGAATGCCCTACGAGGGTAAGCTGGGATGGCTGAACGCAAATGACATTGAGTCCATGCAGGTGCTAAAGGACGCTTCCGCGGCTTCCATATACGGAGCACGGGCGAACAACGGCGTCGTGATTATCACAACCCGGAAAGGCCAAAAAGGTGCGCCAAAGATAACTTTTGATGCGTATTACGGTACCCAGAGCCCTAACCGGAACCGGTTCCCGGAATTCTTGAACCCGCAACAATTTGCGGAATATGTTTACCAACGTTTTAAGAATGCCGGCGAAACGCCTGGTACCAGTGAAACAAGCGGTACTAACTATGGATCGGATCCCAATAATCCGACGTTGCCTGATTACCTGCTAGCAGGAACTAAAACCGGTCACGATATCACCGAAGCGGATGCCGATCCTGCCAAATACAATTATGTGATGGACCCGGCTCAATTTTATCAGATTACGCGTGCGAATAAAGCAGGGACCAACTGGTTCGATGCTATTACGCAGAATGCGCCCATGCAAAATTACCAGCTAAGTATATTGGGAGGTGGTGAAAATGCAACGTATGCCTTAAGCGGGGGCGCCTTCAAGCAGGAAGGCACGTACCAGTATACAGGCTTTGAACGCTATACCATCCGCAGCAATACTACGTTCAGCTTTCTGGATGAACGGCTCACCATTGGTGAGAATATGCAATATTCGCATACTCGTGGAAACGGCTTTGGAGTAAATGTCAACAGGGCCGGTGAATACCAGGGAGAGGCGTCGCCTATCGGCTGGGCTTACCGAATCCAAACCATCATTCCCGTCTACGACATTAGGGGTAACTTCGCTGGTACCCGAGGGGATAAAATGGGAAATGCAGACAATCCGTTGTCAGTACTGTACCGGTCAAAAGATAACGTTAATAATAGTGGACAGTTTTTTGGCAGTGCCTTTGCAGATCTCAAATTGGCAAAAGGCCTGAGCTTCCGGACGACTTTTGGGCTCCGCTATGAAAATTATAATAGCAAATCCATTGGTTATCCAAATCCCGAACGTTCCGAAGGCAATTTTACGAATAACACCCTGGAAGAGACGCAAGGATACAATTCGGAATGGACCTGGACCAACACAGCAACGTATAAAAATGTATTTAATGAGGCGCATGATCTTACGTTACTTGTCGGCACCGAAGCAGTGGAATCGAATTGGCATCAGCTTCAGGGAAATGGAAATGACTTTTTTATAGCGGGCGACCTAAATTACTATTACCTGAACACGGCGGCGACTACCCGTGGAGAGAGCGAAGGCTCCGAAAGCGCATTGTTTTCAATTTTCGGCCGCGCCGATTACGCCTTTAAAGACCGATACCTGTTGTCGGCGACCCTGCGGCGAGACGGGTCGTCCAATTTCGGTCCGGACAATCGATATGGACTATTTCCTGCTGCAAGTGCGGCTTGGCGCTTATCGAGTGAAAGTTTTATGAACACGGTGGTTTGGGTGGATGACCTGAAACTCCGGGCAGGCTACGGGGTAACCGGCAATCAACGGATACCGACATTTCAGTTTTTGAGGCGGTATGCATCTGGCGTAAACCAGTCGTTTTACCCGATATCAGGCGGAAGCGAACTCGTCAGCGGCCTATGGACAAGCAATTATGATAACCAAGCGGTGAAATGGGAGGAATTGAAATCGATCAACGTGGGACTTGACTTTACGCTTTTCAATAATACGATCGATGGAGCCGTTGAGTGGTTTGACCGACGCACGACAGGGGTATTATATCCCGTTCCGCAACCGGCGGCAGCTGTAGGAAGGGGCAATTCACCTTTTGTTAACTCCGGTAACATCCAGAATAAAGGGGTTGAAGTGTCGTTAAACTATCACTATATGGGAAGCGAGGGTGAAAACCCGTTCCAATTCGATGTGGGCGTGTTTTTCTCCCGGTATACGAACGATATTATCGAGTTGGCACCGTCCGTCAAAGAGCAACCCTATTTGACGCTGCGCGGCGTAACCACGTCGGTGTTGAAAGCAGGAGCGCCACTGGGTGCCTTTTACGGATATCAGGTGGCTGGTATCTATCAGAATGAAGAGGATATCGCTAATAGCGCATCGTATGAGGATGCCCGGGTGGGCGGATTTAAATTCGCTGATATTTCGGGGCCTGATGGCGTTCCCGATGGTGTGATCGACGGAAATGATCGTACCGTTATCGGTGATCCGCATCCCGATTTCATCTACTCTTTAAGTTTGGGTGCTTCCTACAAACGCTTTGATGTGAGCATGTTCTTTAACGGTTCGCAGGGTAACGAGCTATTTGACCTCACCCGTCAGTACACGGACTTTTATGCATTTCCTGGCGCCGTGAGCACCCGGACACTAGATGCATGGAGCCCGAGTAATCCAAACAGCTTGATGCCGTCTCCGCATGCCAAGGCACCTACGATTGAATACCAGTCGTCCAGTTACTACGTGCAGGATGGTAGCTTTTTCCGCATGAGAAACTTGCAGGTGGGCTATAATCTTCCGGTTAATCATATGTTCCAGGGCCGTGTGTCCAACCTAAGAATATATGCGAGTGCTACCAATCTGTTTACGATTACGGGATATAGTGGAATGGATCCGGAGGTGAGCCAGTATTCGTCCGACTTTACTGCGCCGGGAGTGGATATGGGAGTTTATCCCGTTCCGCGCCAATATCTGTTGGGCGTAAGTGTGACTTTTTAGTGGCTCACGATGAACCTATCAATCGATCGAAATTTAAACATGAAACCTATCGTGCCGGCACCAGGTGGAAAAGGTAATGACGGCGCAGGTTTCATAAGGCTTTTAAAAGTAAACTATACGGGAATGAAAAGATGTTATAAAATAGTGGTTGCGATTACGTTGTTGAGCGTGGGAGGCTGTAGTGAATCCTTTTTGGACCGGAGTCCGCAAGGGCAGCTCACCGATGACCAGGTGAGTAATACCAAAGCAGTAGAATGGATGCTTACGGGTGCATACGGTTTGATGAATGGCAACCGTGACGGAACTTGGGGTAATTATGCTTCGGCACCGAGTCAATGGCTTTTCGGGGAAGTAGCGGCCGACAACGCCCATAAGGGAAGCGAGTTGGCAGATCAAGCGGTGATGTTCGATATCGAAATGCACAATGCCATCAGCGTCAATGAGCACTTGTCCACCATGTGGAACAATTATTATGAAGGGATCACCCGCTGCAACGCCACGTTGCGTCAGCTTAAGGTGGTGCAGGAATCAACGGACGGCGAGACGTTTTCCGCTGAACGGGCCGCAGAAATCGAAGCCGAAGCCAAAATGCTGAGGGGGCATTACTACTTCTTCCTTTGGCGGGTGTTCCGAAACATTCCTTATATCGATGAGACGGTGTCAACCGCCGATGCCGCTCAGGTGCCCAACAACGTGGACGTGTTGCCTATGATCGAGGCGGATTTTCAGTTTGCCGTGCAAAACCTTTCAGATGAAAAACCGCTGGGCGACGCAGGACGTGTCGATGGAATTGCCGCCAAATCCTATCTGGCGAAAGTTTACCTTTATCAGGAAAAATATCCGGAAGCGCTTGCGTTGTTTAAGGAGGTGATCGCTTCGCGCCCCAATCTTGAAGACCTGCCGTTCCTGAATAATTTTGACGTAAACACGGAGAATGGGCCTGAATCAATTTTTGCGGCACAGCACGCGATCAATCCGGACGGTGGAGGCGACAATGCGAACGTCGGCGATATGCTCGGCGGATTGTATGGCTCGGCTCCGGCAAACTGCTGCGGTTTTTTCAATCCCAGCTTCGATCTGGTTAATTCCTTCCGGGTGACGGCGGCGGGTTTACCTATGCTGGACGGTTCCTATCGGGACGATCCGTATAAATCGGACTATGGGCTCACGGGAAACGCTAAAACAAACTACGAGGTGGATAAAACGCTCGCGGTAGACCCTCGGCTGGATTATACCGTGGGCCGACGGGGAGTACCCTACCACGATTGGGGTATTATGCCTGGCGATGGTTGGTTGCGTGACCCTGCATTCGGCGGACCTTTTGTAGGATACAAACATATGATTGACCAGGCTGATTTTGCGGGGAATACGCAGTCGGGCGGGGTTAACTATGTGACCTCATTGAACGTAAATATCATTCGCTTGGCCGACGTTTACCTGATGGCCGCGGAATGTGCAGCGAAAACAGGTGATTTGGCTTACGCATTGGCACGTGTGAACAATGTTAGGGCAAGAGCGGCTAAAATTCCTGTAAAAACGGTGGGGGGTACACAGGTGGCGGCTTATAATGTGAAACCGTATTCGGCATTTCCCGATGAGCAGTACGCCCTGAACGCCATCCGCTTTGAGCGTCGGCTGGAATTAGCATTGGAAGGACATCGCTTCTTCGACTTGGTAAGGTGGGGGATTGCGAAGGAGACGTTGGAAAGCTATTCCGCTTTCGAGGGCGGTATCATCAGCGCTTACGGCGGACTTACGTTTACAGACAAGAATACCTATTTTCCGATCCCTCAGGACCAGCTGGACCGGAGTGGCGGGGCATTGGTTCAGAACACAGGATACTAGGTTATGCGTTCAAGAAGAAAGTTTATTCATCAGCTGGGAACCGGAGTGGCAGCCATTATGGCAGCGCCGATGCTATCTGTATATTCGTGCAATTCTGCAGGGAAATCAGAAAAGAATGCCGAAACCAAGGAAAGTTCACCTGAATTATTCTTTAAAATTTCATTGGCAGAATGGTCATTGTACCGGGCACTTTTCAGTAGGCAACTAGACCACCTGGATTTTCCGTTATACGCGAAGCAAAAGTTCGATATCGACGCTGTGGAGTACGTTAACCAGTTTTTTATGGATAAGGCGAAGGACCGTGTGTACCTCGGTGAACTGAAAAAGCGGTGCGACGACCATGGGATTACGAGTGTGTTGATCATGTGCGATCTGGAGGGGGACCTTGGTGACGCCGACAAGAATAATCGACAGGCAGCCGTTGAAAATCATTATAAATGGGTGGAAGCTGCCAAATTTCTGGGCTGTCACGCTATCCGGGTAAATGCAGCAGGGGAGGGCGGTCCGAAAGAAACCGGCAGGTACGTAGTGGAGAGCTTGACCAGGTTAGCCGCGTTTGCAAGCGATTTTGGCATTTCAGTCATCGTAGAAAATCATGGCGGATACTCCTCCGATGGCGCGTGGTTAAGCGGCATAATGAAGCAGATTGCCTTACCGAATTGCGGGACTTTGCCCGACGTCGGGAATTTTTGCATCAAACGGAATCTACCGACCGAATCTACCGTGGAAGCCTATTTGACCACGGAATGTCTGGATGAATATGACCGCTATAAGGGGCTTAAGGAGCTGATGCCGTTTGCCAAAGGCGTAAGTGCAAAGACTTACGATTTTGACGAGCAGGATAACGAGACCACCATTGATTACCGGCGCGTGCTAAATGAAGTCCGCGATGCAAAATTCAGTGGTTATATCGGTATCGAGTATGAGGGACATCGCTTGCCGGCCGACGAGGGAATCTTGAAAACCAAGGCGTTGTTGGAACGAATCGGTAGGGAATTGACGTAGCTACTTAGTTAAACCAAAAAACCATATCAGGGAATCTCGATGAATCTGTTCGTCGGATTCCCTTTTTTTCTTTTTTTCGACCTAACGTTTCACGAATCGATGATTTGCCTATCTTAGCCACCCTAATGAAACCCTCAGCACTGCTTAAAAACCATCCTCCCACGATTCGCGCATGGGCGATGTTCGACTGGGCAAATTCGGCGTATAACTTGGTGATAACGTCCACTATTTTCCCTGCTTATTACACCGCCATAACCTTTACGGAAACGCATGGCGATCGGGTTACGTTCTTTGGATTCGAAGTAGTCAATACGGCGCTGTCCAATTTTGCGTTATCAGCCGCTTATCTTCTGATGGCGTTGGCTTTGCCGATCTTGTCGTCGGTGGCCGATTTCAAAGGAAATAAAAAGGCGTTTATGAGGTGGTTTACTTATTTGGGGGGGATGGCCTGTATGGGATTGTTTTTCTTCAAACTCGAAACATTGGAATGGGGAATCATCTGTTTCACGCTGGCGGCCATGGGCTACGTAGGTGGGGTGCTGTTCAATAACTCGTACCTCCCCCAAATAGCAACGGTCGATCAGCAAGACCGGGTAAGTGCACAGGGATTTGCCTACGGGTACGTCGGATGCGTAACAATTCAGATTATCTGTTTTGTATTTATCCTGAAGCCAGAATGGTTTGGCATCACCGATCCAAGTTTCGCTCCGCGGTTGTCTTTTTTACTGGTTGGTCTTTGGTGGATAGGCTTTGCACAGATTCCTTTTGTTAAGCTGCCCCGTGATCAACGAAATGAGCAACGGATTACGAAGCACGTGTTACGAAAGGGGTTTGCAGAACTTCGAGAGGTATGGAGTAGGCTCAGGGAAATACCCGAAATCAAACGATTTTTGCCTGCTTTTTTCTTTTATGCGATGGGAGTTCAGACTGTGATGATCGTGGCGGCCGCGTTTGGCGAGAAAATATTGCATTTAGGCGCACCCAAGCTGATTGCCACCATTTTGATCATTCAGTTGGTGGCTATTGGAGGTGCTTACCTGATGTCGCTGCTTGCCCGTTACATAGGGAATGTCCGTGTGCTGATGCTTGTGGTATGTATCTGGATCGGAATCTGTGTCGCTGCGTATTACATCAATCACGAAATTCAATTTTATATTTTGGCTGCTTTGGTCGGTCTGGTGATGGGAGGTATACAATCGCTTTCTCGTTCTACCTATTCCAAATTATTACCTCCTGATGAGGCAGATACCGCTTCATTTTTCAGTTTTTATGATGTTACAGAAAAGGTGGCCATTGTGATCGGACTTTTTTCGTTTGCCATCATAGAACAGATAACAAATAATATTCGTTATTCGGCACTGTGCTTAGGTATATTTTTTGTAATAGGATTGATGCTTTTGGGAAGGATGCAAGTTTTAACAAAAAAACCGTAGCGCGTCCCGATCGATTGCATTAAATTTGCCGATATTAGGTTTGTGCATGACGGTTCAACTCTTTATCCCATGTTTTATTGATCAGTTGTTTCCCGAGACGGCTTTCAACACCGTTCGGATTTTAGAAAAAGCGGGGTGTACTGTGGTTTATAATCCCCAACAGACCTGTTGCGGACAACCGGCATACAATGCTGGTTTTTGGGATGAAGCGAAGCAGGTTGGCCATAAGTTTTTGCATGATTTTGAAGATGACCAAGTCATTGTGTCTCCATCTGCTTCATGCACCGGTATGATCAAGAACTCCTATAATAACTTGTTTACCAACACGATGGTTCATAACCGTTGCCGGGCTATTCAAGGGAATATCCACGAGCTCTCTGATTTTCTTGTGAATGTACTCAGAAAGGACTATTTTGGTGCTGAGTTGGAAGGACGCGCTGTGTATCATGATTCATGTTCGGCATTGCGCGAGTGTCATATTCGGGATGAACCAAGGCAGTTACTAAACAAGGTAGATGGTCTTGAGTTGCTGGAAATGAAGCACACCGATATGTGTTGCGGTTTCGGGGGTACGTTTGCGGTAAAGTTCGAAGCCATATCAAGCGCCATGGCCGAACAAAAAGTGCATCAGGCCTTGGAAATGGAAGCTGATTTCATTATCTCCACCGATTCGTCCTGTTTACTGCACCTTCAAGGTTATATAGACCATCATCGGTTACCGATCAAAACGATGCACCTGGCCGACGTGTTAGCGCATGGTTGGGCAAATATTTGAAACGGGCGTCCTAAAAGTGGAAACAGAACATTAACTAAATGTATATATAATGACAGATAGAAGATCATTTTTGAAGCACCTGGGAGTAGGAGCTTTGAGCGCCACAGTACTTCCGGCAGTGGCAACCTCAATGTTTTCTACAACAACGGGCAAGAAGCTATTTTTCGATATTTCATTAGCCGAATGGTCACTGCATCGGACACTTTTCGACGGCAAGCTGAACAACCTTGATTTTCCGGAGACGGCAGCAAAGAAATTCGGTATTTACGCTGTGGAGTATGTGAATCAGTTTTTTAAAGACAAAGCCCAGGATAAAAAATATCTGGCGGATTTGGATCAGCGAGCAAAGGACAATGGTGTAAAGAACGTTCTGATCATGATCGACGGAGAAGGCCCGTTAGGTTCAACAGATAAGGGGGAACGGGAACAGGCCGTGGAAAATCATTACAAATGGGTGGAAGCGGCTAAATTTTTAGGTTGCCATGCCATCCGTGTCAACGCGGCCGGAAAAGGAACGCCCGACGAGGTGAAAGCCGCAGCTATCGATGGCCTGGGTAAGTTGAGCGAGTTTGCTAGCGCCTATGACATCAGCGTTATTGTCGAAAATCACGGAGGCATATCCTCTCACGGCGACTGGTTAAGCGCGGTACTTCAGGGAGTCGGGAAGGCAAATTGTGGCAGTCTGCCCGATTTTGGAAACTTTTACGAATATGACCGGTATCAGGGTGTGAAGGACTTGATGCCCTTCGCGAAAGGCGTAAGCGCCAAGGCCAACGTATTTGACAACCAAGGGAACGAAGTGAATATTGACTTTCGCCGGATGCTTCAGCTTGTAAAAAATGCTGGATATACCGGATATGTTGGCATTGAATACGAAGGCGACCAGCTTAGTGAAGAGGAAGGTATCCTGGCCACGAAACGCCTGCTGGAACGCGTCGGCGCCGAACTAAGCTAAACAGCTTTTTAAACCACGCAACAACATTTTCACCGCTTTCATTGTTGTACTTTCAAAAAGTACGACAATGAGAGCAATATGGACGGGAGCCATCGGCTTCGGATTGGTCAATATTCCCGTAAGAATATTCAGCGCAACAACAGACAGTAGACCCGACTTGGATATGCTCGATCGCAAAGATCATTCGCGCATCCGATATAAACGCGTGAATGAACGAACGGGAAAAGAAGTCGATTGGGACCAGATTGTGCGAGGATATATGCTGGATGACAATTACATTGTTCTTGACGAAGCAGATTTTGAAGAGGCCAGTCCGGAAAAGACGAAAATGATCAATCTTCAATCCTTTGTCAAAGAGGCGGATATTGACAGTATTTATTTTGATAGCCCCTATTATTTGCAAGCACAGAAAGGCGGGGAAAAAGCCTATGTGCTTTTGCTTAACGCGTTGGAAAAGACCAAGATGGCTGGCCTTTCAACTTTTGTAATGCGCAATACCGAGAATCTTGCGGTTATCAGACCGCATCAAGGCATTTTATTGCTTAATAAGCTGCGATTTGAAGAAGAAATTCGATCCGTTGATGAAATTAAGCCCAGTCAGCGCATCAAAATCGCAAAGCAGGAGATGGATATGGCCGTGCAATTAATTAAAAGGCACTCCAGTGATTTCGACGTGACGGCATACCGCGATGAGTATAGCAAAGAATTGATGAAAATTATCCGTGCAAAGGCCAAGGGTAAGCGTCCAACGGTACGAAAGATCAAGCCGCGCAAAGCACCTTCTGAAGACCTGTTGGAACAATTGAAAGCAAGCCTTGCCTAATATTGTTTGCCTAATAATTTGTTTCAAGAAATTTAGGAAAAGTTTGGCACTGGATTTGCTGAAAAGGGGATAGGTTTAGGTTGATAGCCCCCTAACCCCATTGGGGGCGGCCGCTCGTCGCAAGACGAGCGGCTTCTTTTTTACCGGCCCATAAGCAAAGCGTGGCCTTGGATGGCCGTGTGTATGATGCACTCGTGGAAGGGTTAGGAATTTTGAAGGAAATGAGCCGACGATGGGATTCGAACCTACGACCTACGCATTACGAATGCGTTGCTCTACCAGCTGAGCTACGTCGGCTACTGGAGGTTGTTACGAGCGCAAATATATGGCGATACGCCACAATTCCAAAATATTGCTGTATTTTTTTTGGCGCTAACGGTTCGCTCTTAACTTAAAACAGCATTCAATCCGATGGCAGTATTCAGTAATTTCGATATCGGGCAAATTTCCTTCGCCTTTTCTGCAATTTCCTTAAAATCGGATTCGGAAATGCCGGGCACATTACCGGTAAGATCCAGCTGAACCGCCGTAATGCTGCCATCTTCAAACGTTACCTTGGCTTCTGTATCCAAACTGGTTGGTTCGTATCCTTTTTCACTAAGCAAAAAGCTTAGCTGCATCGTAAAGCATCCAGCGTGCGCTGCACCGATCAATTCCTCGGGATTAGTTCCTACGCCGTCTTCAAATCGGGTTTTGTATGAATACGGGGTTTGATCCAAAACGGTGCTTTGCGTGGTAACACTTCCTTTTCCGTCCTTTCCGGTACCTTGCCAATTGGCACTTGCTTTTCTAGTAAATTTCATTTGAAATGTTTAAGTTAGTTTTCAATGGATTCGCTATTTTTCCGTAAAGTTATAAAGAGAGAACAAATGATACGCTAAAATTGTTTATAAATTCGCAACATGGACAGGCTTATATACCTTGACAACAACGCGACCACGCCACTTGACCCGCGGGTGCTGGATGCAATGATGCCCTATTTGACCACACATTTTGCGAACGCATCCAGTGTAACCCATCGGGCAGGCCGGGAGGCGGCCGCGGCCGTGGAACATGCAAGAGAATGCGTGGCTTCGCTCATTGGCGCTTCTTCTAGTGAACTTACCTTCACGTCGGGAGCTACGGAAGCCATCAATATGGTGCTGAAAGGGGTATATGAGCGCTATCAAACGAAAGGGAGGCACTTTATCACTTGCCAAACAGAACACAAGGCTGTATTGGATACCTTTGCTTACCTCGAAAAGCAGGGGGCGGAGGTTTCGTATTTGCCTGTATCCGCGGACGGTACTCTTGACTTGGCTGAGCTTGACGCAACCATTCGGGCCGATACGGTGTTGGTTGCGCTGATGCAGGCGAATAACGAAACCGGTGTTCTTCATCCGGTACGGGACATCGCGGAAATCACTGCGCAGCGCGATGTGTTGTTTTTTTGTGATGCCACGCAGGCAGCAGGGAAAGTGCCCATAAACGTAGCAAAGACAGGAATAGACTTGCTTTGTTTGAGCGGCCATAAATTTTACGGTCCTAAAGGCGCCGGTGCCCTATATATCAAACGCAAGAGCAGACGCATACAGACTGGCATTCTATTGCATGGCGGGGGACAAGAAAATAAGCTTCGAGCGGGAACATTGAATGTGCCAGGTATCGTCGGATTCGGAAAAGCAGCAATCCTTGCCCGAGAGGAACTGGAAACAGATTCCGTTCGGTTAGCGAAACTGAGAGATCAGCTGGAAAAGGGATTAACGGCGTTGCCTGCGACTTTCGTAAACGGGGTGGAAACAGCTAGGTTGCCGAATGTCAGCAACGTCGCGTTCAGACATCTCAGGGCCGATCAGGTAATGGTCAGCTTACCTGACATTGCCGTAGCGTCGGGGTCGGCCTGCGTAAGTGGCACACGGGATCCGTCTCATGTGCTGAAAGCCATGGGACTTTCGGATGCAGATGCACATGCTTCCATCCGGTTCAGTCTTGGAAGGTTTACGACCCCTGATGATATCCGTGCCTGCGTCGCTCAGGTTACGGCAAGCGTGAGCGAGCTGCGTAGTTCTTCGCCTATCTGGCAATTGCATGCATCAGGGCTCGTCGATTGAAATGATTCATTATTCACGTTAAACATTCGTAAATTGACAGAAAAAAACAATATTCTGGTCGTCGGTGCATTTGATCGCTTCAATTATGGCGATCTGTTGTTCCCATTGATTATCGAGGCTCAACTCCATACGTATGGAAAGCCATTTGACGCGTCTTTTTTCGGCATCGTAAACAGTGATTTACGCGCATTGGGAGGCAAGCCAACGGAAGATATTCGGGCCTTTTATCGCCGGTGCAACGAGGGAGGGAACCATACAAGTGTCATCGTAGCCGGCGGCGAAGCTGTCGCGGTTACCTGGAGTTCGTTGCTCTTGGCATTGAATAAGACATTTAAGCGTACGCATCGTTTTCATGGCCGTATCAATAAGGTGTTCGATCTGAATGCCTTCGCTAAGCGCATGTTGCACGGCCAGACCGATCTGCCTTTTGTATTTACCCGTTCGGACTTTCAGAGTGTAGATCATGTGATCTTTAATTCGCTTGGTGGTTCGGAGTTGGACCCCGCAATCTTTGATCGGTATCCCCATCTGCGTGATAAGTTGCGACAGGTGGATTATTTTGCCGTACGGGATCGGGCCACGCAGCGCAACCTGACCGCCCAAGGAGTACAGACCTCCTTATATCCGGACTCGGCAATTCTGATGTCGAAATTTTATCCAACATCTTTCCTGGATGAGCGGGTCTCTGCGTCGGTTGGACGATACATAGCTGAAAAGCGAGGCACCTACCTGTTTTTTCAGATCAAGGATAATCACGCGAAAAATAATGAGCAACGCATTGCTCAGCAATTGGATGCAATCGTAGATGGATATCCCGGTGTTCACCTTTGCTTCTGTCCGATCGGGAAGGCACTCAACCACGATGATCACTTGGCATTGCAACGCATCGCACCGTTGTTGAAACATCCATGCACCGTTTTCGACGAAGTGACTATTTGGGACATCATGTGCCTGATTGCAAATGCCAAAGTATATATGGGGACCAGTCTACACGGTGCAATTACAGCGATGAGTTATGCTGTGCCTTATGTCGGAATTACTGTGCCTAAACTCAACAGCTACCTGCAAACGTGGGGCGTAGATGGGATAAATCGTACCTTACCGGTGAATGACTTGCTCGGCGGATTCCGTAACGCAATGGGCGTAGATGCGGCATCGCTGGATCAGTCGCGAATACAGCAAATACTTGCTGCGGAGGATTCGTTTTCGCGTATTGAGCGTTTGGTATTGTCTAAATAGCTAACGCGTATGAACCCGCATATCCTGACGCCGGAGGTACAACGTTATTTGCATGAACACGAAGCGGTCCCGCCCAGTGATATCGCAATGCAGAGGAGCCCCTTTGCGGATGTGTCGTCGTTGGAACTCGCCCAGCAACTCGACGCCCGTAAACGCTGTCGGAAAAAGCTGCCCCTCTGGTACAAAACCCCTCACATCTATTATCCCGAAAAAATTTCGATAGAGCAGGCGTCGTCCGAGGCAACAGCCGATTATAAAGCCGGCCTGATTCCCCCGGCGCAGCGCGTGATTGACCTTACCGGAGGCATGGGCGTCGATGCATTCTTCTTTGCACGCACGGCAAAGATGGTCGTCCACTGCGAAACCAATCAGGCCCTCTCACGGATCGCCCAGCATAATGCGGCTCAGCTGGAAGCAACTCAAATGCATTTTATTGCGACAGATGGCCTGACCTACCTTACGAGTCAAGCCGACGATGCGTTTGACTACCTATATGTGGATCCATCAAGACGGTTAGGACAGCGCAAGGTGTTCAGGCTGGAAGATTGCGAACCGGATGTGGTAGGGGTGCAGGATGAGTTATTGCAAAAGGCAGAGAAAAATCTCATTAAATGCGCTCCATTGCTAGACATTTCGGCCGCCGTGGAACGGCTTCGCAAAGTCAGCGAAGTTCACATAGTCAGTGTCGACAATGAATGTAAGGAATTGCTATTGGTTCGCAGCCGTACGTTTGACGGCATTCCCCGGATTGTCGTGGCTGCATTGCAGGGCGGCCGTACAGAGACATTGACCTTTGATATTACAGCAGAGAAAACTGCAGTTGCTGAACTAGGCGATCCTGAGCGATATCTGTATGAGCCTGATGCATCGCTCCTGAAATCCGGGGCTTTTAAGTGGATCTCGCAGCACTATGGAATCCGCAAGTTGGGTACACACACGCATCTCTACACCTCTTCACAGCGAATAGCCAATTTCATGGGAAAGATGTTTTGTATAGATAAGGTTGTTCAATATGCTGATTTTAAGAAAAGTAAGTTGCCTGTTCAGGCCTCTGTCACCGCCCGTAATTTTCCGTTGAAAGTGGAAGCTTTGCGCCATCGCCACCGAATCCGTGATGGTGGCGATGGCCATTTATTCTTTTGCGCAGGAATGGGCGGTCGGCTTTTGGTCATCTTTACATCAAAATGCTAACGACATCTTGCTTCTCATAGCGACAATGCGGTAATTTGTCTGCATGGCTAAACAACTCAAGCTATCCGCATTGGATCTTTCTGTAGTTATTGAAGGTGGTGACGCTGCAACGGCGATCGCTCGTACGGTAGAAGTGGCCCGTCAGGCGGAGCAGCTGGGCTTTGTGCGAATCTGGCTCGCTGAGCACCATAACATGGAATATATTGCCAGTTCGGCAACATCGGTTCTGATAGGCCACGTGGCCGACAAAACCTCAACGATACGCGTCGGATCGGGCGGGATTATGTTACCGAATCATGCACCGTTAGCCATTGCCGAGCAATTCGGTACGCTGGAGACCTTATATCCGGGGCGTATCGATCTCGGATTGGGTAGGGCACCAGGGACGGATCAGTTAACCGCCATGGCCTTACGTCGTAACAATCTGAACACAGCCTACCACTTTCCATCCGACATCAGGGAATTGCAGTTGTATTTCAGCAACGACAACAGCGATGGGCGTGTGCGTGCATTTCCGGGTGAAGGATTGGATATTCCAATCTGGATACTGGGTTCCAGTACTGACAGCGCTTACCTGGCCGCGGAAATGGGCCTGCCTTATGCGTTCGCTGCACATTTTGCACCGGCGCAGTTCCGTGCCGCCATATCCATTTACCGCCAACACTTCAAGCCGTCCGCCCAATTGGACCAGCCTTATGTTCTCGCTTGCGTGAACGTGATCGCGGCCGAAACGGATGAGGAAGCACAAGTGTTGGCCACCAGCATGTATCGCATGTTTTTAGGAATTGTGACCAATACGCGCAGACCCTTGCAGCCACCGGTCCCTTCCATGGACCCATACTGGTCGCCTGATGTGGAAAACGCCGTCAAACAAATGACCGCCTGCACGTTCATCGGAAGCCGGGAGACATTGGCACAGCAGCTCTCTAGATTCGTGACGGAAACCGGCATCGATGAACTCATGACCACCGGCAATATCTACGATCAGGGCGCAAGATTGAAATCGTTTCGGATTCTGAAAGAGGTGCTGTCTTAACCCGTTTACTCCAACCCGCTTACACCGCCCGATACAACGAGTTTCATGGCGTCGGTCGCGCTCATATTCAAGGGCTTTACCCGTTCCGTCTTAACAATTACTACTTGGCCGGCAAACGAATATGAATAGGGGAAATACACAATCACTTCGCCTGCTAGACCGATTTTCCGAAGATCGCGCTGCGTTAGGAAACCAATTTTTTTCAATCCAGTTTCATTCACTTCTACCAGCACGGGTTCGTTAAATTTCTTGGCATCCCCCACAAATGCCTCGGTGAAATCCTTGATCGATGAATACAAAGTGTTGAACAAGGGAATCCGATTAATCAGGTTATTGAACCAGGCGTATATGGGTTCGGTGACGACGTTTGTGAATATCATCCCTACAACAACAAGTACAATGATCACGGTCAATATACCTAACCCAGGTACATAAAGCGGTCTTCCGGTATCGTCTTCCCAGAACCAACCACTTAAGTTGAGCGCCGAGTCAACACTCGCTACAATCCACACAATCAGAAACAGCGCCCCGGCCAAGGGCAATGTCACCAAGGTTCCTTTGATCAAATAGTTAAAAAATAGTCGTATCGTTTTATTTTTCATATCGTTAATATTCGCTATCCGTAGTAATACACCCTTTTGACTCGCTGCGATATCCCCGTCAATAACTCATACGGAATGGTGTTGATGGTTTTGGCTAATTTTTCGACATCTCCGAAGACCGTTACTTCATCGCCTTCCCTGACCTGTAGTCCGCTGACATCCACCATCGTCATATCCATGCAAACATCTCCCACGGTAGGCACCGTTGTACCGGCTATAACCATCTGTCCCACACCATTCCCGAAACGTCGATCATAGCCGTCCGCGTAGCCAATGCTGACCGTGGCAATCGTGCTGTCTTTTGTTAATATACCCCGCCTGCCATATCCCACACTTTCCCCGGCAGGCACTTGTCGTGTTTGGATTACGGTCGCTTTCAGGGAACTTGCTGACTGCAGGGGGAGATCCTGCCTGCCTTGATTCTCACCAATGCCATATAATCCGATACCCAGCCGTACCATATCTAAATGCGATTGGGGCCAACGCTGTATGCCCGCGGTGTTGGCAATGTGCCGAATAACGGGATATCCCAAAGTGGCAGTTAATTGCTCAGCAAATTGTTTAAAAGTAGCAATTTGGGTTTCGGTAAATGCATCGTGTTCGGAATTTCCCGCTGCTGCCAAATGGGAGAAAACCGATTGTACTTTTACGGTAGTTGTTTGCAATAAATACCTAGTTAATAAGTTGATATCTTTCGGTGAGAATCCCAATCGATGCATTCCCGTGTCCAGTTTAAGATGAATGGGATAAGCAAAAAAATTTTTTTCGTTCAATACCCCGACGAATTCCTCTAAAATAGCAAAGCTATAGATCTCCGGTTCCAATCGGTATGCCAAAAGCGCATCAAAAGATGCGGGCCTTGGACTCATCACCATAATGGGCAATTGGATGCCACCTTTCCGTAACTCCACACCTTCGTCTACATAAGCCACAGCCAAATAATCCACGTTATTAAACTGTAGCAGATTGGCTACCTCAAAGCTTCCACTCCCGTAAGAAAAGGCTTTCACCATGGCCATCATCTTAACGGATGGAGGCAGGAGAGCTTTGTATTGATTGAGGTTGTGTTCCACTGCACTCAAGTTAATTTCGAGTACAGTATCGTGCGACTTTGCTGTCAGTAGACGGCTGATCCGCTCAAACGTATATTTCCTGGCACCTTTCAATAAGATGGCCTCATCTTGAAATGTCAGTGAAGGAAATGCGGCTAGGAATGATTCGGTGTCCGGAAAGGCTTCATGTTTCAGAAAAGCAAATTTGGCTGCGTATTTCGATAGCGAAGGGCCGATGGTTATGAGTCTGCTTATTTTGCTGTTTTTGAGTAAATTGGACACCCTTTCATACATGTCTTCTTCATGAGCCGTCTCGCCAGGGATATCCGATAAAACCAGTGTCAGTTGAGCGTGTTGCTGTTGTTGCTGCAAAAAGTCGAGTGCAATTGCAAGCGATGCAAGATCGTTGCTATAGCTATCGTCGACAACGGTGCATTGATTTATTCCCTTTTTCATTTCCAGCCGCATTTCAACGGGTTGCAACAATGCCATCCGCTCGGTGACCGCTTTCTGACTGTATCCCATTGCAAGCATGACTGCCCAACAGCATATCGCATTTTCGCGTGCTGCTGCATCGGTGAAGGGGATGATCACGGTGATTTCTTCGCCCAGATACTGGGCATGTATCTGGCAGCGGGTTTCATCCAGCAGTCGATAACCGGTGATGCGTAACGATTCGTCATTCATTCCCCAGGTCAATTGCCGCGCCGTTGTGGGAACGAGCATACCCCGCAGGTATTCTGGCGAAAAAATTGCGGTCTTAGCACCTTCAAAAAGTTTGAGTTTTTCGCTAATTTTCTCGTCGATCGAGGTAAATCCGTCCTCGTGGGCGGGACCAATGTTTGTTAATATGGCAATATCCGGGCGGATCATGCGCTGCAATGCAGCCATTTCTCCCGGGCGACTAATCCCTGCTTCGATAATGGCAAGATCGGCAGTACGATCGACTTGCCACAGCGACAGAGCGACCCCGATTTGTGAATTGTAGCTTTTTGGACTGCGGGCAATTTGGTAGTCGGGCGATAATAACTGGACCAGCCATTCTTTGACAACCGTTTTTCCATTGCTTCCAGTAATGCCAATTACCGGAAACGTGAAGCGGTCACGGTGGCGCGCTGCAAGCGTTTGGAGCGCCTCCAGGGTGTTCTGTACAATCAGGAAATTTGCTTTCGGAAAGGCATATGGTTCGATCTTGTCTTCAGCCACCACAAAATTACGAATACCTTGATTATAGGCATCGCTGATATATACGTGGCCGTCGCGCCGCCCTTCCAAGGCAAAAAATAACCCATGAACGGTGTCTGAAAGTTTCCTGCTATCATAGAGCAGGGTAGTCACGGTAGCGGCTTCGTCTGCAATAAAACTGCTGACCGTCGGTATCATGGCCGAAATTTGCTGGATGCTGTAAAACCGTTCGTCGATATCCATGGCACGAATTTCAACATTTTTTAGGTACTGATCTAATTTTTTGCCATTTTGGCAAGATGGAGATCCTGGCGGCAAAATTAAAGGCACAGGCGTATTGTGCCTATCAGGAGCGATCACAGCAGGAGGTGCGCGACAAACTTTATAGCTGGGGATTGCATCCTACCGACGTGGAAGAAGTTATCGCCGAGTTGATTGGTGCTAATTTTCTCAACGAAGAGCGGTTTGCATTAGCTTATGCATCGGGCCGGTTTCGTATGAAAGGGTGGGGACGTTACAGAATTAAACAGGGATTGATTCAGAAGTCGGTTTCGCAGCCGCTCATAAAAATGGCTCTGTCCAGTTTGGATGAACGAGAATACCGGGATAAATTGCTTGGTATTCTACAGGCAAAGGGCCGATTGGAGAAAGAAAAGCAACCCCAAAAACGAAAAAATAAATTGTATCAATATGCATTGAGTAGGGGGTACGAGAGCGAATTGATTGTTGAACTCTTGAGTGACAACGAATTGTGATTTTTTTTAAAAAAATGTTGACAGAAGTGGAAAACTGCACTATATTTGCATCCACAAACAGCAAGCGAAAGTAGCTCAGTTGGTAGAGCGCAACCTTGCCAAGGTTGAGGTCGCGAGTTCGAACCTCGTCTTTCGCTCCAAGAGATCCCTTCTTCTTGCAAAGAGAGAAGGGATTTATTGTTAGTATCAAGTTTGTTGCCTGGATGGTGGAACTGGTAGACACGCAGGACTTAAAATCCTGTTCGCCCTAAAGCGAGTGCGGGTTCGATTCCCGCTCCAGGTACTCAGGCCGCTCGAAATGAGCGGCTTTTTTATTCCTTATTCGCCTGCCCTATATCATGGGTTGCGCATAACGCCGTCTTCGGAGGTACCTTCGCACGAATCCAAACAATACCAGCAGAGCAGGCGGTAAAGCGACATTCACGAGCTGCCAGTACAGGCGCTCCTCACTGATTTTTACCTGATCCAATAACCGCAGCTTAATTTCCTTTCCGCGCAATACGATGATATCCGCATCGTCGGTTAGATAGTCGATGGCGTTGAGAAGAAAGGACTTGTTGCCATACTGTTGTTCGGTATAGCGGTCCCAGCCGAGGGGATAGGGTGATCCATCGGTAGGGTTGATCTGTCCCCTGAATACATCCCCGTCGGCAATGGCGATCATTTTCGCGGGTTTGCCCTGCACAGGTATTTGAATGGGGGCATTGATTTCAGGAGGAACTGCCCGGTTTAAAAAAGCGGACGGAAACGGTCCTTCCAGCAATGCCGCCACGGCAAAGGGCTTGTTCCTGAACTGTGTTGGATCGGGTGTTTCCTCCACCAGTTGCAGTGAGACCGTTGCCGGTAGATTCAATAATCGTGAGAAGGGGGAGGAATGGAGAATGACCGACTTGTAAATACCCGGTACCGCGATCGTATCCAACGTGCCGGCGAATTCGCTGCGAATACCTTCTAGGTTTTTAACTATGGGATGAGGTGCCGTCGGTATGAATACGGGATGAAATAGCCACGGGGCAAGTTCAATCTGCGCTTGGTTACCTACGTTTCCCATTGCAAGTGGTATTTGGGCGCAATTCATGTCTGCAAGAAGCTGATAGTTAAAGCGTATTCCGTAAGTAAACAACAGGTCATCCAGGTTCAGCTGTCTGGCGATAATCGTTTGTTCCCCGGTCGTGCGCATGCTATCCAGTTCAGCATCTGTTTGGTCAATTGCCCATAGAACATTACCGCCGTTCATAACAAAATGATCGATTTTGAATTTTTCGGCTTCGCTAAATGGCTGGGTTGGCTTGGCCACGACCAATGCGGTCAGTTGGCTGAGCCCTTCGAAAGTAATGCTGTCCAGGTTTACAAATCCCACTTGAAATCCGGTTGTTAACGCCTGAATAGCATCAAAAAGCTGTAGGTTGTTCAGTTCGCCATGTCCTTCGGTAAAGCCGATTAGTGGGCGCCCACCTGAAACAATTTTACGTAGCGCGGATAGTATCGCATATTCCAGATTTTGTATAGAGTTATTCAGCACGGTCTCGTGGGATGCACCGGCTCGGCTTAGCAGTAAGTTTACAGGGATTTCTTGGTCTCCATAGGTAATCAAGGCCGCAGGAAAGATCAATTGCTGAGAAAACCCGGTCTCGGTACGTACATTCAGGTTGGTCGGCGTAATGCCTCGGTCTGCAAGTGCCTCGGTATTCGCTTGCTGTTGCTGGGCATTTCCCTCCAGCGGATTGACAACTTCAAAGGTGATCATACCGGCCGAATAAGACGCTAAGTCGTTCATTAAATCGAGGGCAGATCTTTTTAGCCGTTCGAAACCAGAAGGAAGCTGACCATCAAGCAACAGGGTCAGGTGAACTTTTTGCTGAAGATGGCTTACCGTATGCTTCGCCAATGAAGATAGCGTAAACCGTTTCTCTGCTGTGAAATCGATACGGGAAAAATAAAATGATCCAATCACGTTGATCACAATGACTCCTCCGATCAACACGAGCCCAGCGGTTGTTCTTTTTTTTTGCTTATTCCGGCTTCTGTTCAAAACCGCATGGGTACACCCCAGAAACACCGCGATCACACTGATGAAATAGAGCGCATCGCGGCTGTCCAATACGCCGCGGCTGATGGCTTCGTAGTGGGATTGGGCGCCCAAACGGGAGACCGAATAAGCGTGGGAACTAAAAAAGGGCGTTTTGCTAAGGGCGTCAAACGCATAGAACAGCAGGAACGATAGAAGCACGGCAATCAGAAAAGAAATGACAGCGTTGCGGCTTAGCGCCGAGGTGAATAAACCGATGGCGGCAAAGACCGCCCCCAAAAGCACCAAACCAAGGTAAGAGCCCAAAAGTGCGCCGGTGTCTATATTTCCTTCAGGTAGCGCCAACCGATAGATCGTATACGCATAGATAAGTGTGGGCAAAAGCGCTAACAGAACGACGGTTAGACTGCCGAGATATTTGCCGATTATTAAATGCCACATACTTATCGGTCGGGTAAGCAATAACTCCCAAGTGCCCTCCGCTTTTTCTCCGGCAATACTCCGCATGGTAATCGCCGGAATAAGGAACATAAATAGATACGGACTGAGCTGAAAAAAGCTTTCAAGTGTCGCATATCCGTAATCGGGAATGCTTGTGTCTGGAAAAAACCACAACAACAGACCGGTGATCAGCAAAAAAAAACCAATCACCAAATACCCCATAAGCGAATTGAAGTAGGTAGCTATTTCCTTTTTGTAGATACTCAGCAATTTGTTGGCGATTTCAATGCCCCGAAAATAGGGAAATCACATGTATAAAGCAAGCTGAAGCCCACAACGCTTCGGTGGAGGGCATTTCGCTCCTTTGGCTTCCACATGTTCATGCCTCCGCAGCTACCGTAAACGGTATACATTACATACATCTCCCGTCTTTGCGCCAAAAACGAAAACCGACTAACCTGCTAGTCTTGCCTGGGTAAATGCCTTGTACTTCTTGATTTCTTCTGTGAGTTTCGAGACAGCGTACGTAACGATGGTTACATCGTCCATCCATCCCATTAAAGGGAGCACATCAGGCATCGCATCAAGGGGAGAGATAACATAAGCAATCGTCGCGATGATGATCGACAAGTTCCATTTGTTCATGTGATACCGTCCTGCGATTACATCTTTGCTCATTGAGATCAAAAGCCGAAATTCTTCAACTTTTTCATCCAAGTATGCTGATTTGCTTTCTGCCTTAACTAGGTCTTCATCGGAGATCCGATGTCTACGGAATAGTTCGAATAAGCGGATTGCTTTATCTAAATGTGCTTTTTTCATGCCTGTCTAATATAACTCTGCAAATTTAACCAATTTAAAGATGGAAGTGAACGAATAGATGTGGGGTTTGACGGATCCGCGCACCGCAAATAAAAAACGAAAAACGCGGGCAAGAGACTGCCCGCGCTTTTTTGGTTCGTTTTAATTAAAAATTTTTTATCGCCGTCCGGGAAGATAAATCTGAAAGCCCAGTGCTACCCCTAAACCGCTTTGCTTGCCGATCTCTGGCGTTATTGCTTCGCTATAGTTATATCCCGCCGAAACTTCTAATGCGACACTTTGGGTAATAAAGTGTGCGTATCCAACATTTGCACCAAACGCAAGCGCCGCACCATCAGATCCATTTGCCCCTGCGATTCCGACATCACCTTGTGCGAAAAAGCGTCCCGAAGCACTTGACCCCTGAGGGAAATAATAACGAACGAACGGAGATATGCCATAGCCCCATTCGTCATCGCCTTCCAACGACGCATAGGAACCATTTAGTTGTAATCCGATGGCCAACGCATCAGCAACGAAATACCCTGCCCTTGGCGAAATGGCAATATTAAAAGATTCCCCTTCAAAACTGTATCCCAAACTTCCTAAGCTTCCGCCGACAATCCAATTACCCTTTTGAACAGGGGTCATTCCCACATTGGCTGACGTCTGAGGTTTATTGATCTCCTGCGCGTTTGCTGTAAATACACCCGCTAAAAATAATGCTGAAAATAAAAGTACACGTTTCATGGTTTTTTCGTTTTTAGTGTTAAATCTTAACATGAATAGTTTTAACTACATACGATAGTAACACAAAACGTGCCATATTGTTTAAGTTAAGGTAGAAGAAGAGGCCGTAAGCCGGATGAAGAGCGATTCCAAATTCGCATCGGGGTACGTTTCTGCCAATGTACCCAAGGGGAAATCGGCAACGATTTGCCCCTGGTGGATGACGACAACGTCGTCGCAAATGGCTTCTACTTCCTGCATGATGTGAGTAGATAACAAAACGGTTTTTTCCCGACTCAGCCGCTTAATCAACAAACGGATATCCTTTAGTTGGTTGGGATCCAATCCAGATGTGGGCTCATCCAGAATCAAGACATCGGGGTCGTGTAAAATGGCTTGAGATAGGCCGACGCGTTGGCGATAACCCTTAGACAGTTGATTGATTTTCTTGTGCTGTTCGGTGTCCAATCCAGTTAAAGAAATCACTTCGGCAATTCGTTCCCTCGGATTGACGATCCCATATAGCCCAGCTGCAAATGTCAGCGCTTCCTGCACATACATATCCAGATAGAGCGGGTTATTCTCCGGCAAATAGCCTATATGCCGGCGCGCCGCTAGGCCCGCCCGCTGAATATCAAAGCCACAAATAGATACCCGGCCGGATGTAGGGGGAATGCTGCCCGACAACATTTTCATGGTCGTCGATTTTCCTGCACCGTTAGGTCCCAGAAAGCCTAGAATCCGTCCCGGCTTGGCCGCAAAGGAAATCCCTTTTACTGCAGGATACGTACCATAGAACTTGTGAAGGTCAGCAACTTGAATAGACATGTGGTTACTTGATAAAAGAAGAAGTTAACTTGTTTTTAATTCGGTAACTCTGTAACGCTCTACCTGCTTCGAGAGGTCGGTCGGTCGATAGAATGTCTGCACCTCGCTCCACGAATGCCGTGTACACCGTATCTCCACGCGCCGCCGCCTGTTTGTCTAGGTTGCCGGTGGTGCCTAGGATACACAAAATGCCGTGTCCATGGAGAAGATCGTAAAGTGCCTGGTCTGCCTCGCGTGTACCGACAAAAGCGACAAGGCGATTATCTGGGATGTTTCGATCATTTAACCTTAGCAGGTCGCTGGCCGACCGGATCGAAGCGGAGATCATCACATCGGGGGCGAGCTGGTGAACCGTTGCCGCTTGGTCTGCGCTATAGGTAATGATCACACAGTAGGCCTCGGCTTTGTTGCGCCTTATCGCGTCTATTACCGCCACGTACGGGACATCGCGTTTTACATCTAAAGTAAAAATGACTTTTCCTGCACCCCATTGAAGGGTTTCGTCGAGCGTCGGTATCCGGTAAGAGGTAACGTTGCCCGCTGGATCTTTCAACTTAAGTTTTTTGAGTGCGGAAAACTCGATATCCCGCAGTCGACCCGATCCGGTGGTTGTCCGATCAAGAGTTTCATCGTGCATAAGAACCAGCACGTCATCTTTGGTCGACCGTATGTCACACTCGATAATTAAGGGTTGCCGCCGGAAATTGTTTTCGAAAGTTTCCAAGGCATTTTCCGGAAAGCCTTCAGATGGGCCTCCCCGATGTGCACTGATTAGTGGATAACGTTTTTCGTGATAGGTAAGGAAGCGATACAATTCATCGACCGTGGCAAGGTCTATGCGATGGTTATGATATCGGAAATCGCCGCCTATGTTCGATGGCAGGCAGGCCACGAAGAACGAAGCCAAGAACGAAAGGATCAAGAGCCGGGTAGCATACCACACCATAATAAAGGATCGAGCTAAAATGGTAAACGGCAATAAAGATAGCGATTTCCGAGCGAAAATCAGCGAATCAGGTTTTCCAATTCTTCCAGCTGAAGCGACAGATGATTAACGATGTGCGTCGCCCGCTCATAAAAAGGAGTACGATCCCTAAGTTTTGATTCAATATCTGCCAACAATTCTTGTCCAGCTAATCCTCTTAAGGCGGGTCGCGAAGCAATATCGGTTTGCATCAGTCTGTCCCATAAAGCTTTTGGAGGTAGATAGAAATAGACGGTTGTCCCGATGCCGTTCATCCAATCCATGTTGTCGAAATAGCAAGGAGTACCGCCTCCAGTGGAAACCACTGCCGGTTCATCCAATGGAAGGTTTTTTAACGTTTGACTTTCAATCTGGCGGAATGCCGGTTCCCCGTATTGCGTAAAATAATCGGCAATCGGCATTCCTATTTTAGTAACGATCACGTCGTCCAGGTCGATGAATGCCCGGCCGGTTTTCGTCGCAAGTTTTCGCCCCCAAGTGGTTTTGCCGCTTCCCATAAAGCCAACTAAAAAGACCGGTTTAATCTCATTCATCTTCATAGGCTTTACGGAAGTACAGACTATCCAGTGTGTCATAATCTGGCAGTGTATGGTAGTGCCATTTATCGATCACGGTTCCGTGCTGCATCAATAATACGCCCGGGTTAGCTCGGACCATGCTCTTTAGAGGTACTGCATCGGCATAAAATATTTCGGCGAGGAGGTTCAGTTCATCGCTGATTTGTTCGGCTTTTTGGGTGCTGCTTGCGGTCAATAAAATAGCGCGTATGTTGTAGGCCTCTGCCGCATTCATGACCAGCGCGTTGATTTTACGCAAGGCCTCCAGGTTGGTTTTTTCCAAATTCCAGGCCACGATGATAAGATTATAATACGGATTCTCGATCAGTTCCTGCGTGACGTCGTCTCCGTTGGCATCGTTAATCAGCAAATCAGGTATAAGAACCTGATAACCTTTTTTGATAAGTTTGCTTTCCGGATCGCCGATAATTTCCCAATTTTCGTCTTTCCACAATTCTTCGGTGAGGTAAACCTTGTCAGACACTTTTTTCTCTTCTCCTGAGATCTTATTTTTCAACGTGTAAATAATCTCATATTGATCACCCACTTCCCCTTCCGGCAGCGTCATCAACTTGGGTAGGTTATTGCCTTTTTTATAAGGTAAAAAATCAATAAATGGTAGAAAATTAAGCGTATAAATACCAATTCCCAGTGAAATCACCACAACGACCACAGTAACAATCGACTGTGTATACCGGTCTGAAATGAGCGGCGTGATTTGCTTTCGGTTGACGAAGATAACGAGAATCAAGAGCAGCAACACGAGGTCTTTACCGAACGATTGCCACGGGGTAAGCGGGATGGCATCACCAAAGCAGCCGCAGGAGGTTACCACTTCGAAGAATGCAGAGTAGAATGTGAGAAAGGTGAAAAACAGAATCAGCAGCAATAATCCCCAAGCGACGGTCCGGCCCCACAAGCCTAGGAGCAGGAGCACACCCAATACAATTTCGAGGCCGCAGATGATCACGGCGATCGCAACTGCATATTCATTGAGGAAATGCGTGCCGAAAACGTGGAAATACTCTTCCATCTTGTAGCCGAACCCGGTGGGGTCATTGGCTTTGATAAAACCGGAGAAAACGAAGAGCAATCCGGTGACGATCCGGGAAAATACTAACAGATAATTGGTGCGTGTATAGGTATGAGATGTTTGCATTTGTGATCGGCTTTAAAAATGGTTAACCAGCGGCAAGCCCCAGTTTAATAAGCGCAAAGACCGCATAGTTGAGCATATCCTGATAGTTCGCTTTGACGCCTTCGGAGGCAACAGTTAATCCCTCGTTGTTTTCAATTTGCTTTACCCGATAGATCTTCATCAGAATCAGGTCGGTAAGTGAGGTAAGCCGCATATCCCGCCAAGCTTCGCCATAATCATGATTTTTCGCAAACATCAGTTCCTTGGTTTCCGCTATTACCTGACTGTATTTTTCGACTACCTCGGGTAGGGGAAGGTTTTCATTCCGGTTGTCTGCCAATGCTAATTGCATAATAGCAATGACGCAATAGTTTACGATACCGATATACTCTTCCTGCACGCCATCACCGACTTTGGATACGCCTTTTTCCTCCAGCGTGCGAACGCGCTGGGCTTTGATATATAGCTGATCGGTGATGGACGGTAGCCGCATGATCCGCCAGGCGGTACCGTAATCGGTTGTTTTCTTCTCAAATAGTTGCTGGCAATGCCCGATGATGCGGTCGTATTGTGCTGAAGTGTCCATATGCTAGTAGCAAAGATAAGAAGATTTGTTTGACGAACGTGATCCTGATGCTCCAAAGCTTTGATCAATCAATTTTTTTACCTTTGGAAAGCAGCCTGTCCGAGAATCTTCATCCTGAGACAGTAGATATTCCCTGGTTAACCTTTGGTAGACACCAAGTTCAGACCTTCTTTCCTATGACACAGTATTCCAACTAAAGTAAGTCGGCGATAAGTCCAGTTTTTCCCAGTAAAAATTGGATTCATATTGGACTTATACTGGACTCATATTGGACTCATTGAGAAGAAAGCACGGTGTAGGTACCTAGATGGTACGGACCATTCCGTGCATGGTGTGTAATCATCTTGTTTAAAATCGTGCGTCTTTGCTTATTCTTTATAAGGCAGAATGGCGATTGCCGGCCGGATCAGATTGACAGATCAAAAATAGTCAGATTAACTGACAATTCCTAATTAAGTAACCGCGATCAAGCAACCATAATTCTCGCATTGTATGGCGGCTTGCAATTGAGATACAAGTTATCTAAGTTTGGGCGTGGATAAATCAATGATACGAACGGTGCAGGTGACCCGCTACGTCACCCCACTGCGGGAAGGGGGATCGCTTCCGGCGATTGCTGAGGCAGACGATGGATTTCTGTATGCACTCAAATTCCGGGGAGCGGGGCAGGGCAGTAAAGCCCTGATCGCTGAATTGCTGGGGGGAGAGATTGCGCGTATACTGGGACTTCGCGTGCCCGAAATTGTATTTGCAGAATTGGACGAAGCCTTTGGACGTACGGAACCCGACGAAGAGATACAGGATTTGCTAAGGGCGAGTACAGGGTTGAATCTAGCCTTACACTATCTCTCAGGAGCGATCACTTTTGACCCGGTGATTAATAAATTGGATGAGGGCCTGGCATCCCGCATTGTTTGGCTGGACTGTCTGCTTACCAACGTAGATCGGACGGTCCGCAACACCAATATGCTGATGTGGCATAAAGAGCTATGGCTGATAGATCATGGTGCATCGCTGTATTTTCACCACTCGTGGGATAATTGGCAGGAGCAGGCTGTTAAGCCGTTCATTCAAGTAAAAGATCACGTGTTATTGCCGTGGGCAACGCAGTTGGATAAGGCGGATGATGAACTAAAATCTAAACTTACAGATCCGGTAATCCGGACCATCGTCGAGCTGATTCCGGATGCATGGCTGGGCACTCAGGAGGGGATACCGCCCTCGGAAGCCAGGGAGGTTTACGCGCGTTTTTTGGAGATGCGGATCACTGCATCAGGGGTTTTTGTTAAAGAAGCACAAGATGCCAGGAAAGGAATTGTTTGAGTACGCGGTAATCCGTTGGGTGCCGAGGGTTGAGCGTGAGGAGTTCGTTAATATTGGCGTGGTGCTTTATTCGCGCAGCCAACGTTTTCTCGATATGAAGTATATCCTGCCTGCCGAAAAGTTGGGTGCGTTTTATCCGTCGTATGATGCCAGTGAATTAGCGGCGTGTCTCGCCGCGTTTCATCTGATCTGCATGGGCGATCGCGCGGGCGGCCCGATTGCGGCGTTACCTCCGGCGGAACGTTTCCGATGGCTTACGGCAAAACGCAGCACGGTCATCCAGCTTTCAGCTGTGCATCCCGGACTTTGTGTGGATGCCAGAAACAAGCTCGACGACCTGTTTGATGCGCTGGTATTGTAAGCCGATTTTTTGTTAATTACATGCAGCCAATGCCTCTTGCACTTCTTCCAACGTAAAGAGACCCATTTCGTTACCAAACGAGTTGCCGATGTAAGTAAGGACGTATGCTATTTCAACCGGAGTAAGCTGCGGGTTGGGTGGCATCTCTGTATCGAACGTTTTTCCCTGGATTTCGATCGGGGAGGAAATCCCGTTTTTTACAATGCAGGGAAGCTGTTCCCGTTGCCCGATCAGAAACGTGCTGTCCGTTAGTGGGGGATACAGGTCGCCCAGTCCTTCGCCCTTAGCTCCGTGGCAATTCATACAATAGGTCTTATATAATTTTTGTCCGTTAACCGCGTATTGTGCCGTACGGATCGTTTCCTCACTTTGGCACGCATGGAACAGGATATATATAGATAACAAGGTTGTGCCCCAATATAAAGACGCGTTACGCATTATTCATATTCTTTCAAGAGAATTGCCAGCTCGTCAAGCAACAACTGTACTTGCTCATCGTTTGTGCCATCGTAGGCACCACGGATATGCCGGTTACTGTCGACTAGCAGCAAGTATCCGGAATGATCGTATCCGCCGGGAACGTTACTGTCTTCCTTGGTGTAAACCATATAGCTATCGGCCAAATTATAGACAGCCGCTTTGGCACCGGTAACAAATTGCCACTGGTCATTAGTAACACCGAGTTTTTCGGCGTACGATTTAAGTACAGATGGCGAATCGTGCCGGAAGTCAATGCTGTGAGAAAGAAATTTTACACGCTCATCGCCTTTATACTTTTCGTATACTTTCAGCAGATTACGCTGCATGGTGGGGCAAATGCTGGGACAGTGCGTAAAGAAAAAATTTGCGATATAAACGCCGTTCTCAAATTGTTGGTTGTCGATGAACACACTGTCTTGGTTTAATAGCCGAAAATCGGGGATGCTATGATATAAGGTGTCCGTAACGGTTTTTCCGTCGACAACCTTGGTCACCGGATCCCGAGAACCCAATATAGGAAGCGTTTTCGAAGTTTGGTTGTTGCATCCGAAACTGACAGCCAGCGCACAACTGCCTATCAACGAGAAAAGTAGGTTACGCATCGCCATTAGAATTTAGCCAGTTTATCGGTAGCCTCTTTCGATACTTCGTCAAACAACTGCTTCATCTCTTTCACTTTTTCAACTTCGTCCTGATAATAGTTTTTGATTTCCGCGGGCGATTTGTCCTGGGGGTCTACATTGAAAGCCGTCATCCAATTCATCATGGAATCGGTTGCCAACTCAAGCCGATTTTTTAGCCCGGTCAAATCCGATCGGGTTTGAGCGGTGTCTAAATCGGGTTGAGATTCCTGTAATTGCGGTAAATTGGCCAATATCGAGTCGATTTTTATGGTATTTCGATCGAATACGCTAATCTGCGGCATAATTTCGTCATGCACAGCGATTGCTTCCTCCCGCAACCGGTCAATTTCGCCGGTTTCGTTGCTGCCATTGCTGCAAGCTGCCACTAAGAGTAAACCGGTACTGATCAATGAGATGGTATGTTTCATTCGTAAAAAATTAATCCTATGCTTCATGGAACCCGCATTCATGCTTCCTGCGGACGGACATGGGCGGGTTTCACGTTATTCCTACTAGGGGGTGCCAGACAAAGATAGGGAAAAATATTCTTCCCGCTCGCCGCTGTGTATGTCAATAACGCCGGCAACAATGAGGTTGACAAGAATTCGTTGCGTTTTACGCCGGGATAACCGAAGGTGCTCGCAAAGCTCCCGTAGACGCGATTTGGGATGACTCAGCATGTACGCCAATAATTCTTTCTCTTTGTCCGTGTAGTTAATGAAAACTCCGTTTGGCCGGCTGCTCTGATGCAGCACGTCCACAACCACTTTGCCGGCTAACATGCTCTTATCTCGTACGCGGACATATACCCACCACTTTTGATCTTCGCCAAGCGCATAGTGGGGCTTGGTATCGCTTTCTGCAATTTCGGCCAGTAATATTAATTTATCATCTACGTAAATTTCCTCGAAATGGATATCAATTGCCGGGCGGCAATACAAATTGCCCGCCTGTTGTAGCATATACCGCTCTTCATCTTCATTTTTTACACCTTTGATCTGCCCGTTGTCAGCTACGCCAACCAGTAGTTTTCCGCCTTTGTTGTTGGCAAAAGCAACCAGCGTTTTGGCAATTTTCTCGTAGCTGCTGATTTTATTTTTAAAATCAAGCTGCTCGCCTTCGCCCTGCAATATCAACGTTTTAATATTCACGTCTATCTTTTTTTTACGTGTTTGCTTTCTGTTTATCCTCTGTTTTTTTGCGACCGATGTCTTTGATGTATACTTCGTTTTGCATGATGGCGCATGTTTCACCGTATCTATCCCTGAGGACGATAGGATAGGTTTTAACAAATTTACCTTGTTTGTTAAGTGCTTGTTCCGCGTTATGGATATCTTTTGCGTTCAGATCGATCCGGAAAAACAGCGCTGTGCGGGCTGGTTTAAGGTATTGGATCGACGCACTTTTTAACCATACGACGGTTTTAAACCCCTTCCGTCGAAATAGTTGATCAAATAATAAGGCATAGAACGGATCGGCGGCAGCATAGATAGTGCCTCCGAAAATAGAGCCGTTGTAGTTATGGTTCAGTAAGCTTTTATGGATTTTTACTTCTACTGAGGTAAAGCCTTTGCCGAAGCGTTGCACCCAAATCCGCTGGAAAAAAAAGGGGGGGTATAACCGCATGATCCATTTCAGTGTATTTTCCGACAGCCCCATGAGACCACTAAGTTAATTACAAATTTTGAAAACTCCGCGTGGAAAGCACCCCGTCTACAGATGAATGAAACGCGCATGTCGACGACCGAAGCGAAGGGCGATGAAAATGCAGATGAAAAGTTTAATTTAGCGCCGTAAAAATTTAAGTTCCATGACCAAAAAGAACCTGTCGGAAACCAAAAATGTGTGGTTGTTGGTAATTGTGGCTGCATTGGGCTATTTCGTTGACATCTACGATCTCGTGGTTTTCTCCATTGTCCGCGTACAAAGTTTTCAGGACATCGGTATACCCGAAGCCGATATGCGAGTAGATGGTGAGTATGTGCTCAATATGCAGATGGGCGGATTGTTAGTGGGAGGCATATTGTGGGGGATATTAGGGGATCGTTTTGGACGGATTAAGGTGCTATTCGGCTCCATCCTGATGTATTCTTTGGCCAATATAGCCAATGGTTTTGTACAGGATATCCATTCATATGCGGTGATCCGCCTCATCGCAGGCGTCGGGCTCGCTGGTGAACTGGGAGCGGGAATTACGTTGGTTAGTGAAAGCATGCAGAAAGACAAGCGCGGCTACGGTACGATGGTCGTGGCTTCCGTGGGGGTACTCGGCGCTGTTGCTGCGTATTATGTATCGGAGCTCTTCGATTGGCGTAATGCTTATTTTGCTGGCGGGGCGATGGGGTTATTGCTGCTTATTTTACGTGTGGGAACCTTTGAATCGAATATGTTTAAAGGAGTTGCAAACAAAGAAGTGGAAAAAGGCAGGCTCAGTATGTTATTCGCTAATAAAGAACGGTTTAAAAAGTATATCTACTGTCTTTTGATCGGGTTGCCGATTTGGTTTGTCGTAGGGATATTGGTTACGCAGGCGCCCGAATTCGGCAAGGCGCTCGGAGCCCCTATTACATTGAGTGCGGGTAAAGGGATACTGTTCACCTACTTAGGCCTTTCAATTGGTGACGTTGCAGCGGGGCTGTTTGCACAGCTAACCAAGTCGAGAAGACTGGCCGTATTTCTTTTTCAGGTACTCATTATAGCCACGTCGGTGTGGTATCTGAGCAGCGATGGACTTACCGAGGACCAGTTCCATTGGATTGCCTTCTTTATGGGGATTTCAATTGGTTATTGGGCAACGTTTGTAACCATTGCTTCCGAACAATTTGGTACGAATCTCCGCGCGACGGTTACGACTACCGCTCCGAATTTTGTGCGTGGCGCATTAATCCCGTCTACCTTATTGTTTGAGTACTTTGTTAAACACTCGAATATCATTACGGCCGCTTACATCATGATCTTCCTGCTAACGGGAGTTGCGATATTTGCGCTTAGCCAATTAAAAGAAAGTTTTAATAAGGATTTGGATTTCGTGGAACGGTAATCACCGTTTGGGGCATTTTTTACATTGTTTTCCACGCTTATACTTTTTGCAGCATTTTTTGAAATCACAACCGCAACCTTCCCGGTAAGGGTTGAATCCCTTAAACACCTCGGGGTCTACGGGGCGGGAAGGACCCGCTGGCTGCTCTACAGAAAGAAAAGAAACCTCCTCAAACATCACACGGCAAATTTAGCGTTTAATTTAGAAAAAGTCTAGTTAAGATGAAAAAAATGTTTTGACGCAGTTTGGTTGCAATAAGAATAAGTTTCGTAACTTGTGAATGGTATGATCAATAAAGCAGTAAAGAACGCAGCGGAAGCGATCGCAGACGTTACGGATGGGATGACGCTGATGTTGGGCGGATTCGGTCTATGTGGTATCCCTGAAAACTGCATCGACGAACTGGCAAAAAGAGGAATTTCAGGACTCACCTGCATTTCAAATAATGCCGGGGTCGATGATTTCGGTATCGGGTTGCTGCTGCGGAGGCATCAGGTTAAAAAAATGATTGCCTCATACGTTGGCGAAAATGTCGAGTTTGAACGCCAGTTATTGAGCGGGGAACTGGAGGTGGAGTTGATCCCTCAGGGTACATTAGCCACGAGATGTTTAGCTGCAGGGTACGGAATGCCGGCTATTTTCACACCCGCGGGGGTGGGTACTGAAGTAGCCCTTGGTAAAGAAGTACGTAATTTCGGTGGTAAGGACTATCTGCTGGAAATGGCTTTTGACGCGGACTTTGCACTGGTAAAGGCTTGGCGGGGTGATACCGCGGGTAATCTCATATACCGAAAAACGGCCCGCAATTTCAATCCGGTAATGGCGATGGCGGGTAAGGTAACGGTGGCCGAGGTGGAGGAATTGGTTCCTGCGGGCACACTTGATCCCGATCAGATCCATACACCAGGCATTTACGTTCACAGGATTTTTCAGGGCGTGGACTATGAAAAGCGGATTGAACAGCGGACAGTTCGTAAATACGAAGGATTGGATGTGAACAAAGCGGAAGATTATGCTGGATAAAGATGGAATCGCGAGGCGAATAGCGAGGGAAATCAGGGACGGCTATTACGTTAATCTGGGTATTGGTATCCCCACGTTGGTCGCTAATTATATCCCCGAAGACATTCATGTCGTGCTCCAATCGGAAAATGGATTGTTGGGAATGGGGCCGTTTCCCTACGAAGGGGCAGAAGATGCAGATCTGATCAACGCGGGTAAGCAGACCATCACCATGTTACCCGGTTCTGCGGTATTTGACTCCGCAATGAGTTTCGGTATGATCAGGGCACAGAAGGTAGATCTTACGATATTGGGTGCCATGGAGGTATCGGAATACGGCGACATTGCCAACTGGAAGATTCCGGGTAAATTGGTAAAGGGAATGGGTGGGGCTATGGACTTAGTAGCTTCAGCCAAAAACATCATCGTGGCGATGCAGCAGGTCAATAAAGCGGGGGAGAGCAAATTGCTTACACGCTGTACCCTGCCGCTAACCGGCATACGCTGCATCCGTAAGGTGGTGACCGAGTTGGCTGTTTTTGAAATCGATATTGAAAAGGGGGGATTTCATCTGATTGAGCGCGCGCCGGGTGTGAGCGTTGATGAAATACGGAATGCGACCGCTGGCCGGTTCTTCGCAACCGATAACGTGCCCGAAATGCAGTTATGACGGATGGTTCAATCCCGGTACAATATTCCGCAGTTCCGCGGATATTTCATCGGTGATCGCAATGATGGGAGCGGGATCGTCGGTATTGTTGATGACGATGCGGTCACACTGCTCCCTAAACGGGAGAAGATATTGGCGGTAGGCCGGCACTACGTGATTTACCCATTTATACCGTACATCTTCTTCGTGGTATCCGCGCTCGACCAGATCGCGTTTCAAGCGTCGTTGCAGGGCAATGTCCGGCTCCGCATGTAGAAATATCCGATGATTGAGCAGGTTATTGATCTCCTCATAAAAGAAAATAAACAAACCTTCGACAATCAAAAGGGGGGCCGGCCGGATTACGATGGTTTTGGGCTTCAGGGCCGGGTTATTAAAGGTGTATTCCTCACGGCATACGGTATGCCCCTCGAAAAGTAAGCGAATGTCCCGATAGAATGCATTCCGATCGATTGCGGTCGGTACATCGAAGTTATAGCGTTTATTTTCCTCCTGTGTTTTGGTGTGGGCGGGTATGTAATAGTCGTCCTGCGATATCAAGGCTATTTCGTGGCTGGTAAAATGGTTGACGAAGCAGTTAAGGAAAAACGTTTTCCCCGATCCACTGCTCCCTGCGATGCCAACTACGTACGGTTTAGTTGCCGTCATTTGGGGCGCCATAGGCAATTTCGACTTGAAAACGTCTGTCCAACACGCCGATGAGGGATGCGGCTGACTTGGAAATAACAACGATGGCATTCTGGGTTTCTGCTGTATCGGCAAACTTACCGACCACTTTGGCAAAGGTGGTGCGATTGGTCATCGGGTTGGTGATTTTGATTACGGTACCGATAGGTGCCGTTTTATGCAAGGCTAACATACTCCCGCCCTCTTGGTTGAGGTCCTCGATCCAAACGCCGATGCCTTTTTGAGTCATTTCCCGGATGCCATATCGGTTTGCGGGTATTTCCACGTCTTCCCCTTCGGCTTCCGTGGCAGCTGTGTCCGTCACGATGAGATCACTCACTTTGGGCGCAGGTGGGGGAAGTTCTTTGCTCGGGATTTTCAGGATCTGGCCTACCTTCAGCGAATCTCCGTTAAGTCCATTCGCGCGTTTGATACTTTCAACCGAAATGATGAATCGTTTTGAGATGGTAAACAAGGTCTCACCTTTGCCTACTTTATATGCGGTGTACTCACCCTGTGCTAATACGGGAACCTGAGCCGGTGATTGTTGCTGAACGTCCGCCGGAGCAGTTGTAGCGGCGGACGCGTGGGCTCCCATCGGAATGTGTACCGTATCGCCTACTTTCAGTGACTTATTTCCGTTGGCGGCGATGATCTGTTTTACGGGAATCCCGTAATGCCGACTTAATCCATAGTACGTTTCCTTGGCTTCCAGTTGATGGACAATGATTTTTCTGCCATTTTCATATTTTACACCAATAGAGTCCAACGGTGAGGCAATGGCGGTTGTTAATCCGCAGCCCAATAATAGGACAATAAAAAAAGGTACGCGGTATAAATAGGCTTGATATTGTATAGTCATGTTAAAATTCCGTTGCAATTATACTAAATACGCTACAATTTCTTGTTTATTGTCACCGATAAAGAAAAGCTGGTCGCCGATCATAAAAAATAGCTCCGGTGCCATTTTCGGTAGATCGGAGACGATAATCTCGTCAGTCAGCATTTTTGCTCCCCGGGACACTACTAACCGAATATGGTAGCCGTCATTGAGTGCTTCATGGAAAGCCCAAACCATCCGGTCTTCAATAGGACAACACACCAGGTCACCCGTTATAGCATAGCCTTCCAAAAATGAAGGGATGTCTCCGCCATACCGTTGAGGTAAGACGATTTCCGGGCTTGCAGGTTTATTAGGTACGTCGTTTTTTTTTGTTAAACTCCCGTCAACAGGATTCAGGTACTGTTCGTAGCCGCTAGCGAAATTGCGATGTCTGACTACGAGCTGCTGATTCGCGAGCGCGACCAGCATATAGTTGAACTGTTCCCATATCACTTGGCCGGTCGGGGCATCGATACATGCAATCCCTGCACCCTCGGGAGAATTTTGACCCCACGCCCGTACGATCAATTTGTCGTTGACGATTCCTGCCAAAGACCAATTGCGATCTCCGTAAGGTTTTTCGTCAACGAACGACATGCCGGTATGGTAATCAATCGCAGAAAATGCGGGGACACCTGTATCCGGATTCCGCGTTTCGACGGCTAAAATGCCCCGGGTTGTATCGGCTTCGATGCGCCATACCATCCCTAAAAAACTTTTTCTGAATGCGGTTTTTAATGTATATTTATCCATTGATAAAGTCGATAGGTTGTTCGCCTGCCCGGCTTCAAAATTAGAATGTTTTGAACGATATGCATAAAAAAAAGCGAGGAAAGCGTATCAGGCTCTTTTTAGCACTGGCAGTTAGCTGGATATTGTCCGTGTTTGCGGTACCGGCACAGGAAATTTACCAATTTGACATAGAGGGCGACATAGGCCCCAATGCCTGGCGTACCGTAAAGAATGCCTTTTCAAATGCGGAGAGTATGCGTGCGGATTTGGTTTTGATTGAGATGAACACATTCGGGGGCATGGTCAATTTTGCGGATTCCATCCGGAGCCGTATATTGGATTCGCCCCTGAAGACAGTCGTTTTTATCAATCACAATGCTGCCTCGGCGGGTGCGCTGATCGCGTTGGCTTGCGATCGCATCTACATGAGCAAGGGGTCCAGTATCGGAGCTGCCAGTGTGGTGGATCAGTCGGGACAGGTATTACCTGAAAAACATCAGTCGTACATGCGAGGATTAATGCGGGCGACAGCTGAAGCAAAGGGGCGTGACCCGAAAGTAGCCGAGGCATTTGTGGACCCTGACGTGGATCTACCCGCGATTAAGCCTGCGGGCAAAATTCTCACGCTAACTTCGTCGGAAGCGGTAAACATCGGATTGGCAGAGGCGGAGTCTGCCTCAACAGCCGATTTGTTGAAAGCCGAGGGAATCAGCAACCCGACGATTACCACACACCGGATCACCGCAATCGACCGGATCATATCTTTCCTTATCAATCCGGCGGTTAGTGGCATTTTGATTTTGCTGATCATTGGCGGTATTTACTTTGAGATGCAAACGCCGGGCATCGGGTTTGCGTTGGTTGTCGCAATCGTCGCCGCTACGTTGTTTTTTGCGCCCTTGTATATCCAAGGATTAGCGGACAATTGGGAAATAGCCCTCTTCGTAGCGGGCATTGTTTTAATTGTGCTGGAATTATTTGTGATTCCTGGATTCGGCGTCGCGGGAATATTGGGCATTATCTGCCTGGTTTGCGGGCTGGCCTTTAGCATGGTGGCCAACGATTATTTCAATTTCTCCATTTCGGAGCCGGGTATGTTGTTTAATTCCTTTCTGCTTGTCATCGCTTCAATGGTGACGGCAACAGTGGTTATGGTTATTTTTGGGAAAAGTTTGCTTAAAACGAGGGCGTTCAAACGTCTTGTGTTACAGGATGAGCAACGATCGGAAGAAGGATATACATCGTCTCGTCCGAATAGCGAGCTGCTGAATAGGGAAGGGGTGGCAAAGACGGTCTTACGCCCGTCTGGAAAGGTTGAAATTGATGGGAAGTGGTTCGATGCGATCGCACTGGATGGCTTTGTCGATATTGGCGAAGCCATTTATGTAGAGAAGCATGAAAACTATAATCTTTTTGTCAGAAAAAAGCGAACACCCTAATGCCATGATGAACTTTTTATAGCTTTAACTGTTTTATGGTTGTATCTAAAATCGAATATTATGAATCCAAAAGCGATTAGTTTAGAAGAAAAAAAGTTAAGACCTGTTGTTGATCACCTGAATGACCTGTTAGCCAATTATCATATCCATTACCAAAAGCTGAGAGGGTGCCATTGGAATGTTCGAGGGAACCATTTCTTTACCCTCCACGCCAAATTTGAGGAACTTTATACCAATGCCTTAACGACCATCGATGAGCTTGCGGAACGTATTCTCACACTCGGCAAATCTCCTTACAGTACGTTCAAAGATTACGTGACGCACTCGGAGATCAAAGAGGTGGATACGATCGGCATGAAGGATATTGACATGGTAAAGGCCATTATCGAGGATTTGGAGGCGTTGATTGCCATGCAACGGGATTTACTGGAGATTACTTCCGAAGCGGAAGACGAAGGGACCAATGACATGGTCAACGCGTTTATGCAATTTAATGAGAAACAGAATTGGATGCTGAGAGCATTCGTAAATAAAGCTTAATAAGCCTGATGCCCGGCATTTAAATAAAATCGGGTACACGGATGCACGGAACGACGATCGTTCATTGTGTGCATCCGTGTACCCGGAGTTATACCAACCGAATTCCTACATTAAAATTTAAGTCCCACAGACAGCAGTACATTGTGCCGCTGGTTTTTAACCTCCACAATGGGACTGTATTGGCCTGCTGCGTCGTCCAGCAGATACGGAATCATATTATAGTTCCGCTGAAAGTTCTGGTAAGTCAAATCTACATAAAGATTGTTAATTCGGTATCCCAGTCCTCCGGAGACGGTCTGTCCGCTATAATCGATGCTCTCATCTTTGTAGGGGCTTCCGGAATAGCCGTATCCCGCTCTCACCATAAGCTGTGGGGCAACCATATATTCACCACCGACACGGAAGTTAACCGCGCCTGCGTAGGTGTCGGCAATTCCATTGTTAAAATCCTGGTCGTCCTCGGAATTAGGTGACGACATGGATAAGCTGGCGTAATCCACATAATCGATATCGGCACTAAGCAAGCCGCCTGCTTCAAAGACATAAGCCAGTCCCGCACTAAGTTTATACGGGGTGCGCAGGCTGTAGTCGTAATAGATGGGTTCGCTTGGACTCTCATCCGAATTTTCAGTGCCGTCAGTCAGGTAATTGGTAATGCCGAAATAATCCTCGTAGTCATTTGTCAGGTTATACCACGTTGGTGTGGTGGCAGACACACCGATCTGAAATTGAGGAACCGGTTTGAAGATGACGCCAAGTTTAGCGTTAACACCATTTCCGGATGTGTTGGACCAGTATTCGTCGTCGAACTCGTAGTCAGATTCCAGCAACGGGTTGTAAATGTCGTAGTCCTCGGCAGCGGGATTGACAAATCGACTGTTCGGGTTCATGGCGTAGATATACCCATAGTTTTCAATTGAGCCATCTTCCATAAACAATCGGTTCATGCGGTAGTTGATTCGCGAGAAACCGACACTGGCCCCGATATAGAATTTATTCGCGTAATTGGTACCAAAGGAAAGGTTCGTCTCGGATTGGTGTCCTTCTTCACGATAGTAGGCGGTTTGTACACTGTTGAGCGTCGTCATCGGAACAAGATTGCCAGAGGCGTCTTCGTCGACCATGCCAAATTGCCAACCGATGTCTCCCGCCAGAAAGCCGTCTTCAAGTACCATAAAATCGCTATAACTGCTTTCGTTATTTACGCCTGTGAAGCCCATGGTAGAATTGAAGTTGCCCGTCCGATGGTAACCTATACCGATGTTAAAGTTTAACCAACCGGATGAAAGATTACTGCCACGTGCCTTGCGTACAGGAATATGGAAGACCGCGGCAGCTTGGTTGACCCCAAATTTATCGATGTTATTTTTGCTATTTGTACCGAAGTACAACGCTTTATTGACATCATTGCTGAAATCAAAAGAGAGACCTATGTCTGACTGGCCGAAAAAACCCAGGCCGGCCGGATTCCCTGAAACCGAACTTAAATCACCCCCTAAGGCGGTCTGCGCATTGCCTAATGCTTTGAAGCGGGCAGATGCCCCTTGTTCCGGTTGGGAGAATCGCAGAAATTCGTCAAGTGACTGGGCGTTTACCCTTGTAAACGAACAGCTTAATAATAACAAGGATAAGGGAATATACGTTGATTTTGTCATATGTAGTTGAAGTGTAGTTTACGAAAAAGGTCAGCCCATCTGCCATGCAGATTGAAGCTGACCTGTCATCTGAATCTTGTTATCTGCCTCTGCCTCCGCTTCGGCTACTTCCTCCGCTGCTTCCGCGGCTACTTCCTGCAGATCCCCCAGAGGATCGCGATGGAGGGGATACCGAACCCCCGGAGCTGCTTCCCGACGAACGGGGAGCTACGCTGCTCGGCCTAGAAGGGCGTGAAGGCGCTGCACTTGGACGGGAGCTTGACGGGCGTGCCGGACGTGCGCTGCTACCCGACGGGCGTTGTGTGGATGATGGCCTTACACCGCTCGAAGGTCTCCGGGAGCTGCCCGGTCTTACGGCTTCGCCGGACGGCCTCCGGGAAGTGCTGCCCGGACGTACCGCTTCCCTTGACCGGGTACCGGTTGTGCCGCGTGTTACAGAAGTACGAGTGCTGCCTGCGCTACCGCGGGTCGCCACAGGACGGGTGGAAATGCGTCCGTTTGCATCCCGACTTATGGCAGTCCGAGACGCGGTACGTGTAGTAGTTCCTGCCGACCGGCTTGAACGGCCGGTTCTTACATCCATCCGAGACCGAGACGCAGATCGAATGCCCCTCGTACGGTTATCTACGATAATAGTGCCTGGGTAGTAGCCGCCCCATCCGCCCCAACCCCAACGGTTGTATGCGTAGGGACCCCAATAGCCACGGCCATAATAGGGAGATCCCCAACCCCAGTAGCCACCGTAATAGGGATTATACCAACTGCTGCCCCAACCGAGGCCCCAGCCGCCGCCCCAACCCCAGCCGAAACCAAGACTCCAGGCGCTGCCCCAGCCCCAACCGGGACTATACCATGAATTAAATCCATACCACGGGTCAAACCAAGGATCGTAATAACTCATGCCAGGTGAGTTGTAGTAGAAACGGTTTATCCGGTTGGCATATTCGCTGTCGCTATATTCATCCGCATAATAGTCGTTCGCATAGGCCTCGTCTGTATATGCATCGGCGTAATAGCCGTCCTCTGCGTACTGCTCGTCAGGTGCCGTCTCCTCGTCATAATAATAATCCGGGCTTTGGTAGCTCTCTTCAACCGCCCGAGCCTGGTTATTATAGACATCGTCGCGGAACGCAGCTTGCCTTGAGGTGGCGCACGACCCCAATAGTAAGATGCTTGCTCCAGCTACTGTACTGACTATTAATCTATTGCTTTTCATCTTAACTGTCCTTTCGTTTGGTTAAAACCAACGTTTTATGGTATAGACGTATTTTTGCTTGTTTGGTTTAATGAATATAGATAATTTTTTTGCATCCTGCCCGGTGATTTCGATAGGCCAAAGCTCCTTTGCCAGCGGCGTAATTTTTTGTTCGGTAATTTCGTAAAACCCCCTACCTTTGCTGGGCAGAAATCAATACGCAAATCTTATAATAATTTTAGTGAAAGTCAACTATGAGTAAAGGAATTACGAGCCGCGAAACAGATTATTCCCAGTGGTACAATGAATTGGTGGTAAAAGCGGACCTTGCCGAGCATTCCGCTGTCCGGGGGTGCATGGTCATCAAACCATACGGATATGCCATCTGGGAGAAAATGCAGGCTTCCTTGGATAAGATGTTCAAGGACACGGGGCACAGCAACGCGTATTTCCCTTTGTTTATTCCGAAGTCTTTCTTTTCAAAAGAAGCATCGCATGTGGAAGGTTTCGCCACCGAATGTGCGGTAGTTACCCATTACCGGTTAAAAAATGACGGAACAGGCAATATTGTGGTCGACGAAGAGGCGAAACTGGAAGAAGAACTTATCGTAAGACCCACGTCGGAAACGATTATCTGGAATACCTACAAAGGGTGGATCGAATCCTATCGGGATTTGCCGATTTTGGTAAATCAGTGGGCCAACGTAGTGCGATGGGAAATGCGTACGCGTTTATTCCTCCGTACAGCGGAGTTTTTATGGCAGGAGGGGCATACGGCTCATGCCACGAAAGAAGAGGCCATCGCAGAAGCCGAACAAATGCTGGGAGTATACGCCGACTTTGCTGAGAATTGGTTAGCGTTGCCGGTGATACGCGGTCGCAAGACTGAGAATGAGCGGTTTGCGGGTGCGTTAGATACCTTGTGTATCGAGGCACTTATGCAAGATGGTAAGGCATTGCAGGCGGGTACATCGCACTTCCTTGGGCAGAATTTTGCGAAAGCCTTCGATGTGAAGTTCACCGCAAAAGACGGTAAGCTCGATTACGTATGGGCAACCTCATGGGGCGTATCCACGCGTTTGATGGGCGCTTTAATTATGGCGCATTCCGATGATCAGGGATTGGTGCTGCCACCTAAATTGGCGCCGATTCAGGTCGTCATTGTGCCGATTTTTAAGACCGAAGAGGAGCGTACCGCCATTGCTGGATTGACCGATACCTTGATCGTCGAACTGAAATCGAAAGGCATATCGGTCAAGTATGATGATCGAGATACCCATCGGCCCGGATTTAAATTTGCTGAATGGGAACTGAAGGGCGTACCCGTACGTATCGCTGTAGGAACCCGTGACCTGCAAAACGGAACGGTGGAAATCGCCCGTCGTGATACCCAAACCAAAGAGACGGTCGCGCAAGCCGGATTGGCAGATCGGGTTGAGCAGCTGTTGATCGATATCCAACAACAGATATATAATAAGGCAATGACATTCCGGGAGGCCAATACAATAGCGGTAGATTCGTACGATGAGTTTAAACGGGTACTTGAAGAACAGGGCGGCTTTATCTCTGCCCATTGGGACGGAACTGCAGAAACTGAAAAGCTGATTAAGGAGGAAACGAAAGCAACCATCCGCTGCATACCGCTTGACAATCCCTTGGAAGAAGGCCACTGTATCCGTACCGGAAAACCATCTAGGCAGCGTGTGCTGTTCGCACGGGCATATTAAACTGATAAGGTTGGGGAAAAGCGGATGAACGTATTGATTGTCGGGTGCGGATGGGTAGGTACCTATGTGGCATCCCGCCTGCTAAGCAAGGGATACAAGCTATGGGGTACCTGCAGAACGCCCGAAAAAGCTGCAAAGCTGAAGGAGATGGGGCTGCGTTCGTACGTCATCGATTTCGACCGGGATGCTGCAATTAACGATTTGCCCAAGACGACATTTGATACGATTATCATCAGCGTACCCATAACACGCAAAGATGCAATAGAGACGGTTTCAAGCCGGTTTAAACGACTAACGTTGTTCTTAAAGGAATTGTCTTTCCGGCAGGTGCTGTATTTCGGGTCAATTGGAATTTATCCCAAGGTGGATGGGCTCATAACCGAGGATACGTTCGCGGCCGAAGAGCTGGACGAAAAACTCTGGTTAGGTGAATCGAGGTTGCGCACGGTCTGCCCGGATATCAATGTTTTCCGGCTGGGGGGATTGTTTGGCCAGGAACGGATTTTTGCCAAATATTTTGCCGGCAAGGTTTGCGAAATCGGCTTTCAAACTGCCAACTTTGTGCATGTAGAAGACGTCTGCCGAATTATTTCGATAACGATGGAACGGGAAGTCCGGGGAGCGACCTACAATGTGGTGTGTCCGGAACATCCGTTGAAAAAGGATGTCATCGCCGTGTCGGCAGCTAAATATGGATATGGGCTTCCGTCTTCGTTCACAGACTCTGATCAAACCGCTAAGATCGTGTCGTCCAATCTGCTGGTAGCGGAACTGGGCTATTCGTTTGTATATCGGTCGCCGCTTCAATTTTGAGGAGATTTGCCTAACTTTACGGCGTTTTCCATATAGTAAATTCCGAAGATCATGGGATATAAATTCGCTACGAAAGCCATTCATGCCGGGCAGCAGGCCGACCCCACCACGGGCGCGGTGATGACGCCGATCTATCAAACGTCAACTTATCAGCAAGCCGCGCCGGGGGACCATAAAGGATATGAGTATTCGCGTGGTACGAATCCCACCCGCAAAGCGTTGGAAGACTGCCTGGCCGCCCTTGAAAATGGAAAATATGGCTTGGCGTTTTCCAGTGGAATGGCGGCTACCGAAACCGTGTTGAAATTACTGAGACCGGGCGATGAAGTCATTACCGGCGACGATTTATACGGTGGATCCTACCGGATTTTTACCCGCGTTTTTGAGCATTACGGCATCAAGTTTCATTTTGTTGATACCTCAGATCCGGAACGGATCGCCGAAAAAATATCATCGGCCACTCGGCTGATATGGGTAGAAACGCCAACGAACCCGACGTTGAAGTTGGCAGATATCGAAGCCATCGGGAAGGTAGCGAAGAGCGCAGACGTGCTTTTGGCGGTTGACAATACGTTCGCTTCTCCTTATCTGCAGAATCCGTTGGATCTTGGAGCGGACATTGTCATGCATTCCGTGACGAAATACATTGGAGGCCACTCGGATGTGGTAATGGGCGCATTGGTGCTGAATGAGAAGGCGTTGTATGATCAATTGTTTTTCTATTACAACGCTTGCGGAGGCACACCTGGACCCCAGGACAGCTTTCTGGTTTTGCGGGGCATTAAAACCTTACACGTGCGGATGAAAGCACACTGTGAGAATGCAAAGAGAGTGGCCGATTATTTAAAAGATCATCCGAAAATCGAAAAGATATATTGGCCGGGTTTAGAAACGCATCCGGGGCACGACATCGCAAAAAGGCAGATGCGTGATTTCGGCGGAATGGTTTCGGTGGTATTAAAGGATGCATCTCTTGAGGACACTTTTAACGTAGCAGCTTCTTTTAAGGTGTTTACCCTCGCGGAATCTCTCGGCGGCGTAGAATCCTTAATTAACCATCCCGCGACGATGACGCATGGCTCGATTCCCAAGGAAGTGAGGGAAAAAGTGGGCGTGGTGGATAATTTGATACGGATTAGCGTGGGAATCGAGGACATTGACGATCTGCTGGCCGACTTGGAACAAGCACTGGGATAGGGCAAATGGCGCGGATGACACAGTTGGAACAGATTTTCGCCGAGGGTGTTCATAAGCTGCCGGACATCAAAGTGTTTCTTGACCGTAAGGTAGAAGAATACAATCGGCCTTCTTTTATTGAAAATGATCCGATCAGTATCCCTCACCGATTCGCCCGTAAGCAAGACCGGGAGATAGCTGCCTTTTTTGCGGCAATATTAGCCTGGGGCCAACGAAAGACGATTATCAATAAATGCACGGAATTGCTTGCGCGCATGGACGGTCAGCCTTACGACTTCGTCAGGAACCATCAGGAAATCGATCTGAAACAGTTGCTCGGCTTCAAGCACCGGACGTTCAACGATACGGATTTGCTGTACTTCATCAGTTTTTTCCGCGCACATTATGCGCAGTACGACTCCTTAGAGGAAGCCTTTTTGCCACCAACCGCCAACAAGGAGTTCCGGGCGGAATATTCAGAATCGTACCCATCGCTTCCCGAGATAGATACGTATTCTTCCTCAAGTTGTTTTTTGGGCAATTTGGCGCTTTCCAATTTCGGGGCAGAACAGATGCTGAATCATTTCCGGACGTATTTTTTCAGTCTGCCGGATGCACCCTTGCGTACACGGAAGCATATCAGTTCGCCGATGCAAAACTCTGCCTGTAAACGACTGAATATGTTTTTACGCTGGATGGTCAGAAAGGATAGTAAAGGAGTAGACTTTGGATTATGGCGACGGATCATGCCGTCCCAGTTAATTTGTCCTTGTGATGTACATGTAGAACGTGTTGCGAGAAAACTTGGATTGATTCAACGTAAGCAGTCGGACTGGAAAACGGCGTGTGAATTAACAGAAAATCTGCGACGGTTGGATGTAAACGACCCTGTACGATATGATTTTGCTTTGTTTGGATTAGGCGTAGAGGGTGAATTATAAAAGTAGGCGCTGATAGTTTCTATCTGCCATATACCTCTGGATTGACGCAATGAGGTATGCGTTGCCCACTGAGCCCCGCTCGGATGTTGTCGACCGTTAACTGCATCATTTTCATCCGTGTTTCGATAGTGGCCGATCCGATGTGCGGCAAAATAGCTACATTGGGCATCTGTAGTAAGGGGTTGTCCGGGGCCATTGGTTCGGGATCCGTGACATCCAGGCCCGCGCCCCATATCTGTCTCTCCTCAAGCGCTAGCCGGAGATCGGTTTCGTTATGGATAGCACCCCTCGCAGTGTTAATGAAGATGGACGATGCTTTCATTTTTGAGAAAGCATCACGGTTAAATATCCCCTCTGTTTCGGTACTCAGGTTCGTATGCACGCTGAGGACATCACTTTGCTGCAACAGCTCGTCAAAGGATACTCTCCGAGCAGCTAACTCCCGCTCAGCAAGTTCGTTATTGCCGCGGTTGTGGTAGATAATGGGCATATCAAATGCGCGATAACAACTCCTTGCTAATTCAAAGCCAATGCGGCCCAAACCATAAATCCCGAGGGTTTTGCCGTGTAATTCGATGCCCAGATCGGCCATCGGATCAAAAAAGCCCCAGTTACCACGTAGGATTTCCTGGTGTTTAAAGATGGCCTTTCGAGCAACATTTTGCATCAGTAGAAAAGCAGTGTCGGCGGTTGCCTTGCTAAGCACTCCAGGCGTATTGCCAATGGGAATACCTAGTTGGGTAGCCTCAGCCACGTCTACATTGTCGTAGCCTACGCTGCACAACGCTATAACGCGAAGGTGCCGGCATTCTTCCAAGAAATGCCGGTCGATGTGGTTTTTGCCTACGCTGAATAACGCATCGGCAGCCTGGCAGCGCCGAATCAATTCGCTGGGCAAAAGATCCCGCTTTTCTGTCCATTCAGAAACCTGATGGCCATCATCCGTTAACGAAGACTTAATGATTTCGGGTAGTATTCGAGTGACAAATATATTCATCGTAATTGCCTTGTAAATATACGGTTTTTGTTTTTTAACCGTAATTTTTGTCTTAGGTTTGCAAAATCAAAATTACAGCCGGCGATATGACACGAAATGAGCTCATCCACCAAATCAAGATCAAACGTTCTTTCCTTTGTGTGGGGCTTGACACAGATATCAGTAAAATACCTGCACATTTGCTTGACTATGAGGATCCTATTTTTGAGTTCAACCGTCAGATTATCGAGGCCACAGCGGACCTATGTGTGGCTTATAAGCCTAATATCGCATTTTACGAGAGCATGGGGGCATCCGGGTGGGAAAGCCTTCGGAAAACATGGGATATTTTACCCAAAGACTGCCTAAGCATTGCCGATGCCAAGCGCGGTGACATAGGCAACACTTCGGAAAGGTATGCCCGGGCTTTTTTTGATCAAGCTCATTCCGGACTTGGATTTGACGCGATTACGGTAGCTCCTTATATGGGGCATGATTCGGTACAACCCTTTCTCCAATTTCGGGGGAAGTGGACGATTGTCTTGGCACTTACTTCGAATGCGGGCGGGATGGATTTTCAGACCACCTCCGATGCAAGTGGCGTGCCGCTTTTTGAGCGGGTAATTCAAAAAACCAATACGTGGGGCAACCCTGAGAATCTGATGTACGTTGTTGGGGCTACCCGAGGGCAGGCCTTTGAATCGGTACGGAAGCATGCGCCGGATCATTTTTTACTGGTCCCGGGTGTAGGTGCGCAGGGGGGAAGCCTCTACGACGTTTGCAAGTACGGAATGACAGCGGATTGTGGTTTACTGGTAAACGCTACACGTTCCGTCATTTACGCATCCAACGGTACTGACTTTGCAGAACGCGCTCGGCAGGAAGCGCACGCTTTGCAGCAAGAGATGGAACGCGAACTTGTGGCAAGAGGAATCGTTTAAGCGATATGCGGTCAGGCACGTAGGAATTTCACCAGGATTTTGTCAATCCGGTTGCCATCCATGTCCACTACCTCAAACTCGTGATCCTTCCAGTGTATGCGCTCACCTTCAGTGGGCATGTGTCCTAATTTCAACAAAATCAGTCCGGCGATGGTATTGATGCTGCCCAACCCCGCTTCCTCCTCCTCCGAAATATCAACATCAAGCACGGTGAAAAGATCGTCGATTTGATATTGTCCGTCAATTAATAGGCTGCCATCTTCGCGAGTGACGATTTCGGGCTTTTCAGCGGTATCGCCATCGGAAATATCACCAACAAGGCTACTCAGGATGTCATTGATGGTGACGATCCCTTGCAATGCTCCATATTCGTCAAGCACAATAGCTTGGTGTATCTTAGACGTTTTAAACTTGTTTAGTATGCTATAGGCGGAACTATTCTCATGCACATAGTTGAGGGGATAGGTCAGTTGATCGAGTTGGATGGGCTCATCGATAAGGTATTGCTTGAGCAATGACTTAATATGAACTACCCCAATGGTGTTGTCCAGACCTCCCTGACACACCGGATACACGGTATGTCCACTTTTTAATATGGTTTGCTTATGGACCTCATATTCATCATTTATATCTAGCCATACGATATTGCTGCGGTGTGTCATCAGGTTAACGGCCCGCTTATCGCCCAAGCTGAAAACTCGGTCTACGATTTCGTGTTCAATATGTTCGATAGCACCTATATCCGCTCCTTCATCAACAAGTGCTTTAATTTCTTCTTCCGTGACAGCATTCTGCGACGTTTTGATGTTAAATAACCTGACAATTCCTTCCGTAGTGATACTAAGCAACCATACAAACGGAGCCACGATCTTGCTGAGGATGTTCATGGGGAATGCCACAATGGTCGCATATTTCTCGGGAATTGCCAACCCGATACGTTTGGGAACCAATTCTCCCAATACAAGGGTCAGAAATGTAATCGCGATCACCACGATAAGCACGGAAACCTGTGAACTATACCCATCCATCCAGGCAACCTCTGAAAGATGGACATCCAATCGTTGAGCAATGGTTGCACCACCAAAAATCCCCGTCAGGATACCGATGAGTGTAATGCCGATTTGTACGGTGGAAAGAAATCGATTGGGAGATTCCTTTAGTTTAAGCACCTGCTTGGCAGCGGCATTCTTCCGGTCGATTAACACTTGGAGACGAGCTTTCCGACTGGACACGATCGCAATTTCGGAGGCCGAAAAAACGCCGTTCAACAGGATCAACGCCAAAATAATCAGCGATTCTGTAAGCATGTAGCTAAGATAAAAATTAATTTAACAATTTCTTAGCGTTTTTTACCTGTTGTTTCAGCAAGGCGATGTTGACCACTTCATGCATTTCGGAGACATAATGGAACGTCAGATCTTTGATGTAGTCTTCCTTAATTTCCACAATATCCTTTTTATTAGCTTTCGAAAGGATTATCTCTTTGATATTTGCCCGCTTGGCAGCCAATATTTTCTCCTTGATGCCGCCTACGGGAAGTACTTTTCCTCGTAGCGTGATTTCTCCCGTCATAGCCAGCTTTTCCTTTACCTTCCGTTGGGTAAAGCTGGATGCAAGTGCCGTGAGCATGGTGATCCCCGCAGACGGGCCATCTTTTGGGGTGGCGCCTGCCGGTACGTGTATATGGACGTCCCATTTATCGAATACGCTATAATCGATACCGAATTCTGCTGCATTTGCGCGGAGGTACGCCATCGCGATGCTTGCAGATTCCTTCATGACATCGCCTAAGTTACCGGTCAGTGTCAACTTCCCTTTACCGGGACTTAGGCTGGATTCGATGTACAGGATATCTCCACCTACCTGCGTCCATGCCAAGCCGGTTACCACACCGGCAACCTGGTTCGCTTCGTAAAATTCTTTATCGAAAATGGGAGCTCCCAAAATTTTTTCTACCGTAGCAACGTCGACCGGTTGGGGTAGCGGGTCGTGCATTACGATGCGAGTGGCGACACCACGGATGATGGATCCGATTTTCTTTTCCAAACCACGAACACCGGATTCGCGGGTATATTCATCGATTATTTTTTCAATCACTCGCGGTCGTAGGGAGAAATCTTTGGGAGCGAGGCCATGTGCCTCACGTTGTTTCGGAATCAGGTGTTTTTTGGCAATTTCAATTTTTTCTTCGATGGTATAGCCATTGACCTCGATGATTTCCATCCGATCGAGCAATGCGGGCTGGATATTGCTCAAGGAATTGGCGGTGGCAATGAACATGACATTTGATAGGTCGTAGTCCAATTCCACATAGTGATCGTAGAACGCATTATTTTGTTCGGGATCAAGCACTTCCAGCAGCGCAGACGAAGGGTCGCCCCGAAAATCGCTGCCTACTTTATCGATCTCGTCCAGTACAAATACGGGATTTGAAGCGCCTGCTTTTTTCAACGACTGAATAATGCGGCCGGGCATCGCACCGATATAGGTCTTACGATGGCCCCTTATTTCAGCTTCATCGCGTATACCACCGAGCGCCATACGGGTGTATTTACGTCCTAACGCTTTGGCAATGGATTTGCCCAGGGATGTTTTTCCCACGCCCGGAGGCCCTACTAAACAGAGGATCGGGGCCTTCATGTTGCGTTTTAGCTTTAATATTGCTAGGTATTCGATGATCCGCTGTTTTACCTTGTCCAAGCCATAATGGTCCCGGTCCAGCACGCGCTTAGCCCGGATAAGATCGAAGTTGTCCTTTGTGAATTCATTCCACGGGAGATCCAACAACAGCTCGAGGTAGTTAACCTGGACGGAATAATCGGCTGCGGCCGGATTTATACGGGCTAATTTGTCGAGCTCTTTATCAAAATGCTCGCCCACTTCCGCAGACCATTTCTTTGCTTTGCCCCGCTTACGCAGGTCTTCCATTTCCAGGTCGGGCGTATTGCCTCCGAGCTCTTCTTGAATGGTTTTCAACTGTTGGTTGAGGAAATAATCCCGCTGTTGCTTGTCAAGGTCTCCGCGGACCTTGTTTTGTATCTGTGTTTTTAATTCAAGCAGTTGGAGCTCCACATCCAATTGTTCCAATACCTTAGCTGCTCGTTTGTCCAGATCGGCAATTTCTAACAGTTGTTGCTTGAAAGACAGGTCAGCATTGAGGTTTGACGAAATGAAATTAATCAGAAACCCCGGGCTTTCGATGTTCTTAATGGCAATACCGGCTTCACTTGGTATATGTGGAGAAAGCTGGATAATCTGGAGGGCCATCTCTTTGATGGACGAAATCAATGCATTGAACTCTCTGCTGGTCTTGTGTTTTTTCTCCTCAAAACGTTCAATATATGCTTTTATATAAGGCTCGCTTTGAATAAGTTCCCGTAATCTGAACCGTTGTTTTCCCTGGATAATGACCGTTGTATTTCCGTCGGGCATCTGCAAGATCTTAATGATCATTGCCACGGTTCCTACTTTGTTAAGTTGGTCAAACGTCGGATCTTCGATCGCCATGTTTTGTTGAGACACGACACCGATGATCCGATCCCCTTTGTAAGCTTCCTTGACTAATTTAATAGATTTATCCCGGCCCACGGTAATCGGGATGACAACACCGGGAAATAACACCGTATTGCGCAATGGAAGAATGGAAAGTGATTCCGGAAGGTCCGCATTGCGCATTTCATCTTCATCTTGCTGGCTTAATAACGGAAAAAATTCCGTGTCTTCATTTATAATGGGGATTGCTTGGTTAAAATCAAACGGATCAAAATTGCTCATGAATATTCTTATTTCGTCTTATGCCGGCGCCATATTGGCAGCCCTGATCATTCGGTAACTATAAAATCTGCTTTTGTAGAGTAATTGCAATGCCTATGCCAATAGCAAACTTTTTCCAAAATTCATTACTACGTGGTACCCTTAAGGTATTCCTGCTGAAAAAAAGTCAGCAATAGGAACAGGATGGCTTAAGTTGCTCCCTCGCATATCTATCAGCTAAATTATAAAAAAAATCAGAAAAGAAAGGCGCAAAAATAATAAATGGAACGATTTGGAGTTGTATGTGTAAATTTCCTTGTGACAAGTTACATGGAGACAAATTGTATTTGCGTGCAATTATAATTATGTTTGTAGCACGGAAATTGCAGGGTTGGTCAGTCAGAAGGAATTTGTTTAATATGAAAGTGATGAAAAGAAATGAATTGAGCTTTTATTTGGGAAAATCGAAACGGGTGATTATCAGTGGGATGTTGTGCCTGGCGGTATTTGCCACGCAGGCACAGACCACGGAGACGGCTCCCAGCAATCCCAACGTACGGTTAGGGCAAAAGGCGTTGATCGACGGTGATTTTAAAGCAGCGGCCAACCATTTACAAAAGGCGTTGCCGGCTGAAAGCGGTGATCCGGACGTCATGTATATGCTGGGATACTCGCAATATCAAATCGGCGAATACCGGAAAGCGCTTACCTCGTTTGGTAAAGTTATACAGTTACGACCTGATCACGAGTCGGCTTATTATTATCGTGGGAAAGCAAATAACATACTTGCCGTTCAAACCGATTTAAAAATCAGTTCCAGCAATCGCGAAAAGATGTTGAACGAGGCAGTGGCAGATTATACCAAAGCTATTGAACTGAACGCCGGTGACGCAAAATACTATCAGAATCGAGGCATTGCCTACCGTGATCTTGGAATTTTGCGGGGAACTTCTGGCACAGCAAATTATGACAAAGTACTGGCTACAGAAGCATACGATAAGAGCATTGCCGATTTTGAGCAGGTGCTGGCGATGACTCCGGGCAAAAAGGACATACAAACGGAAGTCAAAAAGGCGAAAGTATACCGGGACAACCTTAAATAACGACGTTTTATCGTAGCATACCGTTTATTGAATAGCGACTATCACCGATGAAACGGACAAGTTGTTGTTTGTTGATCTGATAAAGCGAGTCAGGATAGTAGTTAAGCTGTTCAGCGGTTTGGTAAAGCATGTTGCCGGATTGATTGATGATGGCAATATGCTTTACTTTTCCATTTTCATGTTTTTCAATGGTTATTTTTTGGGTTCGGAGTTCCGGATCAACGCAGGTATAAACGAGTGAATGTTTCGTGCTGTCTATGCGATAACTTTTCTGCCATGCAGGTTTGTTGATGTCAGACTCTATAAACAGCGCCAACTCATTTTTCCAGTCGTCGATTTGCACGCGTTTGCTTTCAGAGGCACCGTTTCTTGATACGGTTTTGTCAACCTTCGGTGCTGAGCGGCTCAGCCGATCAGCTTCACGTAGGAAATAATCCTGGAGACTGAAATAGGAAGTCTGCGTGCCGGATGTGGGTGCCGTGTTGTTGGAACCGGTACAGGAAAAACTACCTGCAGATCCAACGAAAGCCAGAAAGAAATAAAATGATCTCCTGCACTGAATCATGGTGCGCCCCTTATCCTTAAACTAATACGTTTCCGCTCATTTCATGCGGGACCGGCAATTCCATGAGTTTCAGTATAGTCGGTGCGATATCGCCAAGTTTTCCGTCCGATATGACCGCGTAGGTGTTGTCGATCAAAATGCAGGGGACCAAATTGGTCGTATGAGCCGTATTGACCGATCCGTCTTCGTTAACCATAAATTCTGCGTTTCCGTGGTCAGCGATTATGATAAATGAATACCCGAATTTTAGACCACATTCGACGACTTGTTGCAGGCACCGGTCTACGGTTTCCACCGCCTTAACGACCGCTTCAAATACCCCCGTGTGGCCAACCATATCGGGATTGGCGAAATTCAGACAGATGAAATCTGGTTGATGGGCGGTCATATCACCGCATATGGCGTCTGCCACGCCTTGCGCACTCATCTCGGGTTGCAGGTCGTACGTGGCTACTTTCGGTGAGGGAATAAGTATTCGGTTTTCGCCGATAAATTCCCGTTCGCGTCCGCCGGAAAAAAAGAACGTTACGTGGGGGTATTTTTCCGTTTCCGCGATGCGTGTCTGTGTCTTTCCGTTGGCTTCCAAGACTTCGCCGAGTGTATTTGACAGGTTTTCTTTTAGGAATAGCACGTTAACTCCGCGAAACGTATCATCATAGGTCGTCATGGTGAGGTAACGTAATTCCAATGGATGCATTTCGTATTCCGGAAAATCACGCTGCGTGAGCGCCATCGTAATTTCACGCCCCCTGTCGGTACGGAAATTAAAGCAAACTACTACGTCGCCATTTTTTATCGTGGCTATGGGGCTTCCGGAGACGTCCGTTTTTACGATTGGTTTAACAAATTCGTCCGTAATCCCTTCTTGGTACGATTGCAGTATCGATTGCGTAACATCCCGAGAGGGTGTTCCGACGCCGTGAACAAGCAGATCATAGGCTAGTTTCACGCGTTCCCACCGGTTGTCGCGGTCCATTGCATAGTATCTTCCGATCACGGAGGCAAGCTGACCGCCATTCGTCTGAAGGAACTGTTCCAAATCAGCAACGTAGCCAATACCTGAATTCGGATCGGTATCGCGGCCATCCAGAAAAGCGTGTACAAATACATGGTCGTTTTGCAGTCCAGCATTTTTTGCTGCGACGCATAGCCCCTTGAGATGCCGGGTATGCGCGTGGACGCCGCCATCGGATAGCAGGCCGATGAAATGCACAGACCTGCCATTGGCGCTAGCGTATTGGAAGGCAGCCTGCAACGTTTCGTTCCGATCAAATTCGCCGTCTTTTACGGCTTTGTGTATTCTGCCTAATTCTTGGTAGACCACTCTTCCTGCACCCAAATTCATATGGCCAACCTCAGAGTTGCCCATTTGGCCCTCTGGCAGGCCTACCGCTTCACCCGAAGCTTCCAGTTTGGCATGCGGATGACGAAGAAGCAGCTCATCCAGGTAAGGAGTATTTGCCGCTAGAACGGCGTTTGACCGATCTTTTTTGCCATAACCCAATCCATCGAGGATTATGAGCGCAACTTTTTTCTTGGTATTCACGAATGCAAACTTAGTCAAATTGCGGCAAAGTCGCAAAGTCGCGGAGTTGGGGATGCCCAGTTTCGCAATTTGCAGTTCCGCAACATTACGTGTATGAAATATGGCATGTTTTTCGCTATGTCTTTTTCGGGGAAAGCAGGGCCTTTTAAAAAGCGGTTTTTTGTAGAAAAAAATCTACACTTCATTTGAGAGACCCGATGTAAATTTGAAATACTAAACGGCTGTAACATTTGAATAAACTATTACTGTGAAAGCGAGGAGAATCAGATTGATTAATAGAGCAAAATTAGTGGGGGTGATGTGTCTGTTTGCGTTGTCGAGTGTTGCTCATATAAATGACGTCATAGATGATATTTCATCCTGTATTAGAAGTGCTAATACCAAGGAGCTGTCCAAGTACTTTTCTTCCACTGTAAGCATGACGCTGTTAAATGATGAAGGCATATATTCGCGGGTACAAGCGGAAATTATCCTGCGTGACTTTTTTAGCAGAAATACGCCCACCAACGTGAAAATATCACATCGATTGGATTCAAATCCGAATTTCAGATACGTTGTGCTTAATTTAGAGACCTCTAAGGACACCTTTCGGGTTTCTTATAAACTCACCAATAACGACAATGCGTTCCAGGTGACGGAGTTCCGTATCGAACCGATCTACTAACCTTTAGCCAATTTTATTTTTTATTCGCTATTTTTTGTTTTAAATAGTCATCTTAGCAGCGTTTTAATCGCTTATGAGCCCAATTGCTGTATTCGATGTCGGTAATGGCTATCGTAAGCATGTAGTCTGTAACCAATGACTGAGAAAGAAAAAGGAGAACTCGCGCGTTTTATTAAAGCGGCACTTGCAGAGGATGTAGGAGACGGCGATCATACATCTCTGTCGACCATTCCTGCCGATAAAAAGGGAATCGCCCAACTAATCATAAAGGAGTCGGGGACGGTGGCCGGTATTGAAGAAGCTTTGGCCGTTCTTCACGAAGTGGACGACGAATTAGCAACCGAGGTTTACCTTTCGGATGGGCAATTAGTTCACGTGGGCGACCTCGTAATGAGCGTAACCGGGCGGATTCACAGCATTCTGCTTGCCGAGCGACTGTTGCTTAATATTATGCAGCGCATGAGCGGCATCGCTACGGCTACGCGAAGAATTGTCGACACGTTAGCAGGTACGGGAACCCGCGTATTGGATACCCGGAAAACTACACCTTTGCTTCGGTTTCTTGAAAAGAAAGCGGTGCGGATAGGGGGCGGCGTGAATCATCGCTTTGGCCTATACGATATGATACTGATCAAAGATAATCACGTGGATTATGCGGGAGGAATCAGGGCAGCGATCGAGCAGGCAAACCGGTACCGCCAAACCTTGAACAAACCGATCGATATCGAAATCGAAGTGCGTAATCTCACAGAGGTCAGCCAAGTGTTGGAGGTGGGCGAGGTTGAGCGGGTCATGCTTGATAATTTCAGACCGGAACAGTTGCGTGAGGCGGTAGCACTCATTAACGGTCGGTTCGTAACCGAGGCGTCCGGGGGAATCACTGAGGAAAACGTGCGTGAATACGCTGGGGCAGGGGTGGATTACATTTCCATCGGTGCACTCACACACTCGGTAAAAAGCTTGGACATGAGTTTAAAAGCAAAAATCGTATCTTGCGATTCATGATATCGGGGTATTTAGTCGGCGCAGTCATACTAGCTTATTTGTTTGGTTCCATACCCACGGCCGTGTGGTTGGGGCAGTCCTTCTATGGTGTCGACGTGCGAGAATATGGCAGCGGAAATGCAGGAGCGACCAATACGTTTCGGGTATTGGGTACAAAGGCCGGCATGGCGGTCATGCTGATCGATATCTTGAAAGGGTGGACGGCAACTAATCTTGCGTATTTCATAGGACCATCGGTCACCGGTCCGCAAGCCGCAGCACAGTTTGTTAACTTTCAATTGGCCTTGGGTGTAATTGCCGTGGTGGGGCATTTGTTTCCGATTTTCGCTGGTTTTAGAGGCGGAAAAGGGGTGGCTACTCTTTTTGGGATGATATTGGCCGTACACTTTCAAGCGGCATTGGTATGTGTTTCGGTATTTATCGTGGTACTGTTGCTCACGCATTATGTTTCCCTAAGTTCCATAAGTGCTGGGTTCGCTTTTCCTTTCAGCATTGTCTTTTTGTTTCATACCTCCGTCAAATCCGTGCTACTGTATGGAATGTGCATCTGTGTCCTGATATTGATCACGCATCAGAAGAATATCGAACGATTGTTGAAAGGCAAGGAGTCCAAGGTGTATTTGTTTCGAAAACGGGCAAAGGGCTAGGGAAATTCGGCATGTATATTGCTTTATTCTATTGGAGAAGTTATCAATCTATATAAAAAATTAACGTGATGAAACCAATAATAAAACGCGTTTGCTGGCTGCTGATTTTTGGAATCGCAATGTCCTGTGCGACTGTGCCGCTCACGGGACGGAAGCAGCTAAGCTTGGTAAACGAAACGGAGATTCAGCAACAAGCGGCACTCGCTTATCGGGATTTACTCGGCGATTCCAAGACAAAGGTGGTCAAAGGTACCTCCGATGCACAATTGGTGCAGCGCGTGGGAAAGAATATTGCGGGAGCGGTAAACCGATTTTTGCAGGAAAACGGATATGGCAACCAGTACGATTTCAATTGGGAGTTCAACCTGATTAAGGATGATCAGATCAACGCCTGGTGTATGCCAGGAGGCAAGGTCGCCGTATACACGGGAATCTTGCCGGTCACTAAAAATGAAGCCGGTTTGGCAACTGTGATGGGACACGAAGTAGCACACGCGATTGCAAAACATTCGGCCGAACGCATGTCACAATCCATCATCGCTCAAGCTGGAGGGGTTGCTGTTGATGTCGCCACTGCCGAGAAATCCAATACCACACGAGCGGTGCTCAATACCGCCTACGGTTTGGGTGGCCAACTTGCTTTGCTGAGTTACTCACGCAATCAGGAAAGTGAAGCGGACCGCTTGGGTTTGGTATTTATGGCGATGGCGGGATACAATCCCAATGAAGCCGTTGGATTCTGGGAACGTATGGCTCAGGCGAAGCAATCGCAGGGCGGCGGTGCTCCTCCCGAATTCCTAAGCACGCACCCCAGCGATGCACGGCGTATCAATAACATTCAAAGGCTGATTCCCGAAGCAATGGGTTATTACAAGAAGTAGGAGGTTTTAGCGGTTTTTCGTATGTTTGTACATCGTTATGAACATACGAAGCAATGTTGAATAAGACCCATATCGCGGCAATCCGTACGGAATATGAAATGGGGCAGCTCAACGAGGAAGAAGTTGCCGCCGATGCGATTGTGCAATTCCAGGCATGGTTTGATGAAGCGCTGGAAAAGGAAGTTATGGAGCCCAATGCCATGACGTTATCAACGGTATCCGCGGCCGGTCGGCCATCTTCGAGGATTGTGCTGTTAAAACAGGTTGGTGAATCGGGATTTGGTTTTTTTACCAATTATCAAAGCCGAAAAGGCTTGGAGCTGTCGGACAACCCCTATGCTGCGTTGCTATTTTTCTGGCCTGAACTCCAGCGACAGGTTCGGGTCACCGGTCGTGTAGTAAAGATGTCACCAGAGCTGTCCGATGCCTATTTTCAATCAAGACCGAAAGGTAGTCAAATGGGCGCTATTGTTTCCCCGCAAAGCCGGGAGATTGCTAATCGCAACGCACTCGATGCTGCATTATCCAGTTTGGAAAAGCAGTATGAGAGCGGCTCCGTTTCACTAACCCGGCCTCCGCATTGGGGAGGATATTGGCTTGTTCCGGAAGCCATCGAGTTTTGGCAGGGGAGACGTGGTAGACTGCATGATCGGATACTTTACAAAAAACAGGACGATGAATGGACAATCGCCCGATTAGCTCCTTAACGCCACCCAAAATGGAAGAATTCATTACTCGCGTCAAAACACTTTTAGCAGCACAATTCGGCGACCCGGTAGCCGTCGTCGAATCGTCCGGATTGCAACCCGCATTGATAATCGACCGGTTGCAATTGCCGCAGGTATGCTTGCTGCTTCGTGACCATGAAGATACGTATTTTGATTTCCTTTCATGCATCAGCGCGGTTGATGATGGCGTCACGGCTGGCACCTTTACCGTTGTTTATCATTTGGCGTCGATTCCTCATAATCGTCAACTTACGCTCAAGGTGATTGTGCCAAACGGCCGGCAGTTAGACAACCTGCCTTCGGTGCCCAGCGTGAGTACGGTGTGGCGCACCGCCGAGTGGCATGAGCGGGAGGCGTTTGATCTAATGGGCGTCTATTTTGAAAACCATCCCGATTTGAGAAGGATCCTGTTGCCTGAAGATTGGGAGGGATACCCGCTACGGAAAGATTATGAGGAAGCCGAAATGTACCACGGCATTGCGATTAAGTAATATACCACCGGAAAAGAGCTACTGATACATGTCATTTTCACTAGATACCCCATATCAACAAGCGCAACGCGTCTATGAAAAACGGCTAACCGCGTTAAGTGCTGAAGAAATGGTTATCAATATGGGGCCCCAGCACCCCTCTACCCATGGGGTTCTTAGGTTACAATTAGTTACCGATGGCGAATTGGTGAAAGAGGTGATCCCGCATATCGGTTACCTGCATCGTTGTTTTGAAAAGCATGCTGAGTCCATGAACTACGGGAAGACCATTCCATTTACCGACCGGATGGACTATCTGGCTTCCATGAACAACAGCCATGCGTTTGTCATGGGGGTTGAGCGAATGTTGGGCATTGATCGGCAAATTCCGAAACGGGTTGAATACATCCGTGTATTGGTATGTGAGCTGAACCGCATCGCCTCTCACCTGATAGCCATAGGGACTTATGGCATTGACATCGGTGCGTTTACACCTTTTATGTGGTGTTTCCGGGATCGGGAACATATCATGAATATGCTGGAGTGGGCATCCGGCTCACGGATGCTATACAACTACATCTGGGTAGGTGGTTTGTTTTATGACCTACCGGTAAACTTTGAATCGCGCTGCGGTGAGTTTATTACGTATTTCAAGCCTAAACTAATCGAATTGGATGAGCTGCTTACCAAGAATCAAATCTTTGTTTCACGTACGGCGAATATTGGCGTGTTGCCGGCTGACGTAGCGATCAACTACGGCTGCTCCGGACCTATGCTTCGTGCATCGGGCATCAAATGGGATTTGAGACGAGCCGACAACTACTCGGTTTATCCGGAAATTGAGTTTGACGTCCCCGTGGGTAGGGGAGAGATGGGAAAACTGGGCGATTGCTGGGATCGCTTTAAGGTACGCGTTGATGAAATCAGGGAGTCGGTAAAAATTATTGAACAATGCTTAGCACGGCTTACCGGTGCCCTGAAACGCACGCCGGATTTTGACCCGAGGGCGTTGGTGCCCAAGAAAGTCAACCTTAAGGCCCAGGATTATTACGTGCGTGCGGAAAATCCCAAGGGAGAGCTTGGCTTTTATTTTGTCACCCAGGAAAAATCGGATATTCCAAAACGCGTAAAGGCTCGTGGTCCCAGCTTTACTAATTTATCGGTATTACCAGAGCTGGCCAAAGGAGTATTAATTGCCGATCTTATCGCTATATTGGGCTCGATTGATATCGTTTTGGGCGAAGTGGATCGTTGATTGATTAACCTATATGTGAAATGTTAGGCGTAACAAATTGATTCAATGTGTTTTAAATTAGAATTAAGAAAAAATAAAATTATTTGATTTATTGAAAATAAACGCTACTTTTGTGGCATCATAATTTAGGTTTATAATTGGTTAGTAAAGGTTTTCATTCTCCCCGTTTGGAAACCTTTCTTTTTTTGATTAACCGTTAACTTTTGCAAACTATCATATGTTATTGAAAACGCCGGGTGGGCGTGAAGTGTAGGTCCGGAAGAAGATTAAAAAAGCATGACGCTGGAGCTGAATCCCGAGAGAAAAGTGCAACTGAATGCTGGTTGGTTAATTAATTGGTGGGTGCCGGCGCTGGTTGAGGAAAGATGGATGCAAAACAACGCGGGTGTTGCAGAGAATACTGCAACACCCGCGTCACTACCTTTTAATGGGTACTAGTGATTAGAAGTAGAACTGAACACCCAGCCTTGGTGCTAACGAGTTGGCGTTAAGACCGAATGAATTGGTTGTTGTTTTCTCGTCAGTTCCTTCTGCTTTAAACGAAGTGTTTTCGTAATACAGACCTCTTACAGACAGTTCGATTCCAATTCTGCTGGTTGGGAAGTATGCAAAACCAGGGGCTAGTTGAACACCATAGCTTGCGGTGTTGCCTAAGTCGGCGTCGTCAGCTTTTGCTGTTCCCCAAGCCATCGGCACAGAAAGTTGTCCGAAGAACTTGAAATCGCCGTCACCTTTGTACAGGCGGGCAAACGGAGCCACGCTGAATGCGCTCAATTTGTTGCCTTCGAAAATGTCGGTAGTGGCTGTGTTTTCCTCATATGCATATCCAATGCCTGTACCAATAGCAAAGTTATCGCTTACGAAAAAGCCTACTGAAGGAAGGATGCCCAACGCATGAGCTTCCGCGTCCGCATCTTTTACTTTGGAGTAATCATACGAAACACTTCCGCCCAGGATGATCTTTCCTTTTTCGGTTTGCGCGTTGGCGGCAAACGTTACGGCGACGGCAGCAGATAAGGTTAAAAATAGTTTTTTCATTTTGTAATATTTATTTAGTTAAACCATTTGTCATCAGCCCTCCCTAATTTTGGACTATCTGACTTTGATAGTCAGTATGCAATACCAATGCCAAAACTTGGTACATGGACAAGCTGTGTGTCATGCTTGTGTCTGTTTTCGTTCAGACCGGTTCCGTTAGGCATTTATTGTTTGTATAGTGTAATTTTTCGACTATTTTAACGAAAATATGCCGATTTTGGACAGGGCCATTATTGGTAAAGTCAGGTCAAGATGACGGGGATGTGTGTTGTGTTGACTTTTTGACATTAAATGTCAGTACTCTACTTAAAGTAAGAAAGGGCTTATAATATTAAAATCCGAAAGGAATGATTTCCTTCCGGATTTGTATGGCACTTCGTTAGGTGGAACTATTCGAAATATTCCTTTATCCGCTCGAAGAAAGTTTTTTCATTTTTGCCCGGTTGAGGTCTAAAATTCGGAGAATTACGGAGCCGCTCCAATAATTCTTTTTCCTCAGATGAAACAGCCTTAGGGGTCCATACGTTTACATACACCAGCTGGTCCCCTTTATGGTAAGAATTCACTTCCGGTATGCCCTTCCCTTTAAGTCTTAGTATTTTTCCGCCTTGGGTGCCTGGTTCGATTTTTATTTTGGCTTTGCCGTCTATGGTTGGGATTTCCGCGCTGGTGCCCAATGCGGCATCCACAAAATTGATGTATAAATCGTAGATGACATTGGTGCCATCTCTTTTAAGCGATTCGTGGGGGACCTCTTCAATGAGAATGATTAGGTCTCCGGGTACACCTCCCCGCGGTGCAGCATTTCCTTTTCCACTCATGGATAACTGCATGCCTTCGCTCACGCCAGCCGGTATATTGATGCTGATGGTTTCTTCGCCGCGTACCAATCCGTCGCCATGACAAACCGGGCACTTCGCAGATATTTCGACACCTTCGCCGTTGCAGGTTGGGCAGGTGCTGGTTGTTTGCATCTGACCCAAAATGGTATTGGTTACTCTCCTGACCGTGCCCGTGCCGCCACAGGTCCGGCAATTGTGAAACGACGACTTATCTTTGGCTCCGCTTCCATCGCACGTGGTACAAACCACCTGTTTGTTTACTTTGATTTTCTTTTCGGAGCCCTTAGCGATTTCCTGAAGCGTCAGCTTTACCTTAATGCGAAGGTTGGAACCTTTTGCCACCCGTCGACCGCCACGTTGGCCGCCTCCGAAAAAGCTTTCAAACGGGCTTCCACCTCCTCCGAATATATCTCCAAACTGGCTGAATATATCCTCCATATTCATTCCGCCGCCACCAAAGCCACCGGCAGCACCAGAATGGCCAAACCGATCATAGCGTTGCCGCTTTTCGGGATTACTCAGGATTTCATACGCCTCCGCCGCCTCTTTGAATTTTTCTTCGGCCTCGGCGTTGTTGGGATTTTTGTCAGGATGGTATTTAATCGCCAATTTCCGATAAGCGGATTTTATTTCTGCTTGGTCTGCATTGCGAGAAACACCCAATACATCGTAGTAATCTCTTTTTGACATGCGATTATTATGGATTAACTGCCGACAACAACTTTGGCATGGCGCAATACCTTACCATGTAAGAAGTACCCTTTTTCAATCTCATCAATTACTTTTCCTTTGAGATCTTCGCTGGGGGCAGGTACGTTGGTAATGGCCTCTTGTAATTCGGCGTCGAAAGGCTTGCCGATAGATTCCATTTCCTTGAGGCCTTGTTGGGTTAATATATTTTTAAGCTTTTGTCCTACCAAGGATACACCCTCCTTCAAAGGTTCCAGTTCAGTAGCGGTCTCGAACGCCTTTATCGCCCGGTCGAAATCGTCGATTACCGGCAGCAGATTCGCAATAATTTCTTTTCCGGCTGTTTGCATGAGTTCAATACGTTCTTTCGACACCCGGCGTTTATAATTGTCAAACTCCGCATACAAACGAAGGTATTTGTCATTAGCCGCAGCCAGCTCCGCCGCCTGTTGTTCTGCAATTGATGTTTCCGTCCCGCTCTCTGTTTCGACTTGAGTTGCTTCGGCCGATTTCGTTTCCGGTGCGGTAGATTGATTTTCTGCCATTATATTGTCGTTGTCCTGATCTTTTCTTTTCTTGTTTTTTGTCATAAGTTTCTGTAGCCTTATCAACGTTTTACATTTGCAATTTCGTTGCCATTAGTAAAATGCCGCCACCCTGTCAGCTTTTTGGGGGCCTACACTTACAAATTGGCGTATTAATTGGCAGACTCGGCAAGATTGTTAAATTGAAACGTCATCCTGTAAGGCGCCATTGATGGTTTTAATAATACGTGACGGCATATTACGGATGATCTGATAGTCATGTGTTGCCATAAGAATAGCTGTACCCGACCGACTGATTTCTTTTAACAGCAGCACGATTTCCTCAGAAGTTTCGGGATCGAGATTTCCCGTGGGCTCATCGGCCAAGATGACTTCTGGGTTATTCAGCAGTGCGCGGGCAATGACTACCCGCTGTTGTTCGCCCCCAGATAGCTCATGCGGCATTTTCTTTAATTTCGAACGAAGCCCTACTTTTTCCAGCACGTCAAGCATTCGGTTATTGATCAATGCTTTATCTTTCCATCCGGTCGCCCGCAGTGCAAACTCCAGATTCTTTTCCACGGTTCGGTCGGTCAGTAAATGGAAGTCCTGAAAGACAATCCCTAATTTCCGCCTCAAATAAGGAACTTCACGTTCGCTCAGCTTTTTTAAGTCGAAGCCAGCCACCATTCCTTCGCCGCTAGCAATATGCAGGTCTCCATAAATGATTTTCAACAAGCTGCTTTTTCCGCTTCCGGTTTGGCCGATTAGAAATACAAATTCGCCTTTGTCGATTTTGAGATTTACGTTTGCTAGCACCAGGTGCTTGGGCTGATAGATGTCAACATTTTTGAGTGTAATTACTGTATCGCCGATCATAAATTCGTGAGTTCTAATTTTCTAATTTGCCCAAAAGGCATTTCTCTGACAACTTCCATAATTCGTTCCGCGTGCTCACCGAGTCCTAATTTTTCGAGAGACTTATCCGGACGATCGACCCGAAAGTAAGCCAGTAACGTAAAAGCATCGTCACGTAATTGGACATAGTCCGGTATTTTGGCTACGCCCTTGACCTTCATGACATACATCGTGTGGCAAAGTTAGCATTAATTGGGTGAAAGCGAAAGGCTTCATTGGTGTCCGGCTAAAAAATCAAGCGTATTCACGCCGTCGGCATAATCGTCCAATGCAGGTTCCTGGCTTTGGCCGGGCATGACTACAGGGGTCGTAATGGTCAACCGCTCCCTGCTTACTACACATTGCAGCTGGGAGGCGAGTGCATTCAAACGGCCTGTCAAATCGTCCAGGTGACTGTACTCTTCGAGAAATATGACAGCAAGTGGTGATGCTGTACGTTCGTCGGGTTTGACCAGCAAAAAACCGTTGTCAAAATGCCTGTCGCCATTAACGAGATAGATAGACTTGTTGTAGTCGTAGTTATTGGCGTATTTATGATGATTGACTATGTCGGAATATGGAGCTATTCCTTCAAAAAATGCTGAAATATCATAGCCAATAGGTACGAACAGTTTGGAAACGCTGCGGCACCCAAGACCGAAATAGTCAAAGATATCGCGGCCAAGTAGTTGAATATCCAGAGGCGTTTCCTTTCCCGTCAAAACCGCCGCACTGTTTCGGTTTTTTCGGATGATATGTGGTTTTTGTCCGAAATAATAGGAGAAATATCGTGCGCTATTGTCGTTTCCTGTGGCGATAACCAAATCGAAATTTTTAAGTCGTTCCGTGAACGTGATCTTTTGGGAAAACCGCGGTTCAATTTCTATTAATTTGTGTATTATATGCGTTGTCAATATCGGATCATCTGCCGAAGTTTTTACCTGGATGTTGAAACCGGCACAAAGTGCGCATAGAATATCATGAAAGCCGACCAAGGGAATGTTGCCCGCTAAAATCAGTCCGACAGATTTTTCAGTTTCTCGATCGAAGGGGTAGGGGGCTAACCAATTGGTTAATCGGGATTCCGACAACGATAGCCCAACCGTCGTGCATGCTTTCGTTATATTCGGCGCCGTAAACCAGGCGTTGTGGTGCTGTGCTTGTCTACGGGCTCGCTGCAGATCCGCGTCATCAGACAGCAGGTATTTTCCCAGCGATGCGAATGCGTCAATACGTTGTTTCTTTGTCAAAATGTCAATCTTAGCGCCTGTGTTTACACAATATTATTGTATATTTGCAAATAAATTGCAGCAATCAGCAAAAAGACTACTAACTTTGTAGTGAAATTTTGCTTGAATCAGGTAGCAAAAATAGTTTTTTTTATTTTATCAATATACTGAAGAGTTAGATGGCAATAAAGATAACAGACGAATGCATCAATTGCGGGGCTTGTGAGCCGGAATGCCCCAATAATGCTATTTACGATGCGGGAGTGAGTTGGCGGTTTTCGGAGGGGACGGAACTCAAGGGAATTATCGATTTTGGCGATGGGACGACGCTTGACGCAGACGAAGAACAAGCTGCGATTTCGGACGAAGTTTATTATATTGTTTCGGATAAATGTACAGAATGTGTGGGATTTCACGATGAGCCCCAGTGCGCGGCAGTTTGTCCTGTAGACTGTTGCGTGGATGATGAGGATGTCCGGGAGACGGAAGATGAGTTATTGGCTAAAAAAGCTTGGCTACACGGAGAATAGGCCATTCGTTTGAAAGTAATAAAAGGCCTTCTGTCCAACCGGCAGAAGGCCTTTTATTTACGATGCGTTAACATTTGCTGGGAACAACCAGCACAGGGCAGGATGCTCGTCTTATGACACTTTCTGATACACTGCCTGAAATAAAATGATCAAAACCGGTACGCCCGTGTGTGCCCATGATGATGAGATCTGCCGCCCATTCACTGGCAACGGTAAGTATCTCTTGCTTCGGTGTGCCAATCCGACTAAAGGTAAACACCTCTTTTACATCGTGGAATTCTTTACTGATCTCATCCAGCAGCCTTTTTGAGTTTTCTTCCTGTATTTCGGTGGTCTCAGGAATAATAATGGGTTGTTGCCCCATCAATGGATCCGCTCCGTAATTTGTCGGGGAAGCGGGTTCGATCACATGGATCAGTGCCACCGAAGATTCCATATTTTTAGCCAGCGCATAACCATGCTGTAACGCTTTTTTTGAGCATTCACTGTCATCGGTGGCAATGAGTATGCGGTGGTACTTTGTGGGTTTTGTTTCCATAACAAATGGGGTTGACGTCTCTAACTAATGTAAGGATAACAACTATTTGCCGGATTTGGTTTTTTGAGCATTGATAAATCCTTATTTTGTCGCTTAAGTCAATTCCTGTAAGAGCTTATCAAATTCAGCACGGAGTGCTGCCAATTCGGCCTCTACCTTTGCTAATCGGTTAGCCAGTTCGGTGGGCGATGCTGTATCCGCGAAATCGGTATTATCATCGTCAGGAAGCTCATCTCCTCCCAGCAGGTGCATGTACCGAGCTTCTTTTTGTCCCGGTCGTTTGGCCAGCTGTCTGACATAGGGAGGTTCTGCATGCGCCAGGTGGTCCAGTAACGATTGAACTTCCTCCAATGATTCGAATTCATGCATTCTGCCCGAGTTGGTGTTCAACTCCCCGGGAGTCTGGGGACCCCGTAGCAGCAGTAAACAAATAATCGTCACCTCTGCCGGTATCACGGGATATACGACCGCAAAATTGTGTTTATATTTGGTCACCCGGCTTGCACCGCCCGTCACAGTCGATACCAATCCCTTTTTCCGCAGCGTGTCCAGCGTAGTGATCACCGTATTCTCGTCGTAGTTTACCACAGGTTTCCGGGATGTTTTTTGGTTGCATGCCGCAACCAGTGCGTTTAGCGTAAGGGGATAATATTCGGGCGTCGCCCTCGCTTTTTCCATCAGCGCACCTAAAATACGCTGCTCTTCGGCAGATAATATAGGGAGTGGTGGTGGTGTTTCCATGATTTTGGGTTTATGTGTTATTTGTCAGTTGCCAAAAATGATATTTTTATCAGAAATAAGCAAGCTGGTCTTTGTTGTTTGCTATCTTCGCCTCGTGTTGAAAATCGCTTACCATCCGAGCTATTCGCATCCATTGCCTGAAGGGCATCGCTTTCCAATGGAGAAATATGAACTGATTCCGGCTCAGTTGCTTTACGAGGGTACAGCGCAGGCTCACAATTTTTTTGAGCCCGGGAAGGCTGATTCTGAAATTGTTACACTTGCTCACGATGCCGATTATTGTCGCCAATTACTTAATCTGACCCTTCCGTCGGCGATGGTCAGACGCATTGGTTTCCCCCTATCAGCCGCATTGGTTGCCCGTGAACTTCGCATTGTTCAGGGCACTCTGGAAGGATCTATGTTCGCGAACCGATATGGAATTGCTTTTAACGTAGCGGGTGGAACACATCATGCAGGAAGCGATTGGGGGGAGGGATTCTGCCTGCTTAACGACCAGGCAATCGCCGCTGCATACTTGGTCCGCCACCAAGGTTACCGACGAGTGTTGATCATTGATTTGGATGTACATCAAGGAAATGGAACCGCGCAGATTTTTGCCAACGATAGCCGTGTATTTACCTTCTCTATGCACAGCGAACACAATTTCCCGTTCAGAAAGGAGCGTTCCGATGTCGATATCGGATTACCTGATGGGACAGGTGACGAGGTGTATCTTGCTCGGTTGGACCAACAGTTGCAGGCCATTTTTAGGCATTTACGGCCGGATTTTGTGTTTTATCAAGCTGGAGTGGACGTGCTAGCCACGGACAAGTTGGGGAAACTGGTATTGACTCGCGCGGGCTGCGGCCGACGGGATGAACTGGTGTTTGAATATTGCCAAGCGTATAAAGCACCCGTTCAGGTGAGCATGGGCGGAGGGTATTCTCCTCACATCCGTGATATCGTGGATGCACACTGCCAGACGTTCAGGATCGCTGCGCGCATGTATGATTGAAACGTTAATAACCAAATAATAATCATGTTTTACTATACTGATGCCGTAATCGAGCAACTTGCCATCCACCGGGTGGGCAATAAATTGCAGAATGAATTTTACGTATTAAGTGAAAAGCCGGTAAATTTAGCAGATGGCGTGCTTAGTGAGTTGTTGATGCATTATTTTCTAAGTCCATTTATTAAACTGAACGAAGTTTACCGGCTGTCGCACGCCAGCAATACGCTTTCGTTGAATGAAATTTTTCATTTTTCAAGCGCCTTTTTCGCCGGCGAACTGGGATTTCTGGAGTTAAGTCAGGAAATATCCAAGCACCTGTTTGAGGTGTCCAATCACCCAAACATCAAAGGTGGGGAACTTTATGTCGTCCACTTGCGGGATGTGCAGTTAGAAGGAGAGACGCATGAGGCTATCGGAATATTCAAATCCGAAAATAAGGAGGCGTATCTTAAAATTTCGCCTGCTCAAGGTGCGTTCGACCTAGATTACGAGCAGGAAGCCATCAACATCAATAAATTGGATAAGGGATGCCTTATCGTCAATACGGAGACAGAAGAGGGTTATAAAGTATTGGTTATAGACCAAACGAACCGACAACAAGAAGCGGTGTACTGGAAGGATGATTTTCTAGGCGTACGGGTTCGCAATGATGCCTTTAACCAGACCGGGAATTTCCTAAAAGTATATAAGAAATTTGTAAACGAAGAGCTGGACGGAGCCTTTGAGCTGGAACGCGCCGATAAAATTGATCTTTTGAATCGCTCGATGGACTATTTCAAGAGTAAGGAAACGTTCAAGCAGGAAGAGTTTGCGGAAGAGGTACTCGGCAATCCGCAAGCGGCGGGGCTTTTCAATACCTATCGACAGCAATTTGAAGAAGAATTTGAGTCTCCTTTTGGCGACCAGTTTGCTATCTCAAGCCAAGCTGTAAAAAAGGCCAACGCGACCTATAAGAGCGTACTGAAACTAGATAAAAATTTCCACATCTACGTGCATGGAAAACGGGAGCTGATTGAAAAGGGTTACGACGAGGAAAAGGGAATGAACTACTATATATTATATTTTACAGAAGAGCACTGAAACGGGAATTTATTTCCAGATTGTTTCCAGATTTTGCCGGTACTTTGGCCATCCTTCAATCAAGGCAATTGACCTGGAAAACTTTATGGGCAGGAATAAAGACAAGGTATTCAGTGAGGTGATTAAAAAGCCTTCGGATTTTAAATTTGGTGCAACCGTAGCCAATGCTTTCGATGACATGGTGGAACGTTCGGTTCCATTTTACTCCGAAATCCAGCGGATGATCATCGAACAAGCGGCCGAATTTGCGGTACCAGGTACCAACGTATATGATTTAGGTTGTTCGACCGGAACGACCCTGCTTAATCTGGACTCCTACGTGGATCAACAAGTCCGTTTTGTGGGGATCGATGATTCGAAGGATATGCTTGAGAAATGTGCTGCTAAACTTCAGGAAGCCAAGCTTTCCAGATCGTATGAGTTACGGAACGTCGATTTACATGATCACTTTGAGATTGAAAACGCATCGGTGGTTATTTTGTGCTTAACGATGCAATTTGTAAGACCGATATACCGCGAGAAGCTTTTAAAAAAAATATATAATGGCCTCACACCAGGAGGTGTTCTCATTATCTCGGAAAAAATATTGGCAGAGGACAGTTTATTCAACCGCAATTTTATTACGTATTACTACGACTACAAGCGACGGAACCATTACAGCGATCTAGAGATTTCTCAAAAGCGGGAAGCCCTTGAGAATGTATTGATTCCTTATAAGCTGAGTGAAAACCTCAAGATGTTAATGGAAGCAGGTTTCAGCCATACGGAAGTATTTTTTAAGTGGTATAATTTTTCGGGATTTACAGCGGTTAAATACTGACGTATGATACGGATTGGCAATTTTTTCTTCAGGTACCGAAATTACCTGTTTATCTTTCTTTACCTCGCCTTATTTATCCCGTCTCCGCCTATTTTCAGCGAGCATACTATCGGCCCGAAATATTATCTATATCCACTGATCATCGGTCTTTGCATTACATTTACGGGCCAGCTTATCCGTGGCGCTACGATATCGTTGGCCTACATCGTAAGAGGAGGGAAGGATAAAAAGGTATACGCCGAGCAATTGGTTACCCATGGCATTTTCGCCCATTGCCGTAATCCATTGTACGTAGGTAATATTTTGATGTTGGCCGGTGTAGGCATCCTTATCAATTCACTGCTTTATTTGCTGGTTTTCATTCCGCTGTTTTTGTTTATTTATCAAGCCATTGTTTTGGCGGAGGAGAATTTCCTGCGGCATAAATTTGGCAATCAATTCGGCGCCTATGCAAAACGTGTGCATCGTTGGTTGATCAATCCTTCAGGTTTACGAACGACGTTGTCGGAAATGCGTTTTTTTTGGAAAAGATGGTTAATCAAGGAATACAATACCCAGGTGGTGTGGTTATCCGGAATTGCGTTGATCCTCTTCTTTAAATACTCAAATTGGCAATGGAGTTCCGAGGTACGTAATAAGTGGTTTTTGGTAGTGTTACTGGCGTTAGCCATTTATTACGTTACCATCCGATATCTTAAAAAATCCGGAAGGTGGTCTGCTGCGTAGTTCCTGCATCGCCGATGGGCAATAAGGCTAATGGGCAACAAGACTATAAATTCAGCTCCTGGCGTTTTCCTGAGGCACACGCGGCGTAGATGGCATCGATGATTTTTAGATCTCTTACCCCCTCTGCGCCGTCGACGGGTACGGGGGGTGTGTCGCCGTCAAGGATGATTCCGGCCATGGCATCCATCTGTAGGGTTTGATGGGTAACGTGAGGCTGCGTGAGCTCTCCTTTATTGGTTCGTCCTTTTATGGGACCATATCCGGTGGAAGGCTGGAGTTCCGCAAAACCTTTTTCGCCAGTAAGATAGAACCGATCCAGGTAGCTCATGTTATATGTAGATAGACAAGACGCTACCGCACCGCTTGGAAAGCCCATTTGGAACTGAATGGTTTCATCGACCCCTTCCTTGAATTTAACCGAATCGGTTTTTGTTTCCTGTGCGGTTACCCAAACGGGCTCTTCGCCTATCATGTACCGCGCACCATTGACAGCATAAATGCCGATATCCATCAGTGCTCCACCTCCCGCTAATGCCTTATTCAGCCGCCATTGGTTTGGATCGCCGATGCGGAAGCCGCTTTGTCCTTGAAAAAACATGATTTTTCCAAATTCACCGTTTTTTCGCATCCGTATCACTTCAAGCGTTTTTGGTTCGAAATGCATCCGGTAGCCTACTAAGAGCTTCACCCCGGCATCCGCACAGGCATCCACCATTTCCTGTCCATCCTTTGCATTGAGCGCCATCGGTTTTTCGCTGATGGCGTGCTTCCCGGCGCGCGCCACACGGATGACCTGATCGTGATGCAATGCGTTCGGGGTGGTTACATACACAACGTCGATTTCCGGGTTGTTTTTAATGTCATCGAAATTCTCGTAGTTATATCTGTTTTTTTCCGGCACATTGTATTTTGTACCCCATTCGGCAAGCTTAGCTGGCGTACCACTGATGAGACCGGTAATTTTTGCACGTTTACAATCTTGCATGGCCTTTGCAACGATGGAGGCATACCCACCGAGCCCCATAAGTGCAACACGTAATACAGGCCCGTCCGGATTATAACTAAGGAATGACGAGTTTTCCCATGCCTTAGCGGGTGATAGGAAGGGGATTGCAATGGCCGAAGCAGCTAGTTTTTGCAAGAAGTCACGACGTGAATCCATTCTAAAACAGTTTTGATGGTTTTTTTAATTTAGTAAGCTAACAACAACGAAGGCAAATAGTTTGTCCAACGCAGATATCAAATATACAAAAAGAAATTGTTGGACCTGCAACCAACGCTTATCAGGTATATAGCACCTGACAGTTGTTACAAAAGAAACTTCGTCTGTTGGTTCGGCCTGTATGCATTTTGGTAAAGGGGATTTGGCACCGGGGGCATGTCTTTTTGGTGTGTGCTAACCAGTGCTTCTTTAAGGTAAATTCCTTTTTCCAGCGTAGGAAATCAAATGCGTAGTTTCGGACTTCCCGTACCATTTCTGCCAACTTGTCGTTCGGTAAACCACCTAGCGTGGAAAGCGGGTGCGTACGGATCCGAAATAGTACTTCGTTCTTGATGATGTTTCCACTGCCGGCAAACAGGTCTTGGTCCAACAGTGCGTCGCAAGACAGCATATGAGGTTGCTTTTTCAGCTTTTCTAACGCTTTCTTCGCATCCCATTCCTCGGCCATAATATCAACGGACCAGTCGTAGATTTCGTCCACAGGCTGGTCAAATAGCTTTATGGAACATGCATAAAAGTTCAATTCATCGTTTGCAAACTGTAAGCTCAATCTAACGGGAGACGGTTTTCGTTCATTAATGCGGTAACTGCCAAACAATAGAAAATGGATCCGAAGGGTGCATGTTTTGAAGCAAATCAGGAAATGCTTGCCCCAGGAACGGAAGCTGAGCACAGTTTGGCCGGACAATGCCTGCTGGTCGATTTTACTGTTGCCCGTTACGGCACGGATTTGCTTGCCCTCCAAATGCAGGGACGCTACAGCTTCTTTTAAAATAACAATCGATGGCCCTTCCGGCATACACTAGATAGTAACGGTATTTAATCAGTGTTCATTCTATGATATATATACACGTTAAAGGCATAACTGTTTAGGTAATCGACAATAACTGATCAATATTTTATATGGTCATTCACTTCGTATTTCATACCTGGATAATTCAGGATGCGGCGCATGAGGCCCATTTGACCACAGAGGTAATCTTCCCTGCCGATGCACATACCGACGAAATTGAGCAGGGTCTCCGGAAAAAACGACACGTTCATCTGCAGTGGAAATTCCTCAGCTAACCGCGTATCCGTAACGGCCAGCAGTGCACTATATGCAACCGGCGATATCTTGTGAAAGCTCGCTTTAAGTTCTTTTAGTGTAGGATATGTATAGTTCTCATCCAACGCTTTGGCTTGAAAAAATAACTCATCATACGGATCGGTTTCATTGCTGCCCAATGCACGGGCTAACCCATAGCGCATATTGACGAAGTTGCCTGCCATCCAGACCATGTGATTGGTTCTGCCCTCAATTCTTGTCAGAGCATCTTCTTCCGAAATACCGTCCAGTACATTCAAAAAACTTTGGGTGTGCATTCTGTAAGCGGGAATGATCATTGTTAGTTGGGGTGATAGTGGGGTGCTCATCGCTTTAATTGTTTTGTGACTTAATCGTTTCGTTCATAATTCAAAAATAGTGCACCTTTTGCCCTTTCGGTGATGACAAATGCGACAATTTATGGGGGTGAATAAGACAGAATTCGTAATATTGCGTTATATACACACATATGCCTTGGAATCCCCATACATACAACCAGTTTAAGGACATTCGTTATCAGCCCTTTTTTGATTTAGCTGGTCTGATTTCACCTGAAAACCTGAAAAACTGCGTGGATGTTGGCTGCGGAACCGGCGAGCAGACCGCAATATTATCCGGAAAGTTTGAATCCGCAAAATTCTTGGGTATCGATTCTTCGGAAGAGATGCTTCGTGAATCCATACGATTTGAGAAGACGAACCTGCATTTTAAATTGACCACCATTGAAGAATTTGTGCAGTCCGTATCAAAATGGGATTTGATTTTTAGTAACGCGGCACTTCAATGGTGTGACAATCACGCAGAACTGTTTCCGAAGCTTATGGCTAAATTGAACTCGGGCGGACAATTCGCTGTACAGATGCCTTTCCAGCGAGAAAATATATTGAACAATATCCTACTTGAAACTGTATCCGAAAAGCCATTTATTGATTTACTCGAGGGCTTTATCCAAAATTCGCCGATACTGCGAATAGACGATTATGCCAAACTGCTGTTTGATAACGGATTGAAAGACCTCTCTATTTCGTTAAAAGTTTATCCCATCGTTGCAAGAAGTGAAACGGATTTGTATGATTTCATTTCTGGCTCGGCACTTATCCCGTATATGGAACGGCTCGATGACGAAGGGCAAAAATTATTGGCGGCCGCGTTTATGCGACGAATACAAGCTTATTTCGGTTCTTTTCCTTCGATTTATCCGTTCAAAAGAATTCTGTTATACGGGGTATGTGAGTAGGAAACAGTAATTCCTCGGGAATTTCAGAAATTTAAACATAAGAAGCCTTCCCCAAGACAAGGAAGGCTGCGGTTATATATGTGTAAGCCCCACCAAGCAGGTTGGGGTTAGTGGGCTGCCTGGGCGGTCCGGGACAGTGCCTTCTTTGCTTTGTTGAATTCCTTCGCTTCTTTTCTAAGAGCTACTTCCAACTGCTTTTGCAATTTCGCAATTTCCTTTGCTTCATACGCGTCGCGCTCGGCGTGGAGTTTTGCATAGCGGGCATTAATCTCAGCGATCGCTTTTTTGCTTTGCTCAACACGGATTCCCTGATCGATGTCTTGCTGATACATGCCCACGAAAATCTTATGCTCACGATCCAGCTCAGCATGGTTTCCACGACTTGTCTTAATCCGTGTTTCCGCGAGATCATATTGATTGTGGAGTACTTCCATATTGTAACGATGGAAGGCGACCGCTTCTTTCAGTACGGTAACTTTACTTTTTTCGGCGGAAGGGTCCGTTGGCGAGGAGGCAAGGCTGTTTCCGAGGGCTGCTACACTAATTAGGGCGCTTAATACGATTGTTTTCATGATGATATCGTTTTTTTGGTTATTAATATGTTGTTGTTTTCTTTTTGTAATAAGACGTCGGCAGAAAAAAAAAGTTGCAGGCAATCGGGCGGTTTTAGACGAACAACAGATACGGATCGACCAATGGGTAGCCTCTTAGACTAAATGGTCAATTTTATAGACGAATAGGAGGTACCTTTTGTAAATTTGACGCAGCTTCTTGTTAAATTGAAGTCCACGTAGTAATTGAAAACATAAAAAACGAAGGACGCGAATGAACATCCTCCATACCGCCGATTGGCACTTGGGCCAGCTCTTCCACGAATATGACCGTTCGTTTGAACATCAGCAATTTCTTGATTGGCTCGTACAAACGTTGCAACGGGAGGAGGTAGACGTGCTGCTCATCAGTGGTGATGTATTCGATCTATCCAATCCATCCGCTGCTACTGTCCGGCAATTTTATCGATTTCTCAACCTAGCCAGCAAAGCCTGTCCGGGTATTCAGATTGTCATCACCGCAGGTAACCATGATTCCGCGTCGCGGCTTGAGTCGCCGAAGCCGCTACTCGAATCCTCCAATATTCATATTGTAGGGGTTGTGGAAAGAGACGATGAAGGAAACGTTGATTACGAAAAACTGATCATTCCGCTAATTAAAAAGGGGCGCATAGAGGCATGGTGTTTGGCGGTTCCTTTTCTCCGCATGGGCGATTACCCTGCCATTGCTGATTGTGACAATCCATATGCCGAGGGTGTTGCGGCGCTTTATCGTGACATATGTCAAGTCGTTAAACATAAACGTCAACCAGGGCAGGCACTCATCGCCATGGGGCACCTCCATGCGCAAGGAGTAGAAATCTCCGATATGGACAAAGCCGAACGGCTTATTATGGGCGGTATAGAATGTATCGCTGCTTCCGCCTTTCCGGATGAGCTTTCTTACGTGGCACTTGGACACATACACAAGGCGCAACGGCTCGGCGGCAAGGAGCATATCCGGTACGCGGGCAGCCCTTTGCCTATGTCATTCTCAGAGATCAATTACAAGCATCAGGTGATTCTGTTTACCATTGAAGAAGGGCAGGTCACCCACTTTCGGACTATCGAGGTACCCGTTACCGTGCCCCTTCTTAAAATACCGGCGGTCCATAGCCGGATGGAGGAAGTGTTGCTCGCCCTGCGGCGATTGCCCCCTGCCGCAGGAAAGGATCGCCGCACTGCACCTTATTTGCAGGTGTCTGTCCTGCTGGATGCACCTGAACCAGGTCTTCGCTACAAGATCGAGCAGGCCCTTGCCGGAAAATATGCTCGCCTGGCGCGCATTGACACACGGTACCCCCAAAAAGATCCGTTAGTGAGTAACCAAATCCAGTCATCTGATCCGCTTCAGACGTTAAAGCCGATAGATGTTCTCAATCAGGTATACGTGTCGCGTTATGCCCAAAAAGTTCCCGCAGCATTGTTGACGCTGTTCAACGAAATTGCCCAGCAGATCGGTGAGAAAGTGGGGGGCGAAGCATGAAAATCCTGGCCATCCGTATCCGAAATCTCGCTTCATTGGAGGGCAGCACGGAAATCGATTTTACGCAGGAACCCTTGTGTTCTGCCGGTATTTTTGCCATCACAGGTCCTACGGGGGCAGGCAAGTCCACTATCCTGGATGCACTCTGTCTTGCACTATACGCGAGAACTCCGCGATACGTCCAGGCCCGTGAAGCCGGCGTTGAGATTACCGATGTGCAGGGCAGCACCATCAATCAAAGCGATGTACGCGCCATTTTGAGGGACGGCACGGCAGATGGTTTCGCCGAAGTGGACTTTGTGGGTATTGATGGCCAGCGCTATCGCGCTAACTGGAGTGTACGCCGCGCACGGAACCGGGCTGACGGCAGTTTACAGCAGGCGAATACCACATTAAAAAACCTTTCCACGGGCCACGACATCGGTGGCCGGAAAACCGAGCTATTATCGGAAATCACCCGATTGGTGGGCCTCAACTACGAGCAATTTATCCGCTCCGTGCTCTTGGCGCAGGGTGATTTCACCGCATTCCTAAAAGCTGACAAAGATCAGAAAGCCTCCCTGCTTGAAAAGCTTACGGGCACGCACATTTATTCGGAGTTATCAAAGAAAGTATTCGAGCGTTACCGTGAGGAAGACCAACAGCTTAAAGTCCTTCAACACAGTCAAGAAGGCATTGTTACGTTAACTTCCGAGGAATTGGCCGATCTAAAAGAGCGGGAAGTTGCCTTAAATAATAAACTGGAACAACTTGAAGCACACATCAACGTGATCGCGTCAGAAATCAAGTGGCATGAAGACCTGAATACTTATCAATTCCAAGTAGATGAAGCCCAACAAGTCCTACAGGAACAACTTAGCGAAAAAAAGCAATCCGTTGGACGCGAAACCTACTTAAAGCAAGTGGAAGAGGTGCAACCCACCCGTACATGGATGGACGCATTGCAGGAGGTGACCGAGCAACTTGGGCGGAGGAGGGAGGCGCTGGAGCAAGCCCAAACGCAGCAGCAATTGTTAGCCTATCAGGCCGCAGAAACTGAGGCGCTCGTCGCGCAGGCCTCTGACCAGCTAGCAATCCGAATGATGGCTCAGGAGGAGGCTAAACCCCTGTTGGATCAAGCGAAAAAACTCGATATTCAACTGCAAGCTAAAGAAACCGAGTTAGCCGCGGCGCAACAACAATTGCAACTCCGTAAAGTGAAATGGCAGACCAGTCAGGAACGTCTTTCCCAACAGAAGCAGGAAGCCGAAGCATTGATGCAACAGGTCAGTAAGTTGCAGGAATGGAAAGAAAAGCGTAGCAATCGCCGGTCGGTTGCAGAAAACAGTCCGCTCATTATATCCAAACTCAACGATGCTCGCAAGCAGTTGGAAACCATCGAAAAAGCATCTGTAAATGCGGCCCAACTCGAAACTGAAATCAAGGATAGGGCCATCGAGTTAGCAGAACTTTCCCAACGTTCCGGAAGTCTCGCCGAAGAGGTAAGTATCGCTGCGGGGCGACTGGAAACCCTGCAGAAGGAACTATCGGCGATTCCCTTCGAGCAACTGCGTGAGGAAAGTAAGGTTGTCGGTGCAGCCGCAGAAGACCTCCGCGGCGCGGCCGTCCAATGGCGGCAAGTTTATCAAGTCCTACAAACCGATCGCATTTTAGCAGAAAAAATAGAAGAGACCGAAAGGGAATTGGCTGATAAAGAAGCGCAACAAGCTATTGCAGCGCTGGCATTGCAAGCCGTTATCGAGCAACGAAAGGCCTCAGCAATCATGTTGGAACGAGCTGCGTTGGCCGCATCCGAAAACATCGAGACGCTACGCGCAGGATTGATAGAAGGGCAACCTTGCCCGGTATGCGGAAGCGGAATACATCCGTATACCCATGAAAATCCACAGCTCAATCACGTACTGGATGAGCTGAGAAAAGCCCATGCTGAGCTTGAAGCGACCTATCATGTACACCTTACCGATCATAGCCAGTTGGCGCAGTCGATTACGTTATTGCGGGAGTCTCTCAAGACGCTGGAAAACGACAAGCGGCGAACTCAGGATGATCTCCAGTCTGTTAAGGCTGCGTGGGAGGCCTTGGCCGTCGCCTCAACCTGCGCGGACATCGCAGAAGAAGAACGGGAAGGCTGGCTGGCCGAACAACTTAGCCAGACGAAAACCAGGCAAGAACTTCTTGCCCGCCAACTTGAGGACTATCAGACTTTGTTGTTTGAGCGTGACGGAGTCCAGCAGACGTGGCAAAATCTGCAAATCCACTATGCCAATACCGCTAATGCCGTCAAAGATGTAGAGCAAACTATTCAGGTACGCAACGAACGCCTTATGCACGCCCAATTGGAAGTGGCCGCCGGTACCGCCAATCTGGAAGATACGTTAGCTTCGCTTCAACCCAATTTTCCTGACGATCTTTGGGTTTCCAATTGGAAAAGCCAGCCTGACGCTTTTCTGGAGAGCATTCGGATGTTCGCAGATGAATGGAAGCAAACAACCGAAGGGCTCGAACGCGACCGTAACGCACTCCAGGTGCTGCGGGCCACTCTTGCCGGCCTGGAAGTAGAAGAACAGACGGCTGCCGCCGATGTCGTTCAAGCCGAACAGGATTTCACTGATAAACGGAAGGCATATGCTACGCTCATAGAAAACCGCCGATCTATTTTTAATGGCGAAGCGGTTGAAACGCTCGAAGCCCGGTTGAAACAGCATATCGTTGAGGCCCAAACCCAATTGAATACCCAAAAACAACGGCAGTTGCTGCTACAAACCGAGAAGGCCCAAATGGATGCAACCGTCAGCGAAACGGAGCGGGAAATCGGTCGACTGGAAAAGCGTTTCGGCGACGTGTCCGGAACAATAGAACAATGGTTAGAGAGTTACAAAACCAGGCATCAGCACATAATCACTCGTGCCGCGCTAGAAGTACTGCTTTCGCATTCCACGGAGTGGATCGCCGAAGAGCGGGAAGCGCTTTCAGCTTTGGAACGAGCCGTTACCCGAGCCACCTCGGTATTCGAGGAGCGCCAGCGCCAATTCGTTCAACACGAAAAGGGACGATTTTCGGACCAAACCTTGGAGGCCTTGAAGTTAAAACTGGAGCAACAGCTGGTCGCTAAAACTGAATCGCTTCGGGAACATAATGAAATCGGCTTCCGGTTAAAGCAGGATGAGGCTAATAAACGGCGATTGGGCGATCTGCTTGCCACCATACGTGCCAAGGCGACCGGCGTGGAAAACTGGGCGAAGCTGAATGAAGTAATCGGTTCGGCCGATGGCAAAAAATTTCGGCAGGTAGCACAAGAGTATACACTGGACGTGTTGCTGAGTTATGCCAACGTACATCTGGAAGTGCTGTCCACACGATACCGCTTGCAGCGGATACCCAATACGTTGGGTTTACAAGTATTGGATCAGGACATGGGCGACGAAGTTCGTACGGTATACTCCCTTTCTGGCGGAGAGTCCTTCCTGGTTTCACTGGCGTTGGCGCTCGGGCTCGCGTCTTTATCCGCAAACCGGATGAGTGTTGAGTCGTTGTTTATTGACGAGGGCTTCGGCTCGTTAGATCCGAATACGCTGAACATCGCCATGGATGCGTTGGAACGCCTGCATAATCAAGGGCGTAAGGTAGGCGTAATATCCCACGTACAGGAAATGACCGAACGGATTCCGGTACAAATTAAAGTGAGCAAGGAGCACAGCGGGAGAAGTCGCGTAGAAGTTATTTGTTAATTTGCTATCTTTACATTTATTAAAATTTTCTCATGATCGAGCCATTTGACATCGAAATCTTTGATTATACCTATTCCGTTTTTCCGGAAGAAGAAGGAGTATATACCATCTATAAAGAAGGAGTGGAATATTTGCAAATACAGAAAGACACAGAAAGCCAATGGCTCAAGCTTGACCCGGAGTCCGGTATCCCACTTTTTGGTTTGGATGAGGAGGTAAACGCCATCGGGCAGGCGATCGCTTCCCGCGAAAAAAGTGGCTGAAAACCTCGATGTTCATGATCCTGCTATAAAACCCCAAAATTCTCCGTATTTTTGCATGCAATTAAGGTGCGAGGGAAAATAGCATGCCAGTAAAGATACCCGATAATCTCCCAGCGATATCGCTGCTCAAAAATGAAAATATATTCGTGATGAATGACCTGCGCGCCAATACGCAGGATATTCGTCCCATGCGAGTCATCATACTGAATCTGATGCCGTTGAAAATCTCAACAGAAACCGACTTTATCAGGTTGCTGTCTAATAATCCATTACAGGTTGAGATTGAATTTCTTCGTTTGGATACCCACACGCCGAAGAATACGCCGGAGGAACATCTTGAGTTGTTCTATAAGGGTTTCAAGGAAGTCACAGAAAACTACTACGACGGGATGATCATCACCGGCGCGCCGGTAGAAATGCTTGAATTCGAAGACGTGACTTACTGGGATGAAATCAAAACGATTTTTGATTGGGCAAGAAAACACGTCACCTCCACACTGTATATCTGTTGGGCTTCGCAGGCAGCTTTATACCACTTTTATGGAGTCAAAAAAATCCCCTTGGAAAAAAAGCTATTCGGCGTTTTCAAACATACTGCATCCGATAAGAGGCATCCCTTATTCCGGGGTTTTGACGACGAATTTTACATTCCGCATAGCCGGCATACCACGCTGTCAGAAGCGGATTTAACGGATTTGTCTGAGGTTGCCATCTTAGCTGAATCTGAAGATGCGGGAGTAGCCATTATGGCTTCGAGGGGAGGCCGGGAATTTTATCTGACCGGGCATTCGGAGTACGCTCCGCGAACCCTTCACGAGGAATATACACGGGATCTGGAGAAAGGTGCTCCCATTGAAATGCCGCAGAATTATTATGCCGGAGGCGATTGGAAAAACCCGCCGGTGGTCCGTTGGGCCAGCCATGCCAATCTGTTGTTCAACAACTGGCTGAATTATTTTGTCTATCAGGAAACTCCATTTGATCTGACGGAAATAGCACATTTAGACGAAATAAAACACAACGGCTAGTAGCAGAATATTACCTGGCTGTGCCTGTTATCTCCGAGACGGCATCCTCCCAGTGTGGTCTTTTTAACAAAGTATATTTGGACGTTTGAACAAAGCATCCAAAGGCCTTCCTGCCTACATTTGTTCGAGACAAATAAGTAGAACTTTTTTGAAATGGAACAAAACAATTATCAGGGAGTATTGCAGAAACCGATCGGTTCCGGATTTAGTGCCACCTCAACGGCCGATGACGTGAGCAAAGGCATTGATCTTACCGGAAAAGTCGCTATCGTAACGGGCGGTAATACTGGCATCGGTTTGGAAACCACCAAAGTACTGGCATTGGCAGGCGCAACCGTAGTCGTTCCCGCACGTGATATTGAAAAAGCAAGGCGGAATCTGGATGAAATCGACCATGTAGAAATCGAGACGATGGATTTAATGAATCCCGAATCCATCCATGTTTTTGCGGAGAAATTTCTATCGTCCGGCAGGCCCCTTCATTTGCTTATCAACAATGCGGGCATTATGTGGGTTCCGTTGCGAAGGGACATACGGGGCATCGAATCGCAGTTAGCCACCAACTATTTGGCGTCGTTTCAACTTACGGCGGAACTTTGGCCCGCTCTCAGAAAAGCCGATGGTGCACGGGTAGTCAACGTATCCTCGCAAGGACATCAATTCGCATCCTTCGATTTTAACGATCCCAATTTTCTAAACCGGAAATACGAAACATTGCAAGCTTATGGACAATCAAAAACAGCCATCAATTTGTTTGCCTTGGAATTGGATAACCGGGCTAAAGCATTTGGTGTGAGGGCTTACTCGTTGCATCCGGGTTCCATTGGCGGAACCGAATTAGGCAGAGAAGCTTCGTTGGAACTATTCCAGCAAATGGGGTTCAGTGACGCCAAAGGTAATCTCTTGCCGGAAGTAGCAGCCTCATTGAAAACAATCCCACAGGGGGCTGCCACGACGGTCTGGTGTGCCACCAGTCCAATGCTAGATGCAATTGGCGGCGTGTATTGCGAGGATGCTGACATCGCCGAACTCGCACCGGGCACCTCACCATCAAATGGCGTAAGACCGTATTCCCTGGATGAAGCCAGCGCCAAAAAATTGTGGACGCTGAGTGAAGAAATGATCGGTATTGCATTCGAGATTGCGTAAAATTGTGGTGGAAACCAAAATGGAATATCAAGCAAAATATATTACGGACGACATCAAGCTTTCGTGTTACGAGGATAAGTTTTTCAAATCCGATATCCTATTCGATCACCATATGCTGATTTGGTTCATTTCCGGTGAAACCAAAATTATACAGGCCGATGCGACCTACCATTTTAAGAAAGGTGATATTTTCCTGATTCCGAGGAACCAGCTGGCGACGGTTATTAATTACCCCAAGGACGGCCAGCCACACAAAACGGTTGTTATGCACCTCACCACAGCAAGGCTCCGGGATTTTTATGCCAACCTGAATGTCAGGCCGAAAGCCCTGAAATCGAAGAAAATATACGGTTTCAATCATCATCCCTTATTGGAAAGCTGTCTGGCATCCCTGATTCCGTATTTTGGGATAGCGGACCTTCCTCAGGATCTCGCATCGTTGAAAATCACGGAAGCTATCCACATTCTCCGAACGATAGATCATGGGATTGACGACGTGTTGGCCAACTTTGAAGAACCCGGGAAAATTGATTTGGTGGGCTACATGGAAAAAAACTTTATGTTCAATTTACCTCTGGAAAAATTCGGATATTTGACAGGCCGGAGTTTAACCACGTTTAAGCGCGATTTTAGTAAGGCTTTTCATAAAACGCCGCGGCGTTGGCTTACGCAAAAGCGATTGGAACTTGCACATTATCAACTGGCAGAAAAGAAAAAGAAACCCCTAGAGGTTTGCTATGAAGTCGGCTTTGAAAATCTGTCACATTTTTCATACGCGTTTAAAAAGCAATTTGGCTACGCTCCGACGACGTTACTAAGTCGATCGAGTGAACACCGCGATTAAACCCGTTAACCGACGCAGGTGCGTTTTTGCTGAGGTTCCTACCATCCAGTTTGCAAACCTCGAAATGATGCGCTATCTTGTGCGCATAACTTAAGAACGATGAAGTTTCTGATTGTCCTGCTTATTCCCGGCTTTTTGTATGCCCAAGACGAATTGGTCACTTATCGAAAGCACAACGGAGAAATTGCTTCACATCGTGATAGCGCAGCCTACATCCGGATCATCAAAGCACCTCACTCCGGTTCGGAACTACCGCAATTGTCTGAGTATTACCTTGACAAACAACTCAAAAAGACGGGGAATATCCTGGATGCAAAACGTCATCCACAGTTTCAGGGGACGGTCACCGAATATTATGAAAACGGCCAAGAAAGCGCACAGGAAATTTTCGACAAAGGGCGACGTGTTGGCAAAGCAAGCTACTATTACCAAAATGGGCAATTAAAGAAAGAAGTGATTTACAGTCGGCAACCCGACCTGAATGCGTTCGCTCATCCAGTGCCCGACACATTGGTGAATTATTACGATTCCCTGGGAACCGCATGGGTGTCAGCTGGGAATGGGTATGTCAAAGAGATCGAGGGCGAAGATCACGAAGAAGGCAATTATCGGGATGGCTTGCGTGATGGCGAGTGGACAGGAACCTTCCATGAGCGCCGCTATTCTTTCACCGAAAGCTATAAAAACGGTGTAGTGGTTTCAGGTGTCAGTGAGGATGGAGAGGGAAATTCTTTTACGTACGCGGAGATTGGTACGCCTCCGGTTTATGAAGGTGGAATGATGAAGTTGCTGCAATTTATCGGCCAACATTACCGGTATCCCCCGGCCGCGATCAGGGCTGGCGTACAGGGCACGGTTCAATTACAATTTGTGGTGGATCGCGACGGAACAGTGACTGATATTCAAATAACCCGGGATTTGGGCCATGGTACTGGGGAAGAAGCCGTAAACGTATTGAAAAAGGCGCCAAAATGGACGCCGGGTTACCAGCGCGGAGTACCCGTACGGGTTTCTTACGCGTTGCCAATACGCTTAAATTTATAGCCGTAGGCTTGCTGATTTCCATCCGTTTCGGAAGCTTATTTCGAAGGCGTTGCGAGAAACTTAAACACCATTCCCAGCATAAAATACTGGCGTAAGGTCAGCCGTTCCTGATAGTAATTGGTGTTACCGTAGCCACCCATCCAGATATCTTGGTTTTGATTAAGAATATCAAACGCCGTAAACTTTAGCTCTCCTTTCCGCTGCATAATCGGATAGTAGAGTGAAGCATTCACTATGTGCAGATTGGCGCGTTCGTTACGGAGACTTTGGGGTTGATTTTTGAGGGTGTATGCGGTTTCTAATCGGAATTTACGCATGTCATCTAACCGGAATACGGCACCGATGTTATGGGAAACGTTCGTAATGTCCCTGAAATTGACGCTCTGTTTTGCATTCGAAACCGTATTCATTTGAATGCCGTACGTCGGGATTACGGTCACCTTATTTTTATAAGTTACGTTCAAAGTGTTCGTTAAATTGCCATACATGCTTTGCGCTTTGTTTTCCTCACCATTTACCGTATTGAATGTTAAATTTGACGATCCGTAGCCGGCAACAACTACGCTGATATTCCAGGATTTGGATTGGGAGAAGCGCTTCATCAAGTGTATATTCGCATATAGGCGGTCGATGCCGGGTGCTTGGTAACGTTCATACGTCGATTCGGAGCTGGCTACATTGTACGATGTTTTCGAACCGATGCTATTATCATACACGGCGTAGCCAATGGAAGCATTCATAGTTAATTTGATGCTGTTGAATGAGTTGAAATAATGCAACCTGTAATTGTTCTCCACCTGGTTGTTGAAGTAGGGGCTTGCAATCGTCACGGAAGTAGGATATAAGTTGGAATTTATAGCTACCAGTTGGTAGAACGAAGGTAGCCGTACAGCCTTCGAATACGACAAGGTCATTTGTTGATAATTCAACGATACATTGGGTAGCCAATAGGTTAGGTTATCGTTCAGATCAGACGTTTTTCCGTAATAATGATAAGCACGGTGTAAATCCAACCATTCAATACCAAGGGAAATTTTTAACTTCTTTTTAAATAGCGTAGCATTTGCTTTGGTCCCCAGATAGAGGAAACCAAAACGCCCCTGTTTATTATTTGCTATGTCATTCCGGCTCGTATAATGGTCTGCATTTATTTTACTGTCGATGTCTTCGAGGTCGCGGTTCAACTCCCAATTATAGCGGGCATACCAATCCCAGTTAAGCTCTTTTCGAAGCGGCATCTGTAAATTAACGGTATTCCCGATACGCATTTCGTTGGTGTTTCCGAAAGTCAGCACCCCCTGGTTAACGGTACTGTCGTTAAATAGGTAATAGTGGTTGAAAGAACTTGCCTCGTTTGTATTCCGCGAAACCCGGTTTTCCAGCGAGTGGCTGAGCGATAAGAGCATCTTTGAACGGGTAAATTTCTTTTCGGCATAAAAATTATATTGGTAACGCCTGTTCAACCTCGCCGAACGGTTTTGGTTTTCCCCTTCCCGCACCTGTGTTTCATCATCTCGCAAGGTGCTTGAATTCCCGTAATGATTATTGTTGTTCGAACCGAGCTCGATAGTTGACTCGAGTGAAACCCGGGATGTCGTATCCGGGATATAGCGTATAAAGGCACGGACTCGGTGAGCATCGTTTTTGAAGGTCGAATTGTTGTGGCTACGGGCTGTTTCCGTTATTGACTCATAAAAATTTGAACTGGTTCCCTTATTGTCGACATAATCTTTTTGTTTTTCAAAAGTGTACATCAAATTGGTCTTGAGCTTCTTTTCAATGTCGTAATTCGCATTGAGGCCCAGCGATATTTTATTTTGCAAGCCGCCATACGACATGTAACTGTAGGAATTGTTCTCAGCGCGGTCCATACCGCCGTATTGCGAGAGTTCACTGTAGTCAAAGCCCTGTCGGCTGAGGTTGTTGGCATATCCGATAAAACTGATTTGCAAGGTGTCGCGGAATGTGTTGACCAAGGCTCCCGATTCATACCGGTCGCGCGTGCCTCCGCTGCCGTAGAATTTTCCAAAATCCGCTTTCACGAATTCCTTTTTCGTTTTCAAATTAATGACGATAGGAAGTTCCGAATCGTCCAGAATCTCCCGCTTAGAGTCTCCTTTGTCTTTAATTACCTGTACTATGTCGATTAACGATGCATCCAGGTTGCGGGTTGCCAATGTGAGGTCCTGTGCGAAGAAATCTTTGTTGTTGACGCGTACGGCCGAAACCTGCCGGCCTTGGTAGTAGATGGTTCCGTCCACGTTTACCTGCAGACCCGGCAGCAATTGCAAGAGTTCCTCCACGTTGGCATTCGGACGTGTTTTAAAATAGTCCGCTTTATACTCCAGCGTATCGCCATTTAGCCGGACGGGGGCAACCTGTGTAATGACTACTTCATCCAGGTTGTTTCCCGACATGACGATGGTATCCAAGGCAAGTTCTTCCTTCGGTATTAACCGAATTTCACGACGGAAAGGCGAGCTATTGATATGCGTGATATAAAGTGCCAAATCCCGCTGTGCCGGTATTCTAATCAGCTTGAATTTTCCTGCCTCATCGGTTAGCGAATAACTCAGGACGGTCGAATCCGTAGCGGAAACGATGGATACGGTAGCTTTGATCAACGGTTGCTTCTCCACGTCGGTCACTATACCGGTTACCGTACCGTAATTTTGTGCGAAAGCGAGCTGACAGCATAGGAAAAAGCTGACCGAAATTAAAATGCGTATCATTTATACGTCTTCATGTAGGTTTACGCACCTACTATAGAATAAACTTTCCAAAGTGCGCTCATTTACCTGGAATTAACCTACTGATTGTTCTCCAAAGGACAAGTTTAGAATGGATAAGGCCCGCCTGAACTCGGAATGGAGCGGCGCTGCTATGGCGACATCGTGCCCCGTTATGGGATGCGTGAAGTGTAAGCTGCTTGCGTGGAGCAACATCGTATCCATGTTAAATGTCTGTTTCCAGAGTTTGTTCTGTTTATTGCAGCCATGAGGCCGATCTCCGATTATCGGGTGTAAGATATGCGCGAAATGCCGCCGCAATTGATGCATCCGACCGGTTTCCGGTTTTGCCTTCACGAGCGAGTAGCGTGAGGTTTGGTGTTTGCCGGAGGGCAGTGTGATTTCAGCCGTTGCCAGGGTCCAAAACCGGGTGAAGGCGTCTTGCAAGCCACCATTTTCCTTTTTTAAGGGATAATCAATCTCACCATCTTGAGGCGCAAATCCCCGTAGTACCGCTAAATATGCCTTGTCGGTTCGCCGGGCAGCGAATAATTGTTGCATTTCACTGTCGGTAACTTTATCGAGTGAAAACAGGAGTATGCCGCTGGTTTTTCGGTCCAATCTGTGGGCTGGGTAGACCCGTTTTCCGATCTGGTCACGCAGCAGTTGGAGTGCAAACAACGACGTATCGCTTGCGATCGGCGACCGGTGCACCAACAGTCCTGCAGGTTTATTAACCGCGATCAGGTGCTCGTCTTGATAAAGGACGTCGAGTATCATGCTTTTGGCGACAAATATAGTATGCTGATTTTTTCCAACCACGCAAACAGGTCGTCAAAAACCAGTTGCCGATTGTCCTCGTTGAGTATTTCATGACGCATTCCGGGATACAACTTCAAATCGACCCGGCTAAACCCACGGTTTCTTAATTTCCTTACCGCTTTTTCGACGCCTTTCCCAAACTCACCGATAGGGTCATCGGCACCGCTGATAAACAGCATTGGCATGCTTTTGGGGATACGATCTGCCCAGGTCGACCGGGTTGCTTCAACATTGAGGGATATGAGACCGAAGAACGCGTTGTTGCTGAAATCCACGCCGCAGAGTTCATCCGCTAAAAAGGCCTTTCTATTCGCCAATCCTTCACTTAGCCAATTCGTGCCGTTATCAGGCGTTTCATGCCTGAATTTTCGATTGTTAATTTTCGAAAAAAACGCATTGAGCCATCGGCTCCGTTTTTTTGGGGCGATAAGATTCATCATATACAAAATCGGCCGAAACAGGGCAGCCAGGGGATTCTGTCCGCCGGTACCCATCAGGATGACGCCATCAAATCGGTGTGCGGCTTTCTTCAGCAGCACCCGGGCAACGAATGAGCCCATGGAATGTCCCATCAAAACCAGCGGCACATCCGGGAAGCGTTGTGTAAGGAAAGACGCCATACGTTCCGCCTCCTCAACCAAACGGTCGCCGGGTTGATTCCGGCGGAAGAATCCTAGCTGGTCTTTGGTTTTTGCGGTGCGGCCATGTCCGATGTGATCGTACGTAAGCACGGCATAACCTCGTGTTTTTAGATAATCCGCGAAATCGTTGTATCGCCCACTATGTTCTTGCATACCGTGCAGCAACAGGATAGCCGCCTTAATGGACGCCCCAGCCGGTTCGTATATCGTATAATGGATGTAGTCGGGCACCATGTGTTCCCTCATAGTCAAGCATGTAATGAATTAAACAAAGCCAGTTGCTTCTTCGATGCCAGCGTTTCCCAACCCCGCTGCAGGATTTCACGGATGAGCTTGCTATCGCGACAGTCTATCCACATACATATATACGGATATTTCCTGAAATGTTCAGGCAGGATAAAATATTCGGGATATGCCTCCAGCAGTTTGACCCGCAGATCGAAATTTGTCCTTATGGGGATAAACACGCTTTCTTCGTGCAACCGGCATAACAGCTTACCGCGCACTTTGATTGCCGGGGTGCCGTGATGGGAAAGCCCATCTTCCGCGCCCGGGAATTCCAAAGCAATCTGTCTGACGTGTTCAAAGTCGGCGCGATCAAAATTAGCAAGAATCGAACTTTTCATCGTTTATCTATCGTATTGGGGTAAAGCATCCTGAATGCATTATATACCGATTGATAGATCAGGGTTGAATGGGATTCCTGCGGTAAATAGTCAAAATATGTGACGGTCTCCGGTCCTCCGAAACGTTTGAGCACTCCATGCAGTTCCGTGGCATACCGATACATTTCTTCATCTTCACCCCGATTGCATGCGCCGACATAGACCGAGACCTGTTCCTTATTTGCCGAACTGAGGAGCATCGGGGCATCGCGAAGCAATTTTCCGTTGTCCCACCACAGGCTCGGACTCATGATGATGTAGGTATCAAACAGTTTCCTGTGCTTGAGGAGAATTTCGGATGCCAATAGACCGCTCAGTGATTCGCCGATGACCGTTCGGTGCTCGACAGTGCGATAGACACTATCGATGAAGGGCTGCAATTCATTTTCCAGGAAAGCGATATAAGCAGCCGATCCCCCAGGGTTTGGGAAGGTTTCCTTATCGAATCCCAGGCTATCAAGGAAGCTCAGGTCATCCACGGCAAAGGTACAATCCCGCCGTCGTTCAGTATTTTCGATTCCCACGACGATCGATTTGGGAAAGCGGTTGATCCACGGCTGTGTGCTGTATTGGACGATTCCGGAAATATGAAGAAAATCCTCCTGCATTCCCCCGTCGATGACATAAATCACCGGATATCCAGCCGAATCATTTTCCAGGTAGCCATCAGGTAAATATACGTTTACGGTACGTTGTTCTCTCAGGATGCGTGAATGAACCGTATGGCTTTGGCCGATTACCAGCGGCTGCTGAGAGAAACCAATCAGCGGTATCCCCATAAGCAATAGGTTGGAAATCACAGTAAGTTTCATGACATGTCCTTGTTTAGCTTAGAATCTCGTTTTCGTTTGTGGTAGCGCATCATTTTATCCGTTGTTCCACAATACTTCGGATTGCACCACCGGCGCCCGCCGTTTTTGGTCTCATCCAGGAAAACCCATCCGCACCTGGGGCATTCCTTAATCCGGGTGAGGTCGTGTTGGGTGAGCAGGTCGGCCAATGAACGCACCGCCTTCCAAACCGGTCCCAGTAAATCGTCGGGGGTATCCGGTTGATCCATGAAAAAGACCCCGTTGGCATACTGCAAGCGTTGCCTGGATGAGGCATCGACGAGCAGGCCGTTAACGGTTGGCAGCAGGTTTGCTTTTTCTTCCTCATCCTGTCGGGCAACCGCCGATATAAATCCGTGTAGTACGTTCCGGATTTCCTTAATCTCCCGCAGTGCCTGGGCCGCTTCCTCAGGTCGGTCAACGCTCCACAGGCCCAACCCATCCAGCCGTTCCGGATGGGAAAGTTTCAGCTTTCTGCACCAAGCGACGAAGTCAGCATAGCGTTTGAAATAATCGTCCGGCCTTTCTTTCTTCCAGGAATGGACCGTATTGACGAAATTACAGCAAAGCACCGTGCTGTCGATGGTCAGTGTTTCTATTGTTCTCACTTTTGCCATAGGCATAAGACATTTACTTCACCCTTTTAGGATACCCGTCGCCAACTACATCATCACATGTACCGGACCCAGCGGCTGTTTCTATTCTGGTATTTATAGCGGCAGAACCAACGGCAAACGGGATATATAGCACATACAATGCCCGCCCAAACCAGGTAAACGCCTCCCAACGATAGACCGCTTGGGGCCTCCGGACGTCCAAACCGGAAACCGAACACGAAGTCGTTGCTGTGGAATCCCTGGATGAACAGCACGGCAAACAACGTCAGGTGCACGACATACCAATGCAGCAAATAATAAAATAACGGAACCCTTCCGTACACGATAAGCAGTCGCGGGATACGGCCTTTAAGATGCTCTGCCAAGCCAAGCAGCAAAAACATCGTGCCAAGCATTAACAGACTAAAAAGTAAGGAAGGCGGATACTTGGTCACATTTAAAAAGGATATTACGGCCAACCACGTGTTTTTTTGTGTACTCCATGGCGATGGATCGCCATAGAAATTGGTGGCGCGCAGTATGGCAAAAATAAGCAGGCAAGCTATTCCCAGCCTCAATACTAATTTTTCTCTATTTTCAGATTTAACGAGATAATTTCCAAATCCGTAACCGAGCAGCATAATGCCCAACCAGGGTAGGGGTGGATACCCAATTACCAACGTCGTTTCCTGCCCCAAAGGGATGGCATTGACCGCAAATAGCGGAATGCTTGGCGGTAGGAGGTTATGGAGGCAAACCATCATGAGCCCGCCTAATCCCAGGACGGTGCTCGGGAGACGGATAGCCGCTCCGAGCACGATGAATCCGAGCCCAATTGCCGCGATGACTTGAAACAACCATACACGGAATTGAATGTCAAACCATATTCCGAAATTCACAATGGTGAATTCAAGCAGTATTAGCCAGAGCCCCCGGGAAATAAGAAACCGGCTGCTTGTTTTGTTGTCTTTGGTTTTCAAAATCGATAGGTAAGCGGACGTTCCGGCAAGAAACACGAAGGTCGGCGCACACAGATGCGTAATCCATCTGGTAAAAAATAGTGCCGGGGTGGTTGTCGCTAAATTTGTCGGATCCTGTGTTAATGAATCCACATGCATGAGATCACGGACGTGGTCAAGTGCCATGATGACCATTACGAAGCCTCTTACTATGTCTATGGAGGCGATACGGGAAAAATCTGAATTTGAGGCATTCATTGGCCGTTAGTTTGTTTGTCAGCCAAATATATATATTTTTACCATCAAAATTGATTTAAGTGGTAAATAGTAAAAAAATAAATAAAAATGCCAAAAAGATATGGGAGCAATGATCAACACATTGATTGACCGACAAAAAGCAGTAATAGAGGCCTGTGATTATTGGGTCGGCGAGAGTTTCCGGGATAAAATTGATAAGCTTTCCGAGGAAGAAGCTTTTACCCGTCCCATTCCGGGGGTGCACACGGTAGCCGAACTTATTTCGCACCTGCTCGAATGGAGGAAAGACAACATTCGGAAGCTTAAAGGATTGGCGCCAAAGCTGTTAAGTATCGACGCTACGGAAAACTGGATTCCTAACGACGAGCTCAAAAAACGGGGTTGGGAAACGCTAAAACAGGATTTTTATGCGGGTGTCGAAGAGCTATGTTCATTGGTCGTACGCATGGACGACGATTTCCTGAGCCAGTGTCCAAAAGGTGAGACGTATACCTATTTTTCAATTTTGGATGGGTTGATCAACCACGACATTTATCATCTGGGACAAATTGGCATTACCGTGAAACAAATCAGCTTGCGGTAGCTAAAAGGATCGTAGGAGAAATCACCGGGGTTTGGCTGTCTTTCTCCGCGTAGTCTTCAGCGGTTCCCTGATCTTGATATAGACGTGTTTGATCCTTGTTTTTTCCGTAGACTTCTCTTCCACCTCGAAGTATTTATCCAGGGATTTGAATAATGGCGTGAGTTTCAGGAATCCATAGACCCTCGGGTCAAAGTCAGGCTTCCGCTTGCTGATCAGCCCGCCTATTGCAGACAACGGCGCCCATCCGCCTTCATCGGCAACGTCGTTGACGGTTGCCCTTAACAGATCGATCGTCTCAGGGTCAATGGGCTCATGCGGTTTTATATCGCGAACTGCCCGTTTCTGGATGGGGTCTACGGGGGTGTTGGTTCCATCGGGTATTTTTTCTGCGGCTGGACGTAGCGTAGCGGTTTCTTTGCCTAAGATTTCAATGTAGATGAATTTATCGCAGGCAGCGATGAACGGTTTAGGTGTCTTTTTTTCTCCGACGCCAATCACCATTTTTCCTGATTCGCGAAGTCGGATAGCTAACCGGGTAAAGTCACTATCGCTCGATACAATGGTAAATCCGTCCACTTGCTGACTATGCAAGATATCCATGGCATCGATAATGAGCGCTGAGTCTGACGAATTTTTGCCGCTGGTGTAACTATACTGCTGTATGGGGGTGATGGCGTGTGTGAGCAGCGGTTCTTTCCAGCCCGTCACGTGTGACTTGGTCCAATCCGCATAGATTCGTTTGACGGAAGGAATCCCATACCGTTTCACTTCATCCAAAATACTCTCAATTGCCGAACTCGACACGTTGTCGGCGTCGATGAGTACTGCAATTTTTAGGTCTCCAGTTTGAGCCATATAAAAGATGAATTACTCTTTTCGTTTCTTTTCTGCCTGTTTTAATTTTTTATCTGCCCTTTTTTCCTTTAGGTTCTTCTGAGCGGTTTTCTTGCCGCTGTCCTTTTTTGCCCCTTTATCCTTAGCCATGGCCTTCGTGTTTAATTTCGGTAAGGTAGTATTTTTAATCTGTAATTCCTATAAATTTTCGTTCAAAGAAAAAAGCTGATATTCAAATAATTATTCGTACCTTGCAAGGCAATTAATTATTTTATTCATTTTTTATTCAAATGCCATGCAAGAAGGCAAAGTTAAATTTTTCAATGAAACCAAAGGTTTCGGTTTCATCACCCCTAACGACGGCGGACGCGAAGTTTTCGTTCATTCTTCGGGGTTGAAAGACCGTATCCGTGAGAACGACGAGGTTTCATTTGAGGTCGCTCAGGGTCAAAAAGGACCCAACGCAGTAAATGTCAAATTGATTTAAGTCCATTTTTCAGATATTGTATCGACCATCCGGTGATTATCACTGGATGGTTTTTTTTTAGAATTCGCTTATCTTTATAACCAAGGAAGAAATGATCGCAGATTCAATCAACAGGCTACGGTACCTATGTGATACCATTCCGGAATCGTTACGCAGCATCAGTGAGGCGGCATATACGGCTAAGCCCGTTCCAAACAAGTCGAGCAAAAAAGAAATCTTGGGACACCTAATCGATAGCGCAACGAACAACCATCAGCGGTTTGTACGCGTTCAGTTTGAGGAAAATCCCGCGATTTGGTATGATCAGGACCGGTGGGTAATCTACAGCGCTCATCAACAAACTGACGTAGAACAGTTGATTACATTTTGGGAAAGTTACAATAGGCACCTCACGTTCCTGTTGGGCCAGTTACCGGAGGAACGACTCGGGCGTCCATGCCGGATGAAAGATGGGCGTACGGTTACTCTAGTTTTCCTGATTAATGATTATGTATCGCACCTGGAGCATCATCTCAAACAATTAATAGATTACTGATACCATTGGCGCGGACATAAACAACTAGGTAGAAGCAACAGGTACACCGAAACGTAAAATACGCTTTAGTTGATTGGTTATATGAAAAGCGAAATACAAGGGGTTGAAATCGAAGTAGTGAAGTCGGACGATCTTGAAACACTGAACCAATTGATATCGGTGTTCGAGGAGGTTTTCGAAATGAAAAATTTCAAACGGCCATCCACCGGTCATTTAATGAAACTTTTGCGTAAGGAAACGTTTTTTGCCGTCGTTGCCAAAGTCGGAAACCAAGTCGTGGGCGGGCTTACCGTGTATATTCTGGATCAATACTATTCAGAAAGGCCTTTGGCATACATTTACGATCTTGCGGTATTGACCGCCTGTCAACGGAAGGGGATAGGCAGAAGTTTGATCGAATTCACTACAGCATACGGTAAACAACGAGGTTTCGAAGAGGTATTCGTGCAGGCAGATAAAGTGGACGAATATGCCGTTCAGTTCTATCGCTCCACACGAGTAACGGAGGAAGAACAAGTCGTCCATTTTTATTACATCTTATGAGTCATGTGCAGAGGCGGGCTTTCCCGAACGGCTTTCGTAACGTAGCAACATCATGAATAAGCGGTATCGTAGAGGGGTTATTGGATTGATTCTTATCGCATTTATTGCGCTCTTGGCTCAGGATCTTTTACGTCATCGCGGCCCGACAAATTTAAAAGGTGGATTTGAAGAAATTGCGTTTGTACGCAACGAGCAAAACAAGGGCGGCATTGTGCGGATATATGCTTTCCGGGTGACAGACACCCTGGGTGCAGATTATATGGGATGTGGTGAGCTGCTTCCCCATAACGACTATGGTAGCGTGACCACCGTTTATTTCTTTCAGTCTGGTACACCGGCTCCTTCGTCACTTCAGCTTGAACCTCCCCATTTCGATACTCTGAAATTCCGTCCTATAGCAGTATATACCAAAGGCAAAGACGGTGTTGGAAGGGTGAAGAAAAGCGGTGATCGCCGATAATTCAAATTCGATTGGTTTGGAGCGCCTCGTGGCGGAAAATTCCCGCTCCGTCAGCCACCAGCGCCGCTGGTAGATCAATTGATTTTAAGGGCTGTGCCAATGCTACATTCGTAGCATGAAATACAAAATCACAACCCAGGCGATTTATCTCGTGCTTGCGATCTTATTATTGAATGCTTGCAGAAAAGAACAGCCCAACGAACCCGACGCCCAACAGCCCGGGGCACCTGTGGTATACGAACGCGGAGATGCGATTGGGCCCGTGATCAAAAAAATCATCGGAGCTGATGGTGGAACGATCAGCTCCGCCGAAGGTCGCATCAAGCTGGATATCCCTGCCGGTGCGCTATCGTCCCCAACGGAAATCAGCATCCAGGAGGTGAGCAATACATTACCGGGCAGTCCTTGTCCGGCTTTCCGGCTCCTTCCCGAAGACGTAGCATTCCTGTCGCCCGTCAATTTGACGTTTCAGTATCAGGAACAAGACCTTGACAGCACGTCGGCCAATGCGCTCTTTATGGCCTTTCAAGGAACAGACGGCGTGTGGAAGTTTATTCCGAATACGCGGCTGGATAAGGAAAAGCGCCTGCTCACCGTGCAGACCACCCACTTTTCCGATTGGGCACCGTATGCACTGTTCTGGCTTAGACCGGAAAAATCCGCGATTAAGGTTGCGGAAGAAATGGGGGTCTTTATTCTTTCCAATAACGATTTCAATGAAACGATGGGTTACAAGCCTAACCACGAATACATCGAAGTACGGCAGCAACGCGTGTTGGCCAATCACCGCAACCACGTCAAAAACTGGACGGCCAATAAAGGGCAGGTAGAAGGTCTCGGTGACGTAGCCATTTACATCGCGCCCAACCAGAAACCGCAGGACCCCCTTGCTGTGATCAGCGTGGAAATTCACGACTTTATCCCACCTTCGCTGTATGATGCGCGTGGCGGAGCAAACGCCAAGCTGCTGCTGATGAGCGAGGTGATCATTACCGATGACACGTATTGGCAGGTAACCCATAACGGTGAAACGATTGGCGGCATCGAGGGGAAATGCTCCTATGTTACCGGCGAATGGGGAGATGGGCACTTTTGGATTGCGGGATGGCATTCCGAAACACAGGCCTTCTCAGGCATTATCTATGGGCTCGGCGCTCCCAAAGTGGGCGCTTATCCCTGGCATAATGGCGACAGCTACGAATCCGACCATCATAAAAGCCGGTTACAGTACATCGATTTTAACCGGGAGCTGTACGCACCCGTAACCTGGTGGACCTATTGTGATGACAACAGCCGTGAATACCGGGCATCACCGGGTGGGATTTACATCACCAAGGTAGAGACACTTGACGATGTGGAGTACGTGGAAGGTTATATTCAAGCCAGTCTTTGGAATCACAGCACCGTGTGCAACCAACCCAAAGACAGCGACGTGCGTATCGCCTTCCGCTTGACCCACAAGATCATGAGCGATGACGAGAACTAACGCATCACTCATGAGCAGCCAGTCTTTTACTCGGGGATACTGACGTTGATGGGGACGGTTTCCCAATTGCCGTACCATGGCATCACACTGCTAGGTCCTGAGACTAAATGACCAAGTGTTTAATGTCGGGCAGATAACTCCTGCCCACGGTGATTTCCACCCCGTTTGCCAAGACTAGAAAGTTCTTTTTGATATCGCGATAGAGCTCGCGCACATGATTGATATTCACGATAATGGAACGATGGACACGGATAAACTGTTTCGGGTCAAACCGCTGGGCAACGGCGCCGATTCCAAACGAACTGATATAGCATGCCGTACTCGTATGTACCTCCGTATAATCGCGATCGGCTTTGAGGTAGATAATGTCCGCAACAGCGATATTAAGAAAGCGCTTTTTATGCTCCACCATCAATCGTTCGGGATAACCGCCCTTTGGAAACGAAAGGTGCATGGCGAAATCAGGCAGCGGTGCCGTAAACTGCGCCATCTTGGACATCGCCCGATCGAAGCGATCTTTGGTATAAGGTTTAAGCAGGTAATCTACCGCATTGACTTCAAAGGCCTTGATCGCATACCGATCATATGCGGTCGTAAAGACAATGCGCGGCACGTGATTGATGCGTTGCAACACCTCGAATCCGTTGGCTCCCGGCATTTGGACATCCAGAAAAACCAGATCAGGTTCAATCCGATCTATGTATTTGATCGCTTCGATGCCATTGTGGCATTCGCCAGCAAGAAAAAAAGAAGGGTGCGCCGCAAGGTATTGCTTGATCAATACTCGAGCGGGCTCTTCGTCGTCTACAACAAGGACAGATTTTCTTAACATGGCTGAAATATCGCGCGTAATGCCCAAAGTTACCGAATTTTTCGACCAACAGCACTGGATGACGATGAATGTAACGTCGGTTCATCTTATCTTTGACATTCTATGAAACAAGAGCGTCTTCGACCGATTGCCGCGAGTAAGCAGGAAATCGGCTTGTTTGTCGGTTGTCTTTTGGTTATGAGCCTGTTGTATAGCACTCCTAGGCTCGTCGCGCAGGGTCTCACTTTTGACCTTATCAATGAGTTAGTGGTAGACTGCAGCATCATGTCGCTGTCCTGCCTTCCTATCTGGTGGCTGCATTTTACCGCCTTAGCTCATTGGCCGCTTAAAAAGCGGTTTGTGCTCCATGTGATCACAGCGGTCTGTTACTATACCATGTGGGTGGGTTTATACCAGATTTATAATCCGTTGGTCGGCAAACCGATGATGTCCGGACTCCAGGTATTACAGAATGCAGGCCCCAATCTCCTGTTCTACATTCAGGTGTTCAGTATCTTGCATATCTACCATTTCTTCCGTGAACGCGAAGCCCAACTACTGCGCGAAAAAGCATTAGCAGACTTGGCCTACCAAAGCGAAATCAATGCATTGAAAGCACAAATACAACCCCATTTTCTATTCAATACGCTGAATAGCATCAGTGCCTCTTTGCCACCACAGCAGGAAAGAACGCGTATCCTGATCGCGAAATTAGCAGACACGTTCCGTTACGCGCTTCAGGCTACGCAGGAGACCTTGGTACCACTTTCTAGCGAGCTGGAATTCATTCAGATTTATCTCACCCTGGAACAGGCCCGATTTGGAAAACGGCTGCGATTCCATATCGAGGCAGACCCTGGTCTGGAGCGAACCCAAGTTCCTCCGTTGCTGCTCCAACCGCTCGTTGAAAATGCACTGAAGCATGCCATCGAGCCTTCGCTCGAGGGAGGGCAGGTGGATATTGTATGCCGTCTCCACGACAGCAAGGCCAATGTCTGCATTAGTAACACCGGCAATCCCTACCAAGGCAATATCGCCCATATTTTTGCCGAAGGCAGAATCGGTCTTTCCAATACTGCGAAGCGGCTTTCCTATCATTTTGGTGAGCAATTAACCGTCGAGCAGAACAGTTATGGGGGTTTGCAAGTTTCATTTCGTATTCCCTTTTAAGGGATTTGCCGTTCGGTTGCGTGTTTGGTTCTGTCGGTAGCTGGAAATATGTAGTGAATTGGGGGGGCACTTTGTTCGTGCTAATGGCCGTTTTTCTTATCGCAGCGCTGGTCGTGAAGATCATCTTCGTAGCGGGCATGTTTGGAGCCAATGCCTACGGCTCCTGGCGGTCGGTTCGTACCTAAGGCGACCGCCGGCCCAAATCGCCAGTGTATGGCATCTTTGAGGTGAACCAATTCATGCAGCGATGCGACACGCTGCCGCCGTTGACTATAGATACCAGAAGGTGGAAGCAGCTGATCCTACAGTCGCCCAGCTATATGCATGTCAAACTCATGAATGACTCGATATTATCTTATCCTGCTTCGTGGGACGAGGTGAACCATCGGCTAACCATCAATGGCACTAATAAGGGTAGGAGCGAAACGGTGGGGATGTTTACCTATAGGCGAGTAGATACCTCCGGACTGCATTTGGATGGCGTACTCCATAACGAAGCCGTAGTTATCCACTTGAAGGAGCGCGATCTTAACACTTTCCGATTGATGAACAATCGGTTCCGCTGGATACAGGAATATCCTTTTAATCGGTGACCGCCGTTGATGCTACGTGAAAGGCTCGGGTTGCAGTTGAAGCCAACAAATGATTCCCCAGCGGAGCGGTTTGTTTTTTAGTAAAAAGTTATAATCGTACGCGATCTAAATGTGTATCTTGCCCCTAAAGAATGCAGCAGTATGGCATATGACATGGAATTGGCACAGCGGGTCAGGGATTATCTCCGCTATGTTTCAGGCATCACAATCGAAGAGAAGAAGATGTTCGGCGGACTCGCATTTCTGGTGAACGGAAAGATGTGTATTAACGTTACCGACGTTGGATTGATGTGCCGGTACGATGAGCAACAAGCAGCTATCATCACCAAGCGAAGGGGATACCGCCCGATGATTATGAAAGGGAAAAACCTTCCCGGTTATTGTTATGTCAGTCCCGAAGGTTTCAGTCGTGCGGACGATTTTAGTTATTGGATGGAGCTGTGTTTGGCATTTAATGAAAAAGCCAAAGCTTCAAAAAAGACCTAACTTGTATAATGAATACTCCGTTATTCCAGCATATCAATCAATTTGTCTCCATTGATGAAAAAGAATTTGGAGCAATTATATCGTATTTTTCCCGCAAAGATGTCGGAAAGAAAACGCTTCTAATGCGTTTAGGAGACCGTATACTTCACGAGTATTTTGTGCTGTCAGGTTGTCTGCAAATGTACTTTATCGATGACGAGGGAACCGAGCATACCATACAATTCGCTTTAAAAGGTTGGTGGCTGGCGGATTATTTAGCCCTTCAAAAAAAGAAACCCACCGAGTTCTGTATACAAGCTGTAGAAGATTCAGCGCTACTAAGCCTGTCCCCGGCCAAACGAGAGGAACTTTTTCTTGCTTTTCCGAAAATGGAATCTTATTTCAGAACGATATATCAGATTGCTTATGGAACTTATCAAACACGGATGAAGTATATCCAGAGTTATTCCAAAGAAGAAATCTTTTTCAAATTCAGGGACTCGTTTCCGGAATTTGTAAACAGCGTTCCTCAGTATCTTATCGCAAGTTATTTGGGACTCTCCGCAGAATACGTTAGTAAATTACGGCGCAAGCACATTTCTTGAACCTGTTCAACTTTTTCGGGTGCGGCAGGCTGTACTTTTGCCATACATCAAGTAGAATCAGATATGGCACAACGATCAAATTTCAGCGCACATTTTCCCGAAGCTTATCACAAACTCCTGGAATTAGATACCTTAGCAGGTAATTCAGGATTGGACACCCTGCTCGTTCACTTGGTACGGCTGCGGGCATCCCAGATCAATGGTTGCTTGTTTTGTATAGACATCCATGCCAAACAAGCCATCCACGACGGAGAAAGGCCCTTGCGGTTACATCACTTAATAGGTTGGCAGGAATCATCGCTTTTTTCAGCACAAGAAAAAGCGGCCCTGTTATGGACAGAAGCGTTAACCCGGCTAAGTCCTGAAAACACAAAAGATGAAATTTACGAATCCGTGAAATCCCATTTTAGTGACAACGAACTCACCAAACTCACGATGTTGATCGCCCTTATCAACGCACTCAATCGCTTTGGCGTTGGGTTTCGAGCCGAGCCCGGGTCGATTGACAAGATCTTGGGATTGGACAACATAGCTATATAAGATGGATATCAAAATAAGCCAAGGCTGGCTTAGGTTAGCGGTTTGATGGGGTGCCGCAAGTTGTCTTTTGCTTGGAGAATTGATGATTTGACTCCGGAATGCCGATTCCTGTCTTATCGGCGTATGACCGGTTCGCTTCCGTCTACAAAATTAGCTAACTTTGCAACTTTAGTAACGATAGAGACATGAAGAAAGGCTATTTCAACAAAGCAATCCGCTTATTTGAGTTATTCCGCAAGCACCATATTAATGAAGATGACCTAGCTAAGGCAGAAAACAAATCTGCGTACCTTAATGGAAAAATGGATGAGTTCCGACTTTTGATTTCGATGGGCAAGGATGTGTTTGCGGGCCGGTATCACATGAATAAATGGAGCCTGTCTATCATTGTCGCTACGATAGCCTATGTCCTCTCTCCGCTGGATGCGGTACCTGATATGGTCCCTTTGATGGGTTGGATGGATGATGTGACGATTGTTGCATATGCCGTTTCCAAGCTCAGAGACGAAATCGAGAAATATAAAGCTTTTACCCAGACCAAACTAGGCCAGCATGTCCGTCATTAAAGATTTCATTTGAATTTTTATCATTCTTTTACAACCCCAATCATATCAATGTTGATACGCATGCCTTTTCCAACCCCTTTCACCATTGCTTTAGAGGCGGCAGGAGGGCGCTTGGGATTATAAAAATTTGGTCGGATTTCATTAAGAGAAGCACTGGCATCATTATCTGAAACGTAGTAGGTTGCTTTTCCCAAGTGGGCAAAATCGCTGCCGACAGCAGCTAACAGTTCTTTTAGAGAGGCGAATATTTCTGCCGTTTGCTTTTCAGGTTTATCAGAAACCCCATATAAAGACGACACATAGAATCTTTTACCGCGATTTATTTGACTCACCTTGCTGTATATAGGAGACGCGGTCATCATGGGTGGCGTAATGAAGCTCATTTGATCCGCTGCTTTTGCTGTTTCAGCAGGTGACGCTGCAATCAATTCTATCTCAATTACCGGATTCTGGCTAACCCAATCAACAAATACTAAGGGAGGAACAGTTGAACCTTCAAAAAATCGGGCAAATTCAGCTTCTACAAGATGTATATCTGTCATAGGCTGCATAAATGATTTGATCTGGATTACCTGATCCTTGGCAATTCCCAAATGCGCTAACGTAGCTTCTAACTGTTTGATTGTGCCGCGGGTAGCTTCAACCACATCTCCTTCGTCTGCCTGCCCTGAAACATAGGTAACAACACCTGCGGGTAACACGGAAACATGTGCTCCTCCTGACATATTGTACAGTGCTGACGAGTTAAAATAGCTTGCCCGATCGTTGGCGGTACGCAGACCCGAGACAGCAACGGCATCCATTGCAATATCTGCATCGGGATGCGCAAGATCTCCGATTACAAAACTTACGGCAGGTTTATTTTTTGTATTGAACTTCACGCTGAATTCTTCCTCGACCTCCGGGATAAGACCTTCTTTTGATAGGTAAACATTGAGCTTAACTACCTGATCAAGATTTGAATTTGCTTCTTTCAGTGCCTGAGAAATATTTTTGAATACCTGATCAATTTGTTTTGCGAGGATGTTTTTTCCAATGAGTGCGCCTTTTTTATTTAAAGGCAGAAGTTGTGCAGTATGCGCTAAAGAAACGTTATCTACTAATACCGCCTGCGAGCTTCCGGTAGTGGCTGAGGGTCGAATTTCTTTGACTGTCGGATTGTGATTTTCTGATTGAGCAAATGTTGATAGAGATGCACCCAATAATAAAAGTAGAATTGATTTCTTCATCATGAATAGTTTAAATAGCGCGGTGTTAACTAAGGCCATCGTACAAAGGTATCAAATTTTACGATCAAGATCGTTACCATAACGTTGAACGAGATACCGACACGGGACAGGGTCGCAGATCAGGGTCATTGATGTCGCCTTATTTGATATAAACGTTTGCATTCTTTCAGAAAAGGAAAGAATTCCTAAGTTTGTGTTTATTCGAGTTACATGCGATGCAAGATTTCAGCCACTATACCGATTCAGAACTTCTGCAACTACTGAAAGGCGGAGATACCCGGGCAATGTCGGAAATCTATGATCGGTATTGGTTGCTCCTGTACCGTCATGCGTTGCGAATGCTTCATTCCGACGAAGAAGCCGAGGACGTGCTTCAAGATATGTTTTCTACCCTATGGGGAAGGGTAGGTGACCTGAACCTGACAGGTAGCCTATCCGCTTTTCTCTACGGCATGTTGCGGAACAAAGTCCTTAACCGCATGGCTTATCACAAAGTACGCGAAGACCATTTCCGTTCATTGGGCGCGTTTGAAGAATCGGGAGAGGTAATGCCCGACCAACTATTGCGCGATAAGGAGTTAGCCCGCATTATCGAAGAAGAAATCAATCGGTTGCCCGGCAAGATGCGTGTCGTCTTTGAACTCCGCCATCGCGAAGAGCTGTCGTACAAGGAAATCGCCGAGCAATTAAAGATAACAGAACACACGGTAAGAAAGCAAGTCAGCAACGCGCTTCATATTCTACGCGATCGCCTCAAACGCTTAGGCTTGTCCTTTTCCACGCTCCGGTTTTTCATTAAAATAACATAGGAAAAGTACATTTAGGGCTATTTCTTAACAAAGCAAAAAAAAATCTTACACTTTTTCTTCTTTCAGCTTACTAATAGTAAATGATGGAAGAAAAAGATCCTAATTTAGGAAGAGGTATACAGCTGTTGCGTAATTACCGAAAAGGTACGGCTACACTTGAAGAACGTGCGGTGGTGGAATCGTGGTATTCAAAATATGCTAGCGAGTTGCCTAAAAAGATAGGTAAAGACGAAACGGGAGTGCAAATGCGGGTATGGGCAAAGTTAAATAACCGGTCTAAAGTGAGTTACCTGAATAGATGGATTCCTTATGCTGCTGCCGTTGTTTTAGCCGTGATCATTGCGTATTTCTTTCTGGACGATGGGCAAGAAATATCAGATGCCTCGGTTGCCATTGAAGAGATCCAGCCTGGCGGCAACCGAGCCACCTTAACGTTTGCCGATGGGCGCAGCATAAAACTTGATGAAGGAATGAACGGTATCGTGGTAGGAGACGATGTCACCTATCTGGACGGTCGTCAGGTCCTATCGGAAAGGGACGCTATCTCTCCTGGGGAAGTCAGTGATGTAATGACGATCTCTACCCCTCGTGGTGGGCAATATCGGGTGGTCCTTGATGACGGAACGGAGGTATGGCTCAATGCCGAGTCGACATTGCGCTATCCCAGCAAATTTACCGGCAGGTATCGTCAGGTTGAGATTGAAGGAGAAGCGTATTTTGCGGTGGCCAAAGATTTTGAAAAGCCATTTAGGCTCATTACCCCAGGTCAATCGATCGAGGTACTCGGTACCGAGTTTAACGTTTCAGCGTATGCAAACGACGCAGCCATCCAGACGACCCTGATACAGGGAAAAGTACGCGTACAACCTGAGGGTCATGATGCGGTAGTCCTTCATCCAGGGCAACAGTCAATTGTCGATTCGACATCGGTTAGCATTGAGAAGGTAAACGTCGGACAATATTCAGCGTGGAAAGAAGGATATTTCTATTTTAACGGGGATTCTCCAGAAGTTGCATTTGCGCAACTAAGTCGATGGTACGATATCGAAGTGGTATATAACGGTCAAGTTCCTAAGATAGCATTCTATGGCGAAATTGAACGAAACAAGACCTTGGGTTCATTATTGAAAATTCTGGATAAAGCGGGACTTAATTTCGAGGTTATCCATAAGGGAAACAGAAATCAACTTATTATCGGCCAACATTAATTTTAGGCCTTTAGCTAACCAATTATACACAGTAACTAACCAATTAAACTCAGGACAATGATGAAAACAGCACCGGAATAACCTGAAATTACTTTTCATTCATGCGAAGAAACCGGATGGTGCGACAACACCATCCGGGAAGTGTTTGGATAGCAAACACCAAGTATCGCTACAAGGATTTAACCAATTTATTTAACCATCCAAACAGGACAAATATATGACTTTTTCACCATGCGTGAAGGGGCGGCTTCATCCCTTATTATACCGATTCATTCTCATTATGAAATTGACGGTTTTTCTCAGTACGGTATTCATATTACAAGTTGTTGCCGAATCCAAGGCACAAAAAATTAACTTAAGCGCCCGCAATGTTGCGCTGCAAGAGGTGATGCATAAGCTTAAACGTCAGCAAGGCTTTTCATTTTTCTTTTTGGGAGAGCACATTGCTGAAACGCGCGTCAATATTGATATTCGGAATGCGACTCTAGACGACGCGATGGAGGCCATTTTGGCTCCGAAAAATCTTGAATGGTATATTGAAGATAAGACTATTATCATCAAGCGATCCAGTCGTACTTCCGTGCGTAACCCATTATCAGACCCAATTTCTGAAGCGATCCAACGACGTACCATTACCGGTCGGATTACCGATGAGCAATCCAATCCTTTGGAAGGGGTAACGGTGCGGGTAAAGGGAACAAACGTCGCTTCCATAACTGATATCGCCGGTATTTACGAAATTGACGTCCCCGAAAATGGTACGACGTTGACCTATAGCGCTATAGGATTTGAAGCAGCCGAATCAACCATAGGAAATAGGACCGTCATCAATATCTCATTGAAAGCGACGGTGAGTGATTTGGATGAAGTTGTGGTTGTCGGCTACGGTACGCAACGTCGGTCCGACATGACTGGCGCGGTTGTTTCCGTAAAATCGAAAGATATACAGAATCTCCCGGTTCGTAGCGTTAGCGAGGCGCTACAGGGGCGCGCGGCAGGTGTGCAGGTGACACGCAATGATGGGGCTCCCGGTTCAAATTCGGATATTGTGATAAGGGGTGTCGGCTCCATTGGCGGAATGGCACCTCTATACATAGTCGACGGCGTACGGATGTCGGCAGGAAGCAATTTCAATTTACAGGACATCGCGTCCATTGAAATTTTAAAAGATGCCAGCGCAGCTTCCATATATGGGGCACAGGCTGCGGGAGGGGTGGTGTTGATTACCACGAAGCGGGGGGACGTACGTGATCGGATGGATATAAACTTTAGTGCAAATTACGGTGTTCGCGAACCTTTAAATCTGTTCGAAATGCTCCGAACGCCGGACTACTACATCGCAAAAACCAATTTTGGTGTAGCTACAAGCAACTGGGGAGACCCTGCATCGTTGCCCGATCACGATTGGGTCAACTCCATGTACAGGAGTGGTGCCGAGCAGAGTTATTCGCTATCACTTTCCGGCGCCACCGCTAAGACAAACTATTATCTGTCCGCAAATTATCTCCAAGAGGACGGGACAATCATCGATAACTCATTTAAACGGTTCGGTCTCCGTTCCAATGCGGATTTCAATATAACGGATAATTTCAAGGTGGGCGAAACGTTATACGCATGGGCAACCACTACGAATCCAACGGTTAGCACGACGTATCCGTTCCGATCGGCACCGGTGGTTCCGTTGCGTGATGCTTCTAACCCCTATGGTGGATGGGGTAAGACCGGTAGCTTTTTCGGAGGTCCCAACCCGGTAGGCCAAGAATATTTGAATCACATACTGAATAAAACCTATGCCCTAGAGGGCAATGTGTATGCCGACTGGAATATTCTTCCCGGATTGAACTTCCGCTCCACGTTCGGTTTGTCGATTTTCAGTATAAGCAACAGGCGGTTTAATGAGGCATATGACTACGGAATCCTTGTTAATCATGTAGCTGCGCTGATTCGGGACAACGATAATCAGCGCAATTTAACCGCCAATTTCGTACTAACCTACGATAAAGCGATCGGGCAGCACAGCTTCAAAGCGATGGCAGGTTATGAAGCCTACCGTTCCGATCTCACATCGCTGCACGCTGAAGCGCAAGGGTTCCCCTATGTGACTTATAATTTTGCGTTATCAAACAATCCCAGTAGCTATGTAGCCAGTGGAGGGGAGTTTCCTCAAACCCGCCTGCTTTCCCAATTTGGACGTGTCAACTACGTATTTGCCGACAAGTATCTGGCATCGTTCAACATCCGTCGTGACGGATCTGATCGCTTTGGGCCCGCCAACCGGTTCGGTGTGTTTCCATCAGGGTCAGTAGGATGGCGGGCAAGTGAAGAACAATTCATTAAAGACCATATTCCGCACATCAGTAATCTGAAGTTCCGGGCCAGTTATGGAAAATTAGGCAGCACCAGCAATATCCCGCAATATACGTATCAAGTATCCTATGGCGGCGCGGGCGGCACGAATAGTATGGGGTTGGCAGATGGCTCGCGATTTAAAGGCTATGCGTTAACCGCACAACTTGCCAATCAACACATCCGATGGGAGACCGTGCTTCAAACCGATATTGGGGTGGATATAGGGCTACTGAAAAACACCTTAAATTTTACGGTAGATTGGTACAGCCGGCAGACACAGGGGATGATATACCGTGTGCCTGTAGCCCAATCCGCAGGTTTTGGGAATACATCCGTGTTTACCAATATCGGGCAGATGAGCAACAAAGGTGTAGAACTCGCTGTGGATTATCAGGGTAAAGCGGGACAGGTCAGCTACGCCGTTGCCGCAAATGCATCGTTCAACCGGAATCTGGTGAAACAGCTTGACGGCACAAACAATAACCCCATCAGTGATGGTGTCGCGAGTGCAGACCTTGATGGAAATGCCGGACGTACCGAAGTGGGCTACCCCATGAGCCAATTTTACGGTTATCAGGTCGAAGGTATTTTCCAAAATAATGAAGAAGTCGCTTCGCTTAACGAGCAAGCCCGACAGGCCGCTGGAAACCAAAATCTTTTCTATCAAAATGCTGGCACCGCGGCCGGCGACCTCAGGTACAAGGATGTCAATGGAGATGGGCGAATCACGACGGCTGACAAGACGTTTATCGGCAATCCATGGCCGAAGATGATCTACGGACTTACACTCAATGTTGGCTGGCGCGGACTGGAATTTGCCGCACTTTTACAAGGTGTGGCAGGCGTAGACGTTTATAACGGAAACAAGCACGTCACAGAATACATGTATGGAGATTACAACACAACCAAGGATATCTTCAATGCCTCGTTTTTCAATGGAAATGGCCTGACCGATCAGCCGAGGGTAGGGGTGACGAATGAAAACGGTTCGTTTTCGCGCGATCCCAACTCAAATTACGGCCGGATCTCCAGTTATTTTGTGGAAGATGGATCTTTCCTGAAAGTTCGGAATCTGGAGATTGGCTACACATTCGCTGATAACCTCACCAAGGCTTTGCGGATTTCCAATCTAAAGGTGTACGTACAAGCACAGAACGTTTTCACGCTGACAAACTATAGCGGGCTCGATCCCGAGGTGCTCGGAAGGAACGGGACAACTGCCAGGGGAATTGACGCAATTAGTTCGTATCCGCGTACGCGTTTGTTCTCGGCCGGTGTGAATTTGAACTTCTAAAAAGATAAAAACATGAAATTACCAAAATACATATCGATTTTTTTGTCCGCATTCATTTGTTCTTGTAACCCCGATTTCGTCGAAATAGACAATGCGACAGCCATTTCAACCGCAAATTATCCCAATACGGTAGACGACTTGGAACAGTTGTTAGCCGGCGTATATGCCACGCAGCATGCGGCAGGGATTTTTGGACGGGCAATCGGGCCCTACAGTACGTACGTGCTGGATCATACCTGCGATTTGAGTTGGCAGGGGTCGCCGAATTGGATTCAAATGGGACAGAATAATACGCTTCCCAACGATGCATTTTTACGACAGATATGGCCTGATTTGTGGCGGGGGGTACAACGTGCCAACACCCTGCTTGCCGGGGTAGATCGCGTCCGGGGGAATGCCAGTGAGGCCACGTTAGCCGAGATCGACCTTATCCGTGGGCAGGCGTTTTTTTTACGCGCTTGGTATTACTTTTACCTTACTGCTTTCTGGGCGGAAACATTTATTGTGGACGGTGTCGGAGGAGAAAGGATGGGTATACCGATAGTCACGGAAGCAGCAAATAGCCTCAGCCAGACGCAGGTGGCGCGGGCAACGGTAAAAGAGACGTGGGATTTTATTATCGGTGACTTAGTAGCCGCGGCAGAACTGCTTGATGGAAAATCATGGACGTCGTTGCCCGACAAACACAAGGCGGATGAATGGTCGGCGAAAGGCTTTTTAGCTAAGGTATACGTTTTTGTACAGGATTGGGAGTCCGCAAAAGTGTTGTTGAACGAGGTGATTTCGCAAAGTAACAAGGCGTTGGTGCCATTCGATGTGTATAAGACCATGTTTAATGGCGAGCATGAATTCAATTCGGAGTCGTTGTATGAATTGAACCTCAATGTGGATATTACCTATCCTGGTGCCGACGACCGTTCGATGGGATCCCACATTGGAACTATGATTTCACCCACCTATGTGAGCCCGACAACCGGGACAGCAAGTGCTTCTGCTTGGTGTAACGTTTTTCCGCATGCAAAAAATATCACCCGCTTTGGCTTTGATCTCGGGCATTATTTCCCTCCGGGGACAACCGTGGCAAATATTGCCAATGTGGATCCTAACTATGTTGCCGCTTCAAAGAAAGCGAGGTCAGAAAAGACGGTAGACCCTAGGCTTTGGGTGGCTTGTTTGCAACCTTATGTTGATTCCATGGTGGTTAACGGAACAAAACATCCCATCTCTCACTATCTGGATATTAACGAAATCGATATGGAGGCTTGGAGTTTCCGGAAATACATCAACCTGAATGGTACTGAGTTGGAAATAAATAGGGCAAATGGCAGCAATATTCTCTGGCTGCGATTGGCTGATATTTACTTGCTTTATGCTGAAACGCTTATTCGCACGGGAAATAGCGCCGATGCCTTGGAATATATCAATAAGGTAAAACGACGTGCATATGGCTTTGCGGTGGATGAACCTTCGTCGTTCGATTATAAAAGCCTGAGTGACCGCACGATGGCATCGGATCCTGTGTTGCGGAATGACCCGCTGAAATACGAACGATGGGCGGAGTTTTTCGGGGAGTTCAACTGGTGGTTCGACGTATGCCGCTGGAAGATAGGAGCGAGTGAGGCCGCTTACTACGAGAAGATTCGGGGAGGATCGATTCAGTGGTCCGATGATTCGGACTATGCGCAGCCGATTCCCATTGATGAGCTGAACGCGAATCCCAGTATGGAACAAAACCCTGGGTATTGAAACCGAATTAGCATATCGGGTTTCGGGAACGTCCGAAACCCGATACATTTTCGGAAATGGAAAACGAAACTCCGCCATAACCGCACCGATAACGCTCAAAAAAGGCGATGTTATTTCGGTTTCCCATGTCCAAAATGCCCCACAAGAAAGTCCAGTAAACACCCCGTTAAAATGCCGGATAGCCCCGACTTTTGTTAAATGAATGAACGTGATATACTTATAAAAGTCGCCCAGGCTTCGGATGAAAGCAGTGCCATCGATGCATTAATATTGGCATTTAGCGTTGATCCGATGGTCCGTTGGTCTCTTCCGGATCCCACAACGTATTTGGCAACTTTTCCGTCGATAGCAAGGGCGTTTGGCGGAAGCGCGTTCCAGCGCGGAACCGCCTACATTGCCGATGGATTCGCGGGTGCAGCCATGTGGCTGCCGCCGGGTATCAAATCGGATGAGGAAGCACTAACGAGGCTGTTTGATGAAAATGCTAACGACAAAGTAAAAGAAGACCTGCCGTCTATTTTTGAGCAGATGGAAAAATTCCGTCCTACCGAACCACATTGGTATTTGCCGATGATTGGTGTCGACCCAGCTTATCAGGGTACGGGTGTGGGCTCAGTATTGATGGCCGAAGCCCTCAAGGTTGTTGACACTGAGGGACTAATAGCGTACCTGGAGTCTTCGAACCCTAGGAATATTTCACTATACGAGCGTCACGGTTTCGAGGTTATCGGCGAGATCCAATCCGGCGGATCACCCGTTTTACGGCCTATGGTGCGAAGGGCCCGATAAACGATTAGCTGATTTTCGATAAAAATGAAACAGGGTGAGTTTATTGCATTGTCAGCTTCGGCCATGATGCTTACCGCATTGGGAATTGACATCATGCTTCCAGCATTTGGTGAACTGCGGGAGGATTTTAACCTCGATCCACATTCAACGGAAACCGCAAAAATCATTTCCTTCTTTTTTCTTGGCCAAGTAGCACAGATTGTTTTCGGCACGCTTTCCGATCGGTTTGGGCGGTTACCCATTCTGCGCGTCGGTTTTCCGCTTTATGTCGTCGGTGGAATCGCCGCCGCTTTCGCTCCCAATCTTTCACTGATGTTAATTGCGCGCTTTGTAGCCGGAGTAGGCGCGTCCGCAGTTTTTATGACCACCGTTGCGGGTGTACGCGACCGTTTTGTTGGCAACAAAATGGCACGAATCATGTCGCTCATTTTTACCATTTTTCTTTTCACACCCGTGATTGCCCCCTTTTTGGGATCGGCGATTTTACGTCTTTCCTCATGGCAGGCAGTATTCCTGACACCACCTTTGTTCGCATTGATTATCTTTTTATGGTCATCGCGCCTTGAAGAATCATTACCGCACAACAAAAGGATACCCCTGAATTTCTCCTGTATTGGGAAGTCCATGGCGAGTGTTTTGCGCAATCGGACCTTTCTTAGGTATACGACTATCACCACGCTTCTTTTCACTGCGCTCAGTTCTTATGTAGCCAGTTCGGAACACATTATTGGCGGGCTTTACGGCAAGCCTTCGTTGTTCGCGTGGATTTTTGGGGGCATGGGTCTGCTCATGGCCTTATCAACCTTTATTAATTCATACTTATCGACGAAATATGGCGCAAGACGAGCGATAAAGTTTTTACTTCTACTATATACCTTGGTTGCGGCTTGTTTGGCAGTATCAACCGTTACCTTTGGGGATCCGCCAAATATGGCTTTATTCTTTATTGCCGTCACGCTGATGATGTCGATTAACCTCGCTGTTGAGCCCAACAGCAGTGCTCTCGCACTTGAACCGTTGGGAGATGTAGCAGGAATGGCTTCTTCCATATACGGCACCCTGTTCTTTTCGATGGGTGCATCGTTGGGTTCTGTAATCAGCGACTTGATGGTAAACCGTGTTTCCCCCTTAGTGATAAGTTATCTCGCTTTCGGAATCAGCGGATTACTCCTGGCCCTAAACGATCGCAGGCCCCATAACGCGTTGCAGGACTAAAAGCGAGGCCTCGCTTTTTCCTTTTTTCGTTCGATCAGTTTCTCATGCTCATCCAATGCATCCATTTCCTGTATTCGGTTCGCGGTAGGTTGCCTGTGATCATCGCGAGCCTTATATATATTTTCGAAATTTTGTCGTTAGCTATTCAATGGAAATAGATAATTAAATCGCTGTTTTATAATATAATAGTTAATGTATTTTAAGTGTGTAATAATTACACTAAGGTTACAAATCACAATGCAATAGAATGTATCTTTGCAACCATATTAGATACTATATATTTAACTTCATTTTAACTTTAATTTAACATGATTGACGAAATTTTAGAACAAAGTGCAAAGAAAAAGCAACCGACCCTCCCCAATACGATCGTATCAGCTAAAAGCAAGTCTACTTTTACCCCTCCTCGTTTCTCCGTCAGCAGACTTAGAAAACATCCTGGAATACAAGCTAACCGGAATCCCTTTATCGTGGGTTGATGTGGAAACCCATTTTTGATTGAGGGCTGGCACAACGGTAATCCCCTGTGGCAGCCCTTGTTAAATCCGTCATTGCTATCTAGACCTTCTTCATATACTTCCGCCCTTTAACTCCGTTGCCCATACACCGATCTGGAAACTACGACGCTAGGCTCGATAAATTAGATGAAGTAGTTGATTGGGTCAATGCATCCCGTAAACTTTGGAATCAGCGCTTCGATAAACTGGATAAATTTTTGGCGGAAACAAAAAACAACAACTATGAAGTCATCAGACAAAGAACTTTTAATCACGCATCGGTTCAATGCCTCAATCGAGGTTGTTTTTGACGCTTGGATTGATCCGGAGAAGCTTATGCTCTGGTATGCACCCGATGGATGCACCATATCATACGAGCGGATTGAGGTCAGAGAAGGAGGGACGTACCATTCTTGCGTCCATGATCCTGTTCACGGCGACTGCTGGATCGTCGGTACGTATTTGGAGATAATTCCGCCAGAAAAACTCACGTTTACGATGCAGCTATCCAATGAGTGCGGCGAAATGGCAGATGCGTTGTCCGCTGGGAAAGATTCGCAGTGGCCTGCTGAAATCCTCACCACCGTGACATTCCATCGGGGTATTCCCGCTGTGTAATTTCACTGATCTGCACAATCGGTTGGATATTCGTGTAATTTTTGAAATCACTGATAACCGCATCCCTGTTCTGTGCGATTGCTTTCACATATTCCGCAACGTCGTTGATATAAAAATAGCCAATGGCTACAAAAGGCGCTTCTTCATCCGGTGTTCTGCCAGATAGGCCCTTGTCTATTTCATAGAATTTCAAGTTATCGCCCAAAAAACCTGCTACCAAAGGCATGTGCGTTTCTTCATAGTAATCCATGTCAAAAGTTTTGCCATCCCCATTCGGATAAAGAATCGCTACTTTAAACATTCCCGATTCGTTGAGGGTTGACTTTTCCGGTTTAGCCGCTCCGCAGCCCATAAACATGGTAACGATGCAGATCAACGCCAAGAGATTACACCTGGTTGTCATACAAAAATTCGTTTTAATTTATACTTCGTTTGCTTCTACGTACAAGATTGGTTTTCGTGCCGACTGAAATCTAACTTCTTGTTAAACAAAGGTATCTCATTACTTGTGCTTCACCAAATAATTTGTCGCCTCAAACTGGAATACCCGGGGATCTTACCTTGGTCTTGGCGAGATTACCCAAAGCGATCAATTGTGACTGCAAAGTATCGTTCCAGGTAAGGCCATAGTTCAGGCGCATGCAATTGTTATATTGATTTTGCAAGGTAAATATCCGGCCCGGGGCAAAACTCAGCCGGCGGGCAATGGCAGTTTTATAAAGTTCTGCAGTATCTATTCCGACAGGCAGCTCTACCCATAACACAAAGCCTCCTTGAGGCCTCGTTGCCATAGTTCCTTCGGGGAAATGATTGGCGACGACCCCCGCGTACTTCAGCGCGTTGCCGTGAAGGACATGCCGTAATTTCCGCAAATGGTTTTCGTAACGTCCTGTCTCCAAAAAGCCGGCGATGACCTCCTGGGTGATAGAAGTCGATGCAAGACAGTGGGCTATTTTGATATTTTGGACCCTGTCTTTAAATTTTCCGGGAGCGGTCCAACCAACCCGGTAACCAGGCGCCAAGGTCTTAGATACGGATCCACACCAAAGCACTATACCGCTTTCATCATATGTTTTGCACGACTTGGGGCGCTGCTGCCCGAAATATACATCGCCATTCAGATCATTCTCTATAAGGGGGATGTTATATTTTTCGGCAAGTTGCACGGCGATTCGTTTATTTTCATCGGGCATACAGCTACCCAGTGGATTCCCGAAATTCGCAACCAGAAGGCAGGCGTTTATCCGCCCTGTTTTCATCGCCTCTTCAAGCGCGTTGAGGTCTACGCCCGTCACGGGGTGCGTAGGCAACTCCAAAACCTTTACGCCGAGTGCTTGTGCAAGCTGCAGCATCCCGTAAGAGACGGGACTTTCCATGGCGATCGTGTCACCTTTTTGGGTGGTCGCCATCAGGCAAAATGAAAGCGCATTTAAACATCCACCGGTGATAATGATGTCCTGGTAACTCAGGTTGCATTCCATTGCAAAAGCCCATCTTGCAATCTGCCGCCGTAATCGTTCGTTGCCTTCTACGCGGTCGTAAGCAACCCCGCTTCCTTTTAAGTCGCGGCTCGCTTGGATTAAGCCCTTATTCAATTTAGCTATGGGGAGCAGTTCATTTACCGGAGCGCTGAGTGAAAGCGGCAAGAGTTCCGTGTCGCTCATGGTATTCTGTACGCTCCTGACCAGAAATTCGGTGTCTCCATAATTCGGTACGGTGGAGGGATTACTCGCATCCGGGATGGCAGGTATCCGTGTTCTGGAATAACACACATAGTATCCAGACTGTGGCCTGGGTGTTATCAACAGCTTGTTTTCCAGATAATAATAGGCACTCAATGCGGTATTTTGACTTACACCATACTCCCGGCAAATCGTTCTCAACGAGGGCAACTTATCTCCCGTGCGTAATGTGCCGTTTAGGATCTGTTGCTCGATTACCCTTGCAATGCGTACATACGTAAAATTCGATATATCCTTATTCTTCATAACGGTTTGTATTCAACTGCTATCGGCAAAAATAAAAAATCTGCGTCTGCTATTGTTTACGGGTTTTGTCGATTTTTGTCCGTCACAAAGGGCATCAAAATTACATGGCAAACATAAAGATAGGGCAGAAGAACATTTTTATCATTGGAACAGGTGCCATCGGCACCGCGCTTGCTGTTTTCCTCTCACTTGCAGGAAGACCGGTTAGGTTGGTGAGAGGAAGTGTAAACGGCGTCGGCACCCTCGTCCACCGTTTTCGCGTCGAGATGGAAGGGGAAGCATTCTGTGAAGCCGACGTAGAGGTCACCGCATTGGACTCACTTGGCGACATCGATGGGATCGTCGTGCTTGCAAGCAAATCGTTCGGAAATGAAAATTTGGCGATTACACTCAGGAAGAAAGTACACAATTCGCCCGTCGTACTCCTTCAAAATGGATTGGGTGTGGAGCGATCATTCCTGGATCACGGATATCCACACGTATATCGATGTGTCTTATTTGTCACCAGCCAGCAGATCGGCCCATCAGCGGTCCGCTTTAAACCCGTGGCAACAAGCCCGATAGGTATTGAGCGAGGGGATTCGGCTCACCTTCAGGCCGTTGTCAACCAGCTCGATACGCCCGATTTTCGATTTGAGAGTGCCCATCAGATCCAGTCCGTGATATGGAAAAAGGCGATTATAAACTGCGTATTTAACTCCGTTTGCCCGTTACTGGATATTGATAACGGCATCTTCTACAGAAATTCTGACGCATTAGCCCTTGCTCGAAGGGTGATTGCCGAGTGCCTGGTTGTCGCGGAAGCAAACGGAGTAACTCTTCGATTATGCGATATCGAAAATAGCCTATTGAAAATCAGTAGGCTGTCTGACGGACAAGCGATCTCCACCCTACAGGATATCCGAAGTAAGCGAAGGACCGAAATCGATACACTGAACCCGGAAATCGTACGGATAGCAGCCCAACTGGAACTGCAGAGTGCCGTTCCGGAAACGAGACTACTGGGCGAGCTCATACGAATTAAGTCCGAACTTGCTCGCCATTAGACCCAACCTCGATTCTTTTTTAAGGTAGTTATATGTGCCAAATGATGCCTGCAGTGCCATGCATACGTACCAATGACTTCTTTTACAGGCATGGCCTTGTCGTGTTCGGGATGGATAAACGTCCGTTCCAGGTCGTCCTTGTCAAGCTGTTTCAGCAATGCACACCATCTTGCGTGCAACCCCTTCAAAATGTCCAGTGATGATGCTATTGGAAAAAGTTTACAGTCGGCCAATTCTGCCCAACTTGCCTCGTCATACGGCTTGATGGTCGGTTTAGATTCGGTGAGTGCTAATTTGATACGTATAATTGCATTCATATGGCTATCGGCGCAATGATGGACCACTTGCCGCACCGTCCAACCACCTTCCCTGTAGGGTGTATCCAGTTGTTCGTCGGTCAGCGACAGCACTTCATTTGAAAGGTCGTTCGGAAAGGAGGCGATGACATCGATCCAACCCGAAAGAGCCCTTTCACTGATTGAATTTGGCTTTTCAAATCGCCCAATTGGATATTGCTGAAACTCGTTGTCTAACCGATTCATAATTTTACATTTAGCTAATCGTATTTTCCGTTTCGTATGGATCGTCTATAGGTTACCGTTCATTAGACACAAATGTCACTAAAGAAAATCGGTATCGACAGATACAAATTTTAAATTTTTAATAGCAGCAGTTTAAAGTTCGAAAAAAGTCTTACATTAGGTTTGCCAAGTAAAGCAATTTTATCGATGGTAACTGTCCAGTTATATCCAATCGCCCCTCAGCTGACCCAATTCGTCCGGCGGATATGGACACTCGATTTGGCGCTCGGTGGAAATGCGATTGACTTACGAATGACTGCCGATTGCTATCCGCACTTGGTGATTCGTTGTGAACGTTCTGCAGACGGTTTATGGCTGCCAGGTGGAGATATGGTTCCGATTGCCACGTTAAAGGGCGTTTCAACGCAAAGTATAACGTATAAAATGAGCCCGAGCTATTCTCATATTGCCGTTTCTTTTTATCCCAATGCCGTCAGGAATATTTTTGGGATAAACGCGTATGAAACCGTTAACCAGCTCATCGGTGCAGAATATTTTCTGCCAAAAGAAACCGTTGAGCAAATCATTGTGGCACGGTCGCATACCGAACGATCAGCCTTATTAAATACCGCTTTGATTACCGCGATTGGGCGACGAAATCCCCAGCCAGATAAGCGCACTGCTGATTTTCTCTTTAATCACAAGGACGCCTATCAAAAAAAACTTACGGAATACAACGTCAGTGAAAGGCATTTCAGACGTTTGTTTTTTAGTGACGTAGGGATCAGTCCAGCCTTTTACAAACGGCTCTATCGTTTTGAGGCAACACTGGCCAGCATCCGGAACGAAGCCATTAACAATTTGACCGAACTGGCCTATCGATTTGACTATGCCGATCAGGCACATTTCTGCAAGGAATTCCGAGCATTTACAGGGGAGTCACCCTATGCGTTTATAAAAAAAGACCGGGTATTCGAAGATTCCGGGACGGTGGAACGACCCCATGGTACCGGTCATCTCATAGGAGCGTCCATGTAGGTGAAGAGAGAAGCCGTCAAGCGAGACGGTCAGATCTAGGATAACTTTTTGCCATAGACTACAAGTACTTTCCTTCGAGGAAGGCCATCAGAGCCACCCAGAGTGCAATAATAACCATAATCAGTAAGCCGATAGGAGAGACGGTTCCCAATAATATTCCGATGAGAGCCGCGCTGATGAGTACCCATAACCAATCTATGGTCGTGATGAATCGTAGCGTAGCCTTGGAAACATTCCATTGAAAAGCCTGATAAAGCACGAATGCGCCAAAAATGGAAAAAAATATACCAACCGCGATCAAGTAGCCATTCACGCTTAGACCGAAAAGTGTTGATAGCCGGTTGGGGATTATCAAAAGTATCACCCCGGCCAATGTGGTGCTTGCACCGTTTGCAAACAGAACGTTGTTTAAGTTCATCATGTTCTTTTAAATTAAATTACACCCCAAAATTAATAGTGATGGTTTGCTGGAAATTGTATAGAACGGACATGGTTACGCATACATGCACTTACATCCCAAAATAAATCAACCCGCTCATTAATAAAAACAAAGCCCATTGGCATAGCTTTAAGAACTTTTTAGCAAATGGTTTTGATAAGACCAAAATAAGAAAGAAAAATAACGCGTATAACAGAAAGTAGATACTCATAATCTTTAGTAGAATGGCACGGTGCGGGTTTAGTAGATCGGTAAAGTTTATCAGTGTCAACCCGACGGTAATCATTACCATGTCTACTGAAACCACATGAAATGCACCTCTCGCCATAATCCAGTTTTCCAATTTTTTATCGTTTTTCCCATCAGGTTCTATTGATTTTAGGTCTTTATCGCCAAAAAATATATGAACGATAACCGATATCAATGCGATCACGTTCGCGATCAATAAACACGTATTCATTCTGTATCCTCCACAGTTATTAATGGGATAAATCCTATTGTCGCTGAAAACATTAGCAGCTACCGCCCACTATGCAAATCAAATGCAATACGCCGGTAAATTATTGTATAAATCGGACATCAGCAGGCATATTGTGTTCTCTTATCTAAAAGGTTGCAAATATTGAATTGCGAAGATGGACAGGCAATCTAGATTTTGTAACTTCGTGGTCACTATGGTCAAAGTGTTACCTATCGCAATTCCTACGGGATATTTCTTTTTATCTTTTTATGTGTTGGGTAGCTTGACATTGGAAAATGATGTAAATTATAGTACCTGGCACCTCATTGGCCATGAACACTTCGGCGGCTACCACAGCCGGTTGGAAGCGTTACTGGGTGTATATTTATTTTTCCCAATGACCCTCCAATTGTTGTTCAATGGTTTGCTGGTCTGGTTTGGGGGTACGGTTATACCTCGCAAATGGGTGACGGTCACGTTGCTCCTTAATACCTATATCGTTGTCGAATCGCTGTTAGTACAGGTTCCGATTCATCGGGCACTCGAGAAAGCCTTTAGTGCAGACTTGCTGGAGCAACTGATAATGACACATCGCACTTATCGGCTACCCGCCGTTATACTAGCCGGTGCAACAAACCTGTATATGCTTTGGAACACCGTACGCAAGGCTATAACGTAGCATACAGAACTTGCAGATTTCAAAGCGATGTTTTATCTTGCACATCACAACGACCTTCATAAACTAAAAGGCCTGTTAAAAGAGAGCAAACAAAACAGTCATTCACGTCATACCCGTCAACCGCCATGCGTAAACGTTGCCTTTACCGTTCCCTTGTCTTAATGAAGACGATAGCTTCACATTTTGAACCATCTCGGAAGATTCTTACGGATTAATCGGCCGGGGAAACGATATGTACGTGAGATCAACCGGCATGTTCTTCCTTTTCCTGAGTATGGCATCCATACTTTGTGCACAGCAATGTCCACAGTATACGCAATACATCTTCAACGGGTTTTTGATGAACCCTGCCGTGGCGGGCATTGAGCGCTATGTCGATGTAAAGCTGGGGGGGCGTAGCCAATGGCACGGTCTGGAGGGAGCTCCGCAGACGGCATATCTGTCGGCCCATCTGCCTATCGGCGCCCGGCATATCCAGGATGGTGCCACCTCGTTTGGAGAAGGTGGGTACAATCCGTACAGCCGCGGATACAGCCACAGATACCGAGCTTCGGAACCGCATCACGGCGCCGGCATCATTGTGCAGCACGACCGTGCGGCGCAGTTTGTCCGTACCGATGCACTGGTGGCCTATGCTTACCACTTGCGTATAACCGAGACGATGAACCTTTCTGCCGGTGTCAATGCGGGCTTTTCGCAGGTGCGACTCGATATGTCGGGTATCAACACGCCGGACGACCCCGTGCTGGCCGGTTATGCGGATAGCCGTGTAGCTCCGGAGCTGGGGTTGGGACTCTGGCTGTATGGTGCGCGCTTTTTTGCCGGGGTTTCCGCGCAGCAGTTGCTGGGTAACCCGTTGGCGTTTTCGGACAACGCTCAGCGCGTTGGTGGGTATCAGCAATTTTTCCTTACGGCGGGGTATAAACTGCATCTGGGGAGTGATATGGCCGTTGTGCCGTCGGTGTTGTTCAAGCAAATGGCACGGATGCCGTTTGTGGGCGATTACAACGTAAAGCTGGCTTTTCGCGATCGCCTCTGGGTGGGCGGCGGTTACCGCAACCACGAGTCCTTTTCGGCGATGGCGGGCGTTAACATCAGTGCCTTGCTGAACCTCAGTTATTCTTACGATTTCAATACCGGGCCGGTACGCACGCTGGCCCACGGCAGCCATGAGGTGGTGCTGGGCTTCCTGCTTAACAACCGATATCGGGTGTATTGCCCGCAGGTGATGTTTTAGACGAAAGGGAATGAGGCAGCTTTCTATCATGTGGCTTATACTTCCTCTCATATTCGGATATCAATCCGTGGCGGCACAACTTAGCCTGCACATCGACGAGCATTTCTTTGCGGGGAAGAAGATTCTCAAAGCGGAAACCACGTGGGACAGTTATGTTTGGGTACTTGGAGAAAATAATTTCATTGCCCGGATATCACCGGATGATCAAGTAGAAGATTTTACGGCTTTTTTTGCTGGCTATTCGACGAAACCGTTTACGGATATCAGTTCGCGTTCGGCAAATACGTTGCTTTCAGGTACGGATGGCGATTATGCGTTTTTGTTTGCTAAAGGAAATATTAGGCAGATAGGCCCTGATCATGTAGATGCGCCGAAGTTTACGTTTGACTATCCCGACACGGTGGACCTTTGCAAAGGTGATACGTTCCCAATGGAAGTAGAAAATGCTCAGGGAGATTATTCCTATCAATGGTATCGAAACGGGGAAGCATTGGCGGGCGAAACCCGTCCCGCTTTTTCGGCAACCGAGGCCGGAACGTACGCTGTGGAAGTCAGCGCGAGCGGCGACAACGTTGTTTTCTCCGATTCGGTTACGATCCGTTTGCATTATTTGGAAAAGCCGGTTTCTTCCGATGAGGCTATCCTTATGTGCGAAGGGGTGCCCAGAAGGATTCGGGTGACCGGCTACGCGCCAGAGACCATCAAGCGTTGGTACCGGGACGGGGTGCTTTTACCCGGCGAGTCCGACGCTGCATTGGTGGTAACGCAACCCGGCGCGTACTCCGTCGAGATTGCAATTGGATCATGCTCCGTGACATCCGACCAGTTGACCGTTCGCTTCGTGGCACTGCCGGAGGCAAAGATCAAGGCGGCAAATGAAGGGCCGCTATGCTATGGAACGTCAACAAACCTGACGGCCGATCATGCGGCCGGCGAAACCTATACGTATCGATGGTCAACGGGGGAGAACACTCGAAGCATCGAGGTGAGCAATCCCGGTATCTATACGCTTGTACTTACCAATGCCGCGGGCTGTTCGGACACCACCGAATTTGATCTCGACGGTTACGATCCGATACCGGCACCGCGGATACGTGACACCGTACTCTGCAGTGCGGCAAACGAGGTAATCCGCGTAGAAGCTCCTGCCGGTTATTCGGCGTATCGCTGGAATCGCGGTGCCGGCAGCAGCCGCTATTTTGACATTTCTGTACCGGGTACCTACGCACTCGAAGTGCAGGATGAAAACGGCTGCACGGTTACGACCACATTTGAAGTAACGTCTGCCTGTCAGGACATCATCATACCCAACACCTTCTCGCCAAACGGAGATGGAATCAACGACGTCTGGATGATTGGCGGGGTGGAAGACGGAGCTGCATTGGTAAGGGTCTTTGATCGCAATGGGCAACTGGTATTCCAATCGCAAGATTATCGCGTTCCGTGGGACGGGCTATACCAAGGTCGATTAGTGCCTGTAGGCGCCTATTATTATTACATTACCACTTTGGAAGGCAAGGATTTTAAAGGTGCGTTAAACGTACTGTATTAAGGTGGATGACGCCCGCGACGATTAACGCCTGCCATGAATTTGGAAAAGCAATTGTTAATGACGAAATTTGGCTATGACATGGCGGCAAAGTGCTGGCATTGACTGTCAAAGCAGGTAGTCCTTAACTTCATACATCAAAAAATCAGTTACGTTTCAACGTCAATTTTATGCTTGATATCGTTATAGAAACCCGACAAGCCGAGATTGCCCCGGGTTTTGCCGTTAAACGCATACTTCCCTACCGTCTTCGGAGAATGGTTGGGCCGTTCATTTTTATGGATCATGGCGGCCCGGTAACCATCCCTGCGGAGGCGGTAAACAACTTAGACGTGTTGCCACACCCGCATATTGGCCTATCCACAGTCAGTTATTTATTCAGTGGTAATATGACCCACCGGGACAGTCTTGGTGTGGAGCAGGTGATAAAGCCCGGAGAGGTCAATTGGATGACTGCTGGGAAGGGCATTACGCACAGCGAGCGCTTTGAAGATCCGGCAATGCTGAGAGGAGGCGAGCTGGAAATGATACAGACCTGGGTGGCACTCCCCGAAAAGGATGAAGAAAGCGATCCTTCCTTTAACAATTACAAGGCCGAACAATTGCCTGTTTTTACAGATACGGGCGTTTGGATGCGTTTGATTGCCGGCGATGCCTATGGCTTGAAAAGTCATGTCAAAACCCATTCCCCTCTGTTCTATGTACACGTTGTACTGGAATCGGGAACGCGCTTCGGTATGCCCCATGGACATAGCGAACGAGGGGCATACATTGCCCGAGGTAGCGTCGAGGTAAACGGCAATACGTACTCGTCCGGCCAACTGATGGTATTCACCAAGGGAGTGGACCCAATGATTATTGCTCACGAGCCGACCACGTTGATGATGCTTGGTGGAGAGCACCTGGGCGAGCGGCATATCTGGTGGAATTTTGTTTCCAGTAGGAAAGAACGGATCGAACAGGCCAAGGAGGACTGGAAACAGGGGCGTATAGTGTTGCCGCCAATGGATAATGAGGAATACATACCCCTACCCGAACGTCGCGGCAAATCGGCAGGCGATCCGCCCCCCAACGCCCTTTCCTGAATGGCTACCATGCCCTGTCCGTATACGGACACTTATTGTCCGTATACGAACACCAATTGAAATCTAAACCATTGATTTCTTGTTTCCTGCACGCTTTTTTGCAATGGCAGATTTGTTGATGTTTGCACGATAGCCACAACGGCAGGTAAACGGACATCGGTTATGGTAAAGAACTATTTTAAAATCGCCTGGCGCAACCTGGCTAAGAGCAAAGGGTACAGCGCCATCAATATCGGCGGCCTCGCCGTTGGGATGGCCGTAGCCATGCTGATCGGCTTATGGGTATATGACGAGCTCACATTCAATAAATACCATGAAAACTACGACCACATCGCTCAGGTAATGCAGCATGCCAATTTTAACGGCAAATTGCAAACCCAAACGGCCAATCCCGGATTAATGGGACCGGAACTACGGGCGAAATACGGGAGCGATTTCAAATACGTAGTGCAAGCATCGTGGCAGGGAGGCCACCTCCTGTCCGTCGGGGATAAACATTTTGTCAAAGAGGGGGTGTTTTTTGAAGCCGATGCACCTGAAATGCTCACGCTGAATATGCTGAAAGGAACACGCGATGGATTGAAAGATCCATATTCCATCCTCTTGTCGGCTTCCACCGCCGAAGCCCTGTTTGGTGACGAAGACCCCATGCACAAGACCATCACGTTTGATCGGAATTATGAAGTGAAGGTAACGGGTGTTTATGAAGACCTACCCGGCAATACGTCATTCAGCAACGTAAAACTCATGGCGCCCTGGGAACTGTGGCTTATCCAGAATCCCTGGGCCAAAGAAATGCAAAACCCCTGGGGAAGCAATTTTTCCCAGACTTTTGTGCAAATCGCAGATCATGCAGATCTAGAAGCCATTTCCGCCAAAATTAAAGACGTAAAGCTGAACAACTTAAGCGAAGGGGAGAAAAGATATCAATGGCAAGTTTTCCTGCATCCCATGCGCAAGTGGAACCTGTATGGCGAATTCAAGAATGGGATAGACACGGGTGGGAATATCCGGTACGTCTGGTTGTTCGGTATTATCGGTCTATTTGTGTTGCTGCTGGCCTGTATCAATTTCATGAACCTCGCCACCGCCCGGAGTGAAAAGCGGGCCAAGGAAGTAGGCATTCATAAAACAGTAGGCTCCCATCGTTGGCAATTGATCGGTCGGTTCTTTGCCGAATCCTATTTGATCGTGTTGCTGGCCTTTCTGTTTTCGCTATTGCTGGTCATCGGGCTACTGCCCCTGTTCAATGAAGTAGCGGGCAAGAAGATGGGCATTCCCTGGCAAAACCCCCTGTTCTGGTCATTCAATCTAGTCTTCATTTCCATCACCGGTTTGTTGGCCGGAAGCTATCCGGCGCTTTACCTATCCTCATTCCAGCCGTTGAAAGTGCTAAAAGGAACTTTCCGTGTAGGTCGGTTTGCCAGTGTTCCGCGCCAAGTTTTGGTGGTTATGCAATTCACCGTTTCCGTCATGCTGATCATTGGAACCATCATCGTTTACCAGCAGATTCAATACGCAAAAAACCGGCCGGTGGGATACACCAAACAAGGATTGGTGAACCTTTATCTTCAGGATGAAATCAAAAATCATTTTGATGTGATACGAACTGAACTGAAAAACGCCGGTGCCATCGCGGAAATGGCGGCGTGCGTCAGCCCGTTGACCAGCGTATGGAATACCAATGGTGGGTTCGAGTGGGAAGGCAAGGACCCCAACCTGGGGGTCGACTTCCCCACCAATGCCGTGTCTTATGATTTCGGGAAGACCGTGCAATGGGAAATTAAAGCAGGCCGGGATTTCTCACGGGAGTTTGCCACCGATTCCGCTGCCTTCATTATCAATGAATCGGCCGCCAGGTTCATCGGTTTCGAAGAGCCCGTGGGCAAAACGTTGGTATGGGAAGGCCAGCCTTTCACCATTATTGCGGTGGTGAAGGACATCTTGCAGGAATCGCCATTCTTCCCTGTACGACCAACGCTTTACCGCATCGCGCCCATGAGCGATATGGCAAACTTGGTTTTGAGACTGAGCCCGACCCTGAGCACCGCCCAGTCCATCCGCGTGATCGAAAAAACCTGGAAGCAGCACCTTTCCGATGTGCCGTTTGAATACACGTTTATAGACGAATCTTTTGGCGATAAGTTCATGGCCGAGGAACGCATCGGTAAACTGTCTTCTTATTTTGCTGTGCTCGCTGTTTTTATTTCCTGTTTGGGGTTATTCGGTATGGCGAGCTTTGTGGCCGAACAACGCACCAAGGAAATTGGCATCCGTAAGGTACTTGGGGCCAGCGTGGCCAACCTGTGGAGGTTGCTGTCAAAAGAATTCGTGCTGTTGGTGACCATTTCCTGCATCATCGCTGTACCCATTGCTTGGTATTATCTTACCCTATGGCTTGCAAATTACGATTACCGCGTAACCATCAGTTGGGTAGTCTTTGTATTGGCAGCTGTCCTCGCACTTTTGATCACCGTCGCGACAGTCAGCTTCCAAGCCATCAAGGCGGCGTTGGCCAACCCGGTAAACAGCCTTCGGAATGAATAGGTAACCGGTCGCCGATCATCGCATGCCCATGCGAAAACCGTCAGTATTTTGGATGGCAATGCCAATTGCTACCTATTCACGATGATGGGTACAATGCATTTTGACCGGATGATTTTATTTGTTATATTTAGCCAAACCGATAACGAGTATGCCTGAAGTAAAAGACTTAAGAGAAGCGGCACATGCCAATAGTAAAGAGACGTATTACCTAAGATGCGTTTCTCGTTGGCGGCTGGCCTCATCTTCCCTGCCTTTGCTCTTTGGGTTAATGGGTACATTGATGTTTCTCCGGCAGCAGGGTGTTTTCCTGAAGCCCGAATGGCTGGGATTTGGGTTGGTGGCGTCTCTGTTCGCAGGTTTGTTCTATCTTTCGCGCCGGTTATCAACCGCGCAGATCGCCATTACTTTAGACGTAGAAGGAGTGCATCAGGCTTGGTTACGGCAGTTTGCGTTCGCTTCCAATCCGGACATCACGATACGCTGGACAGATATGGCTGATTACAAATTTGAGCTGGAACCGGGAAATGACTGGTTTAAGGTCACGTTAAAAGACGGAACAATCTGGCGGTTTCACCGGGATTTATATTCATTTAAGAAGGATGATTTCTTCGCTTTCCAAACCGCTTTTACCGAACGAGCGGAGCAGTACAATCAGACAAATGCGGTAAACCATCGGATTCGACGGGCAAAGACATTTCTCGAAACCCAAGTGGCATATGTATTGGCTAAAACGGCTAGCGTGTCGATATTAGCATTTCCCGTTGTACTGGTGATACTCGCTTTCAATAACTCACCCGCTACTGAGCTGGTCGGTATCTCGGGAGCAGTAGCTTTCGTCCCGGTGTTTCTGTTCGCCTATTCAGTTCACATAAGACGAAAAGAAAGACGCGAATACGAAAAAACCCATTGATGGATTCGCGCGGGTCAAAGGTCTTTATTACACCGGTTTTAATTTATCGGTATACAGGTGTCTGAGCTTAGCTAATTTGGGTTCAATAACTGCCTGGCAATACCCTCCATCAGGATTCCTGTTATAGTAATCCTGATGGTTATCGTCCGCTTTATAGAAATGTTCGAACGGTTCCAATTGAGTCACGATCGGATCCGTATAGGACTTTTGCGCTTCATCGATAGTGTGCATTGCCGATAGCTTTTCTTCCTCCGTTCTGTAAAAAATGATGCTTCGATACTGGGAGCCGCGATCCGCACCCCGTTTGTTCACGGTTGTTGGGTTGTGGGTGGTTAAATGTATTCTCAGCAAATCATCAAATGATATTTCATTGGGATCGTAGGTAATTTCAATCACTTCCGCATGTCCGGTCCCACCACTGCAAACCTCTCGATAGGTTGGGTTAACGACCGTTCCGCCGCTGTAGCCGCTCTCCACTTTTAACACACCTTTCAATTGCTGAAAGATGGCCTCTGTACACCAGAAGCAGCCGCCTCCGAAATCGACTTTTCTTTCAGTGACCTCAATTTTTTTTAACGAAAGTGCGTTCATGCAATATCGAAGCCCGCTGGGCTTGGGACCGTCTGGAAAGACATGTCCCAAGTGGGCATCGCAGGTGTTGCATGTTGCCTCGATTCGGTACATGCCCAACGATTTGTCTTTATGATAACCCACCGCATTTTCGGTTATGGGCTGCGTAAACGAAGGCCATCCCGTTCCGCTTTCGAACTTCGTGTCGGCATCAAAAAGTTCGGTGCCGCAGCAAGCACAGGCGTATTTCCCTGGTTCAAAATAAGAACAGAGATCCGAGCTGAATGCACGCTCCGTACCCTTAAGCCGGGTGATGTTGAACTGTTCAGGCGTCAGGATCGCTTTCCACTCTTCCGGCGTTTTTTCCACTCTTTTATCAGGGCCGGGGGTGCCATTGTTGGCAAATTTTATAATATCAAGCCATTTCAACATCATTGTATCGTTCGTTGACGTTCAGATTTCTACTATCCTTGAACTATCGCTCTTCAATAACTTGGCCATTTTTCCATACGGTTATTGAAATGCTTCCGTTGGAAGTTAGGGTCCCTCAAGAACGAAATCGTCTTTTCCATCATCGAAGTTATTTGGGCGCCGCCATGACTCGTCACTGTTAATAAATCAATAAATATTTATTGTTTATCAATAAATTTTTATTACATTTGTTTGTGAATAACTCATAGTCGTATGAAAAGTATTTCAATAGCCTTCCTTCAGGCAGCCACCGTGCTCATCGGCATTGTTGCACTGGCTATCTTGATTTGGTTTCCCTTGGTTGAGGGCCGGGCCACAAACTTGGACTTGTTCAGCATTTACGTGGATCCGTTCATCTTATATGGATACGCGGCATCAATTGCGTTTTTTGTCGCACTGTACAACGCATTCAAATTGCTTGACTGCATCAGACAGAATAAGGTGTTCTCATCAAACGCGGTTAGGCGATTAAAGAACATCAAGATCTGCGCAATCGTACTGAGCATTGCAATTGTAGCGACGGGGCTTTTCGTAAAATTATCCCATCATCAAGATGACGACCCTGCTGGGTTTCTTGCCATGTGCGTCGTCACCACGTTTGTTTCTATCGTAGTCGCAACAGCCGCGGCTATATTCGAAAAAGTATTGCAAAATGCCGTAGACATGAAATCTGAAAACGACTTAACAATTTAAGCGATGCCCATTATTGTAAACTTAGACGTGATGATGGCAAAGCGGAAAATTTCGCTGAATGAACTTTCTGAACGAGTTGATCTCACACTGTCCAATCTATCGATCCTGAAGACCGGAAAGGCCAAAGCAATTCGCTTCAGCACCCTGGAAGCAATTTGCAGGGCATTGGACTGCCAGCCGGGTGACATTTTGGAGTATCTGGATACGGAGGAAAAAGCGAAGAGCAGTCCGTGAACGAGTTCAAAGCAAGCACCGCCTATTCGATTACTTCGCCAATTCCGTTCTGCACTGAAATTTGATATATGTGCAGTTACCGGTGTATTTTGTTAAATTTGCCACATGAAAATTTCAGATTAGCGAAGCACAAATAGACCGTTATTCGAATAGTCACCCGGCTGTTCTCAAATTGTATTTGTTCAAATTGTAGCTAATAGAGATGAATAACTTCTTTGAAAGCCCCTTTAAGGGCAAAATCATAAAAGACCATATTACCAATCCGAATATCACTGCCGGAAAGTATTCCTACTATTCTGGTTACTACCATGGGCATTCATTCGACGACTGCGCGCGCTATTTATTTCCCGATCGCCGCGATGTAGACCAGCTAATTATCGGAGCGTTTTGTTCCATCGGCAGTGGCGTGAGTTTTATTATGGCAGGCAACCAAGGCCATCGGCATGACTGGATTTCCAGCTTCCCCTTCCATTACATGCCAGAAGTCGAAGCATTCAACGGCGCAGTCGACGGATTTGCCAATGCGGGGAATACCGTTGTCGGGAATGACGTATGGATCGGAAGTGAGGCCATGATTATGCCCGGTGTCTGCATCGGCGACGGTGCAGTAATTGGTAGCCGGGCCTTGGTTACCAAGGACGTAGCCCCCTATGCGGTCGTTGGTGGGAATCCAGCCCGGCTTATAAAAAAGCGATTCAGCGATCAAGAAATTGAAATGCTCTTGGAAGCCAGGTGGTGGGACTGGGACGAGAGCCGATTGTCAACGGCTATCGCCATCCTCTGCTCCGGTAATGTTTCTGCACTTTATGCGTATTACCGTCGTTGCATAGTCTTAAACACTTAATAGCCTTCGGGTGGACCCGTTACCCTAGAGGTAACGGGTTTCTAGTGTTAATAGCCATCCCTGATGGCCCTTACACATTAACCCAGATACCATTTTTCCCACGTTTTCATCCAGCCTACACGATCCTTGATAAAACGCGGCGTAAAGAAAAAGTTTGACCAATCTTCAAAGTTCTCATAGTAGAAGCGGAAGTAAAACAACCAAAACAAGAAGCCCCAATAAGGTATAGAAGCCCGTTCCGCCTCGCTCAGCGGTCGCCGTTCGCGATAACCTTTTAAAAACACGGCAAATTGGCGGTCTGCCTCTTGCTGTGTCACCTTCTTATGCATTACGTCCAGAAAAAAGTGGACATAAAAGGAGGCGAGGTCATTCACCAGGTATCCCTCACCTGCAAAGTCAAAATCAAAAAAAGTAATCTTTCCGCTGGCATCGAAATGGAAGTTCTTGGGCAGGAAATCATAGTGGCAATAACCATGGCTAAAGGCCGGCAGTTCAAAAGTCTGTAATTTCCGTTTCACACGGGTGGCAGTCTCGTGTAAATAACGATACTCCGTGTCCAAGTCGCTAAATGCAGGCACTATGATGCGGAGTGGGGCGTCTACCAGTGCTTCAAAGCCCAGCGGCTTACGTTTATGCCGTAAGCGAAGGCCGGCAGTAAGGTTATGGATGTCTGCCATGGAGTTTCCCACCCGCAGCAACTGCTCGTCGCTCATTGCCGAATAAACATGCCCCTCGGCATAGGTAAACAATACACCATAGCGGATACCCTCCGCCGCTTGGAATGCCTGCAAATATCCACCGTCCTTATCCGGCAATGGATGGCTCACCGGAGCCCCACCGGCATGCAGGATATTTAGTAATTCCACCTCACCGTTTATCTCTTCCACTTTTCGGTGGGCATCCCGGTAAATTTTAAAGATATAAAGGGTGGGACCTTCGAGCAAATACTTGTCGCTTACGTTGTGAATCAACAGCCGGCAGGTCGTATCGTTAAGGACGTAACGTTCCTGTAGGTATTGGTTTACCGCAGGGGCCGAAAGCAGCGAATAGCGGGTGGGGAAAATAACCATGGTTCAAATATAGACGTATTTGTTCAATCGATCGTCGAATTGCTCAGCGGCCGTTATTTTTGCCGCCTTTTCAGATGTTCATGTCACGCTATTTTGTATTTTAGTCCGAAATATCCGGCGATGAAAATATCCTATTTAGTAGCTATCGGTGTGGTTGTTTTATTTGGACTGCTTTTCGTGCTGGACTACCGACATACTTCTGCGCCAGAACGTAAAAAGCCCGATTCCCAGCAAACTCCAGTTTCAACCCGGGCCGACTCACTGGCGCCAATCCATAAAGGCGATATTATTAAGAAAAATTCTACGCGCGATATCTTCGAAGCACTGGCGGATGGCGACAAGACTAAGTCCGACGAGATGAAACCTGATTGATAAATTTGGCTCCATCCCTTAACCGAAGGCAAGACTAACGGACTAGCCGATATTCTGAGATGTCGTAATTACCCTGTTACTATGTCATTTACACACCTCACGGTCACTGCAAACATACTGTACCTTTACTTAAAAAATAAGATCATGAGAAAGCTAATTGTATCAGCGGCGATGTCACTGGATGGCTACATCGCCGGACCACATGGCGAAGGAGACTGGGTGTCGTCAGGAGAGGAAATCTGGAAGCACATGTTCAACGATCTCGCAGATGTAGATACCGTGCTGTTAGGAAGCAACACATATGCGGAGTATGCCGGCTACTGGCGGTCGGTACTGACCGATCCGGATGCCGACCCGCACGAAAGGAAATATGCCCAATGGGCTGAAGGCACCCCGCACATCTTGTTCTCGAAGACCGTTCAATCGATCGATTGGGCGAATTCGCGCATTGCACGCGATCCCTATGTGGAAGTGACTTCGTTGAAGCAACAATCAGGCAAAAGCATGGTTGCTTGGGGTGCGGGGGAGTTTGCATCGGCGCTATTTCGGATGGGGCTCGTAGATGAACTCCGGATTACCATAGCACCGGTGCTGCTGGGCAATGGATTGTCGCTGTTCCAAGGCATAGACCGCACCAAGCTGAAGGCCATTGAGGTACGCCCACTAGAGAGCGGTGCAGTCATTCTTCGTTACGGAATGAACGCCGGTAGATAGCTGGGAGTCCATTACAGCTACTGTATTGCCAGAGATTGGAATTGCAATACTCTGTAAATACAGATAATATCGCTGTCGAATTTCTCTATGCAATCCTGAAGGTGTGGCTCTTGAAGCAGGCCGGTCGGATAAAAAAAAGGCGTTATCTTGCATCCATAGCTTCAACGATTGCCATGGTGGCCGTGCTCACCGCCATCGCGACTTCTCTGGAGTTATCAATTGTTAACGGTAATCTCGGATTGACCGGTATAGCAGTCCTTTAATTCCTAGTCTTAATGACACTCCAATCTTTACATTTCAAGAAACTTTCGGATATTTGCCAAAACGGACTGACAAAGATGCAGGCTAATAACTTATGGTTTTGCAAAAGATGGGATTGAGCATTGAAAATTCGTGGTGATCCTGTAAATGACCGCTTTCCTTTTAACCTTGCCAACGACAATATAATCATAGTGAGATGAATACTAAAAACGACGCGTTTTCCAGTCCATTACTGAATATGCTAAACGGAATTAGTTTACCTATTGCCGTTTATTCTGCCAGCGATTTTGTAATCCGTTATGCCAATGAAGCATTTGCGAAACTATGGAAGGTCGAGTCGCTGGAAGGGATGTCTGCTTTAAAATTGACGGAATCCGCTGGAAATGCTGCGATCATGCGAGCACTCAAATCAATTAATCAGGAAACAACGAGGATCACACTGATTCACACTTTAGCAAATGCACCCGGCCCGGTTTTTTTTGAAAGTGTTTTTGAAAAAGCAGCTATGGAGCCGGAGTATATTATGCAGACAATGCACGATGTTACCCGATCTCAAACCGAAAACGAACAGCTGACGAAAACTGTCTCCACGCTGGAAGAACAGAATGACGAGCTCTATAAAGAGCTGTTAAGAACCGGCCAGGAGTTGGAGGAAAGTTACATCGCACTGGAAAACGCAGGCACTAGGATGCTGGAAATACTGGAATCCATATTCAATGAAGTCGAATTGCCGGGTATTGGTTACTGGTCGCTCAATTTGGAAGATATGTCATTCGAACTCTCCCGCGGTGCGAAAAAAATTTACGGGATACCGGAAGATGAGCCGGTTCCGCCCAAAGACGTAGATATATCGCAAATTCTCGACGATCACGCGATGGCGGGCTTGAAACAGCTCGCTGCAGGCGTTGTTGATTACGATAAGCTATATCATTTCGAACATAAAATCAATCCCGTTAACGGTGAGCCTCCCAAATGGCTGAGAACTTCGGGTGTTGTGGTGGGTAAGAATAATGATAGGGTGACCAAAATAGCTGGCGTAATCGTAGTCATGTAACGTAATTATCCTGTTCCATCTGTTTGCTTTCCGTGATATCAGGCTTCATAGACATAGGTTTTCGGGTTGAGTATTGTCAATAGCCCGAGAAAAAATCCAAGCGTTTAACATAAAGTCTAATCAAAGGTGTAACTTTACGGTTTAAGCGAAGTGCAACTAACTCATTTCATCAAACCTGATTACATCTATGGAAAGAAGGGAATTCATCCGCAAAGGTATGATTGGCGCCACCGGTGCGGCATTGACAACGTCTGGCATGAGTGCCAAATCCTACGCCTCAATTCTTGGATCCAACGAACGGGTCAACGTGGCCGTCATTGGCATACGTGGAATGGGCCAAAACCACATTGAGGGTTACTCAAAGCTCAAAAACGCGCGGGTGACCGCGCTATGCGACATCGATCGGAATTTTTTCGAACCCCGAATAAAAAAGCATTTTGTTGACAAGGGACTGGAAAAGCCAAAGACCTATACCGATTTGCGCGTCTTATATGAAAATAAGGACGTCGATGCTGTTTCCATTGTGACACCGAACCATTGGCATGCGTTGGCCGCGATATGGGCAATACAAGCGGGCAAACATGTTTCTGTCGAAAAACCGTGTTGCCATAATATTTACGAAGGCCGCAAGTTAGTGGAAGCCGCGGAAAAGTACCCGGTCATTGTACAGGACGGGGCCGAGCAAAGGGGCAACCCCTGTGCGGAAAGCATGGCTGATTTTTTTCACGCCGGGAAGCTGGGTGAAGTGTATATGGCCAAAGGCATTTGCTATAAACGGCGCCATACTATTGGGCACACGCCCGACGAACCGATCCCTCCAGGCGTAGACTATGACCTGTGGTTGGGTCCGGCGCCCGAGCGCCCTTTTTCGAAAAACCGCTTCCACTATAACTGGCATTGGAACTGGGATTATGGAAACGGTGATATCGGCAACCAGGGGGTTCACGAGATGGATATTGCCCGGTGGGGGCTTAATGTTACATTGCCTACCAGGATCACCTCAATTGGCGGCCATTTCATGTTTGACGATGACCAGCAAACGCCCGCGTGTTTGCAGGGCATCTTGTCAGACCTGATCGCTAAAATTGAAGATCATGATCACAAGCTTACGGTAACAGCAGAGGATGCCTATGAAAGTTTGAAAATTGCGCTTTTAGCCGGCCAGCAGGCCTGATATATACCTGCTATAACTCCCGGAGCAAAGACAGTATCTCCTGTATTGAAAATTTTGCCCCGCAAATGGATTCATCAGCTGCTCCATAATAAATGGTTACTTCGTCCCCGTTTACAATATGGCCATTGGTGAATACCACATTTCCAAAGAAGCCACTGATCTCATATTCTTCACGTGGGACCATGATTGGTTCTATAGTTCGGGAGATGATTTTTGCAGGGTTTTCCAGATCCATCAAAAATGCACCTAGGGCATAATGGTGTTCTGCATTAGCCCCGTGACAAATCTCCAGCCAGCCATAAGGAGTTTTGATCGGTGCCGCGCCGGCGCCTACACGTGCACTATCCCAAAGTCCTGTCCGTGTCTTTACGATACACTGGTGGTTTCCCCATTGCAGGCCGTCACTTGATTCGGCCAGCCAGATATATTTTCCGCCAACTTCAATACTTACCGGCCGGTGCAAAGCGTAGAATTTGCCATTTATTTTCTCATCAAAAATTGCACAGTCCTTATTGTGAGGCGGAAATATCATGCCCTTATGCTCAAAGTTTTTCCAATCTCTTGTTAGCCGGAGCCCCACACCTACACCGTTGTCTGACACCGCGGTGTAGGTAAGATAAAAGGTGTCGTCTATTTTAGTGACGCGGCAATCTTCAATGCCAAACTTTTCATGGGTTCCTTGGCCAGTCAGCGGACCATATCCTTCAGGCTCATAAAAGTCTATACCGTTATCACTGCAAAGCAACCTTAAATGCGAAATCGTGGTGAGGTACCCTAAGCCTTTATAAGATAATTTCCGGGGGTCATTGGCGATAAGCTCAGGATCATTTAACGGGATTTCAACGATCTCCGTTTTGCCCTGGTCATTGATAGCAGGAAAGGATATGACCTCTGGCTTTCGCGCAATGCCTTCAGCAACCCTGGCTACCAGCCATGTTTTTCCTTCAAAGGTAAAGGCACCAGGATTAAATAGGCAAATAATTGCCAGGCCTTCACTACTGGGACTCAGATCTTTCGGTACCACAAGGGGATTTTCGGGAAATCGATGGGCTATATCTATCATTGTACAATCAAATTAAAATGGCGTATGGCTTCTCTTTATGTTGAAACAATAACATGCGTAAAAAGTTCGGTGAGCATTACACTAGATTTTGAATCTTCGGTTTTTATAACTAATTTTATAGTTATAAAACTAGTGACATGAAAATTGATATTAAGTACGTAAAACGAACCATGGGGGTCGCGGTCACCTCGTGCTTTTTTGCGGTATCCATTTGTATCGGTCAGGATTCTACGGGCAATGTGATGGATGTTGTCGATCGTCATATGGATTCGCACCGTTATTTGGAAGCATTACTGGAAACCCGCGAGTATCCCGTATCTCCGGAGTTTCCGAACAGCCTGGAAGTGCAAATGCAACTCATGTTTTCATCTTTCCTTGGCCAAAATCGATATTACAGCGAGTTGATTGAGGCATGGGAGGACAATCTGAAATTGTCCGATAGCCTACGGAATATGGTACTTGGTTCCGCTTATCAAGACGATGAGGCAATCGGAAAGATGATCGAGTTAGCCAAGGATAAGCAGATAGTGATGGTTAACGAGATGCATTTCTATCCGCATCACCGGCTCTTGGCGATGGACCTGCTCACCCGCTTGCGGGCGTTGGGATACACCTACTTTGCCCTCGAGACTTTAGCCGAAGGGCAGGATACTGTGTTGAACGAAGCCGACGCATTTCCCAGGCTGGGAACCGGATACTACACGAGGGAGCAAAATTTCAGCAATCTGATACGGTTAGCTAAGCAACTGGATTTCCGCTTTGTGGCCTATGAGAATACAGATCCTGATAAGGATAGGGAAGAGGGTGAGGCCGATAACCTGTACCGAGGCACGTTTGCTGCAGATCCTTCAGCCAAAGTGTTTGTTTTTGCCGGTGGTTCGCATATTATGGAACGCCCAGATGGAAATGGAAAGAAATGGATGGCAACAATTTTTAAGGAACGATACGGCATCGATCCGCTTACTATTGATCAGTTCAGCCTGAACGCGTACCGGCACGACATTTCCGGCAATTATGCTCTGATGGAGCGCAAGCAGTTTGGAAATCAGGAAAAACTGGCGTCAACCGATTTACAGGTGGTTAGTAATAGGCACTATACCGGGGCGTGGGACGGCAAGGAAGAATACCGAAATGACACAAATCAGGAAATACAAGTAGCATTGTTTTACTATTCAGAATTGGGCGAAAAGCTGGAAGTTGACAGCCTGATTCCCTATTTTACGGCGTTACTGTTGCCGGGCGAACAGCTGCAGCTTCCGTACCTCCTTTCGGAAGGAGCCTATTTGGTGGTGTACAACGGAGAGGGGCATACATTGGAAAGAAAACACATCGGAAAGGTAAAGCTGAGAGGGAATTTCTTTAAACGGAGTCTAAAAAGGTGCCAAATGTTATCCAATACTTCGAAAAATTTAGGAAGCCTGACGACTCTGTGCTGCTATTGCTAATATTGATTGTATATTTCAACAGATCACAGCTCTTTAGCAAATAATTGTAGAATACTAGGTCGATATAGAAATGTTCCAACTCTGTACTTATCCGATATTGGCGGAGGAATTTCTTACCAACAAAACCTTTTAATCGCCTCTATTTGAAACCAGTATAACTAATCAGAATTTGTAATTCCCGATCAGATATTTTACCTTGTATGTTACAACTACGCTTATAAATCAATAGGTTCTATACATGGCTAGTAGTATAAGTAGCCTAATGAAGCTAAAATGAAATTATATGATTGAAGATCAACGTACTTATTACCCTAGTATTAAACAAAGTTGGGGAATCGTCGGAATAACGATACTATCAGCGCTGGTATTTAGTCCCGTCAATCTCGTGCTCAATAAAGCGATGGGAAAGGAGATTTCTTTTTTAGTTTATTATTTATTAGCGATGGGAGTTCCCTTCGGTATCGCTCACTTCATAAGAAATAAACGAACAGCAGTAAATAATTACAATTTTAGTCTGAGTTCCACGAAGGCAATGGGATTAATTTTGCTCGCTACAATTGGACTTCAGACAGGCATAACTTCGCCCATAGTTAATTTAATACCGGTGCCTGAGTTTATGCAAAAGGTATTTCTTGAATTTGCAGATAAAAAAAGCATCTATTCTTTCTTGACCATAGTCATTGCCGCGCCTATAATAGAAGAATTGATTTTCAGGGGGATTATTTTGGAGGGACTTTTACAAAGATATTCTCCAGTTAAATCAATTATCCTATCAAGTGTTCTTTTTGGAATCGGTCATTTAAATCCATGGCAGTTTATTAGTGCTTTGGTAATTGGATTGTTTTCAGGTTGGGTATATTATAGAACAAGAAAACTATCACTATCAATCTTGATCCATTTAGTAAACAATCTTTTTGCTTTTATTGGGATGTATTCTATGGATACGGAAACAATGATGAATCAATCGCTATCAGAATTATATGGCGGTTTTACAAACTTTATCTTAATTACTGCCGGAGCGATATTGATTTCAATAACTAGTATTTTCCTCTTGAGAAAAGAATTTAGCGATTTGAGAAATTGATGACGGTAGCAATTCGCTCGCGGCCTTGCTTAACACCCGCAGTTCACGTTAGCCTTTTACAAACACGGCAAAATTGGCGGTCTACCTCTTTAAAATGAACCGGTCGCAATTTGCAACCGGTTCATTACAGTCATTTCGTTTTTTTCTTTTTCCGCTCAATAAGCTTCTCCCGCTCATCAAGCACATCCATTTCCTGTGAGCAAGATGCATAGTGTGTCGCCTGTCGTATGTTATCCAGCGCTTTGTTCCATTTTCGAAGCCGTTCGTAGTATGTTGCTTTCTTCTGGAGCATCAAGCCCTTGTCCATACCTTTCAGTGTCAACGCAAAATCGATCAGTTTCTTTGAGTGTTCCATCTCCTCCAGCGCCAGCAAACAATCCGCGAAATACGGATACACCGACAGCGTGTAAACGTCTGCCGCTAGGGCCTCCTCGAAATATCTCCTTGCAGCACGATAATCCCGCAATACTTCGTGATGGAGTCTACCCATGAGGCACAAGCTGTCTGCATCATTTGCATCGTAAGCCAATGCATAATTTAACGCCGTGACCGCTTCCTCCAGGTTGTAAGGATAATTATCCAATGCCTGGAAGTAATATCGGTTTTGTATTGTTTTATTTTCCATCGTTCTAAGTGCTTTGTATCAACCATCCATCCGTACAATACGTGGCTGGAACGTGCCGATAATATCTACCAATTCCTTTTGCGCCGCCATCACTTCTGCAATACGCTTGTACGCCATAGGAGCCTCCTCCAGGCCGCCGCCGATCAACGTAACCCGGTGCTGGGCGAGTACTTTTTTCATCTCGGAAGGAGACCACATCCGCCGTGCCGCATCACGAGGGTGCATTCTTCCAGCCCCGTGCGAGGCCGAGTGCAGTGATTCCGCGTGTCCCCGGCCAACTACAAGATAACCTTTGTCAACCATCGACCCAGGGATGTAACCGACCACACCATATCCGGCAGGTGTCGCGCCCTTTCGGTGCACCACTATTTCGCGGCCTTCATGTATCTCTTTCCAGGCGAAATTATGGTGGTGTTCCACCCTCGCCATGATCCGTCCACCCACAGCCCGGATCAACCGCCTATGGATATCACTGTGGCAGGCAGCAGCATATTCACCTGCCAGTTGCATAGCTACCCAATACTCCATGCCCAGGTGCGTATCCAAATCCAGCCATGCCAACTGTTGGGCTTCCTTCGGTAATGGGCACTGTGCCATTGCCGCTTTTGTATAGTATTGTGCAATTGACGCCCCAATGCCCCGCGAACCGCTATGTGACAAAAGCCCTACGTAGCTGCCCGGTTTCAAATCCAACTCGGGATGCGGTGCCGTCAGCGTCACTTCGCCAAATTCTACGAAGTGGTTTCCACCGCCTGATGTGCCAAACTGCTTGATGGCCTTTCCATGCAGCTTTCGCAGCAGGGGGATGCTTCGAAAGGCATCCGACTCAAATACCCCGTGATCATTGGGCGAAGCATGTACCTCCCGCATTCCGAAGCGGGTATGGTCAACCAGCGCTTTTGCGTACCGGTCTCTGGCACCCTCCAGGTACGTCACCGGCGTATCCAATATAGACAGTGATAACCGGCAGCCGATATCCAGCCCTACTCCGTAGGGGATAACAGCGTTGTCCGTTGCCAATACACCCCCAATGGGCAGGCCGTAGCCCGAATGCGCATCCGGCATTAGCGCCCCCTGTATAGCGATGGGTAGCTTCAGCGCCGTGTATAGCTGATTAAAAGCTTCATCACGGATATGTTCTTTGCCGAAGATCGCAAATGGCGCCCGTTGTGCGTTGAGGGTTTGCCGCCGTACCGCCGGTGGGCTCACCAGTGCTTCGGCGATTTCGCCGAGTGCCAGGTCGTCCACATAAGCCTGCGGGTTTTTCAGTATATCGCTCAATATAGAGCGCACATAGTTTTTGTCCCGTTTGGGGAATTGCCTCTGCATTACTGCAATGGCTTTGATTACACTGCGACTGGGATAACCCAGCTTCAGCAAGTCTTTTCCTTTTAATTTTAAATGGCCCATGGCCTAATCAATTAAATGCTAAACCTAAAAGGAATCACACGGCCACGTAGCACACCGTGGAGTAGCGAACTCCTATTTACTTAAAAAAAATTGTCTTGAAATGGCGCACCGGCGACCGCCGTTGCATAGGGCAACGAATGCTATTGGATAGCACGGAGCGCTTCCTTCACCATGGAAGGAATCCTGTTAGCAGTATGGTATGCGATGAACATTGCTCCGTCAGTTAAAAATGTGATACAATAGCTTCTATCAAAAAATTGAGGCGCAAAAGTATCGATAATTCTTTAATCTGCAAAAAAAAACATGAAGCACCTTTTGTCTGTTGTCGATTTCTTAGCTTTCCGTTGTTACTCACTATTGGGTATTTCACCGCATACAGCTATCAGCTACTTTTATATGCAGGTCAACTAATCAGTTTCTGGTTCCTGTAATGCCTTTCCGTTTTCGCTCGTTACCTTCGTACGGCCAACAGAGGAATAGCCATGAAAAATCATGAACTTGCTATCTGTTTCTAACTGTTTTCTTTCTAGTGTATCCAAACGCCGGAAGATAGCCGCATCTTCATACAGAAACCTGCGCATGGCAACAAAGCTATCAATGATTTGAATGTGGTCGCAGTTTGCGACCACCTCATCCTTTTCTTTTTAAGTTAGCTGAAAGCAGTATCTCTCTGGAAAGCGATCAACATTTCGTTTAACCTGTTCGTTAATACGCTTGGTTTCCACCCCGTACAATTCCGCTAAATCTCGGTCAATCATTACCCGCATGCCCCTGATCGTTTTCATCTCTTCGATTTGGAGTGTTAACTAAAAATATTAGTATATATCATCGATTTTCGCTATCTTTGCCCATAACCAATCAAAACTGGATTATGGAAAACCAACAATCCAAACAACCCCGAATCGGGAAATTCATTGATCCGCTCACCGACTGGGGGTTCAGACGTCTTTTCGGGCAGGAACCCAACAAAGAGATTCTGATCGAATTCCTGAACGACCTGTTCCAGGGCGAGAAACACATCATTGATCTAACGTATGCACCCAATGAATATGATGGGGACGACGTTACGGATAAGCGTGTCATTTTCGACCTGCACTGCCGGGGCGACAACGGCGAATATTTCATTGTGGAGATGCAGCGCATCCGGCAGGATCATTTCAAGGACAGGGTACTGTTTTACGTATCGCGGCTCATTCAGCGGCTGCTGCGGAAGGGGAGAGAAACCAACAGTTACAAACTTCCGGAAGTGTATCTCATCGGCATTCTGGAATTCACCATGGATGCCGTGGTCACAGACCGTTACTTCCATGACATCATCCTGATGGATAAGCACACCTGCAAACCTTTTTACAATAAGTTGGGTTTTAAGTTTTTGGAATTGACTAACTTTGTAATGGAAGAGGATGATCTGCTCACCGACATGGATAGGTGGATGTACCTGTTGAAGCACATGAGCACGCTGGATAAAGTGCCGACATTTCTGGATAAGCGGGCTTTCCAGCTGATTTTTAAGATATCGGAAGTGGCAAAATTAAAAAAGGAGGAACGGATGGCATACGAAGCAAGTTTAAAGGCTAAGTGGGATACGCATAACGCGTTTGATTCGGTTAGACGTGAAGGAAAAGAAGAAGGGAAGGAGGAAGCTGGTTATCAATTTGTAAAAAACCTGATCGTTAAGCTTGGTTTAACGAACGAACAGGCTGCCGAGGTAGCCGAAGTATCCATCGCCTTCGTCGAAAAAGTCCGCGCGGACCTCCAGAAAAAAGACAAATAAGTTTCTTTACAATCGAACATAGCCACCGCTTGCGGTGGCTTTTTTGTTTACAACCAACCCCACCAACAATTTACCCAAGTTCAAAACACTAATGTTAGGACCTGGACTGCCGCAAATCTGAATAGTGGATGGTCATCGTCGTCTATTTTATCTCTTTTTTTGTAAATCAATAAGACGGTAGCTCGCATTGATAAATGGAATCTGTTTTTATTTCAACAAGTTTTATTAAATAGTTTAATCATGAAAATTTTAGTAATCGGAGGAAGCGGCCAGGTCGGCAAGGGAGTGTGTGAAAAATTGGAAATTATGGGTAATGAGGTAATCGTAGGAGCACCCTCAGCCGGCATTGATATCTTGACGGGGGAAGGTCTTAAAGAAGCTTTGGATGGAACCGAAATTGTAATTGATCTTTCCAATTCAAAATCACCAGATGATCAAATCGCTTTAGATTTTTTTCGTACGGCCGCTAAACACCTCATTGGGGCAGAGAAGCTTGCGCATATCAAGCATCATCTGGTACTTTCTATTGTCGGAACAGATCGGGCACAACATATAGGATACCTGCAAGCAAAAAAGTATCAGGAAGATGCCTTAGTCGAATCCGGCATACCTTATACTATCATCCGCTCGACCCAATTCCATGAGCATATAGGAACCATTATCGCTGTTCAGGGTGAAGGCCGGAACGTCCACGTCTCGACAATTGACTATCAGCCGATAGCATTGCAGGACGTGGTAAATTATGTGGTAAGGTTCGCTTTGGAGCAACCCAAAAACAAGATAGTGGAGATAGCCGGACCTGACCGCGGCTTGATGAGCGATTTCGTGGAAAGCTATTTGAAGGCGAAAGGTGAAGATAAAGTTGTAGTATCTAATCAGGACGACAAATACATGTTCCAAAGCATTTCAAAATCAGGCCTAGTTCCCTCTGGCGAGTTCTATCCGGGTAAGATAAGGTTCGATGACTGGAAAAGAACATAATAGGGAGCTTATATAGATTCTTTAAGGGCTTGGCCGAAAGTTTCCATTTCGTTTGAATTCAAGGAAGCAAAACCAAACCTTATTCCGTTGACATCAATTCTGTATTTGTGAAGGCTTCCATCGTTCATATAAATACCGCGGTTGGCTAGCCTTTCGGAGAGGTGGGGTATGGAATATTCGGGATCAAATAAGGTCCAAACCGCCATTCCTCCTTTTGGATAATTGAATTTGGCAACATTTCCAATAGAAGCACTTAAAATCTCGCAGAACTCATCCCGCCTCTTCTTGTACAGCTTTACCGATCGTCGCAGATGTCTTTGCATTTCACCCATATCGAAAAGGTGGGCAACAGATTCTTCAAATAGTACGTCGCCCCGAATATCCAGCACCTGTTTGAGTTTAGCTGCCTGCCATATGAAATTCTCTCCTCCAATCAAATACCCCAGCCTGATCGTTGGAGCCAATGTTTTAGAAATTGATCCAACGTAAAGAACATAGCCATCGTGTTCTGCACTGGCTAAGGGTAATATCGGTGCATTTTCATAGTGAAAATCATAGTCGTAATCATCTTCGATTACAGGAAGACGGTAACGGCAAATGATATCTAAAAGTTTGACTCGCCTTTCAGCATTGAGTGTGACAGTCGTCGGGTGATGGTGGTGGGGAATAATGTACAAGAGGCTAGGCTTTGATTGTTTACAGATGCTCTCAATTGCATCGACATCAATGCCGTCTTGATCAACTTTAACCTTTATAAGCTTAGCACCCAACTGCTCAAAAAGTCTATCAGCTAAAACATAGTTTACGTCGCCGACAATAACAGTACTGCCGGGCCGTAGAATCATACTTGCAGCAACAGAAATAGCTAATTGTGCCCCGTGGGTCACCAAAACTTGCTCAGGAGTGATATTCAAAGCCCTGGTTTTCGACAAAAACAACGCAAGTTCCGTTCTCAACGAATTGCTTCCGTGCGAGCCGTCGGCTAATAATTTACTGTGGATATTCGTTCTTTTTGACAAAAATTTGTACCGATCGATTATCAAATCTAACGGCGCAATTCTCGCATCAGGATAACCATCATTAATCATCAACTGGTAAGGTTTTATCTGCCTTGTTACCGGTTGGCGAGCAGCAACCTGTCGGTAAAAGATCTCTTGCTGCTGTGATAAGAATTTATCTGAAGAGCTCACCCCGAACGATTTCGGATTCATTACAGGCAATTGTCGCGCAACGAAGTTGCCCCTCCGTTCTATCACTTCAAACCAACCCTGAGCTTGCAATTCCTCATAAGCAGCAACTACCGTTGTACGGTTTAGTTTTAGCATTGACGCCATATCCCGACTTGCTGGCAATTGATAACCAGGTTTTATTTTTCCACTTTTGATCAATTCTATCAAGCTGTTTGCGACCTGCCTGAATATAGGAGTTGTGGACCGTCTGTCAACTGCAATGAGTGTACTAAAAGGTAATGTTTGAAGTGTCATGTTTATAAGGTTCGTACTCGACGACAAAATAACGGGATATAATTTACGAAAATATTGAAGTATAGCAATTATTTTAAGAGATTAGCTTGTTGCTCGGGAGCCAATCAAAACGACCTGTTCCAGGGCGAGAAACACATCATTGATCGCGGCTCATCCAGCAAGAAACATTCATTTTAGGCAAAATGGCGGTCTCGCACATATTTAGCGGACAGAAGCAAAGGAATTGATTGCAAAGCTACTTAGATGAAAGAAATTGTCAAGCGGCTCTGTACGGAGAAAATTAGATCAATCGGAAAATAAGATTTTAATTTTCGTAACTTTGTGATAAAGCAAACGAATATGGAAGCGATTATGATTCATCCGGAAAATGCTGAGCAACTCAAGACCGTCAAATCAGTTTTGAAGGCATTGAAGGTTCCTTTCGAACCGCAGTCCAGTACGTTGCCAGATCATGTGAAGGCTAGCATCGATAAAGGAATGAAGCAAGCTGCCCAAGGCAAGACCATCGGACTGGAGGAGTTCAAAGAGAAACATTTTTTGAAACGGTAAAGTCAGCAAGCAAGCTTAAACCGAAACTAAACCAACCTAATGCAATATACGCTCAGCTTTACTCCCGAGGCGGAAGATACCTACGATTCATTATCATCACAACTAATGGAACGTTGGGGCGAGCGCTTTGTGTTGAAGTTTGAAGGACGTGTTTCCCAAGCGTTGGATACATTAAGCAGGACGCCTTTCCTTTATCCGATAGCTATTGAGGAAACCCAGATCAGGAAATGCATTGTACATAAAAACTGTTCCATCCTTTATAAAGTTGATGGCCGTATGGTAACGGTGATCTGTTTTTGGGATAACCGCCAGGAGCCGCTTTTTAATATTTAACATTATGCCAATAAATACACCTTCATCAACATCGTTCTCAGATAAAGTGTTGTACGGACTGCGGAAAGCGTTGCGGAAGTTGGTAGAAGAATCGGCTGCCAATGGGGAAAGTCTCGTAATCAAACGTGATGGTGAAATTAAAGAAGTGCCCGCCAAAGACCTGCTTAAGACATTACCTAAAGAAGGGACCCGTCAATAGGTGAAAGAAGTAATGCAATTAAAAGAATAAATTGCTGCTGCACTCTTGCGACCATCAAAAATTGATCATAAACCTAACGTAGGGGTAGAATTCAGTGGTTAGGTATGCAAGACCTTTGTTAGTTGCAAGTGATCGAGAGAGAACATTGATGGAGGAAGGAGGAATCGAAGATCTTAAATTTGAACCATTGGTTTCCATCCGGTAACCGAAAATTTGAATTGGCTATGGGTTTCCTAATTGCGGAATTGACTAAAAATAATAGTATTCATCGTTAATCTTCCCTATCTTTGCCCATAACCAATCAAAACTGGATTATGGAAAACCAACAACCCAAACAACCCCGGATCGGGAAATTTATTGATCCGCTCACCGACTGGGGCTTCCGCCGTCTCTTCGGGCAGGAGCCCAACAAAGAAATTCTGGTGGAATTCCTGAACGACCTGTTCCAGGGCGAGAAACACATCATTGATCTAACGTATGCGCCCAATGAATACGACGGGGACGACGTTACGGATAAGCGCGTCATTTTCGACCTGCACTGCCGGGGCGACAACGGCGAATATTTCATTGTGGAGATGCAGCGCATCCGGCAGGATCATTTCAAGGACCGGGCACTGTTTTACGTATCGCGACTTATCCAGCGGCTGCTGCGGAAGGGGAGAGAAACCAACAGTTACGAGCTTCCGGAAGTGTATCTCATCGGCATTTTGGAATTCAGCATGGATGCCGGGGCAGCCGACCGTTACTTTCACGACATCGCCCTAATGGACAAGGACACCTGCAAACCTTTTTACAATAAGTTGGGTTTTAAGTTTTTGGAACCCCGTAAGGGCTCTATCAGGCCAATGAAAGCTGACAAGGATCTGATAAATTACCTAACTTTGTAAAAGAAGAGGATGATCTGCTCACGGATATGGACAAGTGGATGTATCTGTTGAAGCACATGAGCACACTGGATAAGGTGCCGACATTTCTGGATAAGCGGGTTTTCCAGTTGATTTTTAAGATATCGGAGGTGGCAAAGTTAAAAAAGGAGGAACGTATGGCATACGAAGCAAGTTTAAAGGCTAAGAGAGATACGCAGAATGCGTTTGATACCGTAAGACGAGAAGGGAAAGAAGAGGCGAGTTATCTATTTGTAAAGAACTTATTATTCAATACCAATTTTCACGACGAAAAAATAGCGGAATTGGCATCCGTATCTGTCAATTTCGTTGAGAAAGTCCGCGCGGACCTCCAGAAAAAAGACAAATAACTTTCCTTATAACCGAACATAGCCACCGCTTGCGGTGGCTTTTTTGTTTACAATCAACCTCGCCAACAATTTACCCCCACCCATACACCCCAAAAAATACCCAATACTGAGTATTCCACAGCAGCTTCAACCACCTACTTTTATACCAAGATCAATTAATCACGTATTTACCTAAAAGAACTAATCATGTCAAATTCAATTGCCCGGGTTTACTCGGATGCCGTAAAGAAAAATCAGAAAGTATTGTATGGCGTATGGGAGCCCGGATTCCCCGTGAAGCTGGGCGACTACGGAGTGATGACCGGAAACATATTTACCCAACGGGGGAATATTTCCGAACTATCGGAACTGAAAGATTTTAAAATCAACTACCGGACAGACAATACGAAAGACGAAAAATCCAGCTACTCTATTTCGTTCGAGGCCGATACGAAAGTACCGGTAATAAATCTGGCCGATGGATGATGGCCGTATTGTAACGGTGATCTGTTTTTGGGATAACCGCCAGGAGCGGCTTTTTAATATTTAACGTTATGCCATGCTCGGGAGTTGGATCGGAAAAAGTATATCGTGTTAATAGCGTCGGAGGCCTGCGCAAAACCCGGGTATTTATCTTTGTACCGGAGGCTTTTCCAGTAGTGGTACGGTTTGCATTATTGAAGTGTCGGCTGATTCACGTTCATTTGTAATATTGGATACATTAGCTGCTTCTATGGCCGATGCTGTTCGACTGCGTCACGGAATTGGTTAAACCTAATATGGTCCGATGCCAGACCTATAGCATGGACGACATTACGAATAAGCACGGAATTTATTTCGTCCTTAATTTTTTAACAGGATTCTGGCTTGCATGGAATATATGTAGAATATATACAAGTTCCCCTTCGGCGATGTATTCGTAAACAATTACAAAAGGAAATGTCGATACCACATACTGACGGTAAGGGCCGACTTTTACCGGATATGACTTCGGATTATTAGCTACCGCAGCTATTGAGGCCTCAATTTGGTTTAGGAATCGCTTACCCAACCCGATCCGTTGCTCTTCATACCAATCAAAGGAATCCTGCAATTCCTTTTCAGCGAGTGAAGATATAATAACGGTATTGGGCACGGTTCAGGCTGATGCGTTTCTTATTTGGAGTGTAGACGCTGCTTTACTTCGGCAAAGGAAACACCTTTATCCCTGCCGGATTTTAAATCTTCCGAGCGCCTATCCAGTTCCTCCACCAACAGCTCATCCTCCCACCAATTGTAGGATGTATTATCCATATTGATAGAATAATTCAATCCCAATTTATCCAAGAGCGCACGTACTTTTAGCTCAGCTCCTTGGTCCTCAATATTTACCGTGAGTGTTGCCATCGCTTATTCTGTTGTTTAACAAAGATAGGACTTAAGTTTTTAGGATGCAAATGGATCAATATGCGTGTGTGTATTCTAAAGAATGGGTATGGGGCGAAGGTGTTTGCCATCTGTTTCTAACTGTTTTCTTTCCAGCGTGTCCAAACGTTGGAAAATTGCTGCATTTTCATACAGGAACCTGCGCATGGAAACGAAGCTATCAATGATTTGAATACTGATTTTTGCCGCTGTTTCGCCCCGAAGTACAGAGGCCAACATGCTAACTCCGAATTCCGTAAATGCATATGGCATTTGATATGAAAATCTTAAATTCGAAAGGTGGTCACAATTTGTGACCACCTCGTCTCGTTCCAAATTCGTTAGTTGAAAACAATAATGTTTAGGAAAACGTTCCGGGTTCCTTTTAACAGCCTGATTCAAAGCCTTAGTTTCCACCCCGTACAATTCCGCTAAATCCCGGTCAATCATTACCTGTACGCCTCTGATCGTGAATATCTTGCTTTGGACGGCTTCGGGTTTCAATACCCAGACATCTGTCTTTTCCATAGGTTATTGGCTCTGAGTTTATATTGTTTGCTAACAAATATAGTAAACCCAGTATTAACTTACAAATAATTTTTAATCAAACCCACCAACCGTCCGGTTTCCCGTAATGTCATCACCATTCCTCAGGTTACCTTTGGGTAATCAAAATTTGTAATTCTGAATCCGATGTTTTACCTTGCACATTATAACTGCCATTATAAGCTAATAGGCCTAAGAAAAACAATTGATAAATCAATAATACCATATAATCAATAACCGAATTCACTAACCGCTAACCGTTAATAAAGAAACCAACACCAACCATCATGCGTACGCGTATCCTTTACCTTTTTCTCGTCTTCGGGCTTTTGTTGCCTGCGGCTTCGGATGTGCAGGGTAGGGCAGCCGCTTATAAGGTCGTCGAGCGGAAGAATGCTACGGTATCCATCACCAAATCAGGGCGGAAAAATCACAAGGCAGGATGGCAATACCTTAGGAAGAGTCAGATTAAGACGACGAAGAAAGAGGCTGTCAGGAATGGGTACAGGAGTGTAAGACGTGTAAGGCGGAAGTGATATATTTGGCACTGTAAATACTTGACATCTATGGAACATACCATCGCTCCAAAACTAGAATCCTCGAGAAAGGAATTGCTCGATTTAAGCATGCGGAATAGTTTATTGAACTATAGAATCCCCAAAGCAAGGGGGCTTCATATCATTCAAGAAAAATCTTCTGCAATTTTCGATATTCTTGTGAGCAAGGGAAAATCCATGACATTTCTGGGAAGACCCGATAATAACGACGAATCCGAGGACAACGAGCTACCTGAATTGCCACCGTTATCCGATGAGCAACAGCGCGATGCATATCTGGACACCAAGCTCCAAACAAGCGAGTCGGAAAAGAAGTTACAATCGAAAATTCTCAATACCTATTATTTCGCACGTACAAGCATTGAAGAGCAAGGCGTCAACATTCTCTATCTCGCGATGGGAATGCTAAATTGGTACGAAAAAGGAAACGAAAAAGATGTCAGACAGGCGCCCCTTATTCTTATACCGGTTATCCTGGAGCGATCCAGCGCCAGTGAGCGCTTCCGGTTGCGGTATTCCGGCAGTGAAATAGGTGCCAATCTTTCGTTACAAGCCAAGATGTTGGCGGAGTTCAATATTACTATCCCCGATTTGTCGGATGTTGAAGACTTTGACATCGACGCCTACTTCAACGATATTGCCGGACGAATACAAAAGGAAAAGGGTTGGAGTGTCGAAAAGGATACCATTGAATTGGGATTCTTCTCTTTCGGCAAATTCATGATCTACAATGATCTCGATACCAGCCAGTGGCCAAGTGATCATAAGCCGGAAAAACATAAGGCAATCACTGCGTTGTTCGGCGACGGCTTTGATGAACCCCATCCCAGCGCTACTGACGACCATCACATCGATCACGATACTGTGGCGGATGAACTGTTTCAGGTCGTAGATGCCGACAGCTCACAGGTGCTAGCCATGTTGGCGGTACACGAAGGGCGAAACATGGTAATACAAGGGCCGCCGGGTACCGGGAAGTCGCAGACGATTACCAATATTATCGCCAATGCTGTCGGGCATGGAAAGAAGGTGTTGTTTGTCGCCGAAAAGATGGCCGCCCTTGAAGTGGTTAAGCGACGAATGGATAACATCCATTTAGGAGAGGCATGTCTTGAACTCCACAGCCATAAGGCCAATAAAAGGGAATTACACGAAGAACTCAAACGTGTACTTGATCTGGGCCGTCCTGCGGTGTCACATCTGGAGTCAGAAATTCAGTTGCTTGACGAACACAGGGCCAGGTTGAACGCCTACTGCGATGCCGTCAATACCGCTATCGAAAAAAGCGGCCTTTCCCCGCAACGAGTAATGGGATATCTGCTCGATATCGATAAGCGAAGGGAGCATACTGAGTTGCCGAAAATTCCCATAACGAACCCCGAGCAGTGGGACGCTGATCGCATCCGACGCGCCGAAGACATGGCCGATGTCATCGAGGCACGTCTGGCCGACATCGGACAGCCCAGTGAATTATTATTCTACGGCACGGGGTTAACCGTCTTCCATCCGCATGAGCGCAGCGCATTTGCCGGATCGCTCAACGCAGCTATTACGGCTACCGACGCACTTGTTTCCTATACAGCGGCATTGGCAACGAAATTGGGTGTGCAACCACCGGACAGCGAAGATGCTGTGCAATCGCTTGTTAAGCTTTTTCACTGGGTAGAAAAAAGACCAGAACTAACAGATATCAATATTAAGAATCCAGCCTGGATAACGCAGGAAGAGGACATCCGCGAATTGTTAGATACCGGTGAACGATTAGCAGCCTTGCATCGGGAATACGATGAGATTTTGTTGCCTGAAGCATGGGAGCAGCAAATGATTGAAATCCGCCAAAATATCCTGCTACACGGCGGCAAATGGTATAAGTTTTTGATTGGCGAGTACAAACGTAGTGTAAAGCAGCTTGCCGCGTTTTCCCGGCAAGTATTGCCGAAGGATGCCAATGAAAAGCTCCGCATCGTGGATGCCGTCCTCGAAGGCCGTCGGCTGTCTGCTACTGTCGCTGAACTGGATGATTTGGCCAAAGTACTGTTTGGGCACCGGTGGAACCGCCAGCGATCAAATTGGGCCTCGCTGCGGACCGCTTTCGATTACCTCAATCAAACGCATAAGCAAATCGCCGAAAGGCGACTGCCGGAACAGCTACTTGCCTATCTGGACAATCTCGTTAAGGATAAGGAAGAAAATGACGAGCATTCACCCATCGTCGAACAACGTTTGTTGGAACAGCTTGCGTCTTGGAAGCAGGTTCTCCAGCAATTTGAATTCGAAGAATACGATGACGCAAAGCAACTTGCCCAGCTATCCCTGCGTGATCAGTTGGTGCGTCTACAACAATGGCAGGCGGGATTGGATCAAATCCACTTGGCGATAGCCTGGAACAACCTGGTCGAAGAAAGTCGCAGCAAAGGTTTTGCTATGCTTACCGAATCAGCATTGCAATGGAATGATGCTAGCCGATTCCTAAAAATGGCGTTGCAAAAATCATGGTATGAATACCTGATCGAGCAGGCCATGGCTCATTACACTCCGTTGAAGCAATTTGAGCGTACCAGTCATGAAGAGTTGATTACAAAGTTCCGGCGGCTGGACGAGTTGAACCAACAATACAACCGGGTACGTGTAGCGCTTGCTCATTACCAATCCATTCCCCGTCAAGATGGCGGCGGGCAGCTCAACGTACTCCGCAGTGAGTTCAACAAAAAAGCGCGTCATATACCCATCCGGAAACTGATGCAAGAAGCTGGTTTGGCGATACAGGCCATAAAACCCGTGTTCATGATGAGCCCGTTGTCTATTGCCAATTTTCTGCCTCCCGGAAGTATTTCATTTGACCTGGTGATTTTCGATGAAGCCAGCCAAGTCCGGCCGGTGGAAGCATTGGGTGCCATCATGCGCGGTAAGCAGCTCGTGGTTGTAGGGGATTCCAGGCAGCTTCCGCCTACCAGTTTCTTTGATAAGCTCAACGCCGAGGTAGCCGAAGAAGAAGAAAACGAAACTGCTGATCTGCAAAGCATTCTGGGGATGTGCAACGGTAAGGGTACGCCTGAACGGATGCTCCGATGGCATTACCGGAGCCGCCACGAGTCGTTGATCAGCTTATCCAACTATGAATTCTACGAAAATAAATTGGTCATTTTCCCAAGCCCCGGCTCACGTAGGAGGCTTGGGTTAGCATTCCATCATTTGCCGCATGCCGTCTATGAGCGAGGTAAGACACGTACCAACCCTATCGAGGCCGCAGCTGTGGCTGATGCAGTTATTTCCCACGCACAGCATAGTCCAAAGGAAAGCCTTGGCGTGGCAGCATTCAGCACAACGCAAATGCAGGCGATACAGCATGAATTGGAGATACGACGGCGACAGCATCCAGAATTAGAAAGCTTCTTCAGGTCTCATCCCAACGAGCCTTTTTTTGTCAAGAATCTGGAAAATGTGCAGGGCGACGAGCGTGATGTTATTTTCATCAGTATCGGTTACGGCCGTATTGAAGACGGCAAAGTTCCGATGAGCTTTGGCCCCCTCAACAATGATGGCGGCGAGCGCCGATTGAATGTATTGATTACGCGAGCCAAATACCGCTGTGAAGTCTTTGCGAACATTACTGCGGAAGATATCCGGATCACCCCGAACACCAAGTTCGGCATCCGTGCTCTCAAGAGCTTTCTTTATTTTGCCCAACACGGTGTATTCGACGTGGATACCGATATTGCGCTTGTCGAGGAGCGCCCGTTTGAAGATTTCGTTGCCGATAGGCTGGAGGCCGACGGTTTCAAGGTACGCAGGAAAGTGGGGTCCTCGGGCTTTTTCATTGATCTCGCTATCGTCGACCCTCAACATCCCGGGCGCTACCTGCTTGGCATTCAGTGCGACGGTACTAACTACGCCGGCGCAAAATCAGCCAGGGACCGCGATCGGCTCCGCAATCAAGTGCTCAATGGCATTGGGTGGAGTATTTATTCCATTTGGAGCACAGACTGGTACCGCAATCCTGAGCGCGAATATCAGCGCCTGTTGGAGGCCAGAAAGAAAGCCGAGGAAAAGGCTTCTATACAAGATATCGAGGAAGAAGAGAGCGCATTGGAGTGGACTACGATAATGCGGGAAAATACAGATGAACCCAAGAACCAGATACCATTTTATGAATTTGCGAAGCTTCCTTCGGACATTATACATACAGAATTCCATCTTCATCCAATTGGCCGATTAGCTGCTTGGATGGACGAAGTGGTGCGCATAGAAAGTCCTGTTCATTTCGATGAAGTGGCCCGCCGGATGGTCAACGCTGCGGGTTTGATGAAGGTGGGTGGCCGGATAAGGCAATGTTTGGTAGACGCCATGGGCTTCGCGGAACGTGGAGGGATGATCAACGTCAAAGGAGATTTCCTATGGCGTCCGGATATGGATATCCCTACGCTGCGCGATCGAAGTGCCCTACCGTCAGGTTCCAAAAAAATGGAATTCATTGCTATGGAAGAAATCGCGACGGCAGTTAACCATGTCGTGAAGGATGCCATAGCTATATCACCCGAAGATGCAGTTCCTTTGGTTGCAAAGGTGCTTGGTTTTGCAAGAGCCACAGAAGAGATGCGCAAATATATTTTGGAATCCGTCGAATTCAGTATTCAGCAGGGCAATATCGTTAAGACCGGAGAGCTATTGAAAATGAAAAATTAAGCCGATAGAGTTATGATAACAAAAATTAACATTGGTAATCTAGGTATATTCAAAAATTTTGATTGGAATTCAGTCAAAGACGACGGAAATAACGTGGTGGCTTTAAAAAAGGTTAACATTATATATGGCCGAAATTATTCAGGCAAGACTACACTTTCTAGAATAATTAGAGCACTCGAAACGAAAACTCTTTCTGATAAATATGAACACCCATCATTTGAATTAACCCTTCAAGATGGGCAAACAATTAGCGCTAGTAGTTATATCTCCAACACCTTATTGATTAGATGTTTCAACGAGGATTTTATAAAGGAAAATCTGAGGTTCGTTATAGATAATGAGGGGGAGATTGTTCCATTTGCGATTTTAGGTGAAAACACCGGTATCGAGGAAAAAATAGAAAAAGTCAAGAGTACGCTGGGTAATAAAAATGACGGGGAAGAAACTCTTCTTTATAACGAATTTAAACTTAAGAGGGCCGAGGTAGACAGAATAGGCAAAGATTTATCAAAACTCAAAAGTACCCTTGATAGTCAATTAAGTAATAAGGCGACACTTGGTAATGAAAGTATTAAAAAGCAGTATGCTGTTTTTGGCGATATCAATTACAATATTTCGAAACTTAAAGCCGAAATCGGTAAAATTTCTAATGACGAGATAGAAGTAATTGATGGAACCAAAAAAATTACTAATGAAAGGCTTATAAAAGAAGAGGAAAGAGCCAATGTTAAATCGTTAAACGGCATTAATCTTAAATTAAATCAATTGCATGAGGCCACTAAGGGATTTGTTCAGCAGGATATTATAGGTTCTGAAAAAATCAAAGAGCTTTTGGAAGATTCTTTGTTGAACAAATGGGCAAAAGAGGGGTACCAATTGCATAGGGATGACAGAAATTGTCTATGTGCTTTTTGTGGAAATCCTGTTCGATATGAGCGTTGGCAAGAATTGGATCGACATTTTGATGTGGAAACGGATAAACTCGAAAAGGAGCTCATGACATTCGTAAGCGAACTTAAAGCCGACATAGAAGCTTTTAGAGCAAAAAGGGACCCTCTTTCTAAAGACTTGTTTTATGTGGAGTTTCACGAAAAAATTTCTCAATTAATTGGAGAGTTTAATGAGATTATCGAGTTGGTCATTAGCGAGTTGGAAGACTACCTCTCATTAGTGGAAAATAGATTAGAATCCTTGCTTAAATCGGCCAGTTTTTCGAAGATACTAAACGAAGATTTGCAGAAGCGATTGGATTCAATAATTTTATTGATTAACAATGTAATAGAAGAGAATAATTTTTTTACTTCTTCTCTTAAAAAAAGGAAATTGGTTGCGCAACAAGAACTACGATTTTATGAAATCAGTAATTTTATGAGCACAATTGAATATGGCAAACAAATCAAAGCGATCGAAGAAAAGGACATTCTTTTTAGCGACGAAACAAATAAACTATCAACTATTGAGCTTGATATTAATGAAAAGGAGAGGGAAATCGAGAACTTAAGTCGACGCCTTAATGATGAAGAAGAAGGGGCCAAGAGAGTAAATTATTACCTCAATAACTACTTCGGACATCAACATTTGGAATTACAGGCCATCGAAAATGAAGTAGATGCTATAAAAAAGGTACGTTTTAAGATAGTAAGGAACGGAAAAGTAGCTTACTATCATACTACCCAAATACTGGACAACTGCATAAATGTTTAAATTAGCAGTTGAAAATGAAAAAAGAACGCAGGAAATTCAGTGCCAGCTTTAAGGCGAAGGTAGCCATAGAAGCTATCAAGGAACAG
>Ga0065721_10048668_pt1 | contig 231854 bp, 215 predicted proteins | sample Mesricmetagenome_FD_59108 | JGI IMG/M metagenome (GOLD analysis project Ga0065721, IMG submission 59108) | Mesophilic microbial community from rice straw/compost enrichment Sample: eDNA_1 v2 (version 2) | ecosystem: Engineered > Solid waste > Grass > Composting > Bioreactor | place: USA... | reverse complement strand
AAATCCAGGAACTGACGGTTTTTATCTTGCGGCATAGGTTTTGAAAATGAGGCTGTAAAATTAAGGCATGAGGGGTTCTCTGCGAAAGTTTTCTACAAACACGCAAAAACATTCAAATATAGGGCTTAATCGATTGATAAAGAACTGTTTTGATACCTTTGACCCCAACCATACTTATCTATTATGAATACCAACGAAATTGTAAGGCCCTTCCAGATCCATATTCCCGACGAAGAAATAGAAGAATTGCACCGCCGCCTGCGGCATACACGCTGGCCCGAACCCTTTGCCGGTTCCGGCTGGGACGATGGAACGGACGGCGAATACCTGCGTCACCTGGTTTCGTACTGGCTCTCGCACTATAACTGGCGCGAGCGGGAAGCGCTTTTGAACCAGTTCAACCATTACCAGGCCGATATCGATGGTACCACACTGCACTTCATTCATGCCCGGTCAAAAGCGCCCAATGCCATTCCTTTATTATTGATGCAGGGCTGGCCCAGCAGTTTTGTACAGGTGCTGGATATAATTCCATTACTTACCGGTGATCAGTATGGCCGCAAAGCCGCTTTTGACGTAATTGCCGTTTCAATACCTAGCTACCCATTTACCTCTTTTGCGCGGCAGCCCGGTATGGGCTTTGCCCGTATTGCCGACCTGGTGAAAAAGCTGATGGTAGATGTGCTCGGCTACCAGCGTTTTGCGGCGCGTGGCTCCGACCAGGGCGCCCTGGTACAACAACAAATGGGTTTAAAATATCCGCAGCACCTGGTTGGTTTACACCGCACCGGTATTACACCTTTTATTTCGCCGTTACCTACCGATTTAACGGAGGCTGAAAAAGAATACCAGCAAAAAGTAGCTGCCTGGGCGCCGCAGGAAACCCTGTAAGCCCGTTTGCATGGCCTTCGTCCCGAAACGCTTACACCCGCGCTGGCCGATTCACCGGTTGGACTCGCCAGCTGGATCATAGAAAAATTTCAACGATGGGGCGATTGCCGCGGCGATGTGGATGCACATTTTGGTATCGACAAACTGCTCGATAATCTCTCCCTGCATTGGTTTACCGGCGCCGGCGCAGCTTCCATCCGTTTGTACCGCGAACTAAACAGTGCCTGGGACACCCGGGGCAGGGTAGAACTGCCCACCGCCATTGTAATGCCCCTGCATGATGCGGTGACCATTCCCGCACCCAGGGAATGGGCCGAACGTTTTTATAATGTGCAACGATGGACGGTGATGGATAAAGGCGGTCATTTTTCTGAATGGGAAATCCCTGCCGCAATGGCCGAGGACATCAGGCAGTTTTTTGGCAGCTTGTAAACTACAGATGGGGAAGCGGGTACCAGATTTGTATTTATTGGCATATGATGTTAAGGTTCATAACCCTTTTACTCTTTTGCCAATCAGTGGCTGCGCAACTTCCTGCTACCGACAGCGTTTCGGTTTGCGCCAGCAACCAATACCGGGAACCATCCCTGTTCAATATCATTTTTGTAGGAAACAATTATCGTAAGGAATGGGCTACACCGGTTTGCCTGCCTGTATTCAATCCAGCGGGATTAACGATCACCGAACTGGGTGGCGGCCAGCAAACCAAATCATTGTATTTTAAAAACAGCAACGGTGAAGAATGGGTATTGCGTACCGTTGACAAAGACCCCCGTGAGGCTGTTCCTTCTTCTATAAGAAACCGGTTTACCATTCAAATTATGCAGCAGGCCATTTCTGCTGCGCATCCTTATGCTCCGCTCACCATTCCTACACTGGCAAAAGCTATTGGTGTTACAGCAGCCAACCCGGTATTTTATTGGGTACCCGATGATGCGGCATTGGGAAAATACCGTTCTCTTTTTGCCAATACAGTTTGCCTGTTCGAAAAAAAGAATATCGTTTCCCACCCTATAAAAACGATGGAATCGGAAGAGATGGTGAAAAAGATACTTGAAGGATACCAGGTAAACCAGGAAGCTTATTTGCGTGCCCGCTTATTGGATATGCTCATCGGTGACTGGGACCGCCATCCCGGCCAATGGGTGTGGGCACAATACAAAAATAAAATAGTGGCATTGCCAAAAGACAGGGACCAGGCTTTTTTTCGTTCAAATGGATTGTTGGCGAAAATAGTTTCCCTGGTAAAGGTGAAACACCTGGTGGGTTTTTCACCAGGCGCAAAAAATATAAAAAGACTGAACTATAAATCGTGGAATATGGATCGTTTGTTTACAAACGAACTGAAACAGGCTGATTGGAAACAAATTATTGACAGCTTTTATAGCAGTGTGACCGATGAGGTGATTGCAGAAGCTGTTAATAAAATGCCACGCGGCATACAAGGGCAAAAAATAAAACGTAAACTCATGCGCCGGCGCAATCACATGGTAAAAAGTCTGCCTCGTTATTACCAGTTTCTGGCAAAACAGGTAATCATTCATGGAACAAAAGACGGGGAAATATTTGAGTTGAAAGGAGGCCGCGACAGCGTTACCGTTTCCATCCGAACCAAAAACGAGGTGGTATACAAACGTACATTCTATAAAAAAGAAACCACTTCGATTCAATTGTATGGTCTTGGCGGGCGGGATGATTTTGCCTGTGAAGGAATCGAACAATCAGGAATAGATATACGAATTGATGATGACGACAAAATGAATGCATCAGCCTTTGAAAAGCATTTGCATACATATTTACGTATTAAGGATTAGCTGTCATTGCGTGTTGCCTGCTGTTTAATATCCTTTACTTCCAGTACGTTTTTTGAATACCCTTTTTCCGTGGTATTGATCATAGCATCGGTAACTTCCTTCAATGTGCAACCGGTAAAAAAAAGCGCCAGTACCGGGTACAATAAATTTGCATACTTATTGAACCCTTTTAAATGTACCTGCCCTTTTACAGGCTTCATGGTGCCAGGCCGGAAATTATACTGAGCTTTAAAACCCATCCGGCTCAACGCATTCTCGGTTTTACCCTTGACGCGCGCCCACATCAGTTTTCCTTTTTCCGTGCTATCGGTCAGCGCGCCGGATACATAAATGAAAGTCATTTGCGGGTTGGCTTGTAACATTGCTTTGGCAAAACGAGTGGTAAGGTCGTAGGTAAGTGCATGGTATTTTTCTTCCGTCATACCCACCGAACTCACACCCGCGCAAAAGAAACAGGCATCGTAACCTGCTAACTGGCTGGCATAATCGCCTATGTTTACAAAATCGTTTACCAGCAGCTCCTTTAATTTGGGATGGGTTTTGCCACAGGTGCTGCGGCTTACAGAAAGAATGGATGTTATGCGGGCATCCTGCAGGCATTCCAGCAATACGCCTTCGCCTACCATACCCGTAGCGCCGGTGATGATGATGTTCATGGTTTCTGTTTAAAATAAGGGCGTTTCACGAAAAGCCTGTACAAATAAATATACCGACAGCAAACTATACGCAGCGGCAAACCATTTTACCGCACGGCTGGTATGGGCTATGTAGTATCCAAACAAGGGCAGTACCTGCAATGAATGAATACCAATAAAATGCGCCACACGCAGATCGCCGTATTCACTGCTCCAGTTGATGATCGGTAGACCGGGTCCCCCATCGGGCGCACCCACCGTGTGTGATAGCCGGCTGGCCATGAGGCCGCCTTCAAAAGAAAAAATCACAAACAATACAATGCCCAGGCGAATACCCCATATATAAGGCATGGGCGCCCTGAATTGTTTTTGTTTAAAAAAATAATATCCCATAACACCCGTCCAGATGGTAAGCGTAGCAATAGCCGCGCCCATCAGGTAAAACAACGACTGGTAAAATGGATTGGATGTATTAAAATGCGATAGCCTGCCATTGGCCGCCTGCCAGGTAATGATCACTTGTTCGATGATCATCACGATCACCACCATCCAGGTATATTTGCGTACCCGCCGTTGATTATCGAGATAAACCAGGTACCAGGCAATGGTCCAGCAAAATATCCAGATCGAAAAAGCAAACTTCATGGGTTTGATCCAGGCGTTGATGCCCATCACCATAGTAGAAGTTGTTTGGGTACACACCACGCACACGAGGCCAAAGAAAAAATAAAGCCATCCGAAATAATAAAGCACCGCATTGCGGTTCTTTAGTTCGTTTAGAAAATTCATAGGCTAAAAGTTTTCTGTAAAATAACGCTTAGTTATCAATGACCTGATCACCAGGTAGATCAATAATCCCAATGGACCCAGCAGGAAAGTTAAAACCAGGCATGGTAAAACAAATCCGTAGTGGATGCGTAATTTATAGGCATTGTTTTTTATCCATGTGCCCACCATCAGGTCGAAGGCCAGGTAATGCACCCAGCCGGCCAGCAGCATACTGGTGTTTTGAAAAAGGGTAGATACACCTGCCAGGGATCTGAAATTTTGCAGGTTGGCCGGTTTAAAATGGTCAAACACCAGCCAGCTGTACAAGGCTGCCAGTAAAGAGACCGCAATGCCAATGACCAGCCTGATGGACTGCCGGCGTGGTAAAACAATCAGCACAATCCAGCCTGCCAGGGCCAGCAGGTTGGCCAGGCTGAATACTATTTCGGGTGTCATATAGATTTGATTAGCAATTGTTCTGCCATCCTTGCATCGTTCTAGCCAAAATACAAATATATTTGAGCAAAGCCTTGGCCTGTGTTCTTTTTCAACTGATAATGTATGGAAATTCTCATCATTCTTTTCCTGATCTTACTCAACGGAGTTTTTTCCATGAGTGAGATCGCGCTGGTATCGTCGCGAAAGTTTAAACTCGAAAGCTCGGCCAGGCGGGGCAACAGCAATGCGCGCAAGGCATTGGAATTGGCCAATAATCCCAATACCTTCCTGTCTGCCGTACAGATAGGGATCACTCTTATCGGTATATTAACCGGTATATTCAGTGGTGAGAAAATTGAAGACGACCTGCATGCTTCCATCGAAAAGATAGCTGTTTTACAACCCTACGCAGATAGCATTTCCGTAGCGGTGATCGTGATCATTGTCACCTTTTTTTCTATTGTATTCGGCGAACTGATACCCAAACGTATCGGGTTGATGTTTCCCGAAGCCATCGCTACCCTGGTGGCCCGGCCTATGATTTTGGTATCGGTGATCACCAAACCATTCATCTGGCTGCTTACAAATACCAACGACCTGGTATTTCGCATCCTGGGTTTAAAAAATAAAAAAGAAAGTTTTGTGAGTGAAGAAGAGATCAAGGCCATTGTAATGGAAAGCGCCGAAAGCGGCGGCATCCAAAAGATAGAGCAAAGCATTGTGAACCGCGTTTTTGCCCTGGGCGACCGCAAAGTAAGCGAACTAATGACCCATCGCGGCGACCTGCTTTGTTTTGATATCACTGCCGACCTGCGTACGGTGAAAGAGATGGCTCAAACAGAAGCACATTCTGTTTATCCCGTGTATAGAAATAACATGGATGAAATGCTGGGTATTGTTTCGGTAAAGGATATATTTCCCAAAGATTTCCGCACTACCGAATTCAATCTCGTTCATTTTTTAAAACAACCTGTGATGGTGCCCGAAAGCACCCCTGCCTATAAGGTGCTGGAACTATTTAAAGAAGCGCATATACATTATGCCTTTGTGCTGGACGAATACGGCACTGTGGTGGGTATGGTGAGTATGGATGATATACTGGATGCGTTGATTGGAGATGTGACCGAATACAACCAGCAGGAATACCAGATCGTACAACGCGACGACAATTCCTGGCTGGTAGATGGCGCCTATCCCTTTTTCGAATTTTTAAATTATTTCAAAATTCAGGATACCGAACCGGAAGAAGGCGATTACAATACGGTAGCGGGTCTTATTTTACATGAACTCGGTTACCTGCCGCATACCGGCGAAAAAATACAATGGAACGAACTGGAACTGGAGGTGATGGATATGGACGGACCAAAGATAGACAAGGTACTGGTGCGTAAAAATACTTAACTATGGAATTGGATGCTATTCTCGACCAGGTGTATAGTTTGCCGCACCCATCGCGGGTGTTATTGAAAGAAAATATCACAGAGCTGAGCGTACCCAAAGGGCATCTTTTATTTAAGATCAATAACATTGGAAACAAAATTTATTTTATAAAGAAGGGTATGGTACGGGCTTTTTCCTATGCCGAAGACAGCGAAATTACTTTCTGGTTTGGCAGGGAAGGCGATACTGTTATATCCATGAAGAGTTATGTGCACAACCAGAAGGGATACGAGAATATAGAAACCCTGGAACCCTGCGAACTGTATGAAATGAAAACAGACACCCTGCGCAATCTATTTGTTCAGGATATTCATATTGCCAACTGGGGCCGGCAATTTGCCGAGCACGAATTGATCAGGGTGGAGGAGCGGCTTATATTCAGGCAATGCCGTACCGCCATGGAACGATACCGTGAACTGATGGCCACCCAGCCAGAATTACTACAGCGGGTTCAATTGGGGCATATCGCTTCTTACCTGGGTATGTCACAGGTAAGCCTCAGCCGGATCAGGGCCGGATTGAAATAGCTTTTTATCAATTGTAAAAAAAATCCGGCCTGTTAGTACCGAACTTGCGGGTATAAAAATTTTCATCATGAACTGGATAATTTTAATAGTGGCAGGATTATTCGAAGTGGCCTTTACATTTAGCTTGGGAAAGGCCCGGGAAGCAAACGGACAGGAAGCATTTTGGTGGTATGGCGCCTTTTTGGTGGCGCTGGTGGCAAGCATGTTATTGCTGATGAAGGCCACACAAACCTTACCCCTGGGTACCGCCTATGCAGTATGGACGGGCATTGGCGCCGTAGGTACCGCACTGATAGGTATCCTGGTTTTTAATGACCCCGCCAATTTCTGGCGTGTGTTTTTTATCATTACGCTCATAGCTTCTATCATCGGGTTAAAGGCGGTAGCCAACTAACTGAATCTGTCATTATCCTCAAAACTGATACAGTGCCCAATCAATCTGCGCAGCTACTTTTGCATGCATTATGAACACAGGCGCTACCAATGGCTGGATCAATGGTTTCATAGGCGTATTGATATTCAGTGGATCACTTCCGGCAACAAGGCTGGCAGTAATAGACCTGCCACCGGTATTTTTAACGGCTGCACGTGCCACCATTGCAGGTGTAATAGCACTAAGCGTGTTGCTGTTGTTTAATCAAAAACGGCCTTCAAAAAAACAATTTGTTCCTTTATTTATTGTGGCCATGGGCGTGGTGGTGGGTTTCCCTTTGCTAACGGCATTGGCCTTACAATACGTGTCGTCGGCGCATTCCATCGTGTTTGTGGGCATATTGCCGCTGACTACCGCCCTGTTTGGTGTTGTGCGCGGTGGTGAGCGGCATAGTATGGCATTTTGGGTCTTTTCAGTGGTGGGAAGTTTACTGGTGATTGGTTATGCCGTTGCACAAGGTATAACGGCTTCTGCTTACGGCGATATACTGATGTTGCTGGCCATTGTATTATGCGCCCTGGGTTATGCAGAAGGGGCCCGGTTGTCGAAACTGCTGGGCGGCTGGCAGGTAATTTCCTGGGCGCTGGTACTGTCATTGCCGGTTATGGCGCCATTGACGTTTATTTATCAGCCCGCCACCCTTTCATCGGTAGGGGTGCCCGCCTGGTTGGGTCTTGCCTATGTTTCTATATTCAGTATGTTCATCGGTTTTGTATTCTGGTATCGTGGTTTGGCACAGGGAGGTATTGCAGCAGTAGGGCAATTACAGTTGTTGCAGCCGTTTTTTGGATTGGGACTGGCTGCCATACTACTTCATGAGCATGTAAGCATGGGCATGTTGGGTGTTACTGTTGGTGTTGTGCTTTGTGTGGCGGGCTCAAGAAAATATAAATGATCAGGATGGATCGTAAGGTCCACCGGTTTCGCCCCATCCCCATTTGGGCATCGGCTCCAATTCGCTCACCGGGTTTTCGGTAGTATTGGAATTGATCACCGCAATACGGCTGCCCCATTCCAGGTAGCCTACCAATGCCGAACGGAATTCGGGATCATCGGCCAGGCCAATTTCATCGGCCGTCTCCAGTAACAATTGTATCCAACGCTTACGCTTTTGTTCATCCAGCATTTTACCTACATGATGCGCTACCATGGTGGCATGCGAGCCTTTGTCTTCTTCGGTGTATTTTTTTGGACCGCCAAAAACTTCCCCGATAAAATGCGCTACATGCTGCGCATGTTCCGGCGACATGTTGGCAAAAACAGGATACAACAAGTCGTCCCTGAGTACCTTCTCATAAAAAACTTTTGTCAATTGTTCCAGCTTCTCATTGCCGCCCACCCACTCATATAAAGTTGGAGCCTTTTTCATGATCTTTTTTTGATGGTAATTTACGGTTTTGTAAGCGGAACCAGTTTGCCTGTTGAAAAATCAACTGGTGTGGAAATATGTTCATGCGCAATCAGCCAGGTGCCGTTTATTTTTCGGTAACCATCGGTAACACGCACCCACCGGTCTACCGGCCGGCCATGTGTATCGGTACCTCTCAGGTGCTGGAAGCTATGGCCAAAAGCAACATTTCCATCAACCGTTACGTGTAGTTCGGTGACTTCGATGGTAGGCTGGCTCTTAAAGTGGGTAAACATTTCTGTCCAGGCTTTGCGATAGGCATTGGCGCCCTGGTATTCCTTCCGCGGCACGATATCAAACAGCACAAAACTTGAATCCGGTACATAGTTTTTCATAATGGCGTCGATATCACCGGTGGCGAAGGCGGTGGCAAAGCTGTCCATACGCGCCCTGATAGCTGCTTCATCGTTCATATGATTGGTTTGAGCGTTCACAATAGGAGGTATGCTCAGGCATAACAGTACAATGGCGAACTTGTTGATATTTTTCATGGCTGCTTATTTATGTGGTAAAGTTCGGCCCCGCGCCGAATGAAAAAAACATGTAATTTCAGTATATGAGAAAATTTTTTGTACTGTTCACCGCAGGCCTCATCCTGGCCTGTGCTACTCACGCTCAACAAAGTTCAACCGATAAATATGTCATTGTGATCCACGGCGGCGCCGGCACCATCCTGCGCAGCAGTATGACGCCTCAAAAAGAAAAGGCCTACCGCGATGGATTGCAACAGGCCCTCGAGGCGGCTTATGCCAAATGGAAAGCCGGCGCGCCCGGTCTGGATGCGGTGGAAGCCGCCATCAAGGTCCTGGAAGACAATCCCCTGTTCAATGCCGGCAAAGGCGCCGTATTTACCCACGATGGCAAAAATGAATTGGATGCCTCTATCATGAACGGCAAAACATTACAGGCTGGCGCCGTGGCTGGTGTTACCACCATCAAACATCCCATTTCAGCAGCGCGGGCCGTCATGGAAAAATCACAGCATGTGATGATGGCAGGCAGAGGCGCCGAGCAGTTTGCCAAAGAAGCAGGATTGGAGATCGTTGATCCCAGTTACTTCCGCACCGAAGAAAGGTGGAAGGGACTGCAGCATGCGTTGAAACAGGATTCTTTGAAGGCTGCACATAAAGTGGATAATAAATTCGGTACTGTTGGTTGTGTAGTGCTCGATAAAACCGGTGCTTTGGCGGCCGGCACCTCTACCGGTGGCATGACCAATAAAAAATATGGAAGGATAGGCGATTCGCCCATCATTGGGGCCGGCACCTATGCCAACGGAACCGTAGGCGTATCCTGCACCGGCTGGGGTGAGTTTTTTATTCGTTCAGTAGTAGCCTACGATCTGGCGGCGATGATGGAATACAAGGGATTGAGTGTGGAAGAAGCCGGAAAAGCCGTAATAGAAAAACTCGGCAGGCTGGGCGGTGATGGTGGTTTGATAGCACTGGATAAGAATGGCCATATGACGATGCCGTTTAATACGGCGGGTATGTACCGGGCGGCCATGACCAGCGAGGGGAAGATCGAGATGTATATATATAACGATTGATCCACCGGATAAAATCACTACTGCACCAGTTCATGAACATACAAGCTTATTGTTAGCCTTAAAGCAATCTACGGAGTTGATCGCTATCCGGCAACACCTGTTGAATTTCAGCCGGTGGTTCATTTGTGTTCGTAAATGTGGCTACCCCCATAGGTGTATTCAGGTTTCGTATAGAATATTGAACAATGGCATCCTGTTTTTCTTTGCAAAGAATGATACCAATACTGGGAAGTTCATCTTTCAATTTGATTTTATCATCCAGCACATTTAAGTAAAAATGCAACTGACCAGTATATTCCGGTTTGAAACGATCTTTTTTTAATTCAAAAGCTACCAGGCGCCGTAGAATACGATTATAGAAAAGCAAATCAATTGAAAATTCATGGCCTTCTACTTCCAGGCGAAACTGGTTGCCGATAAAGGCGAAGCCTTGACCCATTTTTAGAATGAATTCGGTGATGTTGGAGACGATGCTTTGTTCAATTTCAACTTCGCTATGGTCGTCCTTTAATTGCAAAAAATCCAGAAGATATCTGTCTTTGAATAGTTCCGCTGCCACATCATTATTCCTGGTTTGAATAGTTGAATCAAAATTGTGGTGCAGTCTTCCAATTTGCAGATACAAATTTTCACGTATATAATGCTCCAAAACAGACACTGACCAGAATTCTTCGGCTGCCCGTTGCATATAAAACAGACGTTCATCCAAATCCTTGCATTTTTGAAGCAGTGTCAGGTGATGGGTGAAAGTAATGGAGAAAAATCGGTCAGTTGCCAACTGTCCAATCGTATCCTCCTTCGTATCAGTGTTTTGTAATTGGCCAGTCAGCAACTGGCCAATTGGATTGTCCTTATAAGCTGTGTAAAATTGGCGCATATTTTTCAGATTACTGGCGGAAAATCCACGCAATGAAGGCATCTGCTTTTTTAAGTCGGTTGCTATTTGTGACAATACTTTATCACCCCAGTTATGTTCCGTGATTTTACCGTTAAGCGATCTGCCGATATAGTAGTATAGAAGTAGTTGTTCCCGGTTGACAAGCCGGGATGCTATGTATCGGCTTTGGACAATGCGATGCTTGAGGTCTTGTAGCAGTTGAGTATAATGTTGATCAGCTTGCATGTTATTCATTTAAAAAGTAATGAAGTAGTTACTAACGAGCAGCCAATCCTTAACATTCAATTTCAAAGATGTATCATCGTTTTACGGTATCGATATTATTAATAGAAACACGAAATTGTGTGACTTGTACTAAACGCATTATTGATATTTTTATCGGCCCCCATTCTCAAACCCCAAAAAACAAAAAAGGACCACCATTGCTGATGATCCTCTTTGCGGACCGGACGGGACTGCATCCTGTTCCGATTGATTTTATAACTGATTAATTTCCAGTGCAAAATACCTTAGGAATATTTTGTCAATTCAAATGGTACCCGAAGTGGTACCCTTGCATTTTGAGCTGTTTTGAATCGTTTTAAACAAAGATCTTTTGTCGTACAAAGTTACTAAATGGAGTGAAGACTTGCAAACGGTCCACTTACCCATAAGATCAAGCGCCGGCTATCCGAGCGAGTAAAACAGCCCCTGCTTGTTCACCTGGGTTATGAAAAACATGCACCGGAAAGTGTACAATACTCCAGCAGCTGTAATGGGCAAAGCCGAAAAAAGTCATATCTAAGTTAGGCGAAATACCATTGGACCACACAGCCAGTTTACTATTTGATCTATACATTAAAATACCGCCATAAACCATAATGTAGACACATTCGCTTTTTAAAGTCAATCTCAACTCGATCATGCCGATGTTTCCATGTATGTCTAATTTTCCCTTTTTCGTTCACATAATTGCCAATAATACTAAAGTCAAATAAGGCTTTTAGTGCATCATCTATAGATAACGTTGTTAAAATTCTGTTTTCGTTTTCAAAACGCTTGATTTCTTCATACTTAAAGTCAAATTTTCCAAATCGTATCATAAGATCTATTACCTCTTTGATTTCACGATCTTGGAAATGACCATTCATTTCATTCTCAATTTCTTTTAAGAAATATTCCGAGTATCTGAGCTGGACATCCAAAAACATATCCTGTGTAAACGTAGATGCATCTGGGTATTTTTCCGTAATCAACCCTAAATATGTAATCACATCCCGAGGGCGGAAAAGTGTTCTTCCAAGTAAGAACTTATCAGTAGGAATATCATTATACCTTTGCCTAACCGACGCTGGAAAAAATTGCTTTATAATTTCATCTTTAGTTTTTTCTTTTAGTTCTGGAATTGATGCTTTTATTTTTTGAACTATTAAATCAAATAAAGGGGATCTGTATTTTGCGGCGTCTCCCCAATCTATTCTTACTGCGTTAGAATTCTCCCTCTTATTTAAGTCTGTGTCATTAAGCAGAGAAAATATATCACTCCTTAGTAACACGGTAACCTTCGCCTTTATTTTATTCCTGACGCAATTCTTATTAAAATTGTCAACAGCTTTTATTAAACTTATTACCGAGTTTTTATAAAGTGTCGAGTTTGTAAATCGATCATCTATTTTATCGAGGATTAAGCTATAACTAAATTCGGGCTTTGATTTAATCACATCGGTCACTAAAGCCTCCAAAATTGGAATAAAAGAAATATAATTGCCTTGAACCTGATCCTTGTTTTCTTCTGTTATTATATCGCCTATCCAATCACAGTTCTCCTTTACTGTTTTTAATTTTTCAATATCCTTTTCGGCATTTTGAGTAAGAATAAGTTTTTGATAATTCTTGCCAATAAATCTCTTCAATCGCTGATAATCTTCGTCTTCTTTTAAACTTTGATTGCTGGCAATGATTTTAGCAAGTTCTATTAAAATTACATAGGTCCAGATTGGGATATATTCATTGGGGGGGGTATCCTCAGCACTAAGTTCTCTTAAAGAGTGCATTCTAAATTCGTTAAAGGAAACTATAGAACTAAAGCTATTCTGCTGCTTATCCAGTTTATAATTCAAATATTCTCCCAATAATGTCTTCCCAGCGCCTTTCTTCCCTAGAATTAAATACCGCAATGGTTGCAATGCCTTTTCTACAATGTTGTCGTAATCGTAGTAATAATTTTTAAACTCATCTTCCTTATGTATTAGATTTAACGCTTCGTCTTCGCCGTCGGCAGTTCCAAAATAGATATCGCCAATTTTATACTGATTAGTTTTCATGCATTATTCAGATTTTATAGAAATTATTGTTGTATTCACTTAAAAAATGCAAAGGAAGTTTGGTATAAGCGCTATCGCATAGAATTTCTGGAATTGTTCCCAAACCATGTAAAGGATCCTCTAAAATATATCGCCACAGTGCAGGTTTATATCTCGAAAGAGAACCCAGTATAAAGAAAGTTAAGTAGTACAGAATAAAGTCATTCGCAATTATAGGGTTGTTTCTATCTGCTGTTAAATATTGTGATCCAATTATATCCTTCTTTGTAAATGGGGTGGCCTTTGTGTATTCAGTTCGTGGTAAAGTGAAGAAGAAAAAATTATTGCTTTCTGCCACTGCAGCTTTTTCGGTAAACAAAAGGTTTTTCTTTATCTCATCCTTAGAATTGAGCTCTTTAGAAATTCGGCATGTAATCATTTCTTTATTTAAAACAGCTTCGCCCATATAAACCAGCGATTCTTTCTTTAAAACAAGCTTTGTTTCTTTCCATATTTCAGGAGTATTCTGCAATAGAGATGAAAGGGGTATTTCTTTCATATCGGGATAGCTAGTAGTAAAATTTATTTTTTGACTGAAATCTTTTGAAGTATCAGCTGATCCTTCGTTTTTAATAGGTAATACGAATCCCTCAAATAAATCCATATTTGCTATTTCAACAAAAGTTCCGCTATCCTGAATCTCTGCTGAGATCCCTAGGATCTCATTTCGACTAATAACTTCGCTCCCGACGGTAGTCAATTTATCCGGATAATTATCTTTTAAACCATGAGATCCACGCATACTGTTTAAACTTTTATCCCTGTTTTTTGCGATAATTAGCGCCGTGGCAAGGCTGATTAATCCATAATATATTAAGGTGGGTTTTATTACAAGTGTAGCTGTTTTCGAAGAATAAAAATATTCATTCGCCTGTCTTAGGCAATATTGAATATCCCTCGCCTTTTGTGCTGCAAAATCATCCGTCATAGCAAGGCTGGCCGTCTTGGCTTCGCGCTTCAATTTTTCCTTTATTAAACGAAAATCCGCCAAGGTGAAAATTTCACGCCAAATTTGTTTCTCTAAATCATTATATTGAAGTACGGAACTTTCCGTTTCTACAGGTTCGATCATCTTGTGACAAGGATTGTTAATAAAGATATATATTATGTTTTAAATAGCAATATTCATATACCATAGAAAATCGAAGGAAGGAAGAATGAATAGTCAATCCGTTAGGCCAATGGCTTCTGTTCTATCATGCTGACAACTCCAGATTTTTGCAGTTCGTCAAAGAGTACTTTGATCTTCGTTATTGTTTGTCGTTCTATACCATATCTGCCTTCCCTTTGTTTGCTAAATGTAAATATGACTCTTTCTTTCGCTCTGGAAAGAGCAACAAAAAATGCACATTTATCTTCGTCAGGTTGTCGTTGAAAGGACCAGAATGCACCATCTTCCAATCCAATAAATATAACCGTATGGTATTCGAGTCCCTTACTTTTGTGAATTGTCATTACAGGGATTGTTTCCTTGCCGACAAGCATATCCAACGCAGAAATTATATCATTTGAAGTATTATAGTTGCTGATTATTTCATCTTGTACTTCTTTTATATATGAGTCCAGTGTAGCCAAATTTCTATAGCTTGGAAAGCTGGCTCTTATACGGTCTTTATCAGCTAAATCAATTATTTCAGTAATAACTGATTTAATCTCATCTTCAGTCAATGTTGATGCAAAATAGCTTTTTCTGATATTTTTGATAAACCTTGATAATACGCCTTCCAGCCTTAGCAATTGATGATCTTCTAATTCAGTATGTAGATTACTTAAAAAATCAAAAGCAGTTTGCTTGGCAGCGCTATTTCCTCGGTCAAATATTGCATACAAGCTATTGATGATAAAAACAGATATCTCCTGAGTAAGCATATCCTGGAACTTGTTTTCATCTCGTGCTTTTATCCCGTTTTGATTAAAATACTCTATTAAGTTGCCAGCGTATTTTGACAGTTGTTGCTTTACAAGGATGCAAATATCTCTCGGATTTAAACCATCAATTATAACCCAATTATGCACCTCTTGAAACAACATTTGCATTTCATCATCAGGGTTTTCAAATACCCATACGGAGCATTCCCCTTGATCAGGTTCCCATTTAGGTGACGGTGTTGCAAAGTCGGTTTTGCAAAGTAAATGCTCCGTTAGATGATTTAATAAATTTACTAATCGTGGAGCGCAGCGAAAATTCATAGTGAGCGGAACGCGATTGGCCCCGGTGTCGGCAATAAAATCCTCAAATACTGTGTTTTGCGCCCCTGCCCATAACATGATCCGTTGCTTGTCATCTCCTACTGCCGTAAAGAAGCTGTCACTGTCCAAAAAACAACTTTTAAATAGATCATATTGAATTCCGGTTGTATCTTGAAATTCGTCCAAAAAAACAAATTGATAGGTCTGCTGTAAATACTGCTTTATCTTGGGATTGGTATTGATAATATATTCTGCTAATCTCATGATCATTTTGAAAGATATTTTTGACGGAGAGGTCGCTAGCATTTTCGTCCATACTTCTTTTCTAAAGTTTTCTCCAGAAGTATTGTTACTATGTGGCAGTTGGGCAGAATGTAAAGCCAATATTTTTTCTCTATTCGTTGTATTGAAATAGTCAATATTTTCAGACTTATAATAATCAAGAATAGTTTGGTCGCCAAGTACTACATCGTACTCATTACTGATCTTATATCCCTTGGGTAGAGCTTGTTTAAATCTGTCTAGTATTTGCTTAGCAAATGAATCAAAAGTAAAAGAATCAAATCTTTTGGAAAGTTCATCTCCACAACGTTGACGAACTCGTTCTTTTAAATTATACGCGGCATCACGTTTAAAACTTATAGCTAAAATTTTATAAGGAAAAGTGCAGGTATTGGTTTGTAAAAGATAGCAGGCTTTTTGAGCCAGCAGTTCTGTTTTGCCGGCGCCAGGACCCGCAACAACTAAATTATTTTCCGAACCTTTCGCAATGTCTAGTGCATTTGGCTCGAGCTCCATACCGTCTGCCGGTTGCCATATTTCAGGTTTAATTCGCTTCACCTTCTTGACTTGTTTTTAATACGGAAGAGATACGTTTAAAAATTTCAGTAAATATAGGTGGCAAGTTTTTGGAAATTTGTCTATTACTCATCGAAGACAACACTTGAATGTGTGTGGTAGGTTTTTCTCGCCCTAAGAAATGGTAAGTGTACCAAATCATCAGCTCTTTTTCACTCCCAGAATATGTTGCAGCGGTTGCTTTCTCTGATTTTAAAGTTGCCTGAATAGCACCTTCCACCTTTGCCTCAAATTCCTCTGGTTCTTGGGATTTGTCTGGGATTCTCGGCCCTCCATTTTCTGGTATAGCTTTCTTGTAGAATTCAGGATAATACAGAAGCATAAGGAAATCTAAATCAAGCGGGGTGGAGTAAAAAATGTTGTATTGCTTCAAATAGCTCACCCAACTATTTAAATCTTTAATAGAGTTCTCTTCATTTAGGCTCCAAGTATGCATTTTGTTCAATCGTTCATCGGAAAGAATACTGCCGTCTGACAATTCTAAAAGTTTCTTTTTCTTTATTCCAACTTGAAGGAGTTGTTCCAGCACATATTTAATTCGTCCCCAACCACCACCTTCTCTTTCTATATCCAAATCAAGAAGGGTAATATAAGGGATATGCAGCGCATTCAACAATTTCCAAATGTGATTTACAAACCGATGCCCCAATGGAGCAAATGTTATTATATTGTCATCAAAATCAACATTCATCACGTCCATGAGTCTGTTGAATATGACTTCTTCACTGTCTCCCTCACCAATGACAACCAGCCTGGCAAAGTAAATTTCGGGATAATTGTATACAGCCTCTTTTACATACTTATATGCTTCATCCGCTTTATCAGGAAGTAGTATTTGATTAACCTCTGTTTCATATTCTGCTGTGATTCTGAAATGAAGTATGCATTCTGGGTCTAATCGTTTTATTATAGCCGGTGTATGTGACGACAATAGCACCTGCGAATTTTCCTTTTCAGCAATTGTTTTAAGAATTTTAATTACTCTACCAAGCAATTGCGGAGCTATGTGATTTTCGGGTTCTTCAATTGCCAATATGGTAAGAAGTGGCCTGGTTACTCCTATGGCTTCCTCCTCTTCCTCTTCAGCTAATTTTTCTTCCACGTCCAAAAGGGAACACACTAATGTTAAATAAAATAATGAGCGGTATCCTTCACCTAATTCATCAATGCCGAATGATTTATGAGTACCGGTAGGACTAAATGATATTTCTAACTTTTTGAGTATTGCATCAAAATCACTTCCTCCAAAGCCGAGTGCCGTATCTCTGTAACGCTCATCCTTATGGAACTGTTGCCAGAATTCCGTTATAGACGTCTGAACGGTACTAAATTCTGGTAATCCCTTAAAGGCATCATTGATCTCATTTATTTTTTCATCAAAATTTTCCTTAAAGTCATCACTCCATTTGATCTTTCTCAAAACTCTATACAAGATACTTCCAGAAACATACTTTAATTGTTCTGCCGGTCTCCGTATTGCAGGTACATATAGAACCTGGATAAGACTTCTGAAATGACTAGGGAAAATCTTCTTACTGTCAGCTTCTTCCGGTTCCCCTTCAGCAACTTTGATAAAATAGGTTTTGACATCAATTTCTCCCTGGGGTGTAATGTCTGATTTTTGCCAGGTTGCTTCTAACCTTATACGTAGGTAAGGATCTGCCCCCTCATTGTCCACAACCATTTCAGAAAAAAAGTGAGGAACTGCTTCCTGTTCTTCTTCTGAGAAGTCAATTCTTACTTCAATAGCAAGTTCTCTTTCTGTTATGTCGTCAGGATTTTCATCTTTCCCTATATGAAAATCTTGCCGATAAATTTCCCGTTCCGTTGATGATGAACCGAAAAGCTTTTTAAGGGCTTCCAGTGCCGATGTTTTACCGGCACTGTTCAAACCTATAAAAGCTGCAAGTTTGTCTTCTAATGGGATATTTACCTCATCAGGTCCAAAGGATTTATAGCCTTTAATTTTTAGTGTAGATATTTCCATAATACATTTATTGTAGTATTTCCACCTTACTCCTCCCGTTCTGCTGCTTGCTGACCTTGATCTGCACAGGTATCCGCTCCGTCATTTCCTGTACGTGAGAGATAACCCCTACCTTCCGACCTTGGTTATGCAGGCGTTCCAGTGCATCCATTGCTATGCTTAGGGTAGTAGGATCGAGAGCGCCAAAGCCTTCATCTATGAACAGTGATTCCACCTGCATGTGGCTGGAGGAAAGGGAAGCCAGTCCTAAGGCCAGTGCCAGGGAAACTAAAAAGGATTCGCCCCCCGAAAGTGAATTGACCGTGCGCACTTCGTTTCCCATGTCTTGGTCAATGACCTGCAAGCCTAAGCTGCCGGGAATGCGTTGCAATATGTAGCGTTTAGTCAGCATGCCCAACTGCACATTGGTGTACTCCAGCAATACATCGAGCGTATATTCCTGCGCCACTTGCCTGAATTTTTTGCCATCTGCCGAACCGATCACCATGTTCAGTTTTGCCCAGTTGTCTGTCACTTTTTCTTTGGCTTCGATTTGCTGCAGCAGTGCACCCATTCGTACCCGGTTATCGGCGTCCTGCCGTATCCGGATGTTAACTTCGACATCTTCCTGTACCATTTCTTGCAAATTTGATTTTACAGCTGCCAGCAATTCGGCAACTGTTTCCATAGCCCTTTCAGACAATTGCTGTTCGCGGTATCTTTTCAGTGAGGTTTTGTGCTCGTTCATTACGGTTTCGGCTTGTACGAGTGCAGTATTGATTTGCTGAGTGGCCAAGCGTTCGCTTTGGATCCATTCAGGTGCATGTGCCAGCAATGTTTCCAGGTCTTTTGGGTTTAGCGGGAAGCTGTTCCCGGCATTATAAGTGCTGAGCCATTGGATGAGTTTAAGATCAAGGTCCTTTATTTCTTCACTCAGTCGCTGAATCTCCTTCTGCATTTCTCCTTGCCGGGCAGTGGTACTGGTGATATCGGTTTGGATGCGTTCCTGTGCGGCTTTACGCTGTTCGAGTTCCTCCTGGGCTTTGTCAATAGCCGTTTTTAGTTGTTGTTCTACCTCCCTTATGGCCTTGCCATCGAATACCTTTTTCCGTTCATTAAGCAGTGCATCATATTGTTGTTTGAGGTTTGAAGCGGCTTGTTCCTTTTTAATGACCTCGGCTTTAAACGATTGTTGCTGATTTTCCAGTCCTTGTATGGTAGCTGCCAACACACCATGTTCATGCTGAGCATTGTTAAGTTTTTCTGTTTTCGTATTCCATTCAATAGCAAAGCTGCTGATGCCTTGGGTAAAGGTATCTTCATCCGCTTTCCAGTTTTCGAACCAATCCGCATTTGTAAAATAGGGTGCTAAAGTTGTCTGCGTTGCTGCAAGATTTTTAAGTATCTTATACTGGTCCTTTTTTGCTTGTTCCAACCGTTCAAGCAATGATTTCAGGTCCCGCTGTATGTCTTTTAAACGATCTTCGGCAGCCCTGTACTGCTCAACAGCCTGATCATATTGCTTCCTGTGTTTGTCTAGTTCCTGTTGCTGCTTTTGCAGAGTATCGTGTTGCTCCTTTAGTTTTTTCTGCCTGGTTTGTTGTTTGGCAAGCTCTTGTTTTAACCAGTCGGTCACTTCTTCGGAGGGTAAGTTTTCTGCTTCTGCATGAAGGAAAAAACGGGCCCAGTTTTTCCGACATTCTGTTATTTCCCGTTCCCTAATCACCTGATCTTCTGAAAGGGTGGAGGTCTCTTTTTCCAGTTGGTTTACCTTTTCCCGGAATGCACTTTGCTCTTTGAGTGCTTCATTATGTTTCAGCTCTTGTTGTCTGAATTCCGTTTCGAGCTTATCCAATACCTCATTAAGGCGCGGATCGTGTTCTGCATATGGATGTTCGGTACTTCCGCAAACGGGGCAGGCAGCACCTTCCGACAAATTTTTACGCAGGGTTACCACATCTTTGGCAGCGGCCAGCTTGGCAATATCCAGTGCACGGGCTGCCGCATCTTTCAGGGCTTGGGTTGTTTCAAAGTCCTTCATTGCTTTCATCAGTTTCGTTTGGTTGGCTTCCAGATCATTTTTATTTCTTTGCAACGCAATCTTATTGTTTTCATAAGTCCGTGTTGCCTCAAACAGGGTCTTCCAGTCGGCACTAGCTTGAATGATTTCGATCACCAACGCATCCACATCGCCTATATCCTTTTGCAAGTTGCTAATATTGGTACCGGAAATCGCTTTTTGTAATTGTTCATGGGCTTCAGCAAGAGTACTCATAGTGTTTCTAGCAAGTGTCATTATCTTTTCCTGTCGTTTTTCCTCTTGCTGTTTGGTTTTAAAAGTATTTTCTATTGCCTGAATGTTTGCACTGGCTTGTTGTTCTTCCTTCAGCAACCTATGGGCATCTGCTAGCCCTGTTAAAACCAGCTTATGATTTTCGGCCAGGGTTTGCCTGGTCTTATGTTTTTCAACAAAGGCAGTCAGCTTTTCAATTGTTAATTGTAATTCCCGTGCTTTTTGTTGCTGCGCTGTTACCTGTTTATGATGTGTATCAAGCGCTTCCCGGGCCTGAATTAACTCAGTATCTGCTGTTATTTTTTGGCCTGCACGCTCATTTAGCTGCACATCAAGCTCCTTAGCTTTGTTTAACAATGGCTGGGCAGTTTCCTGTGTTTTGATAGCTAAATCAAGATTTTGCTGGGCAGTTTTTAATGTTTCCTCATGCCCGCGCCTTTGTTCCTGCAAAGCATGTATCTGAGTGTCCAAATCTTTTTGAGAGATTTCTTTATCGGTAAGGTGTTTGCGGTTATTGGTCAGGCTTTGCACCAATATCCGGGCAGGCTGCACCTGCTCCACCTGTTGGAGTTTTTCTTCCCGTTGTCGAGCCTCTTTTTTGGCAACCAAAGCTGAATCATAATCCGAGGTCGATTGAGCAAGTTTTTCGAGCAAGCTGTTAAGCTGTTCGTGCCACGACAACTCTTTTGCCAAAGCGGCTTCGTTTTTTTGCTGCTCTTGTTGGATGTTGGCCAACTCGGTCCTGCGCTTATTTAGCATTTCAAGCTCTTCATCCGACAAAATGTTGATACCTTGCTTTTGTACCAGCAATATCTCCAGTTCCTCCTTCTCCTGGCGATGGTGTTCAAAAACGCGCTTAGAAATTTCGGAATAGATTTGTGTGCCGGTGAGCTTTTCGAGCAGGTCGGATTTCTCGTTGTTAGGCGCTTTAAGAAAAGCGGTGAAATCACCCTGGGCGAGCAATACAGTACGGGTAAACTGGTCAAAGCTAAGACCCACCTTTTTTGTAATGGAGGCCAATATCTCCGGTTTGGTCCCCTGCACATCTGTGTTGGTATCAAGATTTTTGCATGCAACCTGGTATGCCTGTAAGGTGCCGTCAGCTTTATTCCTCCCACGCCTCACGCTCCACCGCGATCTGTAACGTTGTCCATCTACACCGATAAAATCCACTTCTGCCCATCCTTCAGCAGTTCCGTCACGCAATATGCCCCGCACATCACTTTGTGTAATGGTGTTTCCCGAAATGTCGTGTATAGCCTGATTAGGGTCTGTTGATTTATTATACCGGGGAGTTTGAGCATACAAAGCCAGGCACAACGCATCGAGTACAGTGGATTTACCCGCCCCTGTCGGACCTGTAATAGCAAATATTCCTGCCGATTGGAGAGGTTCTACCGCAAAATCAATGATGGTTTCACCTTCGAGTGATGCCAGGTTTTTGATACGAACAGCTAATATCTTCATGCTTCTTCAGTTTGCGCTACCTCTCGGGTAACCTGGTTAAACAATTGAAGCATTTCTTCCGGGACAGGATTCCCATAGGTAGATTTATAAACCCTGGAAAAAATTTCGGCAGGCTTCAGATGATCCAGCCTTTGCTGAGCATGTGGCTGAATTTGATTGTCTACTTCTGTTACCACTGACTTCACATTAATAGTGGCCAGTCGCACATTCTTTCCTTCGATAGCTTGTTCTATTTTATACCTTCGGGAAGGATCTGGCTTATCTTCCAATACACGGACCTCTAGATATGGCGCTAAATCCCCGTTTTCTTCAGCACCAGGGAGTTTATCGAGCTGGCTTAATACCTCCTCAATGGGGCTGTGTTTTTCAGGTACGCTTTGTACCGAAACAATAACAGGAATTTCGAGGGAACGGATATCTTTTATACTTTCCTTCTCTACTTCAAATACAACTACTTGGTGTTTGTAGTTCCGTTCCGAAAAAGACATGGGCAAGGGGCTGCCGCAATACCGGATGTGCTCTTTGCCCCCGATACGTTGCGCTTTGTGGATATGTCCCAAAGCAACATATGCAATATCTACATGAAAAGCGGCTGCGGAAATACATTCAACGCCGCCCATAATAACCCTTTCGGATATATCGAGGCCTGTTATTTCGGCATTTTGAGCGTGTAAGTGTCCCGTGGCAATAATCACTTCGCCATCCTGTTTTCGGGTTAGCACATGTGCATATGCCTGCTGATAAAAAGTCGTAACGCCTTCGGTATAAGGATTCTCACAATCTGCAACGACCGGATAGTCGCCCATGCGCAAAAACGGAACCGCGAGGCACCATGCTTTTATTGTTCCGCTTTGATCTTTCAAAGGAATGGTCAATTTATCATAGTTGAAGTTTCCATGTTCATCTTTTTCTACCAATCCTACAATGTGAATATTGGATGATTCCAGCAGAGGCTTGGGAACTTCCAGCCGTGGTGCGGAATCGTGATTGCCGGCAGTAATTACAATTTGTAAACCAGGATTAACTTTTGTCGCTTCATTAAGGAATTTATAAAACATCCTTATGGAGGTAGCCGACGGATTGGACGTGTCAAATACATCCCCGCTAATTATTAGTACATCAATTTCCTCTTTCTGCAGGGTTTGTACTAACCAATTCATAAATTGCTGGTGTTCATACGAACGGTCATATTCATAAAAGAGTTGACCTATATGCCAGTCAGCCGTATGTAGTATTCTCATTAAATAGTTATTTCAATTTTATTAGTTCATCGACCAACTTCCACACCATGGTGCAGGGATTATGTTCTGCATAATCCTTTCTTTCCTGGTAGGTTTCTAGAAGTCGTTTACCATTGCGAATTGCATTTTCAATGCTACCATGTTCTTTCAATAAAGCGTACATCTCTTTACTGTTCTTTTGATAGCGGTAATTTACTCCCACAAAGGGCTGTAAGTTTTGCTCAATCAGCTGTTGGTACTGTTGCCTGCTTATGGCATTTTGGTAATAATGAAAATATAGCAAGTACCATAACTCAAAAGCTTCGTTACTCCAGGCACAACCAATTACCGGATTGCTGCAGGCGCAACGGCTAATGGCGGTGTTGAAATCATTGGCAGCAAAGCTATCCCTGTCAAATACTACCCAAAGCCTATCTATTGGCCTGCCTGTTTCCTTTTCATATACTTTTTTTAGTCGCAGTGCCTCATCAATCAACGATTGCGTATTGCGTCCGGCACCCTCAATATCTATCTGATAGGCTGTAAGCACCCCTTTCGGCAAATCGTGTTTTAACCCTTCAAAATAGTTAGGCTCTGTTGCTTCTCCTTCACAAACAATCAGGTAATATTTCCTTTTACTCCTGATGTTTTGAATCCGTTTCCGTTCTTCCCTGGAATAGCGCTTCAGTTGTTCATTAGGGATCTTTATTTTTCTTGCCATTCCTTAATAACATTTGACAGGTTACCAATAAAAGGAATAGCACCATAACGGCCTTCTATATAATCTTTTTCAAAGGAGCGGTCCTTTCGGATCGTTTTTCCTTCTTCTTTATACTCAACAAGGGAATACATTTGGGAAGCACCATAATTGTCCCTTTCTACAAAGTAGATTTGATCCCTGCGATAATGGCCATAATATAAAAGGTTGGTATCGTGTGTGGCAAAGATCAACTGAGCATTATTCCGATTGAATTCTTTGGAGTTAAACAGCTTTGTAATTGCGAGCGTTAGTAATGGGTGAAGACTAGCGTCTAATTCATCTACTATAAGGACCCCTCCATCATTTAAAACATCGAAGACCGGGCCCGAAATATTGAACAGCTTATTGGTACCTGAAGACTCCTGGCTGCGCATATCAAATTCTACAGTTCCCTTTACTTTGTTTGAAGCATCGTATTTTTTATGGATTGTTTTAATATCAACCAGAAAAGAGTCTTCCAAATCGGTAACTAATTGTCTGACCAATCCTTCAGGCATATCTTTTGGAAGCTCCCGGGGATCGAATGGCTTTTTTGAGATGGCGAGATCGTCAAAACCAAGATCTAACTTTTTATAAAAGTCAAGTAAAAGCGACTGGGTTTTTTTATTCTCCAACATGCCAAATGTCACAGCCTTATATCCTTCATGGCTTAGTCCCGAAATGGTAATGAAATTATTGAACCACTGCATGATCTGCTTGGCGGTTCTTCCATTGAATTGATCCACTACGGCCAGGAACAATGCATTATCGCGAGTTCTTTCTTCCAAATCTTTTCCTTCCGTAAATGATTTCATCACTTCAATGCCATCCTGCTGCCTGATGAACAACGGTTTTTCTGCCTGCTTCTGTGCCTCAAAAAGCCATTCGGCATGAACAGCCTTATCATCTACTTCAAAACCGTAGCGATACCTGGTATTATTAATCAGGAAAACTGCTTCAAAAAAAGAAGGTGCATTATCGGTTTCAGTACTTAAAAGAAAAGGAGTAATGCCTAATTCATCAGTTGAAGATTGTTCAAATGATTGCAATACCAATCTTCGCATGGTAGACATAGCCCTGATAAAATTGCTTTTTCCACTAGCGTTTGCTCCATAAATAACAGCTCCTTTAAGCAATCCATACTTGTCTATCGAAAAGATATTAGTATCTACATGTTCCTTAATAGCTGCAGCTAAGAGACTTAAAGTGGTTTTTTCTTTAAAGGATAGATAATTCCGAACCGAAAACTCCATTAACATAATCTTCTGATTTATGAGAAATTTTCTCAAAAATAAACATTTTATGCATTAAAGTGAGAAAAAATCTCATTTTTTAACCATTTCTACAACCTCCTTTGGTATAGAAAACCAGATTTACCTATAACATCTTGATAATAAGTTTATTTAAACTCACAATAAACTTAAATAGCCAACCATGAATTCGTTTGTTAAACCAATAATCCGGAAAGGGAAATGTTCTAAAAACGGTAACCATACCGTATTTCTTCAATACTGTTACACCAGCGTAAAAAGAGTCTTAATCAGTACAGGAATTTCTATCCCCGAGACTTATTGGGACAAAACCACCTGCAACATACTGTCATCGCTTCCAGCCGAGTATGGATCTTCCGACTCGCTTCAAAAATCATTACATACTCAGCTCTCAAAAGCTGAAAAAATCATTCGATATGCGATCAAGCAGAAGCATTCCTGCCCGATGCAATTCTTAAAAAGAAACTTTCACTTACCTGATTGTTGGGATTTGGATCAAATGGAGGACGATAATAATCTCTCAGTCTTTTACCAGATCGACAGATACCTCGAGGACAAAAAAGGAATGATTCAGCCGGCAACTGTCACTGTTATAAAAACTATGAAGAAACACCTTTTGTCTTTCCAGGAATACATTGGTTACAAGATAACGTTCGATTCCTTCAATGCGGTTTTTTATGAGCAGTTTGTTCGGTACCTGACTTTTGAAATACCGGTTATGAGAAGGACAACTGTTATAAAAGGGCTTAAAATGAATACAGTTGGGAAAACTGTCAAACAATTAAAAACCTTTATAAAAGACAGGATAAACAAAAAAATTGTCCCGTATATCGACTTAAGTTTTTTCAAAGGTTTGGAAGAAGATGTTGAAGGTGTTTTCCTGGATTGGAATGAGCTCTCCAAAATATTTCATCTTGATCTTTCAAAATATCAGTCCTTGATAAAATACCGTGATCTCTTCATAGTAGGCTGTCTGACCGGTTTACGGTTTAGTAATTACTCAACGCTTAATCGAAGCCAATTGAAGAATGGCTTGCTCCATGTCCGGCAAAACAAAACAGGCGCCACAGTCGTCATTCCCTTAAGAGAAGATGCAAGAAAAATCCTGGTTGACAAATACGATATGCGAATGCCAAGAGTAAGCATGGCAAACTTTAATTATTACATCAAAGAAGTATTAAGGCTGGCCGTAATAGATGAGCCTGTTAAAATCACACATAAAAGGGGTAACCGGATAATAGAAGAAATAAGGCCCAAATATGCCTGGGTTTCATCCCACACGGCACGAAGATCATTTTGTACCAATGAATATCTCGCCGGAACGCCGAACGATTTAATTATGGGTATAAGCGGTCATAAAACGGAAACTGCTTTCAGAAAATATATTAAGGCAGACAAGATCAAAAAGGCGTCTATGATCAAGGATTTATGGGATGGCCGGCCTGGCTTGTGACCCCCAAGCCGGGTCTATCAAATGATAGACCTGCAGATAGACCTAAAAAAGAAAAACCCGCTACCAGAGCGGGTTTTAACCGAAACTTTCGCGGACCGGACGGACTCCACCCAGCTCCGGTTGATTTTATAACTGATTAATTTCAGTGCAAAATACCTTATAAATATATTACCAATTCAATTGGTACCCGAAAAGGTACCCTTGCTAATTGAACTGTTTTGAATCGTTTTAAACAAAGAACTTTTGTTTTACAAAGATACTAAATCGGTTCATATTGCGCTGAGATGCTTCCATAAATTCATTCATTCGGGTTGATAATCTTACCCCTGATATTGTCGGTGAGGAGACACGACAACGGCGTAGAAAACTTGCGAATGTCGAATTGCACTAATTTTTCATTAGCAGTAAAATGCGGCTAAGTGACATTTTATTTAATGTAAGGATACTTTACGATTTTAATTCGACTGCCTGTACGCGTTTTTTCTGATACAGCTAAGTCGGGCGGAGTATAATTGTTGAATATCAAATCCTTTAATCTGAAAAAGCAGACAGTCACCACTTTGCCACAATACATTTAAAATGTAGGTGTATTGATGATGAACACACTTCTAACTGTCAAGGAAGCGGGATCAATGTTAAGTTCGGGATATTGGTACCGGAAGTGATCATACACCACCAACTTATTCGCTTCAATCCAACGATGCTTATTTTCGATTTTTCGCTCATACACATTTGTAAAAATGGAGTAGTCGGCCGAGTATGAAATCATATCGTAACGCGCCCTGCTATACTTGCAATCGGCAACCACAATGTAGTTTCGTGCTGGATCAATCCAAACAAAATCCATCTCTCCTATTCCTGTAGTGTCCACTCGAAATGTCTCACCCGGCTTCGGTGAAAAATAAGTTACCGTCCGAAGATAGGGCAGCTTAACTTCTTGCAGGACTCTTTCTACTTCATCCTCTAGCAGTTTATCGTGGGCATTTGCTTTAGCTGATAAATACTGCCTGAACGAGAGGTTTCTCTTCCATTCTTCCGGAGATCGGTTCCATTGTACACCGTTAGTAGTCAAAACAGTAATGCTCTCCGCCCATTTGTTGACCCCAATTAATTCTCGGGGGCTTCCGTTGTGGCTGATGAGAAGTACTGGTTTAAAAATATGTCGATCTATGGAATTTACTTTATACACGGCTTCCTCGATGGGTAGTTTATTGTGACGTCCCAACACTAATCCCTCATAAAAGTTTCGTGCATCAGCTTCAACCACTCCATTTTGTACAAGGTTCTGCACGATAACACCGGGTTCTATCGTCTGGAACTCCCACGCTTCTGGGTTATGGTGTTTTTTTATGGACACTATGATGTGCCCTACGTAATCGTAATGGACTTGCATACTGTTTCGCAAAGCGTCTTTCAAATCAGTAACGGCAAGCTCGTCAAATATTCCTAATGTGTAATCTACATCGGCCTGCGCAATTAATTTTTCGAATATGGCTTCGACTTCAGGAGGCCTAACCACATCAATGCGCAGTTCACCGATTGTGCACGATAACGTACCAGGCTTCATGCGTATTTCTGCTAAGTACTGACCTATGCCAATAAGCTCGGAACCCAAAAACAACAAATCTTCAATTATTTCATCAAATTGCTGTAGCTTGTCAGGGGTGGCCGTCAACTTACCTACATAATCAACCTCACAACATTGCTCCAGTGCCAACCGAAGAACCCTTTGGTTCATTGAAAGTTCTTTTTCTGATATTCCAAGTGTTACGGCAATATCTTCTTTGGATAATACACGTGTCCATAAAAGGACTGATCCCTCATGATATCTAAACAGACAGTATAAAAGAAACAGATCGTTAGTAGAGGTTACCAAACCTTTAAACGTTGTCGCTAACCAGGAAAATGCGGCAGTAAGAATATTTTTTACTTCGTCTACCATTGAAGTGTTGAGGGGGCCAAATTTAGTAAACAGGTGCTGAGCCAGCATTGGAGCATATTTATGTATACTTCGCTGATCATAGTTGATCCAGACAATATCTTTGGAAATATGCTTTTTCATCTGTAAATTATAAGCAGGGATTTGAATTGGAATCGAACAAATATACTTTGTTTAATGGTTTAGAAATATTATCGGTGATTACATGACCGTAATAATTCTGACCAATAATCGAAGTCAGGATAGGATGTTTGTTGAAATGTGTCAAATGTCGTTTCTGTATACGACAAGTGGTAATTATAAAGTACTGATCCAAATATTTATGATTCAACTTTCACCAAATTCCACTTTTTTAGTATTTTTGTTAAGAGCTTACGTGGAAGCTCGCCACTTGTCTTAAGCAAAGCTGTATCAGCACCACCTCCAATTTTATTTTGAACGTCGAAACCAATTCCCGTTTCGAATGACGGTAGACAAGTGACGTGTTTTTCGTTGGGAGATTCGGAAAGCGATGGATCAAAAAATCAATGGCCACACAGCCGCCTACCTAAAAAGAAAGGCAAAAAACATTAAAAAATTACAGCAAGTTCCTCATGCTAAGGCCCTTGACCTGGCAGCAGCTTCAGTTGGCTTTTCCAATTGGAAAGACTTTATTAACCGATCAGAAGCGGAAGCTAAACGGAGAAATAGAGCGGCTCCCTTGCCGAAAATTAGCCAGGTAGATAGTCGCAGAGTAGATCAAGCAGGGTCCGGGGAGATGAACCCATATCGCAAACTTCTTATTGCCGCTACCAATGAGCTGCTCAATCGAGGGCTTATCACCCTCCAAGGAAAGGAAGGCCTATATCCGCATGTCGATAAGGGACATGTTTTTGTAGACTTATTCGGGTATCCGTCTGTCGTTTTATGGGACGATATTGGGTTTGAGGAACTACGTATATCAGTTTGGTGGAAGTATGATCATTCCTTGCATCCTCAGGCAAACCTTACTGGCAATACGCGCGAGAGCTTTAGCCAATCTTTACCGCTTGCGTCCAGACTTCTGTACAAGAAATTTGTCGGAGTTACGGTCAGCTGTTGGTTGGAGCGACGAACTGGTAAGCACCTCCAGGGTAAGAATCAAGAAGGTCTTTTTAATATCTATACCCGAAAGCAAGAAAAAGCACAATTGAAGAACCTGCCTTTTCCCACACCCGAAGGATTCAAAGCTGAAGGGAAATTTTTTATTTAGTGTAGCTATAAATCCATGGCCTACACCAGTTTGCTGTCAATGTAGGTCATGGATATAGCGACTAATACCCAGTATTAGCTGAAGACCAGAAATAGGTGTTGTCAAATAATTTTCCTGTAGTTTTTGTAAACAAATTTTTGATAAGGAAATTAACTCTTAATTTCGTTTAAAAGGGGAGCCAACAGCTCATCATCAATTTTAAACACCGGAGCAGGAACCTCTAGGCCAATAATATCCAGCCTTTTGCAGAAGACGTTTCTGAAATTATCAAACGATTGACACAAAATCAATTTAATATCTTCTAGGGTAAACTCCGAAATATTAGCAATCTTATAGCTATCCTCCCCCACACAATGCAAATAAACATCACTATTGTTTGCAAGAAGGTAAGTCCATCGGAAATATACACCAGTAGGTTTATTGGTGTCGCGGTTTCGCACTGCCCCTGCCACTAATTTTGGAGTACCTTCGTTCTCATTCTCGGCGAGATCTTCATTGTATTCCCAATGAATAATTTTCATATTAGATTTACCCAATAACATAGAACATTTTATTCAAAATTATCTTTTTTGACTATTTTTTTTATCAGCCTGGCATATGTTCGGTGTTCCGACCAGATATTTGTTGGTACAAAACGACCTTCGCGCCGTGTGGGATGAAATCAAATTACCGGTGCTACCAGCCATAAAATAGGGCTCAAACTTTCAGATTATATTAAACACTTTGTATCTGGAATAATCATATTTTTTAAAGATCAACGTCCTAAAACAAATATCCTATAAGGGATATGATCCACACCTCATTCATACCTGAAAGTTACCATAATCTCAAGAATAACCCGCATACGCTCTTTTATAGAATCCAAACTTTTTTAGAAATTTTTCCGAGCCTCTGCCTCACACTCTGAAAAATCGCCTTTTTATGCCCCCATATTTGCCGTAAGAATGAACGGTAAAGTATGGACAACAAGGGAAAGATAATGAGGTTACCGGCAAATGCTATCACCAGGAACCAATTAGTAACCCTGGAAGATTTAGAGGAATTTAAAAAAGGTCTTCTTATTTCTATTCAGGCTATGCTTTCTCACTATACCACCGCTCAACCCAAGAAATGGCTTAAATCGTATGAAGTAAAAAAAATGCTGGGAATTTCTCACGGCACACTTCAACGGCTCAGAAACAACGGAATATTACCTTTTAGCCGGATTGGAGGAATAATATATTACGATTTAAACGAAGTGAATAAAGTGCTGGAATGTCAAAAACGACATTTCTAATAGAAGTGCGCGAAAAAATAAAATCACTAAAAATGGAAAGACTCATCCAACTTTCAACTTTTTTCCCTCCGCGAATAGAAGATGTTAAAATCTACTTTAGCCAACGCGGACTTTCTGAACAAGAAGCCGAATGCTTTTTTCTCTTTTATGAAAAAAAAGGCTGGATGAGTAAAAACGGCAACTTTTTGAAAAACTGGAAAAATACCGCTTATCAATGGATTTTGTGCATCTTGAAGGAGGAACCCTGGCATTTCGATAAGGTTATACATTAAAGCCCAACGGCGTAAAACTGAGAAGTCATGAAAACAGTAGCAGACCGGATTCATAAGGAGCTCAAACGATTGGGATATGATTATAGCCAACTTGGGCAATTCTCTGTGGAAATTACCGGTGTTGCTGTTGTGGTTAGCCAAAAGATCGATTTATCCTATTTGACAAAACAAAGGGATGTACTGAAGCTTATGTTTCACATGAAAGCGAATGCATTTGGCGCTCCATTACAAACAAACCAACTAACCGCATCCTTGTACAGATATCCTCCTTATAATAACCATAACCATCGCCACCCGCAAATTCTTGTAAAAAACGTGTACTCTGCTCCTGTAACCGCTATACCAACCAAAAATGAGCTGTATAGCCTGGTAGCAGAGCGATTGAATATTCAGAACACCAATTTGATCAAGCTAATGAACAATGGCGAACAAGGTTTTTTTCAAAAACGATCAATGGTGAAGAAATAAGTCAAAAGAATTAAAATTATTTGTATGTACTATATCTGCAAATTTTCGGATACTTGGTCTGTCTATGACGCCTCCAGGCAAAATAGCCGAAATTTGGAGCCGGCTGAAATAAGTTGCCTGAAATCCTTATTCCCTGGCTTGTTAGGTGAAAACAAAATTCTCACTGCCTTGCAAGTAAATATTATAAATCCAAACAAATTATTGCAACTACCTGTCACAGATACCAAATCGAATGGAAAGATTAAAAACCCAACTGAATTAACCTCCTCAAAATAACCAGCCATGTACTATATAAAAAAATATGCAGACTGCTGGGCCATCCACGACGATATAACAGGCGCCAGCAGGAAACTAACGACCGAAGAAGTTAAAAAAATTACTATTGAATTTCCAAGCCTGAAAGATGAAAAAGTGATCACCTTTTATACCGACAGGATAAGAAGCATTCAACCAGAAGTAAGCAGTTACCCAAATCCAGCCGCTTAGCCTGAGAAGTAGGTTTCCAGGGTTGGGAAAAAGAAACAGTGGTCAATCCGTAATTAAACCTAAATATTACGAACATGGAAAAATATTCAGTTATCTACGCCAATCCCCCTTGGATGTACAACAAGCATTTCCTATCACTCAATGCCGGACAGGACGATACAGAGACTGTGAAGCCTCATCATAACCTGATACCGGTGGAAGAAATAATGTCTCTGCCTGTTCAGAAAATTTGTGAAGATAACTGTATTCTGTTCCTATGGGCCACAACACCCATTCTGCCGGAAGCGCTGGATGTTATGGCTGCCTGGGGATTTGCGTACAAAACGCTTTTTACCTGGGAAAAGACCAACGATAACTGCATGGGTTACTGGTTCAAAACGTGCACCGAACACCTGATTGTGGCAATAAAGGGAAATGTAAAATCATTTAGAAGTAATGTTAGGAATTGTTACCACGAAGCGAAACGCAGGTACGGCAAGAAGCCGGATTATTTTTACTGGCTTATCGAGAATATCACGGAAGGTAGGAAAATTGAGCTATTTGCAAAAAATCAAAGAAAGGGCTGGGATGTTTGGAATAAGGAATGCGAAAATTCCGTGCTATTCACTTAATGTATATAACAACATCTACTAACATAACCCCGTAAGGGTTATTCGCTACCAGTACAAACCGGCGCAGCCTTAGATTGCTTCAAAGGCTACCCAATTTCATCTTGTGAGGGCAACTAGTGATTCCAACTGCCTGCATGAAATGAATGGGTTGAGTGCGCCTATTATTGCGCACAGCAAGATGGAGTGTTGTCCACAACACGGATTTTTCGCCTGTTCAAAACTACTAAAGCCATCGTCATATTGAATAATGTAGATATGCGTAAGGGTGAAACAAAAGGTGATAAGAAACTGCGGTACGCTGTAAGAACACGACTTTCTAAAGAAAAGTACCAGGAACTAACAGCATTACTCAATAAAACAAAGGATGAAACATTAGCTGGCCTGGTACGGAATATTTTACTCAATCGAAGCATAAAAGTGTATACGCATGATGAAACCATAGACTTACTACTGGAAGAACTGGCATCATTACGAAGCGAACTCAAAGCTATCGGCGTCAATTTTAACCAAATCACACGATACTTCAACACCTATCCGGAAGATGCCCAAAAACGCTTTTATGCCAAAATCGGCTTTGAAAAATACCAACAAACAGAATCAAAGATTGAGAGGTTACTGGAACTCATGTCAAATCTATGTAAAAAGTGGTTGTCAGGTTAAAAGAAGGAAAATCCGTAAGAGGCGCCTTAAGCTATAACGAACAGAAAGTAACCGCCGGAAAAGCGGAACTGATACTGGCCTCCCGTTTTGGCTGCGAATTGTCCGTATTGGGATTTAATGAAAAATTAAATCGCTTTGAGCAATTAAATAGAAAAAGACAAAGAGGAGAAATAAATACACTTCATCTGTCCCTGAACTTTTCACCTTATGACCAAATAGATACTGAAAAAATGCAGGCAATAGCATTAGATTATATGAAACGTATCGGATTTGGCGATCAGCCATTCCTTGTCTATCGACACGATGATGCAAATCATCCACACGTGCATATTGTTACTTCCACCGTAAAACCAAATGGCAGGCCAATCAATGTACACAGACTTGGGATAAGATTATCAGAACCGGCCAGGAAGGCCATAGAAAAGGGATTTAACCTGATACCTGCTGCCTCCATGAAAAAGGAGGCAGCACTACCACTAATTCCTGTTGCGCTGGAAAAGGCACAATATGGACAGGGGGAAACAAAACGTGTTATTTCCAACATAGTCCGCGAAGTAACATCACGTTACCATTTTACTTCGCTCGATGAATTGAACGCCATTTTGAAAGATTTTAATGTGTTGGCAGATCCAGGTAGGCCCGGGAGCCGCATACGTGATAAAGGTGGGCTGGTATATTCCATAATAGATAGTTATGGAAATAAAGTAGGCATACCAATTAAGGCTAGTGCGATTTATTCACAACCAACACTTGCATTTCTGACTGAAAAGTTTAAAAGGGATTTTGCACGTAAGCACCTGTATATAAACCACACGGCAAGGGCTGTAAATGATATTTTATTAAAGCCTGGTAAAATAAATGAAAACCGTTTTCAGTCGATACTGGCAAAAAGGAAGGTGCATTGCCATTTTATAAAAGACGAAGATGGAAGACTATTAGACATTCGATTTGTAGATCATTTCAGCAAAGTTGTATTGAACTGCCACGATATTAAACTATCGACTCATGATTTATTAGACAGGATTATACCAAGTCCCCATCAATCAGAGGTTAAACAACCGCATCATTCAAAAGATCCCGAAACACAGCAACAAAAGCAGGAAGCACCAATTTCTCATTTAACGATGAAATTAATGAAAGGACTGTTTGAACAGGAAAACGGTGATCATGGAGTGTCTTCTGAATTTTTGAAGAAAAAGAAAAAAAGAAGAAAAAGAGGGTTTTAGGATTCATTTCCAGTGGTGTAAAAAAATAAAGTGTGAATGCAAACTGGTGAAAATATTCAGGCTTTACAAAAGATTTTGGACTTTTTAAGACTTGGAAGCATAATGCTGTTACTCATTCATTTTTACAGCGCCTGCTTTCCTGCTGTTGAGCAATTGGGCTTGTCTTTTAACCTGCTGAATAGGGTGATCTACAGACTATCTACTGGTTTTTCTATTTTAAGTGGAATCTATAAACCTAAGCTGGCAGTTCTATTATTGCTTACTATTTCGCTAATTGGGGTTAAAGGAAAAAAAGATGAAAAACTGTCTCTGCAACCTGTATTGCTGTATATAGGCATAGGGCTACTTTTCTTCTTTTCCTCAACATTACTATTAAAAGCCAGCGCACCGCCCATAACTATTGCTGGATTATATATTACTCTTAGCTGCGCGGGCTACATGTTTATTTTGACCGGTGGTACCAAAGTAAGTCGGCTTCTGAAAAGCCGACTGAATGATGACATTTTTAACGATCTGAATGAATCATTCCCCCAGGAGGAACGGCTTATAAGTGATGAGTATTCTGTTAATCTACCCACAGAATATACTTTTCAGGGAAAAACGAGAAAGGGGTGGATTAATATCCAAACCTTTAGAGCGTGCATTACCGCTGGAGTTCCCGGCGCGGGGAAAAGTTTCTGGGTAGTTCGTAATTATATAACGCAATTAGTGGAGAAGCAATTTTGCTTTTTTCTTTATGACTTCAAATTCCCTGATTTAACACTCATTCTCTATAACCATGCATTAAAGCATGCTCATAAATATCCGGTAAAGCCCAGTTTCTTCGTTATAAATTTTGACGATTTATCCAGAACTCACCGCTGTAACGTCCTTTATCCTGAAACCATGCTGGATCTAACCGATGCAACGGAAAGCAGCCGCACTTTGATGTTAGCTCTCAACAGAAGTTGGATTAAGCAAAGTGGTGATTTTTTTGTCGAGAGCCCAATCCTTTTTGTTACGGCCATTTTTTGGTATCTAAAAAAATATGAACAAGGCAGATATTGCACCTTGCCACATGCGATAGAACTGGCACAAGAAGATTATGACAAACTATTCCCCGTACTTAGCCTGGAGCGGGAAATTGAAGTTTTGATCAATCCCTTTATTTCGGCTTATCTGCGCGGTGCTGCAGAACAATTAGAAGGACAAATAGCCAGCGCAAAAATATCCCTTGCACGCCTTGTGTCACCATCTCTTTATTATGTGCTTAGTGGTTCAGATTTCACGCTTGATATCAACAACCCACAGAAACCCAAATTGGTTGCTGTGGGTAACAATCCTGCCAAGCAAAGTACCTATGGAGCCGTTTTAAGTCTCTATGTGGAAAGAATGCATAAACTTATCAACAGAAAAGGTCAACGGCCTTGCGCCCTTATCTATGATGAATATCCTACATTAACTGCCAGCGTAGACCTAATCAGTACTGCACGGAGTAATAAAATTGCTGTATTGGTTGGCATTCAGGATATGTCACAACTGGTTAGGGACTACGGCAAAGAACAAGCCGAGGTAATCGTAAATATTTGCGGAAATATCGTTAGTGGGCAGGTGTTGGGAGAAAGCGCGAAAATACTTAGTGAACGGATCGGCAAGATCAACCAACAAAAGGAATCACTTTCCATTAGTTCCACCGATACTTCCATCAGCAAGTCTACACAACTGGATTCAGCTATACCAGTATCACGTATCTCAAATTTGAGCAGTGGCGAATTTGTTGGCGCCGTGGCTGATACGCCTCAACGACCTATTAAAAATAAGGTTTTTCATTGCCGCATTATTAATGATTTTGATGCAATTAGGAAAGAGGAAGAAACATACCAACAACTCCCCATTATCCGAAGTATTACTGAGCAAGACGTGATGGATAATTATTACCGTATAAAAAGAGAGATAAGAAACATTATTGATACGGAATATGAAAAGATAAAGAATAACCCTGCCTTAAAACATTTGTTGAAAAAACCAAAAACTAACCCAAATCAATCCAGTCAGCCTGATCTGCCAAACATGAGTGTGTAATATTTATTTCATAATCTTTAAAATATAACATATGAATGGAGAAAATTATCAATACCTAACAGAAGAGGTACTTCCCCGGTTAGGGTTTCCGCAGGCGTTAGATGATCAATTGTTGACAAAAATGAAAAAGGGGGGTGATACCATTACCCTAGAGGCAATAGGCAATTTTGGAAAGGATGGAAAGGATAGAATGGAATATGCGTTTCACCTTGAATATAACAAAGAAACCGACAGGTATTATTTGAATGCTATTAGGGCAACGCTCACAAAAGAGAACGAACAACCATTAACTCACAATTTTTCATTGTTTGCTCAAAAAGGTTATAATGCCGACGAAATGTATAACATGCTTGATGGGCGTTTCGTTTACCGCGAATTTAATAACAGGGTGACTGGGGACAATCTGAGCCGTTGGTCAAAAGTTGATCCAGTAAGAAAAGATGAAGATGGCAACAGTATTTTGCGGTCCCTTTATGATAATAACACCAAATTTAACCTTGTGGTAGCTTTGGGAGAACTTCCCCTTACTTATATGTCGCAGACAGATAAGGAAAAATTGATTCGGGACATGCAACAGGGAGACCCCAATAGCCTGGTTACAATTAGAAAGCCGGATGGTTCCCGGCAAACTGTAACGCTGTTGGCAAGACCAGACGTTGGTGCCATTTATATGTATGACAAGGAAGGAAAACGGCTTATGTTGGAAGAAAAACGAATTCAGGGAGTCGATAAAAAATTTACTGTCAAGGATGAGAACACCGAAGTGCCGTCCATAACAGCTAAGCTAATGGAAAAAGCTGAAGGTAATGGTGTTCAACCTACAGGTACTAGAAAAAAGGTTTGATTGATCTGCTTTTCCATATTACGAATCTCCTTTGACAGCCGGAAGTTTCTACTTCCGGCTTTGCATTGGATTCAACTTCTCTACAGAGATATACGATACCCTTCGTTACAGTACCAATATTCCGTATTTTTGTTTTGAATTAAACCTATCATCATGAAAACTTTACTTTATATTTTTACTTTTTCATTACTTGCCTGCTCCAACGGAGAACTAACGAAGAAACAAGCATATCAAATACTCCAGAAAGACTATCCTAAAATTATTTATTATTCGATTTATACTGCGGACCCGGATCATGCAACTAAAATCCGCCAGCAAGGATTGGTAAACGCAGGCTTGGCAACAGTAGATACCAATGCCGGATTTTTAAAACAATGTATTTTCTTTCCCCAAAAGGCCGGCAACTTACTTTTGCCTACCCCGGAGAAAGAAAAAGCCCGATTAATTCAACGTGTCAAGACCGGTGAGCGTTATGTATTTGAAATTACAGGGATAAAAATGCTTGAAAAAAACAAGGCAGTAGTTGAATATTCTACTGAAGTCAGAAATGTCACCCCTTTTTCAAGGTTAAGTAAAAAGCCAATTAAAGAAGGTGATAAAGGAAATGGAAGTGCTTATTTCACAAAATATACTGATGGTTGGCGAGTCGACCACAGGAACAGTTTGGACATTTTGGTTGAGTAAATTTGACTTTTGCGAATTAAATTAAATCGAGATCCAAACTCAAACCTCCATCCTGTGTTCTGCGTAGGCTCATAAATCCCGGACCTCGCTGTGCTACATCGTTAGCGTCAAATTGCTTTCCGGACAGAAAAATATAATAGGCCAGCTCATTAAGGTTCCGACAATGTTTACAAATTATCTGTAAAGCCTCTGGTTGCGTTTTGATATTTGTGGAAGTTATTTCTGCGAGAATCGCATCGGCCAACTCATTTGTCCTGGCAGGTGATACGCTCATAATTTCCTCAAATGTTGTTCCCTCTTTCAGGTCTAATACAAATTGCGACATGATAATTAGTTTATACTTTTTAATAATATTGAATAGGGAATAACCGTTAATCATTGTGGTACACTTCTGAGACGTAGGAAACAATGCCCTAAATTTTCTGATGAATAATTAATCCATATCTCCTGAGTTTGGAAATCTAACGCTTCATAATAATTCCCGCTCCTATCCGATGGAAAAGATGAAAAAGTGAAATTGACATATGCATGAGTTGAGGGCTCATAAACAGGAAACGATAAGTTTGTACTGCAAGTATCAGCTATTGGTACATCTAGTTTCCATTCCCTTACTATAGCGGTATCAGCGGAGTAAATCGTGACGGTGCCACTTGCGCTATCCCTCATTTGTATAAGGAAAGTGTCGATTCGTAATTTTTGTTGGCGGTTAAAATCGTACATATTATTAAAATGGAAGCGTCCTATTGCTGTTTGAGCAGTATAGGTTTTGTTGTTAAAGAATGTAAGGCTGTTTCTATAACCATCTCCACATGACTTAACATTCCCGGGTTCTGGAGATTCACCCCAAAATAGGTCGCATCCAGTATGGCATATTAGTAAAATGCCAAACACTATTCTTTTCATTTTAGTTAATTATGTAAGTGATAAAGACAAGAACTGCTTAAAAGCGGCTCTTTTGGTTAATCAGACATATCTTAACCTCGCTATTTTAGCGCGGTTGATGTGAAATAGTTAGGACATCATTTACAATTTCCCTGTCCATGTCTGTCTATGTTGTTGCTTGTTTCTACCAGAATACTTCAATTAATTTTAATATTAAGTATATAACGCCTAAAAGGATGGCCCATATGATTACTATCTGCTTCCAATGCTTTCTTATACTGTTATTGTCATTCATGATCATGCTGCCGTATCTATAAAGATTATACACAACGCCACCGAACTAGTGGCGCTACCGGACGGTTCGTTCTTAGCACCAGGTGCTGGTGGTAAAAAACGACCTGTTACTTTATTTATTTACTTACGGGAAATTCTTCTTTTACTACCAGACACCAGGCAACACCGTCTTTGCTCTCAATTTGTACCAACGGGTTGGCAACCCGAAGAAACTTACGCAATCGCGTAATCCACACATCCGCACTTCTACTTACAAAAAAGTCATCACTCCCCCAAACATCCTTTAATAAATCCTGCTTCTTTACCTTTTGATTGGGGTATTTGCATAGATAGTGTAAAATAGCATTCTCCCGTTTGGTGAGTTCAATAGGTTCGCAATCTTTATAGCGAAGCACCCCTTCTGGCGTCAATGTGAAATTTCCAAATGTGATAGTTTCCATAGTATCCGGTTTTTGAGCAAGACCAACCCGGGAGGTAGTATCATTTTGTATATGCTGCTGCCCATTGGTCTTGACATACTTTTCCTTAACAATATTGATCGTGCTTTTATACAGGTATGTAGCCACGCCCCGGCTTTGTAACTCATTACCGCTTCGATTTTCCCATAACCCCACGAATACTTCTTCAACAATTTCTTTTGCATCTTCTATGTTTCGGGTATAGAGAACTCCCACCTTGAAAATCCAACGGCTATACTTATAAAAAATATCGTTAAACGCAACCTTACTTCCCTGCTTTAACGCTTGTAGTAATTCTTTATCTTGGTTTGATTGCTGCATGTTGATAACTCACTTTGGCCTAACACAATTACCTTTCAAAACCAACACCCCATGGGCGTTACTAATTGGAGATACTTAGACCGTATTCAATCCAGAAATATTTTCGGAACACTTCTGTTCTCAATGGAATACATACCAGCATATAATATTTTTAGAAAACCTTCTTGCCTGTAGAGCCGTAGGGCATTTCTTAATGCCCTTTCTATTAAGTCTTGATCAGCCACCCCCTCAAGCTCCTGTCTTATGGCAAGTTTGGACAAGCGGGTTGTACGCCCATCCTGTATAATCGTCCGTATTTTATCTTCTATGATCTGGTATATCGGAATCAATTCGGCAGCAAATGGTTTACCTCGACGCGAAGGAGACTCGCCAGTGGTAGTTGATACCTGTTTCACAGAATCAGAGGGAAGAGACATAACTGTAGTGTTTAGAATTAACTGTTAAACAAAAACCTATATTTGCATGTGTTTGCAATTCAATAGAAGGGTCTGCCCCTAAGTGCTTTCGCAAAGCACAAATAAGAACATCCATGCTTCGACTTTCAAATTCGCCAGACAACTCATCCACATCAAGTCCCCAAACGCTCCGCCATAATTCACCACGTTGGATCAAACGGTTGGCATTCCTGCTAAGAAATGCAAGCAACTGCCCTTGTTTGGGGGTCAACCGCTGCACAACCAAGCCGTTCTGATAAAGAACACATTCCCGGAATTGCAATTGCCCAATAGTAAGCGTTTCTTCCTCCTGGTTTTCTTCCCACACATCTTTTTTTTGTAGGCCAGATAAATAATTTTCAAAACGCCGCATACGGTGAAGCAGTTCTTCTATATTGAAAGGCGGATCTATGATGATTTCAGCTCCTGCTTCCAATGCGGTAACGGGTTGCCTTCGGTAATTAATAAGTGTTTTTACTGTAAGAGGAGTGACAAATCCCAGCATCCTCATAAATTTCAGAGCATCCTCATTGTTATGTAAGTCAGCATCGACAATGCAAAACGCGAACGGTTTGTTTCTGGTCTGAGATGCCTGCACTGCCTGCCAGCCCGCGGCTATTGTAGGTTGGCAAGTAACCCTGTAGCCCGACCTATCAAGCTGTTCTACGATATTAGCGGGTTGGGACTTCCTACCCATAACTAATAGGATATTCCGTATTATCATCCCATTAAATAATCTTCCCGTTTTATAATTAATTAACAAATTCTGATAAAGGAGAGCCAGCCCGAGAAGAATCAAGAGCCGGCCTTTCATCCATTGTTTGTTAACCCCAAAAAATTATCGCTAATATCCTTTGTGGTAATACATAACATGGTAATAATCTGAACATTCTAAAGTATTTTATTAGAAGGATGAACCTGATAAATACTTTCTCGTTTATCCTCGTCCATCCGTTTACTATATATATAAGACGACGCTCGAAGAAAAACGGGTCAGTGACGAGGAAAAAAAACTATTGGAGATACAGGGTATCGCCCTGGAAATGATAATGAAAGTTGCTATCAAGTAAATGCACGGTTTGCAGGAAATCCTCCAGTGATTGTTCCCCGTCAATCAAGATCGATTGGTCTGAGAAACGATCCTTGCTATGGTCAGCCACCAGAACCTCTATATGGTAGAGCTTTTTCGACCATTTGCCAATATCACCCAGGGTAAAACCACTTAACTGTAAAGGAAGTACGGGATTATCCCAAGTGTTTTTTTTAGGGGTTGGCTTTTTCACTACCAACTTCCCGGTTGCATTGTCCAGTACTGCCTGCTGCCCTGGCAAAAGGGCAAGAGATTGGTAGCCGTTGGTTAATTTTATTTTGCCACTGATCAGCGTAGTGCTGAACCTGCCGTTGGTATACGACACTTTAAATATCGTGCCCAGCACCGTTAAAGTAGCTTTGGCAGTATGTACAATAAAAGGAGGCAGATCGTTATGCTTGATAGACGAAGAAGAAACCTCAAAAAGTGCTTGACCGTTGACAAGATACACTTCCCTCAGCTTCCCGGTAAAGGACATTGGATATTTCAGTTGTGCGCCGGGGTTTAACCGCACAACTGAACTGTCGGATAATACTACTGTATAACGCCTATCTGAAGGCACTATAAGCGTTTTCCATTGGACAGGAATTTCGTCAATCGCCGTTAGCTGCCTACCTGGGATTTCCTGGTGCATAGACCAGTATATCCAGGCTAGCCAACCGATTGCGCATACTACTCCCATCGCCATAGCAGAATTACGCAATATCAGTCTGCGCTGTGACTTAGCAATAGTACGGCGGTGTATTTCTCTCCACTTAAGAGGACGGATACCTTCTAAATAATCCTGAGAAATGGCATTCTGTTGCACCTGCTGCCACAACTGTCGCACTTCTTCATTTTCCAGCAGTAGGCTTTCAATAAATGCGTCATTTTCTTTATCAATCACACCTGCCAGCTTCTCATGAAGTAGATCTAACAAATCTTCTTTGTTATCCATTTTTACCAATAGTAGATAATATATATTGCTCGCTAAATTTACTACAGCAGGTCGGCCAATCCTGAACGCAGTCGTTTGATGGCTCTTTTATAATGATTCTTACAGGTATCTATGCTTGTGTGCATGTGTTGGGCAGCTTCTTTATATTTTTTACCCTGATTAAAGATCAGTTCAAATGCCTGTTGCTGCTGCGGGGGCAGCGCGTTCAATTCATTATCCAACCTGTCACGTATCTGGAATGATACCGCAAAATGTGGTCTTTCCAATTTATAGGTAAAAGCGCTGTAGGTTTCCAATCTTTCATTATAACGTTCCTTCTTTTTAATATAGTCCAGGCACCTGCTCCTGCATTGGGTTAGCAGATAACCTTTTATCGACGTTTGAATTGTTTCGTACAAACGGTGTTCGTAAAATTCCACAAATACGGTCTGTACAATGTCTTGACAAACATGCTCGTCCTTGATCATTTCATACGCCCGGTTAATAAGCAACCGGAAGTACTTCATAAACAGTTGTTCAAAAGACTTGGGGGTGTCCCTGCCGGTTTTCAGCTCCAGCAATATCACCTCATCGGACCAATAATTCATAAAGCAGGTAGGAGTTAGACTACACGCAATATAAATTTTTGTGCCACATCATTAACACCTGCTTAACAAAATAACACGTTAGTGTTATATTTCTGGTTACTCTCCTTCATTTATAACTCCATTTCCATCCTGTCCAGTATATATTCAATTTTGCGAATATATCCGGCATCATACTGGCCCTTGTATAGTTGCCGGAACAAATCATGCCAGCTCATACAGGCCCGACGGATTGAAAGAGTAAGGCTACCCTTGTAAAAATATAGGTACAGCCGATCTAATCCCGGCACTATAAAATATTCGCCTTTTAATGCACATAACAAGGAATGTAAGGTTGATTGCCCAATATACTTGATTGCCAGGTCAGGCGTTTGCCGATACATCCGTTCCAATAGTACATATTCTACCAAAGCACGGGGTAAGTCCACTCCTTTTGCAGCGAAGGAAATAATCTGCTGATAGCTCATAGCATCTGATGCCTGCGGGTACATAAGTGTGTTTTTTTCTGTCAAAATCCTATCCTTATTTGAAATGCAAATTTCCCTGTCTGTCGAAGTAATATTCAATGCCGCTGCTATCGACTATATCTTCCAGAAATATAAACAGAGAATTAGTCATTTTTAAATAACCGGTATAATGGTAACTGGCTACTTCCGGTTTGTCAAATACTATTTTTACAGCATAATGCAGCTCAATTACCCGGCCCAGTTCGCTTAAAGTCTGTTGACGAAAACGGTAAGTTGGTGGCTCCAGTGCCGGCACTTGGGTTGCCTTAGCTAATTGGTGCTGTTTAGCGATGATATAACCGCTACCTGCCAGGATTAGCACGGCAATGATTATGTAGATAACCTTCCAACCAACGGCAACTCTTGATTGCTTATGAGGCAATGAAAAGTTTTCATCGGGAAATGTTTCTTTTACCAGTTCCAGCAATTGGCGTGCTTCCTCACTCCGTTGCAGTTGCTTCTCTATATATTCATTTTCCAATCCTGTCGTTGCCCCGTCTCTACGATGGTGCAGTAACTCAATAAATCGTTCCTGGTTGAATGCCGCGCCTACTTCTGGCAACCGGCTGTATTTAGAGATTTTACGTTTCAAGGGGTAATGGATTTAAAACTTAAAGATAGTATGGTGTATGAAGCTGAACTGTACCATTGCGGCGCCTTAACGGCAGGCCAAACGTTTAAGGAATCCAGCTATTAGGATGAATACATATTGCATCTAAAGCCAGTAAACTAAATAACCCGTTTCATTTATCCTTTTTGAATAAATATTAAATAACAGGGCCGCCGTACAACGGCCTAAATCTGTAAATGAATTATTGGTAATAATAGCGTCCTTATTTCTTTGATTATTTATAGCTATTAATAAAAACCCCTCTTTCAGCAACCGCTATTAAAAAGGGGTTAAGGCTACGAATAGCCTTACCGGTCACATATTTAACTAACTTACTCATCATGAGGGAGCATAAAACAATTCCACAGCCAGGTTCTGGTAGTGCAACTGTACAAATGTATTGACATAGGTAGAAACTAATCAGGATATACCCGATCTAAGATTTACATATTTGTAAAGAACTTTTTTTACTGCAGATGCAATTCGCCCACATTGTCGAAATAATACCCGCTTATGGTGTGTGTAGCTTTGAGCAGATTTAAAAATTCTTTCAAGGGTTCGTTACGATTCAGTACACCTGTAAACATAGCATCATCCAGTTTTTTGTTATCTGTCGTGATCTCTACGCCATACCAACGCGGAAATACCTGGCAAATTTCTCGTATGGTTGTATTGCGAAAGAAAAGCACACCATCGCGCCAGCTTAACACCTCTTCCTCATCAAATTTGTTGATGGCTATACTTTTCTGTTGTTCAGAATACGTTGCTTGTTGACCCGGTTTGATCGTTACTTCCTGCCGCGGAGCTTTCATTTTTACCGACCCATCCACCAGAGCTACCCGAAAAGAACCGGAATCATATGTATTTACATTAAATTCAGTTCCCAACACCTGTACAGAGGTTCCTTCCTGATCTCCTCCACCAAATGTGCCGGAATTACCTGCGAGGTGAACAATAAAAGGCCGTTTCACATCTTTTGCTACTTTCAGGAATGCTTCCCCACTTAGGGTTATTGCACGGGTGCTACCGGCAAACCTGAACGGAAAACGCATGGTTGTGGCAGAGTTAAGCCATACCTCCGTCCCATCTGATAGCTGAATGCGGTAATCCAGGCCAATTGGTACGGTTAAAATATTTTCGCCAGCCGCCTCCCGGTTGGCGTCTTCTGTGGAATATGACAACGCTTTTCCGGTATTATTCAGGATAGTAGCCCCAATTGCTACCTGCCCCTTATTAGCAGACAGATCAATAGTTTTACCCCCAACTATCTGCAACTGCACCGTTTTCTGATTGCCATTGCTGTCGATGGCTGCAAGCGGGGCAGAAGGCTTGATTCCATTTTTGGTAAACAAGTAATAACCGCCTACTAAAATCCCCGCAATCATGGCTGCTGCTACCCATGTCCACCTGCGGATCTGGGGCTTTCTCTGTGATACACCAGCTATTATATGACTCCACCCTTCCCCCGTCTTATACCTTTCAAATTGGTTATCCAGATCTTCAGGATTGTACCTGCTGCGCAGCTTCTCCCAAATTTCCCGCACATGAGTATCCTGCTCTATCAGCTTATCCAGGTATTTCCCTTCGGATTCGCCAATCGTGCCTCCCAATTTTTCCACCATCAATATATGTATATAGTCAGGATCGGGTCTCATATCATTCATAAGACACATTTTATTGCCCATTGAACTACTATTGCTAAATATTTTTGCTAAAATGCCCCCGTAATATTTTCAGAGCGCGGATAAGCTGGTTTCTTACCGTATGTGGGCTTGTACCCATTGCGTTGGCAATCTCCTGGCGTCTCATGCCTTTAAAATAAGCCATTTCTAAAACCTTACGTGCAGCAGGGGCTGTTTCGGCCACTTTTTCAATACCGGCTGATAATTCACGATGCAGCTCCGTGGTGATATCCTGGTTTTCCAGCCCATCGACCATCGGTAGAACATGCATTGCATCAACCTGTATTTCCTTTAACCTCTTTTGTAAGGTTTCGTCTCTTTTCATTTTATTAATACACCTGTTTTTAATACTAATAAACAGGAACCTTTTGAGAGAGGCATTAATATTATTATACAGTCGCTGCTGCCAGAAGGTAACAAAAAAATCCTGTACCAGATCTTGCGCTTCTCCTTCATCATCCAGTATAGACACTGCATAGATCACCAGGTTGGCATAGTATCGGGTATAGCATTCATTAAAAGCCTTTATGTTACCGGCCTTTAGTGCTTCCAATAAGCGCATATCATCTTTCCAGAAGAACATTCACCCCGTAAATTGTTTAATAAAGAGAGAACCGTTTGTAGGACATGGCTGTAGTATTGCACAAAAAATAACAGGCGGGCAAACATAATAAAATTAAATCTCCCTCACCTTAGTTTTTTCGGGTAACAGTTTATGATCCTGCTTAAGGAATAAATTTGAGAGGATAAAACTGTACGTTCACATGACCCGCGGCCGGAATATTATAGTTGCCTGCCTTTCAGAGAGAAAATAAAGGAACAAAACTAATACTCCCGTTATAAATTTAAACAATTTTCTCCAATTGTTAACACCGGATTAACGGCCAATAATAAAAAAATATCATTTGAGTAGTTCAATAGCGCAATTAACTTGTCTTAACTAGTAAGGGTTGGAAAATTTGTCCAATTTAGCTAAATCTGAAAAAATTTACGCATTCACAGCCGTTCGATAAAAGACAATAAATCAACGGCTATGGAATGGCATCAACCAACAACTAACTAACTAACTAACTTAAAAGGAGCATTGTATGACTTCTACACTTTGGGGGGCAACCTGCATTCGCAGGTTACTGCTAACCTTTATTATCACTTTGATCTGTCTTTATACCTTAAATGCACAGGCCACCCACCAACCGGGAAAAAGTATTACGCTCAAAGCGACAGATGTATCGTTGTATACTGTATTTAAGGCAATTCGTAAACAAACCAACATACAGGTAGCTTTCAATAGCACAATTATTGACGATCGGGAAAAGGTATCCGTTAATTTCAAAAACACTTCAGTGGAGGAGGTGATGGCCTTTTTGCTACAGGGGAAAAATCTCAACTGGGTACTGGATAAAGATAGAATTGTCATTACCCGGCGAGAGGAAGCCACAAAAAAAAACATCACACCCGAAAAGAGCACGGGTGATACGTCATTGTTTTATCCGGTATTTAACGGCAGGGTAACAGATGCAGCTGGTACACCCATTGGCAGAGCTACCGTACAGGTAAAAGGTACATTGCAAGGAACCACTACCGACAATGAAGGAAAATTTAGCCTGGAAGACGTAAAGCATGGCGCTGTGTTGCTTTTTAGCTCTGTTGGTTATGAAACCAGGGAGTTAAAAGTAACGGGAAAGTCTGGCCAAGTGTACTTAATGCTGGATATTCAAAACCTGGAGGAAACAGTGGTAAAGGGATATTATAATACAACAAAAAGAGAAAATACCGGGAATGTAAGTACGGTTAAAGCCGAAGAAATTAGGAAACAACCTGTAAGTGACCCACTGGCTGCTTTGATTGGACGAGTGCCTGGCTTGCAGGTCACCCAACTATCCGGCGCACCAGGCAGGGCATTTAATGTACAGATAAGGGGACGCAACAGTATAGGAAATGGTAGTAGCCCCTTGTTTATCGTAGATGGCGTGCCGTTTTTCAATAATACAACAACATCTCGATCGACGTCAACAATCGATAATTCCAATGTAACTCGTGGGGCAGGCTTGGAAACAAGTCCTTTAAACAGCATTAATCCCAATGATATTGAAAGTATAGAGATATTGAAAGACGCAGATGCTACTGCCATTTACGGATCAAGAGGGGCTAACGGGGTCATTTTAATTACCACAAAAAAAGGCCAGGCCGGAAAAACAAAGGTAAGCGCCAATGTGTATCATGGGATGGGGCGTGTTACAAGAAAAATACCGTTATTAAATACGCAAGACTATTTAATGATACGAAGAGAAGGTTATAAAAATGACGGTGTTACCAATTACCCATCCCGCGCCTATGATATAAATGGCAAATGGGACACTAGTCGTTATACCGACTGGCAAAAAATATTTATCGGCGGCACTTCACATACTACCGATGCACAAACTTCTATTTCAGGTGGTACCGCCAATACACAATTCCTTTTGGGCCTCGGTTACCATCGAGAAAATACCATCTTTCCAGGCGATTACAGCAGTTGGCGGGGAAGCGCTCATTACAATGTCAATCATCAATCGCACAACGGAAAATTCGGTTTAAATTTTTCAGGTATGTACTCCTACAGCAAAAGCGAATTGCCATTGCAGGATTTTGTGAGCTTGATTCAATTGGCACCTAATGCTCCGAAATTGTATAACGAAGATGGCAGTTTAAATTGGGAAAGCTCAACATGGATAAATCCGATGTCCCTTACATACCAAAAAAATACTTCAAAAATAAAATATCTCAATGCCAATTTAGGATTAAACTACAAGATAGTTCCCGGACTGCAGCTAAAAGCCACTATTGGCTACTCTACTACCAATGTAAATCAATTAGAAACGACTGCCAGCAAATCCTTTGATCCTTCAATGCCATCCGGTCAAAGCTTTTCAGTCTTTGGTACAAACGATATATCAATATGGAATTTTGAACCGCAGGTACAATACAAAAACACTTGGGGGATAGTTGAAATAGACTGGCTATTGGGCACTTCGTTCATGCAACAATTACAGCAAGGGAAAACCTTTAAAGGAACTGGATATACAAGCGATGATTTACTGAATAATTTCCAATCGGCATCCGTTATATCAGCTTTAGGCGACTCGTACAGTAAATATAAATACAACGCGATTTTTTCCCGGTTGAATTTTAATATTGACCGTAAATATTTTATCAATCTAACTACCAGGCGCGATGGCAGCAGCCGTTTTGGTCCTGGCAGGCAATTCGCCAGCTTTGGTGCTTTAGGTGCTGCGTGGATATTCTCAGACAATGATTATTTCCGGGAGCATTTTAATTTTCTATCGTTTGGTAAATTAAGGGGCAGTTATGGCATAACCGGCAACGATCAGATCGGCGATTACCAATTTTTAGATACTTATCAACCATATTCTTCCGACTTCACCTATCTTGGAACGGTAGGCCTACAACCCACCCGTCTGTTAAATACCGAATATGCGTGGGAAGTAAATAAAAAACTAGAAGGTGCCATTGAGTTGGGTTTTCTAAGGAACCGTATCCTGCTTGATATAAGTTATTATCGCAATAGATCATCCAATCAATTATTAGTTCAACCTCTCGCTTCACAAGCCGGGTTTGGAGCAGTAGTAAAGAATCTGAATGCCGTAGTACAAAATACTGGGTGGGAAATCCAGGTTAACTCAACTAACATTAGACGTAATAACTTTAGTTGGGAGTCATCCTTTAATGTTAGTATTCCAAAAAATGAATTAATTGAATATCCCGGACTGGAAAGCTCTCCCGATGCCTTTTCATACGTAGTTGGGCAACCTCTTAACATAAGGCAGGTTTTAAAGTATACCGGTATAGATACCCAATCAGGTTTATATCAGTTCTTTGACCAAGATAAAGATGGAAACATAGCTTTTCCGAACGACTACCAAACAATTATCTTTACCGGACAACAATACTTCGGAGGGCTAAGAAATGATTTTCGCTTTCACGGCTTTGAGCTTAGCTTTTTTTTCCAGTTTGTAAGGCAGAAAAAAGTTCCCAATTACGCCAATTTATTTAGCCGACCAGGAACTATTGGAAACAAGCCAACTTATATTCTTGATAGATGGACACAACCTGCGGATAACGCAGATGTGCAAAAAATAGGAAATGACTTCCAAGCTGTCATGGCATTTTCAAATTTTCTTCAAAGCGATGGTGTCTATTCAGATGGTTCTTTAATCCGTCTAAAAACCATTTCGTGTTCCTATACACTAAATTTCAAAAATAACTTTGCAGTGAATAGTATTAGGGTATATGCAAACGCGCAGAACATTTTAACGTTTACCGGGTATAAAGGGTTAGATCCTGAAAGCAAAACCCTTCTTCCACCATTAAGGGTAATAAGTGCGGGTATCCAGGTGGATTTATAGAACTAAGCCTGATTTCAAGCACTTTTTAGTCAACTACAAAACAGCACACGATGAAATCAAAAGCGATTTATACTGTCACTATCTTTTATTTTTTAACCGTAACAAGCTGCAAGAAGTTTGTAGAGGTCGATACTCCCCAAAATCAGCTAACTAGATCAACGGTCTTTAAAAGCGATAAAACCGCCAATGCGGCCCTATTAGCTATTTACAGCCAAATGGCAGGCGGAGGGTTAAGTTATAATTATCTTTCCCTTTATCCGGGTCTACTAGCCGATGAACTTGTAGATTTTACTGCTCAAAATTCCAATATAGAATTATATACCAATGGGGTGCTAAGGAATAATTCCGCCATTTCTGAGGCATGGCAGGCTATGTATAAATTTATCTACGAAGCCAATGCCATAATAGAAGGCGTTAATGCGTCCACTAATTTATCCTCAAATATACGAAAACAAATAAGAGGTGAAGCTTTGTTTACACGCGCGTTAATCTACTTCTACTTAATCAATTATTTCGGCGATGTGCCATTTATAACGAATACCAATTATAAGGAGAACGAAAGTTTACCTCGATCAAGCAACACTGAAATATATACTGCCATTATAAGCGACTTGCTGGAAGCCAAAGACCTGCTAAATGCAAATTATACGGATGCCGATGGCTTATCTCCAATTACTGAACGCCTGCGACCTAATAAATCAGCGGTCACCGCGTTACTGGCAAGAATTTATTTGTATCTGAAAAATTATGATAAGGCAAATGAAATGAGTACGGATGTAATAAACAATGGAGATTACCATTTGGAAAATAATCTTGATGCGGTTTTCTTAAGAAACAGCCAGGAGGCCATCTGGCAATTATCCAACGGACCTGCGTTTAATACGTTTGAAGGCTTGATTTATGTGTTGTACTCATATCCAGGTTATGCGGACTTGAATCCATATCTGGTAAATATTTTTTCTACCAATGATCTGCGTAAAAGCCAATGGATAGGCACTTATTTAGAAGGAACTGATACTTTTTACTTTCCCAATAAATATAAAGTGCAATACTCCACTGATGTGACCGAATATGTAATGGTGTTGCGCTTGGCCGAGCAATACCTGATCCGTAGCGAGGCTAGAGCCAATTTGGATGATATTAATGGCGCTAACCAGGATTTGAATATAATACGCAATCGAGCAGGGCTTCCTGACACTTTAATCGCTACAAAGAATGAATTAATGGATGCCATTCTCAAAGAACGACAACGGGAACTGTTTACTGAATGGGGACACCGGTGGTTTGATTTAAAGAGAACTGGCCAGGTGGACGCTGTGATGGCAAAAATAACTCCCTATAAAGGCGGTACTTGGCAGTTATACAAGGCATTAATGCCCGTGCCGCAGGATGAAATACTGAAAAATCGAAGATTAAACCAAAATAGCGGCTATTAAAGCCATAATACAAAACCAAAAAGAAATAACTAAAGTCATGAGATATTTATTAGTTTTTGCAATAGTGCATTGCCTCACCATAAATTCAAATGCTCAATTTGATGATGCTAAAGTTCCGGAAATCGGAAAAAAGTTTGAAAGTTTTAATATACATGACCCCAAGAATGATGCATTCTTTAATGACACCTTAAAAATGTTTAAAGGGAAATATTTAATATTCGATTTTTTTTCTTCCGGCTGCTCATCGTGCTTTAGAAGCTTTCCAGCAATCAAACAATTACAGGAAAAATTTCAGGACAAACTACAGTTTGTTTTAGTTGCTCATGAAGACAAGCATATACGAAAACAATTTGAAGTATACCAAAATAAATTAAAATTAGATATGCCCGTTGTATACGATTCCATATTTACCAATTTTGTGGTACCAATTGGATTCCCTCATCTAATATGGATAGATACATCAGGGGTCGTTAGGGCAATCACTTCAAAAGGGGAAATGACAGAGGCCAATATAGAAAAGTTTATTAAAAATGAAAGTTTTGATTTTTTTGATAGAAGTCATTATGCCACTATTGAAATGTCTCCTCTTTATAATTCATCATACTATTCTTTCGATTGGTATCTTGCCTTGGATGAAAATAAAAGGAAAGTGCCACGAATTGACTTAGATACAAACACTATATATAAATCAGAACTAGGAATATGGAAGCCAGGCATGACAATGAACCCCCCTGAAATAGTTAGGTATGGCCCCAATGCAAACAGAGCAATAATTGGGATGGGCTCAGTGGCTAATTTACTGTCATACGCGTACGTAGGTAAAGTTAGGTGGAATGTCCCTGACCAGTTATATCCTATCGACTCTAATGATATCTACTTTGAAATATTTCCTAAGCCGGAAGTTGAATCCGAAGATTCTTTAGACATCTACGGCTCTTTAGAACGTTTAAATAGTATGTACTGGTATCGCCTAATAATGGACACTCCAAATAACACCGATGATAAATTACGGTCCCAAATGAGGTCGGATTTAAAAAGAATTTTAGGATATGACGCGAAGTTAACTCGAAAAAAGGTGAAATGTTATTGCCTTATAGCTACGCAAAATGCAAAGAAACTTCTGCAGACAAAAGGGGGAAAATCACAGGTTGTCATCGAAAAAGGAAGTATCCGAGTGTCCAATATGCCATTATCCTCATTCAGTAACATACTTTTGCGAAACTATCTAGGCAAATACAACGAAGGGAAATTCTACTACGATGAGACTAATATTGATATGAACGTAGATGTTTATATATCTGGAGTACTTTATGAAGATGAGGAAGTACGAAAACTGTTGCAAAATTATGGATTAGATATTATCGAGTGTGAAAGAGAAATGGAAGTTCTTAAAATATATAAGGGTGACTAATTTCCATAAATCCTGAAAAGTAATTCAAGAAATGCAGCTTTCCACATTACACCTACTAAGATAAAATTACACAACTCATTGCTTATTAACTGCAACAGCTACCTTGCCAGATGACTTCAGAGAAGTGATTAATAATAATTTTTATCATTGTTTCAAGTTTTACTATGTGAAAGTGCAATTGGATATTCTTTAAGTATGTAATTCAGAATGAGTAAATACTAAAAGTGGAGGTTGGGTGTTTACACCAAAGCCTCCACTATAACTAGAATTTTCTCTTTAGAAATAAAGGAAATTAATCAAACTGCAAAGGCGTGTTGCAAGTTGTCAGATTTGTACGGAATTGGTACGCCTGATACTGTATACCATCCTCAATATACTTACAGTCCGTTCCGCCCGGCGAACATGGTATTTGAGTCTGAACGTATACACAAGCGGTTCCTTTTTGGTAATAGTAAGCAGGAAGAACGCGTTTCATTCCTTTGGTAGCGGCAACGGCTGCAATTGCAGCAACCACTAATGTGCCTGTCAGAAACAATTTAGATCTACGCATTGTTTAAAGTTTTAATTGTTAGAAAATATATATTAGGCTCGCGAGTTTATTTTGATAAATAAAAGCCATCAAGACCTTTCCAAACTTGTGATCAATTAGCCCAGCTTTTCCTTTTCATGAAATAAAGACTTACAGCCGCCATAAATGTTAAGAATATATTGAGATATAAATGCGGCCTCCAGGTAATTTTATAGAATATTCCACCACAACTACAAGGCAGCCTCTTGCTGGTCCCAAGTATAAGCGCCACATATGCAGTAAATACTACCATTAAAACGAATGAAGAAATTAACCCGATTCTTTTCGTTTTTGGAATAAGAAGCAAGGCCACGACAATTAACTCCACTACTGGAACTGCTATTGCAATGAGTTCTGCATGGTTTTTGGCAATTGGCGAAACACTTAAGGTAACTACAAATACATTGAAATCAACAATTTTACTAAGTCCAGTATATAAAAAAAGCACTATATACGTATACACTGTTAAGTTTATTATCCTATTTTTCATGTTATATTCATTGAATCGTTTAGATGCATGTTATTGCAATGATTTTAGATGTACCATCAAATCGCTCACCTTCGTTTCTCCAGCAAAAACAGCAACCAGCTTCTTATTTTTATTATATAAGGCCGAAAATGGCGGGGATAGAATATTGAAATGATTCGCCAGTGCATTACGGTAATCTCGCCCCAATACTATATTTGGGTGGTTGTAGATCTTATAATGTTTGTCATATACTTTAAGACGGCTAAAATCATCAGAAGTGAAGAAATACATGCGTACATTTTTAAGTGAATCAATATTTAGAAGAAGGTCAGTTGTTTCCGTTTGACAATGCTCGCAATCCGGGCTGAAGTAAAACAGTAGAATCGGCTTTCCTTTTGGTATTTGCCTTGTATTTAACACAGTGCTGCTATCCTTCAGCAATACATCAAACCCTGGCATAGCCGGTCTTTTGTCGCAGGCACAGAGAATCAAATATATTAGTATGAACTGTATCTTTCTCATGGTTTCGTTTTATTTACAGTTTGCGAATCACTTTTCAAAATGTAGTCAAACAGTATTACGCCCATTGGGTAAAACAATATGAGTGTTAATATCTGGTATCGTAGCACAATTGGCGAAGCAAGCACACTGAAACCAAAATTTCCAAACCATACAAGAATAAGTATAGCCAGTATGCTTTTGATTACCACACCACCATGCTTTAACCCGTTAAATAATACAAATCCAATTGATCCGATCATAAACAATACGTTGGTGACAGAAAATATTACCGGAAAACTGTGTGCTACTTTAAAGTCTGTAAAAGCTGCGTTAACCTTCTGACTTTTGTATCCAAAAAACTCTTTTGCAAGCACCCCAACACTGTCAAATCCCATATTATAGATACTTAAAAATTCGAGTGGTGGCACACAGAAATCTTTGATATTATCTGCCAGGTAATATCTTGCAAATTCTTTAGGGTAATGAGTAATAAGATATTTCCCATATTCTGCATAAAACGGTGACAAAGTGGCCCAGCGTTTAAAATAACTGGTGGCAGTATCATTTTTATATCTTAATGCCAGGTATCTTTTTACAGGAGTGTGATCATCCCACAGATAATAGATGCTGGGTACCGAATCGGGACGTACCTTTAACCTGTTTAGGGAATCCCGGTGCCGGTTGACTATTGCATGAAACTCGCGGAATTTAGGTGGTACGTCCAATTTTAATGTCGTGTCCATTTTTGCGTACATGATGGTGGCGTTCGCTGCCAGCTGCCATCCACCAAAGCCAGAAAACTGCCGGGTGCCTGTAAGCTCTTTATATTGGTTACTATTGTGCCATAAAAATATTCCTACCAGTAAAACACTTAAACCAACCGCTGTAAATTTTGTTCTCAACGGCAACTTACACAATAGTAGTACAACAATAGTAATTATTGGATAGTACAACGCGTTGAATCGGATGGTGAACAACATCATTAACAATATAGCCTGTAACCATATATGGTATTTGCTCGGTTTTAACATTAGCCAGATCAATTGTGTTATCCATACAACACTTAGAGAAGTAAATAATGTGTCCGCTAGAATGTAATTACTGATGAGAAACAGTAAAGGATTAAGAACAAAGAAACCTACTAGTAAATAAAATACCGGCTTGCCTGGTCGTATAAAGTATAATAATGTAAAAATAAAATACAATATTGAACTTTGAATGAGGGCATATTGGAAAAAAGCTAGCGCGTAATCAGTTTTAAAAAATGCACTGAACACCCGTAAGAATTTGGAGTATCCTATAGGCCACATATTTATTTCCATATTACTATACGCACCTTCAAGGTAAGCGTAGGAATCTGGGATAAAATTTACAAAGGGAAACCACTTTTTATAAATAATGAATTGGGCCAACAACAACAAGGCACTGATAAGCAGGGCAAATTTGTGCCTCTTGTGTTTAAAAACAAAATCAAAAAAAGTTGGTTCCTCTTGTACAGTGGTTTCATAAGTTGGCTGTTCTTGATTAGCCTTTTCTTCATGATATTCCTGCTCCGTATTAATCGACCATATATTTTCCTTTGTTGTAATACCCGCACGAATATTATCCACCGCCACCATTGCAGTGAGCATTGAATGATCTGAGTTATTATATTTGTGCATACCGTTGCGTCCAACCAAAAAGAGATTTTCAAGTCCATCTACATAATTCCGAACTACATTAAATTGCTCGTAGGTGCCGAAATAGGCGGGGTAAGTTTTTTCCATGCGCAGTACTGTTGCATCCAGTACATTACAGGCCGTAGCTAGACCTATTTTTTCAAGTTCACGGATTGCCAATTGTTTGATGTCTTCATCTGGCTGCTTCCAGAGAGCCTCCGTTTGATTGCAGAAATATTCCATGCCTACCCAAACCGTATCTGGGTCTTTTACCAGGTAGGGGCTCCAGTTGTTAAACAATTGCAATCTTCCGACTTTAACGTCCTTCTCTTGTATATATATCCATGTATCTTTTAACTCCAAGGGCTTCCATTCTCCGGTCTTTTTGTCCTTGAAAGATAGTTTTTTCAGCAATATTCCCACTGTAATAAAATCCCGGTATTGGAGGCCCGCCGCCACTTCCCGCACGTCTTCTGGTATGGGGCCGTCCAGGCCTCCAATCAGCTCCTGTACTGGCATCGTTGAAAAGAAATAATCGCCTTCAAGGTAACTGGTTTCACCGGTTATGTTGTTGACTGTAGCTACAGCGGTCACTTGATTAACATTATCAGAAGTATAGATCCTTTTCACGTCATGGTGCATCAGTATCTTTCCCCCCATGCTTTCCACTTGCCTCGATACCTCTTCCCACAACTGCCCGGGCCCGTATTTAGGATATAAAAACTGCTCTATCAGGCTGGTTTCAGTATCTTTCTGCCCGATGTCCTTGCCTACCCGATTTTTCTTTACAGCCATTTGAACCGCATGTTGAATTGCTTTTCTGATAGAAACACCTTTGATACGCTGAGCGCCCCATTCAGCAGGAATCTTTTCACATGATACTCCCCAAACTTTTTCTGTATAGTCTTTGAAAAACAATTTATATAAGGTCCGTCCAAACCGGTTGATCATGAAATCTTCCAGGCTTTTCTCCGGTTTGCGCGGTAATAATTGCGCCTTCAGGTAAGAAAACAGAATTGAAAGAGTTCTTACCACACCCAACTTACGTAAAGTGTCGATAGATAACTGAACAGGATAGGTAAAGAATTTGCGCAGAAAATAGATCCTGGATAAACGTCTACGCACCAGCATGATTTTATCAGGATCATCTTCAGCGCCATTCCCATATGAACCAGTGTCAAGGTTACGGGAATTATTTTGATAGCTAATATTTATCGTACTCTGCCCCTCCTTCTGTACCGGCATAATATTGAACCACCAATTCATTACCCTGTCACTTTTGGAAAAGAAGCGATGCCCACCTATATCAATGCGATTGCCTTTATAATTTATTGTCTTGGAAATACCACCAATGTCACCGGATTTTTCCAAAATGATTGGGGTAATGTTAGTTCGCTTTAACAGCTCATAAGCAGCTGTAAGTCCCGCCGGGCCAGCTCCGATAATGATGGCCGTTTGCTTTTTATTTTGTGGCTCGTCAAGAACAATTCCCTTTAGCATATCAGCGTTACTCATGGGTACAATATTGATTAGGTTTTTACGGGCTGCCGTTGCTGCGGCTCTGCGAAGGGCGATTTATACTCCACTGAGCATTGCAGACCGGCAGATGAAAAGTCAAAAATCAGTCTCGGCGCAGTTGGCACATTTATGATGATTGTCGCAAGCAATTCGAGCTGGCAACAAGGAATTTAGAAATAAGTAATGTTCCGCCAGGAAAAGCAGTACAGCTTCATCCCTCAAATTTTACCATAACAGTCTCTTAATTTCTAATCTGCAGAGATATTTTTAGGTATTGTGCAAAAAGCAAAGTAATTGCCTGTGATGTGAAATTGAAACTCTCTTTGACATAGTAAGGTTATTTTAAGGTCGCCATTAAAGATTAAATCATAATGAGGGTTACGATAAATCCAGTCAATAGGGTAAAAACTTCCAATAATTCGTTTCGAATTATTTATTTAATATCGGGTTTTACTTGGCTACCATGTCTTCTTCCATTCGTTGTTAAAACAAAAATAATCAGGTTAACTGCAACATGCATGCAGCGATAAAATTCTTCAAAAAAAATATCTCGATTTAATTAGCCAGGGCATTGATACTTTATGTAGCATATATAACGGCAGAATTTGAATATGGAAAACCCTTTACTGCAACCATTTATAACGTGTCTTTTCTGATTATTTTGAGTACCGAAATAGTGTGATGAAGAATGAAGGATCAAAACGAAATATATTGCCAGTAAAAACTAAAAATGTCGTTTCGCCTGGACAGATGAAACCTTCTTGGTGAACTAGCAAGTAACTAACTATTATTTTCGCCATTTAGTAAAAGGATTCCCTCAGTTCTTCGGCATATTTATGATCATGTCGATCAATATGTCAAAATCAACCTTACCGTTTTTTAATTTTTCAAATGATTCTCTAAGAAACCTCATACCATCTGTTTCTTTCAATATCTCTTTAATGTTTAAGATGGAAAGATTTTCTAAAAGGGTGATCTGCTTAGAAATCCTATATTTATCCGGAACTGAAATCATTTTGTTCAAACGGCGATTGATACAAGGCTCTTCAACGTATAAATGGACACTCCTGGTTATACCGGACTGCCATTGAAGTGTATTGAAGAAAGGGCTAACACGGAAAAAACGACCGCATCCTTCCGATATTTGAATTTCCTCTCCTGTTCCCAAATATAACGACAGTTGATTATGGAGCAAGTAGGTAAATGAGTAGTGTAAGCAATTCGGGTGAATGTGTACAGAGCATGGATAATCCAGAGAAGCGACAATATTCCAGATAGGGATCGAGTGAGAAGGCGTTGTTTGTAATAATATCCAACCGGCATTTCCTTTAATAAGTATGGTGTTACTTCCGGATATGGCTCCCTCCGTAATACTATCTACAGCTTTTTCAGAACCCTTAATTATTAAGAGATCTTTCCATTTGGTGATGAATGGAAAAGTATTAGCTTCGATAGCTTTCTGGTGGGTTTCTTTTTGTTCTTTTAAGGCAAGGGCTACTAAATGAGTAAGTGGATATATATAAAAACTGTTCTGTGGTATCTCATCACTTTGAAAATAGCCCCAAAGATAATCTACAATTTGCTGCGTGTCAATAGTATGCCATCCGTGATATGCGCTCTTTCCGGCCATTTTTGTTATCTTCTGCTTTCTTTCAAGAGCCCAGAAATTATGAAAGTATGGCTTTAAAAAGTCCATGCGAGAAGCTGCCACGTAGATTTCTACAATATCATAACTCCCTTTTTCAAAGATCATTTTTTCACCAATCGACCTTAAAGCCAATATATTGTATTGCCCCTCCATCAATTTTATATTTTGCTTTGAAGTTACCCGAAAGCTATTTTGCCCTTGATACTGAAACCGAATACAAACTGCTGCTTCGCTGAGGTTATAACAAAGCTCCTGTTCTGCTTCAATTTGATAATGTGTAAAACGGATAAGAATACCCAAATTGGTTACGAGATCCAGGCTATTCATTTTCCAGTGGTTGCCAGTTTTATCTTGTGCGATTATTAGGGGTTTATGAGCGGCAAGATCTTGGGGAAGTTCCAGCTTATATTGAAAGGGAACCCGCTGCAATTCCGTTACATCAACCTGTAACAACATTTTATCTCTACCGGAATAATGTTCAATCATATAAAAAGATTATGCATTCAAATTAATTAAATCGGCTGCTTTAACTCAACAGAGCAAAAGCTACTATGGACAAGATTACCGTAAAACACGCAATCTGACTACCGGTATATCCGCAGAAAGTGATAGCAGCGGACCGTAATTAAGTCATTTCCTTATTTTTGAGCCAGATCCAAATGGCAGGTATATCTGTCCATTAACAAAGTGTTAATTGTAACAATAACAGATGGTCTTACTCATTAAAATATTCACAGCCGTATGATGACGGATCAGCAATCGCAATTGCTTAATGCAGTAAAACTTCATATTATTGGTAGAATTTTGAATGCAACAACCATGGAGGAATTGGACTACATAATAGGCAGATCCCCGAATGACTACAACAAGGATAATTTAAAGCGTCCTGATGCCCCGGACATGTTGATAAAACTAAATCGGATTGATACTCACACGGCACGGGTACTACAGTATGCTATGCACTACTACCGGGTTTCCAACTTGTACGATTTGTTGCACAAGCTAAGTCTGGACGATTTTCTTAAAGTACGGGGCTGTGGCAACAAGATGTATAAATGTGTCGCTATGATCTATGAACTTTATCAAATACCCAAAGAACATAGGCAGCCTATCTAAACCCTTTATTTAGTATGAGTTTTAAAAGACATAAAGCATTAACCGCATTACCGGTAGCCGGACAGCGGAATTTGTGTATAGGTATTGATTTTGTGGAAGAATATATTGGCGGCAATCCTGAGTGCTACACTTTATACGTACAAGCAGCCAACCATCACATCCCTGGAACTGCGGAAGGGAGACAAACCCAAATTACAAGTCGTGATAAAGAACAACTTATTCAACAGGCATTGCAGGCTGTGGAAAAAGCGTTGCAGGAGGTACTGGGCGTTGGGAATTCTACAACTACTGGTGCTTAACGCATATCATATTGCACCAGATCGCGATTGCTGCTACAAAGCACCAGGGACTTAGAATTGGTATACTTATCAAGTTCCAGAGTCAATGACATAGAATTGAGATTTTGTAATACAAACCGTACCTTTGATTGAGAGTATTGGGTATTTTTTAACCAATAATACTCATATACTTTAACCTATACCTATGGTCAGAACGTTAATAATTGACGATGAACCTACCGTCATACAGGACATGCAGTTATTAATGAAAAAGCATCCCGGTTTTTTGGTGGTAGGTCATTGCGGAAGCCTTACCGAAGCCAGGATATTAATTCCCCATACCAATCCCGATCTGCTATTACTGGACATTGAATTAAGAGATGGTATTGCTTTTGATTTATTAAGCGAATATCCTGGTCGGACCTTTCAGGTTATTTTTATCACTGCATATAATCATTATGCCATTAACGCAATCAAATTTTCCGCTTTTGACTACCTATTAAAACCCGTTGATGAAGAAGAGTTAGCAATTTCCTTGCAAAAATTTGTTCAACGACCAATTTCGCTCCAGCAACAGAATGCTATTGCACTGGAACATTTGCGATTTCAAGGTTTACAGAACCGGTTGGTATTGCGTTCAAAACACTACTTGCAGGTTGTCGTTTTTGATGATATTCTATATTGTGAAGGCGCAGGAAGTTATACTAATTTCTTCTTGTTGAATAAAAGAAAGTTTACTGCTTCTCATTCAATAAAAGAGTACGAACAACTTCTGCCGTATGATCGTTTTATACGTACTCATCAGTCGTACCTTGTAAACATATCATTAATAGATCGGCTACATATTGATGGTTACCTGGTGTTGAGAAATGGTACTGAAATACCTGTTTCTGCCAGAAGAAAGGATACTGTTTCGAGGATGCTAACCGGAGAAAATAGAACATAAAAAGTAAATACTATCTGGAGAATCCTATTGGGTATTAAATGGTATTATTAAATTTACTTCCACTCCTTGTTTATGGTCACGATTGCTATCTATCATCAACGACGCTACCTGATTAGTTTGTCTGCTTAGGCCATCCAGACGTTCTTGGGTAATTACGGTTGATAATGAGTTTTTACTTTCATGTTTTCGGTGATCAATCCCTATGCCATTATCCTGAATAGTACAATGGATGGCCGAAAAGATTTTATTAATCGTAATTATAATTTCTCCTGGATAGGGCACATTCCTCACTCCGTGCATTACCGCATTCTCTACAAATGGCTGAATTAGCATTGGGGGAATCAACACGTTGTCCCCTTGATAGCCTTCATAAACCCTAATAGTATAGGAGAATACACTTTCATTGCGCATTTGTTGAAGCATGAGGTAATTTTCCAGGGCTTCTATCTCTTCAGATAAGAAAACAAAATCTTTCCGAGAATTCTCGAGATTGAGTCTCAACAACCGGGCAAATCCACTGAGATATTTTATTGCCTTTCCATTCTGTTTGCTTCTTATAAATCCTTGAAGCACGGAAAGGGTATTAAATACAAAATGGGGCTCCATCTGGCTTCGCAATAATCGTTGTTCTAAAGAAAGTTTATTCCATGCTGCTTCCAGTCTTTCATTTTCCAACCGCAACTTTCTTTGGCGAAAGAGTATGATACCAATAACACAAACGGCCACAATGCAGGCAGTTAGAGAAAAGATAATGATTTTTTGCAGCCTTAGAATCCTACCCTGCAATAATGTTTGTTTATTCAGCTCAATAATTCGTTCATCCTTCTTTTCCTGTTCATACCTTAGCGTGATATCGGCTACCTTGTCAGCTTCTCTTTTTTCCAAAATTGACACTTCTGCATCATAGGAAGAATCCAGGTACCGATTGGCGATTTCAAATTCCCCTAACAAACGATAGTTCGCATGTAAGCCAGCATATGCATTTTGAATTCCATATAGTTTATTGCTCCTTTTCGCCAGATTCAATGATTCGAGATAATATTTAATTGCTTCATAATATTTACCCTGATTTTGCAGGTTAAGTGCTTGATTACTCCAATCTGTCTCTGTCAGTAAATTTGCTTTTTGTTTTAAGAAAAAAGCCTGATTTTGATAATAAGTCTCCTTTTGAAAATCACCTGCCTGTGCATAGATACTTCGTTTTTTCTCATAGGTGCTCGCAAGTATTACAGTATCTTTTCTAAATAAGGCAATTTGATAGCCACTATCAAGATAAACATTGGCTTCCTTCCATCTTTTTCCGGCGATGAGGCAGGTGCCCATTCTGTTATAATAGTAAGCCTTGAATGCCGGGGTTTTGGGTCCAGGATAATGGTCATATCCCAACTGAAGGTAATAGACAGGATTTACGGTGTCGCCAAATTTGAAATACGTACCGGCAGCTACATTATACACTTCATAAATGTATTCATAACTTTCTTTTTCTGCATATTTGATGATAGCCTGAAGACTGTTGATTAGTTTTCCGTCAATCCAGGAATTGCTTTTTGCGCTGATCTGGCCAATGCTCTTTAAGATAACAAGATCAGCGTCTCTTATAGAGTCAATCTTAACGTCCTGCAACATTTTATCAAATAACTTCAAAGCCGAATCGCTCTTGCCGCTGTTTTCAAGCAATGCACCCCGCAAATATAGATAAAGATTATGGTTGTGATAATTTGCTTTATCGATATACGGATACAGGCTATCTAATTTGTATTTACGCTGGATTAAAGTAAAATTATTTTTATCAAGGAAAAGCTGCTGCAGCTTGCTTTCAATAGTCGTATCACCAGACTTGTTCTGTTTTAAACCATTTGATCTCATTGATGGGTTATTACAAACAGTGCATGTCCAGAGAAATAAAACTATGCAAATGAAGTTTACATGTTGCCGCATGATTTCCGTTTAAACTTGCGCTTTTGTTCTAAATTATAGCGAATTTTTATAATGTTCGTCAAAATTCAAATCAACTTTAAAACTAACTAAAACACTGCTAGTTGCAACTTATAAATTGCTTTAATTGGATAGGTGCTCTCTATGGATACCGATATTAACGCAATTATATACCCGGTATACACGCAAAACACATAACGATTGATCTTTTTAGCCATTAATAACGTAAATTAGATTTACTGATTATTTCCTTTCGATTATGTTGACCATTAACTGGATTAACCTGCTATATATGAACCCGGTTATCTATGCTTATTACTAAATAACCATTAGAGATGATTACTGCTACTTACAATGACAAACCCATTGTCATTGACATTCTGGCCCAATCATTCGACACCAACAAAAGTGTGAATTATGTTATAAAGCAAGATTCAAAAAGGATCGAAAGAATAAAATTACTGATGGAATATTCATTTGAATTGTGTTTCAGGTATGGCAGTGTGCTTTTATCTCCTGAAAAGAATGCCTGTGCATTGACCATGTTTCCAGACAAGAAAAGATCATCTTTTAGAACAGTATTATGGGATGCAAAACTGGTCTTATTCGCTATTGGACTATTTAACCTAATAAAAGTGATAGAAAGGGAGGCGAGGATAAAAAAAATGCATCCCGGCGAACCATTTACCTATCTATGGTTTGTGGGCGTTTTGCCGGCACATCAGGGAAAGGGCATTGGTAGTTCTTTGTTACGGGAGCTAATTAAAGATAGTAATTCCCAAAATAGGCGGGTTTATCTTGAAACCTCTACAGAGAGGAATATACCATGGTACCAACGAATGGGTTTTGAAATTTACGATGAGTTAATGTTGAATTATAAACTTTTCTTCCTTAGAAAGTGACCCGCGGATGATATGTTAGTTTTTGGAACCGAAATGCATGTCGTCACATTTCTGTTTGCTGCCTTGGAAACTATCCTGTTCTTCTTTCAATTAGTATTCTATTTAATCAGGCCGCAGGATAAATACAGGTTGTGGTACCTCACATTGTTAACGCTATTACTACTCTATAATATCGCCAGCGGCTTATTTCCGGATACCAACATCCCCATTCCCATCTATATCCAAAATATCATAGCCTATGGAGCTGGGTTTTGCACTGCTTCTTTTTTCCCTTTCTACTTTTACAAAGCGTTCAACTTACGGCGGCTAAAATTCCATGCACTGTATGGTATTTGGTTGTTCCTGATACTCCCATATGTGATATTTTTTGTAGTCGTCTATTCTATCAATAAGGATCTGGAGTCGGCCAGACGTTTCGGATTGATTATCCCATTTTTTTACTCTCTAACCTTAATCTGGGCAATTACAAAGGCTATATTCCCCAACTATAAGGAAAGTAAGTATACAAGAAGCGTTTCGGAAATCATTGGGGTATACCTCGCTGTAGCGCCATGGACTGCCCTCACAGTTGTGGTTTATTTAGATGCCGGCCAACCCGTTGAAGCGAGTTTAACCAATGGTGGTTTCCTGGTTATAACCATTTTATATATTGCGCAAACCATAAGAAAATATAGATATGAATACAGGGAGTTACAGAACTACAATGTAAACTTTTCAAGAAAGCTGGAAGAGGTCATTGAAGACCAGAAAACTGCCATCCTGGTTGACGCCTTCAAAACGATTAAAACCTTTGAAAGCCTCCAACTAAAAAGCCACGAGGTAACTATTTCTCAAAAAATAGAAGGTGCCGCTAAACGTTTCAATCTTACTCCAAGGGAGAAGGATATCGTCAAACTTATCTCAGAGGGATATAAGTACAGTGAAATAGCAAAAACCCTGTATATAGCAGATAGAACCGTCACGACTCATGTCGATAATATATTTAAAAAAGTTGCAGTGACCAATAAAATTGAACTGATAAAAAAACTGGAATTACTACCTCCTACTTTATAATGTAGGACAAGTATTATAGAATACGTAAAATTACGTATCCATTTTGCTTGAAAATCCGAGATTTAACTTATTTACTTTTCCAGTCGTTTGGCTCAACTTTGTCATTCTAAAATATTCAGCCATGGAAAACCTGCTTAATAATACCAATTAGGATGATACCAATCATAATAACATTTAGTTCTTACAGGCCATAAGCATTTATGAATTTGCAATGGTAAAAAAACTGGCAACGAATTTAAATCACCTTCAAACGATTTTAAAATTCGAAGCATCTTGGGAATAATTGCTTTTAAATTTAGTAGGAAATTAATCCTGTACTGCTGTGAATCCAGGCGATTTCCTGCCCTCTATTTAGATAAAGAGTAAACCCAAAGGCCCTGTTAACTAAAGTACCCCAATAACGGGGAGGGTACCCTTTTGTGTCCAAGAACTCCCTAAAAGGATAAATGCCAGTATTATTACAAAAAACCTTTTAACTGCAGAAAGCCATGAAGGATTTTATCAACAAATTACAACAAAACATGCTTTTAAAATTGTCCTCCACTGGAACGGACACCCAAAACGTGCAGATGTTGACTCAAAAAATCACCATTGTTAGTGAAACTATTGCAGAACTGAAAACCTTTATCATTAGCTATTCTTTTGCCGGTAAAGAAGAGGAAGTACTCTTCTTTAAATTCTATGAGCCCATGTTCTATAGTCAATTGCTATATTTTAAGCAGTTACTAGAACTGGAAATAAACTGTCCTATTAGCTGGGAAGAGGTGAAAATATATTATGAACGAGAATTACAACGCGTCAGTTTTTATCTGGAACGAGAAAAACACTGGGTAATCTATTACCGAACCAAGGCTACTTATCTTGATGAAAAATACTTTTTACGCAATGGAATTCTGAATGATCCTATTTCGTCTGATCATGCATTCACAACAGATACGAGATTCTGCACCATTGGCAGCATTAACTTTTCGCGTATCCAGTCCTGTGAACTATTTATTAAAGAGCTGGAGCGAAGATTGTCTTTATTATCTAAAACGAAATATTTATTTACGGAAGAAGATCTTCATGTAAAAAAACAAAAACGGCTAAAATGGAAAGGACCAAAAATCGGCCTGTTTGAATTTGGACGGGCTTGCAAAGAAATCGGCGCATTGGAGGAACCTTTACAGGAGATTTTTGAGTGCTTTGAAGAAACGTTTTCGATTGAGCTTGACAACCACTCCCGGGCCATGCAGGAAATAGCATCAAGAAAAAAAGAAGAGGTAGTCTATTTAGGCAAACTCACGCAAGCATTAAAAGACCTCATTGATAGAATGAATAAGAATTATAAGCCCAGAAAGTAGATTTATTTTACCGAGCCTCTGCCTTTGACTCTGAAAAATGCTTTTCCCATAGCCCCATATTTGTGGTGAGAAATGCGATTCAAATTTTATCACCTAAAAATATGTATATGCTTGTTCAGGTTAGTGCAATTGAAGCAACAGTAGTAATTGCTGTTGGTGTGCTGGGAATATACTATTGGGTATTATACCGTTTTGGAATACTTAAGCCCGGTAACACTAAATTAGTCTTATCTGAAAATATCCCGGATAACAACGATATTATTCCCAGGGTAATGTTGGCAAAAGGATACTCTAAAATGATACTGCCGCCGGCAATAGACACATCGCCAATGCCAGAGCCCGAACTAATAAATGAATCAGACCTGGAGCTATTGGACGAAGTCGACACCACCTTACTGAAAGAAGCGGAAATTGTAGTGGAAAAAATACAGGACACTATTAATCATATTGCCTCAGATCCACCTAACCCGGAAGAGGTTACATCTAAAATACATGCAATCGTAAGTCCCTATAAGTTGTTCATCGAAACGGAATATTACGATTCCATTAATACTTATATCGCTCTTGCTCTGGAGAGGGACTGTGGAATGAAATTATCCCCTGAAGATTTGCAATCTCTCTGGAATTAACATATTGGTAGGGTTGGTTGCTGGTGATGCAAGCCCGTCTGCGTGCGAACGAATATTGCTGCATGGAAAGCAGGCGGGCATTTTTATGCCTCAAATTTCCTCAACATAAAACGTGAATTAGATTATGTGCAGAATGAAATTGAAGGAAACCACGCGTTTCCTGATCAAGTATTGTGTTGCTTTACCTATAGTATTACTTACTGCTATTGCAGCAAAAGCGCAAAGTGGCGTGGATGGCATAGAAGAAGCCACAAAACTAATGGGTGAATATTTTGAAGCAGGTGTAACGCTCCTTTACATTATCGGAGGTGTAGTAGGATTAATAGGCGCCATCAAGGTATACAACAAATGGTCGTCTGGCGATCAGGATACAAGCAAGGCGGCTGCGAGCTGGTTCGGAGCGTGTATCTTCCTGGTAATTGTCGCTACAGCCCTGAGAAGCTTTTTCGGAATTCAATAGTAGAATATGGCAACTGTTTACCAGGTCAACAAGGGAATTAACCGCAGCATAGAATTTAAAGGCATCAAGGCCCAATATATCATTTACCTGGCATGTGGTATGGTTGGTTTGCTGCTTGCTTTTGCAATACTCTATGTAATTGGCTTGAATACCTATCTCTGCCTCGGTATCATCATCCCCGCCGCTGCCGGCTTATATGTGGCAGTACAACATTTCAGTAAAAAGTACGGTGAACATGGTTTGCTGAACCATTCAGCTCGAAAACTACTGCCCCGCTGCATCAGGGCCACTTCCAGAAAATGTTTTACCCAGCTAAGTGAGAAAGATTATGAAAATGAAAAGAAAAATGTTGGAAAACGTTCTTCCCGTATATAAAGTTGAAAACGACTGCCTGGTATCCCGGCAGGGGGATATAACGTTAGCGTATGAAGTTAAATTGCCGGAACTCTTCACGTTATCAAACAATGACTATGAGGCACTGCACCAATCATGGATAAAGGCCATCCGGTTATTACCTTTTCATTCAATATTGCATAAACAGGATTGGTATATACAGACGTCGTACCAGGCTGATTTCTCCAACCCTGATATACCCTTCCTGTCAAAATGCAGCGAACGATATTTCAATGAACGCCCTTATTTTGACCATAAATGTTATATTTATCTTACCAAGAAACCTGGTGGAGCCAGGCCGGCCAGCTCACTATCCTCAACGTTAATCCGTACTAACCTTGCGCCCACCCAAACAACAACGACAAGAGAACAACAAGCATTTCTTGACAAAGCAGGCCAGTTCATCAAAATACTGGAGGACAGCTCATACATCAATGCCAAGCGATTGAACAGTGAAGAGCTGATTGGCAACACTCATAAAATTGGCTTGTTAGAAAGATACTGTTACTTATTGTCGGAATCGGAACCGCCGGTCATACGAGACGTTCAAATTTGCGATGAATTGGTTGTCGGTGACCAATATACACAACTATTCACGATGGCTGATGTGGAAAATCTTCCATCACTATGCGGTCCTCGGATAAACTATGATAAGTATAGTACTGACAAAACCAAATTCTCCGTGTCGTTCGCCGCTCCATTGGGGCAACTGCTCAATTGCAATCATATCTATAATCAGTTTGTCATAATAGACGATACACAGCAGACAATGAAAAAGATGGAAAGCAAACGGCTACGCTTGCAATCCTTGTCTGCCTACTCCCGAGAAAACAGCATCAGCCGCGAAGCAGTCAATCAGTTTCTGAATGAAGCCATTTCCCAGCAAAGGTTACCCGTAAAAGCGCACTTCAATCTGCTGGCATGGACCGACAATAAAAATCAAAATAAGGAAATACGAAACAATATTTCAGCTGCGCTTGCACAAATGGATGCCCGTGCCAAACAGGAAACAGTTATTGCTCCCCAATTGTTTTTTGCTGGTGTACCTGGAGGGGCCGCATACCTGCCGATCCATGAAACATTTGACACTTTCGCGGAACAAGCCAGTTGCTTTTTTATCCAGGAAACCAACTATCAAAGTTCTCTCTCCCCGGTTGGCATCCGGTTGGGCGACCGGATCAGCGGCAAACCCTTGCATGTAGATATTTCAGATGAACCGATGCAGAAAGGCATCTGTACCAACCGCAACAAATTCATCTTAGGTCCTAGCGGCAGCGGTAAAAGTTTCTTTACCAACCACATGATGCGTAGCTACCTGGAACAAAACAGTCATTGCATTATAGTTGATGTAGGCCACAGCTACAAAGGATTATGTGACCTGGTCGACGGATATTATTTCACCTATAGCGAAAAAAAACCAATAGAATTTAATCCGTTCTTCTTGGGCGATACGGAATTGGATACGGAAAAGAAAGAAAGTATTAAAGCCTTGTTACTGGCCTTATGGAAAAAGGATGATGAAACATTTAGCCGGTCTGAATACATATCCCTGTCAAATGGATTGCAGGCATATTTTGATTACTTGAGGACCAATAATCACATATTCCCTTGTTTTGATAGTTTTTATGAATTTCTAAGGGATCAGTTCCTACTTGATTTACGCAACCACGGTGTAAAGGAGAAAGATTTCGATATTGATAATTTCTTATATGTCCTTAAACCTTATTATGCCGGCGGTGAATACAGCTACTTGCTCAATGCTAAAGAAAACCTGGATCTGCTGTCACAGCCTTTTATTGTTTTTGAATTAGATAATATTAAGGACCATCAGATTCTGTTTCCAACGGTCACGATCATTATTATGGAAACCTTTATCAGCAAAATGCGAAAGCTGAAAGGCGTCCGGAAAGTCATCCTGATAGAAGAAGCCTGGAAAGCTATCATGCGGCAGGGTATGGCCGAATATATCAAGTACCTATTTAAAACAGTAAGGAAACACTTTGGAGAAGCAATAGTAGTAACGCAGGAACCGGATGATATTCTTAGCTCCACCATTATTAAAGACGCAATCATCAATAACAGCGATTGCAAGATTCTACTGGATCAGTCCAAATACACTAATAAGTTCGATCGAATACAGGAGGTACTTGGGCTTACTGATAAAGAAAAAACACTCATCCTGTCTATGAACAAAGCAAACGACCCAACTAAAAAATACAAAGAGGTTTTTATAAGCCTAGGAGGTGTCCTTTCCAAAGTTTTCAGAACTGAAGTGAGTCTTGAAGAATACTTAACTTATACTACAGAAGAAAAGGAAAAAATAAAAGTACAGGAATACGCAAACCGGTACGGCAGTTTTCGAAAAGCAATTACAATGCTGGCAAATGAACTGCGCACCAAAGTTGCCTGATTCTCCGCCACGTACATTACCTCCAGGCCGTTTAATCAAAAGTTCGAATAACCAGAAAATATCCAATTATGCGTAATTATATAAGATATTTGGCAGGTATTTTTCTTTGCCTTTGCCTTACTTGCCTTTCCGCACAAAAAGTAAAAGCCCAATTAGCCATTATTGAAGCGGTGAAGGCTTTGACAAAAAAAGTAATCAAGGCTATAGACCTGCAGATACAGCGCATGCAGAATAACACAATAGATCTGCAAAATGTACAGAAACAACTGGAAAACACCCTTTCAAAACTAAAGCTCGAAGAGATAGCTAACTGGACCGAACAGCAAAAGGAACTCTACAGGGAATATTTTGATGAATTATGGCGTGTAAAAAGTATTCTCAACTATTACAGGCAGTTCAATGACATTGTAAACAAGCAAAAACAACTGTTTGAAGAGTACAAAAGAGCATACAACCTTGTGGGTCACGATAGGAATTTTTCCGAGGAGGAAATAGAGTATATGTATGGCGTATATGCCGGCATACTGGAAGCCAGCATTGCCAACGTAGACGACATTCTCGTCGTAATGCAGTCATTCAGCCTGCAAATGTCGGACGCTGAACGGTTGGAAATGATTAATAAAACAAACAATGCGCTGGATGAACACCTGGCGGCGTTACGACAGTTTAACCAACGCAACCAACTATTAAGCCTACAGCGAACCAAATCGAAGTCTGAAATAGAAATCATCAAAAAACTATACGGTATTGAATAACGGGTATGAAAGAATTGGATGCCATAATAGATGAACAGGCCCTGTTACTGAAGTGGTACGGTTACACAGAGAAACAGCTTAACAATGGGGAAGCTGAACACAGTTACAAAGAGCACCTGAAACTGGCGGTACAGGAGCTATTGGAGAAAGACATGTTCCTGCTTGATAAAGAGCCGTTCCAGGTCAGGCTATTCGGGTATTTTAACCAGCAAAAAGACAAGGTGTTATTTACCTTTTCTTATGAATATGACAGCTTTCTATCCCAGATAACATTGAAAGAAATAGAAGCCCGAATGAATGATGTACCGGTTACCATTCCGGTTGAAAAGGAAAGTGACATCTGGAACTCAAAAGAATTGTACCAAAGGGTAAAACTGCTTAGCGATGGTGTCAATACGGCTTTAGAGCAGAAACATGATAAACTTATTAAAGATACCATCGTAAGAGAATCGGATCTGTTATATGATCAGGGATATGCTGGCAATTTAGAACAGCATTTTGCACAGGCAATTAATAAAGCTGAATCCGAACCTGATAAAGCACATCATTTTATTATTAAAGGAAGATCGAAACTGGATGACAGTTATCCATATTACCTGGATTACCGGTTGTATTATTCCTATCATCCACAAAATCAAAATTTGGAACTAAAATCCATACGGGCAACTGTAGATAATACCAGTAGAACAGTTATAGCGACCAAACAATATCCCGTGCCACCGGCGCTCGAAATATATGAATATCTACTCCAGGAAAACAAAACCCGCATTGCTAGGAAGATCATAAACCAGCCATCTCAACCAGGTAACTCAAAAAAGAAAGCAACCTAATGTTATGAAAAAGTACAGATGGATATTGTATACGATTGGCTTACAGTTTTTGACTGCTTCCTGCCAGGCGCAAACTTTTGCAGAATACTTCCAACAAAAGAAAACGCAGAAAAAATATCTAATGCAGCAAATTGTTAAACTGCAACTTTACTTATCCTATGTTAAAAATGGGTACAATATCGTTAACAAAGGGCTTACCACCATTTCACATATCAAAAATGGAGATTTTAAACTACATGAAGTATTCTTCAACGATTTATTGCGGGTAAAGCCCGCAATCCGAGATTACTCAAAGACTCAGGAAACCCTTGCTTGTATTTCTGCAATCAGGAGAAAAGCCGGTGAATTAAAGAATTTATTGTCCGGAAATTCAATGTTTATTGAATCCGAACAGGATTTTGTCAACCAGCAGGTGGAGAATATGCTTCGGCAATTACTGGAGGATGCCACCCTTCTAAGTGATGTACTCACAAATAAATCCCTGCAAATGGATGATGACGAAAGATTAAAACGTATCGATAAAATATTTCTGTTGGTTTCAGCCAAGAAAGATTGGATAACATGGTGCGTTGCTCAATGCAACCAAATATATATACAACGGCAAAAAGAAAGAGATGAACTGCATATATTACGAGATCTGCATTTGCCAAATTCAAAATAGCCACATATGAAAAAGATAGGTATTGCATTGTTCCTGCTTGTGTCAATGACCATATTGAACAGAACTCCGCTCAAGGCGCAGTCTTTTGAGATACAACAACTCATTTTGAACATTCAAAAGTTGAGCCAGCTAAAAAGCATCTTGGACCAAATGTACAAAGGTTATCAGGTGCTTTCCGCAGGCTACAATACCATCAAAGATTTATCAGCAGGCAATTTTTCACTTCATAAAACCTTCCTCGATGGGTTGCTAAACGTAAGTCCTACCGTAAAAAAGTACAAACGTATCCTTGATATTGTTACCATTCAGCAACAAATCGTACAACAACAGAGAAAAGCATTTTCCAATTTTAAGTTAAGTCAGGTATTCAACGAAAGGGAATTGGACTATATAGAAAAGATATATGCAGGTCTATTTGACCGGTCTTTAAAAAACCTTGATGAATTGATAATGGTAATAACTGCCGGTGAACTACGAATGAATGATGCAGAACGGTTAATGGCTATTGACAGGATATACGACGACATGAAGGACAAACAAAATTACCTACGACATTTTAATGAAAAGACCACTGTATTGGCCCTGCAACGAAAAAAAGTTATCAATGAAAATGCAACACTAAATCAACTCTATAACATCAAACAGTAAATTATGGTACGGGTAAAGGTAATTTTATGCATAGTGTGCTTAATGGCTTTAATCGTTTATCCAATAGAAGCCTACTGTCAGATATTCAACGGACAACTGAATAAATTCCAGCAAGTACTGGATTCCCTTTATAAAACGATGATTTTACTGGCTGATGACCTGATTGTCATAACCCAGGCGATAGGCGCCTTTGGTACTTTGTGGTATATAGGAGTTAGGGTTTGGAAACACCTGGCGGCAGCAGAACCTATAGACTTTTTTCCACTTTTCCGACCGTTTGTAATTATCCTGCTGATAAGCCTGTATCCCTATATTTTAACGATACTGAATTCAATTTTATCCCCAACAGTTATCGCCACCCAAAAGATGGTTGAAAAAACCAACGATCCCCTAGCCGTCTTACTGGAACAGCGCGAAAAAACGATCAGTGACAGCGAAGAGTGGCAAGACCTGGCGGGGTTACATGGTAACGAAGAGGGAGACTGGAAAAAATACGAGCAATCGGAAGAAGAGAGGCCCGAAGGTTTGACACTAGGCAAAGCCTTAAAATTTTCCATATCTATCTTTACCCACATGCAAAGTGTAATCGCCAAACTGTTCATTTCGTTTTTATTACAGTTACTGTATTTCGCAGCCGCCCTCTGCATAGATGCGATGCGAACGTTCATCCTGTTACTCTTATCCATCCTGGGCCCATTTGTTTTATGCCTTAGCATTTATGACGGATTCCAGCACATACTCCCTATCTGGATTGCCCGCTATATCAACATTTACCTCTGGCTTCCTATTGCTAACCTGCTAGGCAGTATGCTTGGAAAAGTACAGGAGGGATTGATTAGGATTGACCTGGAGGCTATTCAGCAGGGTGAAATTACCAGCTTTGGTCAAACGAATATTGCGTACTTGGTATTCCTGCTATTAGGTGTAATTGGGTATTTCTGTATCCCAAGTATATCCAATTACATAGTCCATGCAGCAGGCGGTAATGCTATTGTATCCAAAACCAATTCCATGATCCTAACAGCCGGGAGCATGGCGGCAGGTGGGGCTGTTACGGGCGCAAGCGGTTCCGCAGCAGCCGGATCAGGTGCAGGTAGCATGGCTAGTTCCACACACGGAAGCGATTTTTATTCTTCTTCAATGGCTGACGCGGGTAGTTCGGAGCCGTACCACACAGAAGGAGGATATAACTACGAAAAATTATCCGGTAACTCATAAATAGTGCGTATGTTTCAACAATTCAAGAATATTGATTCTGCTTTCAAACTTTCTCGAACCGTAGCCATTATTACAGTGATCGGAAGCTTTTGCCTCAGCATCTTTATGGTGTATTCCAGTCAAAAACTCATCAGAAAAAAGGATAGCAAGGTGATGGTAATTGCGAATGGAAAAATATTTGAGGCATTTGCCGAAGAACGTGGAAAATACTGGGATATAGAGGTAAAGGATCACGTTAAAACATTCCACTTTTTTTTCTTTACCCTACAACCCGACCAGGATTTTATAAAAAAGAATATTACAAAGGCTCTTTATCTGGCAGATAATTCCGCTAAGTCTGAATATGACAACCTGCGGGAAAACAATTATTATTCTTCACTAGTATCTGCCAACGTCAGCCAGGAGATTGAATGTGAAGATATTCAAGTCAATCTAAATACCTCTCCCTGGACCTTTCGTTACACCGGTAAACTACGAATAGTTCGAGCCACCAATATAGCTACCCGATCGCTCATTACGAAAGGTGTAATTCGCAAAATACTGCCAAGCGACAACAACCCGCATGGCCTGCTTATTGAACGATGGCGTGTTATTGAAAATAAAGACATAAGTGTCTCAAACAGGTGAATATGCGATGGCTTAGAAAGAAAAGGAAGTTTGGTCATTTACCTGGTTTTCTTTCCCGGCACCTGCAATCCTTACAAATCAGGTTTGCTATGGTTATGAGCAAAAAGGAAAGACAATTCAGCGTCAGAAAAAGGAAAATAACACTGCTGGCTTTCTGTTGTTTTATTACTGTCATACAGTTATTACGGCTGTACCAAATGATTGAAGGTGATCAACCTCATCGTCATTCATTCCCGCCACGCCAACCCGTCGCCACCCCTAAAGACATCACCCTTCCAGATAGCCTAGACATTGAAATGATCCGGCAATACAGGGAATTGAAAAGAAAACAGGACAGCCTTTCAAGGAAGAAAAAATTATAAAAACAAATAATATGAAAAGTAGACTAAACAAGTACCGCAGGGCACTGATACTGCTGCCATTAGTTGCTACAATGTGCGTGATTATCATTTACCTGATGACAGGCATATTTAAGTACCAAAATAGCCAGTTGGCGTCAACGGATACCTTAAGTCGTTTAAATACCAGGCTGCCGGAACCAAATATTAAGGACAAGGATAAGAACAAGCTGGAGATATATATGCAAAACGAGGAGGATTCGTTGAAGAAGCAAAATGAACGGGATAACCCTTCGCTAAAACGGTTCTTCGATCCCGGTCCGCCGGAGGAAAATCCGTTTACAGAGGAAATGCCGCCTAAAAAAGGGCCATCTGTCCGCCGGGATTTAGCCACCCAGGAAAAAAAAGTGAATGACCAGCTTAACAAGATATTGAAAGAATTGAACAGTACTTCTGTAGAAAGTGATGCTAAACCAGGAAATTCAAGCACGATAACAAGTGCCACTTCTACTGATATTGGCCGAATTGAACAACTTATGTCAATGCTTTACGCCGATACAGCTGGTGATCCAGAACTTCAACGCCTCGATGGCATGTTGGATAAAATTCTCCGTATTCAGCACCCAGACGCATTCAATAATAAATCACTTGATGACGATAGCACCACAAATCTAATAAGCCAGCACCCTGAACAGATAATACAACCTACGACAGTTTTTTATGGATTAGAACAAAACATGACAGCCTTGTCAAAGCAAAAAATGGCTATAAGGGCAGTGGTGCACGTGGACCAAACGTTACAAGCGGGCTCTACTATTAAACTACGGCTACTGGAAAATATATACATAGGACAGCAGGAAATTCCTGCGGGCACCTTTGTATATGGTGTCTGCAACATTTCAGATGAACGGCTTACTGTCAATCTGAATAAGATCGTACACAATAACGTCATTATTCCTGTAAAGCTAACCGCCTATGACACGGACGGCATCGAGGGAATAGCCGTCCCCGGAGCTATAACGAGAGATGCTGCAAAACAGGGACTAGACCGCACTCTACAATCCTTGTCGTTAAATACCCTCGATCCCTCAATGGCGGCCCAGGTAACCAGTGCCGGTATTCAAAGCCTGAAAACCATGCTAAGCAGAAAAGTAAAACAGATAAAAGTAACTGTTAAGGCAGGGCACCAGGTGTTTTTGCAATAAGTAATTCAATAACCACACAAATTAAGTTGATATGAAAACATTTGTCTTTGCTATCCTTTGCATTTTTGTAATCAAATTACCGACCAATGCGCAATACCTTGCACCCGATACCCATCTCTATAGCGTACTGCCGTATAAGATACAGGTTAGCAACAACGTAACCACGGTAATTGCATTTCCTTACACGGTAGTAAATGCAGATTGCGGCACGGGAGAACTTCGGGCAGAGAAGGTTGCTGGTATGGAAAACGTTCTCAAAATCAAAGCTGTTTCGCCCAACATGGATACCACCAACCTGCACGTATTTACAGCCGACGGAAAAATTCACGTATTCTTGGTCATCTGGAATGCATCTCCTGCGCTTACTACCTATGACCTGAGAGATAACCGGCCTGATCTGGCTGCTTCTTCACCTAATCGGTATACTACTGCAATAAATGAAAAGGAACTCAATATTTTAGTAAAAACTATTAGAAATCAGAAAGGATTTTTACACAGAAATAGAAAACGATTCCAATTGAAACTTTCCTTGCTGGGGATTTATACGCATAATAATATTTTGTTTATTAAGTTCAATGTGCGCAATCGATCCCGACTCTCTTACGATGCCGGATGGGCCAGTTTGTATATCCAAGACAAGAAAATAGCCCGGCGCTCATCCATACAGCAAATACCCATTGTACCTGTATATATGGATGAACTGCCCTTCGTTGATGGTAACAATCAACAACAATGGGTCATTGCTGTTCCAAGGATTACGATACCAGACAAAAAGCAACTCACCTTTGAACTACAAGAACATAATGGAGGCAGGCATATAACTATAACCATCCGAAATAAAGACCTGTTTAAAGCAAAAGCTATATAGCATGTCTACTCAAATGAACCGTATTATGGATGCGGTATTACTATATACCGAACAGGAAATTCAGTATGCTGTGAATAATCCTGGGATCAACCACCGTGATAACCATGCTATAGAACTAAAAGAACAATACTACAAGGATCTTTTACAACATTTTAACCAGAAACTTACCAGGCCGGAAAAAGATGCTCGAAAGTTTTTGAAAAATGAAATACGAAAATTAAACGTTCAGAGAAATCCGACACTCCTTAATGTTCTTTTGAATGGGAGGTGGAGCCGTTGGCTGCGCAATTATTTTACAGGTAAAAGTAACGTCATTTACAACTATAAAAATACGCTTAACCAGTACCAAAACAAAATAGGTATGGAATATAATCTTATCAGGTTAAGTGACGCCGTAAAACGCTGCGGTTTTACACAGGACATAAGCAATACCCTGCAGCGCATGATTGCGAAAGGACTGCCCACATTTCATATTCGTTATGCAGATATTAGAAATCCTGGCGCCAATTATATTCTGCACTTTAAAATGATTCCTGGCAGCGCCGCCTATCTATTTGAAAAATTCGAAGCAAGCCTACATCCTAAAAACCAATATAGTACAGATTCGCAAACCTGGTACTCTTTCTTTCCAGATGCAGAAATATCGTTTACAGCCACGGAAGCCGCCCAGCTTATAAATGGAAGATCCATCTCCAAAAGCAATAATGAATGGATAGTTCTCGATAACACTGACAAGGTACAACCATTTAGATTAATACAATTTAACCTGGAAGAAGCGCTAAAGAAACTTCCCCTTCAAAAAATGTCATTGGTCGAATATAAAAATCTGATTAATACCCTTAAATCTGGAAACTCTAAAGAAGTAGCCATTAACATAAATGGACAATTGCAAAAATTTCGCCTCGAAGCGTCACCACTAAGTCAAACGGTCAGGACATTTGATAAAAGCAGCAACCGGCAGGTTGAGTTAATAGAAATTATAAAGGAATCCCAACGACAAACTAAAAAAGTAGCCGAAATTCTAAACAAATCTGAAAATAAATCCATAGGGAAAGTGGTAAGGATGAGATAAAATTATCGCTGACGCTACAGTAATAATTTTCTATGTGCGGCACAAAAGAACAGGAAAAGGTCGCGTCGTACCCCGGACATAGCCAAAACCCAACACAGAGCAACAACATGGGCGCACAAGAACGATGTGCGCCCATGTTGTTGCTCCTCCACCATCGAGGTAAAAAAAATAGTGCGCATGAACGATGCGCACTATTTTTTTTACCGCGCACAGAGGCTCTCTTTAGGGTTTTGGCTATGTCCGGGCTGCGTCGCGGAGAGTTGTGTCCTGTTCTTTTGCCCCGCACATAGAAAATTTTGGGAAAAAATATAAACGGTATATATAAACAACTATTACTAAGACAATACTATATGAATGCCAGCATATACTACAAGGGCCATCTTATCTATCGCCACAGCTAATAAATTCCCCTGATAATCTTTTCATAACCTACAAAGCGCACAAAATGAACATTGAAACACACTTGGTCTTTGCCTACAAGGACTATCACAAACTGCCGTTGCCGGAAGTAAAACAAGCACGGCAGTGGTTTGCAAAGGAACAACTGGAGCTTTCCGAAGATGAAAGCTGAAAATACGCTGACTTCGGCCAATTTCATTTCTCTTCCAAAGAGGAGGAAGAACAATTTTCACTATGGTATTATATCAATTTTATAACCCCACGAAGGTTTCTGGGAGGGAATATTGAGATATATAATCCGCCACTAACGAAAATGAAAAGAATAAGGGTCTCCCCGGTACGAATATATGAAGAAGAAAGGGAAATATGCTACGAGAAATGTAATAGCGATTTCGCAGACAAATGGTCTGTATATGTCCAAGCTAGTGAGGGGGAATTTTGCATTGCTGACTGCAAGAATGAAAGTATTGCTTTAAAATTTAAGGAGCTAATAAGGAATTTGATTAGAAACGATGCTGATCTCCTATGAATAGATAACCTGTTTAATAATATTCATCATGTGCATAACAAGAGTAGTAAATATTTACAATTAGTCCTATGATCAATATATAGGTAGACCTGGTACTGGACTGCTTTTGTAAACCTTGGGACTGGCATGGCGATATAATTGCTGAATACCTGAATTCATTGGATTGCTGAATGTATCGCTTTCAATTTCTCTGCTACATTACATATTCTTCCCCTCAATTACTACAGACAAACATTAACCGCGCAGCTCAGCAATCCACTACCGGGGCTGACAAGACATCTATTCAACTTCTAATATATTTTCTTATGAAACTACATATCCAAATTACCGGCAAAGGAACAGCCGGCGAGATAATAGCTTCTCTGCAAAGCATCATTGCCGGTATCCAGGACGGATTAATGGAACCTGAAACGTCACCTATCGAATGGGAGGATCAAACGCTGGTAACAGAAATATACGCTTGTTAATTATTTCCATAACCAAAAAAAAGTTGTATGAAGCCTACAGCACTATCTGAATACCTGGATTTTGCCATCACCAACAATTTTCCCGTATTGATTACCGGAAAACCGGGAATAGGCAAATCAGACATTGTAGCACAAGCTGCAACTGGCTCCGACGCCCAACTGATCATATCTCACCCGGTAGTCAGCGATCCTACAGATTACAAAGGATTGCCTTTCCCTAATAAGAATGGCACTGCCGACTTTCTGCCATTTGGAGAGCTGCAACAGATCATAACTGCAAAAAAGAAAACTGTCTATTTTCTTGACGATTTGGGACAAGCATCACCCAGTGTACAAGCTGCCTGTATGCAACTATTGTTAGCACGCAGAATAAATGGACATAAGGTAAGCGACCAGGTAACATTTATTGCAGCTACCAACCGGAAGCAGGACAAAGCCGCAGTAACTGGAATGCTGGAGCCTGTAAAATCCCGGTTTAAAACGATACAAGAACTGGAAACAGATACAGATGACTGGGTGAAATGGGCACTCATCAATGATATGCCAACCGAACTGATAGCCTTTATACGCTTCCGTCCTGAACTATTGGACAATTTTGAGCCCACAAAGGAAATGATCAACTCCGCTTCACCCCGTACAGTAGCTGCTGTGGGAATTCAACAGGCTGCAGGATTACCGCAGAAATTTGAATATGATGTATTTAAAGGCGCCGCCGGGGATGCTTTTGCCACGGAGTACGTGACATTTCTCAAACTTTTCCGAGAACTACCATCCGTAGACGAAATCATCTTAAATCCCCATAAGGCGCCTGTCCCTGGTGAACCTGGTGCATTATACGCTATTTCCAGCGCCCTTGCCCGGAAAATGAACGATGATAACATCGGATCTATCTGTACATACCTCGATAGGCTGCCGGTGGAAAACTCTGTTGCCTGTATGAAAGATGCAGAAACGAGAGATCGCACGATCTGTAGTACACGGGCATTCATCGAATGGACAAAGGATAAGTCCGGTATAATCATGTAAAACTCTATTGTATGAATGCTACTGAAAAAATACTGAAAGCAAAAATTCAGTTGCTCCTTGAACAGCCCTTTTTTGCAACGCTGGTCATGAAAATGCAGTATGTACCTGATTCTGCTACTAAAACGGCCATCACCAACGGGCGGCAAGTTAAATATAATCCGGCTTATGTTGACCAGCTAACAGTAGATGAATTAAAAGGTGTGTTGGCTCATGTAGTAATGCATACGGCATTGCTGCACCACATCCGCAGGAACCATAGGGATAATACAAAATGGAACAAGGCTACTGATTATGCTATCAATCCGTTGTTGCTTGATTCGAAACTTGTGTTGCCAGAAGGTTATCTATTTAACCAAGCTTTTATCGGAATGAGTGCCGAACAGATATATGGCCTTTTACCGTCCTGTCAACAGAATCAGCAAAAGGCTGAAAAAAACGACAACAATGGCGACAATAATGACATCAAACCCGAAAATACCGGTAATGAAACAGGCAACACTGGTGACGTACAAGATGCACAGGCGGATGTAAGTATACAGGAGATGGAAGCCGAAATGAAACAAACATTATCACAAGCTGCCCTAATTGCTAAACGGCAGGGCAAACTTCCTGCTCACCTGGAACGGCTGGTAACTGAAGTATTGCAACCGAAAATTGACTGGCGCGAAACATTAGCCCGGTTCTTAACAGAAATAGCCAAAAACGATTACACCTGGAAAAAACCATCCTCCAGGTATTTGCATACAGGTTTATACATGCCGGCACTTGAAAGTCTTGAAACCGGCAGTTTGATATTAATTGCAGATACCTCCTCCAGTATCAATGAAGAAATACTAAACCAGTTTGCAGCTGAAGTGCAGGATATTGCCAATACCTTTAATATACCATTGCTGGTAATTTATGTTGACGCCATCGTACAGGGAGTGCAGGAGATAGAACCGAATGAACCGCTGAAATTAAAACCCATAGGTGGCGGAGGTACAGATTTCAGACCTGGCTTTATCTATATTGAAGAAAAGAACCTGCAACCTAAAGCAGTGCTTTACCTCACTGACGGTGCATGCTATAACTATCCGGCTGAACCTGACTATCCTGTATTATGGGCGCAATTCGGGAAAGCTACCTTCCATCCTCCTTTTGGCGAAAAAATACAAGTATTATAAAAATCACGCCAATTCAATAATAATAAAAACTAATGCAATGAAAGCACTATCTGAAATGGCCTTACTGGCTAACCTGACCATTAGCCAATGGACAGCGCGTAAATACGACATAAGTATAACAAGAAAAATTGAGCGGGATCACAATACACATAATGCGGGCCGCTTTAATAAAATCCTGGTAGCAGAAAATGCATTGCAGGAAATTACTAAAAAAGCCAGCCAGGCGCGAGCATTTCTTCGCACGAACACATTGCCCTGGGGAGATACCGGAGATAGAATACTACCATCAACCAACTACTTTGAAGTGGTAGCCCAACTTAAGACCTACAAAGGAGAGTTTGATGCTGCTGTGAACAATTTTGTAAGGCAATACCCGACACTGAAAGAAGATGCCCGCCGCCGACTGAATGGCATGTTCCAGGAAGCAGATTATCCTACGCTAACCACCATTCAATCCAAATTTAACTTCGAGGTAACCTTCCTACCTATACCCGATACCGAAGATTTCCGGCTCAAATTGAATAGTGAAGAAGTGAACAAACTGAAAGTAAAAATAGAATCCGAGATCAATACCCGCTTTTCCCAGGCTACAAAGGATATATGGCTAAGAATAAAGGAAGCTGTCGAACACATGGTAGAAAGGCTGTCAGAAGAAAAGGCAATTTTCAGAGACAGTCTTATCACCAATATTGAGGAGATGATAAAAATATTGCCCAGGTTGAACTTCACCGGCGATAAGGATATCAGTGCAACTATTGAAAGCATGAAAACCTTGATAGTTCATCCTGACACCTTGCGGAAAAGTCCTGTAATCCGCAATAAGAAAGCCCAGGAAGCCAAAGCTATCCTTGATAAGATAAGCGACTTTTTGGGATAAGGCATAATTGTTTAAAATAATAAATACAATATCATGAGGAAAGTGAAAATAAAAGGCAAAATATGCTTGTTAAAATTTGGATTATACCCTAATAATACCGTTGCCATCGAATGCTATCATGACGAAAAACGTTGGCTAGTAGCAACCGTTAATTGGGAATCAAACTTTGAAGGAGAAAACTATGCAGAAACCTTTCAACTACCTTTTGTCGTCATTAAGAATTACAGCGAAAATGAAGGTGTTTTTGAAGAATTGCTTTCGGCAGGTGTTATTTCAATCGGTCCTTATCTATCTGGTAGTGCCGGTACCGTTCAGGTTGGAAAGCTTACTAAAAAATGGCAGAAAATCGCCAGGAAAGACCTTGAAAATATAAAGTAAATAAAACCGTCGCTCTCCATAAACCGTTTACCCTTTATTCTCTGAATAACCCTCCTTACTTGCTGTTTCCAGTCCGTCCCACACAGGCTGAAAGCAGTCACTTCAATTATTACCTGTTTTACTGCTTTTCATTTACCTGATAATAAAATACAATGAAAAGGCTACCTGTTCTTGCCATTCAGCAAAACCTATTTGAAGTCGAAAACATCAGTCCAACACCGAAAGAAAAAGGAAGACAGAAAACTGGGGATGGTTATGTGTTTGACTTGGTTGATGCATTGAGTGCGCCTATCCTAACATTCAGTCATTCATGGGCTGATACTATACCCACACGAATAATGGATATTGTACCCCTCGCAAGGATGAAGGCCATGATGCTGAAAGAAGAAATAGCTACTTACGTAGAATGCACTGCATACATATATACGCGCACATTAGAAGCTCCAATGGATTCTGACTGGGTAGATATTTATACACACATTACCTGTAAAACACTCGAAGAATGGTTTGGCGAAGACCGATGGAAAGAAGTTAATGCCCCTAAGGAATTAAGCGAATGGCTGTCATCAAAACTCACAGACTTAAGGCGTTGGATTTATAAAAAACGTCGGGAAATGCTAAAAGCAAGGATCAAAGAGCAGGAGCGAACAGAAAAAGTGGAAGGTCCAGAAAAGGATCTACCAAAAGAGAAAAAGCATGATACGCCCCCACGGCGCCAACAGTCGCTATTCTGATCAGTAGATAACTGGTGAATCAATTTTAGAAGCCTCTGAACGAAAGTATAGGGGCTTTTCAATTTTTAGACTCTCACAGTACACATGTTAAACAAATTTAATAAATCTAAAACCAACATGCAAATGGAAGCAACATCAAAACCGGCAACTACGCCTGAAACGTCAATTCCAATTGAGAAAATCTCCATTGATCCGAATCAGCCACGGAAAACGTATGATGAAAACGGCCTGAAAGAACTGGCCGATTCCATTCTTACAGATGGAATTATACAAAGCATTACCCTACGAGAAAAAGGCAGTGGCTATTTAATCATCTGCGGAGAACGCAGGTACAGGGCCGCTATGATAGCTGGGTTAAAAGAAGTGCCCGCCAAAATCAAAAACGTATCAGACGAAGAAGCATTTCGAATGCAGCTTGTTGAAAATCTTCAACGGGAAGACATTCATCCCATGCAACAGGCACGGGGATTTAAAATGCTGGTTGAACAACGCAATATGGACGTACAGCAAATTTCCAACCGGGTAGGTAAATCCATCTACTTTGTACGGCAGCAGTTAAAATTAAACGATCTCAGTCCCAAATGGCAGTCCATATTTCAAAAGGATGGTATTTCAGTAACCACCGCCATACAAATTTGTACCTTGCCGCCTGACGCACAAAATGAACTTTACGAAAGCAAGGTTAGCAAAGAAGACGAAAAAAGCAGCCGCCCTTATATTTCCATTAATAATTACCTGTTTAACCAGTACAGGGGCGATCTGTCCACAGCTTGTTTTGACATAAAAGACCCGGAACTGGATAAAAAGATGGGCGCCTGTATTTCCTGCCCTTTTAATTCCGCATTGGCTTCCTCCTGCCTGTTCCCAGACGAGCAAAGAAATCCTCGATGCAATAATATCAGTTGTTTTAAAAACAAAACAACTATTCACCTCGACAAAGAGCTTCAGAAGGCAATGGAAGACCCATCCGTTATATTGGTGTATAGTGATTATTCTACGCCTGACATTGCTAAAAAACTGAAGGACGAGGGTGCCGAGCTACTTAAAGTGGGGTATGGTGAAGAGTGTAAACCGGTGCGCAAACCTGAAAAACTTGAATGGGAAAAATTCTACCGGGAGAAAAAAAAGCAAAACCTACCGGAAAGAAAAATTAAGGAAGAGTTCAGGAAGGAGGAAGATAACTATAAGTTCGAAAATGAAGTGTTTGAAAAGAAGGTAGCAACCGGTAGATATAAAAAAGCCTTTATGGTTCATTCCAACACCGACCGGGAAACAGGTAAGTATTTTTATGTTGAAATGACACCCAAAATCACAATTAAAAGCAACAAGAAGAAAATTGAAGATGGCAATGGCAGTATAGAAGATATAGACAATGAAATCAGCCGCATAAAACAACGAGAAGTCAGGGCAAAAGAGCTGGATCGGGAAAAAGTACAAAGGAGAATTGTAGAAGCCGTAAAAGCTGATAAGACGGCTAAAAAGATCCCTCCAAAATCCGCATCAACGGATATGATGTTGTTATACTTCCTTGCATCTGAACATTTGGGGTATAGCAATAAACAAGAAGTGCAAAAGGTAATCAAGATACCGGGAATATGGAGCGCAAAGGATATCGAGCAATTTAAGAAAGCATTCCAATCTCTAACCAAAACACAACTCACATACCTTGTCCGTATGATCATTATTGATAAGTATAGCACGCAGCTTCCAGATACAGCAGGCGGTTATGCTTTTCGAATAATGGCGGAAGGCCTGGGTACTATCTCCATTCCTGATTTTGAAAAAGAACAAGCGGAAAAAGCCAGGAAACGCCAACAAAACGTAAATCAAAGTATCGGCATCTACCAGGAAATGAAACAGGAATTATTGAAAGCACAAAAATCAACAGCAAAGAATAAAACAACAAAAGAAGCAACACCTAAAAAGGTCCGCGCCTGATAAACATACATACATTAATCTTTAAACTGCTTGGATAAGCTCCGGGCAGTTTTAATTTACGCTATTCGCAATCCCTACACCATACCCTCCTTCAGGCAACTAACTCAATACTAAAACTTATTACAATGGCAAAGACAACAACCACAAAAGCTAATCTTTTTACATCTGCAAAAAAGGCAGAAACTCCCAAAGAAAGCAAAAGTAAACTGATTTCCCTGCCTGTTACTCGTGAATTAGAGCAACAATTAAAGGATTACAAAGAAGCGAAAACTCAACTTAAAAACTGGGAAGCAAAACTTGAAATAGCTGAAGGGCCGATTAAAGAAAACGCGCGGGAACTCTATTTAAAAGAATACCAGAAGCAAGGTAGGCATATTGGCTCTTTCAAATTAGGGGATGTTACCATCAGCGTTCAGGACCGTTACCCAAAAATGACGGATGAAGCTGCCGAAGTGGTAGCAAAAAACTTCCCGGATGTCATTGAGAAAAGTACTGACTACCTGTTCAACCAGGAAATACTGAAAAAACACATTAACGCTATCTCCGAAGCGTTGCAAAATGCCGAAGGCATCCCGGAAGAATATCTGAACTTGCTGATAGAGGTAAAAGAAACCACTGCTGTAAAAAAAGGCACGATTGAAACGATTGCCAAATACGGCAACCAAATGCCTGTTCTTTTCTATGCTATTGCACCTATTATTTCCATGCGATAAAAAATAACCATGAGTATTTTTTCTGAATATAAAGACTTCAAATATATCTATCCTCCACGGCCTGATGCCGCCATATCTCCCGACCTGTTAAAAAATATGGGACCAGGTTGGATTGCACAACCCAAATACAACGGGAGTTGTGCCGTCTTATTCATCAACGGCCATAGGGATTATAAAATTTACAACAGGAAAGGTGAAATACTTACGCTCCAAAGGCCCATAAACTATACCTCCCTTAATGACGGTAATAAATATATGGTGTTATGTGGTGAATACCTTAACAAAAGTAAAAATGGAGAAGATGGCAAACCATTCAATCACAAGTTCGTCATTTGGGATATACTGGTATGGAATGGGCGTTACCTGATTGGCGAAACCTGCGAGAATCGTCTGAATATCCTGCACCAATTATTTGGAACGAGCCGTGCGCATGTTTCCGGAACAGGAATGTTAATGTTCAACCACCTACATACAACACATGTGGAAGATGTATTTATGGCTCCATCTTACCTACGCGATTTCAAAGCCCTGTACGATGAAATCGTAGAAACTGACTTGTATGAAGGACTTGTGCTAAAGAAAGCCACGGCCAAGCTGGAATTGGGATTCAGGGAAATGAACAATACCGGCTGGCAGGTGAAAGCCCGCAAAACGACAAAGAATTATAATTTTTAGACCGCCCGCATTTGCCCACGGCATTAGTAAAAAGCTAAGTACATGAGAAGTAAAATTTGGCCTCCTGCCCTTGAAAAGAGGCTTATTAGTCTATATCCTAATAAGACAAATTCGGAAATAGCTAAACGATTAAAAATGAGGGAACCCTAGATCATTTCAAGGGCCTTTAAACTTAGCTTAAAGAAGTCAAGGAACTTCATGCTTAAGCATACGCTTAAAACTGCATTTAAAAAAGGGCATGTACCTGTAAATAAAGGGAAAAAACAAACAGAATTCATGACCCGCGAGGCAATTGAAAGAACCAAAAATACCCGGTTTAAAAAGGGGCATCTACCACACAATTCAATTGGCGTAAGAGATGGAGATATCAGAATCCGGCATGATCATAAGAACCGCGGAGGTAAGCTTACAGACTTTTAAGACACATTCTGAAGGATAAAAACCTGATAATGGGGTCGAATATCAGAAGGCCCATTAAGAAAATTAGAAATGAACAAAAAATAAAAGCAGCAGATAAAAAAGCAACAAAACGACAGGAAACATTATCAGCACGCAAACAAAAATTGGAAAGTACGATTCTTAAAAGAGAAGCCCAGAAGCGAAACATTTTTCCTTACAGGAAAATTGATCTGACAGAACGTATACCAGTTATGTTAAATCACAAGACCACTGCTTATGTGAAATTTGGTACAAATATCGAGAAACTGAAACATAGACTTAATATTAAATAATTCATAAATATTCTTTATGAAAAAGATACTATTTGCTTTAAGGTCAAGCCTCTTCAACGCACGAGTGATAACAAAAAATTGCCAGGGTGCTGGAGCAACGTATAATGCTTAGGAACTACGTACATCTATAACAACAATAGCATTTCATGAAACCGAGCATGATAAATTATCTCACATTATGAGAAGGCAATACGAGATTCCATCTGACCATTGGAGAAATAAATATTAACAGATGAAAGAACTAATCGAAGCAGCGTTATTTTGCAAAAACCTGGAACTTTCCATAACCGCCATTAAAGAAAATAAGGAAAGTGTTCGCCACTGGAAAAAATACCAACATTCAATAATCAGCGACTATGAAATAAACTGTTTATTTAGTGATCAACAAGCCTTCGGCATTGCCGTTATTTGCGGGCTTGTCAGCAAAAACCTTGAAGTTATTGATATAGATGAAAAAAATGATCCCCGGCAATGCTTATTCAGGAAATTCATTGCATCCATAGAAGGCTACAACCCCGCGCTGCTCTCCCGGCTGGTCATTGCAACTACCCGGAATGCCGGTTATCATTTGTTTTATCGCTGCAATGAAATTGGTAATAATTTAGTACTTGCCCGCCGGTCTTCTACAAAGGAGGAATTAGCAGTCAACCCGGATCAAAAGGTTAGGGTATTAATTGAAACCAGGGGTGAAGGCGGCTATGTAATTATACATCCTACGCCGGGCTACAGGTTTATCCAGCATTCCCTGGCTGATATACCTGTAATTCCGCCAGATGACCGGCGCCGGCTCCTTAAAATAGCGACATCCTTCAATCGCTACAAGGAAACCCAACTGGTAAAACCTAAATCCTCTGTTTACCATGCCCCGGAAATCAGCCCCTTCAATGATTATAACGCTAGGGGCGACATCATTGCATTACTGGAACGCCACGGCTGGACAGTAGTTAAGACAACGGAGCTAAAAACCTACTTTCGCAGGCCCGGTAATACAGATCATGAAACTTCAGGTGACTTTCATCATGAACTTGGATTATTTAGTGTAACCAGCACCAGCACTGATTTTATTCCTTTTACTGGTTACCGGCCTTATGCTGTTTTTGCCATCCTTGAATGCAATGGCAACTTTAAATTGGCTGCCAAACGGTTGCTGAAAGCGGGATACGGCATACCGTATAAAAAGTCATTTTAAAACATACCGGATATTTTACTTCTTCGCTTTTTTTTACTTCCTCAATATTGCCGAGCACTTCAGAAAGTCCGGATCTGCGTATTGATCCAGCTATCCCAAAACATACACTTATGCAGAAAAGCAAAATGACCCTTCGGGAGATTAAGGGTGACCTTATGACCTATTTCAATTGGTCAGCAAATGCATTAGTTCCAATAACTCCAGGAGCGGCTGACAAATTTTTAAAAGAAAACAGATCCACTATCCTGATAATTGCACAGAAATTATTAGAGCTGGTGAACTACGCTCCCGGTACAATTTATCGGGGTATCATACTAAAACAGCCTGTTAACTCGATTGTACCACATAAGAACATGGAATATCTTTCTTTTTCAACAGACCGGTCAGTGGCAGAACACTTTGCGGATGTAAAGGGATTTGGTAGTGAAATTATAGACGTGGCCGCCCAATTGGAAGAATACGGCTATATTATTGAGTACACGCCTAAAATTACAGAAATTCTGTTTCATCACCGTTTCCTTTCAATCTTACCCTATGCTGAAGCTTTTTCTTTATTAGGTAGGAATGGTCTGTCACAAGTAAAAAGACTGGAATGGCAGAAGGAGATAACCATCTTTCAACCTGCAGAACCACTTTTCAACATAACCAGGTATCATGCAAAGTAATAAGGAACCGTCTCCAAACTTTGATATTCCATATTCCATGCTTAGTACATTTGATATTCATATTTATGATTACTACCTGGTCATGTTTTCAGGTGGTAAAGATTCAACAGCCCGTTTTCTGCGCCTATTGGGTATAGGAATACCCTTACATAAAATTGAACTCTGGCACCAACTCATAGACGGGAAAGGCCTCATTTAATGGATTGGGAATGTACACCGGACTACTGCAAGAAATTTGCCGCCGCGTTCAAGGAAATGCTTCGTGAAAATAGTGCAACGAAACCAAACTACTTTGAAACACCGGCTGGCACCTTCTGCACAGGAGGTAAAGGGGAAATCAAACACGCGATTGCAATTTCCGCAACTATCTGCTGACTTGTCTGTACGTTGGTGCTCTGCTTACCTGAAAATAATGGTAGCCCAAACAGCAATTGTAAACCAGGCCAGATTTCACGAAAAAAGGGTATTGGTAGTATCAGGAGAAAGAGCGGAAGAAAGCCCTAACAGGGAAAATTATGCCTTTTTTGGGCGTGACAGGTCCCACTTAAAATTAATACCCACTCTTATAACCTTTACTCATTTGTCAACATTTTGGTTTAACCTAAACCGGGTGAGCAGTCCGGTTAACAAGATGCGTCCATACAACCATGAAATCTAATAGTAATCTATCCTTACAGGATTGGGAAAACATTTATCGGGCATGTAAAGGAAGCACAAGTGATTTCCTCTTGTCTGCAATTAATGAAACATTGTATCAAAAGCGGATGCCTCGCATAGAAATAGAAGCGGCAAGGGAAGTATCACATGAAGCGCTTGTCGAAATTACTTTCCAAATAATACGTGATACTGACATACAAGATGATGATAGCTCAAAAGTTTGGATTGACCCAGAAGGAAAATATAGAATATCCATTAAAAGCTAAAAGTAAAGAAAGTGCGACTGCATGTATCTAGTGTGATGATTTGTATTTAGTAAATGCACTATTTATTTTTAGTAGCAAGTGATAATTTGTTTTCTTTATCAACTTTCTACTGTTTGCGCTGACCATAATTTGGCATACTTACCCTGGCTGGTGATCAAATCCCTGTGCGTACCCAATTCTACAAGTTTCCCTTTATCCAGTACAAGAATCGTATCAGCATTTTTTATGGTACTAAGCCGGTGGGCAATGATAATTACTGTCTTTCCCTGCTGCCGCAGTACCTGAATGGTGCTCTGTACGTATTTTTCTGAAATAGAATCCAGTGCTGAAGTAGCTTCATCCAATATCAACACTTCCGGGTCTTTATATAAAGCTCTGGCTATCGCCAAACGTTGCCTCTGCCCACCCGACAGCGTTGCCCCGTTTTCTCCTATTTGGGTATGAAATCCTGCCGGTAATTGTTCTACAAACTCTGTGATACCCAACTTTGCACTAATAGTCAATATCCATTTCATATCAGGTGAATAATCACCTAATGCTATATTTTCCAGCACTGTTCCTGAAAACAGATCAATTTGTTGCGGAACAACGCTTATCATGGTTCGCAAACTATGATTGCTGATATGTTTTATATCGTACCCGCCGATTGTAATTTGTCCCTTTTTCAGCGGATACAGGTTTTGCACCAGGGACAGCAGGGTAGATTTCCCTGAGCCGCTTTCCCCCACCACTGCAGTAATCCTGCCCTTAGCTATCTCCAGGTTTAGCCCGTCAAATACTGGCGCTTTTGAACCATACCGGAATGATACGTCTTTAAATTGAATATCGCCCACCATGTCCCTGGCAAGCTCTATTTTGCCAGTTGTTTGCTCCCGCTCCAAATCCATAATTTCAAACAGCCGATCAGCGGCAATCAGGGCATCCTGTATCCCTTTGTTCATACCAATAAGGCTGACCGCAGGGCCGGTAAAGTAACCAATTAACGCATAGAAAGAAAGTAACTCCCCGGCAGTAATGGTTTGTTCCATTACAAATGTGGCCCCGGCCCATAACAGGATGATCGTGAACAGCCGGGAAGTCAGTTCGGCGGCATTACCTGCATAAAGGGACTGAATACCGGATTTATATAACGTTTGCAGCAAGGTCACAAAACGGGTTTCCGTGTGCATGTTGGCATGATCTTCTATACCAAAGCGTTTGATAGATACTACCGTATTCAGGGATTCTACAAGTTGTGCCTCCAGGTCAGCGGAATGTTCCATCAGACTACGCTGGATGCGTTTGTTTACTTTATTGACAATCCAATAAAGCAGGGAATACAGGGGAATAATTGCCAGCATAATTAGCGCCAGCTTCCAGTAATAGGTGAACATCAGCCCAAAGGAAAACAGTACAATAAAGACGTTTACTACTGCATTCAATACTACATCGTTAATAAACACACGTATTTTAACGGCATCGTTTACCCTTAAAATAATCTCCCCCACGCGCATAGTATCAAAAAATTGCTGGGGTAATTTTAACAGGTGCTTATAATAGCCCAGTATTAATTGCGCATCTATCTGCTGACCGGTCTTTAATGCAAATATTGATTTTGCCGACCCTATGAAAATTTGCAGCAACAATAAAATAATCATGGTAACACTGAGCAGGTTTAAGAGGTTGTTATTGCCTTCTACCAATACATAATCAATGATTTTTTGCACATATACAGAGGTAGACAACCACAGGATGGTATAGACTACCGCGCCAAGGACTGCTTGGATCATCACAGTTCGATGTGGTCGAACAAGTTGCCAGAAACGTTTGGTTACAGAAATCCCTTCATGGCCCTGTTGGAATCCTTCTGCCGGTACCAAAAGCAGTAATACGCCGGTCCATTCCTCAGCAAATTCCTCCGGCGTTTTCCGGTGCATTTTCCCGTCTGCCGGGTCCATCACCTGAATATATTTATCCGTTACTTTATAGATAACGACAAAATGGTGCAATACTTCTTTTACTATTATATGGGCAATGGCGGGTTTAGGTATTTTAGCAAGACTTTCAAGAGGGCCTTTAACGCCTTTTGCAGAAAACCCCAACCTCTCCGATGCTTCTATCAGTCCCAATATATTCGTCCCTTTTCTATCAGTGCTAGCATATTGACGGATGCGGGCAATGGGTAATTTCAGGTTATAATAGGCGGCAATGGAAGCCAGGCAGGCAGCGCCATAGTCCGTTATATCATGTTGCCGTACTTTAATGTTCATGGAAACGATTTGCCATTTTATAGTTACTGAGTAAATTCCTACTGTGCAGCTAATGCCGGGTTCAGCCAATTATCTACTTTGTCATACAAAAGCTGTAATAAGCTGCGGCGGGCAATGACAAACCGGGCTGTGACCGTCATGCCTTTTTGCAGATAGCCCTTATAGCCATTTTTTAATTGCAGGTAATTTCTATCTACCCTGCAACGCACTTTAAATACTGGCTGTTGTTGCTGTCCAATAAGAGATACATCGTTGGCAATTTCAATTACTTTCCCTTTTAGCATACCCCATTCATTGTAATTAAAGGCTGCAACCTGAACGAACACTGGCCGTTCCTGTTTAATCAGGCCGATTTGGGAGGGGCTTATATAGCATTGTACAACAATACCGGTATCCGGGGAAATTTCAGCAATTTTTTGACCGGCTATTACATAAGAACCTGCCTGGATACCCTGTAACTGTTGAACATTACCGGAAACGGGGGTTGTAACTACATACTTTTTCAAATCTTCTGCCAATTGCAATTCATTGGACTGTATGTTTCGTAGCTGTTCCCGGTATTGCAGTTGCTCTGACTGCCAAACGCTTCGTTGCTTTTGTATAACCATATTATACGCAGATAAAGCCTGTTCATAATCCAGTTTAGTATTCTCAAATTCAGTTGCCGCCACCACCTTTTCCAGGAAAAGCTGTTGGCTTCGTTCAAAATCAATTTTCGTTTTGCTAAGCCTACTTTTGGCTTCTTGCAATGCTTCCTGGTATTGCAGGTAAGATGTCTGGTAGCTGGCTGTTTTCAGATTGTTGCTTCCATTAAGCAGGGTGTGGAGATCGTCCAGATATTCCTGTAATTCGGCCTGTTCCCGGGCAAGGTCTGCCTGTGGGGTAGGAAGGGTAGTCTCAAAATTGTCAATGGCGGCGCCTTTGCGCTGGTACAAGTTCACTTTCCATTTGAGCCACCAATACAGACCGGGACCAGTTTTTTTTAAGGGTTTCCCGGGCATAAAATAGCGCCTCCGGGACTGTTTTACACTTTGTTATGATCTCCCGGTTATGCCCCCAGGGAATTTGTCCCACAAGCTGTGGAATGAATGTTTCTAAATCGTGGAACTTAGGCAGTTGTCCCACACCTTGTGGGACAACTGTATCCTGGTTATAAAAAAGCACCCATTTTCTGATATAAAATAAATTGGTCCTGGAAATCCCTTCATTCCGGGGAAGGTTGCCATCAGATCTTTAGAAAGCTGTTCTATAAGACCATCACCCCAATCAGACTGCTTTTCCTTTTCTAAAATTTCAACTCCTAATTGCCAATATAGGTGCAGCAGTTCATAATTAATCTGAACGGCCGCCTTGATCTGCGCAGCCTGCACACGCGATTTTAACCCCTTTAGCCACAATTGGTACGCCCTGTTTTCCGCAATCAGAAAATCCATAAATGAGCATTTTAACAGTCGATAAATGTTTCTGGCAGGTATCGAATGTCGGTGACTGTTAAATGCGGAAACCCTAACGTGAAATTATAACATTAAGGGGCTGTTACAGACATGCGCTATCTGTTTTTGAACTGCTTTAAACTGTATTAGAATAAATATTTGCGTAGTGCACCTCTTTCCTACATGAGGTAAACATAAGAAAGAAATATATGAAACTATGCGCGTATACCATAAACCTACTCCAAAATAATACTGGGGTAGTTATTATATAATGAGATAGCCGGTTTAACGTTCCTTTTTTTTAGGTTGCCCGGGTGGTGGGATGAGAGGAAGGGGGAGTTGATCTTGTTCCGCAGTTTGTGGGACAAGATCAAGCCTGCCTTTTTGTCCGCCCCTTTCTAAGAAAACCGTAGAAGCTGATTCTAGCGGTATTAAGGCAATGCTGATAAAAAATCTTATCCATCCATTAGAGCTGGTTCGCTCGAACTAATAACTCTTCTATTTGAGAAAGCCTGCATTCCGTTTCTTTCCATCCATATTTTCTTGAGGATTTCTGCTGCCTCTTCCGGTTTAATGCGAATATACCTGTAAAAGTCCTTTTCTTTTTTATGACCGCTGATCATCATAATCAGTTTTACAGGTGTGCCCGCGAGAAATTCATTTGTGCAGAATGATCTACGACCTGTATGTGACGTGATCCAATCGCATTTTGCTTTTGTTTCCTCAATATCCTGATTTCCCTTTTTATACCTAAATGTTATAAGCTGATTAATTCCTGCTAGCTTGCCGATTGTCTTAATATTCCTGTTAAATTCTGGATTACTTGATACCGGAATATTATCTTTAAAAATTTCTTCCAATATTTGCAACGCTTCTTCTCTTAGTGGAATTACAACCCAGTGATCAGACTTATTTTGCTTTTTGTGCAAAAAGCCATTCCTTAGATGGTGTGGTTCAAGGCTCATAAAATCCGAGAAGCGCAAACCAGTTAAACAGGCTACGACAAAGCGATTCCTATCTGGGATCAGATCCGGATACATACTAAGGTCTGTATGATATATTTCGGCAATTTCATCGAACGGAAGATAAATTGCATCCGTTTCTTCGTCTGGTACTTTATAATCAGTTAGATCAATTGGATTAATGATTTTACGACGAACTCGATCCCTGATAAAACCTTTCAAATGTTTGATTGTTTTTCCAACCGTGTTGGCTTTCATCCCAATCACAGGTGTTTTTTTAAAACGTGGTTGAACATAATCATACGTAAGAAAGCCCACATAACTGTCGTAAAAATTGAAATCAAATGACTCAAAAGTTATTGGTTGGCCCCTGAATTCCTCGAAAGCCCTGAGGTGGCTTTTCATGTTCTCATGTACAGTTGTAGTCGCAGGACTAACTTTTCCTTTTTTAATTTTAATATAGTCGTCAATTTGTTCGTAAACATCAAGGACATCTTTTTTTTCTCCAGGTTCAATTTGGTCCTCATTTTTCTCCTCAACTCCCAAAAAATAACTTTTTAGCATTTGAGAAGTTACTGTTCCGTACTGAGAGCGTAATACAAAGTAATCTGTTGCAAGCTTTGTTCTATATTGTGCAATTATGGTATTAATTATAGCTAACTCTTTATTTTTTGAGTTAATAACTATTTTTTCGTTCTCTTGATCCCATTCAGACGGATATATTTTTCTCCCCAGAGACATTTCCGCCCTGGGGGAGTCCTCAACAGTAATACGGACATAAATTGGCACTTTCCCTTTTTTACATTTTTTGGAATTTTCCAAAATGAAAAGAATAGAGAGTTTGTCGTTAATCCTCATAACCCACGAGTTTTAAAGTTTCCAATGAATCGTTTAAAACTTTTCCACACAGCCTCTTTTGTCAAGGGTACCAATTTACGATACGCTAATAGGTACCCGAAATGGTACCCTTTCAGTTTGAATTCGTTTGAATTGAATTGGTATAATTATTTGAAAGATAGGGGGAGATTATCTGCAAGTTAAAAGCGCAAAAGCCCATAAATCAAAGATTTACAGGCTTTTACGTGAAAATGTATCAGTCTTTTGGAACGTTTTCGTTCCTTTTCTGCGGACCGGACGGGAATCCGAACCTTAATTATATTTTATTGAAAATGAAGTATTATTATTTTACCATCAGAACTTTCCTCGACGAATCCTGATTTTTTCAAAAAACTTACATGTCTTTACACCGCTTGACATATCTTGACAAAGATATACATTTTCGGAAAATAGTGCAGTTATCAGAGAATTAAATTCTACCGTTTCTTTGCATAATTTTCTACAAAATCCACAGCTACAAAATCAATATTGAAATCATAGGTAAATTCCAATTGAAGTTACTGTATAGGCGATCATGCACTTCTTTTTTGTTTCTCTTAATATAGCAAGACACCAATAATGAATCTTATATTGTAGCTTCCGGCTTCTAATGCCATCCGTAAACAGGCCCGTCCAACTCGTATTGATTCAAATTAGCCTTGTAATATTCGTTTCCCTTTTCATTGTAGCAGCTTCACAACCTAAAGCAACTTATCTATGCTGGTTTCCGGGAGACGAAGACTACTTGTTCATCATTTGTTCAATCAGTTCAATTTCACTATTACTTAAACCGTAAATTTTGTAAAGCAATAGGTCAATTTCGTTTTCTATTTCGCTCGTGTCTGCACTAGCATTTTGCCCTTTGGTAAGCATAATACGCCTTACTAGTTTCGAAATCTCTTCCCGGTGTTCGAGGCGCGCAGGAATCGGCAGCTCCTTTATATCATTGGGATTTAGTTTTGGAAATATATCTTTACCAAAATTAGGCAGCGTAAAATGTCCATACCAACTAATTAACTTGGAGTTTACTACACCCAAAAAGTATTCTAAATCGACCTCATAATTCTCAAATGCTTTAAATGGCGAGATGCTATGACCATAATAATACTCGTCGTCGGTCAACGCGGCTTGTATACGACGGCCTTTACCTGGAACCTCTCGAAATAAAATTCGAGGACCCTCAAAAAAGCGTTTTTCCCTGGGTGCCGCCAGCCAGTCGCCATAACTCAGCCACATCGAACCCCAGGTGATCAAATACCTGCTTAAATTCTTCCCCTCGAGCCACGGCCCACAAGTTTCATCTCTTTTAAAGTCGAAATGGTATGCCCTGCTCTCAATAATTTCCTTTGATTGACCTCGGTAACTGTCGTAAGGTGTAATTCCTTGAATTACTTCGCCAAAAGTCGATAAGGCTACCGATTTTAGTCGGATTTTATCAACTATTTTCTTCTCCTCGGGCGTCATCCTGTATTCAATTCTCAGAGAATCTCCATCAATCCATTTCGACTTTGTGGTTACAAAGCGCGAGTTTTTATTTAATATAGATAGCTCCTCTTTTGCATTTCCCTTTCGTAGCTGAAATGACAGTGTACTAACTACTGCCTCATCGAAAACACCTTCACCATGAATAAATAATCGAATCAGATCGTTTTCCTGAATGATAATTGAACGAATGGGATAACAATTGTCGAGTGTTAGCCATAGTATAGGAGTTATATATTCCAATATTCCATTTGGCTTCAATAAATTGATACCTCTTTCAATGAAATATACATAACTATCGAATTTATACTGGTATGATTTATAATTTTCCCGAATAAATTTTTTCTCCTGCGCATTAAATTGCACTCCATAGGGTGGATTTCCTATGACCACGTCAAATCCGATAAAGTCGCCTTGCTCATTTAAAATTTCCGGAAATTCAAGTCTCCACTCGAATGCTTCCTCGTACACTTTATTTGTCTTTATTTCCTCAATCGACGTTTCAAGTTTTTCGATTTCAACATTTAATTTTTCTATCTTCTTTTTTGTTTCCTTGTCTCCTTTTTTACCATCAACAAAAAGAACTTGGGTTTGACTAAGGTTGAATAAGTCTCCCCTTAACTTTGAGAGCCTTTTATACTTGGGGTCATTGGGGCTAATATAACTTCTAAAATCTTTTTTGATATTTTCAATTAATTCCTCCAATTCTCTTTTTTGCTCCTTTGTTTCAGCCTCCCGGTAAGATTGCACAGCAGATTTATAGGCTTTAATCGTCCATTTACTATTCCGCAATGCGCTTTTTATATCGGTTCCCAGCGAAAAACGACTGATTAAACTATTGCCACATTTAATGTTGATATCAATATTGGGCAGGGTTTCAAGCCTATGAAAATTACTCGTCGGCGTGTAATATGCGTTTTTAAGCAGTTCGATCCACAGGCGAAGCCGACATATCTTAACAGAATTCTGATTAATATCTACTCCAAAAAGGCAGCCTTCAATAATCGTTTCCTTCTCGTGAAATAATGTTTCTTGTACCCGCTGACTTTCCTTATTTAACGGATTGTATTCAAATAATTTTCCATCATCATCAGTAACGACTAGTTCATCATTTACGACCTCGATGTGATAATCGCGTAGTGATCGGCCGTTTTTGTCCTGCAAAATCTTCAGTTCACTTTTAATTGCTATCATCTCATTTAGTACACTCACCAAAAAATGACCGCTTCCGACAGCTGGATCACATATTCGCAAGCTATTGATAATTTCATTCGCCTCCTTTTTGTCGTCAATCTTATTATACAAGCCGTCTATACTCTCACAGTTCCACCCTTTCACCTCATTAAACTTCTGTAACACGCATTTACGAATAGTTTCTTTACACATATACATCGTTACGACACCTGGCGTAAAGAAAGAACCGTCCTTGTATCCGTTGATTTTTTCAAAGATTAATCCAAGAACCGAAGCGTTGATTAGATTTTTGTTTTGTTCTTGTATTTCTTCACCCCCTTCACTGGTGAAATCGTAAGCATCTAGGAATTCGAACAGGTATTGCAGCGTAGGTAAGGCACCTGACCTTCTCTTGCCTTTGTCGTCTTTTAAAACGGTGCTGCCAAAAAGTGGTAATTGGAGCCGATTGTCAAGTTCACTAACATTAATAGTTTGTCTTTCTAATTGTGTTCGTTCGAAAAGAGAACTGTTTAGGTAAGGAACGTTAGCAAATTTTTCTTTCAGATGACTTCTTCTGTTTTCTACATTCTCTGCCAATACTAAAAAAAACAGATTACTTAGCTCATCGAAATCATGGACAAGTTTATAGTTTAGAAACAGATATTTCCTGTCACCTTTGTGATAATTAAAAAGCTGAGCTTCCAGCAGTTTAAGAAACAGTATCCGATTAATCCATGTAATTGCTAGTTCAAGCGCTACGTTATATAACCTCTCCTCTTTGCTGAAGCTTATATACGCGGAACTATTTACATTTCCCAGGACATCTTTGTCCTCTAATTTTATGATTGCATTTTCAATTAATGATGCTTCATTAGCGACGGCTTTGCGCTTAATAACATGTTTACTTCCTTCCTTCACTTCCTCGAGTCCAATAATGTACAGGAGTTCGGAATAAAATCTAGTATTAAGGCTATTGCTGTCATTGGCGAACGGTTGCTTTAATAAATGCGTGGGAGACAAAACTTTGTAGAGCGGAATAAGCTTAGTATCATCTCTCTCGTTTGCATTTAATACAAATCTTTCGTAGGTACGAATGTCAAAATATACTGCTACCATCTGTTCGCTTACAGCATCCAAATGCGGCTTAGCTATACTTTCATAAAAGAACTTGGTGTCTTTGCCACTTAACTTCCAGCTATTATAATCTTTCGTCAGTTTATGGTTTCGAAAAATATTCTTCTCAAACCAGACTTCATCTATTATATACCACTCAAATATGTTAGTTACAATAAGATATTTGATATCCGTGTTGTTTAGATCAATCCTTTCTCTCAAGTAATAGAGCACCAACTCTTGAAGTGCCTTTGAGTTTGGCCTTGCATCCAGAACCATCTCAGCCCTGTTAGATGGCTTTTTCACCTCTATAATTACTCCTGCCGCCTCTTTTGTAGTTTTTCCTGTGTGAATAACAAGGTCGTTTCTGTCTTTCGTGTTAATCTCATACATTCCTTTATACCACGTGTCCTTCAAAAAGTCAACTATAAGATTTTTTAAATGCTCTTCGCTTTCAAGTTCATTGATGCTGCGAAGGAAATGAACAAGGTTGGTCTTAAAAAGATCTATTTCAGCCCTGGCGACTTTCTGCTTTAGATACGCTTTGTTAAGGGCTTTTAAAGGGGTAATGGTCTGAAGTTTCATGTATTTAGGTCAGGAAATGTTTGTCTTTTAGGTAAATATGCTATCATCTTCACTATCACTAGGTTGCCTTCGGGCGAGTAGGCGTAAATATCGCTTTTTTTATAAAAAAATGAAAAACCAAATCGAGGAAGCCTAGGTGTAAATACTTAGGCGCGATCATTAATTGACTCTCGAATGTAGCCATGATCGCCTAAAAGCAACTGGCCAACGGGTATGATCTTTAGACATTACGTAGGTTGCCTGTGAATATTAATACGGACATAACCGTATTCGAAATACTGTCGAAATCCTACCTGTTGGCAGGCTGCATTGGAAGCAGGCTGCGACGCAACAGTCATCAAATACGCCTCGTCATTTTTCTGCAGCAGTAGTTCTCCACAATACGAAAGTATCATTTTTCCGCATCCCCGGTTTCGAAATTCCTGCTTTGTAAAAAGGATACCGATATCCGGATCATTAACCGTGCAAAAACTCAACAACGTGCCTTCCGCATTTCTTAGCACATACATCATTCCCCTAACCAGACACTTCCTGGCCCTAGCTGTCGACTCCTCGATCGTTTTATCATTCTCACCATTATATTCTTCATGATAATACATCTGCATCATTGGTGCCAGCTGCGCGAGATCCTCCTCTCTAGCTTGAGAGATCACTAGATCACCAGTGGGAAATAGCTTGATCGCATTCGTGCGGTAAAACAGTCGCTCCATTTCTACATCAAAATTCCTAATTCCATAGAAGTCATTCAGCGAACGAATCAACACAGCGTCTCCTCGAAGCAAATAATTGTTAAACCGCGACAGGTCAAAAGCCTCTCGGATTTCAGTAAACTGGTTGACCGACCAGTTGTGCCCGTGAATCATTATCGTGTCGCCATGCACAATCAATATCCAGCTATCGCCTTGCACATTCAACAGCGAATCATCATAAATTGGTGACCGACCTTGAAAAATATTCGCCAATTCATGCTTTAAAAACTTGTATTGGTATTCGCCCGAGGTGGCCAGTTCCATCAAGAAATCGGAAAATTCGTTTTGTGTCGTCAAGATATTCATGTCCCCAATGATAAAACATTGCCCCGAATTCTCCAAGGCTCTTCTCATTCTTCCAGGAGCCAGTTTCGGTACCGTACTCATTTGGCCGCCAATGCTTTAATCACTATGAATTTAACACTCACTAGTAGGTGTGGTTAACTTGTCAAAGGCGGATGTCGATCCTGGCCCAGGTTGATTTTTGGGGAATTTATATTATAATCTTGAAGGATGTGAAATGTGGTGACCTAGTATATACACGGCATACTTATGTGTCTTGCTGTAGCTATTTTTACAATATTGTATTAAATTAGCATTTCCCAAGACAATTTTATTAAGATCAATATGTTTGATCTTATAACCAGACCTTAAACCGATGATTCAACCATCTATACAACAGGATTTCCTGGATTTATTTTATTCCGATATTTCGGACTACCCGCTTGAGAATGGCAATAAATTGAACGTTCTAACATTGAAAGTCATTAATAACACGTTCGCCTATGAACAATTGGTAGAATTATTAGGAAACAAGCTGTGCCATTTCGCCTTATCCAGGGCAGAAGTGAAGACTTTGAAAGAAAAAGACCAGTTGAACACATTAGTTACTAAAGCCAAGGCAAAACTAAGAGAATACATTGAAAAGGAAAAAGCGAGTGCAAGAGCCGGTCAAAACGAGGGCGGCGAGTTGGGAGAATTGCTTTTGTATTGCCTTCTGGAATGTCATCTAAAAGCTCCTAAAATACTAACCAAGCTGGAAATAAAGACGTCCAACCAAATGTATGTCAACGGAGCCGACGGAGTTCATTTACTAAAAGTAACAAGTCGAGATTATCAGTTGGTCTTTGGCGAGTCTAAGCTACATGGCGACCTTGCCCAAGGCATTTACGATGCCTTCGCGTCAATTGCAACATTGTTAGACAATCGTAAAGACAAGTTGTTTTTTGAGATAGATCTGGTAAACAGCCAGCTTGTTAAAGAAGTGTTTGATGAAGCCGCCTATGAGGTCCTTAAGAAGATATTATTGCCAAGCGCGCAGGAGGATGTAACGAACATCGATTACTCATTTGGAATCTTTCTTGGGTTCAACATAGAAATTTCGGCAGAGGAGAAGCGAAAGTCTAATGCTGAATTCCGCGCGCAAATAAGGGAACGAATTAAAAGTGAAGTAGAAAGTAAAGTCGCCACGATCAACTACCAAATCAAAAAGCAGAACTTCGCAGGATATAACTTCTATGTCTACGTAATACCTTTCAGTGAACTTAGCGCAAACAGAGTACAAATTATTAATGCACTTAAGCAATGATGGAGACCCTAATCGATAAACTCACAGTTGAGATATTACATGAACCCTACTTCTATAGTCTCGTAGATAAGTGTGCACAGCTGAACGCCGCTAAGGATTTCGATTTCAATAACGTTTTGCCCATTAGCCAACTGCTATCGCCGAAAGAACTAAATGATTCTTTAAGATATGCGGATCTGTTGTCCAATTCAGCGGATGTGGGGGCACGCGAATACGCATACCAAATAATTACACACTTAAATTCTACGTTTTCGCAAAACCCATTCTACAAGACCGTTTCCAAGACCGTATATTCCAAGCTTGGTAACTTTCCAGCGATTCACTATTTGGAGAGTAAAAATCAAAACTTCGCCGATTTGCCGTTCGATCGGTTAATTGAAATGGAGTCAAAAAAAATTCTCCAAGCTGTACCCAATCAGGAAGGCTATGTTTTTACGGATGCTCAATACAACCTTTTCTCACGTCTTGTGTCAAGCACTGAATTTAGCTTTTCCGGCCCTACTTCTATGGGGAAATCCTTTGTCATTAAATCCTTCATTAAAAGTATTATTCGGAATATTCCACGCGATAATATGGTGATACTGGTACCCACAAGGGCGCTGATTAACCAATTTACGCTGGATTTAAAGAAGGATTTAGACGAGGATCTTCAGGCTTACAGATATAAAATCATTACAAATTCCAGCGTTACCGAGTTAACGGAAGAAAGTTTTAATTATATCATGGTGCTGACCCCTGAACGCCTAATCTCTTTCTTGTCGAATGACCGCCAGACACCAGTGGGCTTTCTATTTGTCGATGAGGCACACAAGCTCGCTCAGTTCAAAGATACGCGCAGTATTACTACATACACTGCTATTGAGAAAACGCTGATCAAGTTCGGTCGAAATCTGAAACTTTATTTTTCTTCGCCTAACGTATCAAATCCCGAGGTGTTTTTAAACTTGTTTAATCGGAATGCAGGTGATAATACTTTCAGGACTGACGAGTCCCCGGTAACGCAAAACATCTATTTCGTCGATCTTCTGGAAAAACGGATTGAAACAATTCAAAAGAACGTAATCCAAAATCGTGTCGTTCCTTTCGATCAGCGTTTTAACTCCGTCAACGATGTCATTTCTTTATTGGGTGATGGCCAAAACAATTTGATTTACAACAACAGTAAGCAAAAGACAATCACCGTTGCGAAAACCTTTGCTGACTCCAGATTGGCAGTTGCCGAGTTACATGCGGAAGTTGTCAAGGCGATTGATCAAATTAGAGAGTATATACATCCGGAGTACTATCTAGCCGATTTGCTCGCCAAGGGTGTAGCGTATCACCATGGCAGACTGCCACAGTTAATCAGAAATCTAATCGAGTACTTATATAAAAATGAATTGGTCTCCTATGTGTTCTGTACTTCAACATTGCTGGAAGGTGTGAACATGCCTACAAAAAACCTTTTTGTACTAAATAACCAGAATGGGTTAAACAAACTAGAAGACATCGATTTTTGGAATCTTGTCGGGCGCGCTGGCCGCCTAAATGTGGAATTGTCTGGGAATATTTATTGCATAAGACATGCCGACTGCCATTGGGATAATAAGGACGCAATATTGCAAAGAAAAGCTATTACTATAACCCCTACTGTAATTGCAAGAATTGACAACAATCTCAAAAAAATAGAAAAACTTCTGTTGGAGCAGGATATCTCTGGTTCCCAGATTGAAAAAGATGTATTAAAATACATTGCGAATATTATCTCTATTGACAGTCTTCAAACGAAGTCAACATACCAGAGCCCAATCATAAATAAATTGATCCAAGACAAAAAGGATAAAATCATTCAAATCGCGCAAAAACAAGGACAGAATATTAACGTCCCTTTCAATATATTGAACGGCAACCCATCAATTAATATTACGATCCAACAAAAAGTATACAGTCAATTAGCAAATGATTACCGAAATGGAATCAGCATTTTACTTCCAAGCAGCAATAGTGACAGGTTTTATGACACGTGCCGGACACTTCTTGAAAAATTCTACGATCTGTACAGTTGGTCGACAGCTGAGAGAAAGCTACGAAATAAGAATAGTTTGGTGTATTACGCTGTCCTCATGACCCAATGGATCAAAGGTTTTAATTTAAATCAAATCATTCAGCAGTCACTTGACTACTACGGCAGCAGCAACAGCAAGGTAGAAGTTGACTTTAATCTGTACGTACCTTTCGAGAAAGGAAATGTACAGCATATCAACATCGTCATAGAGAATATTATCGATGACATTGAGCACGTCCTACGCTTTTTATTGGAAAAGTATTTTAACCACTATTACCAAGTTCTGATCAACATTCTTGGCGAGGACCGCGCTGGAGAGAACTGGGCAAATCTCTTGGAATACGGAACACAAAACCGGATCGTGATAGCTTTACAAAATATCGGTTTATCTCGCCACACAGCGTTATCTGTGTATTCCCGTGGCCGTGAATATCTAAATATAGAAGGCGGGAAACTTAAAGGAATTAATAAAAACAGTCTATTGCGAATATTCAGGCCAACCTCAATAGAATATGACGAACTTTGGAAAATGCTCTAGTAGCCAATGGCTCGTAAGGCGCAATGTTTTGGAGACAGAAAGGAGGTTTATTGTCTTTAACCTTGACATTCGTTTTTTTCGAATAACAGCGGGAAGACTTAAATATAGCTTAGTGCACCCACTAAAAAAAATAGCCTTATACAGTGTTTGTGTAGTCGAGGAGAAAAATGCGTTAGTCGCCCGAAAATCCCGGACGCTTTGTTTAGCTACAATGTTTGGCTTTCGCGCTTCCTGCAGTAGTATTACGTTTCCAAATTCAACGTAATACTATTAACATGCGACCAGTAATTAAACATATTATTCGGAAAACCAAAACGTGCAAAAACGGCAATCATACCGTTTTTCTTCAGTATTGCTACAATAGTAAAAAGCGTGTAGTCATTAGCACTGGAGTTTCGATCCCATTCGGATACTGGGACAAAGTCAATTGTCTTATTCTTTCTACCCTGCCCAAAGAATATGGTTCGGCAACTGTTCTGCAAGACGCTATCGATAAACAACAGCTCAAGGCGGAAAGGATTGTTACATACGCGTTAAAAAAGAGTCATACATGCCCAATGAGCTTTTTGAGACGAAATTTCCGACTACCGGATTGTTGGGATTTGGATGAACTGGATGACGACAATAACCACCTATCTGTTTTTTACCAGATCGACAGATACATCGATGAAAAATCTTCAATGGTTAGGCCAGCCACAATCACGGTAATCAAAGGAATGAAGAAACATTTGCTGGCTTTTCAGGATTACATAGGATATAAAGTCACCTTCGAATCATTCAACGCTGTGTTATATGAACAGCTCTTCCGGTTTTTAACTTTTGAAATGCCTGTGCTTAGGAAGGCCAAAGTCACCAAGGGTTTACGTTTGAACATCGTGGGCAGGACCATTAAGCAACTGAAATCCTTCATCAAGGACCGGATGCAGAAAAAAGTCATTCCTTATATGGATCTTGGCTGTTTTAAATGCATTGAAGAAGATGTGGATGGCGTTTTCTTAAATTTAGTGGAGCTCTCAAAAATCTACAGACTAGATTTAAGCCATCAACCTGCCCTGATTAAATACCGGGACATGTTTATTGTAGGCTGTCTAACGGGATTTCGGTTCAGCGACTTTTCGAACCTTGTGCCTAGCCATCTGAAAGGTGATATGCTGCATGTCCGGCAGGAAAAAACCAACCAAACAGTTGTCGTACCTCTTCGCCCAGAAGCCAGGCAGATCCTGGTCGATAAATATCAAATGCGAATGCCCAGGGTTAGCATGGCGAATTTCAATCTCTACATTAAGGAAGTGGTAAAGCTGGCATCCATCGACGAGCCGGTCAAGATTGTTCACAAAAGGGGCAATCAGTTGGTTCAGGAAGTAAGACCGAAGTATGGATGGGTTACCTCTCATACAGCGCGGAGGTCTTTTTGTACCAACGAATATTTGGCCGGCACCCCAAGCGATTTAATCATGGCTGTTAGCGGTCACAAGACGGAAAAAACGTTCAGAAGATATATTAAAGTGGATCACATAAAGAAGGCCAAAATGATCAAAAGTTTATGGGAAGGGCAACCGGGTTTGTAGACGATGTAACCAGCGACATTTTTGGTTTTTTGATCACAGGTTAATGGAATGTAAAGTCAGTTTGAATCACAAAACTGATAGACCCGGAGATAGACCCGGAAAAACAAAACCCTCTGAAACAGAGGGCTTTAACTGAGTTTTCCTAGCGGACCGGACGGAATCCAATCCAATTCTTTTATTTATTGAAAAAGAAGTATTTATATTTTTTCATCAGAATTTTCCTCGACGAATCCTGATTTTTTCAAAAAACTTACATGCCTTTACACCGCTTGACATGACTTGACAAAGATACACAAATACGCTGTGTAAATCACCAAATTTTTGTGCAGGTTATCTTGCAATAACGATTTTATAACCGGGCAGGTATTTTAAGTTAAAAACAAATAATTTTCTTTATTCTTAACAAAATTTCAGTCACAGCACCTAAAACTATGACCTACGAGTTTTTCATCTGACGCTGTTCATCCGAAAAACCCTCTGTAAGCAGGTTTATACCGAGATAGCTATACAGACTTTTTTCTATAGATTTCCTTAATGTAATTCTTGCTTTAAAAATCTCAAGAATCGTTAAACCGGCGAAGCTTGCAATTGTTATAATTCGGTTTTGCCAACTTTCTGTCAAACCATAAAACACTTTTTTTATGAACATCCATATTCCAATCATTAGGACTAAATAGCCAGCATAAACTATTATGTTAGCTAGACTGGATACTCTTTTCTGTATTTTAGTTTTGAACAAGCTAAGGCGCTCCGCTGAATTGACGTCAATAGGCACCTTGTATCTCAAACAAATTTCGAATGCGGCCAAATAGATTATGTTTAAGAACTCATTATCGTAACATGGAAACCTTTTAATACTGCAAAGCTCTTCCAGTGAATTGTTGATTAATGTTACCGTAATTGCATTTTTATTTGATAGATGGCAGTAGGTGAGATACAACGGAGCGAATTGGCCTTTACTATTAGGCGAACCTACGGAGATAGATATAAAGAAATCGTATATAAATGATGACTCCTCATTAGACCTTCTTCGAACTTCAATCGCTTTTTTTAACCATGTGCTATCTTTCAAGAAGAGTTGCTGACCGATAAGAAGCAAAAAAATCAGGTAGTTATTATTGATCCACGGTGAATCAGCCACAGGATTTTTCCGAGAGTATGCACTTTCTATTTGGTTAAAAGCACCAACGTCTTTGTTAAGTATTGCCTGTATTAAGAAATGGACGTCATTATCGAGGTTTTGTAGGTTTTGCTCAGGTTTCGGATTTAAAGTTTGCAAAAAAATGTAATCAAGGATCTCCGTCATTCCAGGAAAGTTCCTTAGAGAGTCCAAATAAGACGATTTGAATTCTATAAAAACCATTTCTTAAATTTTAACGGTCCGTTGATCACTTCTGATTTCCACCCGTTGATCGACCTGAGGTTTGATAGTACGTCCACTATTAAATCGCTGTAGTACAATGTTACAGGCATCTGTGCAGGGAAAAAGCTCCGCCATGACAAAGTTGAAAAATTATATATCTGTTGAGTTATATAGTAAAGGTCCTTGAAAGTCGATTTATCATGTATTTTGATAAGTAATGGACGGCTTGTTCCTTGCCTCACTGTTTTGACCTGCTTGGGCCCTTTCATTTGCATTAAACAAGCATTATCAGATAACACCACTGACTCGCCTCGGGAGACGGTGAACTGGCCTTTTGTACCACCAGGTGAAGAAATGCCTGGCTGCGCTGGGTCGAAGAGCATGAAAGGATGATCGTCCGAAATTGTCACAAAAGCATATTTGATGTTGTATTGTTGGTAAGTTTCTATCAATTTGGCAATGACGTCGGCCTCTATATTTTTAACCGGTTTGAAAATGTGGAAAACAATTCGAATGGTATCGCCTTCAACCCATCCATCACGACGAGATAACTCTTTTATTGAAGAATCTAAATTAGAGAGTAACTCCGAGAAATACTGATCATAAGAAACGTCTCTACATTTATTACCAAATAAATACGTGCCGTCAGATGAGAAAAAAGTTGTGATACCAACAATCTTCGATTGTGGCGCATTGACAAAACTGTTTAAGCGATACGTTGCACTGCCGATTCCAACTATTAATTCTCTATCAATATTGGTGCTTGCCGGTAATGCCCATGGTGTTCCCCCTAATTTTGCATATATCTGGAGGGCAATTGAATTTAACAAAAGGCCCAGGTAGCTGTCTGATTTCCGTGTATTTTCATTTGTCAGCAATTGCACCGGTACTCCTAGAGAAAGTAGATATGATTTTACATGATAGTAAGGATTATTGGAGGGTGAAAAGCGCTTCCATTCCGCCTTCGTTTCTATCAATGCCAAGCTGAACGGCACATCCGAATTCAAGCGAAAAGCCCTTTGCAAGGTTTCGATATATTCTTCAATTGAATAACTAGAAATTTCCTCTATAACAAATTCGATATCCTGTAGTCTGTATTTGCCTACCATCCCCGATTTAAAATACTGAGAATCGGGAATGCCAGATTTCAATTTTGCTAAGAAAGAAGAGAAGCTCCCGCGATTATACCTGTGACAAACGACAAGAACCTTAGGTTTCTTGGTATCAAAAATAATCCCGTCATAAGGCCCAAAATTCTTTAAACCTTCATCTGCACGAATATCTCTTTTGTAACCATCATGGCTAAAAAGAAATGTCGGGTTTTCTTGTTTAAAGACTTGCAAATTGATGTTGGAATTCGGAATAATCGAAAAAGTAAATCCATCCAAATTTTGATATACAAGTTTAGACAATAATTTGGCAACCGAACTAATGTCATCGAGTAGATTTTTTGCATTAAAACGAACAGCATCTCTTCTGGTGATAGATTGAAATACTTGCTGTGTCTTTTGTTCGCCAATCTTAAACTTCAAATACTTATCAATGTTGGATTTAGTCTTTCGCAATGACAACTGTTCCAGCGGGAAATTTTTCTCGCCCTGGTTTGTTGATACATAGCCTAAATCTCCGATAACCTGCCCAAGTATACCAACATGACGCTCAGTAGGCGCCAAAATATCTTCCAACCCTGCTATAGGTAACAACTGAACCACTTCTAGTCCTTCTGGTTCGAAGCCTTCTTTTACAAGGTCAGCGCAAGTAATGTTAAATTCCCATTTAAACTCTGTATTGATAATGATCCCCCATGTATGCTTTTCTGCAATTAGTGCTTGCCTAACTTGAACATCTGTCTGTTTCTTGTAAGATACTTTATGTTTAAGATGGTCTGGAAGCGCATCTAGTACGTAGTCGTGTTTAACGTTCCTAGACATAAATTTCAGTGGACTAAAACTCACGGGTCGAATATCAGGAAAGCTTTCCTTGAATGTACGGAAAAGAATGTGTCTCAGCAATAGTCCGACTACTCGAGGATTCTTATGTATATTTAGAGTTGCTATTTCGCCTAAAGGCTTATCGGCTCTTGAGAACGGAGATATGTAAATAAAATCGCTATCACGAAAAACTGAATGACTAGCGTTATAAGTGCGTTTTAGGTTTTCGAACGTGGATTGCTCATAGTGCAATCTTTGAATTTGAAACTCCTCAAAGTCAAATTTTATCGGAAAGAAATTAGTTACCATTAATACATTTTTTATAGTCCGCTTGCTTATCTGCTCTTCCCTGATTCTTTAAGTATTTCTTTTGCCAATGTTTCAATTTTGGTTTCCGCATTTTTCTGACTTGCTCGCAACAATTGCTTAACAACTGGATTTGGTACCTGAACAATTATTTCCTCCATTTCCTGATTAACTTTAATGAGATCAATAAATCTACCTCTAGGGCTTCTTTGGAGTAATTTATGTAGAATACGAACATCATTAGGCAAACATTCTTCGAAGTAGTAAACCCAGCTTTCCTTTTTTAATCTTCCCAGGATAATGTCTGCCGGATTTTGTGCTTCCCAAGAAACCCCCCATGCGTTGCCTAATTTCACCGATAGCACCGCAGATAAGCAAATCGGAAATGCTGGCATCGGGATACTTGTGCCCATATCTTTGAGCATTTTTGTCGGCTGTGGCTCATAATAGTAGTTATTCATTCCCTCATGTGCTTTAATGATTTCGGATGCGGCCTTCATAAAAGAGGTTGAACGCAAATCCTCGGGAACAAAATCAAACCCCTTGACTTTTAGTAATATTTGCTTTAAGCCATTAACTGCCGTAGACTTTCCTTCTGTATATAATTCAGCATAACATCGACCGATCTGCCATTTATCGGGCTGCCGAATTTCTTTCCAGATGAGCGGGAGAATTAGAGTCGCGTTAGCAATACCATTATCAAGTTGTACGCCGGTCTTAGACTTTATTATGGACAGCAATATTCGCACCGTTGCACCTTTAAAAAACGAGGGGCTTTGAGTCAGTTTTATGACGTTAGGAGATGAAGTCGATAACACAACGTCCTCCAACGATGCTCTAAACTCCTTAAAGTCTATCCTCAGTTCTATTCTGTCATGTCCTAATACACCTTGAACACAAGCAAGTAATACTTGAGCTGCATCAACCTTTGTGAAATCATTTTCTTCTAGTTCTTCAATATCCGGGTTATTGAAATAGGTTAAAAGATCCATGGCATGCCTCAACCGAAACGCGCTCTTGGAACTAATAAGTCCAAGATTTTCTGAGAGCTGGACTGCTTCGAAGTCCGTTATCGCCTGCTGAAGGTTAGAAGAGTCATTGATATCTGGACGATCTAACATTTCACCAACAAAGGCCCCACCCATTTTCGATAGCTGACTTTTTAAAGTTGTTATGGTTTTTGCCCATACATAGGTAGAAAGCATTTGAAAGTTACCTGATTCATATGCTGAAATCAACTGTTTCTGATCGGTTGTTTTTAATTGTTTGGCATAACTCACCACGGACTGAATATCGTCAGTATTTCTTATCACCACCTCGGGATTGCTTTTCCAAAGCTGAATATCACTCATAAGTTTTTGTTTGCGTTTGCCCGTCCTGGGACTGAATAAATGCGGCCGTTATTTTTTCGGACAGCTTTGTTGTCATCACATAATAAGTTCTGCTTCTTGCACCTCCTTCAACCAGCTTCAAATTCGGATCATCTTCCGGGTGCTTAAGAAAAATATTGTATGCAAGAACACAGCCGTCATTGCTAAAAATGGTGATGCCATCGCTCATCATCATCCCGCTCATTAAATTAAATACACCATTAAGTTTAGCATTTACCTCCAAGATATTCAAGCCGGATTCTTGACTAGATGAACGATTTAACTCGGCGATCTTTTCCGCGAACGATATTTTGTTTTCTAAGACCACACCGTCTTGAAGAAAATCCGGACAACTTTCCCCCTTATCTATTACCAAACTCAAATTGCCGTGGCCGTTTTGCGTGACGTAAAGAAACAGACGATTCAGAAAAATTCTACACTGATCTTTCACTGCATCATCGACTTTAGCTAGAATCGCCTCAATAAACTGATCTTGCACAGCTAAAGGATTAAGCCCAACTGTACTTTTGATACCGAAGTTAACGACTAACGTATTCCCTTTTACACCTACAACCTCGACAATCTTGTCTGATATCTGGTGAACCAGTATTAAATTGCTTTCCGGATTTCCGGCTGTTAACAGCGATTGAGATATTGGAATTGAGACAATTGAAAACCCGGCGCGAAACAGACCATATTCAAAGTTTTGGCCATTGCTTACAATATAAATATTCCAGTCACCGGTCGCTAACGGAGCACACTTCTTTAAAGCTTTAATAATTACTTTATTTGATTTCGGCGCTTTACCAATTGGGGTTAGTTCACAGCCAACTAGAGGCTCCGTTATTGCCTTTAAACTATCTGTTATAAATATCTCAGGGAATAGTAACTTGCCTTCTTCCTTGTAAGTTGAAATTTGATTAATCAACTCTACCATGCCCATTCTGACATGAGGGCAAGTCATCGTTTCGTGTTCGAGGAATTCGTCTAATTCCCCGGAGATCATGTATTTTAAAGAAATGGCTTTTTGCCCCATGATATCAAAATTGCAGCAAAAGTAAATGACTTAGCAGAGTAATACAAAAGTGAAAGTGGATGTGTCTAGCATTTTGAAAATCAAATTATTATAGGCATCGATTAATGGGGCCGATTCGTTTAAAACACTGATCTCAGCAAAACACATTCTGCGAGATTCAAACGCAGCGATACACCGCAGTTTATAGAGTGTATTTCTATAATATGACGCAGCTATTTCGCTATAAATCAACTTGTTACTTACTGGTGCTCTAATAAAGCCGACAAAGGTTTTAACTAACTATTTTTAGCACATCGGAGGAAGGAATCCGAACCTAAATTTGCTAGTTCGTCGCTTTAATATTCAAATAGCCGCACCCCTCGTCTTTAATATAATCATGCAGGTATTCAATGTATGCTTTGGGGGCATTAGTCTCTTGCAATTCCCCATAAAAATGGACGAATTCCTGCCAGTCTTCTTTCGATTCTCGTTCCAAAACGTGGGCGATAATACTTTGCTATGCTTCCTGCCAGTCGGTTCCTTCCAGGCCCTGATCCCAAAACAATCGCTTGGGAACATTTGGGCGCTTTGCGTTTCCGGCCGGTACATTATTTTTGGAATCGCCATATTCCGTTAAATATACGAGAATTGCCACCCTGACAAATATGTCCGGCTAAATCCTAATGCCCTGCCCTTTTTATGAAAGCCCAGTCCTTCGGCTTTTAAACGGGTACCAATTCCTTTATTTCATTATGAAGAAAATAAAGCCGTGACCTTATCTTATAGGGCTTCAGTTTGCCATGCTCAATCCAGTCGTAAATGGTTTGCCTGGTGACACCAAACAACCGGCATACCTCACCCATCTTATAAAGGGGCTTATAGGTTAAGCCCTCCACTTCTGTTACCACTTTTTCCTTGAAAGGCTCATTTCCCAGGCTGATCAATTCCTCTCGTATAATGAAGCGGATTTGAGCCCAAAATTCTTCTGGCTGCATCGGTATCAAAATCGGAGCTGTTGTATTGTTTTCTTTCATCGCTTCTCCTTCCACACTAATCCCTATAGCGCGACTTTCCTGTTCAAAAATCTATATCCCTGTCTGTCTTTGGTGTACGCCAGCCGAAATCAGTTCCGCTATCTGACGAACTTCATCTTCCATTATATCATTCGGATCACTGAAAGTGGGTTGAAGCAAATGGTGTATTTCGGCCTTTAGGTATTTGTCAAATTGTAGTAGGTCGGTTTGTTGCTGAGTCCAGGTGAGCGCCTTTGCAATGTTATACCTATGTATGCAGTCACGGGTACGGCAAACTGCTTCAATCAACGTAAGTTTGAGACAATGTAGAAATTCCTGTTTATCTAAGTATGCTTTATAATGAAACAACAAAAAGCTGTTCGCCTGTGTTTGGTCTAGGTTTACTAACTTTTGTATAAATGCTTTGATATATTCATGCGGGTATGGAACCTTGCGAAAGTATAAGAACCAATCATTTTCTGGAAGGCCAATCTTATATTGTATGAAAGCTATAAACTTTCCTCTTTCCTTTACCAAGAAATGGCGACCAAAGACATCCGAACAGGCGTTTCTTAATACCATATTATCCATCATCATCTGCTTTAACATTTTCATCCTCATCAATTTTTTGTACTTGCAATATAGTAGCGTAGAAACTTAATTTTTCCCATATGGGAAAAAGTGTGATTTAAGGCTTTGTGTCACAGATATTTTTGTTCACGTAAAAGGAGATGAATGAGTTTGAACAGTTTGCCGATAGTGTTGATGATTCCTGTTGACAAACTTAATAAAAACAAATCTATGTGCCGGTCACTGAAATACAACGCTATTTCAAAGACCCGTTGATTCAATAAAGGGATCTTGTTAACGGAGTAAAGATAAATGATGAAGGATAGATTGTTAATTAGTTTTTCGGGCGGCAGAACCAGTGCTTATATGACGCATTGGCTCCTACAGAATAAGGCCCAGCGCTATGAGATGATGGTTGTTTTTGCCAATACAGGGAAAGAGCGCGAAGAGACGTTGCAATTCATTGATGATTGCGACAGGATCCTGGGTTTTAAAGTGCACTGGGTCGAGGCAATAACCAGTTTGATGCCAGGTGTAGGGGTATCTGCAAAAAAGGTAAACTTTCTTTCAGCCAGTCGTAACGGTGAACCCTTTGAGGCCTTTATACAAAAGCATGGTATCCCGAACCAGGGGGGACCGAAGTGTTCGAGAGAATTGAAAGCCTATGCTATTCGCGCTTACGCCAGGTCACTAGGCTGGAAGAAATATTATACAGCTATTGGTATTCGGCATGATGAGCGACACCGCATAAACCTGAAAACTGCTAAAAAGGAGCGGCTGATTTATCCTTTAGCCCAATGGCTAAAGGCTACCAGAAGCGACATTAATCTTTTTTGGTCCCATCAAAATTTCGACCTGCAACTGAAAAGTTATGAGGGCAATTGTGATTTATGTTGGAAGAAAAGCAGGCGCAAGCTGATCACTATTCTGCGGGAAAATCCAAACCTAGCCGACTGGTGGAGAGACATGGAGAATAAATATGGAACTCTAATTCCATATCGCAGTAAAGGCAATCCAAACTTTCGGCCCCCTATCCGGTTCTACCGAGATTTTATGTCTATCGACGATCTGCTGCAGGAAGCAGCTTTTGACCATCCGGGCGCAACAGATGAAAGCAAAATTATAGATCCTTATAAACAACTGCCTTTATTTGATCCCTGTCTCGACTCTGAAACAGGAAGTTGTTCGGATTCGTGCGAGGCATTTTAATTTTCGTGGGTTCTATGCCTACTTGTATATAATCGATCAATTTTTTGATGAACAATTCCAGTTTGATATGAAAGATAAAAAAGTGAAAGTGCGTATTGGCGATAAGGAACTTGGTTTTCGGCCAGATCCTGGCAATGAGTATCACGAACAATTTGTGGAAGTAATGAAACAAATAGCAGCAAACGGTCCGAAAAGTATCCAGGAATTCTTTTGCCAACTTGTCGAATTACAGCGGCGCAGGAATGCCCCGATGATCAAACAGATTGTTAAGAAAGGGAAAGCAAAACACAAATAGAAAAGGTTGATTATTTACAATTTGTGAGCGAGGCATGTTGGAGCGTAATACCATAATAGTTTCAGACTGTTTAGAGGGAATCAGGGCGTTACCAGACCGGTGCATACAATGTGTCGTCACGAGCCCGCCGTATTTCGGGCTTCGCGACTATGGGGTAGCGGGCCAATTAGGGTTAGAATCAACACCAGAGGAATATATTAAAAAGATGGTCAATGTTTTCCGAGAAGTAAAACGGGTGTTGGCCGATGATGGAACAATTTGGATTAATATAGGCGACTCGTATTGGGGCGGCAAAGGTAAATCTGGTACAGGTGATTACAACTATCAACACAATCGGTTCAAAAAGGGCAACACTTTAAGCAAGGGTTACGCCCAGGCTAGCGGTGGATATGGCAATGTAAGACCCCAGGATCATAAGCACCAACTACTTAAGGCCAAAGATTTAATTGGTATTCCATGGATGCTTGCTTTTGCCCTAAGAGAAGATGGCTGGTGGCTTCGGGAGGACATTATCTGGTATAAAAAGAATTGTATGCCCGAAAGCGTTTCAGATCGTTGTACTCGCTGCCATGAATACATTTTTATGCTCAGTAAACAGGCTTCCTACTATTATGATGCCGATGCAATAAAAACAAACCTGCAATTGAGCTCTATTGAAAGAATGAAGGGCGGCCGCGATCGCGCTCATAAATATTCATCCGGTGTTTGGGGGCAAAGGCCACAATCTCTACACAAGTCCATGCAAAAAAAGCAGGAAAGCTATGGGCCCCGCCATAAGGGTTTTAATGCTCGATGGAACCGAGCGATAGCTAACAATACTGCTCCTGGCAAGGCCAATAGAAGGAGTGTTTGGCATATTTCCACGCGGTCATTTAAGGAAAAACATTATGCTACGTTTCCCCTCCAGATTCCAGAAATGTGCATTAAGGCCGGCAGTATAGAGAAGGATGTGATTCTTGATCCATTCATGGGCGCAGGTACGACTGCCTTGGCAGCAGGGCTTCTTTCAAGAGATTTTATCGGTTTTGAGTTGAATCCTGAATTTGTTAAAATTTCTGAAAAACGACTTAGGCAAAAACTTGGGCTGTTTTATCAAAAATGATCCTTGTGCCAATGGCTTATAAAACTCAAGTGGTTATGAAATTATAACGATCCCAAATAAAAACCAGTTTTATGATAGAAGTCAATCTAATGATAAATGGAAAAATAACGGCCATCACAAACGAGGTATACGATGAGTTTTTCCGAATTGGAAGTGCATTGTCATCGAAGATATCATTCGAAAATTATCTGTTGAATAACGGATTTATACCTTTAAGTGCGCGACTATTTCTAAAAGAAAACCCCTTGCAACTTATTCGACTAACGAAGAGAAACGGTCAAACTTTCTACAAAAATTTTGAGCACGATGATGATAAGGGTGATCTTCTTGACTTTATCAGAAACCGTTCTGTCCGGCGAGATGAGGTATGTCCTAATAAACAAAAGGACACTCATGTTTCAGCAGTCGTCATCGCCCAAAAATTCCTTGAACAAAACCCTCAGAGAAGGATAAAGCCACGAGTCTTGCGTCAATTGGCAATGAATGCCACGAAGTACAAAATATAACCAAACATGGATGATATTTCGGAATATCTGTACCGGGAAGTTCGAGGATTTATGGAGCCAATAGAGGCAGCCGGTTATACAATGCTTTGTTCCGATAAACCTCAGAGATCTTTGGAGGGGCAATTGCGTTCTTATCTGTTCGGTGTGCATGAAGAGGAACAGAGGGACCGAATTTTTCGGATCCTGGAAGGTGAAGAGCCGACATCCCACTGTTTCTCTATCCAGTTAAAAATAAAATTTAGGGAAACAGAACTCGAGTTTTTATTTAAAGGGAAAATTGATGAGAACTGGGGTTCGGCGGCCCTTATTTTAGGTATGGAAGTTAAAATCGGAAGCTACACTGCGTATTATCCTTATCAACCAAGCAGAGATTTTCCACGCCTCATCGAAGTGTTTAACGCCTTTAAAAAGGCCCAACCCAGATCAATGAAAGGGAGCCGCATTGTCAAAAAACGGAATGATAAAGGAAACAGATTGTAAACCTTAAAAATGGCGAAGATGGCAATTTTAAAGAAAGAAATCATGGTATTCAGTACCGGCAAACAGATAAAGGTTCCCGGGGGGATTTTTTCAATATTACCTAGTTTGGAGATAGCAGATTACTACTCGAGATTAGTGCTGTTTTACGATAGTGATTCCAAAAAAGATAATACACTGCCTGCTGTTAGAAATGTGTACGGTTTAACTAAAGAGGAGTTGATTGAGGTGGCGGACGCCATGATTATGTGCTGGATCGACCTTAAAGATAATGTGCGTAAATATGGCATTGACAATCCGGAGATTTTTAATGTGAGGTTGTGACTTGAGTCGCCAGAATAGAAGATTCAAATCTTTTCACTAATCAATTTCTTTATATAAATAAAATGGCAGGTAGCTATTAAAGAGCAATCCGGCGACTGTCGTTTGTCGCCAGCAAGATGTACCGTTGTATCACACAACGGATTTTTACTGCACTCCAAAGTCGTGCAGTAGTGGAATCGACTGCTTCGGAACTCAGCAGTTTTTTGTGGGATTAATGAACGTGTGGAATGCGCAAACTAAAAAAAAGCGTCAAGGGTAACAGAAGCTTTTGGTGCCACATACGGTTAACAGAACAAGAACACTTGACCCTAAAAGAAAAGCTGTCGTCAACCACTTTTCAAAAGGTCAGTGAATACGCCCGGAGTGCCCTTTTTGACAAACCGATCACCATGCTGACAAGGGACAGATCAATGGATGAATTTATGGACGTTCTTATCCGCTTGCGCGGCGACCTGCTGGCGGTCAGCAAAAATTTCAATCAGGTAGTGAAAAAGGTAAACAGCATACCAAAGACAGACGCTAATGTTTGGGTGCCATATAGCTTGGAAATGCAAAAGGAATTATTAAAAAGAATAGCAGAAATCCAGAAGAAGATAGATGTTTTTTCAGACCAATGGTTGCAATAATAGAAAGTGGACAAATGATCAGAGGCGCATTGTCGTACAACGAAAATAAGGTGAAGGACGGGGATGCTATTTTGCTTTCGGCAGTCAATTATCCTAAAGATGCTGTCAATCTTACTTTTAACGAGAAGTTGAACGTTCTGCTGCGTAATGCGGATTTGAGACCTACAGTTGATCACAAATGTGTTCATATTTCCATCAATTTTGATCCGTCCGACAACCTTTCGAGTGAAGAGTTTATGGAGATAGCGAGGTTGTATATGGAAGGTGTTGGGTTCGGCAACCAGCCCTATCTGGTCTACAGCCATACGGACGCCGCCCACCCGCATTTGCATATCCTCAGTACTCCAATTAAGTCTGATGGTAAGCTCATCCAACTTCATAATTTGGGTAAAACAAAATCTTCAACCGTTAGGGAAAAACTGGAAGTAGATTTCAATTTAGTACGCGCAAGAGGTCGTAATAGCGTTTCGCAGGCGATTTTGAGACCGGCCGATCTTACAAAAGCACAGTACGGAAGACGGCAAACGAAAGCAGAGATCAGTAATGTTGTGCGGAGCGTGTTTGAAAATTTTAAGTTTACAACTTTTGCCGAATATAACGCCGCTTTAAATGCTTTCAACGTAGTCGCAGACATGGGTGAGCCAGGTACGAGAATGCACGAGCAAGGTGGCCTGCTTTACTTTATGCTGGATCCTGTCGGGAACAAAATCGGAAAACCTATCAAAGCAAGCGCAATCTACGACAGGCCGATTCTTAAAAACATAAGCGAAAAATTTGAAGTGAACGCCCGCAAACGGGATAACTACAAAGCCCGGGTTTGTAGGATTATTGACGATGTTTTAACGAAGGGAGTCTCACAATCTGAGTTGTTGAATGAACTCGACGGCTATGATATTTCTGTTGTATTTCGAAAAAACAATGAGGGAAGGACTTACGGTATTACCTACGTTGACAGAAAGACCCTTTACATTTTTAATGGATCCGACCTCGGTAAGAAGTATGCTGCTGCCGGAATCATGGAACGCTTACACAATAAGAGCCGGAGTGAAAAATATGGCGAAAATGAACGGTTGGTAACGGATACCATTTCTCGGACACGATTTGAGGAAGGGATCAGGTCAGTGATGGTTCAATGGATGAGCCAGGGGTTACTTGTCGACGCAAACTACGGGGCGAACAACGATATTTCGTATTCTCTCGGACAATGGCATACCCCTAAACGTGATTACAGCACATTGTCACCGAAGCTATCCCGCTATCTGCAGATAAACGAGGTTACGCCGGAAAGAACTAACTATCTGCACGTAGCGTTGGCTGATTTTCTGGGTAGCATAGCAGAACAAATTAAAGAATTGTCCGATCAGCAACTGCAAAGTCATCTAAGGAAAATGGTAGATGAATGTTTTGAAGTAACGGTCGGTGGCCGCTCCATTTCATCGGCACTGCTAAAAGAGGCTAAGAAAAAAAGAAAGAGACGAAGAAGATAGGTTGTATTTGAAAAGTCGGGTTAAAAAGGAGTCGTGTATGAATACTGGAGAGAATGAGCAAAGTTTAAGGGCAATTATCGACCTGTTCAGGAAGGCAAGTGTGGTGATTCTTGTATTGCATTTTTTGGTTGCTTGCTTTATGGCGTTTCAGGCGTGGGGTTTGATGAACCCTATTGTGGAAAGAATCCTTTTAAATATTGGAAATACGGGTCTGTTTAGAATAGGGTACACGGCGAAATTTCTGGCTCTGGGATTTTTGGGCGTATCCCTTGTCGGCACTCGGGGAAAAAAAGACATCAAGGCAAAGGCTGATTATATCGTATTTTATCTGGTATTTGGAAATGTATTGTATTGGGGTGGTGTCGTTTACTTTTTCCTTCAACTATCCATCTCCCTGACGGCAATCACATATATTCTTACTACTTCATTAGGCTATTTATTTATACTTACGGGTGGCGCGCGCCTCAGCCGCCTGATTAAACTTAAGATGCGGGACGACATTTTTAATGAAGAAAATGAAACCTTTCCCCAGGAAGAAAGGTTGCTGGAAAATCCATTCAGCGTTAATCTTCCTGGTAAGTACCGGTATAAAGGAAAGCTGCGCCAGATGTGGCTCAATATAATTAATGGCGCTCGAATGGTTTTAATTATCGGCTCCCCCGGCGCCGGAAAAACGTATTTTATAGTCCGCAACATCATTAAGCAGAAAATTGAGCATCGCCAATTTCCTGGTATGCTGCTTTATGATTTTAAGTATGATGATCTGGCTAAGATCGCATACAATTCCTGGTTAAAGGCGAAGCATCTATATAAGAAAGCTCCTAAATTCTACATCATCAACTTCGATGATCCTATAGACCGGTGTAATCCGCTGGAGCCATCAAGCATGAGAGATATTACCGATGCAACTGAAAGTTCGCGAACGATTCTGCTGGGTCTGAACATGGAGTGGATTAAAAAAACTGGGGATTTTTTCGTGGAATCGCCAATAAATTTTGTGACTGCAATAATTTGGTTCTTGCGGAAATACAAAGACGGCAAATACTGTACCCTTCCCCACGTAATTGAGCTGATGCAAATGGACTACGAGGATCTTTTTCCAGTTCTTGGAACCGAACCAGAAATCGAGGTATTGATCAATCCATTTATAACTGCCTATTGCAATCGGGCGATGGAGCAGCTCGAAGGCCAAATCGCATCAGCTAAAATCGCCCTTGCTCGACTGGCGTCCCCTTTGCTTTATTATGTTTTAAGTGGGAACGACTTTACGCTGGACATCAACAACCCCTCTGACCCGAAGATTGTGGTGTTAGCCAATAACCCTGAAAAGACGCAAACCTATGGGGCAGTGATATCGCTCTATTTGAATCGGGTGTTCAGGATTCTGCCGAAGAAAGGGATGGCGAAGTGTTGTATAATCGCAGACGAATTTTCCAGCCTGTTCGCCAACGGCATCGAGAATTTTTTGGCAATTTCACGCGGATATAGAATTTTCTGCTACATCGCGATACAGAATATAGCTCAATTAAGAAAAAGCTATGGTCGGGAGCAGGCGGATGTCATCTTTAATTTGGCTGGAAATATCTTATGTGGCCAGGCCACGGGAGACACGGCAAAAGCGGTGTCGGAAATCATTGGAAAGATTGTACAGGAAAGGGAAAGTGTATCTATCAACCGGACTGAAACCAATGTAAGCCGGAACACGCAACTTGACAGCGCCGTGCCTGCCGCTAAGATAGCTATGTTGTCTGCCGGCGAGTTTGTTGGCGTACTGGCAGACAATCCTGACCAGCAAATCAAGTTGAAGGCATTCCATTGTGAAATCCAGAATGATCATGCAGTTATAAAGGCGGAGGATGAAGCGTTCAAGCCGTTGCCGAAGCGTGCAATATCCCCAATTGATATCCAAAATAACTATATCCAGATAAAGAACGATGTAATAGAGATCATCGACAAAGAGATAGAGCGAATCAAGAACGACCCGGAGCTTGCACATTTGCTTTTTGTGAGGCCAGAACCAAATAAATAAAAACTCCGCCCAGAGAACTAGGCCGAGTTTAAGTGTAATTCTGCAATTATTTATGATAATATGTTTAAACCTAGCTTAATCTTTCACCCACAGAAAAAGTCTCAGCCCAGGGAACTGGGCCGAGTTAAAGTGTAATTTTGCGATACTTCACAAAGAAAAGAACTACCGACAACTATTTATACCCGCAGAAATTCAGGGGAAAATTTCATTAGTGCGAGAATGAACGGTTGTCAATATTAAAACAATTGAAGTGAGTAAATGGGTGACAGAATATTTTAATTTTTAGGTGATTTCCGATTGTATGTAAACAGTTCAGTAGGGTTAGTCTTTTTTAGCCCCGTTGAAATCCTCAAAATAGTGGTTATAGTTGTGTTAGTTTCGCCACGCTCAATCTTAGCGAGATCGCTAAAGTCGACACCAGTCAACTTAGACAGCTTTCGTAAGCTGACCTTCTTTTCTTTTATTATATTTCTCAAATGATTGCCATATTCACTTAGCAATTCGGCATCTCCGTCTGATTTCATTAAGTAGATAACTTTGGTTAATAGTTAATTATACAAGACGTTGGCAAAAAGGATCGTATTTTTGTTATTGCCCGCGATCTTTGGGTTTTTACAGTATTTACTGAAATATTTAACTTACTTGCCACCTTTTTATAACTAAACCCTTTAACAGTACATAAGATGAATATTTCCTTGCAGAGTGGCGGCAAATTTCCAACTGCTGTCAATACATCTTCTAGTACCTTATAAAACTCTTGACCATCCGAATCGTTGTTGTCATCTATCATCTGCGTGTTAATTGCTGAGAGCCTTTTCTGCTTATACTTTTCCGACTTCAAATGGTTCAGGCATGTGTTCTTTGCTATTTTGTATAAGTATGATATTGCGGCATTGTGCGAGTCAAATTTATTCTGATGCATCCAAAACTTTATGAAACATTCGGCAACAACATCTTCTGCAGCCAAGTCGTTTCTAATAATTTCCTTTGCATAGGCAATTAGTTTTGTTCGATGTCGCTTAATTAGGTGTTCTGCTACACTGGCCGAGTCACCCTTACATAATCCGGTGGTCATAGTATTTGTAGTACTTGGGTCTAGTTGTTTCTGTCAGTAACGGTAATTGATGTGTCATTCATGTCAATTTCTAAATGAATGGTTCTATTTAAGGCTGTTAGGAGATTTTCAAGTGTCTGAAACTTCCAATTGAAAGCGAATGCTCCTTCAATGTTCGCTAGGTCAACATTATTATAATTTAAGTGCAGCCCATAGAATTTACAAATCTTAGTTAACAAATCCGCAACGTTGCTTCCGCGAATCCATCCTTGTGTCCAGTCAGACTTTTCCTCACCATCACATTTGGAGACATTGTATTTAGACGTTTCAACATTGTAAGAAAACATATCGTTTGTAGATAAATGGAACGTGCCAACAGAACTTTTGAGAGCGACGGGGCCGGTTATTATAACAGCATTTGACATAGGTAACCCACTGTATGAATCGACATTTATGGATTTACTTCCTCTTTCTTTTAACCGAAAACTTTTTGTATATATACTAATGAAGTCATCGGACTTCAATTCGGCATATAACTCCCCAGATAAAAGTTGAAAATCTCGATTAGGCGTAAAATGAGTGTGTGAGACCTTTAGCGACGTACCGCTATTTAAGTAGAGAGTAAAATCTTTGAAATGAAGAACATAGAGGCTTCCGGAAGGAACCGAGAGAATAAATGCGTTGTTGCGATCAACTTCATAATATAAAGTACTATCTAAATCTTCTTTCGCTTTCAGTGAATATCTTTCAAACTCGATGCTTGTTGTTCCTAGTAGAGTTTTTCTTTTGCTATGATGAAATAACGTCGTCTCTGTCTGGCGGTATATAGATGTGTTTGTTTCAGCATCATTACATGCCGACAACTGCAAGAAGAGGAATAAATAGAGCGTTGATAAGGTGAATGTTCTTTGCATGAGTATCGCTTTGGTGTTAATCGTACTTTACTGACAGGCATGCCAGGCCGTTTTCGGCATCATGCCGCTTCGTGCATTCTTAGATCTTAGTTAACCTGCTTTCAATGATTTGTTTGAAAATCGACATACCTTATCACCCTCAACTGTCACCTAGATGCAACCGCCGTGCAATTGAGCGATAAGTATAAATAAAGAGAATCTCAAATACTTGTCCTGGCTCATTGGCCAACCTAATTGTGTGTGGTAATATCCGGTATGAGATAACCGGCGATCTTACTTTTCACGCACAGGAAACTTGTCATGGATTAAAACACCAAAAAGCACCTTTTTGCCTAAAAGATATGATGTTTTTTTTCAATTTTTTTGCGGCGAGTTTCTATCTATTTGATAATCATAGTACAAGAGGGCGGACGCGATGAATTGATTTTGAAGGTGTGCAGTAAATCGGTCAGCACGTTGTCGTTAGTCGGTATGAGAATAGGAAGAATGGTCCTGACTTTGAAACAAGTCGATTGAAAGGAATACAAAGGAAAAATACCAGGCGGTTAATTTGTTCTAATTGTATCTCTTTAGTTGTAACGCAAAAGTTACATCTAAGTAGTCCGCTTTTAAGTAAATATTAATGACAAATTTTAAAATATCATTTTAATTTACATACAGTTATTAAAAACGACTTATTTTTAAACTGTCTTGGTTAAACGTTGATAGCATCGCCTCTGTAAGTATCCATTTGTGTATGATGTAGTGTAAAGAATAGTGCTTTTTATCTTTTCACTTATACACCTTATCCGATGCACAATTCAGTAAAGCAGGACGATTATGACAGGGTTATTAAAGTCAAAACCCTGATTGACAAGGAATATCACCGGCATTTTTCGTACAAAGACTTCCCGAGAATAGTCGGGTCCAATGAGCAATCCATAAAAATCGCTTTCAAAAAAGTGATGGGAAAAAGCATTTACGAATACTTGACACATGTTCGGATGGAACGATCTAAGAATCTTCTGGAGAACACCGATTTAACCATAGAGGTTATAGCAAGAAAGGTTGGCTTACACAGAACGAATCTTACTAAGCAGTTTCTTAAAACATATGGCTTTTCACCAGCAACCTGGCGAATACATCATAAGAATTAATTGAAATTGGGATATGTAACGTTTATGGACAATCGGTAAGAAATTTCTGATTCGCTACATTTTATTTCTAATTCGCTACATTCTCGGTTGTATCTTGCATACAGATCAGCGAAACGCAAATTAAACCATAACATTAAACTTTATCCAAAATGTGTACAGTATATAATTCTCCAGTTTCACCTGTCAGGGTGTATCTTTCAATAGCATCAATTTCTGAAATTTCATTTGTTGGATCAATTAAGCCAAAGTGACGAATACTTGGCACAACTCTCTATCCTTGGTACCCATCTTCAAAAGTCTAAGTTTAGCTGTATAGCAGCAACAATTCGAATAAATTTAAACTTCTAACGTGGCTTAACACGCCATTTAGATAAGGTAGAAGCTATCACGGCCTTTCTCTTCTAGTTCGGCCGCACGTAGCTTCTTGTAAAAAGCCCTAAAAGAAGGACGGTTTAAAGTACATACAAAGTCAGGTGAGGCATGCGGAGGTTACCTAATTCGGAATGCATATCTATGCGTTCATCATCTTCAATCACTGCAGACCACAAAGCTCAACAGGCCATGCGTACCCCGCTGCCGAAACCCGACGGTATGTAGTATTTTATTTATAGTTTAATCAATGGGTGTCCGGTATCTCAAGTACATTGGTGTTAAGTAAATTCTTTAAGAGGGTCAGTTTATTGATACCAAGTCTTAAGGGAATACGTAGCGAGTCGCTCCCGCTAGGTATCCAATGACCAGGGCGGATAATCCTGGCATCACCGGCGCCCATTTTCAAATGACACTTCTTTATCTACTATAGTAAGGTTTTTACCAGTGGCTTACCGAATGCCTTTTCTGTCTAGGAAGGGCGTGAATGGTAACCTGTCTAGGAAACTTGTCGATGCTGTAAGGAATTCAAAATTGTTGATCAAATATAATGTCGCATGAATGGAAGTTCTTTTGGTTTTAGCCGACGTTGGTTAATGTCTGTTGAGTCTAATTTAGATTCTAAACGACCATATATTTAAAATATCATTATGAACTGGAATCTTAAATGGAACCTAATTGTAGAAGTCATTTGCGCTTTGTTCATACTACTGTTTACTTACACAGCAATAACAAAATTTGGTGATTTTTCGAACTTTAGGTACGTACTGACTCAGTCACCTATAATTGGCCAGCATGCTCAATGGATTTCCTGGTTATTGCCAGTGTTAGAATTGGCTATTGCTGCATCATTATTCATTCGCACTACTCGTCGGTATGGATTAATGGCATCGTTCGTGATAATGATTGCATTCACGTTTTATATAGGTTACATGCTTTCGTTTGCATCCAAACTTCCATGTTCTTGCGGTGGTGTTTTACAGTCTTTGAGTTGGACGCAGCATTTGATCTTTAATATAGTATTTACAGTACTTGCATTTGCAGCACTTAGGATAAACAGAACGACAAACAGTAATGCAGGCAAAAAGAATTTCGGTGCAGGTGCAATTGCTTAGATAAACATGCTATCTATTGCTGCAGTAATTTATATAGAATCCGATGAATCTGCTGTCGGTAATTAGCAGGTAAGGGCAAGCCGAAAACCTTAAAAAGAGTAGGCATTTACTTTTAATCATTAAATAAGTTTTATGAAAAAGAACGTCTTAGCATTATCCGCAGTGGTTATTGCCATCGCCATGAGCGCCTTCAGTCTGCGTCCATCAACTCTCGTTCAGTACACAAGGATACAAGGCGATAATCGTACACATAATCCGGCAGATTTCAGATACCAACCCACCGGTGGATCTTGTAACGCACTTATTACCAACGTTACTTGCTTAGCTACATTCGAGTTGCCCGCAGGTCAAACTCCTACCGTAAATGCAGCTCCTCCTTCTGGATCAACTTGGGAGTCTGATGATACTAATGGAAAATTCGAATAGGCGAAATATGAGGGGCTGGCATCACAATACCAGCCCCTTATTTATTAACTTCCTATTTCGTCGTCCTAGCCGTGGGAATACTCTTTTTGACAACTGATTTTAGGACATGAACCACTTGGTTCGGCCCGCCAGTTGTGAGATTAGTAGTGTTGTTAAACACAATTCTAGAATCCGTATCAGCAATTAGTATGTGCGGATAGTTGCTGATTACTAACTGGGATATTAGTGGATGCTGTATACCTTTTCCGCCTGTATAGACGTTTATTGATTTACTACTGGTAAATTTATTACTAGATAAACCCTCGTTCCATTTTTCTTTTGTGCCATCAACGGAAATTGAAATAAATTCTATTCTCGAGTCTTTTAATTCTTTCTCAACAACAGTTAAATAATCTTTATAATATCTGGCGCAGCCCGAACAGCCTGTAAACCAAAAGTGAATAAACAGAACCTTGCCTCGAAAATCACTCAGTTGCACAAAGTTGCCGTTTACGTCTATTAAAGGTGCATTTGAAAGTAGCGTACCTGGTTTGTGGTCATCAATTAATCTTCGCAATTCCCGAGTAAAAAGTGGATTTTTGATTAGTGTTAATGACATAGATATTTTACTATCGACGTTCGAGTCTTCGATATAGTTTAAAAAATAATTCACCAGTACTTTCTCTTTGAATGAACCGGTGAGCTTGTTACATATCAGGTTGTAAACATTCACTCCCTCCATAAAGTCATTTAGAACTTGAGCATACTTCAAATAGGCATCAGATAATGAATACGATTCTGATAGTATTGAATCGGGTAAGTGAAAGGGCATGACATTATTAAGATGTTTTAAATAATAACGTTTTGCATTTTCAACCTGATATTTCGGGATAGTATGCCTTTGGATGGAATAATTTAGATGCACAGCCTGAAAGAAGTCTAAAGCGGTTCTTCCAACGAAGTTTGTTAATATCAATTTTGAAATCTCAGGGTCAATGGAATCCCTGAAATTCTCAAGCACCTCCTGTTGCCTGCTCAATATATATTTCATTCTTTTGTGATAGCCGACGACGAATGTGTCAAAAGCGTTAGTTCTATAGAGGCTATCACCCCATTCGATAGAAGCTTTGTCCGCCGTTTCTCGCAGCTGGCTTACGCACTCATACTTAAGATGTCCCAAACCTGAGAATTTAAACTTGTGACGACCGACGTTAATTTGTTTGCCTTTGTCACTTTGAATGATATACGCTTCCTCTGTTGGAGAAGATATATTGACAACTATACTGTCTCCCGGACAGATCAAATATGTGTCCATAATAGGCATGAGAACTCCCCTTAGATAACCATATCCAATTGAGAAGTAGGAATAATTATTGTTTAGTTGTATTCTAAAAGTACATTGTTCTGCCTTTGCCTTGCTTTTGGTTTGCCTATTTGTCAGTAAGCTTTTTTTTGAATTTGAGATAATATTATCCCATATCACAAGGCTTACCGTATCACCGTCTATTAAACTAGTGTCAATAATAGTTATGATTGCTGTCGACTCGGCCGAATCAGCTGGTTGTCCGTGTACTCTTGAATTGATACACAAATTAGCTAGAGTTAGTAAGTATACGATTCTTCGGAGTGTATTCTTCATAATCGAAAATTATTTAAACTTGACGATAGTTGGATTTAGTCATAAGAAATAAGTAACGGATATTATAAGATTATGCCAATATCATGGCAGTTTATCAAACGAAACGCCACGTTTGGATTTAAGTAAATCGTTCTTTATGTAACTTATAAATTCATATTTGGTTTGTCTTTATCACCTTGGGTTTTGTTGTATCCTGCTCAGTGAAATTTCATTCTCTGGAATTAAGAAAACATAGCGGTTGTCGTTCGGCGGCAATGAGTGCAAGGTCGCATTGATAATTCTAGTAAGTGTTTTTTCAAATCGTGTGTCCGTATTTAGTCGTCTAAGATCGCTCCAGCGAGTACTGCGAAACGCCATTTCCTTTCGTCTCTCGTTTAAAATCGTTGTGAGGACTTCGTTTTCATCAACTGAATTAAAGGGGGTGTAGGTGTTTGTGATCCACCGTTTTTCAAGCAGTGTGTTTAGGTCATTAGTAGCGTCGTCCAGATTACCCAGGCGAGCATTGCATTCTGCCCTGCTAAGTAACACTTCATCAGTAGCTAGCCCAGAGAAAAAAGGAATGATCCTGCCATCATAGCTACCCCAAAAGGTCTGCTGGTTATTAAAAAGTTTGTAAAAAATAGAACGACGTAGATCATTGGTGTCATACGAGTTGTATAAGTTACTGTCCACAATAGCATTCAAAGGGCTAATAGGGCCATAAGACAAAGATGTTGCATTATACAGCACCTCCGGATTATTCGTGAACAAAGGTATCCTACCGTTCGACAAGGTGTTGAAGTCAAGCAAAGTATTGCTCAAACTAAGAGCAGAGTCAGCATATAATTTTGCTTGGTTATAGTCTTCCATATTCAAAAATATTCGACACAATAAGGCATACGCTGCTCCCTTCGAAGGCCTTGTTTTATACTTTGGTTCAATGGGAAGTAGGTCACAAGATTGAATTAGATCATGTAATACTTGTTCATATGTTCTTTTTAGTGAAGCACGGCTGTGCTGTTCATTTACATTTGGTGTTAGTCGTAATGGCAATCCGAGCTCTGAGTCCGACGAAATAGATTTATAAGGTTTGCAAAATAGTTGAGTCAGATTAAAGTAGTCAATGGCTCTACAAAATAATGCAGTTCCCTTTACGTTTCTCCATCCACTAATGTCACTATTAGGATTTACCTTTTCGATACCATCAAGGACAATGTTGCTTGTTAAAATTCTTTTATATGCCTCGCTCCAATCTGGTATTATCTCGCTCGGGTATGGATCAGACTTCCACTGGTATATGTGTTGCCCTAAATTTTCTGTAGCTTCAAATGTTATGTCAAGTAAATAGTAATCATCAGTGGCAATTTCTTGCAATGCTGGGTAGTTTACATTGTACACTGAAACAGAGTTGTCTAAAATTGCTTGAAAATCTTTTACTTTATTCGGTACAACCAACGATTTGTTGGGCTTTTCGTTCAACCAATCTTTATTGCAGCTACATATGATCAGAGTTGCAAATAGAAATCCAATCTTATGTTGATGTTTAATATTGAAATTTAGTTTAATCATATTATAAGTTTTATGGTACAGCTATAAACTAATTCTTAATCCGAAGCTAATAGATCGCGGAGTCACTATCCCCCCTGTTGGAAAGTCAGGATCGATGCCTTCGTTGTTAGACCTCCAAAGAATTCCAATGTTGTTCATATAAACATAGAGCTTCATCTCCTTTAATTTTAATGCATTGGCAATATTCCCAGCTATATTATAACTCAGACTTATGTCTTGTAAGCGGATATGGTCGGCCTTTCTCACGTTTGATTCCGAATTATTGTAAAACTGGTCTCTATTCTGATCGGCCGGGAATCTTTGAGCGGGTACAGATGTATGTGCTTCATCTCCTGGGTTCCGCCAACGATTGGTGAACTCCCTGTTGCCGACCCAATAGTTATATAACGAATAGTAGTTTATAGACCTTTTGATAAAAAAATAACCCATCTTATAGGAAATACTCACCGTTAGGCTAAATCTTTTATAGTTGAAAACGTTTGTGAGACCTCCAAACCATACAGGTCGTGCTGAACCGAAGTGTCTTAACTCATCTATTTCTTTCGGATTCAAAAGATTATTGTAATCCGTACTAATTTGTTTTTCAGAGTCATAGCCGCGAGGATCTCCGTTGGCTGGGTCTAAACCTGCTGATTTGTAGCTCCAGATACCAAATACTGGTTTGCCCACGACGGGATATGGCGCATAGCTGTTTGCCCCCGGTAAACTAGACGGTTGTACGTCGTTTCCCTGGTATTTGGTGATTTCGTCTTTTGCAAAGCTTAAAAAAAATGTTGATCGCCATTTCGCAATCTTATTGATAATGTTGAAGTTTAATTGTACATCAATTCCTTTTCCTTTCATTTCTGAGTAATTCCCTGTTAAGTTGTTAATGCCAGAGCTTGGAGGAAAGGGGGATTTGCCAATTAAATCTTTTCCCCTTTTAAAGTAAAACTCGAAGGAGCCAGACAATAGTCTCTTTAGCGAAAACTCCGCTCCAATATTAATTATTCGCGTTTTTTCCCATCCTAACTCAGGATTTCCAACATTGCTAATTGCGGCATATATTGCATTGGTAATAGGTGCGCCTCCGCCATAATAGACGAAGGTTGTTAAGCCACTTAGATTTCGAGAAAAGTTGCCGTTGAATCCATACGAGCCTTTAAGGGATAATGAGGAAAGGGATGCAGACTTGAAAAAATCTTCTCTATGTACATTCCAACGAAACCCAGAGGACCAAAGAGGGATATTTTTCTGATTTGCTTTGACGCCAAAGTAGTTTGCTCCATCGTACCGAATACTTCCAAAAACAGAGTACCGGTCGTCATATGTATATGATGAGGTCCCAAAAAACGATCTAAATCTGTCTATATTCCCACTCACTCCATAGTTATAAGGAATCGACTGATAGGTTCCTGTAGGAATGATTGGAAATGCATTTTGTAAGTTAATCGGAACGCTGGTCCCAAGCTCCTCATCATATCCATACTGGGAAAATCCTGTTCCTTCTTGCTTTACTTCCGATATCTCAAAGCCAGCCAACGCACTTAAATAGTGTTTCGATTGATTTAATTTATAACTTAGTTGACTTCTAAATCGTTGGGCTTCACTATTGATTGTGGTTCCATTTAGGATACCACCTAACGGAATGTTATATGATAGAAAACTAGTATCCGGTTTTACTGTTGAGAACCCGTTGATTAAATTTCTGGCGTAGTAGCTGTCTTGTTTCGCGAGACTATTTTGCTGATTTGTTGATCGCTGGTATTGATATTTAACTTCTGCATTTAGTCCTTCGATAACTGTGTATTTAATACCTAAGCTCAACCTCGTGTCGGCAAGCGTAGATTTGCTGGTGTTGAGTCCTTTCCTTAACTCTTCTAAAGGTGAGAATGTCCAATTCATGAATCCTTTGCTCGGCGCGTCTTCAACGAAATCTGGCGCATAGTCTTTGACTATGCTAAGCGGATTGCCCTGATTATCTGCGAGTGCGGCATAGGGATAGATACCGGTATAAAGTGATCCGGTGTTTATTTGTTCCAATGTATTGTCCTTAGAATTCTCTACTTGCGTATAGTTTATTCCGGTCGTTAATTCTAAATTCTTGATTGGTTCAAAATTGGTATTAGCTAAAATCGTGTAACGCCTGACGCCGTTTTCTTTTTGAGCATTAAGATTTTTATCATATCCGAATGAAAGATAATAGTTCGCCTTTTCGCTTCCTCCGGCCAAATTCAAAGAATACTGCTGATTTATCGCTTGTCTGTAAAAGTATTTCGATAAAAAGTCTCTAACATCATATTTCCGTAGTTCTTCAATTTGTGAATTTGCTTCTTCCTCTGGAATCATGCCTGTTCTTGATTTATTCAATATATTGACGACTGGCGAAATCGCGTTTCGTTGCCCGGAGAAAATCCTACTATCGTAGAATCCACTATCAAAAAGTTGTCGTTCTATGTTTATGAAGTCCGATGTAGATAGCCAATTGTAATCATATTTAAGATCTGGCCTTTTGGAAACTGTTACATTTGAGTTTAAATTGATGCTGAGTCCCTGATTAGCCTTTCCTTTTTTAGTTGTTATTACAATTACGCCGTTACCAGATCGGTTGGATCCCCATATCGACGCTGCTGACGCATCTTTCAATACGTCTATGCTTGCAATATCGTTCGGGTTCAGGTTGTTTATGTCACCATCATAAGGAAAGTTGTCGACAACCACAAGCGGATCATCATTTGCATAAATGGTACTTCGACCACGAATGGAAATCTTTTGGTTATTGTCTAAGGTGACTCCTGGAGGATTAAAGACAAGTCCACTTGTAATGCCTTCTAACCGTGACAGCACCGTGGTCGAGACCCTGGAATCAAAAACGTCTTTTTGAGGTGTGGAATAGGATCCTGTTGCACGTTCGCGAGCCAGCTCTTGGTATCCGGTCGATACCGTTACAGCCACTTCAGCTAGACCAACGGTACGGATTTTTAACGCTTGTTTGACAATAAGCCTATCCCTTATAGGAATCTCAGTACGCTCATAGTTTATACTTGTTACAATAAGTGTTTCCTTGCCTGTTAACCCTTCAATGGAAAATTCACCTGCATCATTTGTAAACGTTTGTTTATTCATCCCCTTCACTTCAATTGTTGCCCCAACAACTGGTTCGTTTGAAGTTCCAAATAAACGCCCTTTTACCGTTTTGTTCGCCAACGGCAAAGTGTCATTTTGCATAGATGAAAATGAATCTTGTATTTGTTTAGACGTAAGAGTTATTATTTTCCCCTTGATAGAATAAGTTAACGGCTGATCTTTGAAGCAAAAGTCCAGAACTTTTTTGAGAGGCCAATTTTTTGCTTCAATGGAAATGGGTTTTGAGTTTTCGATCAATTTATCGTTATAGAAAAATACGTATCCAGTCTGATGTTTTATTTCCTGAAAAACCTTTTCTAAAGGCGCATCCTTTATCGAAAGGGTGATATTTTGCCCTCGAGTTTTAGCAGCAACGTGCATACAAAATGCTAGTAAAAATACAGTTGTCAGCTTCATAATTACAGTCAATTGTCGAATAGTTGCTCGTTCAAAGCTAGATAGTTTGGAAAAAGCCATGCCCCTGGCAGTGGCTTTGCTGTTAGCAATGATTGCCATACCTTTGTTTTAAGAGTTAATAATGCTATCACGTTTTTGCGTTCATTAACTACTATCGCCGGATGTGGGGCTAACACGTCCGGTTTTTTTGTTAATAAACGACCCGTTTACCAGTCTTAAGGTGGAGATTTAAGAGACCTCCGACCTGGACGGTTCAATGGTTATAGTATGGAGGTATCAGCGCCCGAGGGCGCCAGGGACAGAAGAAAACTGAGGATGATGGGAATCGGTACCTTATTGTGATGGCATGCACTATATATGCCAATTGACCAAGCAACCATTAGTGATTCCTAATTGCCCATAAGGTTTGTAACAGTTTCTCTTCAATTTTTCACAGGTACGGTTATTTATAGCTAGGATAGGTTATTACAATGTGCACGTGTAACTTTATTTAGTAAAGCCCCGGATTCGGTATACTGAAGTTTAAGCGAATAGAAGTTTGACAAGTTTCCTAGGCGCTTCCCACTTTTTATACGGCCCGGCACCGGGGCTTTACCATTAGATTTTCGACATACCATTAAGGCGTCACTATTAATTCATTTCCACGGATTTCGAAGCCAACTCCATTAGTTCCCAAAATCTCGAGAACGGTCGAAAGCTTCTCACTTCGTGGGATTTCGCCTGAAAATGACTCCGGTTTGACTTTGCCTTGATATACAACCTTTAAATTATACCATCTTGCAAGTTGCCTCAATATATCTTCCAGGTTTGACTTTCGAAACTGAAAGTATCCAAAACGCCATGCAACTGCACGATCTACGTCTACGTTGTCGGTTTTTGAAAGAATCGAAGTTGATCGTTCAAGTTTGGTCTGTTCGCCGGCCGCCAAACTAACGGCGGTACCGCCGGCCTTGACATTAACTTCACCTTCTATGAGGGTGGTTGTAATCGTCGCCTCATCCGGATATGCATTGATGTTGAAATGTGTCCCAACTACATGAACTTGCATTCCGTTTACGTTTACTACAAAAGGTTTTTTGCCTTTGGTCGTACTCAACGACGATACTTCGAAATAGGCTTCTCCGGTAATGTTTACTACTCGGATGGCACCGTCGAAGGTCACCGGATACGTCAGTGAAGACAAAGAGTTTAAAAATACTTTGGTACCATCTGACAATACCGTGGCATAAGTCTGGCCCGCAGTGGTGGAAAGGGTGTTATATACAATTTCGCTCTTTTCTTTGCCAGGTACATACTTCAATACTCCATTTTCATTTACTAATCTGGCGGTACCCTGGGTAATCAGCTGACCGGTGCCATTGCTGTCAAGCAATATTTCGGAGCCGTCCGCTAACGTGAGTTTTGCTTTATATTGGCCAGGCATAACATCATGGGACACTTCATTTTTCACGGTTCCGGACAGTTCGCGTACCTTATTTGAATTGTACCACACCGCTGCTCCGGCGAGGATTGTGATGACTATCGAGGCGGCTACTATATAGCGCTGCCATACTCGTAAACCACCGGCTGTAGTCTGCGAAGATTCATCTGGCTGCACATCATCGAGTTGCATCTTGTTTAGAAACTGTTCATTTTCAAGGCTATACTCAAACAGCTTAGCAAGTTTTTCCGCCCTATAATCTTCATTGGTCAGCCGGGTAAATTGCGAACGGTTGTCCTCAATTTCAAGCCATTTACTTAATATGGCCATTTCATCATCAGACAAATCAGGATATTTCGCCAGGATGAGGCCTATTTGTTTATCTTGATCTTGCATGTAGATTCAATTGAGTAATATTCTTTTGATGGCATCTGTAACTTTTTGAATATCAGTCTGATCACAATGTTCGGTAGACAATACTCGTACGGTTTTCTCAATGCATTCTATTATTTAGACGTAATGGGGTGTCGTTTGTGCAAAAAAAATCTAACTTTTTTTCGCCAGCAGATGGTTACGTCAATTTTAGCAGTAACCAAAAAGAAGCAAAGAAATTAGGGCATAGTCCCGCTCGTTGAAAAGAAGTCTCAGTTTGTTTTTGGCAACCCTCAAATGGGATCTGACGGTTGCAGGCCTAATCTCAAGCTTTTCCGCCACCTGCTCACAGGGGATTTTTTGAATGTGGTGCAAAATAAAGACTTTACGCACCTGTGGAGAAAGCGTTTGCACATGCTGTAACAGTTCCGCAAATAAAGTTTCGAACATAACGTTCTCAGTATTAACTATATGTGCCGGAAGCGTTAGAGGCAGGGAATTAAAAACGGAGGGGTCGTTAAGGTAATTTTGTTGAGCTTTTTTCTTTCGGAGATAATCGATGCCCATGTTTTTGGCGGTAGTGTATAAAAACTTTCTGAGAGCATCTAGCGATTCGAATTTGTCTATCAATTCCCAACACTTAGCAAAGGCATGTGAGGTAACATCTTCAGCCTCAAATTTGTCTTTTACAATGTCTTCGGCATAGACACGCACGTGATGAAACATGTCGCGAAAAAGAACTTTGAAAGCATCAACGTTCCTATTCCTCAACTCCTGTATATTAAGCGTGTCAAGCATAGCAGTTCCAGTGAAGTCGCTTTAGAGGCCTAAATTAGCAAAATTAACAATTATGCGTATTTCTTTGACTTTAAGCAAATTTGTCCCATTAATAACCTGTAAAAGCGACATTGAAGGCAATTACTAGGTTAACCCGAAAATCAAACTAACTTATGAAATGTGAATAAGGCGGATAAAGGTTGGAAATACATTTACTAAGATAGGTGCCGAACTAATGAGTTGCAACTTTTATTCCTAACATTCCATTTTTATAATATACTATGGCACGAGTTGAGAAGCAATAGGTTAATGATAATCGCCAAGTCAATATGAGGCGAATTTGTAGGCATTTTCCGAATTTAATAGCGTAAATTAGGGATACAAAACTGCAACAGTCGCTAAACCTTGTCATGGAATTTACAGTTACAAAAGTCCAGGCTCTTCGTATTTTTGAGCAAATTCGTGCCAATTGGAGGCATGACGGATTTCTATCACCATTCTTTGTCGAATATCTATACGCCGATTTCTTTTTCTATTTATTAAAGGCTTTGCCGGTGCCAGATTCTCACAACGTTGCAAAAAACGTGTGTAGATTTATAAACAGCCAATTGGAAAGTTCCATATTAGCCATCTGCAAGCTTTTAGACCGAAATACTCCGGACGGTACGTTGATTTGGAATTTGATGGATAGCCAAGCGTTTATTCTTAGGAAACATCAGATTTCTTACAATCGCCAAGTTGCAGGAAAAGGCCCAAAGGGTATAACCGCGGAGTATTGGATTGACTATAACAATTGGCTGTTGGCAGGTGTGTACTGGGATGGCTTTATCGAATCTCAAAAGTCAGGTTATGTAACTAGACTTCCTGCAGGTATGGATTTAGATGCACTGGATTTATCTAAAGAAGAAATACCGGTACTTTGCGCAATGCGTAATATGTACATAAGAAAAGGAAGTCCCTTACTTTCTTACAGAAATTTTAGTGATTCCATAAACGTGTCACCATTAACATCGTGGATGCGATGGAAAATAAGACAAAAGTAGATTTAATCTTTTACCGGGTGGTTAAGAAATTCTGTAACAAGTATGATAGCCTCAAACAAACGCAGTTCATTTTTGCCCAACCTTTTTCTCATTATTTGTATGCCTCTTAATTTTTGATTTCTTACTGTGCTTTCACTAAGACCCATTTCACGGGCTACTTCAGAAACGGTCAGACCGTCTTGGTAGATACGTGTTACTATCTCCTTGCATTTTTCAGGCAGTTTGTCAATTTCCTGAACTATCATTCTATATACTTCAGCTTTTATTCGTAGGCGTTCCGCATCTTCCTCAATTAGCTCAGCGTTTTGAGCAATTCTTCCTTTTCGTTTCTTCTCAGTAGCCTTTTCTCTTATATGATTTAGGCATGTGTTTTTCACTGATATATAGAGAAATGCTTTGACATTCTTGGCATCCAGAAATGTGTCTCTGCGTTCCCATGCTTTCACGAAAGTGTCCAGAACTATATCTTCGCTATGCATCTTGTCGTCAACAAATTTATTGGCAAAGTAGCAAAGTGAAGCAAAAAAGGTGTGAAAGATCGGATCAAGGGAGTCCTTTTTGCCCTGTCTTAAATTTGCAAGAATCTCTAGGGATAAGTACTGCATCGTTTAGTATTTGGTTATAATGATGGTCCACTTACAGTAGATCATACCAAATAACTTTTGCCCAGGGCAACAGCCCGGTTCATGTCACAATACTAAGTAATTTATTTGCAACTACCAACTGTTAGTTTGGGCCTTAATTTCCGTTGGCGGCCGGCTTAATCGTATTAATAATCGGTGTGTAACCATCGTCGTTTTCAACTTATAACGCTGGGAATTAAAACAAGAATAGGTGAGAAAAACAACATGAATAAATGTGATTTTGCCCATGCTTTGCAGTGCTGAATTAGGTAACTTACTTATTGGTACCTGTCATGCAGAACTTTATCCTGGATATTAACCAATTTAAACAGGTAATAGAGTTATCGTGGTATTCCATACCTGTAATGATTCTTTTGAATCTGCTTTTTTTGTTGCTGGCCATTATATTTAGACGCTCCGACAAAAGCTACCAAATTTTAATAGTCTACGGGCTGGCGGCTTTGGCACAGGATTTTGTTGGGCTTTTCCTGCCGTTAACCGGAAGATACAATTTCTTTACCCCTTCGTTTTCTCTCCTTAGTAATATTATTGCCATTTGCTTTATGTACGTCGAGTTCATAGTGTTTTATTTAGTTTATTATGTTTATTTAAAGTGGCTGTATGTGCTCCGGATGGCAAAACTGTTAGGACTTGTATATCTGCTTGGAATAGCTTACTTTCTTCATTCTCCTCACTCCATAGATTTGTTTAAGTTCTTAGGATGCTTATCTATTTCATCCAGCGCTTTTCTATTAATACCAGCTTTTTACTATTACTATCAAATCTGCAAAGGAAAGTATTCCATTAGTGATGCCCGATTTTGGATTATAACCGGTATAGCCAGTCTTAATTCGCTAATTATTCCGCTGTTTTCTCTTGCCCCTCATTTGCTTGATCAGAATAGCTATCAGGTATATCATGTCTATTCGATTAACTACTTTTCCTACTGTCTGCTATTTGCATTTTTTATTGCTTCAATATTTTATGGCAAGACGCCCACCCGATAAATAGAATTACATGTAGCGTTTATTTACGGACGATAATTTTTGATGCCTTTATTTCTCCCATATGGGTAAATATGTGAAAGGTCGGCTCATGGCAATCGCATATTTGTGCTGTCAACGATAAATGACTTGGATAATGGAAAATCTAATGAGCGTCATCTTGTGGAGACAATATTTTATCGTGCTAGCCTGCATTTTGGGCGCATTTTATATAGTCCTGGTTGTACTGCTGTATCGACGCAGAGGTTCCAGCTTATTAAAGGCTACTGCAACCGACCTCCAGATGCCAGTAAAAGGTGGTTCGCCTAAACAACAAGATGGTTCGGAACGTCTTCCTGCGATAGGTGATACCGAAAGTACCGGCGCCTTTGATGAGGAAGCCGCTTTTAACAGCCTGGAAGAACTGGCAGGTAGAATCGAAGATGTTGTGATTAATGGACAACAAGGCATGAACAAAACCTCATTGCTCCCAAAACTTCAAGCGATCATTAGTAACTATCCACTGTTGAACAAGCAGCCCTTTAAAGTGGCTATCAATAACGTGATCATCAAACGATCAAAGCAGCATTGGGACATTGTAATTACTGAAGAAGAAGTCAACCGTTTATGGACAATCATATGAAGAGAAAATGGTGAATGGGTAGGATTTGATGGTTTAGGCTGGATGTGTGGGAACCCTGCGTGATGAAGGAAGAGGTGACGTTTGAAGCAGGGTTCCCTTTTGTAAGGAAAAATTGTGAAGTATGAATATGTGTGGAAGGATTGGAAAATCCAGGGGCAATGCCTTTGGAAAATGGCGATTTTGGGTTGTTTTTGTGTTAGTGTTCAAATCAGAGAGTCTTTGGGCACAGGCGGCTGGTGAAGGTTTAACCGATGCGACTACGGAAGTCGTTAGATACTTTGGCCTTGGTGTCACACTGATGTATGCTATTGGGGCCGTTGTTGGAATCGTAGGTGCAATTAAGGTTTACAACAAATGGAATTCTGGGGATCAGGACACTGGAAAAGTTGCGGCCGCCTGGTTTGGGTCTTGTATTTTTCTTGTGGTCGTTGCCACTGTGCTACGAGGGTTTTTTGGTGTACAATAAGACAAAAGGATGGCAAATTATTTTAGAAAGTTGCCGAACATTTCATTAGCAGGGACCGAATTCACTATAGATGTTAGGTGCAATGAGCTGCGACAAACCGAGCGTCCCTGGAACATTATCAATCTGGACGATCTGGAGGCTATTCAAAGTGACACCGCGTATCGTTTCCTGTTCGACACAAAAACAAAAGAACTGTATAGGGGCGAAATTGAGAAACGGCCTGCATCAGTTGTCTGCCTTGTTATCCCTTCTTCCGAAGAATTAGATCCGATTGGAATGGCTAGACGAATGGGAATGGACGACAATAGTTTTCTGGATGACTTTTCCGCAAAGCCTTTGCATATCGCAAAGCAAACGAACTCCTTTTTCGCGGACTACCCGGTTAAACGAAACAAGCGTCTTTCCAAACCACCTTCAGTAATGCCTATTTCTAAAAAAGGAAAGCGAAGGTAGCAGGTGTCTTCCGGGCCGTAATGATAAAAACAAAACAAATAGTATGGAACAGGTTTTAAAGAAAAAGTTGCACACGTACCTGGTTGAGAACAACCCCGATGTGCTGGTGGCCCTTCAGGAAGAAAGCAGGCTGACCGAATACCTGGACGGAAAGTTTGAATCCATTCACCAGGACCTGGATGACATGTTGGTCAACGGCAAGTCACCCTATGAAGTGCAGGAATATTGCTTGCAAGAAATGACGCGCGATCTGCGACCGTCAAAATACCACTATGTGCGCTCGGTACTCGAAGAAGAATTTGAGCCCACCTATTTGCAGCTTCAAAACGAATTACTGGTATATGAAATCATCAATATGATTCATGCCTGCAATCCTGTCTTTGACAAATACAATTTCTCATCGCTGGAGGAAGAAAGCCGGTTTCTGCATTATGAGATCACGGGCGCCATAAAAGAGTATCTCGAACGGAAGTGAGCATAAAAAAGGAGGAGTTATGGCCTATAACGTGGCGAAGAAGCTGAAAGATAACATCAGCGCATTACATATTGCATTACAGTGGTATCCGGGACAGGATTTGTCAGATACTCATATTAGTATCCTGCAGAACTATTCTGGCTTCGGGGGCATTAAGGTCAGCCTTTTACCCAATGCATCGCAGGAAGAATGGGTCAAACTCGGAGCTACAAAGGACGACATGCGCCTGTATCAACCAATGACAGTCTTTCATCAATTGATGAAAAATTACCTCAACGACAACGCTTACAAACATGCAATGGATTCACTGAAGACCAGTGTTCTTACGGCGTTTTACACACCTGCGATTATTCCTTCCACCTTATACTCTATTTTGCGGGAGCAAGGAATTTCCGCCAAAAGACTATATGAACCGAGTGCAGGCGCGGGTATATTTATTTCAGAGGCCGTAAAGTCATTTCCGGCCATAGAGCAGATAACAGCCGTGGAAAAGGATTTTCTTACCGGCACTGTTCTCAACGCCCTGTCGTCCAGTTGGCCTGCGCAAAGTAAAGTGCATATGTGCGGGTTTGAAGAAACACCAACCGCTGATAATAACCAATACGATTTGGTTGTCAGCAATATTCCTTTCGGCAACTTCCAGGTCTATGACCAGGCGTTTTTGGATAAGTCGCTATCATCTAAAATTCACAATTACTTTTTCGTGAAAGCATTAACCAAGGCAGGTGAAGGCGGGTTGATAGCGTTTATTACGACCAACGCATTTTTAGACAGCCCATCAAATAAAACTGCGCGGGAGTATCTTTTCCAAAGGGCAGACCTGGTGAGCGTTGCTGTCTTGCCTGACAATTTGATGAAGGATACAGGTAACACCGAAGCCCCCAGTCATCTTCTTATTGTGCAGAAGAATACTTTCAAGCAAGAGCTAAATGAAAGTGAACAACTGATCATTGATACCACTGAACGCAATAGCGCATTCGGTCAATATACGATCAATAAATTTATTGCCAGCCAGACAGAACGGTTATATGTCGGTAATCAAGTATTTGAAGACAAAGACCAATACGGTAAGGGGCATCTGAAAAGCTGGCAAACTGAGGATATTGACCATATAGGGGATGTATTGCATGCCATACTCAAGCAAGATTTCGATAACAATTTCAACAGGGATGCTTTCCACCGACTTCAAAATAATTTCAATCCGCGAGTCGCCACCGAAAAAAGAGAATTTACTTTCCGGGAGCGTCCGGAACGGAAGCAGATGGCTGTATCAGCGCAGATCGGACTGTTTGAAACAGTTGCATCAGAAAGCAGTAACCAGGCGGTTGACTACCTAACCGCCAGCGACGAATCCATAATAAGGAGGGATAGCGCAAGATTGATCAGCGCTGTAAAAACAACAGACAGGCCCGATCATGAAATAGCCGTGCTGATAACGGCCAAGTCGAAGACCGGCGGGCAGTATTTGTACCGTTTATATGCCAATGTAGAGGAACTTCTATTTCCGCAAAAGTGGATGGATGCTGGTATGCTTACCCATTGCCTGCAGGAATTATCTTCTTCTTTGCGACAATACAGTTATAACTACACCTATGATGGAGACAAAACGCTGGAGGCGAAATTTAACCTAACGAATACTGAGCCTAACACGTTCACCGATTTGAAAGACTTCTACAAAAACGGTGTCTTGGTGCTTCATGACGGAAAATCGGGCACTCTTGACCAGGTGGACAAGGAAAGTGACCAGGCAATATTTACCGCATTCCCTGTTGGCGAAAAAGATCGGAAATTTTATGAGCGTTATGTAATCTTGCGGGATACCTATTGCAAGCTCATCGCAAGCGAGGATGCGCCCGCTGAAACCCAGCTTACTTTGAAATTCCAGCTCAATGAATATTACGACGCAGTTGTCGGTGCCTACGGTGAACTCAACCAATTGAGTAACAAGAAACTCATTCTCAATGATGAAGCTTACGGAAACATTCTGCTGTTCTCATTGGAACGGCTGGACGCTGGCCGTTATGTCAAGTCTGACTTTCTTATCGATGCCCTAAACGAAAAAGATAAAAAGTTTACAACCGCCATTCCTGCCGAGGCCCTGGCCCGTTCGCTGAATGACACCGGCAAGGTCGATATTCATTTCATTGCAGAGGCGCTTAATAAAACCTCAGAAGAAAGTATCCTCGCACTGCATGAGCATATCTACTTAAATCCAAAAACAAATAGCTGGGAAACAAGGGACCAATTTTTGAGCGGGAACGTGGTAGAGAAACTCTCAGCCGCGCAAAAGGTCGCCCGCTCTTCCAGCGACGCTGAGGTATTGCGCAGTCTTGAAGCCATCAAAAAGGTACAACCTGAACAAATTCCATTTGAATTATTGGATTTCAACTTAGGGGAACGCTGGATCCCTCTTGACTACTACAATGACTTCGCTGCACACCTCTTTGAACAGCGTGTAAATGTCAACTATCTGCGTTCGGCAGACAGTTTTAAAGTAGTAGCAAGCAGCAGAAATGCAAAAATTACGGAAGAATATGCCATTAAGCCAAAGAACGGGCAGACTATGTATGGCACTTCCTTGCTGGAACATGCATTAGAAAATACCACACCGTATTTTTCTTATGAAGTGACAGCCGCTGATGGGAACAAAATCCGTGTACAGGATGCCGAGGCGATACAACTGGCTAATCAGAAGATTGAAAGTATGCGGCAGCGGTTTATCGAATGGATGCGTTCGTTGCCAACGGAAAAAGTAAAACAAATTGAACAGCTATATAACGATACCTATAATTGTTATGTGCTGCGCGAGTATGATGGAAGCCACCAGCATTTTCCTGGCTTAAACAGAGAAGGATTGGGCATTGCCGATTTATACAGCTCCCAAAAGAATGCCATTTGGCGTATCGTTCAAAATCGGGGCGCGTTAATCGATCACGAAGTGGGATTGGGTAAAACGCTAACGATGGTAGTTGCTGCGCGAGAAATGAAGCGGTTGGGCATCATTCGCAAACCGGCCATCATTGCCCTTAAAGCGAATGTTCGCCAGATCGTCGACACCTACCGTAAAGCCTACCCCGGCAGTCGGATAATTGCGCCGGGAGAAAATGATTTTACGCTGATAAAACGGCAGCAGCTCTTTTTGCAGATCAAGAATAACAACTGGGATATCATTATTCTTACGCATGATCAATTTGGTGCTATCCAGCAGTCGCTGGAGATACAGCAGAAAATATTTCAGCAGGAACTCGACAATCTGGAAGCCGATTTAAATACACTGAAAGACCAGGGTAAAGATGTGTCGAAGCGAATGTTGCGTGGCCTGGAGATCCGCAAACAAAACCTAATTGTCAAACTGAAAGAAGTACAGGAAAGTTTGGAGAACCGCCGGGATGAAGATATTTCCTTTAAAGATTTAGGCATCGACCATTTGTTTGTGGACGAATCCCACAAGTTTAAAAACCTGACATTTACTACCCGTCATGATCGGGTGGCGGGATTAGGTAATATGAACGGCAGCCAGAAAGCGCTCAACATGTTATTCGCCGTCCGGACACTGCAGGAGCGTTTCAATAGCGATCTGTGCGTTACTTTTTTGTCTGGTACCCCCATCTCTAACAGTCTTACAGAAATGTACCTGCTCTTCAAATATCTACGGCCATATGAAATGCAGCGCCAGTGTATAGAAAACCTCGACGGATGGGCAGCAGTTTTTGCCCGTAAAACAACAGACTTTGAATTTTCGGTGACCAATCAAATCATCGCCAAAGAAAGATTCCGGCACTTTATTAAAGTTCCTGAACTGGCTTTGTTCTACAATGAAATAACCGACTATAAAACAGCACAACATATCCGGCTGGATAAGCCGGAGCTGGATGAAGAACTGGTCAATATCAAACCTACGCCCGACCAGGAGGAATTTATTCAAAAGCTCATGCAGTTTGCTAAAGACGGAGATGCCACCCTGCTTGGTCGTCGTCCGCTAACGGAAGAAGAAGACAAAGGACGAATGTTGATAGCGACCAATTACGCTAAAAAGATGTCCCTGGACATGCGACTGGTAGATCCTGACCTGTATGCCGACCACCCCGACAGCAAGGTGAATGTGTGTGCCAGGAAAGTAGCAGAGTGGTACCAGAAAAGCAATGAGCATAAAGGGACGCAGATTATTTTTTGCGATCATGGCACTCCCAAATCAGATGGTTTTAATGTGTATGATGCGCTCAAAGAGAAGCTGGCCAATGATTTTAATATTCCTGCACATGAAATTACCTACATCCATGACTGGACGGACAAGACTAAACCTGACCTATTTAAAAAAATGAATCGTGGTGCGATTCGAATATTGATTGGCAGCACCGATAAAGCCGGCACAGGACTGAACGTCCAAAGAAAGGTGGTGGCCATGCACCATTTGGATATTCCCTGGAAGCCTTCTGAACTGGAACAGCGCAATGGGCGCGGCGCCAGGCAGGGTAACTGGTTGGCAAAGGAGCATTTCAACAACAAGGTGAAAAACTATATCTATGCCGTTGAGCAAACGCTTGATAATTACAAATTCAATTTGCTTAAAAACAAGCAGACTTTCATTAGCCAGATGAAAAACAGCGCACTGCATGTTCGCTCTATTGATGAGGGTGCGATGGATGAACAATCCGGGATGAATTTCAGCGAATATATCGCCATCCTATCGGGGGATACTTCCCTACTTGATAAATCCCGACTGGAAAAGAAGATCGCCGTGCTGGAAAGTTTGCGCGGGGTTCATTACCGGGAACTGAGCCAGTCCAGAGGAAAACTCGAGCTGCTCAGACTTCGGGAGGCCGAAAATGTGGGTACTATTGAAAAGCTCAAAATTGATCAGCATAGGTATACATCCGGTTTGCGCCACGAAAAGGACGGCAGCAAATCCAACCCTATTGACCTACCGACCTGCAAAAGTAAAGATGTCGAGAGAATTGGTCATTTTCTCATTCAGTTATATCATACATCAAAAGCTGTTGTACAACCGGAGGGAAATACACGCATCGGCTCCTTGTATGGGTTTGAATTGTATATGCGCATAACGCCTAATCTTAATAATCACACGGCTAAGGAATCCCCCATGAATTGTAGATTTTATGCGCAAAGCCCCGAGACACTCATTCAATATAATTATAACGATGGGTACCTCAATATAGATAATCCGAAACTCGCCGCCCGATACTTTCTGAATGCCATCGACAGAATTGATTCCCTGATAGAATCGCACCAAAAAAGATTGCAGGAAGTGCAAAGGGATATACCCTTAATGGAAGCCATCATCCAGAAACCGTTTGAAAAAGATAAAGAATTACAGGATCTGCGCAGTGAACTGGCCATCGTAGAAAGAACTATTGCTACAAAAATCAAAGAACGGCAGGAAACGTCTAATGCCGAATCGATTCCAGCAGTATCGCCATCAGATACTTCGCCCGCTGCTGAAACGGTTGCAATAGGAGAAGGCATAGCATTGACGGGGGGAGGCGAATCCGTGGCAGTACATCGACAACCGTTGACCCGCAGGATGACAGCGTCGCGCATCGTTTCCCCATCCGTTAATGATAATGCTGGTAAAAGGCCAAAAAGATAGATGAGCATGGCAATCGTATTTGAAATCAACAAAGGTGTAAATAAAGCCATTGAGTTTCGGGGCATTAAGGCGCAGTATATTGTCTACCTGGCAATGGGCCTGGTTGCCCTCCTGCTTCTGTTTGCCATTTGTTACCTCATTGGTATACCCACTTACATAACGCTGTTGATTGTGGTGGTACTGGGATTTTTTCTTTTTTCATGGGTCAGTAACGTGAGTAAAAAATACGGGGAACACGGACTTATGAAGGAGGCAGCCTACAAGAAAGTGCCTGCCGCTATTGTGTGCCGGTCAAGGCGTTGTTTTACAGAATTAAATAATCAGGAGATGAAATATGATAGTAGTGTTGTTGATGGTGATTATGGTGGTGCTGGCAGGAATAATACTCCAGGTGAGGACAGGTAAACCAGATGCAAAGACACTGGAAAAGGTATTGCCGATCTATAAAATAGAGAACGGCTGCATTATTTCCAAGAACGGAGATATTACCGTTACGTTCCGATTGCATCTGCCGGAAATATTTACACTAAGCTCCGAAGATTATGAAAATATTCACCACAACTGGATAAGAGCGCTCAAAGTACTTCCTGCAGGTACGGTAGTCCATAAGCAGGATTGGTGTTTAGAATCCAGATATGCTGCTGAGGTGGACAGAGAGGATAGTTTTTTGGCGCAGCGTGCAAAGCAATTTTTTGCCGGACGGCCATATTTAAAGCATCATACCTTGCTGATGATCACCAGAAGGGCCAGTGGACGAAAGCCGTCAAACTCTGTCTTGTCTAATCTGCTCAGGTCTTCCATTATTTCCCAGGATCTTATCAACCAGGAGCTATTGCAGGAATTCCTCAACAAGACCGGACAGTTTATGAAATTACTCGCCGAAAATAATTACATCAAAATCACCCGTCTGGCAGAAGAAGAAATAATTGGCAATAAAGAACTCACGGGAATACTCGAGCAGTATTGTTTTTTGTTGCCACCGTCAGGAAAACCAGTAATAAAGGACATTTTATTTAAGCCGGAATTGAAGATAGGTGAACACCATGCACAGCTTTATACGATGAGCGACATTGAAGACCTTCCCGCTCTATGCGGACCCAGAATTAATTATGATAAATTTAGTACCGACCGGTCGAAATTTAGCATAGGATTTGCAGCGCCGGTGGGTCTACTGTTGTCTTGTAACCATGTATACAATCAGTTCTTAATCATCGAGGATACTCAGCAGGCGCTGAAAAAAATGGAAAGCAAGCGGCGAAGGTTGCAATCGCTAGCCGCATATTCCCGCGAAAACGCCATATCAAGAGATGCGACTAATGCATTCCTAAACGAAGCGATAAGTCATCAGCGTCTGCCGGTACGTGCTCATTTTAATATTCTGGTATGGACGAATAATCCTGAAGAATTGAACGATTTGCGCAACATGACTTCTGCGGCTATTGCGCAAATGGATGCCATACCCCGGCAGGAGATTAAAGGTGCTCCACAAATATATTGGGCAGGTTTGCCTGGTAATGGTGGCGACCTCCCGATAAACGAGACGTTTTTGACCTTTGCTGAACAGGCGGCTTGCTTCCTACTGGCAGAAACGAACTACCGTTCTGCTGCACCCGGTACAGGTATCCGGTTTTCGGATCGGCTGTCAGGGGTGCCTCTGGAAATCGACCTGTTTGATGCCCCCCGCAAGGAAGGAATCAGCTCAAATATGGGAACGCTCGTGTGCGGCACCAGCGGTGGTGGAAAATCGATGACTGTAAACCACATACTGCGATGCCTATATGATCAGGGGGCGCACTGCGTAACGGTTGACATCGGTGGAAGCTATAAGGGGTTATGCGAATTACTAGGCGGGTATTATTTTACCTATGAGGAAAAGAATCCAATACGATTTAATCCGTTCTATCTACCGGCTGGTGAGAAACTGGATACCGAAAAAAAGGAAAGCCTGAAGTCATTGCTGGTCGCGCTTTGGAAACAAGAAAATGAAAGCTTCAACCGTTCGGAATATGTTGCCTTATCCAATGCCTTGCAGGGATATTACCAATTCATTGAGGAAAACAACACCATCTTTCCCTGCTTCAATACTTTCTACGAATATCTTGAAGGAAACTATGTTCAAGTGCTGAAGGCACACAAAGTCAGCGACCGGGATTTTAACGTCGACAATTTTTTGTATGTCTTGCGACCCTATTATCGAGGAGGTGAGTTTGATTATTTGCTGAATGCCACGGAGAAACTGAATTTACTTGATCAACCCTTTGTCGTCGTAGAACTGGATAACGTCAAAGATCATCCAATACTTTTCCCTGTAATTGCCCTGTTACTGACGGAGATGTTTATTAGCAAGATGCGTAAGCTTCGTGGTGTAAGAAAGGTATTGACGATCGATGAGGCGTGGAAGGCTATTGCAAAATCCGGTATGGCGGAATTTCTAAAATATGCATTTAAAACAATTCGTAAATTTAATGGCATCCCTATTGTCATCACGCAGGAACTGGATGATCTGGTCAGTTCACCCATCATAAAAGATGCGATTATCAACAACGCAGACATTAAAATCTTAATGGATATGCGTAAATTCGTCAATAAATTTGACAGGCTGCAAGAAACGCTCGGAATGTCGGAGAAAGGAAAGAATATTTTACTTTCCGTTAATAAAGATAACAGAGAAATTTACATTGAGATTGGCGGGCAAATCATGAAAGTGTACAAGAATGAACTTTGTCCGGAAGAATACTACGCCTATACTACTGAGGGACGTGAACGGGTGAAGGTGCTGGAGTATGCTGAAAAATTTGGTTCGATGCAAAAAGGCATCTCGGCTTTAGTAGCAGAAAACAAAACCAGTAAAAACTAATTATTCACCTTAAAACATTTGTCTTATGAACAGAATTATTAGGTATTTTCTTATTGGGTTGATAGCCGCTTCCTGCACTCAGTCCAACTCGATTGATCAACAACTTCCTGGTAAGTATGCGCGGGGTGACAGTGATCGATATGCAATCTTCACAGATACATTAATTTTTAGCAAAAAGCCAGGTCAAGGAGAAAATGTTTTTACTGTTGAAAGTCGAAGTGTTACAAGGCAATTGGATGATAACGACAAGCCCGGTGAACCCCAGTTTGAGAAAGAGCCAGGTACGGCTATTTACCATCCTGACAAGAAGTTGCTGGAAAGATTACCAGATGGACAACATTACTCTGTTGATTTAGAAAAAGGCATTATTACAAATGGCGAGGTGACCTTTAAGAGAGTAGAATAGAATAGATGCGTATTGCAAATTGATTGAAGTGGGTTGATTTTGTGAAAAGTGAAAAATGTGTAGTATGGATAGTGGAGTTAGGGTTTTGATTTGTGGCATTTTATGCCTGGGCATGATATTGCCGATAAAGCCCGCTTATGCGCAGGACCCCATTACAGAGGTTATCAAAGCCGGGATCAAAAAAGCGATTAAGGCCGTTGATCTCCAAATACAACGGCTGCAAAACGAAACAATACGTCTACAAAACGCCCAGAAGACTATTGAAAATGCCTTAAGCCAACTCAAACTCGAAGAAATTACCGAGTGGGTTGAGAAGCAGCGGCAATTATATGCCGGTTATTACGAGGAATTGTGGCAGGTGAAGCGGGCGATCACCTACTACCGCCAAATTAGTGGGATTATCCAACAACAGCTCGCCCTGGTCGAAGAATACAAACGGGCTTATGCCGTCATCAGGCAGGACAAAAATTTCACTCCAGATGAAATTGACTACATGAGTAAGGTCTACGCCGGCATTCTGGATGCCAGCATGCAGAATCTCGACCGGTTATTCCTTATTGTAAATTCCTTCAAGACACAAATGTCAGACGCTAAGCGACTTGAACTAATCGCTGGCGCCGCAGATGATATAGAGCGCAATCTGACTGACCTCAGACGCTTTAACAATAGCAATGCAGTGCTTAGTCTGCAGCGTACTAAGGATGCTGCCGAGATCAGAATGGTAAAAATGATGTATGGATTGGAAGAACGATAAAACTGGGAACATGGAAACAGTTTTGATATTGGGGGAACATAATGCCCTGCTCCGAAATAAGGGGTTTACCGAGCAGAATGTCGCATCAAGTGCCAAACCAGGTACTTTAGGCGCTGAGTTACGTCAAAAGTTCTACGAGACGTATAATGCAGTGACACCTGAACATCCTAATAAATGGTTTCGGATTAATCTGGTCGGGAAATTGTTTAAAGCTGATGACATTAGATACCAATTTAACTATTGCTATGATCTGCGGCTTAAATACCTCCTGCTGGCAAGTGTTGAGACACACTATAAAGATTTGTGGAAAGTCGCTGTATTCAATCGACCGGAGGACTGCCCGACAGTAAAGGAATTAAATACGATGGTTCGGCCCAAGTCGCTCAGACGAAAGCCGCTGAAGATCAGAAAGGATAACAACACAAAAGGCATCAGGATATGAGAGCAAGGAAAATGCGGGTAAAATTAACCATGAGGTTGATACTAATTGTGATAATCTCAACGGTATGTAGCACGGTTACGGCGCAGACCTGGGATGAATGGTTTAAGCAGCGGCGAACGCAACGCCGGTACCTGTTGACCCAAATAGCCGAACTGAAAATTTACGCCGGTTTGTTGCAGAAGGGCTATACTGTTGTCAGCGACGGGTTGAAAATGGTGAGCGACATCAAAAATGGTGAGTTCAACCTGCACAATGCTTTCTTTACTTCCCTTACACAGATCAATCCTGCCATTTTGCAATACTCACACGTCGCGGAAATTGTCATCCTACAGACATCAATATATAAAAGGTGTAAAACGGTTCTGCAACAGACCCGGTCTACATCTCTGTTCAAGAGGAGCGAACTTGAACTTTTCGATAAAACATTTGCTGGACTAATTGATGAAGTGACGGTAACGGTTGATGAACTTATTCGCATAACGACCGCTAACAAGCTGGAAATGACAGATGACCAGCGCATAAAAAGAATTGACCTGTTGAAATCGATAGTCACTGATCAATTCATTTCACTGCAGCATCTCGAGCAGGATATTTTTAGCGTGGCCAGAGCGCGGGCTGTCGAGCAGGGAGAAATCAACCTGATGAGACAGCTATACACAGAATGAATACGGTATTGAATCGTTGAGGTAAGGTCAAGTACAGAGACGGAGGGAATATGAAACGATGGATGTTGATAATGTGGAGCATGATTATACTGCTGATGCAACCCTACAGAGGAAAAGCGCAGGCTCAGGAGATCGAACAGTTATTGCTGAATGTAGAAAAACTGGCGGAACTTAAAAAGATCCTGCAAAATATGTATGATGGCTATCGCATGCTTGAACAAGGATACAACAAAGTGCGGGATGTAGCCAATGGCAATTACAAATTGCACCAGGTCTTTCTGGATGGCTTGTATCTGGTGAATCCCGAGGTAAAAAAATACCACAAGATAGCCGACATCATACAGTTTCAATTGGCCCTCGTCAGGGAATACAAAGCTGCATATGACAATTTCAGGGACTGTGATATGTTCAATGAAAGCGAGCTGCAGTACATAGGGAATGTTTATCAGCACCTGTTTAAAGAAAGTACGGAAAATATGAATGCTTTGATAATGGTGGTCACGGCGGGCCAGTTGCGGATGTCCGATGACGAACGTCTGACGATGATTGATCGATTGTATGATGAGATGTGGAACAAGTTATCATTCCTGCGCTATTTTAATCAGGATAATCACGTGCTTGCGCTGCAACGACTAAAGGAGAGCGCAGAAATAAAGAATGTGAAGAAGATGCATGGGCTGGAATAGTGTCTAACTAAATGATTGGAATTATGTGGAGTAAGAAGCGTGGGTTGGTTGTATTGATTTTGCTGTTGCCTGCATGTGTATTTGCACAGGATACGGCCGGTGAGATTCGAAGTTTGCAGCAGGTGCTCAATGACCTGTATGCAGAAATGCTTCCCTTATGCGACAGCTTGATTGGAATAGGCCGGGCGTTAGCAGGGTTTGCGTCTGTTTTTTATATCGGCAACCGCGTATGGCGGTCTATAGCTGCGGCTGAGGCGATTGATTTTTATCCTTTATTTCGACCTTTCGCTATTGGGCTTGCCATTATGTTGTTTCCAGGCGTCATCAAAACGTTTAATAACGTACTCGAGCCTACGGTAACTGGAACAAGCCGGTTGGTACAGAGCTCGAACAAGGCCGTGGCGGAATTGCTGAAAAAGAAGGAAGAAGAAATCAAGAAAACAAAAAAGTGGGAAGCGTTGGTAGGACCATCGGGAGAAGGCAACAGGGACGTATGGATGCGATACTACAATCGTAACGAAGTCGGCAACGAAGGGATTTTTGGAAAGATCGGTAATGATGTGGAATTCGCGCTGGCGAAAATGGCCTACAATTTCCAGAACTCTATCAAGAAAGTTATTGCGACAATTCTGCAAATACTATATGAAGCGGCGGCTTTATGTATTAATACCCTGCGGATCTTCAAGCTAATTATTCTTGCCATCATTGGCCCGCTGGTGTTGGGATTGAGTGTATTCGACGGCTTTCACCATACCCTGCAAGTTTACATAGCCAGGTACATTAATGTTTTTCTATGGTTGCCCATTTGCAATATCCTCGGAGCGCTATTGGGAAAGATACAGGAAAACATGATAAAAATTGACTTGTCGCAGATTGCAGAAACGGGTGATACATTTTTTAGCTCATATGATTTGGGTTATATCATCTTCATGATCATCGGTATTATATGTTTTACTACGGTACCATCCATAGCCGACGAAGTAGTATTTGTAGGTGGCGGTATCGGTATGCAACAAAAAGTCACTAATACATTTTCACATGGCCGCTCGTCCGTTTTTTATGGAACAACCGCCACTGCGGGAGGCATGGCTGGCGACATCTATAATGACATGCGCAGTGCGATGGCTGGTGGCATGGCGAGAAGTAGTGCTGGAGATTATTTCTCAGATGCAAACAGCCATATGCGGGGAAGATTATCAGGCAGGAATTAGTTTTTAGACAGGCAAAGAATAAAAATGATAGGAAAATATGTTTCAACAGCTCAGTAACATCGATTCGGCATTCAAGCATGTCAGAATATTCACGTTAGTGATTATCGTAGCATGTATTACAATAACCTGCTTCAGCATCTATAAAGGTTATTCCTTCTCACAACATCTGAAGCAACAGGTGATTATCCTTCCAGATGGAAAAGCCATCATCGGGCTCACCAGCAGTCGGAAAGATAATATCCCGGTGGAGACAAGAAGGCATGTCAAGGATTTTCACAGCGCTTTTTTCACGCTCTCCCCCGATGACAAAGCCATATCGGAAACCATGAAAAGAGCCATGTACCTGGCCGACCAAAGTGCCAAACGGGTGTATGATGACCTCAAAGAAAACGGATATTTCTCGCAGCTGATCAGTTCCAATACCAGCCAACAGGTCCTGATCGACAGCGTCACGGTGCAAACCAATTCCTATCCCTATTATTTCAGGTTTTTTGGCAAACTCCGCATTGTCCGACCATTAACTGTGACCACGAGAAATTTGATTACCGAAGGTTTTCTACGGGACCTGCAAATTCGGACAGACAATAACCCCAACGGATTTTTAATCGAGAAGTGGACAATTGTAGACAATAAAGATTTGGAAGTGCAAAAAAGATGAGGATGCGATTATTTAGAAAACGAAAGTCCCCTAACCGGGCGCAGCAAGTGACCAGCAACTTGATAAAAGATGCGATGCGATTTGTGCAACATCGTTGGGTTCTCCAAATGCAACGCTGGGAACGCAGATGTTCAGTACGTCAAAAAAAATGGGCATTGATACTATTCTGCGCGACCGGATGCATTTACTCCGGCGTTGTATTGGTTGATGCTTTTCAGGAAAAGCAGCCCGTATCAGCGGAGTTACCCACCACACCGGTGATGCACGGTCCGGTATTGCATTTGCCTGCGCCAAAAATTACCGCTAAGGACAGCGCGGCCCTCTTAGGTTTTAAAATGATGGTGGACAGCCTTGCCGCATTCGATTCAGGCAGAGCAGTATTGAAAGAGTTACAATCAGCAAGGCCCGGCTTGCTCGATAGCCTCTATAACATAGAGCAACTGATTTATTAAACTAAAAACGGTGTGTATGAAAATGATGAAGTTGAACAAAAAAAAGTTACTGTTATTTGCGGGTATTCCGGCGGTGATCGTACTAGTCGTTACGCTTTTCTTTTTTGGTGGTGCATTTCATTTTAAGGAAACGCCGGAGCCGAAAAGTCAGGGGCTAAATACAAAACTGCCTACCCCCACCGTAGAAAGCAAAAACCCACTAGACAAACTGAGTATCTACCAGCAAGCAGATAAGGATTCTGCCGAGAAAGCACAGCTGCTTAGCCGGGACCCGTTTTTTAGAAAATTGCAGGACACTGCTTATGCTGGTACCAATTATTCATCATCCGGTTACAGACCAGGAGTGTTGCATTCATCTTCTCCCTGGCAAACGACACAGACAAATAATGAGCGGATTTTAGAGCAGAAGCTAAAGCAACTGCAACAGCAACTGGACAATAACACCGCCTCTTTGTCGAACCGGCAACCGGACAGGGTTGCTTTAAATAATCTGCCGAGTGAATATCCCAAACTACCAGCCAGATATGCTGAACCAACAACCCCGGATCCTGAGCTGGCGCAGATCGACAGCATGCTCAGTAAAATAATGGCTATACAACATCCCGAACGCGTGGCCGGGAAATTCGATGGGCCTCTCACCAGAGACGATGTCAAACCATTTTATGTCAGCAATCGTCACGGTGGTGACAGCCTGCTGTGGCCTACAAATGTGAATGATCAATCTTTCCAGGTTTCTATTTCGAGCCGTAACCGGTTCTATGAACTCGATGAGATAGCCATTGAAGACACCGCCAATGTTGTCGCCGCAACCGTCTATGGCACCCAGGAAGTAACCAGCGGCATGACCGTATCTATTCGTTTGGATCAGGATATTTTTCTGGCGAACGAAACGATACCCGCAGGGACACTCGTGTGGGGGGAAGGTCAGTTAGCGCAGGATCGGTTTATCGTCGCTGTCAAAAATATTGCCTATCGCAATTCTTTTTTTCCTGTAAATATGGAAGTGTTTTCTCTCGATGGATTTCCCGGCATTCCGATCGCCGGTGCCATGAGCCAGCAGGCTGCAAAACAAGGAATGGACAGGGGCGTGCAAAGTCTTCAGTTGGCTTCCTTAAATCCTTCGCTGGCCGCACAGGCAACATCTGCCGGTATTGAATCTGCCAAATCATTCCTGAGTAAAAAAGCAAGGTTGATCAAGATAACATTGAAAGATGGACATCCCGTTCTCTTGCGCAATACCATCAAGGGAAAGTAAGCGATTAACTCTATTTAACTAAAGTAAGCAACATGTGTATGAATCGATTTGTGACTCTATTGGCTGTTATTTTATTTTTTCCTGTCTTCACAGGCTATGCCCAGGATGCCGGTAGTTCACCGGGAGCCATCGAGGTGTGTTACCGCAAAACCAGTGTGCTCGTTTTCCCAACAGGCATTGAAACGGCGGACTTTGGATCACCGGATATTTTGGTAAAAACGGTTAAAAAAGGTTCCAATGTGTTGAAAGTAAAAGCAGCTAAAGAAGTGTTTGAGCCGACGAATCTAACCGTCTTTACCAATGACGGGAAATTATACAATTTGAATGTATCGTATTCCGGTCAGCCCCGACAACAGGTATATCTATACAGCGATTCCGCAGCTGTTGCAGGTGCCACATTTTATCCCGATACGTTATCTACGGGAGGCATTGCCCTTAAAGCGAGATTTCTTTCTAAAATAGCGCACCGCAGCATCATAGCGAAAAAGAAAAATCAAAACTTAGTTCTTTTGCTTCGACAGATTTATGTAAGCGCTGGCAAAATGTATTTTGTATTTCAGCTATATAATTTTTCCAATATCCCCTACACCATGCAATTCGTCCGCTTTTTCGAGCAGGACGCCAGACGCCAAAAATTAACTTCCCACAGTCAGCGTGAAATGGTGCCTGTATTTTCTGCGAATGCACCAGGGGCCACAGTCCACCGCTACCAGCCGGTCACCTTCGTGGCAGTATTTAACCAGTTTACGATCACCCAGCACAAACGATTTGCACTCCATATAGGCGAAGCTGGTGGTGACAGGCAACAGCGACTGGTATTGAAAGGCAAGACTATCCTACGCGCTAAAAAGTTATAGGTACTGCCACCCTTTTTATTCATAAAAACTTTAAAGCTTATGCAACCGACCAATAACAACAACAGTACTACCAATCGCATTGAGGCCGCGCAGGAACAATGGGACAGGCAACATGAGAAATACCTGAATCGCTACGGCCCCACCGTCGTTAAAGACAGGGACTACCAGTTGGTCAAAAGAGATATGCACAGGCAAATCTATGATCAGTTTAAAAACGACCGGACATTAAGCCTGGCAGAAAAAATGGATCTGCGCATTTTAAAGGGCCAGGTTAACCAGATGGATCGTGGACTGTACACCAGAACAGGTCGTGCGCTCAGGGCTGTGGGCAATATCATTCAATCGGTACTGAAAGCGGCTGTTATGCTGCCTTTACAGATTGGGTCCCTGCTGGTCTTTCGCAGGCCGCTACCGAATAATAATGCCCTCACTACACCACGTATCCCCATTGCGCCACACCCACAGACGGCCGGACAGCACATGGTAAGCGAGGTAGGCTATGCCAACTCGCTCACTACCGTAGATAACGGCAAGACGGTTAACCAAAAGCCATCGCCGGAAGGAACTCCCGCGAAAGTTGTTCAACGCAATTTTAGAAATAATGTAAGGAAAGTGCTGGATGCGGAAAAAAGCAAAGGAAAACGGGTGTAGTCATTATTCAACCTTAAAAATACAGTGAGCATGGAACAAAATGAAGTGACCGAAAAACTGGTCAACAAAGCAGGCAAGCTCGGATACAGTGTACAGGTACAGCAGGACATACGTCAGGCCAGGGAGAATGGATTGATCGAGTTCAGCGTTGGCGAAACTAAATCTTTCAGAAGCCCCGTTGACGCCGGGAATTTTACAGTCGATTATCAACTCAACTTTGCACCAGGCAAAGACCAAAGCACTACCTACCTGCAAACCATCGAAGCCTTGTTGACGCGGGATATTCCCATTATACATGCATCTATAGATGGAGTCAATACGCGCGATACGGAGAGGCTGATTTTGCAAAATCCCCTGTTGAACGGCGGTCAGCAGTTGCCCGAGGATTATGTAAATAAATTGCGCGATCAGATGCAATGGGCGCTTGAACACGCCCCGGAAACATTTGCCGCACTGCTCGTTAAATACAATCCACCGGTTCAACTAACGATTCCCGAAAGCGTCACCAAGATGGCGGTAGAATTTCAAGCCAATCAAAACAAGTATAATATTTATTCCAGTTACTTTAATCTTACCGCTCTTGAAATTGCGAACACCTTGCAGGGCAGGCACGTCAGAAAATCGTTGTTTAGGACAAATTCTGCCGAACAACAAAACGCACGGGCACCGCAGAATGCCGAGGAAGCCCTGCAAAAGAGCAATTTGGATAATGCATCTACGGAAGCAGATTCTCTATCTGCGAAACAATCAGGTAAAAACAACACTTTCAAAACGTGGCTGCTGGCAGATTTTGAAAGTCCGAGAAGGCGGGACGGCGCGGCAGAAATCAAGTTGCTGGGTGATTTTGACGTCATGCAAGTGATCAAGCAGTTTCATTTCCGCGAACTGGTCAATATGTATGACCGTAGCCGCGTGGCAGATTTTGTTGAAAAAGGGTCACTCATGCTGTTTAACAATCTTAACGATAAAGGGGAGCCGCAGGTGCTTTTACAGGCTAACGGAATTTATAAAGGGGCCGACATGTTTAAGCTGGATGGTGAGCCCATTAAGAACCACCGCGCTTACCTGAAAGAGAGACACGTGGAAGTAGGGACCTATGTCGAACTGAAACGGGGCCCTCAAGTGGTAGATGAGCAGCAAAAAAAAACACCTGAATCAGGTCAGCAGCGTACACAGCGCATGAACGATCTAAGAAACCAGGCAATAGCAGCAGGCAGTAAAGCAGCTGCCCAAAAGTCCGGGGATCGGAAGGCCAATGACAACCACAAAGCCCGCTTTAGTGAGCATGGGCAAAGCAGTAGCACCACTGTCCGTCATACCGGCAACCGAAAGCCTCGTACGGTACAATCCAATACTGCGCATAAAGGACAAAAAAGATAATTGGGGACCGGCACCGCTGCTGTAATGGAGCAGCGGTGGCGACGCTCCATTCATCACCCCCTTCGCTGATGGAGCCAACGGACGGCACCACAGGAGAACGCCCATGACAGATCGATATATTTTACATACCCATCATCATGTGTTGGGGCAGCGTGAACCGGAGGTGAGGCCTTATTTGTATAAATCGCATAAAACATACAATACCCTGGCGGATGCCTGCAACGCCTTGTTCTTTTACGATCAGCGCATGTATTTCTGCGATGCAGCTTGGGATCACGGTTTTTGTTCGCACATTGTTAAGCAGCAACTGGTTTCGGTGCATACAGGACTGTTTTTTTCTCAGTACGCCATCGATCAGCACGCCACTGTTGAACTGCCAGCGGGGCTGTATCTGTATGCCAATCCCGGAGCTGGCAGCCTGAAAAAAATAGAACGGCAAACCGGTTTTATCTTCTCCGGTTTGGAGAAGAAAGGACCCAACAACGAGTTACTACTGCTCACGACAAAGGCAGCCATCCTCGCACCAGACACGTCTCAATCCCTTTTCACCCGCCGAGTGATCAGGAATAGCCCCATTATACAGCCTTTTAAATCCAAAGGATTATCAAAATAAAATTAGATGAAGATGAGCCATCAAGACAAAAATGAATTTTTACTTTCCTTTGACTACATAGAAGTCGGGGTGTGGGAGCCTAAAGTAAATACACGGCCTCGCAGAGTTTCCACTATATCATACTATCCTGCATTAAAGCCCGCATTTGAGGCACTCATGCAGCTTGATAAACGGCAGTTCAATGAAGAGCTGGCGATCAAATTTCAACTACCACAAATCATCAGCAACGCTTGCATTCTGGATGATCAAAGTAAGATTCTGCTGCTCTCGCGCTATATTGAACACTACCAGTTAAGCGATTTAAAGGACGGCGTTTACATTGAATTAAATAGTAAGTATTTGCCCAAACAGCAGTTTGAAAAAGAAACCGGCTATGATCTGGGCACCATCGCCTTAAAAGGCCCGCAGTTCGACTATTATCTTCTTCCCGGAACAAGCATAGGCAATGTCGTAAAACTCGAGGCTGAGCAACGGCGGTTGCTGACGCAGATGCGCAAAGGACCGAAATTAAGAAGAGATGATAACAGCAGCGGATTGAAGATATAATCTTGTAATTGTGGTAAGAAGAAAATAAAACGAAATGGAAGCAGGACAGAACTACATGCTGCAACTATTAATGGAAACAACAGGCGAAGTGCGAAATCCAGGTGAACAGCTTTGGCATGAAAGTCAATATTATCCCACATTAAATGACGCCTTCGAGGCGTTGCTAAAGGTAAGGTGCGAACAATTTGACCTGACATTGACAAATCGATTTGCTGAACATGGTTTGCGATACGTAAAAGAAGCGGCAATAAAAGAGAGCTACCCGTATGAACGGGTGATTCTACAAGTAGACCGCGATGCTGCCGATGTTCCGGAGGGTATTTTGCGCCCCGTGCATTTGTGTTTTCCAGAAACGATTCGAAACTTTGAGCAACGCGCAGGACTTTTCTTGCAGGCTTGCGAAAATTATGACCCATCCTCAAAATATCTGCTCTTTACATTCCATGATGCTGCGTTAAATGAGTATACCCACAATAAGGGACTCTCATCAATCGTAAAATCAGTCAATGGGAACAGACCAGACCCATTAACCTGGAACTATACTTTGCAAATTGAAGGTAAAACGAACCCGGACTTGCTGACCGATCACGCAAAAGAACAAGGATGGCAATTCTGTGATAGTTGGCACTATAAAGAATTGTCGGAGGCGGTTGGTCATCTCCTTAATCTTGAACTGAATTCAAGGGACAGTTATGTGGCCTTTCATAAATTTTTAGATATCCATATTTCTGCCGCATATGTCAATGCCCGAGACGGCAGCCCCTTAATTAGTTTATTAAGACAATCAGATATGGTTCATCATACACTTGCTCCAAAGCAGCGTGGATTATATTTATTTTTTCACGACGATCCTGTTGTCTTGCCGAAAGAATTGGGTCTTGACTTCGCGAACGTTCATGCGGTTGGGAATGACGCTTACGTTCACATTGCGCGTTATAACGACAGTCTAAGTGCTTTGGAGCCGCTGGAAAATTACGAAAACCTTAGAGCAAAATTTCCTGAGCCTTCCATGTCAGGTGCCGGTTCCAAGCAAATGCACGGTTTTGAATTGGTGGTTGAGCGCGAGAGCCTGGCCGGAGAAGATCATTTGAGCGGTTTTAACACGCTAAAACGCTACTTTCCTACGATTCAGCAGGCCATCAGGCGGCTTGCTGAACTAGCTCCAACATATTTTAGTCGGGCGCAGGCGATTAAGGAAGGTCATCTTATCAAAATAAACACAGCGACAATTGTTGACCAATCTTCAGGAAAGCCAATCATTGAGCGCATGAGCAATAGCGATAATGATATTTTCAAAGTTGATATGTCTATGATTACGACAGAAGTATTAAGAGCAATTCGGCCTTACTGGGAACCTTTAGAGCGAATGACTTCACCGCACTATTGGGTGGGTCGCCTGCGAAGTACACAACAAGCCGTGAACACGAGGCAGGCAATAAAAAAGCCGAAAACCATCATGGAGAATACAAATTGCATTTCATTAAAAAGATAATCGATATCATCATGGAAAACCAGAGCAGATATACACTTAATCTTCGATTGCGCAACTTGTACTATCAGGCTGATGGATACACTAAAAGCGCCATTGAATTACACTGTCATGATTTTGAGTCGTTCGATGAATCCTTTGCATTCCTACTCAGTTTGGACGAAAAATATTTTAATGAACGTATTGCCGTTAATATGCGTTCCGCGATTGTGATAGAATCCGCAGATATCAACGATACCTCTCAACCTGTTAGTGATGAACCAACGATTGTTACTGCGATGAAGGGCGGCGATTCGCCCTTGATCAACGAACCGCCCGGATTGTATTATATCATGTGGCAGGGTGTAGGAAATTTCAGTCGTGACTATGGTATTGTTCTCGACGGTTTTGTGAACTGCGACCTCACCAGTCTGTTGCTCCCTGTCGCCCGCCTAAATGCTCCCGGACTCCAAATGGATACGGATCCTGCTTTTGACCGATTAAAACACCGGTACTTGCAACAGTATTTAACGGAAAAGAAATATTGCCTGTCTACTTTGTCGATTGCCAGCCATCTGGATATATCAGGAGAGCGGAATTTTACTGGCCGCCTTATAGATGCCTGGCATTTCAATTCCCTGCCACAGGCACTCACTGCTTTTGCCAGCTGGGATATGCAATTGCTCGATGCGGGCTATTGTAGCGTAAAAGGAATAAACCGATATTATGAAGGCCTTCGGCTGTACGAAGAACGGGGTGATGACATTTTAATGCTCTCTACCAATATTTACCTGTCCGATATTCCTGCAAATATCGCACGAGGCGTTTATCTGCATTGTAATGAAAATAATGCTTTCGGGCGATGGATAGGGCGACGATTACATGCTGACCGGAAAAATAGCGGTGCCTACTTAGTTGCCACTTATGAAAATGGCTACCAGTACACCGGTCCGACAAATACATGGCTGCAGTTCCAATCCGCTGCTGTGAAACTAAGCGATAAAACGGGTGTGACGAAAAGACGCTCGTTTTCGGCTGCTTCTGCTCACGCAAATACAAAAACACGGATCAAGCCTTAATGGAAAGATACTGGCCCGAAGAGGAAACAGGCTCTGCAGGAGTGCAACCTGTGAGCAATAGGGCCAGACACGGGGATAATCCGTTCGCAGGTCGCCTTCAATGGAAGGCGGCCTTTTTCTTGGGTAGCTGACTGTAAAGACTCTTGATGACGTTAAAGTGAATTTTTTATCCTTGTGCGAATGGCTTTAAAACTCTTGTACACTGCGCTATAGTTGGGAATTGTTTCAGCTATTATTATTACTGTTTTATTCTGTTTGTGCTTCCATTCTTTTTGCTCACACCTGCGGTTATGAATCATACCTGCTAATAATAATTCGGCCTGCCGGAAGGCAAAGATATTGGCCAACACAGCGGAAAGTCAAGCCAGCGCTGGTCGGAAAAAAATCTCCACCGCCCGATGGCCGCGCTGCCGCGCGTTCACTTTGTGGTCGGTCGTATTTTTTTCCGGCGGGCTTGACGTTTCCTGCCTACGCGCGATGAAGGTTGCCTATCGGCAGGCCGAATGAGGCGAAGCCGAATTTTTCAAAACAAAAACATTCTTTATGGCAACATCAACATTTTATGCAGCCAAGCAAGACAGGCAAGACATTTATGCCGAAATCACCGATTATGTAATTGCGGCGCTTGAAAAGGGCGACATCCTTTGGAATAAACCGTGGCACAGCTATGGACTGCCGCGCAACATTACGGGCGAAACGGCTTACCGGGGATGGAATGCGTTTCTACTCAATTTCGTTTGCCTGTGCAAACAATATGAAACGCCCTACTTTATCACGTTTTTGCAAGCACAAAAGCTGGGCGGTACCATACGCAAGGGGCAGAAAGGTTATCGCATCATCTATATGGCCCCGGTACCGAGCAGGTATATGAGCAGAAAAGTAAGGGACGAAGCGACCGGCATCGAGAAAGAAGTGCCGCAAATGATACGCGTCCCCAAGATGCACACCGTTTTCAATATTGCCCAAACCGAAGGCATCGACTTTACCATTGACAAACCGCAACAACGAACAGATGTGCAAAAAATTGAAGCCTGTGAACAAATCATTGCCGCTATGCCCAAGCGGCCACCCATTACCCACAAGGGTGATCAGGCATATTACTTGCCTTCGCTTGATGAGGTATTTATGCCCGATCAATCCTTGTTCCACCATGACGAAGGCTACTATAGCACCTTGTTTCATGAACTAGCGCATAGTACGGGTCACCGCAGCCGATTGAACAGGGAAGAATTGATGCAATCTGATGGTTTCGGTGGCAACAATTATAGTAAAGAAGAACTGACCGCTGAACTGACCGCCGCCTACTTGTGCGGCATAACCGGCATCAGGCAAAAGACCATTGATAACAGCGCTGCCTACATCAAAGGTTGGTTGCGTAAGTTGCGCGGCGACAAAAAGTTTTTCCTTAACGCTGCATCCCAAGCGCGGGCCGCCAGTGAATTCATGTTGAACAAAGCCGACGAGACAACACGGACACATGATCAGCCGGAATCCGCCATTTTCTAACCAAATGCTGATAACATATTGAAGCGGGCGATGGCCCGCTTCATGAACCATTTTGAAACATGCTAAAATTATGCACATGACACATTATGAAGATATATCCCGCGGCATGTTATGGGATGCGATGCATGACGCCGTTCAAGCAGGAATAGCCGCGGGATTTGAAGGCAAGAAAACCATCGAAGGGAAAACAATAAGCGATTGGATAACGGGCTACATCGATGATCTATTAGGTGAAGACGATGACAACCAATAGAGCTGTAATATCATTTTATCATCTCTAAAAACTTTATAGTATGAAACCAATCAAAATTCTCCTTGAGATCAAAAACCATACGGTTCATTGCGTATATGCCAACGTCGATATCCAATATATAATCGTCAATCGTGACGACTTAAATAGAGGATGGCACCCTTTGTCCGTTCCGCTAGAACCTGAAATTGTGCAAGACCCCTTGTATCTGTGTTATTCAGATGTGGATCCCCAAGAGGCCGAAATCAGAGAAAATCTAAGACGCATAGATTTTTAAAAGCTAAGATTCTGGTGGATGCCGTCCGCCAGAATCGTCCTACCAGATATTTTGCTGAATAATCCAGCGGCAATTCGAAATCATTTTTTGACATTATAAACTTTTGCGTATGCTAGAACAGATCATCAACTTGTTGCAATCAACTGGCAGGTATGGAGTCATTCTGATTGTTACCGGTTTACTTATTCGCTTTATAGTAGCCAGTCATCGGTTTTCCAGGCGCGGTGTAGGTGGCTTGCAGCATTTCAGTTCCTATGCGGTGGCGTTGATCGTTACGGCCATAGAAGGAGCCGCAGCGATTGTAGGAATCTTCCTCATTATTAAAGGCGTATTGGTCTGGGTTACCTGATACCCATCCGGTCCTATAATCGAAAAAAGCTGCGGATGTTTCCCGCAGCTTTTCTAATTTAATAACGCTAACTGTGTTCACCTGTTAGTGTTATCGTATTTATCATCATCCTCCTCCATACGATTTAAAAGTGCGGTTTTCAGAAAATCTATAAATGGGGTTCTATTTTTTTTGCGCAGCCGAATTTCTTCGAAAGTTTTATGGATATAAGTGAGATGAATGTTCCATTGTTTTGCGATGGTTTCTGCAACGAGGATTGTGGGCTGGTTCCCGAATGCCCTGATAGCTACCAGCGCATAAATCAGTTCTGCAAGTTGTGTCTTTTGCGCTGTCCACGTGATTGTCGTTTCAGATGACGTTGCCCCGGAAGGAGTGTCAAACCCGTTCGTTTCAATAAAATTAAGTAGCAGTTCATAGCCGATAAAGCGGGCCAGGGTGACACTGGCAGGTGTATATAATCGGGTATCCATTAACATGCACGCCTCTTGTATCGGGTTAGCGGCTGCCGACCTCAGGAACAGTCGATCATCCAGGTGAGTTAAACCAAGCTTCATGTACCTATACAGTTCCTTTTCCCGATCCAGATACCGGGTGATTCGTCGAATCTCCCTTTCGCGGATCTGTGTTTTCAAACTATGGGGCCACGGTGGCGTTTCAGCCCTTAAACGGGTAATCCGCACCTGGAAAGCCAGGTTTCCCAGGAACTTAGGAAAGACGAATTTGAAATACCGGATTTCTTCAGCGGTGTCCTGAAAGCCATGTTCCAACATAAATAGATTCAACTGATCAATGAGCATCCTGGTTTGAGCAATGTGAGTCATTGCTTCAGCAATATCAGCCGAAGGCGAGGTTACTGCTCTGGTCTCAACCTCCACTTTTGGCCATAATTCTTGCACGTATTGCTCCAACTCACTCATGGGCCGATTAACGTTTGATCGTCTAAAAGTTACGACTGGATAAGTACTAAATGCAACGTACAAACGAGCGCCGCTAACTCTGGCCCCATCCCCGCCGCATACCCGATCATTTTCGTAGCAAAGGTGTTTTTCCCACTTTGGCCCGGTGTTTTCACCAGGCCCGGCCTGTGCTTTTTCTCATTTACTTCCCTGTATCTGAGCGTTTTCATAAAGAAAAATCTAACTAAATTTAATTTATCAAGCCTTAGCTATGCAATCGATAAAAACGATCATCCTGGAAGACCAGCCCGACATAAGGGAATCTATCCGCACTATGCTTACAGCCCGGCCATACATTTCCATCGTTGGTGCGGCAGGTACGGTCAGTGAGGCACTGCCTTTACTGGCAAGCACTAAACCCGATTTGCTCTTGTTGGACGTAGAGTTGGCTGATGGCCTGGGATTCGATGTCCTCCACGTGATAACCGACACCAGCGTTATTTTTGTCACTGCATACCATCAGTACGCAATTAAGGCCCTCAAACACGGGGCATTTGATTATCTGTTAAAACCCATTGATATCGACGAATTGTTATCCGCAATCGACAAAGCGGCACAGTCTAAAAAGCGCGGACCCTGCGATTTTGTAGTGTTGGCATCTTCGGATTATTATCAATTGGTGAAGTTTCATGAAATTCTTTATTGTCAAAGCGATAACGGGTATACGACTTTCCATCTAGTGGACGGTAGAACGATATTAACATCACAACACCTGAAAAGGTATGAAGACATACTTCCCCGCGAAATTTTCTTTAGACCTCATAAATCCTTTCTGGTGAATCATCAATTTGTAGACCGGTTTTACAAAGAAGGCACCCTCACCTTGAGAAATGGAACGCATTTACCCGTGGCCAGTAGGAGAAAGGATCATGTTACCGAATTCCTATTGAGATATGAGTTATGAACAAGCTTCTATTACTGTGTTTACTATTGATCGCCTGTACAAACAGCCGTCAACATTCGCCAGCCGTAGACACCCCTGTAGATTTGTTGATTGATCGAATGACCAGCCGAACGATGGAGTTATTCGGACGGTCCTTATTGGATTCTGTTGGCCAATATCTCGATTTCGTCAAGGATACAGTTGATCTGAGGGGTGACAGCCGCTATGAACTTTATTGGCAATTTGCCAAAATACAACAACATATGCTGGGCGGCAATGATGATAGCGCAGCGTATTTTATTTATGCTGCTCGAGAATCGGCTAAATCTAAAGATATAAAAGACCATGATCGCTTCAATTTAAATTCAATCATGTCTTCTTTTTATCTGCGAAGGGGAAGCTACGATAGTGCATTCGGTACATGTTTGGAAAATTATTCGTTAGCCAAAAAGGCTGTCCAAAATAGAATCGCAACGGCTTGTTATGATTTAAGCGAGCTTTCCATGACGTATGACGATACGGCCAATGTCCGAAAGTATGCCTTTGAAGCGTGGAGCCACCGCGAAGAAGAACCGGAACTGGTACCGCATATTGCCAATAAGATCCTTTACTATTATGATCGAGCGGGCCAACTGGATTCTGCCATTCAGTTCGGACTTCGTTTTACAGGTGATTCTACACTAAGTTCAAGGGCGGACTGGCTGGCCGAACACCAGCAAAATTTAGGGGTACTTTTGGTGAATAAAGGCAGAGTAAAGGAGGGGATTTGTCACTTGGTGAAAGCCAAAGAACTATACGAACAGCTTGGGGTGCATACGAGCCTTATGTATGCAAATCTCAGTGAGGCGTTGGCTTTATTAAGGCAGTTTAACCTCGCCTCGAAATATGCAGACACCGCTTTGCGTTTGGCAACTGAAAGCGAAGACTTCGAATTGATTAAAGACGCACTGATCACCCAGGCAACGGTCCTGCATCATCAGGGAAAATATAAACAAGCCTACGCGGCGCTTGATTCTGCTTATCATTACTTCGGCAAGGAAATGGATTCCAGCTTTCGAAAACAAGCAAAAGAAATTGAAACTAAATACCAGGTCAATGAGCAGGCGCGGGAGTTAGAGGACCTTACATACCATTATAACGTTAACCGGAAACTTTCTTCTCAACAACGAGCCATCATTGGCTCCTTGATAATTATCATCCTGCTGGCAGGAGCTATTGCATTATTGATCGTGAAAAGAAGTCGGCTACGTATCAAAATTAAAGAGGCGCAACTTCGCCAACAGCTTGCCAGAACGCAAATGAACTCTCACTTCACATTTAATGTATTGGCAGTTTTGCAGAGTTTTTTGCAGACTAACAAGTTAGATAGGTTGATCAAATATTTAACCGGGTTTTCTAAATTGTTACGCACCAGTTTTGAAAATTCGGAAAAAGCAATGGTTCCTTTGAAGGATGAAATTGCTGCGTTGGAAAACTATCTGCAGTTGCAGCAATTACTGTATGAAGAAAAGTTTGATTATACTATCGATAACTTTGTCGCCGATCAGACAGTTAAGGTGCCACCGATGATACTCCAACCGTTCGTGGAAAATTCCATATTGAAAGGTTTCACCAACATCAGCCGAAAAGGGATAATTCATGTGCTTTTAGAGCACGTAGATGGTTCCCTGCATTGCATTATTGAAGATAACGGCCGTGGGTTAGACAGTCCAACTTCCCACCAACTGAGAAAAAGTTCTACCATGATAACTGCTGAACGGCTATCCATCTTATCTCGCCAATCTAAAAAGAAAGCGAGGCTTTCCGTCACCGACAAAGCCAAGGCGAATAACGAAAACGGCGTGCGCGTAGAACTATTTATTCCGGTTTGAGGTATTATATGTGGATGCCGTACTGTAAAGTAAATACTCCTGCGATAATACTAGCTCCAATAGGTGATTGATCATTAAAAGCCGGGCTTTTTGTTTTGTAAAAAAGCGTGAAACGAAACCACGAAAATACCTGTCAGCCTGCGGCTTTGTACCAGATGTAATAAAAAAATTCGGCCTGCCGGAAGGCAAAGATATGGGCCGACACAGCGGAAAGTCAAGCCAGCGCTTATCGAAAAAAAATCTCCACCGCCTTGTGGCCGCGCTATCGCGCGTGCAATTAGCGGGCGGTCGTATTTTTTTTCGGCGGGCTTGACGTTTCCTGCCCGCGCGCGATAAAGTGTGCCTATCGGCAGGCCGAATGAGGCGAAGCCGAATCCTTTTCATTTACAAATCAAGGTTATGAAAACACACGACAAAGCGCACACGTTACCAATAGCAGACAAAATTGAAGACACGCCGTTATTACTTGTCGTCGATTGTTTCTGCGGCGCAGGTGGCACGACAACCGGCTTCCGGCAGGCTAAAATCAACGGGCAGCAGGTCGCAAAGGTTATCGCATGTATTAACCACGACCCAAAAGCAATCAAAACGCATTCATATAATCATCCTGATGCCGTTCATTACCATGAAGACATTCGTACCCTCGACTTGTCGAATTTGATAACTACAGTTCGACGTTGGCGGCAGAAATATCCGAAGGCACTTTTGGTATTATGGGCGTCTTTAGAGTGCACGAACTTTAGCCGTGCAAAAGCGGGAAAGCCAAAAAATCCCGACAGCAGGACGCTGGCCGAACATTTGTACCGATATATCGATGCCTTGCAGCCTCACTACATTCAGATTGAAAATGTCGTCGAGTTTAAGTCTTGGGGACCACTGGACGATCATGGCCGGCCGGTTGACAAACAAAACGGTCGGGATTGGCTGAAGTGGCGACAACATATTTGCCTACGTTATGGTTACGTTGATAGCTGGAGGGAGTTGAATAGTGCCAACTTCGGCGCCTACACCAGCCGAAATCGTTTATTTGGGATTTTTGCCAAACGCAATTTACCAGTATTGTTTCCTGAAATTACGCATAGCAAAAATGGAAGAATAGTTGATTTATTTACGAAGTGCCAGCAGTGGAAGGCTGTTAGGGAAGTACTAGAATTGGACAAGACAGGCACCAGCATTTTTGAACGTAAAAAGCCCCTCTCCGAAAAAACACTTTCGCGTATTTATGATGGTCTGCGCCGTTTTGTCCAACCGTATCATCTTGAACGTACAGTATTTCTTACCCATTATTATGGAAAAGGATTTAATACCTCAATAAACGATCCATTGCCCACCATCACAACAAAGGAGCGTGCAGCTTTAGTGGTGGCTCATCACGGTAAGTGCCTTTTCGAAATAGATTCCTCCGATACAATAATGATAAGGAAGATAAAAGAGTTCATGCACGCTAATGGCCTTGCTGACCTAAGTATCCGTATGTTACTGGTGCAAGAATTGTTGAAAGCGCAGGGTTTTCCCTGCGATTATCGATTTGCCGGAAACTCCGGTGATCAAATTAAATTTATAGGCAATAGTGTTGTTCCCGTCGTTGTGCAATATTGGGCAGAAACACTTGCATTGCATTTGCGAGACAAACCTGTAGTTGCCGCCTGATTAATTTCGGCTCTGGATGGATACTTCGAATAGTTTCTTACCATTTGGAACAGTATTATCTTCGCGACACAACTGTAAATACGAAGGCACTAAACTCATTTTACGGAACCTATCGCCATAAAGTCACAGTATACCGGACGTAATAACCCACAAATTAGACTGAATTATATATATTTGTTTAAATTGAATTAGCAATAGAATTGTAGGGGAAGAAAATAATTTTGTTGAGCCGTTCTGAAAGGGCGGCTTTATCATCCACAATCAAAATGAATCAGATTATTGAATATTTTAGGAGTTGGGGTGTAGATGCAAATACAACAGTTTCTGTTTTTATAACCCTTCTCACTTTTTCATTAGGACTTTTGTTAACATGGATGGCAGGACAGGCAAAATCGTTAAAAGAAAAGCGGTCTTACAAAAAGAGCCTAGTATATATTCTGAGAGATTTTAGTAAAGCATGCACTACCCAAAACAATACGGTAATCAAATCTTTGGAACAAGCAAGCCTAAAGAAAGGGAATGATTTTATTATCAATTTTGTTCCCATTGGGACACTTGATTACTTGAATAAACTGGACTTTCATATTTTTTTAAAGAATTTTGAACCCTTCCTGTTTAAGAAAAACTATTCGAAAGCTATTTCCAAGTTGTTCGAACTAATTGCCCAAATTAAAGCTCAGAATGAGAATATAGTTGAATTTTCAAGATTGTTGTTTGAGACTTATAAAAAGCATGAGACACAATTCTATGAAGGTGTAAATGGGTTAAGGAAAATCCATGATGAGCTTGGGGTTCAACTCAATGGAACACCAATTCAAAAAGACAAGGGAGGGGATCTAATACAAGGGTACTTTAGAATTTTTGGAGAATGGCAAACTAATGGGGAAAAGACAGATATAGGATCATTGCATAAGGAAATCGTACTCCAAACAATTCAACTTAATAAACATCATCCCAATATCCCTCTAATTTTACCTACAAATGAGTTAGCTTTAAAAGCCGATGCGGCCTATTTGAACGTGGAAAAGATAGACGGTATGCTTTCTAAAAAATGTAAGGACTTCGCTCATTTTCATAGGAGAGCGTCAAGGCTAACGAATTTAATTATAAAAATTATAGAATAGCACATACTAATTCATGCCATTAGCTAAAATGTCATATAACACTGCGAATAAAATATTTGACCTTTATTGTGACAAATTAGTAAACCTTGATAAATTAGGTGGGTATGAAAAGTATGGTTATTCAGATCTAAATGGTTATGATTTAATAGACATATCCAATGCAATGAAATTACTTACAGCGGTTAGGGTATTTAATACTTACACGCCTGACGAAAACAAAAGATGTGAACTAAAAAAATATGCTTCACAAGATGGCGCTGGATTAGCGGCATTCTTTTTTCACTTTTTTCCAGACGATGTTGCAAACAAGTTAAAAAGGATAGACCCAAACGACAAAAAGGGCATAATTGAATATGCCCATCTCACCGCCAATGCTATGGAATCAGAATGGTACCAACTTTTCAATAAAGAAGAAACCCCTGAATCATTTTTGAATTATTGTATTCACATTGGAAGATCAGACCCCAATTATTGGGGTAAGGTTTATGAAAGAATAGGTATTTCTTGGGAAACAAATGACGACAAAGACCCTATATATTTCTTAATAATGAACGGGGTGAATTTCCAACCAAAAGAAACCACATTCAAAGGAAGTTCAAAATTAGACACAGAAATTACTCCGGAATCCAAATCAAAAAGCATTTTCAAACGTATAAAAGACCGGTTTTTCAAGTAATTATTGAGGCCTTACCATCTTCTACAATCTGATACGGTAGCAGTTGATATACACCTCCAACGGTTTGTCACTCGTTCAGGTCGGATAGCGTGTATCGGCTCAGTGGTGTAATTATGCATGTATCAACCCGATTCAATAAACTAACCTGATGTCCTTTTTAAAATACAAAGACAACCTAACGAAAAGAAAACGGTGTTACTTGAGTGTTCAGGAGGCAATGTGTAGTGGCGCTAGAAAGGCTTGCATACCGCCTCGTTCTTCCCACAGCTTTTTGATCAGTTGAGCACCTTCTTCAGCAGTAATCCTTATATATTTATAGAAGTCCTTTTCTTTTTTATGACCCGAAATGCTCATGATTAATTTAACTGGCGTTCCGGTTAAAAACTCATTAGTGCAGAATGAACGGCGGCCTGTATGCGAGGTAATCCAATCGCATTTGTCGCGTGTGTCTTCAATGGTTTTACCGCCCTTTTGATAGGAAAAAGTAATAGGCTGCGTAAGCCCGGCCAGCCTGCCAATGACTTTGATGTTTTCATTGAAGGTGCTGCTGTAGGTTTTCGGAAACCCATTTGCTATAAAATATTCCAGAATTTCTTTGGCCTCTGTTCTAAGTGGCACAACTACCCATTTATTGGCCTTCTCTGTTTTCTTATATAATTTACCGTCTCGGTAATCTTCCTGGGGCTTCAGTTGTGAGAAGTCGGAAAATCGAAGGCCCGTTAAACAGGCCAATACAAACAGTTTTTGGTCATTAATCAGGTCAACGCGGGTGCCGAGATCGCATCGATAGAACTGAGCGATTTCATCGAAGTTCAGATAAATGGCATCGGTTTCTTCTTCCGGAGCTGAAAAATCGGACATATCAATTGGCGGGATGATCTTTCGTTTTACCCGGTCTTGAACGAAAAGTCGTAGTTGTTTGATCGTTTTATGCACACTGTTGCGTTTCATTCCTGTCACCAATTCTTTGCGATGGGTGTGCACATAGTCGTAGGTCAGGAATTTTTTATACTCGTCATAAAAATTGAAGTCGAAGGAAAGGAAGCTGATCGGTTCCTGCCTATGTTTTTCGAATTGCTCTAAATGGTCACCCATATTCTTGTATACCTGGAGCGTTTTAGGGCTGACTTCTCCCGTTTTATCTTTGATGTATTGTTTAATCTGATCAAAAACATTTGGCCAGGGACGGCCGTTTTTAGGCGAATCCGCAGGCAAATGAGGAAAGATCATACCGTTCTCGACGGTTGTTTCAATCGGTATGATGATGGCTTTGCACGGTGCTATTTGCGGCAGGGGAAAGGGAGGATGGCAGAAAACATGTTGATCGGGCGAAGCAGATTTTTCAGTAGGGCGAATACCTAACTTCAAATCATTTAAATTCAGATTGGGCCTGAATGTCTCTCTGACAAAAACCCCAATTGGTGTTTTATGTTGCTGTTCTCCCCACTCGATGATATCTTCCGCAAGCCGGAGCTGCCTGGTGATCTCTATATTGAGTCGCGTATACAATCCAAATTCTACCGGCAACTTGTCGGTAACAATTCGCTGTTTACTGTTCCAGAATTTGGGCGGAATAGACAGGCCCGTGTTCAGTTTTCGTTTGCCATCCTTTGCGTAGAACTGCAAATAAATGATACTGGTGCCGTCCACCCTGATGTCTTTTGCTTCGCAAACTGCTTTGACTGGATATGCCATCTTCGAGTCTCGTTTTGAGAAAAAAGCGACTAAAATTTTAGAGGTGTTTGTGCCTCCTGGGTTCCTCGACTTTTCCTCGATTAAAAATTCGTCAAGTGATGTAAAGATATCAGTGAAAAAAGGCAGGAGACGTTATAGAATACTGAAGATCAAAGCGTTGTTTGTCAAGTCGCGTAAACTTTTGTCAACTTTCGTATAAACAGCCTCATTTTGCCCATTTTTGAGGTCATGAGCAACGAACCAGAGGAAGAAGCAATTCGCTGAAAGCCTTGTCCATAGCGGGTTTGATCGAAAGAGGAAGATGATGAAAAATAAAAAACCCACTGTGAAAGTGGGCTTCATTTTCAGACAAAAAGCGGACCGGACGGGACTCGAACCCGCGACCTCCGCCGTGACAGGGCGGCATTCTAACCAACTGAACTACCGATCCTTATACCCTTCAATAGTTTTTGTAAGGCCCCTTAAATTTGGGATGGCAAAGATAGGAGATTTGAAATTGTAGCAAAAAGTTTTTCTGTTTTTTTGCAAAGAAAACCATGAAAATGAGGTCATGGCGCAAAAAAAATCCAGGCCGGAAACCATCCGGCCATTCACCCGCCCATTATATCAATAAATAAAGGAATTACACCGCCACTCCCATGCGCTTGCCGGCACTCACACGCGCCAGCACCTGGTCCAGCTCCTGCATAGGCGCATCCTTGGTCACATACCCGTCGGCGCCCATCTCCATGGCTTTGTCGATGTAGGTTTTATCGTCGTTCATGCTGAAGAAAACAACTCTCATGTCCGGGTATTCGGCCTTTACACGTTGCAGCGTCTCAAACCCATTCATCACCGGCATATTGATATCCAGGATACATACATCCGGAATAGTTCCTTTTTCTAACTGTTCCAAAAAATGTTTACCGTTCTCAGCCTCCATGATCACATTAAATCCAACGGTCTTCAAGCGAAAGATCATGCCTTTTCTCAAAACTGCATGGTCGTCTACGATTGCGATGGTAACAGATTGATTCGTCATGTTCACAATGGTTTAATGATAGGTATGGTATATGATGCCCCAAAATGGCATTATATAAAAATGTAATGCCAGGGGATCATTTTAGACGCGCGATCGCAATGATTCCTGTAAAAAAAGCGGCAGATTAAAGAAATCGGCTGGCATTTTAATAAACGCCTATAGGAATACGCTTAGATAAAAAACACGAAAAACAAGATCCCAAAAACTGATTGAGGAGTATATGCAACAATTTTATTTACTAAAAACTACTCGTTGATTTTCTTCTGTTTACATGGACGTATTGCTGAAATTTTTTAGCAGTAGGTGCATTCATTTAGCCTTGTATCTTTGCGTATGCTCCAGCCACCGTTTAGCGACGCTGAATTACTACAGTCTATAAAAAACGACGACGCGGCTGCGTTCAGGATGCTATACGACCGGTATTGGGAAGAACTGTACCTGAAGGCCTGCAAACGTGTAGACAAGGATGAAGCAAAAGACATCGTGCAGGAAGTAATGACCACGCTTTGGAAGCGGCGCAGCGAAATTTTCACCCACGAAGACGGCGCCATTGCCCGGTACCTGCATACGGCGGTGAAATATCGCGTCATCAGTCATTACGCATATACAACGGCTGAAATCCGAAACAACGATGTATTTGATGTACTAACGGGGCCTGCGGTTCAAAACCAGCTCGAGGCCAAAGAGCTCAATGAGTGGCTTAACCGGGAGATTGGTAAACTGCCCGCCCGTATGCAACAGATCTTCCGCATGAGCCGCCAGGATGATATATCCATCGCAGAGATCGCCAGCCACCTCCAACTCTCCGAACAAACGGTAAAAAACCAGCTTACAGAAGCTTTGAAAAGGATCCGAAGCTCCGTCAAATCCCACGAATCTGCCGATTGGGCCTTTATCCTGTTTTTCCTCTATTTTTCCAACCAGTAGGCTTCGCCTCCTAACACAACATTTTAACAATCAGGAAAAACCACCCAATTTTTCCAGTTTCGTCCTTAATATATAACCGATTGTCCGTCAATTGCTTTATTAATTTCTACTAATACAATTTTGCCGTATTTTGCCGGCTGTTCCTCCCACAAAACCAGAATTGTTAAAATTTTTTTCATTCAGACCGGTACCAAAACCTGTTTTTTCAGATAATTAATAAAATACTGCGCAGTGGAAGCTAAATCGATTCGTCAAATACTGAAAAAATACCTGCTTGGAAAAACGAGCCAACCCGAAAACCAGGCTGTCGAAACCTGGTTCAGCTCCATGGAAGATGAACAACCCATCCGCCTGAGCGACCAGGAACGCCACGCTACGCAGGAAGAGATCTGGAACAGGATATCACCGGCCCTGGTAACCGCCCGGCTGCGCGTGATGCCCCGCTGGTTTAAAGTGGCGGCCTGGGCAGCGGTAGTGGCCGGTATCATTACAACAGTGGTATTATTCAACCAGCCGGCAAAAACAGATAAACCGGCTTTTACTGAAATATCCACTAAAAATGGAGAAAAAAGAACCATCGCCATATCCGATGGCTCGAAGCTGACACTAAACGCCGGCACTACCATTCATGTGTACAATGATTTCTCGGAAGAAAGAAGGGTAGACCTGGTAGATGGTGAAGTGTTCTTTGATGTGGCACGCGACATAAATAAACCCTTCCGCATCGGCAGTAATGGGCTTACCATTTCAGTACTGGGTACATCGTTCAACGTATCCAACTATTCAGGACTTAGAAAAATGAGCGTAGGTGTGGTCACCGGTAAAGTAGGGATAACAAAAGACAACGATACCCTGGGCATATTACAAAAAGCAGATGAACTGGTGTACAATAAGGAATTGCAAACCTACGAGATCATTCCCATCAACGAATCGATGCTTGTATGGCGCGAAGGCACGCTCGTAATAAACGATCTCAACTTCAACGAGATGGCCTTCCTCATGCAAAAGAATTTCGGCATAAGCATTACCGCAGAAGATATCAAAGTAAAAACCACCAGGTACACATCCAATCTGCCCACCACCATAACTGCAGATGAAGCGGTGGAAGTATTGGCTGCTATTCATCACCTGAAAATCAAAAAACTAAACAACCAATTCGTTTTGTACCAGTGATAGTAGATCGGTGCAAGGCCTGATTTAATTCTTACATAAAACCAAAAAGTATGAAACAACTGCTTGTCATTAGAAAAAACAAGTTGGGAAAACACGCCCTTCTTTTTCTTCTAATCTTTGCAACAACGATGCTGCCGGTGTTCGCCGGTGAGAGCCAAATCCTCAAAAAAACGTTTGTATCAGTAAAGTTCAGCGGCGGTAACCTCGCAACGGCTATTGCCTCTTTACAAAGATCTTCACGCGTATCCTTCGCGTACGATAAACAGGTGCTGAGCCAATACCAGGTAGGCCCGTTTACCGTGGAAAGGGAAAACCTCGAAAAAGTTTTACAACGCTTATTACAACACAAACCCCTGGATTACGAAGAAGTAAACAGGGTAGTGGTAATCAGTAAAAAAGAAGAGCCGCTCAACAAACAGGTAGCGCAGGTGCGCAGGGAAATAACGGTATCGGGTATTGTTACCGATGAAAAGAACCTGCCCCTGGTGGGCGTTACGGTTGGTATTGGCGGCACACCCACCATGACTACCACCAATGGCGATGGTCAATACAAGATACTGGCCACCCGCGCCGAAGACATGCTGGTATTTAGTTATATCGGTTATGTAACGGCGCACGAAATGGTAGGCAACCGCACCACCATCAATGTGCAAATGAAACCGGGCACCAGCCAGGACCTCGAAGAGGTAGCCATCGTTGGTTTTGGTACCCGTCAAAAAAAGATCAGCCTGGTAGGCGCGCAGTCAACAGTAAACCCGCAGGAACTGCGTCAGCCTGTAGCCAATGTATCTACCATGCTGGCAGGCCGCGTGTCGGGTGTGGTGGGTGTACAACGCTCGGGCGAACCCGGTAAAAGCAGCGCCGATATCTGGATCAGGGGTATTGCCACCAGCTTTGGCAACTCATCATCTCCTTTAATATTAGTAGATGGTGTGGAACGTAATATCAATACCATCGACCCCGAAGACATTGAATCGTTCACGGTATTAAAAGACGCCTCGGGTACGGCGGTGTATGGTGTACGCGGCGCCAATGGCGTTATATTCATCAAAACCAAATCGGGCAAGATCGGTAAACCGCAGATATTATTCGATTACAGCGAAGGTGTGAATACATTTACCAGGAAACCAGAGATGCTGGAAGGCGTTGATTATATGAACCTGGTAAACGAAGCGCTGACCACCCGCAACCAGGCGCCCATGTTCACCCAGGAATATATCGACAAAACAGCTTCAGGTCTCGATCCTTATGTATATCCCAATGTAGACTGGATAGATGCGGTGTTCAACAAGTTCGGCCACACCCGCAAAGCCAATCTCAACATGAGTGGTGGTGTAGACAATGCACAATATTATGTATCACTCGGTTATTTTGGCGAAAGCAGCTTCCTGAAAACCGACGACCAGGCCCAGTATAACTCCGCCCTGCATTATGACCGTTATAATGTAACCGCCAAATTAAATGTAAACGCCACCCGGTCTACTAAAGTAGAAGTAGGCGTGATGGGTTATTTCAGCACCCGCAATGCGCCTTACGAAAGTCCTTCTACTATTTTCGGCAGCGCCATGGCAGCTACGCCGGTGATGTATCCCACCATGTATCCCGGTGGCATTGTACCCGGTATCACCTCCAATGGCGCCTCTATCAATCCCTATGCGCAATTGACCAGGAACGGATACAGAACAGAAAACGAAAACCAGTTATATTCCAACCTGCGTTTAACACAAAACATGGATGGCATTACCCCAGGCTTATCTGCCACGGTGATGGTTGCCTTCGATGCCTTTAACTCACTGTCTATCCGCAGGGCAAAAAGAGATGATACCTACACAGTAGATAAAAACAGTCCTTATAATCCCGACGGTTCCATCAACCTGCAAAGAACCTGGACCTCTACACAACCCTACCTGGGTTTCTCCAAAGACAATGGCGGTAACAGGCAAACCTATGTAGAAGGCGCTTTGAATTATCAAAGAGACCTGGGCCGTCATCGTGTGAGCGGTATGTTACTCGGTTATGCCAGTAGCAAAACCAATGCCTTCGCCGGCGATATCACCTCCTCCATACCCAGCCGTTTGATGGGTGTGGCCGGAAGGGCCACCTACTCATTCGACGACCGTTATTTCCTCGAATTCAACGGCGGTTACAACGGGTCTGAATTATTTGCACCTGATAACCGGTTTGGTTTCTTCCCGGCCATTGGTGCAGGTTGGGTGATCTCCAACGAAAAATTCTTCGAAGGGTTGCTGAATACGGTATCCTTCATGAAACTCAGATATTCTTATGGCAAATCCGGTCTTGGCTTGATTACTTCGGGTTCGCGCCGCTTTGCTTATATCACCGAAGTATCCGATGGCGCCAGGGGATACGATTTTGGAAAAAACAGCACTACCAATACGGGTGGTGTTGTGGTAACAGAATACGCGGTTCCGGATATGGCCTGGTCTACCTCGTTGAAGCAGGACCTTGGTTTTGAAGTGAAGTTTATGAACAACCGCCTCTCGTTCATCGTCGACCTGTTTAACGAAGAACGCACGGGCATCTTTATGATGAGACGCTCGGCGGTTATCTTCAACGGTCTGCAAAATCAACTCTGGGGCAACCTGGGCGCCGTTAAGAACAGGGGAGTAGATGGTACTGTAGAGTACAACACCAATATAGGCGAGGTGAGTTTGAACCTGCGCGGCAATTTCACCTACAACAAAGACGAGGTGATCGAGAACGACGTACCGCCCCAGCGTTATCCCTGGCTGGAGCAAAGAGGCGACAATGCCCTGGCGCGTTACGGCTACATAGCCGAAGGTTTGTTCATCGATCAGAAAGAGATTGACGAAAGCGCCGTACCCGGTGACAAATCGAAAGTACAACCCGGCGATATCAAATACAAAGACCTGAACGGCGATGGCGTTATTGACGCCAACGACGTAGCCAAAATAGGCCGTGGCGATGTGCCCACTACCGTTTATGGTTTTGGTTTCAACCTGGGTTATAAAAGATTCCAGGTAGGTGTATTGTTCCAGGGTATCAGCAATGCCGACAGGATGTTGCGCGGACGCGCCATCATGCCGTTCAATGCATCGGATGCTTCGAACGCCTATGCCATTGCTGCAGACAGGTGGACAGTAGACAATCCCCGCCAGGATGCCTTTTATCCCCGCCTGGCCTACGGCGAAGACAGGAACTTCAACAATACCAGGGCCAGCTCGTGGTGGGTGAAAGATGTAAGTTTTATCCGCCTCAAAACAGCCCTCATTTCTTATGCCTTACCCAATGCGTTCCTGTCGCGGTTCGGTATCAAAAATTCCACCGTATACATGCAGGGCATCAACCTGCTTACCTGGAGCAAATTCGAATTGTGGGATCCTGAACTGAATACGGATAATGGCATCAGTTACCCCAACGTAAGGACCATTTCGTTAGGTGTTAACTTGAAATTTTAATTGTTGATTTCAAAATGAGTTACAATATGCGTAAGACGATATACCTGTTTTTTGCCATGGTGGCGCTGGCCTCCTGTAAAAAATACCTCGATAAACTCCCGGACGATAAACTATCCGGTGAGGATATATTCGAAAGCTGGCAAACAGCACAAAAATTCCTGAACAATGTATACTCCCATGTACCCGACGAGTTTGGACAAAGAGACGGTGGTAAATATGAAGAAAGTGATAATTACAACAACGGCGGTATATGGACCGGTGGCAGCGATGAAGCCGAATTTCTCTGGGGTTTTGTACGCTCCAACAACATGAACATCGGCGCCTGGGACGCTACTTCCGATTTTGTAAAAACTTATTGGACCAACTATTACCAGGGTATACAGGGCGCCAGCACATTCATCAGGCATGCCGATGAGATCAGCGACCTTAGCCAGGAATTAAAAAACCGCTATAAGGCCGAAGCCCGGGCATTGCGCGCCTTTTATTATTACCAGTTGCTTCGCATTTATGGCCCGGTGGTGATGATGGGCGACGAACCTGTTGACCCTACGGCCACCCTGCAAATTCCACGCAGTTCGGTAGACGAGATGATAAACTTCATCGCAGCTGAATTCACCACCGCTGCCAACGACCTGCCGGTAATTCCCGAAAGCGATGGCGATTATGGCCGCTTTACCAAAGGCGCAGCGCTGGCCTATAAAGCACAGGCCTTGTTATTGGGCGCCAGCCCGCTGTTCAACGGCAACACCGATTATGCCGACCTGAAAAATAAAGACGGCAAACAGTTGATTCCCCAAAACTATGACGTAAACAAATGGAAAACGGCGGCCACTGCCTACAAGGAGTTCCTCACCACCTTTGGGTCTACCTACGATCTGTACAGGGTAAGTGATGCCAACGGCCACAATGCGTACCGGTCGTGCAGGGACGTAATGCTGGTAGACTGGAACGTGGAATGGATCTTTGCCCGCAGGGGATCAGTAGATTCCAGGCAATATGAGTTGTGTCCCCGTCACGACGGCGCACCCAGCGGTGATGTAAAAGGTGGTACCGGCCTGGCTGCCACACAAAGAATGGTAGATGCCTTTTTTATGGCCAATGGTATGAGTCCCGTAACAGGTTACAATGCCGATGGTACACCCATCGTGAATGCCGCCTCGGGTTATCAGCTTACCGGTTTTTCCGATTTTAAAGCGCCTTCCTCCAACGCCACCCTGGGCGCCAAAAGCACCTTCAACCAATGGGTAAACCGTGAACCGCGTTTTTATGTAAATATCACGTATAACCGCAGCACATGGCTGAATCCTACCTATCCCATGGAAACCACTTTGTTCCGTGGTGGTAACTCAGGCAAAAAAGCCGATGGAAGCGGTGGCGACTATTCCGTTACAGGATATGTAGTGCGCAAATCGATGAGCACCGGCAAATGGGGCAATAGCAGCGACCATAAACTGGTGATGCTGCGCCTGGCCGAAATATACCTGGGATATGCCGAAGCCCTGAATGAAGCCGATTATGCCGGCAACCTCACCGAAACCTTGAAATACCTGAACCTGATTCGTGAAAGAGCAGGTATTCCGCAATATGGAGCCGGCGCCAATGCATTGCCCATTCCTGCCAACCAGGTGGAGATGCGCGACGCCATTCGCAAAGAACGCCGCGTGGAGCTGGCCTTCGAAAACACCCGTTTCTTTGATGTACGCCGCTGGAAGATTGCCGAAGAAACAGAGAACGGCAAAGCCTGGGGGCTTGATATCGATGCCACCACTGAACCCGGTTTCTACAACCTCAAATCCTTTGAAACAAGGGTGTTCAACAAAAAACATTACCTGTTCCCCCTTCCGCAGGTGGAGGTCAACAACGACGTAGAACTGGTGCAGAATTCAGGCTGGTAACATTCATAATTATCAAAAACGGAAATTATGTCCCTTACATTCAAATCATATATTTTTATTGCGGCCCTGTTTTTGGCCGCCTGTAAAAAAGACGGCGACGGCGGATACAGTCACAACCCATCCGCTCCCATCGTAGTAAATACATTTTCACCCATGCAGGGCGCCACTGGTACAGATATCCTGATCACCGGCAGCAACTTCTCATCCGATACAACCAAAGTAAAAGTATCCATCAATGGGGTGCCTTTAAAAATTGTGGGCGCCAAAGAAGACCGGATTCTGGCCTTTCTGCCGGCCAAAACAGGCAGCGGTCCCATTACCGTTACCATTGGTGAAAACAGCGCTACCAGCACCGATCAGTTTACCTACCAGTTCTCCTATGTGGTTACCACCCTGGCAGGATCAGGCAGCGCCGGTTACCAGGATGGAAAGGGCGAAGCCGCATCGTTCAACTTTGATGGTGTGCGCTCCCAGTTGAGCGTAGATGATAACCTGAATGTGTATGTTCCAGATGGCGGCAATCAACGCATACGCAAAATTGCACCCGACGGAACCGTGACCACCCTGGCTGGTTCGGGTGTAAAGGGTTTTGAAGACGGCCCTGCCGCCCTGGCCAAATTCAATAATCCCTGCGGTACTACGGTAGACGCTAATGGCAATGTGTATGTTTCAGAAAGAAATGGCAACCGCATACGTAAGATCACACCCGATGGCATGGTGTCTACCTATGTATCGGGCCCCAACGAAGCCGGTACCAAAGAGCTCACATCGGTGATCATCAATAAAAACACAGGCGCCATTTACTGGTCAGATTTTTATGGCGATGGTGTATATACCCTCAAAAACGGCAACGTTACCAGAGTGATCAACTACTCACTGCCCTGTACCATCACTATGGACAATGCAGGTAATATCTATTCTACCCATTACGATGCCCAAACAGTGAGAAAGTATACCTATAACGCCGCCGATGAAACCTTTGACAACGGCGTGGTGATTGCCGGTAAAAATGCCCAGACCGGCTGGGAAGACGGCATCGGCGAATCTGCCCGTTTCAACAGGCCCTGGGGCATTGCCATCGATAACAATGGCAACCTGCTTGTATCGGGACTGGGCGAACACAGGAACAGCAATAACATACGCCACATCAATACCACCAACAATATGGTTACTACCATAGCCGGAGTGGGCGACAGGGGTTATGCCGATGGAAAAGGCAACAACGCCCGGTTTGATACACCAACCGGAATTGCGGTAGATAAGAACGGCGATATGTATGTACTGGACCTGGTGAACCAGCGCGTACGTAAGATCACTGTACAGTAAATTTTTTTAAGTGGGTTGAAACAGTCCGTACCCTGTTTCAACCCACTTTTTTTTAATACCGTTTAACATGAAAAAAACAGCCTGCATCCTTGTTCTCATCATTGGTATAACAGCATTGTCGTGCAGCAAAAAAAGCAGCAATGCACCACCCATCACCGGCAACCCGCCACAGCAGCAGGTGAATTTTACTTCCAGTGATGCCACTTCTGCTTACAACGATTTCAACAAACATTTATACGATCCCGTCAGGAAGATATACTACCGCCGTTCCGACAAAAGCGGCCGCGGCGCCATATGGACGCAGGCCATTTACTGGGATATGGCCATGAATGCCTGGAAACGTACAAAAGATCCCAAATACAGGCAGTTGGTAGAAGATATTTTCCAGGGAGGCGCAGGGCAATATGCCGATTACAACTGGCGCAACGAAACCGAATGGTTTATCTGGGACGATATGATGTGGTGGATCATTTCGCTGGCAAGGGCCTATGAACTTACCGGCGAACAAAAATTCCTCGACCTGGCCAAAGAAGGGTTTCATTTTGTTTGGTATGGCGATGCTGCCATCAACCGCGCCGGCTCGCATGAGGCCAATGGCGGTATGGAATGGGACTGGCACCGCCGCGGCAAAACCGCCTGCATCAATTATCCCACCATCATTGCTGCCATGACCTTGCACAACATCACCAAAGACGACGATTATGTGTCAAAGGCATTGGAAGTATATGGCTGGGCCCGCGCCAATTTATTCGACACGAACAATGGCCGCGTAGCCGACCACAAGGTAGACAACCAGCCCACCAACTGGACCCTGCATACCTATAACCAGGCCACCTGTATAGGCGCTGCTGTCATGTTGTATAATAAAACCAAAGACATAAAATACCTGAACGATGCCGTGCTGGCCGCCGACTACACCAAAAACTCCATGAGCGATGCCAATGGCATTTTGCCCTTTGAGAATGGTGAAGAGCAGGGGGTATACAACGCCATCTTTGCACAATACATCATTCGTTTGATTGAAGATGGGAACAAACCCGAATACTTGCCCTGGTTACGAAAAAACATCAACTTTGCCTACGGCAGAAGAAACAGCACTACCGGCCTGATGGGTAAGGATTATAAAACCACGTTGCCAACCGGCGCAGCCGTTTCCTGTTACGATGCCTGCAGCATCCCCGCATTGATGCAGGTGATTCCTCCTGAGAAATAGAAAAAAACGTATCGATGAAATTAAAATTTGTATTCGGTTCACTGCTTTTTACAAGGGCTTTATTGGCAAACGATCCGGAACCCCTGAAATACGTCAACACCCTGCAGGGCACCAACTCGGCATTTGAGCTTACCCGTGGCAATACCTATCCCACCACCGCTTTGCCCTTTGGCATGCATACGTGGACGCCGCAAACAGGCAAAAACGGCGATGGCTGGAAATACCAGTACACCAAAAAAACGATCCGCGGTTTTCAGCAGGCGCACCAATGCAGCTCCTGGACCAACGACTATGCGGTTTTTTCCTTTATGCCGGTGATTGGTTCACTGGTGGTAAATGAAGATGCGCGGGCTTCTGCTTTTAGTCATGCCAACGAAACGGCATCTCCAGCCTATTACCAGGTACGGTTCGATAACAAGATCAATACAGAAATTTCACCTACCGAACGCGGGGCCCATCTTCGTTTTTCATTTCCAAAAGGGCAAAACGCTTACCTGGTGCTGGATGGTTATACCCGCATGAGCATGGTAACCATCATTCCCTCCGAACGCAAGATCATCGGTTATGTAAACAACGGTCATTACCGCACCGATAACTTTAAAAATTATTTTGTAGCCGTATTCGACAAACCATTCGTGGCTTATGGTACCTGGGAAAACCGGAAGAATACGATACAGCCCGATTCGCTGCATGCAGAAGCGCGCGGCGCCGGCGCATATATTCAATTCAAGGCAGGGTCTACCGTCCAGGTAAAAGTAGCTTCTTCCTATATCAGCCCCGAACAGGCAGCGTTGAACCTGCAAAGGGAATTAGGCCAGTTTAAAAAACTGGAGGATACGCGTAAGGCAGCAGCTGCCATCTGGAACAAGTATTTATCGAAGATCCAGGTAGAGGGTGATTCCGAAGAAGACAAGGCCACCTTTTATTCCTGCTTTTTCAGGGCCAGCCTGTTCTCGCGCCAGTTTTTTGAATACGATAAAGACGGCAAACCTTATTATTTCAGTCCCTACGATGGCAAGGTGCATTACGGTTATTTGTATACCGATACCGGTTTTTGGGACACCTTCCGCGCGCAGTTCCCGCTCAATACCATCTTGCACCCCACCATGCATGGTCGTTATATGCAGGCACTGCTCGATGCCAAAGAGCAATGCGGCTGGCTGCCTTCGTGGTCTTTTCCCGGTGAAGGCGGCAGCATGATCGGTAACCATGCCATTTCCCTGCTGGCCGATGCCTGGGTAAAAGGCATTCGTACTTTCGATCCGCACAAAGCGCTGGAAGCCTACCTGCACGAAGCTACCAACAAAGGACCCTGGGGACCCGCCAATGGCCGCCATGGATGGAAAGAATATTACCAGTTAGGTTATGTGCCTTATCCCGAGATCAGGGAGGCCACTGCCAAAACACTTGAATATGCATACGACGACTGGTGTGGTTATAAACTGGCCCAGGAAGTACAGGCGCCTTTTTACGCCGGCATCTTTGCCCGCCAGATGTATAACTACCGCAACGTATACGATTCCACCACGGGTTTTATGCGCGGCCGCAATGCCAAAGGCGAATGGCAACCTAACTTCGATGCCACCGAATGGGGCGGGCCCTTTACAGAAGGATGCGCCTGGCATTGGTTGTGGTCGGTTTTTCATGATGTGCAGGGCCTGATCAACCTGGTGGGCGGCAATGAAAAATTCATCGCCAAACTCGACAGCGTGTTTACCATGCCCAATACCTTCAAGGTGGGTACCTATGGCCATCCCATTCACGAAATGACCGAAATGGCCATGGCCAATATGGGTCAGTATGCGCATGGCAACCAGCCCATACAACATATGATATACCTGTATAATTATGCAGGCCAGCCCTGGAAGGCCCAGTACCATGCCCGTAACGTAATGAAAAAATTATACAATGCTACCGAGAACGGTTATCCCGGTGATGAAGACCAGGGCCAAACCTCCAGTTGGTATGTGCTGAGCGCTTTGGGTTTTTACAGCGTAACACCCGGTACCGGTGAATATGTGATGGGCAGCCCGATGTTTAAAAAGATCACCATTACGCTGGAGAATGGAAAAAAGTTTGTGATAAAGGCAAACGGCAACAACGACAGCAATGTATATATACAAAATGCTTCGTTGAACGGACAACCCTATACAAAAACATATATCCGCCATGAAGATATTGTGAATGGCGGTGTGCTGGAACTGAACATGGGCAGCCAGCCCAATACTTCCATCAAACTGGCTGACGAAGACAAACCTTTTTCTTTGTCGGCGAAATAAATGTCCATATTAGCTAGCTCATAATCATTCTACTATGAATGATTATGAGCATTGGTGCAGGTTTTGGTGAATTATTGTCATTTTTACATTTAAATGACTATATTGCATATACCAAAACGATTGCACCGGTATGACAGAAAAAGAAATCATATCTGATCTGCAGCAACGCATCGCCCTTTGCGAGGATATGAAAGCATACCGCCGGTTGTATGAATTGTTGTACGAGCGCCTGTTTTGGTTTTCCTTCTCATTTGTAAGATCCCGCGAGGTAGCCGAAGAAATAGTGTCCGATGTATTTATTAAGATATGGAATATACGTGATGAGCTCCGCGCCATCGAAAACCTCACGGTATACCTGTATATCATTGCTAAGAACTGCTCGCTCAATTATATTACAAAAAAGTACAAGTATCCACAGCTAAGCCTGGATGATATCCAGTTTGAAGTGGTTTCCAACATCAATCCCGAAGAATTATACATCTCCGCCGAGCTGGGTAAAAAGATCAGGGAGGCCATCGACCAGCTACCCGCGCAATGCCGCCTTATATTTCAAATGGTAAGGGAGGATGGACTCAAACCGAAGGAAGTGGCCGATATATTGGGCATAGCCGAAATGACCATTCGCAACCAGCTCACCATTGCGGCCAAAAAAATAGCGCTGGCTTTACAACCCCACCTGCAGCCCTCCGCCCCCAGGGTAAGGAATAATTAAAAAAAAAATTTCCCTTCTTTGGTATAGTTCCCCTTTTTAATTGTCCTATTGACACATCTATACCAATGACGGACGAAAGAATCTGGCAACTGATCATCCTGAAGTTCACCGGGGAAGCGGGTTCGGAAGAATTGGCCGAGCTGGAACAGCTATTAAAACAACAACCCGGGCTGGGCTTTCAACTGGGCATCCTGGAAGAAGTATGGGCCGCCAAACAAAAGAAGGATACACCCGACATCGATGACAGTTTTAACAGGCATTTGCAAAGACTCAGCAATCAAGTACCGGTAGACAATCACATACCCAGCAGAAAGCCGCTTTACAAACGTGCCTGGTTCATCAGCACCGCTGCAGCGGCCTGCCTGCTAGTATTCGCGCTGTTGTTTTACCAGTCCCCACCTAAACAACCACCTGCTGCACCAGCGGTTCAAAACCTGGTGAGCACGCACAATGGTTCCAAAACCAAGTTGCAATTGCCAGATGGCTCGGAAGTATGGCTGAATGCCGGCAGTAAGATATCCTATGGCAACGATTTTACGGGTCCTGAAAGACGGGTGACGCTGTATGGTGAAGCCTTCTTCGATGTGGTAAAGGATAGTACCCGTCCATTTATTATTCATACCAATGCCATCGATATCAGGGTATTGGGTACGGCCTTCAACGTACGTTCCTATCCCGATGAAAAAATGACCGAAACCGCCCTGATCAGGGGCTCTATTGAAGTAACCCTGCGCAAACACCCGGGCAGGAAGATCGTGTTGAAGCCGAGCGAAAAGCTCATCGTAAAGAATGACACCCTTTCAGCAAAAATCACCGGTAAGCCGCCCGATCCGTTGATGACACTTACCCAGGTGCATTATGTGAATGAAGGCCGCGACAGCGCCAGCATGGAAACCCTGTGGACAAAAAACAAACTGGTGTTTGATGGCGAAACCCTGCAGGAGGTAGCGGTAAAACTCGAACGCTGGTATGGGGTAAAGGTCACCATTCAAAGTGAATTGTTGAAAAACACAGAATACAACGGCGTTTTTGAAGATGAGAATATCAACGAGGTGTTATATGCCTTACAGTTGACCGGCAATTTCAACTATACCATCAAAAAGAAGGAGGTCATCATCAAACCATAACACTGTTTTATTCACCAAAACAACTGACTATGATACTATCTACCTGACCTGCATTTTGCAAAAACGGAGAATGGTGCAACATTCTCCGCGTACAGCAAAAGACAGTAAACTGTTCCCGTCTTGCGGCGGGGCAATCCCATCTTTTAACTTAAACATTGCTAAAGTATGAAAAAAATGAAACATGGCCTGTCGTGCAGGACGGCCAGGTTAACTCTTAAATATGTATTGATGACGAAGCTTGCCATAATACTGATAGTTGGATTTACCATTCCATCTTTCGCCAACAGCTATGGTCAGAACGATATCAGTCTGCGCCTGAAAAAGGTGCCCCTGCGGGAAGCCTTAAAGGCCATTGAGAACCAGGGCTTTTACCGCTTCGTGTACAAAACGCGGCTGCTGCCCAAAGATGAAAAAGTGACCATCGATGTACAAGATGCACCCCTGCACGATGTAATGGCCGCCATACTGCAAAACAGCGGGCTCACCTACCGCAGGGTGAGCGATAAACTGGTGGTGATCATCGAGTCGGGTTCCATCAAAGACAATGAAACCATTGGTATTACCGTAAGCGGCAAAATTACCGATGATGCCGGTGCGGCTGTTTCGGGCGCCTCCATCCAGGAAAAAGGCACCAACAACGGCACCTCCAGCGCCAACGACGGCAGCTTCTCCATCACCGTCACCAATGGCGATGCTGTTTTACTGATCAGCTCCATTGGTTTTGTTACGCAGGAAGTACCGGTGAAAAACAAGACCTCCATACCGGTCGTACTGCAACGCGGCAACAGTGAGCTCGAAAACGTAGTGGTGATCGGTTATGGTACCCAACGCAAAGGCGATGTCACCAGCTCCATATCCTCCATCAAGGCAGAAAACTTTGTAAAGGCGCCGGTACGCAATATAGGCCAGTTGATACAGGGCAAGGCAGCCGGGGTTACCATCGTGTCATCGAGCGGCGATCCTACCAGCGGGGTAGGCATATTGCTGCGCGGCAACACCACCATACTCGGCGCCAATACCAATCCGCTGATACTGATCGATGGCGTTCCCGGCGACTTCAACACCGTGGCGCCGGAAGACATTGAATCGGTCGACATCCTGAAAGACGGTTCCGCCGCCGCCATCTATGGCATACGCGCCACCAACGGCGTTATCCTCATCACCACCAAACGGTTTAAATCGGGTATGATGAATACCCTGGAATACAGCACACAGCTCAGCACACAGTCTATCGCCAGAAAAATAGACATGCTGACTGCACAGGATTACCGCGACCAGATCGCTGCAGGCATCCGCAGTGCATCGTGGGACAATGGCGCCGATACTGACTGGTTCAAAGAGGCTACCAATAAAAATCCATTCTCGCAACTGCATAATATCACCTGGCGCGGCGGCAATGCCACTACCAATTATCTCGTCAACGGTAACTTCCGCCAGTTCAACGGCATCATGAAAAAATCCGATAACCAAACTTTCAGCGGCCGTGCAGAGATACAGCACAATATGCTGCAGAACAAAGTGAAGTTTACATTGGGTTTGATAGGCCGCCAGAACAAATACACCACTACCGGCGATGGGTACAGCTTCAATGGCTGGACCTACCGGCAAACCATGATCCAAAACCCCACTTCACCTACGATGAAGGACGGCGCCTGGTTCCAGGAAAATATTTTCGACTACGACAACCCGCTGGCCAGGCTGTACGAAAGCGATGGCCGAAATAAATCGCAATACACGCGGTACAATGCCCGTGTTGATATCAAACCGGTGAACGGTCTTACGCTGAGTATGAACACCGCCTTTGGCAAATACAATGAATCGCGCGGTTATTCCGAAACCAAACAACATGTAAGCACCATCAAGGACGGCCGCAATGGCTATGCTTCTGCCGGCGCTACAGAAAGTATCGACCGTTTCCTGGAACTGACTGCCGATTACAGCCGCGCTTTTGGTGATCATCGTTTTTCGGTAGTGGCCGGTTATGGTTACCAGGAAAACGAGCGTTTTGAATCGTGGCTGCAGAACTGGGATTTTCCAACAGATGTATTTGGTTATTCCAATATCAGTTTGGGTAAAGCGCTGCAGGAAGGCAAGGCCACCATGGGTGGCAGCAGAAGCGAAAGCAACCTGATCTCATTCTTTGGCAGAGCTACCTACAGCTTTGCCGATAAATACCTGCTGCTGGCCAGCCTACGGTACGAGGCCGCCAACCAGTTGTATGGCGCCGAAAAACCCTGGGGCGCTTTCCCGGCTGTATCGGTGGGTTGGAAAATTTCGCAGGAAGATTTTATGCGCGATCTGCATTTTATCGATAACCTGAAACTGCGGGCCGGTTACGGCGTTACCGGTAACCCGCCCAACAGCAATTTCCTGGGTGTAGCCCTGTTAAACTATGCCGATTATTATCTTATCAATGGAAACTGGATCCGTACCCTTACTCCTTATCAAAATCCCAATCCTTATTTGCGTTGGGAAGAAAAAAAGGAATTGAACATCGGGTTGGATTTTGCTGTGCTGAACAACCGCGTGTATGGTTCTATCGATTTTTATAACCGCCGTATCGACGGCTTGCTGTACGATTACCAGGTGCCCAGTCCGCCCAACCTGTACACCAGCACCCGCGCCAATGTGGGTGTGATGGAAAACAAAGGCCTGGAAATAGACCTGAGCATCGTTCCCGTACAAAGTAAAGACTTCAGCTGGACCACCCAATTCCTGTACTCCACCAATGAGAACAGGCTGGTAAAACTCTCGAACGACCTCTATTCGTTAAGCAGCAACTATTTTACCACCGGCAGTACCGGCGTACCTATTCAAACCTTTACGCATATAGTAGAAATAGGGAAGAAGGTAGGCGACTTTTATGGTTATAAAGTGATCGATATGTCGGATGATGGTTACTGGATCTATGCCGATAAAGACGGCAAACCTGTTCCTTACAATCAATTCAACCGCGGCTTTGATGATAAACAGGTATTGGGCAACGGCGTTCCCAAATGGCACCTGGGTTGGAACAACAACCTGCGGTATAAAAACTTCGACATGGGTATTACCATGCGTGGCTCGTTTGGATTCCAGATTCTCAACTTCCAACGTATGTACTATGAGAATACCGGTGACGACCGCTACAACCGCATGAAATCTGCTTATGATAAGATCTACGGTAAAGCCGTGCTGAACAAAAACGTGCCGTTGGAATTCAACAGCCATTATGTAGAGGATGGCGATTTCTGGAAAATAGATAATATTTCATTGGGTTATACCGTAAGTCTGCCTGCCGCCGCCAAAAAATACGTTCAGGCCGCCCGGGTATTTGTGTCGAGCCTGAACACGTTTATCATTACCGGTTACAATGGCATCGATCCGGAAGTAAACTGGTCGGGGCTCAATCCCGGCAACGATGACCGTGATAAGTACCCCACCGTTAGAACTTTTACACTCGGACTGAACGTAACTTTTTAACCTGATAAATCATCACTGTTATGATCATAAAAAAAATTATGGTAGTTGTGTTGATTACCGCTGCGGTAACTGCCTGTACCAAATTAAAAGATAAAAATTACAACCAGGTCATTTCCGAACAGTTTCAACCCGCGCCCGATGATATCGGTTCGTTGGTAGGCGCTGCCTATATTCCCTGGCGTTCGCTGTTTAATAAATGGCAAAGTTATTTCTGGGCGCAGGAGATCTGCACCGATGCATTGGTGATTCCCAAAAGACCCTGGGGTTGGGTGGATGATGGCGGCTACCGCCGGTTCCATTATCATTCCTGGACGGCCGAAGACGCCATTGTTACTACTTGCTGGCAGCGTGCCTATGCAGGTGTTACCACCTGCAACCGCGTGATATACCAGATAGAAAACGACCAGATACAATTGGGCGCCGCCAAAGAATCTACTTTGGCCGAATTGAAAGTATTGCGCGCCACTTATTTCTGGGTATTGTGCGATATGTATGGCAATGTACCCATCGTAGACCGTTTTGATGTACCCGAAAATTTTCTCCCCGAACAAAGCACCCGCAAACAGGTATTTGATTTTATCGTAAAAGACATCAGGGATAACATCAATGCCTTGAAAACAGATGTGGACCAAACCACTTATGGCAGGATCAACAAATGGGTGGCCTTTACCTTGCTGGCCAAATTATACCTGAATGCCGGTGTGTATACCGGTACACCGATGTGGGACGAATGTATTGCCGCCTGTGATAGTGTAATCGGTTCAGGCAAGTATGTGCTGGAGCCGCGCCAGAAAAATGTGTTCGTTACCAATAACGAATCCAGCAAGGAGATCATCTGGCCTTTTGTATATGATAGTAAATACCTGAACCAGTATTGGGACGACTGGAATGCCTTCGACCACCATATGCAAACCCTGCCGCAGGAAATGCAGCGTACCTACAACCTGCAGAATTCGCCCTGGGGCGGTATTTGTGCTATTCCGCAGTTTATTGAAACCTTCGATCAAACCTATGACGACCGTTTCAAACAAAACTGGCTGCGTGGCGTACAAACCGCTTCCAATGGTGAAATATTAAAGGTGGAGAACGGCGAGCACAAAGGACAAACGCTCAACCTCATCAACTTGTTGCCTTCTATCGACAGCACCGAAGCTAACCATGGTTTGCGCCTGGGCAAGTTTGAAGTGGCTTTAAAAAGCGCCTCCATACTCGATAACGATTTTCCATTCTTCCGTTTTGCCGATATTTTAATGATGAAGGCCGAATCGTTGTTACGTACCGGCAAGGCAGCCGATGCAGCTACCATTGTAACAGAGGTACGTGCAAGAAGTTTTACGCAGGATCCCTCCAGGGCTTTGATAACCGGCGCCGAGCTGATGCAGGGCAGCAAATATCCATATGGACAACGCGACAAATACGGCACCAGTAGCGAAGGCGGCGCCGATGTGCAGTATGGCCGTTTCCTCGATGAACTGGGTTATGAATTTTTTGAAGAAGCACATCGCCGGCAGGATATGATCCGTTTTGGCGTGTTCACCACCAAAAAATGGTTCTCACATACCAGCAGCGCGCCGCACAAAACCTTATTCCCCATTCCACAGGTAGAAATAAATAAAAATTCGAAACTGAAACAAAATTCAGGATATTAGAACTATGAAAAAATTGTTCCTGTTGTTTGCTGTAGGCTGTTGTACGCAGGTGCATGCACAGAAAAAAGACTATCCTATCCAGGCTGTAAACTTTACAGCCGTAAAGCTCACCGATAGTTTCTGGCTGCCGCGTTTGCGTACCAACCACCTGGTTACCATTCCCGCCTCTTTTGAGCGTTGCGAAAGCACCGGCCGTGTAAAGAACTTTGAAATGGCCGCTGTCAAATCGGGTAAGTTCTGTACTACTTTCCCCTTCGATGATACCGACATTTACAAGACCATCGAAGGCGCTTCCTTTTCTTTAAGTCTTTTTCCCGACAAAAAGATGGAGGCCTATATCGACTCGCTGATCGTAAAGATCGCCAACGCGCAGGAGCCCGATGGTTACCTGTATACAGCGCGTACCATCAATCCCAGCGACCCGCATAAATGGGCCGGTATGGAAAGATGGGTAAAAGAAAGGGAGTTGAGTCATGAACTGTACAACTCAGGTCATTTATACGAAGCAGCCTTTGCGCACTACTATGCCACCGGCAAAAAGAACCTGCTGAACATTGCCCTGAAAAATGCCGACCTGGTATGTTCGGTATTTGGTGAAGGTAAACTGCATGTAGCGCCCGGCCACCAGATCGTGGAAATGGGACTGGTAAAATTATACCGCATCACAGGCAAACAGGAATACCTGGAAACAGCTAAGTTCTTCATCAACGAAAGAGGCCGTTACAAGGGATACGACAGCACCAGCCGCGACCCGTGGCGCAACGGTTCGTACTGGCAGGACCATGTACCCGTGGTACAGCAAAAAGAAGCCGTTGGGCATGCCGTGCGGGCCGGTTACCTGTATGCCGCCATTGCCGATGTAGCCGCGTTGACAGGCGATGAATCATTGCTGCGCGCCGTAGATACCATCTGGCAAAATGTAGTGACCAAAAAGATCTATGTGCAGGGCGGGCTGGGCGCCATACCGGGCGGTGAACGTTTTGGCGATAATTACGAACTGCCCAATGCCACTGCCTACAACGAAACCTGTGCCGCCATTGCCAATGTGTACTGGAACTACCGCATGTTTTTGTTGCACGGCGAAAGCAAGTACATCGATGTATTGGAAAAAAGCCTGTACAATGGATTGATTGCCGGCATCGGGCTCGATGGCAAATCGTTTTTTTATACCAATGCCATGCAGGTGAGGAACCACTTTACACATCATGCCCTGGAGCCCACGCGCTCCGGCTGGTTCGATTGTTCCTGCTGCCCCACCAACCTGACCCGGTTGATCCCCTCTATACCGGGTTATGTATATGCTTTGAAGAACAACGATGTGTATGTAAACCTGTTTATCAACAGCAGGTCTACCCTGAACATACAAAACAAACAGGTAGTGATAGAACAGCAAAACCGTTATCCCTGGGATGGCGATCTTAGATTCAAAATAACGCCGTCAAAAACGACTGCGTTTAACATGCTGGTGCGTATTCCCGGATGGGCGCAGAACGAGGTCATTCCTTCTGATCTGTATACATTCACCAATACGGTAAACACCAAACCGGTGATCAAAGTAAACGGGCAACCTGTTGAATACACCATCGTGAATGGTTATGCATCGATCAACAGAACCTGGAAGAAAAATGATCAACTGGAAGTGTTGCTGCCGATGGAAGTACGCAAGATCACCGCGCATGAAAAAATAAAGGACGATCATGGTAAACTGGCATTGCAAAGAGGTCCGCTGGTGTTTTGCGCCGAATGGGCCGACAACAATGGCAAGGCATCCAACATCATACTGCCGGCTAATACGAATTTAACAGCCAGTTACAGGCCTGATTTGTTAAATGGTGTAACGGTACTCACCGGCCAGGCGCCTGTTATTAAGATCGATCAAAACCAGGTATCCACCGTGCAACAACCTTTTACCGCCATTCCCTATTATGCATGGGCCAATCGTGGTAAAGGAGAGATGACCGTGTGGTTCCCCCAGGTGATCAATGATATCGAGATCATAGCAGCAGACCCGCCCAGCCAGCTAAGTAAAAAATGAGTGGATAGCGCCCCGGCCAACAGGCCGGGGTTTTTTATTTTTATTTTTAAACGAATTCCCTTAATTTAATAGTGGAAATGAATTAGCTAGTTTACTAGCCTCCCAAAGGAACCTGTTCTCGCTCTGATTACCAGCATCTGGAAAAAACATCGTCTTAGGCCTGATAATTCATTTACATGAACCAGAAACCTTTTATATTAGTAGCCGACGATGACCAGGAAGACCGATTTTTGTTGCACACCGCTTTTGTAGAGATTGGTTGTTCGGATGAGATTTACCTGGTCGAAAATGGCATGCAGGTTTTCAACTACCTCGATACTTCTGACATGGAGCATCGTACGCCTGCACTTATTATCCTCGATCTGAACATGCCGGTGCTGGATGGTATGCAAACACTGTCCCGCCTGAAGTCTGACAACCGTTACAGGGATATTCCCGTGATCATCTACACCACTTCAGTTCAGGAAGTGGAAAAAGCCAAATGCCTGGAGATTGGCGCTGCGGACTTTATCAAAAAGCCGGCCCAGTTTAACCAAACCGTTTCTACCGCTCAGTTTTTTCATGAATTCGGGATGGCAGCCGTGAAATAGGTCAGATCGTTTGCCAGGTACCCGACTTAGCACTCTCAAAAACAGCTTCAATCACTTTCATATTGTTCACCGCATCTTCCAGCGGTGTAGGGGCCGTTGTTTTGTTCAGGATGGCCTGCGAAAACAGGTCGCCCTGGATGGTGTACTGGTCAACCGGTTCAAACACCATTTCCTCGGTGCCGTTTTTGGTGTGCAGCCAGATGCGCGTAGATGCTTTTGGCGGCGCATTAAAGGGTATTTCTATTTCCACCCGGCCTTCGGTGCCCAGGATATTCACGCGCTGGTAAGGCATCAACTGCGTGCTGCAGGTAAAGGTAGAAGTGCCGGATTTAAAATCGAGCATGCCCGAGCTCAGGGTATCGGTGCCCATCACCGCGTCGTAGTCAACACGGCCCATAGCCCGCAGGGGTTCTTCATTAAAAATAAAACGCGACAGGGAAATACAATAACAGCCGATATCCATCAGGCCGCCGCCGCCAATATCTTTTTGGTTGCGGATATTATTGGGGTCGGTGTTATAATAAGAGAAAAAGGAATGAATGGTGCGGGGAATACCCAGCTTCCCATCCTGCACCCATTTTTTGGCCTGCACCCATTGCGGGTGAAAACGGTACATAAATGCTTCCATGATCAACAGGTGGGGTGTTTGCCGCGATGCCTGCTGCAACTGTGCTGCTTCGGCGGCAGACAGCGCAATGGGTTTTTCGCACAACACATGTTTGCCGGCCTGCAAGGCCTTCAGCGCCCAGGGTACATGCAGGTGGTTGGGCAGCGGAATGTATACCGCCTCGATGGAGGCATCGGTCAGCAATGCTTCATACGAGCCATATACCACGGGAATATTCAAAGCGGCGGCTGCGGCCTTTGCCTGGTCTTCATTACGCGAAGCGATGGCGCGTATATCGCAATAGGCGGAAGCCTGCATGGCCGGTATTACTTTTTCGCGGGCTATTTTGGCGGTACTTAAAATTCCCCAACTGATCTTTTTCATGACAGCAAGTTAATATCAATTAGCGGACCCTGCCGAGCTTTTTTACAAACTCCACCAGTTGTTTTAGATCCTGCTCTTTTATCACATCTTTATACACCGGCATTTTTTCGTTGTCAAAGCTGCGCGGGTTACTGATATAGCTTACCAATTGTTCATCGGATAACTTACTATGCAGGTTGTAAGTGCCTTTTCCATCGGAGCCATGGCAGGAATTACAACCATATTTTGTATAGAGGCCGGCGCCTGGATTAACAGTGCGGTTTACCTTGTTATTAATGGGTGGTATTGTTTGCAGGTAGGCATATAGAGCGCTTATTTCTTCCTTGCTTAATTCGGGATACACCGGCATCGGCGGCCTGATCACTTCGTTGTTTTTGTTGAACCCTTCTTTCAAAGCACGCACCAGGTCATTCTCCGTCCAGTTGCTTATACCTGTTTCGTGAAAGGTAAGGTTAGGTACGTTGATCTTTTCCCCGTTTTCGTTTTTCATTTTCTGTCCACCACCCATATAGCCTTTCGAACGTTCCGGCTCGTTCATATCTACTTTCGTAAAACCGGCGGAGTGGCAGTGGAAACAACCGAGGTTATCTGCCAGGTAGCGGCCAAGCGCTTTTTTTTCAACAGGTTTTTTAATGATGGTATCATGATAGGGAAGAGGCTTTGAAAAATGGCTGATGCCGAATTTACCCATAGGTGTGTACTTCGTGTGTGGTGTTTTTATGCCAGAGGGGCGTACCAGTGGATCGTTCGAACGCAGAAAGGCAATGATGGCATCCAGGTCTTGCGTAGCCAGGTTGGGCCTTTGCATATAAGGCATCAAGCGGCCGTCTTTGGCAATGCCCGTGCGAATAAGATATACCAGCTCGCCATCGGTATAGTCCATATCCTGTGTGATATTCGATGCATATACTTTTCCTGCTATGCCCGGTATATCGTGCAATCGTTTACCGGTAAGTTGTTTGGTATCGGGGTTGTAATGACAGCTTGCGCACATCATCATCGTCAGCCGTTTGCCTTCCGCTGCCTGCTCCGTATTTGCAGTAACCGTATGCGTTATCTTTTGCGGTGTGTAGTATAACCCGCAGGCGGTGATGAACAACACGAATAAAATGGATGTGAAAAGTATTTTTGGCATGTTCATGCGGCAAAAATAATCAGCAAAATAAAAAAGGGGCAGGATAAAAATCCACCCCCGTTAAAATCCAAAAATACTCTTTGAAAAACTATGCCATTATTTATTCAAAATGCACGCCAATAATCGTTTAAGGCGCAGTAGTGCATGGCGAAAACGGATAATGTGAATTAATTTTCCCAGTAATCCACATTTTTCGTAAAAATTACAATCCATGCGGTAGTTCCCGCAACTCATGCCGGCGGTACTTCAGCTTCAACCCAAACACCGGTTACTTTGCACCTGTTAAATCGATGGTATATGTTACAGCTTTTCAAAGCCATGATGGCAGTTGTACTGCTGGCATTGGCGCAACAGGCTAAGGCGCAGCTGCCGGTAAAAGGGAAGGTGATCGACGCCTTTACCAAAGAGCCTGTGCAGGGAGCCAGTCTTCATTGTTCTGCCACCGGTTGCCACCATGGATGCACCACCAATGCCAATGGTGAATTTGAAATGAACTGTTGCGAAAGCAGCCAGTTGGTGGTAACATCTATAGGCTACCAGGTGCAGCAGGTGAGCGCGGCAGGTAGTAGTTGTATCGTACACTTAACTCCCGTACAATCGTTGATGAAGGAAGTAGTGGTGTCGGCCAACCGGGGAGAAGCCGTCAAAAGATCCGAAGCGCCGGTGGCCATTGCCTCCATCAGCAGTAAAACATTGCAGGATACCAAACCCATTTCGGCCGACCAGGTATTGAATAAAATCAGCGGTGTAAACATGGTGAGCCTCGGCAACGAGCAGCACCAGATGAGCATTCGCCAGCCCATGACCACCAAAAGCCTGTTCCTGTACCTCGAAGACGGCATTCCCATACGCACCACCGGTTTATTCAACCACAACGCCCTGCTGGAAATGAATATGACCGCCACCAAATCCATCGAGGTCATCAAGGGTCCCTCTTCATCTTTATACGGAAGTGAAGCCATTGGCGGCGTGGTGAATTTTATCAGCGCAGCGCCCACTGCCGTACCCGTGATGAAGCTATCGGTACAGGGTAACAACATCGGTTATAAACGCGGCGACCTGTTCAGCAGTTTTTCCAAAAACAAGTGGGGTGTTGTACTCAGCGGTTATTATGCCGGAAAACAAAATAGCTATCTCGAGTACAGCGATTATCATAAGGCCACCGCCACCGCCCGGGTCGATTACCGTTTTTCCAATACCACCCATCTTACCAACAGCATCACCTGGGTGGATTATTACAGCGATATGTCCGGTGGCATCGACAGTATCATGTTTGCCAAACGCGTTTTCAGCAACCTGCATACATTCACCTATAGAAAAGTGCGATCATTACGCTATCGTTCTACCCTTACGCAACAATGGAACGATCGCAGCAAAACCACCGCCTCGCTTGTATACCGCCATAATACCATTGCGCAAAACCCCGCCTACCGCGTCAAAAACGATCCCAACAAAAGCCTGGCGCATGGTGAAATAAACGAAAGCCGGTTTAACAGCTATGCATTCATCGCGCAGCACAAACAAAGCCTGCCCTGGAAAAAGGCGGTGATCACAGGCGGTTTAAATTTCGATATCAGCCCATCTGCATACAAAGCCGGTTATATCAGGATCAAAAAAGACAGCGCCAGTAAAAAATATACCAGTTACCAGGCAACAGACAGCACGCTCACCCACTACGCTACACGACTGAATAATTATGCCGCTTTTGTAAACGCCGAATTCAACGCTGCCAAAAACCTGCGAGTGGTTGCGTCCTTGCGTTACGACCGGTTCAGCTACCACTTCGACAATCACCTGCGGCCATCTGCATTCAGTGGTTCACCAGATACCATTAATCATTTTGGCCGCTTTAGTCCTAAAATTGGTTTTACCTGGAACTTTGGTGAACGCACCGGCATTTATGCCAACTACAGCGAAGGTTTTGTACCGCCCCAGGTTACCGAGTTGTATACCGGCGTACAGGTGCCCGACCTGAACCCGAGTGTATTTTACAATTATGAGGCAGGCGGCTGGATCGAGATCATCCGCAAAGTACTGAGCGCCGATATCAGTGTGTACCGCCTGCGGGGCACCCATGAGATCATTTCTGTAAAACAACCCGATGGCTCTTATAGCAACCAAAATGCCGGCAATACCCTGCATACCGGTATAGAAGCCGGTGTGCAGGCCAGCCCGGCAAAGGGTTTGACGATCCGTTTCAGCGGCGCTTACAGCAAACACCGTTTTGTGGACTATACCGAGAAGGGCGTATCGTACAAAAACAATGAAATGAACAATGCACCCAACTGGATGTACAATGCCGAGGCCTGGTTTATGCCTGCCTGTATAAAAGGATTGCGTATTGGGCTGGAATGGCAGCACGTCGGCAGCTATTATACCGACCCGCAAAATACCGCCCGCTACGATGGATATGATGTGTTACATTGCAGGGCCGGTTACCGTTTTGGCGCTGCGGAAGTATGGGTAAATGTGCTGAACGCTACCGGCGCCTACTACTCTTACATTACCACCAAAAGTGCTTATGGATATAGTTACCAGGTGGCCGAACCGCGTACCCTGCATGCAGGCCTGATGGTTGATGTAGCCTCATTATTTAAAAAGAAGTAGATGAAACAGCTAATTGCCTTTTGTTGTTTGTGGTGGATGTGTAGTTGCAGTAATAAACAACCAGCGCTAACCCTCATAGCCGGTGCGGTGAAACAGGCCGATAGTTTGCCCGGCTTTTGCCCTTATTTAACAAAGGATAACAAAGGCCAGGCTGTACTGAGCTGGGTGCGCGCCATCAACGATACCGATGCCGTTTTTTGTTATGCTGTTTCAACTGATGGCCATTCGTTTGGCGAGCCTGTAGTCATCCCTTCCAGCAATAACATAGAACCACATTCCGAAAATCTTCCCAAGATCATTTTTAAACCCTCCGGTGAGATCATCGCATTGTGGGGCGCCGAAAGCGGCGACAAACGCAACAAACATGCAGGCCGCGTATATTATGCGCAGTCGTTTGATGAAGGAAAAAACTGGAGCGCTCCCAAACCATTGGTAAGCGATACGGCCGGTTACGACCAACGTTATTATGATGTGGCCTTGCTGCCCAATGGCGAGGCCGGCATCATCTGGCTCGACAATCGCAAAACCACCGGTAAGGAAGGCTCGGCCCTGTATTTTGCGCAAACCCATGGCCGGGATGGATTTCAGCAGGAGCGGCTTATCAGCCAGGGCTGTTGCCAGTGCTGCCGCACCGATTTGTATGTAGATGAAAAAGGCAGCGTGCATGTATTATACCGCGGTATCATCAACGACAGCATTCGCGATATGGTGCATACCGTGAGTACCGATGGCGGAAAAAGCTTTTCAACGCCCAGGCGTATTTATGAAGATAACTGGGTCATCAGGGCTTGTCCGCATACCGGCCCGGCCATGACGGCCAACAGTCATGGTTTGCACTTTGCCTGGTTTACCGGTGGCAGCAGCCGCGGTTGTTTTTACACGCAAAGCACCGATAACGGCGTCCGTTTTGCGGATCGTGACAGCATCAGTCTGCAGGGATCGCATCCCCAGTTGGCCGCCTTGCAGGGCGGCGATATTGTTGTGGTGTGGGACGAAACCGTGCAGCGGGATAATACGATTCACAAACGTATTGGTATTCAAAAGCGTAATGCAGCCGGTGTGCACCAGGGGAAGGATTATATCACGGCCGATAACGGTATGGCTACCTACCCGGTTATAACGCCCATGGATGGTAACAAATCGTTCATAGCTTATTTGGAGAAAAGGGGAGAGCAGCGTTATGTGTTGTACCGGTTTGTTGGATTGTAGGCGGTGTTGAGGGCTACTGTCCTGCACTATCCTGTATGAAAACTGCCTCAAAATTATGACCTGGATCATGCCGGCGAAAATTTAAAAACCCGTTTTTTTCGTTGGAAACCATATGTGATTTTTGCTGAAATGCAGTCTGGGAGCGGGTTTCAGGATTCGGGATTGCGGTTTGCGATAATAAAATCGGGCAAAACCTGATTTCTGTTGGCTGGTGCGGCAATGTATTTTTACATCATCAAACAACGGTAGCACAGAAACAAGAGCAGAAAGAAAAGAAAAGCTACCCACGAAGCGAAAGCTTCACACCAATCAGATCGAAGTTTTTTTTCATATGGCAAGCAATCGTTAGAGGTCGACTGTTTCTACAGTGGACCTTTTTTTTGTCCTTACATGCCCGCATGCTCATCATGGGGCTGCTGCCTGGCCATACGTTGCGCAATAGCGCTTACCACAATCAATTGCAGGGCATGATACAACATGACCGGTAACAACAGGATGCCCGTCAACGGGCTGTTCATGAATATCACCTTCGCCATCACCGTACCATGTACCAACGATTTTTTGGAACCGCAAAAAGTGGCCGTAATGCGGTCGGCCCGGTTAAAACGCAGCAGGCGGGCAATACCGCCGGTGATCGCATACACTACAAAAAACAGCGCCAGTACACAGGCGCCCAGCCATAGCAATTCCGGCGCATCGAGGTTGCTGAACATATGTTTATCAAACGAGTCGCTGAAAGCCGTATACACGATAGCAAGTATAACCAGCTGATCGAAGTATTTCAACTGTTTGCCATAACGCCCGGCCAACTGCCCCAGTTTGGTGGGATTCAGCAATAGCCCCAGCAACACGGGCGCCAGTATTTGCATCAGTAATTTCACCAGCACATCCTGCATATCGATGGAATGGTGGCCGCCACCGGTCACCAGCGCCATCCAGGCGGGTGTGATGAATATGCCCATCAGGCTGGATATGCTGGCGTTAAAAATAGCGCCCGGTATATTGCCGTTGGCAATGGATACCATTACCACCGATGAAGAAACGGTGGATGGCAATGCTGCCAGGAAAAAGGTACCCAGCCAAAGTGCCTGTGTATCTGCCTGGTTGAACCAGGGGCGAACAATGAGCACCAGTAATGGAAACAATATAAAGGTGGCCGCCTGTACCAGTATATGCAAACGCCAGTTGCTTAGCCCCATTACCAGTTTGCTCCTGTTCAGCTTTAGTCCGTAAAAAAAGAATATAAAAGACACGCCCAGGTTGGCCAGCCAGGATATAGTAAAAGGTCCCTTGGCAATGCCCGGTGCGGGGAATTGCGATGCCAGCACGATCATACCTATGATAGACAGGATAAACCAGTCGAGCCCCGCCCTGGTGAGCAACTGAATAAGCTTGTTTGTCATTGAGGTGCAAGATACTGAACAATTAAAATTTGCTATCCGGGACAGACACGTGCATCTACAAACGAATATTTTTTTTGTATTTCCAAAAAAGTATATATCTTGCCTTCACTCCCATACATGCCTACACGTAATTAGTAGCAAGGTGACAATGATGATATAATTAAAGGTGGCGTTCTGCCATATTCCTTCATTCCTTTAAAACATTTTTATGCTTATAACCGCAATGGGTAATTATTAATTATTGGTATAGGGGCGGGGCTTAAGCTCCGATGTTTATTGGGGAAGCTACATGTTGAACAGGATCAGCGTGGGTGTTTACATGTACCTTGCTGCCATTGGAATCTTCCTCTCCTTTTATTGCTCGATCTCTACATAGGTAACCTGAGACCTTGTAAGTAGCCTTATGTCCTGCCGCTTATACTATTCGCGTGTACCTCTTATTATAATAACGCTATGTTTTTCAAATATGCTTGTTGTCACCAGTATTACCATCGATGGAAAACCTGTTAAACAGTACCGTATGTTAACGCTTAACCAGGGTATTTTTGCCCATCATCAATTTCAATTAACCTGTCCGGCAGAAGCCATAGACAGCAGGGAAGGCGCGCTTTTTAATACCTCCGCCGGCTGGATGGGCGCTTCCATCCAATTAGAAATACGTACCGAAGGGGCCAATGATGCACTGCGGTTCTGCGGTTTGATCAACCAGGTATCCACTGCCAAACAAAACGGCCATGCCGGTGATGTCATCATCAGTGGCGCCAGTCCTACGGTGGTATTGGATGGAAGTCCCCAATGCCGGTCCTGGGAAAATAAACCATTGAAACAGGTGGTGCAGGATGTACTCGGCCAGTTCCCGCAAAACCTGCTGCCATCTGTATTATCGACAGCGGCTAACGAGCCGCTGTTGTATACCGTGCAATACCAGGAAACAGCCTGGCACTTCCTGTGCCGGCTGGCGGCTGCCCATGGCGAGTGGTTGTTGTACGATGGAAGGAAACTGCGCATCGGCCCTCCAAAAGGCACACCCCATGAGTTGATCTATGGCAGGCATATCAGCCGCTTCCATCTCTCCATGCAGGCTCGGCCGGCCGTAATGCGCGCCTTTACCTACGACCCGGTGCAACACCAGGTGCATATAAGCGAACGGGGACACCATGCCATTGAGAAAAGCCGCCTGCTTTATCAACCCCTGCCTCAATGGCAAAACCATATATCCGCGGGCAAAAAACAACTGGACGACTGGGTGGCCACGCAAACGGCCCTGCAGGAGGCCAGGATGGTATACTGTAACGGGTGCTGCGATGTGCCCGCCTTATGGCCGGGTAAATTCATCAGTGTGAAGGGCAATAATGTATACAACAAGCGCGACGAGGTGTATGGTGATTTTATTGTTTTTTCAGTTACTCATACGTGTGAAGGACAGGGGCGCTATCGCAATGATTTTGTGGCTGTGCCGGTTTCGGTGAAAGCGCCGCCTGTCCCTTTTTTTGCCGCGCCGCGCTGTGATACGCAAAGCGCGATCGTCACCGACAATCACGACCGGCAGGGTATGGGCCGGGTGCGGGTACGTTTTCACTGGATGAAGGATCGTGAACAATCTCCCTGGCTGCGGGTGGCCGGTGTATATGCCGGTTACAACAAAGGATTTTTTGTGTTGCCGGAAGTAGGAGAGGAGGTGATCGTATCGTTCGAGGGCGATGATGCCGGCAAACCCTATGTGGTGGGTTCGGTGTATAACGGGTCGGCTACCTGCCAGTTTGCGAATGCCACGAATGATATCAAACTGTTTCAGTCGCGCAGCGGTAACAGGATAGAGCTGAATGACAGCGCCGGCAGCATTACCATACAGGATAAAGACGGGAACAGCATGAAACTGGACGGATCAGGATCCGTTCGGCTAAGCGCCCGGGATTCCCTGGTATTGCGTTGCGGCAAGGCCGTTATTGTGTTGGATAAGGATGGCGCCATTACTATGAATGGAAAGGAGATCTCCCTGGAGGCCAGTGGCGAGGTGCAGGTGCAGGGAGCCATCATCCGGTTGAATTGATTTTGTGGGCGTCATCCTTTTTTTACATGGGAAAACCAGCTGCCTGTATTGGCGATATACATACCTGTCCGGTGAGTGCACCGGTTGTTCATGTAGGTGGACCAATTACCGGTCCGGGTGCATCCACCGTATGGATAGCAGGAAAGCGGGCTGCCCTGGTAGGCGACCGTTGCATATGCACCGGCGCCCTCAACCGGGTTGTTGCCGGTTCATCGGGCGTATTGATTGAAGGGAAGCCTGCTGTACGGATAAATGACCGCACTGCGCATGGCGGCATTGTCGTCAAGGGTTGTGCCACCGTTTTGATCGGCGATTCAAAGCCCGCGGCGTTGGCGGCGCTTGGACTTATTTCTCGAAAGCAGGACAAAAACAAAAAGTCCCCACCTTATCGCAAGCCGCGGCCCGCGCGGCGGCGGCGAATGATCGGGCAGGCGATCCGTGATGCCACGGAGATGCTGCAAAGGAAGCAACGCTTGTTGCGGAAAGAGGATAGGGAAACCATGAAGTTGTTCAGGAAGTGGTTTGGAAGGGATGACGAGAAGGCGCGGCAGATTATTTTGGTGAGGATCAGGAAGACGTTGAGGTGTTTGAAGGGGCTTGGTATGGATAATTTTGGGGAGATAATTGACCCGGAAAACAGGCAAAAGTTTTATGCATATGTGACTCCGGACGACAAGACGCATAAAATTTACTTGGGAATTCCCTTCTGGCAGGCCCCGGCTAGTGGAAAAAATTCAAGGGCTGGTATTTTGGTGCACGAGATTTCACACTTCGAAGATATTGAAGGAACCAGGGATCATGAGTATGACGATTTTCTATGCCTTCGGTTGGCGATGTTCAGTCCAGACCGGGCTTTATTCAATGCCGATAATTTCGAACGATTCATTGAATCTTAATTAACTTCATTACTATGGAACCAATTACAATTCATGTTCAATTGACGGTAGATCAGACTTTTGTTGCACACCTGATTTTTACCAATGATACTACTGAACAATTACTGCTAGACAAATACACGATTTGTCTTGATGGTAAGTTCAGGAACAATGTATTTGAAATTACCGATGCAAAAGGAAAAGAAGTCAGTTATTATGGTATGATGGGCAAACGGGTAATTACTAAAGAAGATTTTATAGAGTTTAAGCCTGGAGACACCGTGAATGTATCAGTAAATCTTAACGACGCTTACCGTTTGGAGCCAAATAAATATTCAATCAGATATTTCGCCTACAACCCCGGCTTGTCCGACGACGCTCCCTTCGTAGAAATGATCTCCAACACCGTCTCCATCCACTACAAATAGTTTCCGTCCCTTCCACATACATCCCTTCATTATTTTCAGAACCGCCATGGAATGCCCTCCACCAAGGCCATTCCATGGCCGTTCCTTAAAACCAATTGCCTGCCATGTTCATCCAAACCAAACCCATCGACATAAAACTCATCCTCGAACCCAACTCCAAATCCCTCATCGCCCACCTTCACTTCTTCAACGCCACCCACAAACGCTTCTACCTCGACAAACACTCCATCTGTTTCACCGGAAAATTCACCCGCAATATATTCACCATTATCGACGACCATTACATCAAAGTACCCTACACCGGCGAAACCGTAAACCGGCTGGTGCTACCCGAAGAATTTATCTGGCTGGAAGTAGGCGACTATATCAAAACTTCCGTCGCCATCAATGAAGGCTATAAAATAAAAAAAGGAAGAAGATATGTGGTACAGTATGCGGTCTACAACCTGGCCTATATGTCGGAGCAGGAAGTTATGCGCATAGAGTCAAACAAAGTGGCGGTGGTATACTGAGAGGCGATCACCGGTAAATAGGTATGCTATCTACAACATGCCTCTATGTCGAAACAGAAAGTAATGCGTATAGAGTTGAAAAGGGTGGCGGTGGTGTTTTGAGAAGGGATCGCCGAGCTGTCCACAACCTGGCCTCTAAGTCGGAGCAGGAAGTTATGCGAATTGAGTCGAACAAGGTAGCAGTGGTGTATTGATGTGGGAAAAAAAGATTTTGTAACCTATAACGTAACACGTATCTTTGTTATGATCGCGAGCATAAGGCATAAAGGGTTGAAACGATACTGGACAGCAGGCGATGCATCCCTGCTTCCACAAGACCAGGTAAAAAAGATCGGCTATATACTCAGGTTGCTCAATGGCGCTGAGCTGGCCGGCGATATGAATTTCCCGGGTTTAAACCTCCACAGGTTAAGAGGCGATCTGGATAATTACTGGTCGGTCACCGTTAAAACCAATTGGCGCATCCTATTCAAGTTTGAAAAAGGCCATGCACATCTCGTCGATTATCTCGATTACCATTAAAACCTGTTACCATGCTTAAAAGAAGCCTCCCGCCGGTACATCCCGGCGAAATATTAAAGAACATGTACCTCGAGCCGCTGGGCCTCACCCAGGCTGAGTTCGCCGAAAACCTCGGGGTTACCCGTAAAACGCTGTCGATGCTGCTCAATGAGCACCAGGGTGTAAGCGCCGAAATGGCGTTGCGCCTCGCAAAGGCCTGCAATACCACGCCAGGCTTATGGTTGAACCTGCAGCGCGAGTATGATCTATGGCATGCCGAAAAAAGAATAAAGCTCTCTGCTATCAAACCGTATCCGCGGAGCAAAAACCTGCCTACAGAAGAAGCGGTGTGGAAAAGCGTGAAGCAATAGCACTCACACCACCATACTATACTGTTGCAACAACCTCGCCGTCTCCACCATCTGGTCAAAATTCACCGGCTTCTTAATAAAATCCGTTGCACCTATCTCCAGGCACTGCTCTTTCTCCAACTCATACATCGATGTAGAATGAATGATCACCGGTATATCCTTAAACCGGTGGCTCTTCTTTAAACGCAGCAGCGTTTCCATACCACTGAGCTTGGGCATGTTCAAATCGAGCACTATCAAATTAGGAAGGAAACAATCTTCGGAAATTCCATTTAAATAATCGATCACCTGGGCCCCGTTCTCCACCATACGAATGACTTCCTGGCTGGCAATCTCTTTGAACGCAATGTCCAGCAGGTATCGGTCCTCCTGGTCATCGTCGGCTATAAGGATATATGGTTTTCTGGTCATTGTATTCAATTAAATCAGGCAAAATGTGAAATCAAAAAACGCACAATGCAATATATATAAGAGAAAAATTAATGCCAAATTTTGAATGATCAAATACCATTTATAAAAATCTGGCGATTGATTAAAAAACCGGTAGGTGTTAATACTTATGGCAAGCAGTAGAACAGGACTTGCTAAAACGCTACAGGTTTATTCAGAGGGTACTTCAAAATACAGTGATCCGGCAATTACTCCCGCAAAATTAAATCCAGTTTTCATTGCCTGGTCTATGTATCACTGATAGAGTCTTTAAAATTGGATTAAAAATGATAGAAAAAGCCGCCTTTATCAAAACAGAAAAAATATTTACACCGCCCTGTTGCTTGATTTTCTGTGCTGCATGCAGGTTGAGTAGGAATATCAGATACCTTTGTACTACCAAAAAACACAGCTATGGGCGCTTATCCTGAAAATAACGGTCACCGAAGAAAACCTCCCCGTTATATGTTTGCCGTTATTGAAGCCAAAGGGTATATATTAAAGGCGTATGAAAAAAGATTGCGTAAACTGAATAAATACCTGAAGAACGGGGTGATTGATGAAGACCGTTACAAACAGCTCCGCAACGAATTTGCCGACAATACCGACGAACTCCTGCGCACAGAGATCAAAACCCAAAAAGACTACTCCTTTATTCGCCTGATGGCGGTTTTTGATACTGCTGAAGCCATCGAATTCCGGCTCGATTAACCGATCCTCCATCAATAGCTAATCATAAAGTAAGATCTTTAAAAATGGGAGCCATCCAATTGAGCGTTGGTGGCTCCCTCCTGGTTAAACTCGAAATGTAGCATCGTCTATAGTGAAACCTTTCCGTGAACGGAAGGGTAAACTCAAAGATACCTCCCGCCTGCACCAATACATTTATGAAATCGGGTGTAAAAATTATTCGAAACGTTGTGACCACCACCTTTATTCAAACAGGTTGTTTTAATGCTAATTTAACGATCCTTTTTTCCAAACCTGCCCCGCCACTCGGTGGGTGTAATGCCCATTTCTTTTTTAAAAAGTGAAGTAAAATGCGTGATATTGCTGTAACCAACCAAATATGTAATATCTGTTACGGCCATGGAAGTTGTTTCCAACAATTGTTTGGCCTTCTCCAGCCGCAGCCTGGTTAAGAAGGCATGAATACCGATGCCATACAACTCTTTAAAACCCTCCTTTAACTTAGATTCATTGATGCCTGTTTTCCGGGCCAGTTGTGGAATGGTGATCGGCTTGTCGAACTGCTGGGTCAACACAGCCTTGGCCAGGCGGATAAAACGTATATCCTGCTTTTTCAAAGTCATAGCAATAAGGTTTAAGTAATTGCAATACAATTGCGTGCACTGCAAACTAAATGCGTTCAGGAATGTTCACCGGAAATTGATCAGATTAAATAAACACGGTCACTTATAAACGAAGTTAGCAAAAAATTGATTCCAGCAGGTAACGGGATATCGCATACCTGCTCAAAATGTATACCTGATTTTTTAATTATTGCAGGGAACCCATTCGCTGTAGTGTAAAATGGCGCCTGGTGTACAGGTAAATACGTATACCCGGCCAATCAGACAAGCGGCGCTCTTCAAAACCCGACCGAGTAGCTAAATGGATGTAGTGTTTGTCTTTTTCATTCAGTTCCCAAACAATCCGTTCTACCTGTTGATGCGAGAAAAAATATTCCAGGCTGGTATGCAGGGCCAGCTTGCCCAGGTGGCGCATGGTTAACAGGGCGGGTGAAAGGATCAGCCTGATAAACTGGTCGCCTGCTTCTACTTCATGCGCCCCTTCGTTCCATTCATTGATTTGTTTGCCGCCCTCGCTGATCTCTATTAAAAAATTGGGATGATCGTTCAGAAAGCCGATAAAGGGTTGCGCAAAATCACATTGCAGCATAGCCGTAAATGTTTCCTTTAATTGATTCACAGGCAACTGCGCTACAGGCACCACGCCCCTGGCAAATTCATCCATAAACCAGCCGCCCATATCGTGCCAGTCGCCGGGCACCGACAATGGCCGCAACGAAACCTTCACCTGTTCCTTCCGGAATATCTTCTCAAATACCATAGGGTATTTTTTGCCAGGCTCAAGCGGGTTATATAGCGGCATGGTATTACTCATCAGCAATCGTTCTTCATTCTTAAAGGATGCATACAGCATTTTGGCAAAAACTTGACGATCCATTTCTGGTCATTAAATAGTAATCGGAATTGTATTGGCCCTGGGATACGGGTCGCGCACATTCAATGTTTCCGGTAAAGAGGATGATGCTAGCTGGTATGGTGGAGTTGCTAAACTGCGGCTAATATAAAGAACAAGTTTGTTTTTTGATTATGAAATCGGGAGAAAATATTAGCTTATAGTTATGAGAAAAAATGTGCAAGTATAAGTTTCACGTTTGGATGTGTATGTTAGTAGGTTCAAACTTAATATTATTCTAATCCCGTATGCCCGATCCCAGTTTTGGGATTAGTAACTTCGTATAAATAAACCTTACCTGTACCATGTCGACTATTATTTTTCCTTTGAATCCCTTGCATGAGCTGCATCCTCCCAGGCCCCTCTTACATCCCTTTGCCGAAACCACCAGCAAGGTGTTTACAGGCGCATTCGGCACTATCCTGTTCCAGCAGATAGCCGGGGAATACATGACCTTCAGGCATTATCATTGTTTTATCAGGCGGGCATCGGAGGCGCATTGCCTGGAAATGGATGGCCGGGCCTTTGTTTGTATCAACCTTAAAAAAACAATCACTTTTCGTTTTGGCGACAATTGCGACAGGCTGTTTTTTGAATGGGGCTGCAACCTGTTTTCCGGTTCCGCCGGTAAAGGCAGTGCTGTTTTTCCCAAAGAAGGGGAGTATTCCTTTTTCACCATACATTTTCATCAACAATACCTGCAGCCGTTTCTTCAATCGTATCATTTTGGGAGCATGTTTCTCGATGCCGTTCACCAGGGTAGGGTGGCCGCCTTAAGTGAAAGCAATTTCCCCGCCAACCAGCCGGTACGCACCGCCATATCGGATATGCTCTACAACGAGTTCAGCGATATGCATTACCAGGTATACCTTACGGTAAAATGCCAGGAACTGTTGCTGCCTTTTATAAAACAGTGCGAACGCGAACCGGGCGGCATGATAGCCATCAGTGAGCAGGATGCCGGGGCTATTTACCGCGTAAAGGAAAAACTGCTGAACGAAATGCATGAGCAACATGCGCTGGATAAACTGGCGGCATTTTGCGGGTTAAGTGAATATAAGCTGAAATATGGATTCAGGCAGATCTATGGGATGCTGATCTTTGATTTCCTGCACGAAGTGCGTATGAAAAAAGCGCATTTGCTGGTGTCGGGTACGCAGTTGCCCTACGGGAAAATTGCCGGTCTGGTGGGCTATCAAAGCGTTACCACCTTTTTTAACCAGTTTAAAAAATTTGCAGGCATTTCGCCCAAACGCCTGCGCGATGGCGTCCAGGGAAGGGGCACACGGTTTAATACCCGGCCCAAAAAGCGGGCATAAAACAATCACAAGTAACACAGTATATTTTGCCCGCGCAACAGATAGTTTGTATTTTTAATGTTTTGTTGTTGTATATATCTGTATGCGCCGAATTTCCCTTTTTACCAGTTTCTTTTTATTCGCCTTTTTACTAATCTGTTTTACCTATTGCGCGTCCAGATCGCACCGGCCGGTGAACACACCCTTCTCCCAAAATCCCACACAGGTATACATGCGCCCGCTATCCATCACAGAAGCCTCCGGCATTGCCGACAGCAAAAAAAATCCCGGTCATTTATGGGTAGAACAGGATAGCGGTAATCAACCCTACCTGCACCTCGTAAAACACGATGGCACTGTAGTAAAGTCAATTTATATAGCCCGTTGCCTGAACTTCGACTGGGAAGATATGGCGCTATCAAACGGACCCGTTCCGGGCAAACACTATATCTATATCGGCGACATTGGCGACAACGCCAGGCACCGTTCAGAATATGCAGTGTACAGGTTAGAGGAGCCCTCCATGCAAACAGATGTGGATACCCAGGTCACCAGTATCACCTTCAATTACCCCGACGGCCCACACGATTCCGAGGCCATGCTGGTGGACCCGCACAGTTACGACATCTACATCATTACCAAAACCGATCGCCGGTCGAAACTGTATAAACTAACCTATCCCTACGGTACCGTAGCGCAGGAAGTGGGTGTGTTGCCCTATAATTATGTAGTGAGTGCCGCCATCTCCGGCAAAGGCGATGAAATATTAATAAAAACCTACGATTCCATTTTATATTATACCCGCGCCAGCAACGAAACCATTGAACAGGCGCTTCAAAAATCTCCTTTGCGCCTGCCCTACATGGCCGAACCACAAGGTGAGGCCATCACCTTTGCCGCCGATAACTCCGGTTATTTCACATTAAGCGAAAAGGCGCTGAGCACCATCGTACGTTTGTATTTCTACAAAAGAAAACCCTAATCATATTTTCTTCCCTTGCTGTACAATATCTCCCGGTACGAAAACGAAATGGTGGCCTGCACATAATTTTCCCTGATCAAACTCCGGGCAGTAGTACCACGGCGGCCCGCCTCCAGCGCCAGGGCACAGGTAAGCCCCCGGCTTAGATAACGTCCGTATCCGACCGTAAACCCAAATTCATTGATCGGTTCGTTACGCACCTGCAAATAGGATTGCCCGGTGAACACACCCATCTGGAAATAACTTTTTTCCGCCACCAGTCCAAAACGCTGCAACTGGTTGCTGAACTGCACACCGGCCGAAATACGCTGGCTGTTGATCATCCTCCAGTTGGAACCGCCTTTGTTCAAACCATCCCATTCTGCATAACTGTAATCCACAGTGAAGGTCTGCCGGCCTTTATTAGTGAGTGCAATCCCCGCATCGTAGGTCCAGGGCAGGTGAAAGGTGGAGGTACCCAGCAACTTGTTGTTTTCAACAATGGTACTGCCTTCGGTCACATTCAGCGTTTGTTCACCCCGCAAACCGGTTTTGGTAGTGACCTTACCACCGAGCGACAAACGCCAGTTCTTATTGAGTTTGCCATTATACAGCGTGCCGAATTCAAAACGGAAATTATTGTAGTAATTCTTTACTTCCGAAATAACCGGCACCGCCAGCGTGGCGCCCGATACGGTCTCGGTTTGATTGATAGAGCCAAACAGGAAGGAGGAGCGTACACCCAGCGCCAGGTTTTTACCAATGGAAAAAGCATTGGTCCAGTAAATATTGTTCAGCCCGCCATTGCCGTCGTATAACGCGGCATAGTTGGCATCCGATCCTTCCACGGTTTTGTTTTGGGTAAAAGAATAGTTTACATAACTAAAAGGCGTAAACCCCACACTGCTGGCCCAAAAACCGGTGAGTTTGCTGCTGAGCGAAAACCGTTTGATAGTCATGTCGCGGCTGTTGTTGTTGGTGCTGCCGATGGGATCGCCGGTATAGGTAACCGTTTTGCCTACCAGCGACAGGTCTACCTGGGCCAGGCTGCGCTCCAGGCCAATCAGCGAGGCCGGGTTCTTATTAAACAAATAGCCGGGTATGGAAGTTAGCGCCATGGAAGTATACGCCATGCCGCTGCTGCGGTCGGTATAGGTATTTTGTATATCACCAATGCCATACACAGAGTAGGGCGAGTTCATATTCTGCGCAGTGGCCCTTACACTCAATAAAAGCACGGCTATAAAAATAAGTTTATGCATGGTAGAGCAATTAGTCGATGATCATTAATGTGATTTCCAGCTTTGTCTGGAATTTGGGATGTTGCCGGCTGCCAAATACGGCCCTGTTGAATTGTTGCGCGCCGGAAGGTTCCTCCTGTAAAATAAAAACGCCATGTTCTGCCGTACCCTCCGTATTGAACAGGGCATTGGCATACGACGTAAGATCGAAGGTGTAGGCGGTATTTACACCATACAACCGGTCGATATAGGGAGCGCGGTACTGGAGGTTACCGGTAGAATCGGCCAGCGGTGAACCGATGGCGTTGGTGGCATCTGTTTGCGCCATGTACAATTGCGGTGGCAGCATATACTGGTACAGGTCGAAACTTTGGTTTACCGGTTTTAGTATCAGTTTTGCATCCATCAGCCTTACCACATCATCTATCTTCAGCAATTCGCGCAGCGAAGGGAATTTTATTTTCAGCAATACACCGGTGGCGCTTTGTGTAAATGAATAAGGATGTTGCGGCGTGGCAAAAAACTCACGTTGTTTGGGTGCGGTGCGTTCCAGCGTGGTGCCCGTACGGTCGGTGATAATGCGGTTAAAGTGATAGGAGGTACGGGTAACATAAAAGTCGATGTACTTGCTTTCATAATGCGGCAGGGTAAGGTGATAATGCAAACGCATGCGTACGCTGCTGTCACCCATCTTGAAACTGTACAGGGCGCCGGCGGCCGCTGCCTGCGGTTGTACACAAATGCCCCTGAAGTAGTTCAGGAAATTATCTTCTGTTTGAAACTGGGTAGCCTTTGCTTTTATTTTGTCAAAAAAATCCTGGCCGGTACTTGCGGGTAGTGTGATCTTTACCGTATCCTTCCGCGCGGGGCTGATAGGTTTTGAAAAATGCCCCAGCTCTCCGTTCATCAATTTTACAGAAGAGGTATTGTACAATTTATCGGCATAGGTATAATCGGGTTGGGCAGCCAGTTGGTGCGCGGATACGCTGAATGGCTGGCTGGTATCGCCATAATAATAGCCGTCGGGTTTCATGATCAGCGTCAGCGAATCGAAACGGGCATGGCTGGGGAACAGGGTGGATACATCTTCGCCCAGCGTTGGCAGTCCAAACTGCAGGTAGGTGCTGGCGGTGGTAGCGCCCAGGTACGGGTCGGGATAGTGGCCTACCAGGCAAACCAAAGCGCCGGAGGTAGGAAAAGAATCCAGCACATAGGTACTCATAACCGGTGTAACGGTATCGATGGTGATCAAACGGGTATGGCTGTCGGCCAGGTGATCGCCAAACTGGATATCTTTTTTATGACAGGAAACAAACAGGATGAACGATACGATAACCAATACAGCGCTGCATCTATACATAAATGAGGTTACTTGGTGAATAGAGATATGACACGCAATATATCCGGCACGCAGCAGCAAAATTTGTTATTATATATGGGGGATGGGAAATAATCGACGAGTAGGGTGTTTTTATCTATGGTTTGTATGATAAGGCGTAAAAGAAGCAACTTCCTTCTCTTTGTCACTGGGAGATAAAATCTAATTACTCGTCGATTCCAATCTCCACTCCATCTATTTTACCATCTTCTTTGCACCCCGCACAAATATTTTTACGCAAAATGTTTTAAATGAAAAATGCTGTAGTTTATTCCCTGGCCCTTGTGATTGCTTCTGCCCCTTTTCTCATTATTCCCGGTTGTACAAAAAGCACCAGCAGTACCGACGACCTGGTGGGCAACTGGGTAAAGGTGTCTCCCTTTGGCGGGTATGCGCGCAGTGAAGCCGTGGTGTTCACCATCGGCGATAAGGCCTATGTAGGCCTGGGTACTTCGCAAACCACCCTCTTTTCCAATTTTTATGCCTATGATATCGACAACGACTACTGGACAAGCATTCCCGATTTTCCCGGTACGCCCCGCAATGGCGCGGTTGCCTTTACATTAAAAAATAAAGGCTATGTAGGCACGGGTTACGATGAACAGAATTATTTAAATGATATGTGGCAATACGATCCGGCCAACAATGCCTGGTACCCGGTGAAACCCTTCATGGGATCGGGCCGTTGGGGTGCGGTGGCCTTTACCATCGGCGACAAAGCCTATGTGGGTACGGGTTATGACGGTAATTACCTCGGCGATTTTTACGAATTCGATGCCAACGACAGCACCTGGAGCCAGCGCGCCAGCCTCAAAGGCGATAAACGCCGCTGGGCCACTGCCTTTGTACTCAACGGCCAGGGGTATGTATGCAGCGGGGAAAACAATGGTTCATCATTGAACGACCTGGTGGCTTTTGATAACAGCACCACCAGCGGTACCTGGACCACCAAAAGAAAACTCACCAATGTAAGCGATGAAAGTTACGACGACGATTACGATGGTATTGCCCGTTTTGGCGCGGTGTCGTTTGTAATGAACGACAAAGCCTATATCACTACCGGCGAAAGCGGTGGTTTGAATACACGTACCTGGGAATATGATTACACCAACGACCAGTGGACAGAAAAAACCAGTTTCAGCGGAACGGCCCGCAGCAATGCCGTTGCCTTCTCCATCAACAACAGGGCCTTTGTATTGCTCGGCCGCAGCGGTTCTTCACCATTCGACAACATGTACGAGTTTCAACCCAATGCCGAGGACAACGACGATGACAATTAGTAAAAAGCATATCATGGTATTGCTCGCGGCCTGCCTGTTTGCTGCGGGCAGTACCTTTTTTTTATTACCGGCCCGCCAGCCTGCATCGCTTCAATACCAGTGTTATCAAACACCCCATGGCTGGGGCTACGATATTCTATCCGGGAACAAAATTATCATGCACCAACCCTTTATTCCCTCTGTACCGGGCCATGCCGGTTTTAGGCAACAGGACGATGCCGCCGCCGTTGCCCGAATTGTTATAGAAAAGATAAAATCAGGTGAAATGCCTGCAATTAGTAAATGGGAGCTGCAGCGCCTTGGTATCTTAGATACTCAAGTAAAGTGATGACCAAAGAAAAAGTCCGGGATGCCCTTGCTTCGGCGCTGGGATTTAAGCCGGCAAAAACTGTAAGGCAGAAACTGCTGGTGATTGTAGTGCATGTAGCGCTCTGGGGACTGTTCCTGGTACTGCCCTTGTACATTTACCGTATTCGTATACCGGATGTTCGTTTCATTTACCGGGAGGTCATCAACAAAGCATTTCTTATTGTACTGTTCTACCTGAACTTTTATTACCTGCTGCCGCGTTTTTTCAAAAAACGGCAGGTGTTCAACTATTTTATGTCGCTGGTGGCGGCCCTGGTGCTGTTGTGTGCGCAGCAACTGTTATTGGAGGTGTTCTTTTTAAAAACATTCGATAAAAAACTGAACCGTTTTTACCTGGCATCAGCGGCAGGTGTGGTAACCCGGGTGATCAAAGACAGCGCCACGCAGCCGTTTATTGAGATGCACCGCCTCGAAGACGGCAAAGAGATCACGTCGCGGTTTATGCCCGCCAGGCGTATTGCAGGCAGCAGCAATGGTTTTGGCGCAGTGGTAACCCATGATGAGGTGATGCCGGGTGCGCCAACGATGTTTAAGGGACCTTTTCCGCGCATGTTCTACATGATCATCATCAGGGATGCCCTGTCGTCGGGGGTGGTGATCCTTTTATTAAGCGGTTTTATCAAACTGGCGCATTCCTTATTCGTAAGCGAAAAACAAAAAAAGATCCTGGAAACGGAAAGATTGAATGCCGAATTGAATTTCCTGAAACTGCAGATCAACCCGCATTTTTTGTTCAATACACTCAACAGTATTTATTCGCAGGCGCATTTTAGATCGGAACAAACCGAACACAGTATATTGAAATTCTCGCGCATCATGCGTTATGTGTTGTACGATTCTTCGGTTGATAAGATGCCCTTATCGCAGGACCTGGATTATATCGGTAATTATATCGATCTGCAAAAGCTGCGGTTGTCGAAGAATGTGAACATCCACTACGAAGTAACCGGGCAGGTGCATGGACTGGTGATTGCGCCTTTGCTGCTGATCACCTTTATCGAAAATGCTTTTAAACATGGCATCAGTTATTCCGCTCCCTGCGAGATCAATATATCGATCAATGTTATAGAAAACGAATTAATGCTAACCGTGGGGAACGCCATTACCCAATCAAGCAGGGAATCATCCGGCGGGGTAGGGCTCATCAATGCCCAAAGAAGGCTGGATATGTTATATCCGGGCCGTCACCTGCTGGATGTGATCGAAAACGATCACCTGTATATTGTTAACCTGAAAATTGAATTGGATTATGAAAGTTAACTGTCTCATCATCGATGATGAACCCTGGGCATTGGACCTGATGGAAGATTTTATTTCCAAAGTCCCGTATCTGCACCTGGCCGGCAGGTGTGAAGGCCCGGTAGCGGCGTTCCCGTATTTTGAGAAAGACGAGATCGACCTGGTGTTCCTCGATATTCGTATGCCCGATCTCAGCGGCACGCAGTTCCTGAAAACACTCAACAAAAAACCGGCGGTGATCTTTGTAACAGCGCACAATGAATTTGCCGTGGAAGGTTTTGAACTGGATGCCATCGACTACCTGCTGAAACCGGTTTCGTTCGACCGTTTTATGGCAGCGGTAAACAAGGCCTGTGAATACATCAGTATTCGTAAGTCGAAGAATCAGATCAGGAAAGACGATTTTCTCTTTATCAAAACATCGCACAAGATCCAGAAGATCTTTTACAGCGATATACTGTACATGGAGGGTTTGAAAGATTATACGAAGATACACCTGGCCGATAGCAAGAAACCCTTTGTTACCCTGCAAAGCCTCAAGTATTTTGAATCGAGGCTGCCCCGGGATGAGTTCATACGCATTCACCGCTCCTATATCATATCCTTACGCCGGGTTGATACCGTTTCGCGCAAGGCCGTGCTGCTGGGCGATACCGAGCTGCCCTGCAGCGAGCATTACCGCGACCTGCTGTATAACATCATTGGCGAGAAGTTGTAAAGGATTTTTATTCACAAACCGTTCCGCAGCCGTTTGCTTCCAAATTTGAAACGGTTGTTAAAATTTTATTATATATCAAACCGGGCAAAGCCGGACTGATTCTTGATATATAAAAAATCCTATTTTTAAAGTTCCCTTAACGGCATGGTTTTCAGGGTCGCCGTGGGGGATTCCTGATAGGGTTATTTTCGTACCGATAGCAGGAGCGAAGGCTTCTCTGTCAAAAATTGGGAACGGATCCATGCGCAAACTAGTAATGATTGTAGCGTTACAGTGGTTATTGTCATCTTCTTATGCCACTGAGGGCGCCGATACGCACCTTACTGATACCACCAAAATTCCGGGGGCACCGGTCTCTACTTATTTTTCCATGTCTAATAAGATGAGCGTGTACGACAGCCTGCACCTGAAAGATGCCGGTTTGTCGAAAAAGGTATTCACCCTGGCCTTAAAAGGCATGTCGAGGCTGGTGAAAGCACGCCATATCAAAAATAACCTCCTTACGATCGTTGACTATAGCCAGCCCAGCAACAAAAAAAGGCTGTATGTGGTGGACCTGGAAAACTACCAGCTCCTGTTCAATACCTATGTGGCCCATGGTATGAAAACCGGCAAGGTAACGGCCCAATATTTCAGCAATAAACCTGCGTCCAACAAAAGCAGCCTGGGTTTTTATGTCACCGGTCCGGCCTACCAGGGAAGCAACGGCTATTCGCTGCGGCTGGTAGGGGTGGAAAAGGGCATCAACGACTACGCCATGAAACGCGGCATCGTGGTACATGGCGCCGATTATGTAAACGAATACCTGATTGCCACCCAGGGTTATATTGGCCGTAGCTGGGGATGCCCGGCCGTGGCGCCCGATGTGAGCGATGCCCTGATCGATGTACTGAAGGAGGGGAGTTGTATGTTTATTTATCATCCAACGCAGGCTTACCAGGCAAAATCGCAGTTACTACGGTAAAGGGAGGCATAAGGCAGAAGGCATAAGGCATAAGGGCTACCGCGCTTTTAGCATTCTGCACAATCATCAACTTCCTTATGCCTTATGCCTTCTGCCTTATGCCTTTTTTATAACTGATTCACCAACAATACTATTATCTTTGCGCCATTATTATTGCGTATGCTAAAGGTTGGCGTATTCGGCGTAGGCCATCTGGGTAAATTTCACTTGAATAACTGGAAGGAAATCAACAATGTAGAATTAGTTGGCTTTTACGATCCAGGCGATTCCGCGGCACAGGAAGTGTCGGAAAGATACCAGATTGCCCGTTTTTTAGACCCCGAAAGATTGATCGACGCAGTGGATGCCATCGACATCATTGCACCCACTCACCACCATTTCGAGCTGGCCAAAATGGCCATCCGTAAGGGAAAACATGTGTTCATTGAAAAACCCATGGCCAACACCATGGAGGAGGCGGCGGAGTTGGTTAAATTGGTGCGGGAATCGAATATCAAGCTGCAGGTGGGTCATGTGGAGCGGTTCAACCCCGCTTACCTGGCCGTAAAACAACTGGAGCTGCATCCCATGTTCATCGAGGTGCACCGCCTGGCCCAGTTCAATCCGCGCGGTACCGAGGTAAGTGTGATCCTCGACCTGATGATACATGATATCGACATCATCCTGAACCTGGTAAAAAGCGAGGTAAAACTCATTTCTGCCAGCGGCGTAGCGGTGATGACCGATACACCCGATATAGCCAATATTCGCATCGAATTCAACAACGGTTGTGTGGCCAATTTAACCAGCAGCCGCATTTCGATGAAAAAGATGCGTAAAATGCGCTTATTCCAGAAAGATGCTTACATTGGTATAGACTTCCTGAACAAAAAATCGGAAGTGATCAAATTAAAGACACCGCAGGATGTGGATGCTTTTTCCTTCGACCTGGATACGGTGCATGGCAAAAAAACGATCGCGGTGGTAAACCCACAGGTCCCCGAGATCAATGCCATAAAAAAAGAGTTAGAGGCCTTTCGCGATGCTATCCTGTTCAACACACCAACAGTAGTATCGGAAGTAGACGGTTACCGGGCAATGGACGTAGCACACCAGATCCTGCAAAAAATAAAAAACAATAACATTACTGTGTAAGCCCCTACATGCCGTTTCCTAATAGAATCCATAGTACCTGGTACCTGATCGGCGACTATATCACTGCTTTGTTAGCGTGGATAGTACTGTATTTCTCCCGTAGACTTTTATTGGATGAAACGGTTATTGTTGACGGCCGGCCCTTACTGAACAACCGCTTTTGGTGGGGCATCAGCCTCATACCGCCCGCCTGGCTGGTGTTTTATACACTGGTGGGCTCCTACAACAGCCTTTACCGCAAATCGCGTTTAAACGAGTTCATCACCACCCTGCTTTGCTGCATCATCGGGTGCACGATCATTTTCTTTTCCATCGTGATCAACGATCCCCAGAACGAATACACCTATTATTACAAGGCATTGCTGATTTATGTGGCCGCCCAGTTGCTGTTTACCTGGACGGTACGCAACATGATATTGCTGAAGATAAAAAAACAATTATCTGCCGGTCATGTACGTTTTAATACCCTGCTGATAGGAGGCAACTCCGTGGCAGAAAAGATCTTTTTGGATACCCGCGAAGGGCTTCGCTCGGCAGGATATCATTATACCTGTTTTATCAGCGCCGGCTCCGAACCCAATGGCATCCGCAGCCATTTGCCCTGGCATGGCAAACTGCGCGATATGGAAAAGGTGATCGAAGACCAGGAAATACAAATGGTGGTAGTGGCCATGGAAAAAAAGGAAAAGGCCATGGTAGAAACCATCGTGAACAGGCTGAGTGAAATGGATGTGCAGGTAAAGATCGCGCCGGATATACTGGATATTTTATCCGGTTCGGTAAAAACCAGCAACGTGTTTGGCGACCTGCTGGCCGATATAAAAACCGGCCTTATGCCCGAGTGGCAGCAAAACATCAAACGGGTGCTGGATGTAATGGTGGCCTTACTGGGTTTTGTATTGTTTTCGCCTTTGTTCCTGTATGCCGCCATTCGCGTGAAAATGACTTCTCCCGGTCCTATCATCTATTCGCAGGAAAGAGTGGGGTATAAGGGAAGGAGGTTCCGTATTTATAAGTTCCGCTCTATGTACCACCCGGCAGAAGCGAACGGTCCGCAGTTGTCGTCGCTGGATGATCCCCGGGTTACACCCTGGGGCCGTATCATGCGCAAATGGCGCATAGACGAACTGCCGCAGTTGTGGAATATATTAAAAGGCGAGATGAGCCTGGTAGGTCCGCGGCCCGAACGCGCCTATTATATCAGCCATATCCAGGAGCAAATGCCTTATTTTCATTACCTGTTAAAGGTAAAACCGGGTTTAACCAGCTGGGGCATGGTGCAGTTTGGTTATGCGGGGAATGTAGATGAAATGATAGCGCGTATGAAATACGACCTGGTGTATATCGAGAATATTTCACTGGCGCTCGACCTGAAGATCATGTTATATACGTTGAGAATTATATTTCTTGGAAAAGGACGCTAGGGAATAACACAACATCTATGAAGCAACTCATTGTAACGGCTGTAGCCGCTTTATTCCAATTATCCATCTTTGCACAAAACTATTGGCAGCAGGAACTGCGATACAATATACAGGTATCACTCAATGACAAACAACACAGCCTGCGCGGCCAGCTGGCGCTGGATTATATCAACCATTCCCCCGATACGCTGCACTTCATCTGGTTTCACCTGTGGCCCAATGCTTATAAAGACAGCAATACCGCATTGGCCAAACAACTGGCCGCCGATAAAGACAATGGCAAAAAAAGTTTGGCGCAGGAACCCGGTTTTATCGACAGCCTGCAGTTCACCATCAACGGGCAGCCTGTAGAAACCGAAACCGATACCGCCCATATCGATATGGTGAAGCTATTGCTGGCAAAACCGCTGCTGCCCGGTGACAGCGTTTCCATCGCCACCCCTTTTTTTGTGCAACTGCCTTCTTATTTTTCCCGCTCGGGTCACAATGGCCAGCAGTATATGGTATGCCAATGGTATCCAAAGCCGGCCGTATATGACCGCCAGGGCTGGCATCCTATTCCTTATCTTGACCAGGGTGAGTTTTACAGCGAATACGGCCGTTTTACCGTTAACATCAGTTTGCCTTCGGAATATGTGGTAGGCGCCACCGGTACCCTGCAAACACCGGTGGAATTAAAAAAATACCAGCAATTGGGTGCCGATAACAACAAGGGTGGTAAAGAGCAAAAATATAAGACCGACGCACCGGGTACACTAAAAACCCTGCAATATACCGGTGACCGCATTCATGATTTTGCCTGGTTTGCCAGTAAGGACTTTATCATTCGTTACGATACATTGCAACTGGCCGCCGATACCACCGTACAGGTGTTTTCGTACGGGCAGCCCAATGGCAATAAACAATGGAAAAACAGCACCAGCTATATCAAGGACGCTGTAAAACACTATTCAAAATGGATAGGGCCGTATCCCTATCCCGTGGTGCAGGCCGTGGAAGGTCCGAAAAACTTATCATCGGGCGGTATGGAATATCCCATGATCACGCTGATCACCAGCCCCGGCGCCGGTGAGCTGGAACTGGATGCCGTGATCACCCACGAAATAGGCCACAACTGGTTTTACGGCATACTGGGCAGCAACGAACGCGATCATCCCTGGATGGATGAAGGCATCAATACCTATTACCAGTTCCGTTATGAAGCGGAGAAATACCGCAGCAACAGTATATTTGGTGGCGCCCTGCCCAAAGAACTGAAAAAACTGACGGCCGACGAGTTCCAGGCGCGTATATACAATGCCCTGAATTCGCTGCCTGCGCAAAAGGCCATCAAAACCGGTTCAACGGGTTTTGCCAGTAAAGAAGATTATGGCATGGTAGTGTACATCAAAACCGCCGTGTGGCTGTACCTGGTGGAAAATGCGCTGGGCAGGGAGGTGCTCGACCAGGCCATCAACACCTATTACCAGGAGTGGCAGTTCAGGCATCCCTACCCGGAAGACTTTAAAAATGTGCTGGAGAAAGTGAGTGGAAAGGACCTGACGCATTTATGGGCCCTGCTGGATAAAGAAGGGAGTTTCTAATGAAAAAAATTGCACTCATCCTTTTACTGGCTGCCTGCCGGCTAACTGCACCGGGCCAATCGTACTGGCAGCAGGAACTACATTATACCATAGATGTAACGCTGAACGACCGCGAACATAGCCTGGACGGTTTTCTAAAACTGCGTTATGTAAACCATTCTCCCGACAGCCTTTCCTTTATCTGGTTTCACCTGTGGCCCAATGCGTTTAAAAACGACAAAACCGCCTTTACCGAACAAACCCTGCAAAACGGCCGCATCGATTATTATTTTGCCAAACGCGAAGAGCGCGGGTACATCAACCGCCTCGATTTCAGGGTAAACAACAATACGCTCGAAACCGAAGATCATCCGCAATACATCGACATTATTAAAGTGCATTTGCCGGCGCCGCTGGCGCCGGGCGCCGAAACCGAGATCACCACACCCTTTCATGTGCAGTTGCCCAAAAATTTTTCGCGGGGCGGCTACACCAAGGGCGCCTTCCAGGTAACACAATGGTATCCCAAACCGGCTGTATACGACAGAACCGGCTGGCATCCCATGCCCTACCTTGACCAGGGCGAGTTTTACAGCGATTTTGGAAGTTTTGATGTACGCATTACCGTTCCCGAACAATATGTAGTGGCAGCCACCGGCGACCTGGTAGAAGGAAAACGGGAAGGAACAGGTGTTATAAAAAAAGAAGAAAAACCCAAAACACCGGTAAAAAAGAAACCGGTACCTGTAAAAAAGCCTGCAACTCTACCGCCACAAAATTTCCGAACGCTCCGCTTTCAACAAAAAGACGTTCACGACTTTGCCTGGTTTGCAGATTCCGGCTTCGTGATCAAACACGATACCATTCAACTCAACAACCGCGTAGTACAAGCCTATAGCTTCTACCATCAAAAAAGCGAGGCCTGGCAAAACAGCATGCAATACATCAAAGACGCCGTGCGGTTCAGAAGCGCTTTGATAGGCGAGTATCCTTACAATACCATAAGCGTGGTAGAGGCAAAAATGGGTTTTGAAGGTGGTATGGAATATCCCACCATCACCAGCATTTCACCGGGTACAGACCCGAAACAACTGGACCTGCTCATCGAACACGAAATTGGGCACAATTGGTTCCAGGGCATACTGGCCAGTAACGAACGCGATCATCCGTGGATGGATGAAGGCATCAATACCTATTACGACCGCCGTTATGAAGCCTGGAAATATCCGCCACCGCAAAAGCGGAATACTAAAATACCGCATGACCTGGGCGCCCTGGCCGTAGATGTGGCAGCGCGTATCAAAGAAGATCAGCCGGTAACGACATCCTCGGAAGACTTCACTTTTTATAACTACGGTGTAATAGCATATCATAAAACAGCCCTGCTGTTGCAGCAGATAGAGGAGGCCGTAGGTAAGGAACTGTTCGATAGCTGTATGGCCGTTTACTACCAGCAGTGGAAATTCAAACACCCGTACCCGCACGATTTTCAACAGTTATTACAATCCTGCTCCGGTAAAGACCTTACCACTTATTTCCGGGCCATGCACGAAAAAGGCTCCGTTACCAACTACAGCGGCCGGAAAAAAATAAAACCAACTTTTCTTTTCAATTTCAGGGATTATAACCGGGTGAATTATATCAACATGATGCCTGCGTTGGGTTATAATATGTACGATGGGCTGATGCTGGGATGGTTATTGCATAATTATACGCAGCCTGTGCACCGGTTCCAGTATATGCTCTCGCCCATGTATGGCAGCAAAAGCGGCAAGTTCAACGGGGTGGGTCATATCAGTTATACCTGGCGGCCGTCGGGTGTTTTCAAAAAGATTGAGCTGGGTGTTGGCGGCACCCGTTTTTCGGTGAACGAAGGAACAGACAGCAGCGCTAACAAAGTAGCTGAAGGTATGTATCGCATAACGCCTTCCTTACGGGTAACCTTGCGGAATAGTTCGCCGCGCAGCAGCCTGGAAAAATGGCTGGAATGGAAAACCTTTATCATAGGCGAGCAGGATTTTAAATATGCACTGAAACAAAGCGATGGCAATTTTTATCCTTACGAATCGCCCTGGAAACAACGTTACATCAACCAGTTGAGTTTTAATATTACCGATTACCGCGCTTTATATCCTTACGATGTATTGTTCCAGGTGCAGCAGGGTGAAGGTTTTTACCGCGCCAGCGCCACCGGTCATTATTTCTTTAATTATGGCAGTACCGGTGGTTTGCAAATGAGGGTGTTTGCCGCCAAATTCGGTTATATAGGCGCCAAAACACTTACCAAAGAGATCGGTACCCGCATCTATCATCCCAAGTTAACCGCGGTGCGTGGGTACGAAGATTATACCTACAGCAATTATTTCCTGGGTAGAAACGAAGCCAGTGGTTTGGCCGGTCAGCAGGTAATGATGCGTGATGGTGGTTTAAAGCTGCGTACCGATCTGTTCCAGGGTTTACAGGGCCGGTCAGACAATTGGATCGCTTCTATGAACCTGAGCACCTCGCTGCCCAATGGCATGCTGCCTTTTAATTTCCCGTTGAAATTATTCCTCGATATCGGCACCTATGCCGATGCCTGGAAAAAGGATGCCTATACCAGCCGGTTCCTGTACGTGGGTGGTTTACAGTTATCGCTTTTCAAAAACCTGTTGAACATCTATGCGCCCCTTATGTACAGCAAGGAATTCAGGGAAAGCTTGAAAACAGTACCCGAAGAAAATGCTTTTGGCAAAAAAATATCTTTCAGTATAGACATTCACCGGTTTAACTTGCGTAAAGCAACGGGTAATAAAATTCCGTTATAGGCATTTATTACATGTATTCCGATCTTCAATACCTGGAACGTCACCAGATCGATACCATTCAATGGGACCGGTGTATAGCCGGCGCCACAAATGGGTTGATCTATGGCTACTCATGGTATCTTGATCATATGGCGCATAACTGGGATGCATTGGTATGGAACAACTACCAGGCCGTAATGCCGCTTCCGTTTAAAAAGAAATGGGGCATCCGGTATGTGACCACGCCGCCTTTTGTGCAAAGGCTGGCTGTGTTTGGCAACGAGGTGCCCGCGCAGGTGATACAGGCATTTTATCAGGAAGCCGGCCGGCGTTTTTCGTATATCGACCTGATGACGGCAGAAGCCATGGATGAAAAAAACTGGCAAAGCACCGTAAGACAGAACCTGGTCATCGATCTCAGCCCTGGGTACGAAGCGATCAGTGCAGGGTATACGGATGAATGTAAGAGCAATATCCGCAAATCGGTGCAAAGGGGTTGCCGGTTTACCACCAGTATTGACATTGAACAAGTGATTAGGTTGTACCGCGACATGTATGGACAGTACTACTCCGGGGATGCTTATCAAAGGCTGTCGCAATTGGCGCAGGCGGCCTTGTTGAAAAAATGCCTCATAATTGCAGGCGTTGCCGGCCAGACGGGGAAGATTATACAAGGCGCCCTGCTCTTTAACATTGATCAACGCATATATTATATGCTGGCTGCACCTACCGCCGATGGCAGAAAGGCCAGGGCCACCTACTATTTTATCGACCAGGTGATACGCCGGTATGCAGGACAGCCGCTGCTTTTCGATTTTGAAGGGTCCGACATTCCGGATGTGGCTGCTTTTTACAACCGGTTCGGGCCGGCGCGTGAGTTATATTATCATCATATCTGCAATCAACTTCCCTGGCCATTGCGATGGTTGAAGTGATGGTTATAAACGGCCGGTGCTGACTATTTCTCTTTCTTCCAGTATTTTTTCTGCGATCATAAAATCGAGCGGGCGGGTGAGTTTGATATTGGTAGGCTCGCCTTCGATGAGATGGATCTTTACACCCAGCCTTTCCACCACGCTGGCCTCATCGGTAAACGACTCTTCATAATCGCGTTCAAAGGCCGCCTTGATGATATCGCTGTAAAAGGTTTGGGGTGTTTGAATGATATGCACTTTCTCCCGGTCTATCTGTTCATTACCGCCCACCGTTTCAATACGAATGGTATCTACCGCGCGTATGGAGGGGATGGCATTGCCCTTGTCGAGCGCCTGCTCGTAACAGCGGCGCACCAGGTGGGGGCTCAGCAGGCAGCGAACACCGTCGTGTACAAATACAATGGAGTGATGGTGTATATGGTCGAGGCCGTTTTGCACGGAGTGAAAGCGGGTTTCGCCACCTACCGTGATCCAGATGCGTTCGGGGTCGTGGGTAGTGCGTATGATCTCGTGCCCGGTTTGCAGGTGGTGCTGGGGCAGCACCAGTATGATCTCCAGGTCTTTAAAGGCGTTGAGGAAGGCGGTGAGCGAGTACCAGAGAACGGGTTTGCCCCGCAGCGGCAGGAATTGTTTGGGCACCGTTGTGCCCATTCTCAGGCCCGAGCCTCCGGCTACGATGACGGCGTACTTCTTCATTGTTGTATTTTAACAAGCTGTTATCATATTGATTTGGAGGGTGGGCGGGTGACACAACGGCGGTTCAACATTATTCCGGCTGCCAGGCCCGGAAACTTGTCTAAATCACACAATTACGGGCTACAGCTCATCCCCCAGTTCCCGCTCAATTTCCTCCATATGCACGATGTCCCAGGCCTCGCTTTCGGTGGGTGCAAAGTTCAATAGTTCCAGCAGTCCGGATGCGTCCAGCTCCTTCTCCACGGGCTTTTGCATACAACATAAAACAAAGGATGCACTCTGGTCGTAAAACGCCTGTTGCAATTTCACCAGGTACTCTCCGGCAGCATCATCGATGTTTTGGATGTCTTGTAAATTAAGCACCACGTTTTTAACTTCCTGTTGCAACAGAGGGATTAAACAGGCGTCCAATTCCGCTGTCATATTGCCAGATAAAACGGGTTCTTTTATCTGAATGGCATGGAATTTCTCACTGGTATCAATTTTGAACTGCATAATGACGTTTATATTGAAAAGCGCCTCTCGGATGAAGCGCAGCCGTATATAAAAGACGGCAACTAAATGTCAAAAATATTCGTTATTATTGTATAACACACAACAAATTATAAATAAAATGGACAACAATTTTTCAGCCCAGGTCAAGGAGATCATTTCTTTCAGTAGGGAGGAGGCTT